>Ga0247695_1000006_pt1 | contig 236482 bp, 194 predicted proteins | sample CNK36_metaG_FD_182739 | JGI IMG/M metagenome (GOLD analysis project Ga0247695, IMG submission 182739) | Soil microbial communities from Purdue University Martell Research Forest, Indiana, United States - CNK36 | ecosystem: Environmental > Terrestrial > Soil > Temperate forest > Bulk soil...
GAAGGATCTCGAAATGCGCTGCACCTGCCACAGGCGCTGCCACTGGAGATCCTTCAGCGTCCTGCGCGCATCTCGCTCGCTAGCGCTCGCTCGGCGCTCCGGCAGCTTCAGGATGACAATTTGCCCGCTTGGTCGATTTCTTCACAGCCTCAGGATGACAGCGAATTTGAGAGGCGCTAAACCCAAGACTTCAAATCTTGACCCGGCCGTAGCCTCCTTTACGCGACAACCTCGGAGAACGCCCGCATGAACGCCTCCATCTGCTCCGGGCGGCCGATGGTGACGCGCATGTGATGCGGCATGGCCGGAAAGAGACGTCCGACATGGACACCATGCGTCTTCATCCCGTTGATGAGAGGACGAACATCGTGCTTCACATCAATCATGATGAAGTTCGCCTCCGACGGGATGATGTCGTAGCCGAGTCTCTTCAACGATGCGACGACGCTGGCCTTTGTGGCGGCGTTTCGTTTCTGCCCCTCCGCGACGTGGCGCGAGTCGGTCACGCTGGCCAGCGCCGCGGCCAGCGCCATCACGTTCATCGAATCCCACGCTTGTTGCGCGGCCAATGTGCGGATGGTCTCGCGCGAGCTGATGGCGTAGCCGCAACGGAGGCCGGCCATCCCGTAGATCTTCGAAAACGTCCGGGCCACGATGAGGTTCGGGCGCGAGGCAATTGCCGGGACAACGCTTTCGTAGTCGCTGCTGACGGCGTAATGATGGTATGCCTCGTCGACGAGAATGGCTGTCGATGCCGGTGCCGTCTCGATCGAACGGCGAAGGGCTTCTCGCGGTGTGATGCTTCCGGTCGGATTGTTCGGATTGCAGATGTAGAGCAGCCCCGCGCCGGGAACCGCCCCCATCTTCGCGAGGTCGTGGCGGAACTCCGCGTCGAGCGGCACGTTCACGACCTCGGCGCCGGACGTGCGCGCGTAGGCCCCGATCGCTTCGAAGGTCGGTGCGGCCATCACCAGCTTGCGCGATGGTCCGGTGAACGAAACCGCGGCCAGTTTCAGGATCTCACTCGACCCATCGCCGAGGAGTACCTGTTCGCGCGAGACGGCATGGGACTTGGCGATGGCATCGATCAGATCGTCCTGCGACTCATCGGGATAGCGCCATGCCCTGGCGAAGGCATCCCGCATGGCCTCGATCGCCGCCGGCGAAGGACCGTAGGGATTCTCGTTTGAGCTCAGGCGGACGCCTTCGCTCGGCGGTGTCGTCGCGGCGAACAACGGCTTCACGATAGCCAGCGGTGGCATCACGGCGACCGCGGCGCCGGCGCCAGCGCCGACGCCGACAAGGCGGGCGAATGCACGACGGGAGAGGTTCATGAGGTCCTCCTTCGGGAGTTGTGGAAACGCCAGGAGTATACGCTCGGCTCAACGCGTTATTTGACTCGACCACGAAACAGGACTACCGTTTGCAAATCCGTCCAAATTGAAGACCGAAGAACCTGGGTGGCAAGGGAGGGGGAGGATGACCGTTAGGTTTTTCCCCGGAAGCAAGAAACAGAAGACAAGCCTGATCGAGGGTTTTCTCAGTCAGCACCACGTGGCGCACGAACTGGCGCGCCCCGAGGAGTTCGCGTCGAAGGCCTTCCACCTCGGCACGGACCCCGCGGTCGAGGTCGATGGCCGCCTGTTCGTCGATCCGAATGTCGACGCGTTGAAGAAAATCTTCCACGTCGACTAGGCCGGGCCGGGCCGGCACGGCCGGCGGCGTTGGTTGCCCAAGGCTCGGCCAGCAGTGGCGCAAATGCGTTCTACGCGCAGGCTCCCGCGGAAGCGCTTACGCGGCAAACATCGTCGACGCCTCGCGCTCGATGGTGCTCTTGATGCGCGATTCGAACGGCTTGGCGATCAACGGGAGCTTACCGTCGAGGATCACCTCGGAGTCGGTAACCTCGACCGAGCCGTTCGCTTTGAAGCCTTTCGCCGTTCCCGAAAACACCAGCCGGTCGCCTTCCCAGTGCTGATTGATGTCGCTGAGGTAGTGCCCGTGCTGCCCGAGAAGTTCCTCGAGGCGCGCTTCGATCCTGCGGCGCGCGGATGCTTTGTCCATGTGATGGGGAATGACGATTCGCATTTGGCCTCCGGCGGCGTTGTATCACAACGAGGTTACGCGGTCTCGCGGTTGCGGGGTCGCGCGGGCGGGCAACCCAGCAACGCAGCAACTCGACAACCGCGAGACCCCGTAACCGCGAGACCGCGCAACCGACCACTTGCCATTACTCCCATCCCGAGGTAGCCTCGGTGTGGGACTTCCGCGTGGTCGCAACCCACCATGCTTTCCAAGGTATGGAGTGCCGCGACCCTCGGGATTGATGCAGTACGAATCGTCGTCGAAGTCGATGCTCGGAAGGCCGAGCAGCCTGGCTTCACTCTGGTCGGACTTCCGGACGCCGCCGCGCGCGAAGCGTATCCGCGCGTCCGTTCCGCCCTGCGCCACTGCGGCTACTGGTTGCCGCAGCGCCACATCACCGTAAACCTCTCACCGGCCGACGTGAAGAAGGAAGGGTCGGCGTTCGACCTTCCCATCGCCATCGGCATCCTCGTTCTGGCGAAGGCACTGCCGCAGGAAGCGCTTGCCGGCCGCGTATTCGTTGGCGAGTTGTCGCTCGACGGCATGCTCGTCCCGGTGCGCGGCACGCTCGCCATCTCCGCCTCCTTTGCGCGTGACGCCGACTTGCGAGAGCTGATCGTTCCCGCCGGAAACGCCGGCGAAGCCGCGGCGGTGCAGTCGGTGCGCGTTGCCGGCGTACAACACCTTCCGGAGCTGTTGCGGCACCTGACCGGCGAGAACGTCGTTCTGCGCGCGGTCTCGACCCCGGCGGCCGAGCCTTCCCGCGAGGCGCCCGACTTCGCCGACGTCCGCGGCCAGTTGCAAGCGAAGCGCGCTCTGGAGATCGCGGCGGCGGGGGGACACAACCTCCTCATGATCGGGCCTCCGGGCTCGGGAAAGACGATGCTGGCCCGGCGGCTGCCGTCGATTCTCCCGCACCTCTCGCTGGAAGAATCGATCACCACGACGAAGATCCACTCCGTCGCCGGCACTCTCCCGCCGGGTGGCGGGTTGATCTCGCGCCGGCCGTTCCGAGCGCCGCATCACACCATCTCGACGGCCGGTCTTGTCGGCGGGTCGTCGATGCCGCGGCCAGGCGAAGTGAGTCTGGCGCATAACGGCGTGCTGTTCCTTGACGAGCTGGCGGAGTTTCATCGTGCCACGCTCGAGGTGCTGCGACAGCCGATGGAGGATGGCCACGTCACCATCGCCCGGGTGCACCGCACGCTGACGTTCCCGTCACGCTTCACGCTCGCCGCGGCTCTCAATCCCTGCGGCTGCGGGTATTTCAACGACGCGCGCCGGCAATGCATTTGTACGCCGGCCCAGATCGCCCGGTACCTTGCCAAGATCTCCGGGCCATTGCTCGATCGCATCGACCTCCAGGTCGAGGTGCCGGCTCTGACCACCGAGGAGATCTCGACGTTCACGCCGGGAGAAAGCTCGGCGTCGATTCGCGAGCGCGTCGAGGCGGCGCGGCAGATCCAGCGCCAACGGTTCACTCGTTCGTCGATGCAATCGAACGCCGAGATGACGTCGCGGGCGATGCGGCGTCACTGCGAGCTCGACGCTCTGTCGCGCCAGATTCTCGACCAGGCCCTGACGCACCTCGGCCTCTCCGTCCGCGCCCACGACCGCGTTCTGAAAGTGGCCCGAACGATCGCCGATCTCGCCGGCAGCGAGCGCATCCAGAGCGCCCACGTCGCCGAGGCGGTGAACTACCGGGCGCTCGATAGGGCGTACTTCAGGACGTGAGTTGGCGATGTCGCGAACCGTTCTATAACGACGGTTCAACCGGACAAGGGTTGTCCCCCCGGCCAGGCATATTGGTCGGAGGGACACCCGGGTGTGGAAATGCTCGAAAGCGGTGAGTTGGTGGCGATTGCAGTTACTATTGTCGCGAGGAACGCTGATGCGCCGCGCAGCCGCAGATGCAATTCGGAACCCGCCGGATCTCGCGTTGATCGCACACGTTCCCGCCGCTACGCTCCGTCGAGCGATTCCGATCACCCTCGAGAAGCTCGGTCCCTTTACGGAGCCAGAACCGTCTGAGGGCGCGACGATCGAACTGGCAAGCGGACGATACGTCGTGGTCATCTTCGGGCTCGTGACCGAACGGCTTTACGTTCACGCCGCGAACCCCGACGGGGTTGTGGCAGTGGCCGATTTTCTTCGAGAATCGAAGATCGGCGAGGCATCCATCGAGTGGCTCGATCCTCGTTTTTCAGCAGTCACAGCCGCCGCTGGGCAGCAACTCACTCCGGTGCGTACCTGACGACACGTTACGCACCGCGGGTCCTATCGGCGACCTAAACCATTGAAGAGCGGACTCCCGCTGCCGGCGATCCTGACGGCGTCGTGCCCGTGAGGTAGGGGTCTCCGGCGGACCGGGCCCCTCTTCCATCGTCATCGCTCGGGGAACTCCATCCGTTTGATCAGCTCCTGAAAGCGCGCCTCGCTTCGCAACGGATCGACCTTCGGATCGACTTGCGCGTACGACAGGCGATGCGAGCGGATCGCATACGCGTCTTCGAGTGCCGCCAGGGCGGCGCCGGTGTCGCCGAGGGAAACGTGGATCGTGGCCAGCTCGTAGGGCTGCACGAAACGGTCGCGCACCATTCGCTGCAATGACTGCAGGATCGCCCTGGCCCGCTCGGGCCGGCCGGCGGACGCGTGCACGATGGCCTGCGCCGACTCCGCCTCCACGCGCGCCACGCTCAGCGCCGCGGGAGCTTCGGCGTGACGCAGGGCCTCGTCGAGCGCGCCGAGCTCGCGGCAGGCCCCGGCCATCCACAGGTGGGCCAGACCGAAGTGCTCGTCGAGGATCAACGTCTTCTCGAATTGGGCGACGGCGCGCCCGTACTCGCGACCGTAGTAGAGGGTCCAGGCCAGAGCCGTGTTGGTCAGAACGCTGAACGGTTCCAGCTCGAAGGCCGTCGAAGCATGCGACAGCGCTTCCGGGATTCGCCGGAGCGCGGCCAGGTGATTGGCGTAGTAGACATGACCCATCGTGTAGCGGGGATGAAGCGCGAGCGCCCGGCGATACGACTCCGACGCGCGCGCCCAATCCCATCGATAGTTGTGAAGGCTGTACCCCAGTGCGGCGTGCGCCTCGGCCATGTGCGGATCGAGCTCCAGCGCCTTCCTCGCCGCCGCTTCCGATTTCCGCAGAGCATCGCGCGGCGGCAGGTGGCCGTAAAAACCAAGGACGTAGTAGGAGTCCGCCAGGCCGACCCAGGCCAGGGCGTAACGCGGATCGGCATCGACCGCTTCGCGGAAGTAGTCCAGTCCGCGATATAGCCCGTGCTCGGTTCTCTTTGCCCACCAGAACCTCCCTTTGAGGTACGCGTCGTAGGCCTCGGTGTTCATCGGCGCATGGCGGGTGTTTTCGATGTTGGGGCCGAGGTGCAGGCGCAGCCGTTCGGTGATCTCGCGGGCGATCGTGTCCTCGACGTCCAGCAGGTCGGCGGACGTTCGCTGATAGCGCTCGCCCCAGAGTTGCGCGCCGCTGGCAACGTCCGCGAGCTCCGCGTGCACGGTCAGACGATCCTGCCTCTGATGCACCCCCCCGGTGAGCACGGCCCGAACGCCGAGTGCGCGGCCGGTTTGAAGCGGATCGACGTCCTTCCCACGAAAACGAAACACGGTGCTGCGCGCCGTCACGCGCAGGCTCGGCAGCAAGGACAGCCGGTTGATGATGCTCTCCGTCAGGCCGTCGCTGATGTAGTCGGTGTTCGGATCGCCACTGCTGTTGTCGAACGGCAGCACGGCAATGGATTCGACGACGTCCGGCCGCTGGCTCTGACCGCCCGCGAGCGAACGAAGGTCAAAGGCCAGATCCCCGGCCGATTGGAACCGCTCCTCGCGCTTCTTGGCCAGGCAACGCTCGACGATGCGAAGCAGCTCCGCCGGCGTCGAGCGGCGCACGTCGGCCGAGAACGCCGGCTCGCGGGTGAGGATGGCCGCGAGCGTCTCCGCGGCGCTTTCGCCGTCGAAGGGGCACTGCCCCTCGAGCATCTCGAACAGTAGCGTGCCAAAGGCGAAGAGATCGCAGCGCGTGTCGAGAGATTCGCCGCGAGCCTGCTCCGGTGCCATGTAGCGAATCGTGCCCACAACGCCGCTTCTGTCGGCGCTGCGGTCGAACATCGGCAGCGTCGGCGAGTCCGCATCGCTCCCGATGGCGATGCCGGCTTTGGCCAGACCGAAATCGAGAATCTTCACCCGTTCGTCGGCCGTGACGAAAACGTTTTCCGGTTTTAGATCGCGGTGCATGATGCCCTTGGAGTGCGCGGCGGCCAGGCCGTCTGCGATGGCGATGCCGATCTCAACCGCGGCGCGCCAGGCCATGCGCGCGCCGCCGATGCGCCCGCGCAGCGTGTCCCCTTCGAGCAGTTCGGCGGCCAGGAAGCTGACGTCCATCGCGGCGTCGTGATCGAATTCGTGGACGACGAGGATGTTGGGATGCGACAACGCGGCGACGGCGCGCGCCTCCGCCTCCAGCCGCTGCCGGGCACGGGCATCGGAGACGAGGACGTCGGGGATGACTTTGATGGCCACGTCGCGGCCGAGCTTCACATCGCGCGCTCGGTAGACTTCGCCCATCCCGCCCGCCCCAACGGGCTCGATGATCTCGAAGTGGGTGAGCCGCGTGCCCGCCGAAAGACGCATTGCTGCGACTCAGAATACGCCGCTACGCGGCCGACCGCATGGCCTGAGCCCCCTCGGCGGTAGGCGATTCTCATCGGGAATCGGCTCTTCAGGAGTCCGCGATCGAGCGGTTGGATCCTCATCTTTCAGCGTTATTTCCAGGCGAGCCCAAGCGGCAGTTGTGACGTTCTGCTGACCTTTTGTCTCACGGCAGACCCCGCCTTGCTTCACCTAAATTGCTGAGATGGCAGGCGTTAGCTGACGGCGAAGTGCTGGTTTTGTCACTCCGGAATTCGCCGTTAATCGCTCAGAATAATTGTGCCTCCCGGAGAGGTTTCAGCCCGAGCGAAAGAAGTTCGATTAATTGTTGACAAAATCGGCTTCGATTTTATGATCTTATCACCTAGCCAGCAGGGTACGTGATGGGTGAGGAGTCGGAGAATGGCTTTTGAAAAATGGGATCCGCAGCCTGAATTCGAGCGCTTTCCTGCCTCTGCGACGATCGTCCAGTCGCGCTTGATCCGGCTGCCGACGCCCGTGGCGTCGATGCTCCGGCTGCGCGGGAAGACCAACGCTAACCTCTACTACGACAAGAAGCGGAAGGTCATCGGCATCCGCGCGCTCGACAGGAAAGAAGAAGGCGCCGCGAAGATCCGCCAGTCCGACAAATCGACGTCGCTCCACGTTCCGAGCTTCTTCCGTTTCTACGACATCGAAGTACCCGGTATCAAACGCTTTCACTGCTGGTACGACGAGAAAGAGCGCATGGCCATGATCGACATCTCCCGCCCTTCGCCCCGCGGACGGCCGGCGGGAACGTAATCGTTTTTCGCGAAGATCGACAAAAACAAAACGGGCGGCCGCTAGGCCGCCCGTTGTTTTTGGTCGTTGGGAAGGTTAGTGGCCGGAGGAGCGGCGCCGAGGGGTCGGAGGATTCACGACCGAGAACATATTCATCAGGCTCTTCGACGCTTCGTCGCTGATCACCCACATCATGCCCGGGAAGGCGGCAGCGCCCGAAGCCATCTTGGTGGCCGGATCGTTGTTCTGCATGAACTGCGCGACCGACGCCAGCGGGACGTGCGTGCCGTAACCGGCGTTGATGGCCTTGATGTATTCGTTGGCAAACAGCGTGTAACCGATGTCGCTGAGATGAACGCCGTCGAGGCTGAAGATGCCGCCGGTGATGAAGTCGCTCGTCAGATGGAACGGACCGACGTTCATCCCGGTGGCGAATCGATCGAAGAGCCCCTTGATGTCGGCGACAGGAACATTGCGTGCCGCCGCCGAGGCGACGATCGCCGTGTTGTAGTCAGCGATGCGCTGCTTGATCGTGGCGGTCTCGGCGGGCGTGAGGATGACGGCATCCGGCAACGGTGTGCCGAAAAGCGGGAGCTTGTTGGTCGGATCGAGGACCGGCTTGAGGGCTGACGGAATGCCGAAGCCCTGCGCCAGAAGCGAACTGGCACCGAGGGTGACGAAGCTGCCTGGGAGTAGCTGGCCGACCGTCGGGTTGCCGTCGACCTGACCGACGAGCGTGATCGGTTGCCCTGTCGGTCCGAGGACCGGCGTGCGGGTGGCCGGATTGATCAGAACCGTCGGCACGGTATTGAAAAAGGGCACCGCGCCCGGATTGGTTGGCAGAGTACCGACCACGACGCCGGCACCCGTGGCCACGAGCCTGTCCAGCATGGTGTTGTACGCGGCCGTGAAGGCGTCAACCGGGGTGAGACCGACGACCGTACCATTGGTCGCTGACCCGAGGAAGTCGTTGCCGCCGATCCAGACCAGGATGAAGGTCGGTTTCTGGGCCACGACCGCATCGACTTCGGTCACCGGCCCGCGGAGGATGAACTGCGCCAATTGCTGTACGCCGCGCGTGACTGGTTTATCGGTTCCGGTCACGTTGAACGTGTCTTTGACGTTCGCGCCCGGGATGCTGACGTTGTTGAACGGACGGCCGAAGGTCGTGTTCAGCGGCACTCCCTGACCGGCCGCGGGGGCGATGACCGGCGGGTAGGTGCTGATGTCCATCAACTGCAGTTCGGGGCCGATACCGGGGAAGCTGACGATCGGCTGGGCGAAGCAGTTGTCAGACGCCGACGAGCCGACCGTACAGAGCGGAATGCCGACCTGACGGGCCACGATCGACGGCCAACTGAAGACGGAGTGATGTTCGTTGAGCGAGTTGCTCTCGAAGCCGGCGCCGTAACTGTCGCCGATGGCGACGACGGTCTTGAAGTTGGCCGAGCCGGTCGCGGCAAAGCTCGGAACTGCGATGACCACGATGGCCAGTGCCATCACGGCAATGCGAGCGAAGCTTCTCATGCGCGTCATGTGGGTCTCTCCTTTGTGTCGCCTAGAACCGGTAACCGAGGTTCAGGCTGACGAGGTTTGCGTCCGTACGATACGTCCCGTTGAGGTTGATTTCCGTCGGATTACTGATGCCCTGAGTACCGCGTTTCTTGAAGTGAAGTGCGAACTCCGTTGCGTCAAGCATCCAGTGGCCGCTGTGCCAGCCGATGCCGAAGGACGCACCCTCGCGATCGGAGTCCGGAAGCAGCGGGCTGATGTTCTCGGTCGGCTGCGGCGTCCGGTCATAGAGCAGGCCGAAACGAACGTCCCAGTTCGCATTCACGGTGCGATTCGCGCCGAGGCGGTAGGAATTGGAGTTGCGCCAGTTCTCGTGACGTGTGAAACCGAATCCGGGCGTTGTTTCGAAGTCCACCTTGAGTTGCTTGAAGCGGCTCCAGCCGGTGTGAACGAGGTCAGCCTCGATATCCCAGTTCGGGATGGCCGTGGTGGCGATTCCAACGTTCGCAATCGACGGGAAATTGATCGTCGTCGCTACCGGCTGGGTCGGGGGAAGCTCCGGCTTGACCAGCGCGTCGAGCTGGGCGTTTCCGGTGGAGATCTGCGTAACCGTGACGTTGCCTTTGAAATCGATGTCCATCGGCGCGCGGTAGGAGGCGCCGATGCGCCACTGTGAGGAGGGCTTGAAGAGCACACCCGCGTTCCAACCCCAGGCGTTGTCCCAATCGCTCGACAGATAGGCGTTGGCGAGGTCGGGGAAACGGCCGAGGAACGGATTGACGTTCACCGTTCCGGGCGGGAAGGTGACGTCCTGCACCAGGACGACGTGCGCCCGGCGGTATTCAGCGCCGACGCCGATGGCGACACGGCCGTCGGTGGTCTGCCATGCGATCGCCGGCTCCACCGAGAGCGTCTTGATGTTCGCGTCGCGCGAGACGAAGCGGCCGATCCACGGATCTTCCCAGTTCGTGCGCAGCCCGAACGGCGTGAAGACGCCGACCCCGGCGGTGATGTTCGTTCCGATCGGCATGATGAAGTAGGCATTGGGAGGAACGAAGGTGTGAGCCTTGTAGCGCCCCGTGCCGCCGCTGGTGAAGGGGTCATTCGGATCGCCGGTGAACTGGTTGCTGAAGTTGATGCCGGTCCCGCCGGCCATGAATGCGGTGTGACGCTGCTGGGCGATGCCGGCGACGTTGTAGAAGATGGCGCTGGGATCATCCGCAGTTGCGGCGAACGCACCACCCATGGCTGTTGCTTTGGCGCCTTGTTCGAAGAGCCCGAATCCAGCTCCGAACGCCGCCCCGCTAACCGCCAACATTGCTGCCGAAACCAATAGCCCGATTTTGCTGAAAGAACGCAAGCTGGACCTCCTAAAATGACTCAAATCGCGTGTGAACGCAGGACCTCGGAAAACCGCCGGATCATAGCATAGGCATATCTCCACAACCGGTGTTCGCGCTCAGTGGCGATTCATCACCCGAGCAATTCGTGGAGAATGGAGTTTGCCAGCTCGGCCTTGGCTTTGCCGCCGGTTTCCTTCATCAACTGTCCGACCAGAAATCCGAAGAGCTGGGCCTTGCCCGCACGATATTGCTCGACCTGTGTGGCATTGCGCTCGATGACGCGCCGGGCGGCCTCGCGAATGACGTCGGGATCGCTGATCTGGGCCAGTCCTTTGCGCGTGACGATCTGCTCGGGGTCGTCGCCGCTCGCGGACATGTCGTCGAAGACTTCCTTCGCCGACTTACCGCCGATGGCCCCGCGGTCGATGAGCCGGATCAGCCGTCCGAGCATGGCCGGGGTGACGCGATAGTCAGCGATGTCCAGCTTCTCCTCGTTGAGGATTCGCAGCACTTCATTGCGCACCCAGTTCGCCGCCGCGCGGGGGTTGCCGCCGGACTCGGCGGCCGCTTCGAAGTATCCGGCGAGCTGGCGCGAGGTGACGAGCGCCTCGGCGTCGACGGCACTCAGCGCAAAGTCCCGCTGGTAGCGCTCGGCGCGGACGTGCGGCAGCTCCGGGATGGCGCGCGCAATCTCGTCGATCCACGCCCGCTCCACGACCAGCGGCAACAGGTCCGGATCGGGAAAGTAGCGATAATCGTGCGCTTCTTCCTTCGAGCGCATCGGCCGGGTCTCGCCCGCCGCGGGATCGTAGAGTCTCGTCTCCTGCGTGATCGCGCCGCCCGATTCGAGCACGGCGCTCTGGCGGGCGATCTCGAAATCGATGGCGCTGCGCAGGTAGCGGAACGAGTTGAGGTTCTTGATCTCCGTGCGCGTGCCGAGGGCGGCACCCGGTTTTCGCACGGAGACGTTGGCGTCGCAGCGCAACGAGCCTTCCTCCATGTTGCCGTCGCAGACGTCGGTGTACATGAGGATCTGCCGCAGTCTCGTCAGATAGGCATCGGCCTCCTCGGCGGAGCGGATGTCGGGCTCGGAGACGATCTCGACGAGCGGCGTGCCGGCGCGATTGAGATCGACGTGCGAAACATCGCCGGTATGGATCGACTTGCCGGCGTCTTCTTCCATATGGATGCGCAGGATGCGAACGCCGCCGATCCTGCCGGCCGTGGCCAGCGGCTGGTCGAACTGTGAGATCTGATACCCCTTCGGCAGGTCGGGGTAGAAGTAGTTCTTCCGCGCGAAGACGGAGCGCTCGTGAATGGTGCATCCGGTGGCGACGGCGGCGCGGATGGCCAGCTCGACGGCGCGGCGATTCAGTACCGGCAACGCCCCGGGATATCCGAGGCAGACCGGGCAGATCCGCGTGTTCGGCGGCGCGCCGAACGAGGTGGAGCAGGCGCAGAAAATCTTCGTTGCCGTTGCCAGGTGCGCGTGCACCTCGAGGCCGATGACCGCTTCCCACGACATGGTTTGATTATGACATCGGGATACAATCCAGCACTTCCGGGTCATGTCTCGCGCAGTTCTGTTTCGTATCTACGTGCTGGCGGCGATCGTCATCGCCTTCACGGCGGTGGTGTGGACGTTCAGTGTTGCTTCATGGACCACGGTTGAAACGTTGCTCTTCTATGCGGCACTGGTCGCGGTGGCGGCCTGGGTTCGCGTCGAAGACGACACCCCCGGTTTCGAGGCCGCTGTCGTGTTCGCGGCCATCCTGCTTCTGCACGATCCGGCAGTGGCGTTGATCTCCGTCTTTGTGGGGACCGCGGTCTACCATCTGGCTCGCGACGCCGGCAGGCGCACCATCCGGCTCGATTCCCTGTACGGCGCGGCGCAGCTCGCGCTGTCGTACTACATCGTCGCGCTTCTCTATGCTTCGGCCGTGGCGAAAGACGCCCGGCTGATGGCCAAAGTCTCCGGCTACATCCTTCTCGTCGTCGGCTATCTGGTCGCGCACGTGCTCTTCACGGCCATTCGCCATGCGCTCGATACCAGGCGCGGCGCGCTCGACGTCCGCCGCCTTCTCGTCGCGCAGAGCAGGACGCTCCTGCTGATGACGCCTCTGGTGGCCGTGGAAGTGCTCTGTTACTCCGTCTACGGGATGCTCGGTTTTGCGCTGGCCTTCCTGCCGGTGCTGGTCGTCGCCTACGCGATGCGCAACGAGTCGGATGCGACGCAGGAGAACGCGGAGCTGCTCCGGCGCAATCGCGAGCTCTCCATCCTCACCGAGGGCGCGTCGCAGATCCTTTCCGCCGAGGGAGACCAGGAAACGCTCCGGCGCATGGTGGCGCTCCTCGGGCGGCTGGCGCGGCTCAAAGCATGCGCGGTGGTGACGTGGGGAGCAAACCCCGACATCGCCGCCACCGTCTATCGGCACGGCGCCTGTCAGCCGACCGATCAGGGGATTCTGGCCTGGGTCGAATCGGCAGGGTTCGCGGCATCCGCCCCCAGCCGTGCCTTCGTCTTTCACAACGACCAGCGCCGCTTCCCATTGTCGGAAGGGAACGCCATCCAGGTGCTCATCGGCATTCAGACGGTGGAAGTCATCTACGGAATCCTCATCTACGAAACGGAGGACCCGTCGATCCTGAAGAGCGGCAGCATCAATCTCCTGACCTTGCTCGCCAATCAGACCGCCTTATCGCTGCAGGACCAACTGCTGCGGCGCGAGATGGGGGAGAAGACGACGCAGCTCGAGACGCAGGCGGCCACGAAGTCGCTCATTCTCGACGTCGCCAACGGTCTCATCGGGTCGTACGACGTCGACGCCATGCTCACGCGCATCGCCCAGGCCATCCGAAAAGCGCTCGGGTTCGAGAAGGTGGTCTTCGCGCTGTTCGACGCCAAACGCGCCGAGTTCACGCGGCGCGCGCACGCCGGGCTGGACGACCTGTGGGAGGAGATGAAGAAGAAACCGGTGGCATCCAGCGAGATCACGGCGTTCTTCGAGGACGAGTTCCGCGTTTCGAATTCGTTCTTTGTCTCGCACACGGCCTTGCAGCAAAGCGAGCACGGGGTCTTCGTCCGGCACGACGATGACGATTTTCTGCGGCGCCCCGAGGAGTGGCACGAGAACGACTTGCTGTTGGTTCCTCTCATCAGCGCCGACGAGATGATCGGTTACCTCTCCGTGCGCGATCCGCGCGATCAGCGCGTGCCGAACGTCGAGATGGTGCAGACCCTGGAGATCTTCGCCCTGCAGGCGGTGACGGCGCTGCAGTCGGCGCGGCAGTACGAGGAGATCCGGCGGCTGACGTTCATCGACGGGTTGACTCCGGCCTATAACCATCGCTTCTTCCAGGAGGCGCTGGCGAAAGAGGTCCATCGCAGCGCGCGCGCCGGCCGTGAGTTCGCGCTGGCGATGCTCGATATCGACAACTTCAAGCGGATCAACGATACGTTCGGCCATCCCGTCGGCGACGAGATCCTCAAGGGTCTGGTCGACGAGATGATGACCAACGCGCGCGATACCGACGTCGTGGCCCGCTACGGCGGCGAGGAGTTCGCCATCATCTTCGCCGACACCCCCGCAGCCTCGGCGCGCGACGCCGGGAACCGGATGCGCGAACTGGTGGCCAAGCGCGAGATCGTGGTCCCGTCGATCGGACGAACTCTGCGCGTGACCATGAGCATCGGCGTGGCCGTCTATCCCCACGATGGCGCGACGACGACCGACCTGGTCGCCCGCGCCGACGCCGCGCTCTATTTCGCCAAGAAGAACGGCAAGAACCAGGTGGCGATGGCCGGGGAGCTGCCATTCGAAAGCGCGCTGGCGTAGCCCAGGCGACCCGCATTTCTCACAGTCTGCTTGAACCACTCGCGACTCTCTTCGTCGAGAGTCCTTCTCCCCCCGCGGTTTTCGTGGCCTCCGGGAACCCATTCGTGGCCTCCACGAGTCCATTCATGGCCAACCGGGGGGAAAGTTGGATGGCCGTTGACAGCCGACCTACAGGTGGGTCCCGCGGAGCCTCCCTAGTGCCGTGTCAAGATTGAAATCGAAGGTTACGCGCCTCTCAATTCACTGTCATCCTGAGGCGACCGCAGCCGCGCCCGTGGTGCTGGTGATTGCTCAAATCAAACGTCGCGGCGGAGGACGCCGAAGGACCCCCAACCTACGTGCGGGGAAGGGTGGCGGACGGGTGTCGCAGACGAGGGGAATCCCCCCTCCCTTTCCGGCCTGTAGTGGGGGGGTCCTTCGGCGTCCTCCGCCGCGACGTTTGATCTGTGCAAGCATCGACATTCGCGGCGCGGCTGCGGCCGCCTCAGGATGACAGTGAATTTGAGAGACGCTCAACCCCGGACTTCAATCTTGACACGACACTACGTGGGGCTGGAGCCTCTCCGAAGAGGCTGTCAGCCTCTTCAAGTGGGCGTGGCGCCTCTTCGTAGAGGCTGTGAGCCCTCTTCGGGTGGGTGTAGAGCCTCTCCATAGAAGCTGTCAGCCTCTTCAGGTGGCCGTAGAGTCTCTTCGGGAGAGCGACCAAGGGGTTCGATATCAGGCTTGATGGGGGTCAATATCAGGATCGACCCACCTCAATAGCAGGCTTGATGGGGGTCAATATCAGGAGTGCACCTCTAGATGACAACCGATGTGGTCAATATCAGCACCCACTGATATTGACCCCCATCGATTCTGATATTGAGGTGGGTCAGTCCTGATGACCCCCATCGATCCTGATATTGAGGTGGGTCGATCCTGATATTGACAACTCGATATCACCTCCACCCAGCGTTACTGCCAGTTCGTGCAACTCCGCTCCCGTCTGAGCGGCCTCGCCTCCGCCGACGGAGGCGTCGCAGACAACGCGCGGAGCGCAGACAACGTGCGAAGCCGCATAATCACGCCATGAAGCGAATTGCCTTCCTCACTCTTCTCGTCGTCTCGTCCGCCTTCGCACAGTCTTCTCTCGATCAGATGATCGACCGCGAGATTCCCTCGCTGGTCGCGACCTACAAGCAGCTCCACGCCGCGCCGGAGCTGTCGATGCAGGAAAAGAACACGTCGGCGTTGATGGCGTCGCGCCTGCGCGAGCTCGGCTACGAGGTGACCTATCCGGTCGGCCAGTACACGGAGCCGGGGACGACGTGCTACGGCGTCGTCGCCATCATGAAGAACGGCGCCGGTCCGACCGTTCTCGTCCGCAGCGACATGGATGCGCTGCCGGTGCTGGAGCAGACCGGCTTGCCCTACGCCAGCAGCGTTCGCGCGAAGAGTCCCTCGGGCGACGACGTGCCGGTGATGCACGCCTGCGGGCACGACATCCACATGACCACGCTCCTCGGCACGGCGAAGATGCTGGCGCAGCTCAAGTCGCAGTGGCACGGCACGGTCATGCTCATCGGCCAGCCGGCGGAGGAGGTGGTCAAGGGCGCCGAGGGGATGCTCCGCGACCACTTCTACGAGCGCTTTCCCAAACCCGATTTCATCATCGCCCTTCACGACAACGCCAGCATGCCGGCGGGCCAGATCGGCTACACGCCCGGCTACTTCATGGCCAGCGCCGACTCGGTCAACGTGACCATCCGCGGCATGGGCGGCCATGGTGCGGCGCCGCAGTCGACGAAGGATCCGGTGGTGATGGCCGCGCAGTTCATCAACGCGCTGCAGACGATCGTCAGCCGCGAAGACTCGCCGCTCGATCCGGTGGTGGTCACCGTCGGCTCGATCCACGGCGGCACGAAGCGAAACATCATCCCCGACGAAGTCCAGCTCCTGATGACCGTGCGAACGTACAAACCCGAGGTGCGCAAGCGAGTGCTGGCATCGATCGAACGAATCGCCCGCGGCATCGCGCTGGCGGCCGGCGTGCCGGAAGATCGCGCACCGGTCTTCGAACTGCTCGCCGGCGAATCGGTCGAGTCGACTTACAACGATCCCGCGCTCACCGAACGACTTGCCGCCGCGCTGACCAAAGGTATGGGCGACGCGAACGTCATCCGCATCGACCCCCTGATGGTGAGCGAAGACTTCGGCCGTTTCGGCCTCGACCGCAAGATCCCCATCTCCATGCTCAACCTCGGCGCCGTCGACCCCACCAAGATCGCCAGCGGGCAGCGCCTGCCGTCGTTGCATTCGTCAGGCTTCCAGCCGCTGCCTGATCCGACGCTACGCGGGGGGATCAAGGCGATGACGCTGGGAGTGATGGAGTTGCTTCACTGAGCGGCCCTTGCTCGCCAATGCTCTGTCAGCCATTGAGCTGTCGATCCATAAACACGTAAGCCGTGTCGCACGAGCCGAGCTCTTGTGCGACACGGCCGTCGTTTCTATTCATGGCCATTGCGTGTTGGAGCAGGCGAAATCGATCAATGAATCAATGCGAGCTGGAATCGAAGGAAGCGTAACACCGCTCGGCACTCTCATGCCGCTGGTATCGTTACATGGCTTGATGGTGTCGGAGGCTTGCTTCGTTAGTGCCGGGATGGCGCAGTCACCTGCCATCATCATGCAGTAGACCGTGTTATGTGGGATGCCGCTACTCTCGACGCCTTTCCCTTCCGCCCAGCCCATCGGAATGTTCGCCGCAATCAACGTGGCATCGCCGCTGACTGTAAGACGCTTTGTGCCTGCTCTGATCGTTAGAGTACCGCCATTATTGAGAGTTAACTCTGTGTCTATGCGATTTCTTGTTGGATCGAGAGGGACTGGATCGAGAGGGGCTGAATCGAGAGGGACTCTGCCGATAGCTGTCGGAACCGGAGGCGCCGGAACAAAAACCTTCCGGCATGCAGTTAGCGTTCCGGTTGGGATGCTGAAAACTGCAGCGGCGTCTGAATAGGAAGGCGGTTTGAACTGCGAGCGCAGTTCTTGGGCGACGAGGTGGCCGAGGCCCAGAATCGGTTTGACGTCTTGATTGGCGGCATCAGTTTCGAAGCTCAGCTGTTCACCATTCAATTGAATGCTGAGGAATCCTGTATCGAGTCGTGTTACTTCCCAACCCTTGACGTTCAGCAAGTCCCTCTCTTTGAACATCAACAGCGCCGTATGCGCCTGGATGTGCGGGGTGGCAGGAACGGTGCCGCTTATGGTAGGTGCCGATATGTTTGAGGGTATTTCGCCGGTTGCAGTGGATCGCCCCGTCGGAGAGGAGGCATTCCCGGTCGGTTGCTGCACTATAGAAGTGCGTTTTTGGGTATCGGATGCCTTCGTACCGGTTGCATTCGTGTTCCCGTTTTGGCCTGTTTGACTAGGTACGTGTGGCATAATAACCATGAACTGTTGACTGACTATTGAGTGTGTTAACGCAGTTCTCGCCGATTCAGCGGGTGTGGTCTGTGGCGTAAAGAAACATAATCCGAGGAAATGAATCGTGGCGATGTGAACGGCTGCTGTAGTGATATCCATGGCTTTCTCCTCACGTCTTGCTAAGTAATTCGACTGGTGCCCATGTCGCTGGGTGTTGCAGCCGCGGATCGGCTGCGTGGATCATCTCGAGTTGCGTGGTGCGTAACGCCAGCGCCGGTGACAAGCCGGCGCGAAGGTGTTCGTGAAATCTCAGAAAAAAAACAGCAGCTACGTCGTCGTCGACTTCCCACAGCGTCCCGGCGACCGCTCGCGCTCCGGCCAGGAGGAAGGCCCGCGCCAGGCTGGGCATCCCACCGACGTGATTCGACTCGCCGCGGAAGGTTCCGCACGCTGCCAGCACAACCAGTGGTTTTCTGACTAGAGTGAGTCGCGCGATGTCTCTGGAGGCGAGAACACCCGAGTCGGTGTCGGTGGCGGCGAGGAGGAGCGCCCCGTAAGAATCGCTGGCGTCACTGTCGGCATGGCCTGCGTAGTGAATCAGGGCGCTTGCCGTTGCGGCATCGACAAAACGAGCTCGCGTCGCGGCGTCGCCGCTCAAGATCGTCGCGCCGTAACCGGCAGCGATCCGTTCGCCCTCTTTCAGACTGGCGGGCAAGAGCGAGCGTTGCGTCTTCGGATCGGCGATCACAAGAGCCGGCTGCAGTAGCACTGTCGCCTTCTCCGTTTGGACAGGGGAAGCAGCTGGAGTGAAGCGGATCGTGAATCTCTCCGCAAGATAGTGCCTGCTCGTCTCGTCATACAGGGCGGCGAACGGAAGCTTGTAGAGGTGGCGATCCAGAACGATTACAATCTCATCGACGCCCCAAAGGCGAGACTGCACGGGCGCGACGAGCAGATTGAACAACGTGGTCGCCTCGGGCCTGATCTGATCAAGTGGAGCCCGGCGTCGGATATTCTCGCTGAACGAGGTGACCCGATCTGCGACGTCGCTTCGCTCGACGACAACGGTTCGTGCCATGATTTTCCCCCCGGAAACGCAGAAGATGGCGATCGCATGGGGGAGAAGCGCGTACTCAATCACCGCCGTTCGTGGCGGCGTTTGTGCTTCAATGACGTGAGGTGCCGAAAGCAACGGTATCTCGTGTAGTGCTCTTGTCTGGTCGGCGATCGCCATCGCCTCGGTGACCAAGCCTCGTGAAAGATGAAGTTCGATGCTCTCGTCGATGATCTGCGCCGCGGTATCGAGAAAGCGTAGCCGGCGATCGTCGCCGGCGATCGTGCTTCTCTGTGCGTTCACTTCGCGCAGTGCCGCGTCGTAATCGGCGATGGCCGCGGCTCCGTCTCCGGCAGAGCGAAAAGCGCGCGCCCGCTGCAGGTACGCATCGGGAAGGAGATATCGGAGGTGTCCCTTCGCGAAAAACGCAATGGAGCGATCGAGTGTGGCGATCGCGTCCCGCGGTTGAGTGCGAGTCCGCAAAGTAGCCTGAGCGACGTCGATGGAGGCATCCAGCGTTTCTCGCAGCTTCGAGTCAGTAAGGGAGGCTACCGCGTCATGAGCCCTGTCTAAAGATGTGCCTGCGGAGACAGCATCTCCGGACCGGTTGGCCAGGCGCGCCCGCTCGGTGAGCGCCGACGCGTGCTGTGCCGGATCGGTCCGCGATTCGTCGATTGTGAGGTCGATCATCGCGGCGGCGGCTTCGATATGCCCGACGCTTTCGAGCGTCGTGGCCGCACTTCGAAGGATTGTGCTGAGCCGTTCGCGATCATTGGGCTCTGTAAGCGCGGCACAACCGCGGATTCGCCGCGACCAAGCGAGATCTGCGGCGCCGATCATGTCGAGACCAGCGGCAGCCGCGCAATCGAAATAGGAAGCCTGTCTCGCTTCACCCAACGACCGGAACGTCGCAGCGGCAACATCCGCCGCTCGCACTCCTGCGCCCCAATCGCCGGATGCGTTCGCTGCCACTGCCTGCGAGCTTTCGATCTGCGCTGACAGCGCCCGATCGCGGTTGCCGTCGATCGCCGATGCCAATCGAATAAGGGTTTCGCGCGCCTCTTCACTTCGATGCTGATCGGAATTTGCGATCGCTGCATAGTAGGTGGCCATGTAGTCCATAGGACTGCTGCCGTTGCGAAAGAGTGCCGCGGCGCGAACAAACTTCGTTTCCGCCGACTCGGCGTTGCGTTTGCTGTATTCGAGTCGTGCATCCCGATACAGACGGTGCCCTTCGACGAGCGAAGCTCGCGCGGATGATCGCGATCTCTCGATCGCGCCCACGGCATCCGCGAGCAGATGCTCCCCATTGAACGCCGCGAGCGCATCGCCAATGGCGTGGACACGAGCCAGAATCGGCGACGCGTGAACGTGGTCATTTGCCGCCTCCGCGTCCGCCCACGACGCCAGCATCGGCCCTTCGCCCCACGTTCGCGCTTCCTGCGGAAACGCGCGCACGAGTTGATCGACGGGCATGCTCTCCAGCATCTTCGGATCGAATCGCCGCGAGACCGTCTCCAGCGCCCGCAGATGCGCGCGCGCCTCCACGCTCCATGCGCTTCCTCCGTCGACCGCGAGATACGCCTGCCACGCCTTCCGCGCCTGATCGCGAACGCCGAGGTGCTCCAGGATCAGGGCGCGGTTGAAGAGCGCCTCGGCAGACTTCGGATCGAGCCGAAGGGCGTGGTCGGCGTCGGCCAGGGCCAGCGGCAACTGCGACGGATGCTCGTCCTGCATCGCCACCGCGTAGCGCGCCGCGGCCAGATCGTTCCAGGTGTGCGGATCATTCGAGCCGTTGGCCGCCTGCTCCAGCGCGGCGATGCCGTCGTTCCTTCGATTGATCCACAGATAGGCCACGCCTCGGGCGTGACACGACTCCGCCTGGCGCTGATCGGCCGTCTTTTCCAGGACCTCGCCCGCCGCTCCGGTCATCTTCAGGTCGGCCGGATCGGGGATGGCCTCACCGCGCGGAGGGGCCTGCAACTGTGCCCACGGGAAGCCCGAGAGCCGCGCTTCGACGAAGCGATGCTGGCGAGGGGCGGCCTCGATGAGACGCGCGATCGGCGATGCGTTACGAGTCACATTCCAACGAAGGAGAGGAACGGCGATGACGACCGCCGCCAGAACCGCCGCCGCTGCCAGTAACCACCAGCGGTTTGCGCGTGCCGGCGCTTCCCGTGCCTCTTCTTCACGCTCGAATCGGGCAGTCTCGCTCACCACCGTCCGGCACTCGCCGCAACCCTTCAGGTGCTCCGCGACTGCCGCAATCTCGTCCGGCGCAAGCGCCCCTTCAACAAAGGCAGCCATGGTCGTAGCCTCGGGATGGCGCGGCCTCACGTCGTTCATTGCGAGCCCTCCGTGTTTGCCGGCGCTGTCCCATCGGCGGCTATGGACGGACGCGGTTTTTGCTTTCCGAGGTCGAATTGAAGAAGGACCTCATCGCGGCCGATCAGATCGAGCACGTCGCGCCAGGCGATGCCGGAGCGCTCCAGTTCCGTCCGGATGTCGCGCATCCGCCGCTCGATGCGCCGGTAGGTGAGCTTCTGATCGAGGCCCAGAGCCCGCGCGATCTGCGGAACGGTCATTCCCCCTTCGAAGCGAAGCTGAAGGATCAATCGCTCATCCTCGGGGAGCCTGGCGATGACGGCCGACATGATCGCCGACAACGTTTCCGAGGCGCGGCGACGGTCGTTGGCGAAGATCGGCTCTTCGACCTCGGCCGGCCGCGTCACGGCGACGGACTCCGCCTTCTCGATCCCGACGTCGCGATGCCGCGGCGCGCGATCGGGGAGACGCCCCGCGATCGACTGCAACGACTCGCGCGTGATGCCGTCGTGCTTCGGCGCGAGAATCACCAGAGCGTCATCGACCGTCCGTCCATCGCGATGCAGGAGCCGTTCGAGATCGATGGCCAGCGATCCAAGGCGCTTCGCCTCGGCGGAGGCGTGCCACTTCCCCCACACGTGGATGCAGTAATCGAGGGCCAGCCGCTGGATGACGATGCTGATGTACGTGGCAAAGCTGCTGCGCGCCTCGTACGCACGAAGGATGGCGTAGTCATTGTCGACGAGTTTGAGTTTCACGACCGCCGCGAGCTCCTCGGTGTCGTTCGGATCGAGCCGGTAACGGCGCGAGGCAAAGCCCACCGCCCGCTCGATGACCGCGAGGTTCGATGTCAGTAATTCGCGAGCTTCCGGGCCGGCCAATCTCTTCTCTCTATATGGAGGAGTGTCGCCAGCCGTCTTAAGTACACCCCGGAATCTGAAAAACGCGTCCGTCTAGAGCGGCCATCTCAGAAAGGAGACACCCATGAAACTGATGAAACTCACGCTCCATGCCGTCGCAATCGTCCTGGCCGCGCTATGCCCGATCACCGCTTCGGCGCAACGCCCGCAGCCATCCAACACCACGTCGTCCGGTATCGTCGCGCCGGTCGCGCCGGTCCGGTCACCGATCAACCTCCCGCAGCTCGCCGATCTGCAGATCGTCAAGAGCGTCGGCATCGTTCCGCATGGCGGCAGCGGCGGAACGTTCGTGATCGTGGTCACGAACAACGGCCCGGGTCAGGCGGCCGGGCCGATCGTCATCAACGACACGTTGACGGGACCGGCGACGATCGTCGGGCCCGCTCCGCCCGGCTTCGTCTGCTCCGGGATCCCGGGAACGGCGGTCACCTGCACCTCGGCCGGGTCGCTGAACGCCGGCCAGTCGCTGACGCTGACATTCAACACCAGCGCGAATCCCGGCGCGTCGGGGATGGCGCAGAACTGCGCGACAGTCAGATCAAACAGCAAAGACAACAACGACTCCAACAATCGCGACTGCACCTGCATGGACTTCAAGAAGTGCTTCGGCACGACGATCGACATCAGCACCGGGAGCAACAACGGCAACGCCATTCCCATCGGCGCGAACGACAGCCACTGGAACGTCGTACCGCCGAGCGGCGGCTCGGCCCCGGCCATCGCCATCGTCCAGCAGGCTACGTCGTGGATTCCCGCGCCGGCGGGCACGCAGTGGATCAGTTCGTCGGCGAACGCGAACGCGGTCGGCACGTACGCCTACACACTCAACTTTGACCTCGGCAACGAGTGGCCGAATCGCAATTGCACCCTCACGCTCCAGTGGGCTGCCGACAATGACCTGGTTCTCAAGCTCGGCAACAACCAGATTGCCAGTTCGGCAACGTCGAATTCATTCGATTCCTTCAATAAGCTTCACAACGTGACGGTGCCCGTCACTTCCACAGGATTGCACACGATTACCGCGAACGTCATCAACTCGGGAGGGCCAACGGGCTTCCTCGTCAGCGGCAAGGTCGTTTGCTCATGCGGAAAGGGCACAGGTCCTGTACCGATCGGAAACACGACGTCGACACAGCAATGACATCACGACCCGTCGCGACCGTTGATCGGAGGATGTGATACCAACCTCAGCGACTCCATCGGACGGCAGCATCGGGATCGATGATGTTCATGCGGCGGTCGAGCGCGGATTGACGGCCGCGCTCGACCGGCCGGCGCTCAGTTGCCCAAGGTAGAACGTGACGATTCTGCGCCTACCCCTCCACCATCCGCGCGTCCCCGGCCGCCAATATTGCGCCGAGCTCGGCCGCGGGCATGGGGGCGTTGATCAGGTAGCCCTGCATCTGGTCGCAACTGTGGCGTTTCAGGAAGGTGGCCTGGTCGGTGAACTCCACGCCCTCGGCGATCACCTTCAGCCGCAGGCTGTGGCCCATGGCGATGATGGCGGTGACGATGGCGGCGGTGTCGGGGTCGCGGGTGATGTCGCGGACGAAGGATTGGTCGATCTTGAGCGTGTCGATCGGGAAGCGCTTGAGGTAGGCCAGCGAGGAGTGGCCGGTGCCGAAGTCGTCCAGCGAGATACGGATGCCGAGTTTCTTGAGATCGTAGAGCGTGCGGATGCTGGCCTCGGGGCTCTGCATGGCCGTCGATTCGGTGATCTCCAACTCGAGCAGGCGCGCCTGCAGGCCTGTCTCGGCGAGGATCTCGCGGACGATCGTGACCAGGTCGGGCTGCTGGAGCTGGCAGACCGAGAGGTTGACGGCCAGCGAGAGGGTGTTGAAGCCGGCGTCGTGCCATTCCTTCGCTTGCGCGCAGGCCGCACGCAGAGCCCACGTTCCGATCGGGATCATGACGCCGATCGCTTCGGCCAGCGGGATGAACGTCGCCGGCGGGATCGATCCCATCTCCGGTTGCGTCCAGCGCAGCAACGCTTCCATGCCGGTGATGCGACCGGTGCGGAAGTCGAAGATGGGCTGGTAGTGCACGGCCAGCTCGTGATGGGAGAGCGCGCGGCGCAGGCCGTGCTCGAGCGCGATCCGCTGCAGGGCCTTGGCATTGACGACGGCGTTGAAGAGCTGGTAGTTGTCGCGGCCCTGCTCCTTGGCCTGGTACATGGCGGTGTCGGCGCTCTTGATGAGCGTCTCGGCGTCGACGCCATCCTCGGGGAAGATGCTGATGCCGATGGATGTGGTGATGTAGAACTCGCGCCCTTCGATGTGGAAGGGGTAGCGAACGGCTTCGAGGATCTTCTGGGCGACGAGCGCGGCGTCTTCGGGATGACTGAGCTCGGGCAGGAGAAGCGTGAACTCGTCGCCGCCGAGGCGGGCCACCGTGTCGCTGTCGCGCACGCACGACTGAACGCGCGCCGCCACGGCCTGCAGAAGCTGATCGCCGATGTTGTGGCCGAGGGAATCGTTGATGACCTTGAAGCGATCGAGGTCGAGGAAGAGCACGGCCACGCGCGCTTCATGACGCTGGGCGTGGGAGATGGCGACGCTGACGCGGTCTTTGAACAGCAGCCGGTTCGGCAGCGTCGTCAGCGCGTCGTGGTAGGCGAGGTGCTTGATTTGCTCCTCGGCATAGGTCCGTTCGGTGATGTCGCGGACCACGCAGACCATCCCGCCTCCTTCGATGGCGGTGAGCGAGATCTCCTGCGGGAAGAGCGAGCCGTCGTTGCGCAGGCCGGTGGCCTCGCCGCGCCACCGTCCGCGCTGCTGCACGAGCGGGACGACGCTGGTGATGAAGCGGACCTGTTCGGGAGGCTCGTAGAGATCGCAGATCGAACGGCCGACGAGCTCGTGCGCGGTGGGGTAGCCGAACAGTTTCGCCAGCGCGTCGTTGACGTAGGAGAAGTCGAGCCGGCCGTCGAGGATGCCGATACCGTCCATCGACGCGGTCATGGCCGCTGTCTGCTGGCGCAGCGTTTCCTCGGCGTGCTTGCGCTCGGTGACGTCGGTGCCGACGTGTAGGTATCCGGTGAGATTGCCGAATTCGTCGCGCAGCGCGGTGATGGACAGGAGGACGATGACCGGCTCTCCGTCGTTGCGGATGTAGGTCCACTCACGCTCTTCGAGCCCCTCGCTGGCGGCGCGCCGGACGAGGACCTCGAAGCCGTTCAGTCTCTCGCTGAGCTCGAAGGCCAGGCGCCGCGCGTGTTGCACGAGCTCGGTGTCGAGGTGCAGCTCGGTGACGTTGCGGATGCCGATGACGTCGATCGCGGCGTAGCCGAGCATCCTCTCCGCGCCGGTGTTGAAGACGGTGATGACGCCGAGGGGATCGGTGGCGATGATGGAGACGCGCGTGGCGGCGTCCAGCACCGCTTTCCGTTGCGCATCCGCCGCCGCGACCTGCTGGTCGGCCAGCTTCCGCTCGGTGATGTCGAAGACGAAGCCTTCGAAGACCTCGGCACCGGCGTGAAGATCGATGGCGTGGGCGTTGAGCTGGACCCAGATCGTCGTGCCGTCTTTCCTGCGCCATAGCAACTCTTCCTCGATGGCGTAGCCGTTGGCGGCGAAGCGTTTCAGCGCATCGATGCGCTCGCCCTCGGCGGCATAGACGTCGGTGGCCAGGTTACGCCGCTGCAGCTCCTCGATCGAGTCGTAGCCGAGGATGCGTGCCAGGGTCGGATTGGCCATCAGGATCGTGCCGTCCGGTTTGGAGCGGTAGATGCCGACCGAGGCGTAGTCGACGATGTTGCGATACTTCTGTTCCGACAGGAGCAGCGCTTCCTCGGCGTGTTTTCGCTCGGTGATGTCGTGGATGATCGAGTAGAGAAGCGTGCGGCCGCTGGCGATGATCGGACCGGAGTGCACCTCGACGTCGCGAACCTCGCCGTTGGCCAGCCGATGCCGGAAGACGAAGTAGCTGCGCTGCTGGCGGGCAACGTTGGTCATCTCGGAGCGGACGGCTTCCTCATCGAGGGTGTTGATCTGCCAGAGGTGCATCGTGCGCAGCGTCTCGATGTCCCATCCGTAGAACTCTGCGGCGGCGACATTGGCGTCGACGATGCGTCCGGTATCGGGGTCGATGAGGAGCTGGACGGCGCGGTTGTTCTCGAACATCTGCCGGTAACGGCGCTCGCTCTCGCGCAATGCGTCTTCCTGGCGCTTCTGTTCGATGGCCGAGGCCACGTGCTGGGCGACGAAGACGAGGATGTCGCGGTCTCGCTCCGTGTAGCGCTCGCCTTCGTCGTAGGTCTGCACGCCGATGACGCCCCACGTGCGGTCGCCGGTCGACAGCGGCACGCCGAGCCAGTCGACGGAGGGTGCTCCGATCGATTCGACCTCGCCGCTCTTTTTCAGATCGTCGAATTCCTCGGGCGTGGCCAGCAGCGGCTTGCCGGTGCGCAGGACGTACGCGGTCAGCCCGCGGCCGGGCGACCGTCCGATGGGTGCCGGGTCATATTTATCGACGAAGTAGGGGAAGGTGAGGATGTCGCGCGCGGCGTCGTATTCGGCGATGTAGAAGTACGTTGCTTCCATCAGCCCGTTGACGATGCCATGCACGGCGCCGTAGAACTCGTCGAGGTTGCGCGCGTCGCGGCTGAGCGTGGCGATGCGGAACAGTGCCGACTGCATGGCCTCGTTGCGGACGCTGTCGGTGACGTCGCGGAAGTACCAGGCGCGCCCGCGGATCTTTTTGCCCGAGACGATCGGAACGGAGGCGCGCGAGAGCACGCGGCCGTCTTTCATCACCACCGTGTCGTTGCTTCGGACGATGTCGGGGTGGGTGTAGAGGTGATTGACGAGCTCGATGAATTCGTCCCAGTCGACGACTTTCTCCGAGGCAAAGCCGAGGAGCTCGTTGTCGTCGGCGGCTCTGGCTGTCTCCTCCGGGATGCCCCACATCTCCAGGAAGCGGCGGTTGTAGGAGAGCACCGAACCGCGGTCGTCGACGACGAGGATTCCGTCGAGCGTCGCCTCCTGCTGGGCCCGCAGGATGGCCACCGTGGTTCGGAGCGACTCGTGCGACGCTCGTGTCCGGCCGCCGCGCAACCAGCGGGCGAGCGCGTTTCGAGCGTTGGCGAGATGCGGGGGAGGTTGAACTTCCATGAAGGTTTCGGAGGGTATTTTAGGTGAGTTTCCGTCCTGTCGTCAGTCGGTGCGGTTGCTGGAGCGGAAGAATTGCCACTGTGTCCAGCTCGTCCAGACGTACCAGGCCACCAGTATGGCGATGAAGATCTGCCGTGTGACCAGGCAAAAAACAAAGATGCCGATTCCAACTACCAACGAGATCCAGATGGAGATGATGAACGCCGGCCGCTCTTTCAGGAAGAGTCTGAAGAAGTTGCGAAGGATGGAGTTGCCGTCGAGAGGGCCGAGTGGCAGCAGATTCAGAACGCCCCAGAACCAGTTCGCGTACGCGAGCAGTGGCAGAAGGGCGCGAAAGAATGGGTCGTGCGACGCGGCCGGAACGTTGACGACGATCAGCGTGACGATCCATGCCAGAAGGAAGTTCGACAGCGGTCCGGCCGCGCTGATGAGAAGGTCCTGCCACGGACGGGCACGCCGATCGTTGTAGGTGGCCCCTCCCATGCCCTGAAGGATGATCGAGCTCGATCCGAACCCGAGGCTACCGATCATGGCCGCGTGGGCAAACTCATGAAAAAGAACGCTGATGAACAGCACCGGTGCCCAGATCAGGGCGTACGGCATCCCGGACGACTGGGCGTTCATCATGACGAAGAAGACGACGAGGATGAGGAAGCTGAAGTCGAGGGCGATCGTCGTGCCGAAGATCGTCCCGAGGTGGATGCGGCCCATGAGGTGGGGGAGTATACGTGGGTGCCCGTTACAAAACGGCGGATACGCGTGACTCAGGGATTGCCTGTCTCCTGCATCTTCTTCCGGAGGCTGAGCGGGCGCATGTCGGTCCAGACTTCTTTGATGTACGCCAGGCACTCCGCCTTTGTCCCGCTCTTGCCGGCGTCTCTCCAGCCGAGCGCGTTTTCCCGGTTCGCGGGCCAGATCGAGTACTGCTCCTCGCCGTTGACGACGACTTTGTAGATGGTTTTGTCTTCGCGCTCGTTATCCATACGAATCTCCGTCAGGGTGGATTGTGTCACCAAATGCGAGGGCCGGTACAGCTTCCGCGGCGAGCGTCCCGACGCGTGAGGTCGCCGGACCTGACGCCCGGATCGCCGGACGTGACGTTGATTGAGCCTATACTTCAACCTTCGACCGACATGCGTCCGATCGTCCTTTTTTCGCTGATTTTCAGCACCCTGCTTGTCATCCTCCCGGCGTCCGGAGAGATTCGCAACATCAACAAGTTTCTCGATCAATGCCCGACCCACGATCCTGCCCTTGCCCGCATCCGCGGCGACTTCGAGATCCGGCGGGACGGGGCTTCGACGGCGCTTCCATCCTGCTCCGAGCCGGTGTCGCTGATGCCGTCGAACGCCTACACGGATGAGTTGATGCTGCTGCAGGCGCTCCGGGTCGTCTACTACATGGATCAGGGGATGAGCGGCCATCTGCCGTGGACGACCGGCGATCTCTATGACTGGATGAAGTCGAAAGTGGGCGGCATCAACATCATCAGCAGCGGCGGCGGACCGAGTTGCTGTACGACGATCAATGGCCGGCCGTTCATCAACATCGGCGCGCACAACGACGCCACGCGTGAGTTTCAGAAGAAGTGGATCAATCTGTCGGTCATCGTGGCGGTATACGCCCACGAAGCGCGGCACGTCGACGGATTCCCGCATTCGTCGTGCTGCGGCACTACGAATGGCTGCGATGACACGTTCGATCAGGCCAATCTCTCGCCGTATGGGCTGCAATGGTGGCTCAATAAGCTGTGGCTCGACGGGACGATCGACGTCGGCATCGGGTGCGAGACGCCGGCCGACCTGAGCGACTCGGCGTCGTTCTTCCTGGCGCAGTTGAATACGACGTTCCCGTCCCGCTTCTGCGCCACCAGACCGCCGGCAGCCTCGATGCCATCGATACCGGGCGGCGTATGTCGCGACAGCAGCCGGCGGCGGGCCGTCTCTCATCGCTGAGGATCTCCGCGTTCATCCGCGGACGAGAAACTGGTCCGCGGATGACGCAGATTAGAACAGATCGAACCTTTACACGGGGCCCTCTTGTGCCGGTCTTACCTTCGTGGCCGGTACCACATACGTGATCTCCTCGGCGATCCATTCGGGATCGGCGCTTCCCTGGATGGAGCTCCATTGGGAAAGGGGCTCGTTGCCGTAGCGGACCATTCCACTATGCAGGGCTTTGTTGTTGCGGTCTTTGAGCGGATTCGGATCGGCATAGCCGAGGCGCAGACGAAGCTGCTCGAGGTTCTCGGGCTCGCCCGTCAGGAAGAGCCAGTTCCCGCGCACCTGATGCATCGTCGCGTACTGGCGGAGCTTCTCCGGAGAGTCTTCGGCCGGCTTGATGGTGAGAGAGTAGAAGAAGACGTCCTGCTTGACACGCCGATCGAGAATCTTCTGCGCCGCGAGCAGATTCGCGGTGATCATGGGACATAGAGTCGTACAGTCGGCGTACATCAGGTTCAGGACGACGATCTTGTCTTTCAAAAGATCGCTGTAGAACCGGACCTTCTTCCCTTCGTGCGTGACCAGCGGCACGTCCGGGAAGAAGCGTTTGCGCATGACCTCGCGGCCGGAGTCGGGAGGGGCGAATGCGTGCCGTGGCGAGGGCCGGGTATCGGAAGCTGCCCTGATACTTCCAGCGAACGGCAACAAGGCCAGGCCGCCGAGCAGGTGTCTTCTGGAACGATCAGTCATGGAGTCCTCCTTGTTCAGTCTGACGGACAGGTCAGGGCTGCGAGATCGTGTCGCCCGTGGTGGCGACGTCGAAGCGCAGCATCATGGCGTGGTCCTCATGGATCACATTGTGACAATGCATCGGGTAGCGCCCGAGCCAGTCGCGGAAGCGCATCCTCACCTTTACGTTCCCCTTGGGGATGAGACGCACCACGTCTTTCCGGGCGAGGTTCACGCCCGTGCTCGCGCCCGAGCAGCCGCTCCAGCAATACTCACTGCCCCAACGGCTGTAATTGTTGTAATCGTCGCTGGAACTGCCATAGAGGCCGGGCGCGCCCTGGGTGATCTGGAACTCTTCGAAGTGGACGTGGATCGGGTGTGACCATCCGAATCCGCCGTTGAAGTTCCATTCTTCGAGAGTATTTTGTCGCACCTTGAAGCGAACCGTATTGCAGTTGAACAGTTTTCCGTTGACCGTCCACTGTCCGTCCCACGTCTGATCGAAACTGAATGAGCGCGAGACCGTGGGCGAACCGCTGACGCTCGGAAGGGCATAATAGGCAGGCAGCGTGGCGGGATTGACGCTGTTGTCGGCGACGACCGGTCCGTCGACGACGATGCGCAGCATGAGGAAGCCCTGGCCCCCGGAAACGACGCTGCCGGTCGGGCCACCCTGGCCATTGGGCTGGTCGAGGCGGTTCTCGAGATAGAGGGTCTTTCCGGCGTACTGCGAGAAGTCGATGATGACATCCGACCGCTCGGCGACTCCCAACGCCACGGCAGGGACCTGCACGGGATGAGGAAGCAGGTTTCCGTCATTAGAAACCTGGTAGAACGGCTGGGAGGCAGTCGGGTTGGTGAGGTCGGTGAGGTAGACCTGCAGGAAGCGCGACGGCCCTGTGTTCAGCCAGCGGAAGCGGTAACGGCGCGGGCTGACGTGCAAGACGGGCTGAATCACGCCGTTGACCATGAATTTGTCACCGAGAATTCCGTCGGTGTTGAATGTGTCGAAGGCCATGACGCCGGTGGCTGCGTCGAAACAGCGGTCCGCGAATGCCATGGGGATGTCGTAGGCCGGAAAGGAAGGCAGCCGGAAGCCGGTGGTTTCGTCTCCGGTGTCGTACTGGTTGAACAGGAGATAGAAACCGATGAGGCCTTTATAGACGTTCTGCGAAGTGAAGTTTTCGCGATGGTCGTGATACCAGAGCGTGCTCAGTGATTCGTTGATGTCGCCGTTCGTGGCGATGTGCGTGGAGTTGAAGCCGGCGAGCGCGTTCGGGTAGTACTGGTCGTAGTATTGGCCGGCGGCAAAGAAATCGCACGGGAAGCCGTCGCTTTCGGACGGCGTGTGGCCGTTGTGAAGGTGCGTGGAGACGGAGTTGAGTCCGAATCCTCCGTTGTTCGAGGGAAGATTGTTGATATTCCGGATCAGCACGGGCGAGCCATAGTGAGACACGTACGTCGGCCCGGGACTGCTCCCGTCGAACGTCCAGAGGTTCTGCAGCGGCAGCTCATTGGAGACCCTGATCTGCGCCTGCTGCTGCGTTACCTGATAGACCACGCCGGCGGGGAAAGGGAATCCGAGCGCCGGGGCCTGGTGGGGACGGGTGCGGCCTTCGTACGCAAGCCCGGTTGCCGGATTGATGGCCGTGTTGGGATTGATGCTCGGCGCGGGGCCGGTGAGCGAGGAGACCGGGATGGCCTGCTTCACCGGCGGAATCGGCATCGGCATGGTCCAGGGATTGGTGACAGGACTTGCGCAGGTGCCGCAACCGGTGCTGCCATACCTGCAATCGCCGCCTCCCCAACTGCTCAAGCCGCTCTTTGCCACGAGCATGCCGGCGCTGGTGAGCAATCCCATCCGGAGCAGGTCGCGGCGGCTTGTCAGTCCTGCCTTGATCAGTTCCTGCCGATTCTGGAACGCGTTGTACATTTCCTTCCAGCGAGCTCGCGAAACCTTCTCGCCTCTGCTGTTGAAGTACATGGGATCCTCCTTGTCTCTTTGAAAGACCTGCAGTTCACTGTGATGGCGACGCCGATTGCGGCGTCGTGTGCGGCCGAGGGGGCGAATAGCCGAAGAGGATGCCGGTCTCGACGTCGACGGCCTTCCCGTTCTGCTGATACGGCTTGAACCTCCACTGCAAAAGAGCATCGGTGATGATCTTCGCCTGGTCCTGAAAGGCGCTGATGACATGAATGTGCTTTACCTTGCCATCGGTACCGATGATGATGCGGACGGGGATGGGATTGAATTTGCGGTCGTTGATTACGGGATCGACCTTGCTGATCGCGTTCTGCTCCGCGTAGCCGGCCACGCACGGCGGCGCGTCGCTGGCGCCCAGCTTCATCTGATTCATGTCGTGCACGAGTCCGTCGAGCAGGCCGGTGTCGCGGCTGTTGAGGACGAACTGGATGACGTGACAGCGGACCTGCGTGGCCAGGGTGTACCAGTGCAGACCGGCCACCGGCGACATGTAGTCGAACCGGGCAAACGATCGTCCGGCAATCGTCACTTCGGACGGCGGATGCTCGAGGGTGTAATACGACGGCAGGTGATCGCTGGAGTACTTGATCATCTCCTTCGCGCCGCGCTGGGGAACGAGCGAGAAGAAGAGATCCTGCGCGGTGATGAGCATCGTTCCTTTGATCGGCCCCTTGAACGTCTTCGCCGGCACGAATTCGGCGAGCACGTAGCTGCCGCTGTCGGATGGGGGAGGACCGTCGTACGGTTCCGACCAGTCGGCCGGCAGGTGATAGGTAAAGCCGAAGTACCGATTTTCGTACACGTTGTCGGCGAGCTTGCCTGTTTCAGGCAGCGGAGTCTTTGAATCGCTGGCGCTCGGCTCCGCTCCTTTGATGAGAATGGTGTTGGCCGGCAACTGCGCGAAGAGAGATGACGTTGCGCCGAGGAACAAGAGCAGGAAGATGAACCGGCAGCGGAACACGGAGACCTCCTTGGAGAAACCGGCCGCTGACGCGTTTGCGCCAGCGGCCGGCCCGGACGACGTCGATTAGAGAGACCGCAGGAAGTTGAGAATGTCCTGCCGCTGGCCGCTACTGAGGTTGGTGAAGAACGTAAAGGACGGCCCGTTGGCCTCGGAGCCGCTGGCGTTGTGCGCAAGGATGGCGGCCTGGATGTCCTTGGTCCGTCCATCATGCAGGAAGAAGATGCGCTGCCCGGCTCCCCACAGCGGCGCGGTGCGGAACTGATCGCCGCCGGCGCCGCCCTGCGAGACGTTGTCGGCAAGCGTGGTTCCCATGTGATGAATCTCGAGGTCGCTGAAGAGATTCGCAGGAGTGTTGCTGAGACTGGACGTGAATGAGGAAGTCCCGGTGGTGAGGCTCGTCGTATGGCAGATCGCGCAGCCGATGGAGATGAAGAGGTTGCGGCCATTGGTGATCGAGGTCGCCCCGCCCGGCACCGTGGTGGAGGGAGTCGGCGGCGCCAGGAGACGCATGAACATCGCGAACTGCGCGAGGTCGCTGAGCGTCCCAACGGAGGTGGTGTTGAAGTTGGTGTGGTCCTCCGGGGTGGCATTGCCGCGGCAGTTCGCGGGCAGGCCATTGGTCGCCGAGTGACCGCCGATGATGCCCATGTCTTCGCCGGGCAGCGGCCGTTCCTGCGTGAAGATCTCGTTCGTGACGCCCTGCTCGACGTTGTAGGCCTCACCGGCGAAGAGCTCCAGCGACTTGTTCTGGGCCTTCCAGCCGAAGCGGCTGATCGTACCGTCGTTGCCGTTGTGGTTGAACGTGCCGGTGATTCCCTGGTTGTTGTTGAACGCCGACTGCTGGTTGTTGAGCAGGGTCTCCTCGGAGATGGTCTCGATCAGACCGGTCCCGAAGGTTGGCGTCGGGATGCGGAAGATGACGTTATTGTTGGACAACTGAAGGGCGAATCCGGGCTGCCCGATACTGCATGGACCGGCGTCGCTGCGGCCGGTGATCGTATACAGATCTTCCACGCCGCCATTGGGCTGGCTCGTGATCGGATTGCCATTCCCGTCCGTGAAGAAGACGAACCGCGCCTCGCGCACCGGCCCGGTCGAGGTGATGAACGACGGAATCGTGTTTTGCGCGCCGTCAGCGGAGGCATCGGCGACCTGGGGATTCGTCGCCGGGGCCGTGCCGCCAACCGCCGGTTGGGCGTGGCAGGCCGCGCAGCTCCTCGAGTTGAACCGCGGTCCCAGGCCGACGCCATTTTCACCGGCGATCGTACCGGCAACGGAGTCGATCTCCTGGAATCGGGCCTTGGCATCGTTGAAGAAGTTGAGGATGGTCACCGGGTTATTGGCAGCGACGGAAGCGAGCGGTGATCCGGCGGCCGCTCCTCCACCGCGGACCCCTGGATCTGTCTGGCCAAATGCCTGAAGGACAACGAACAACGAGAGAAACAGCGCGACCGGGATGACTCGTCTGGTGGTCATGGCACCTCCTCCAAAAGGGTTGAGAGAAAGAGACGAAAACGAGGTGAGAGGCCGACGCGACCCCTCGCCCTGGTACCGCCGTTCGGAGATCGGCAGGGCCGGACGAGGAACCCTGCCGTTGTCACGGAACTAATGCTGATAGGTGGCGCTTTAGTGAAGGAGTGTCACGATTAACGGAAACCCACACCACCAAAAATGACACCTACGCGATCGTTGATTCGGCAGCTATTTGATTGCAGAAATTGCGACTTACGCCGGCGAGCGCGGTTTACGGTCTGGGGGGGCTGCAGAAGTTGGAGCAATCGCCCACCGGACGGACTCTCACTGGAATCGTCGGCACCCTGTACCTCATCGAGAGCCCTTCTCCCCCAGCGCTTTTCAGCTGGGGGAGAAGGTGCCGACAGGCGGATGAGGGGGCGCTTCACGCGGGTGTGTCATTTGCGCGCGACTCGTGCTTTTTGTGCTGTCTCCAAGGCCCATGCTGCAAGAACGTTCATGTCGCGCATACGCCCTCCTCATCCGCCTTCGGCACCTTCTCCCCCCGCAAAGAAACCGCGGGGGGAGAAGGACTCTCGACGAAGGGAGTGGCAAGGCCTCGAGGGAACAATTCAAGTGAGCGTTTGAGCGCTTGAGAAATGTAGGTTCGAATGCCGCGTCAGAATGTCGCCTGGACGGATTTTCTCAGGGTCAGGCGGAAGTGGCTTCCGGCCGGAACCTGGAAGTCGAACTTGCCGGTGGCGGCGGCTCCGGCGATCCCGATGCCGGATCCGATCGCGGCCCCTTTCGCAGTGGCATCGCGATCGTGGCCGATGGCCTGACCGGCCAGCGCACCGAGGATGCCGCCGGCCGCGATGACCGTGGCGTTGTGCTTGGCGTGTGCTTTCCCCTCGCGCGCGTAGTGCGAGGTGCGAACGGCGACGGTGTTGCCGTTGGCGAGCTTGATCGAGCTGAGGGAGAAGTTGAGACTGGCCGACCCGCCGATCCGTCCCGAGGCTTCGACGCTTCTGATGGTAACGACGGCCGGCGCGCCCGCCCGCGCCACGGTGTTGCCGTTGATGACGATGGGAGCCGTCAATTCAGCCGGCACTGACTGGCCGCTCCTGGCCGTGGCGGTGGAGATCGATCGCAGGAGCTTGAAGCGGATCGGCGTCCCCGCGGGAACGACGATGGTGCGGGCGATGGCCGAGCTGGCCGATGCGACTGTGAACAGAAGGGCGAAGGAGACAGCGGCGTACATCTTTGTCGTCATGGCCCCGTCTGCTGCAATTCCTGTGCGGATCTCAGACTTGGCGTCTGAGTTTCAGAATCCCGACTCCCTGACGTTGTTCGAATTCTCGCTCAACTCACTGAAAGGAAATGGCTTACCGGTACTGCCGGACTTGGCAGACGCCTTGCGCTGGGGCAGGCTTGCAACGGTACCAATAAGGGAACGATGTCTCGAAAGAAGATTCTGCTCGTTGACGACTCCATGACCATCCTGATGATGGAAAGGGCCGTATGACCTCATTACGGCCGCCAATGGGAAAGAGGGGGTGGCGAAGACCGGGCTCCGCGGCCGATGATCCGGAGTTTCAGAGATTCTAGTGACGGCGAACGCTGAAATCGGTGGCGGCATCCTCCGGACGCCGCTGCTCTCGCCGGCGTTCGTCCTTCGCGAGGGAAAGCGGGTGGTGGTGATGCGCGTCCAGGCGTTGTTCGATGGACACGGAAACGGCGGACGAGCGGTCCGCGGCGGGAAAGGAGAGTCTGTATGACGGAAGAGCGTAAACGAGTGATTCTTCGCTTTCGGGTTGGCGTGAGCGCGTACGCGGTTCCGATCGAGATCGTGCAGGAGGTCGTGCGCCACCACGAGCTCACGCGCGTCCCGTCGATGCCGGCCGCGGTTTACGGTCTGATGAACGTGCGCGGGCACGTGGTTCCGGTCATCGATCTGATGCGGCGCTTCCGTCTCGGTGACTCCGATACTCCGCTGGAGACGTGGGCCATCGTTTTCCGGATGGAGGACGAGGGGCGAACCTCGCTGATGGCCGTGCCAGCCTCCTCGGCGGAGGTCGTGACGATTTTGGAGAGCGATGTTCATTCCGCGCCGGCCTTCGGCGCGGACATCGACGTCGAATACCTGGCCGGGATGGTTCATATCGGCGATGACCTCGTGTTGCTGCTGAACGTCGACCGGGTTCTCTCAACCGAGGATCTTCTCCGTACGCGCGAGGGGATGGCTCGGCAGGATCATCTCGTGGCCGAAGGCGCGGATGTCTGTGCGCGGCCGTGAGCGCAAGGCCGTTGCCTGATGCGGCGCACTTCGGCCGTTTCCAGCACCTGGTCGAATCGATCGCCGGCATCTACCTCTCCGATGCGAAGGGTGCCCTGTTGTGGCCATGATCGATGCCATCTGCACGAACGAGACTCACTTCTTTCGCGAACCGCGCCAATTCGACTACATCAAAGACACGCTCGCGATGCCCTTCAGAAAATGATGATCGGACAGCTCGCGCCACACGCGCGATCGTCGCGGCCGATCCTCTCATTGCGTTCGACAAGCTTGGAGAGATCGGCCCCGCTCGGATCGTCGTCTTCACGCAGGCGAGCGGATAACGATCTTCAATGACGAAGATCAGCGATCGTTGATCTCCAGGCCCTGGAGAACCTGCACATATGGGTAACGGCTGATCCTCTGATCGCAGGTTGCGAGGGGGAGCTTATGGACGCGCGCGGTCGCCACGATGATCTGATCCGCGGGGTCGCGATGAAAATCTCCAGGCAGAACGGTGCTCTCGAGGGCGATTTGTGGCGTCAGAGGAATCAGACGTATGCCGGATTCTCCGAGTGCTTCATCGAACCAGTTGTCGATTAACGTCGGGAGCTTCAGCTTGCCATGCTCGACGAGTTTGGAGACCTCCCAGCAGGAGATTGCGCTCACGGCAAACCCCTTCTCCTCCTTCTCCTCCATCGCCTGCTTCAAATCGAATGGTATCGGGTCGCCGTGAACCCACCAGACCCAGATGTGCGTGTCCAGCAGAATCACTTCAAGACGTTCCACTCCGATGGGTCAACGGCGGGACCGAACGGATCCTCGAACCAGACGGGAAGCCCCCGCAGCGGATATGTCGGCAACACCGGATCCTCGAACTTGATCGTGACTTCTATCTGCTGTCCCTGGAACACAGGGACATCGTCGATGACGATTCTGCCGTCGTCCATGACAATGACTTTGACTTTGATCTCTTTCATGACTGACTCTCAAACCGAGGGTACCTCGGTATTTACCAGAAGAAAAGAGGCAAGAATGGATAGTTTCGGCGGAGCGTAACGCAGAGGTTCCCATCGCTGCTTTACGCTCTTTCCACGGCGCTACAACGTTGCCCGCAGCGCCGCCAGTTTCTGCACGAACCGTGACGGCTCGTAGCGCTCGCGGCTCTTGACCTCTTCAAACAGGGCGTCGATCGCCTCGGTCATCGGGCTCTTGAGCAGGCGCGGGTTGTTGCGGGTGAGGGCGGAGGCCAGGCTCTGCAACGCCAGGGCAGTCTGCTCGGCGGAGTGCACGTCGGAGTTGAGGAGGAAGTCGGTGTCGCCGGCGATCGTGCGCATCATGGCGCGGACGTCATCATCACGCCAGCTCAGGGCGCCGATCTGGGGGATGACGCCGTCGATGGTGCGCCGAGCCTCGTTGGCTGCCTGCAGAACTCCGTTCGAGTCGTTCATTCGCGAGACGCGCACGGCGAGGATCTCCACGTCGTTGTCGAGCTTCGCGCGCGCGGAAGGATTGGCGCGTCCGACCAGGAGACGAAGGACGGCCCAATGCTGCGGGCTCCACGAAGGAAGCCCGGCCCGGCCGGGCCAGCCGCGCTCCTGACGCCAGCCGCTGGTCTCGAGCGAGTGGTGGCAGTTGATGCAGCTCATATCGGAAAACTCCGGCCACTTCTCGCCGCGGGCGTGGCGGGCCAGATTGTCGAGCGACTGACTGAAGGCGACGGCTTGGCCGACGGCGAAGGCGCGCGCGCCATGGGTGTCGGCCGTCGTAGAGTCTTTGGCGCGGCGCCAGTGAGGCGGCATCGTCTCGGTGTAGTTATCGAGCTCGAAGGCGAGGATGGGATGGCCGGAGGCGATCAGCTCGTGATCGACTTCCTTCTTGTCGTTGCCGAGGTGACAGGAGAGACAGCCGGAAGCACGGACGGGGAGGTTGCGGAGATCGGTCATCCCGCGCGCCACTGACTGCTCGTGCGTCCAGCCGGCCTGCGTGTGCTCGGCGCGCCAGCCGCTGGCTGGGCCGTGGCAGGCTTCGCACTGGACGCCATCTTCGACGTCCACTTTGCCGGAGACCATCCGCGCGGGGACGTTCGTGGTGTGGCAATCGAGGCAAACGGCTTCCTGATACGCCTTTCCCTTGAGGCGCATGTTGCGGGCCACGCGCGCGGAGCGGTCGCTGAAGAGGACGTTGTAGGCCTGTGCGTGGCGATCTTTGCTCAGCCACGTGTAGTACTCGTTCTGCAGGACGTGAGAGGCGTTGAGCGGCTGAGTCGCGCCGTGGCAGCCGGAGTTGGCGCAGGAGGCGACGCCGTCGTAGTGGCCGGGAACGGAGGGTGGGGCTTGAGGTTGCTGGGTTGCTGGGTTGCTGGGTTGCTGCGCCGTGGCAACGACAGCGGTTATCAGCAGAAAGGGAACCATTATTCGTTTCATCGTCATCACCTCGTGACCGGCTTCGTAGTCGGCGTCTCGCTGACGGTGTAGAGCGATCCGTCGCGGAGGTAGAGCCGCTGCATCTCGGGGAGCGTCATCGGGCGCGCGCCGATGCGGTTGAAGATCGAAACCTGATTGCCGCCTTCGTCGACGGCGCGGTCGCGGTCGAGGCCTTTCGAGACAGCCAGCGCCGGGCCGTGCGTGCGGCGGGTAGCCACGAGGCGCGGCTCGGGACGCGGGCTGAAGCCGGCGTATCCGGGCGTCCATTCGGGGGAGAGAAGCTGGTAGATCTTTAGCCCGTATTTGCCGTCGGCGACGTAGGCGAAGGTCGATGCATTGGTCGAGGCTACCTTCACGTCGTTGGCGTCATGCGGAAGCTCGTCGCTCCACGGGACGATGGCCGGCTTCTCCGGATGTTCGACGTCGACGATGACCATCCCGCGCGCGCCTCCGCCGATGTAGGCGTAGGTGCGCGCGACGTAGACGCTGCGGGCGTCGGGAATGGCCACGCGTGCCGCCACGCGAGGGTGCGAGGGTTCGGTGATGTCGACGCTGGCCAGTCCTTCCGCCGTGGTGACGAAGGCGTAGCGGAACTGCACGCCGATGCCGGTGGCGTCCTTCAGTTCAGGAATCGTGGCGACAATCCTCGGCTCGAGCGGTTTGTCGACGTCGACGATGACCACTCCACCCGCGGCGCCGATGAAGACCCAGCGGCCGGCGACGTAGATCGAGCGGGCGCCGTTGAGCGCGCCGCCGGGATTGAAGGTCACGGCGCGCGTGAGGAAGTTGTTCGACGGATTGGCGTCTGAGAGCGTGGTGACGTCGATGAGGATCAGCCCCTCTTCGCGGTCGGCCACGTAGACGTATTTGTAGAGCGGGTGAATCGGCTGTTCTTCGTTTTCCTTGAGGAACTGCGTCTGGCGCGTGGGGGCCACCGGCATCGTCGTCGGCAGTGCCACGGCCGAGGCGAACTTTGTCTTCACGAACGTGCGCTGGCCGAGCGGTGAGACCGGCTGGGAGACGATGCGCTCGGAGAAGTCTTTGTTGTCGATGTTGGCGATGTCGTAGACGCTGAAGCCTTCCTCGCCGTTGGCGCTGTAGATGAACTCACCGCGCATCTGCAGGGAGCGCGAGTCGCCGTGATGTTCGTGCGCGATCTGCAGCTCCAGCTTGTTGGCCTGGTGCTTGGCGTAGTAGTCGGGATAGACGATCTTGTGCAGCGACGATCCGATGACCGTCTGCGGCTCGTCCCACTCGGTGACGCAGACGCCCTCGAACCCGCCTTTTCCTTCCGCGACGTAGGCGTAGCGGCCGATGAAGTTGACGAAGTTGGTTCCTTGCAGCAGGAGCTGGGCGAGCCAGGCGTTGTTGTCGTTCTCTCTGGTGATGTGGCAGCTTCCGCAGCCCTGCGTTTCGCGGGTGCGGACGGTATGCGGGACGTGGGCGTTGAAGGCCTGGCTCGAATATCCGGGGGAGGAGATGGGCGGCTGCTGGATGTAGATCCGGTCCCGCAAGGCGTTCGTCGAGCTGATCACGAGCGCGGAGGATGAGCGCACCGGCGCCAGGCGATGTCCCTTGGTCGTGCCGTTGACGCCGAGCATGAAGGCGTCAGTGCGGATGACCTGCGGGTTGTACGAGGCGTAGTTTCTCGTTTCGCCGCCCTCGTAGTGATGGACCTCGGTCTTGGCATTCTGTTCCTGCGGCAGATGGCAGCCGGAGCACGACGTCATCCACGAGGTGTGGCAGGCGTAGCAGGTCATCTTGGCGTCAGCGTGCGCGAAGTTCGCGCTTGACGATGCGCCCCAAGTCGTGCCGTCGCGCTGGATCGTTTTCGCATACGCGGAGCGCTCGTTGTAATGCGCGTTGCCGGGCGTGATGCTGTCTTTGACCTGAATGACTTCCCACTGCATGCCGGGGTTCAGCATCGAGCGTTGATAAAGACGCCCGTTGACCCAGAGGAAGCGGCGCTGACCGAACGGAGTGGTTCCGAGGCGAAGGTCGGTCCCTCCCGGCGGGGCGGCAGGGCCGGAGGTGCGCAGGTTCGTGTAGGCGTCGACGTTGCCGTGGCAGTCCTGGCATTCGATCTCGATGTTGTTGCCGTACTCGGCGTAGATCTGGCCGTTGCCGTGCTCGTCCTGCGAGAAGTGGCAGTCGGCGCAGTGCATCCCTTTCTCGAGATGGATGTCCTGCAGGTGAACGGCTTTGCTGAACTTGGCGGGATCGTCGAACGAAACGATCCTGCCGTCGGCGTCGAGCAGGTTGCCTTTGTGGTCGCGTTTGTAGACGGCCATGAAGTTCCAGCCGTGTCCGTGGTAGTCGGCGAACTGGGTGTTCTTCGCCTGCGCATTGAGGCCGGAGACGTTCTCGAGGAACTTCTCATCGCTCCACAGCCCGCGCGGCGCGGCTCCCTCGGGGTCGGCATCGAGCGAGGCGCGTTTCTCGGCTTCGGTCGGATATTTTTGCTTCTTCGGCCAGAGCAGCTCGGCATCCGACTCGTAGTCCCACATCGTGTAGCCGAGGTACGTGTTCACGAAGGAGTTCGGCTGATGCATGTGACACGACATGCACTGGCTCGTCGGCACGGCGCGCGTGAACTGGTGGCGCAGCGGGTGGCCCTGCTCGTTCTTCGGGATTGACTTGTCACCTGTGATCGAAAGGCCGGTGTTGCCGTACTGGCCGTAGCCGGCGGAATGAAGCGGATCGCGGTCGTTGGCATAGACGACGTGGCATCCCGTGCATCCGGAGGAGCGGTAGTCGCCGGGATGATCGTTTGTGCCGAGGAACGAGAGATGTGGATCGTTGAGACGCGTTTTATTGAGATTGATGAGCGCGGGCGAGATGCGCAGGCCTGTGCCGCGTCCGCGGTTGCCGAGGCGGATGTCAGGTTTCCCTGCTTCCCCCTCGGGGCTGGGATTGCCGATGTCGGGGAACGAGCTGCTGCCGGAGATGCCGCCGCGCTCGAAGGCGCGGAAGTACTCGGCCGGCTGAAAGACTTCCCAGCGCGGCAGCGGCACGAGGATCGGCAGCGCGCCTCGGGCGATCTGGTCGGGTGTCGGAGGCGTGGCCGGTTTTATGGACGTGGCGTTGCCGGCGCGGTTGTAGCTCTCGCCGAGGAGTCCCTGCTTGCGGCTGACCAGACCGTTGGCGTAACTGACGGCGGCCCAGAAGACGGCGGAGGTTGTCATCGTGCTGCGAGGGACGGCATTGACCTGGCGCTGATGGCAGCCGCCGCAGGTTTCCTGGGAGACGCGAAGGTCGCCTGGATTGACGAACTTCACGAACTCCGGCGTCTCTTTCAGAAGAGCCGTGTAGCTGCGTTGCGGATTGGCCGAGGTCTTCCAGATCTCGGGATGGAGCGGCTTTACGTGCGCGGCTTCTTTCGTGCGCGCCGTACCGTCGCCGCCGTGGCAATCGGTGCAGGCAAGCTTCACCGCGGCCGAGGCATGCATCGGCTCGATTCCGTTATGACACGAGAGGCATCCGGCACTCTTCGCGTCGGCCTCGGCCTGCGTCTGGCGCATCAGTGGAGGGAGGTCGGGTGAGGACTGCGCGCGGATTCTGATCACGGCCAGCGTGACTGTGAGAACTGCGGCGAAAGCGATCGTTATCCGTTTCATCAGAAGGTCAGGATTACGTTCGTGAAGAGGTGATAGAGCGGCCGGTCTTTTTCATAGATGTCTTTGAATCCTCGGCCGGGGAGGAAGGCGGCGGTGCCGCCGACGATGACGATGTTCTGGTTGAGGAGCGGCCGGTAGCGAAGTCCGACCGAGAGATCGGTGCCGAGCGTTTTGTGGATGTTCCCCTGGAAGAGGATGGCTTCGACCGATTCGGTGGCGTCGAAGCGGATGTAGTTGCCGGTGAAGATGGCCTTGAGGCGCGGCGTGACGTCGACATCGAGGCCGGCGCTGGCGATCTGCACGCCGGGATTGACGTAGTTCGGCTGCCCTTCATCCTTCGAGCTGCGAAGGCTGGTCAGCAGCGAGCCGCGCTCGACCAGGGCCACGCCCGTGCCGGCTAGCCGGATGCCGAGGCGGTTGAAGAAGGAGAAGCCGCCGCCGGCGAAATTGGGGCTGTCGAAGATGGAGTCGAAGCCGCGGGCGTTGCGGTCGCGCGGATTGCGGTCGCCCGAGGCGTAGAAGATGGCCAGCCGAGGCCGGTACCAGTCGCGGTCGTAGGAGACTTCGATAGCCGCGCTTCCCGCGCCGATCTTGACGCCATTTTTGTTGCGAAGATTCGGATCGGGACCGGCGATCGGATTCAACTCGTCGGTGCCGAAGACGTAGTAGATGGCGTGGTCGACATTGAACCGGCCGATATGTCCCAGGCCGGCCTCGCCGACGTAGGTCGCTCGGATCTCGTGCGGCGTGAAGACACCAACAGGCGCAGGGCGCACCAGAATGCCGTTGCGATCGTAGTGGAAGGTGGCCCCGTCGCGCAGATAGTGGACGCTGAATTCCTGGGTGTAGCCGCGGACCAGAAAGTCCTGCCAGTACAGATTGGCGATGGCGACCTGCTGATCGCGGAGCTCCATTGTGTTGAGGCCGGAGTTGGTGTCTTTCTCGAGCCGGTCGAACACTGCGACGTTGTACTGATATCGATTGGACGCGAAGTTGCCGAACAGACGAGCCCCGAGGTTCGTGTCGTTGAAGATGAAGCCGCGGAAGTCGCTGTTGAAGGGCTGCGACCCGACGCGGAATGACATGAAGTCGTAGTTCGGCGAGACGTCGCGGATCTTCCGCTCGTAGAAGAGCTCCTGCAGCGAGAGATACCCATCGGTACGCGATGTGCCGCGGCGGACGTCCGGCTTGACGAGGGCGTTCTCGCGCAGGTGCACGTAGTTGATGTTTTCGATCAGCGTGATCTTGAAACGCTGGGTGATGGGCTTGAACGCCGTGTCGCCCTGAAAAAGATCGAACGAGGCGATCAGGTTCTCGTTGAAGAGATTCTGGTTGTCTTTGCCGAAGACGGTGATCGAGGTCGGCTTGACCGCGCTGACGCCCGACGGCGTCGGCAGCGTGCGCGATTCGGCAAGGGTGTCGCTGATGCCGGTGAAGTCGAGGAACCAGTCCTTCCCGAAGATCGGCAGGTCGCCTTTGAGTAGGTTCTGGTTGTACGGATCGGTCGACGCGCCTTTGTTGCCGATGGGCCGGCCTTTCGATTTCTCGGTCAGCTCGTACGGCGGCGGAGTGATGCGCCACCGATCCGTCATCTCCTGCCAGGCCTCAGGATGCGGAATCTCCGGCGTGCCGTATCGAACGACCGGCTCGATGATCGGCTGCCGCTGTACGTTGCCCTGAATCTGCACGCGAAGAAGCTGCGTCGCGGTTACGCCGCCCGAGGTGGCGGTGATGGTCCACGTGCCGGTCTTCACCGGCGGGGTCCAGATCAAGGTCCAGTGGCCCGAAGCGTCGGCGGTTGTCTGGCCATTGCCCGATTTCTCGATGACGATGGTGACGATGGCACCCGGCAACGAGGTTCCCGTGAGCAGGAAGGGAACGCCCTCGGCGTAAACCGGTTGGTCGTCGTTGATGGTGATGGGCGCGGTTGCGGGGTCTCGCGGTTGCGCGGTCTCGCGGGGCTGCACCTGCGTTCCCGTCACCTGCCGCGAGACCTCGGAACCGCGAGACCGCGAGACCACGGCCAACGCAAGCACGAAAACAGCAGCCGATTTTCTCTTTACGAACACGGCTTCCCCCCGCACTCCGTGACTCCTTCGGGGCTCCGGGGGAACTTGAACATCGGCAAACGGGCGCCGTTGACTTTCAGCTGGTCCGCCCATTTGTCGGTCGGGGGGAGGAGGTTGCCTGCGCCGAGGTAGGTGACGTAATCATCCTGCTCGATGCCGTCGCCGCTCACGCCGAGACCGCCGACGAGCTTTCCGTTGTCGACGAGCGGCGTGGAGCCGGCGAAGAAGGTGACGCCGTTCTGATTGTTGTTTGGCGCCTGTGATCCCTGGCTGCAGGGCCTGGCGATGTTCGGCAGAAAGAGCGTGGAGTACCACGGTCCGTTGCCGACTTCGAAGACGTTCGAGTCGATGCCGGGGGGGTAGAGCGGCTGGGCGCCGAAGCCGATCGTGCGCGTGGTCACCCAGAAGCCGGCCGGGATGCCGGGAAGGTCGTTGCGGACGTTCGGATCGCTGCTATTGAAGTAGACGACGTTGCGGGCCTTGGCCGGGACGACGTCGACGGCGTCGAAGAGCGCGTCGGGCATCCGGTAGTGGGCGAGGATCGTCCCGTCGATGTCGGCGACGGAGATGACCATCCGCGAGTAGCTGTTGAGCGGGAGCCGCACCTGGGCGCGCGTCTTCTTCGACGCGGCGACGGAGCGCTGCACGATGGCGTCGACCTGCGTCGCCGTCAGCCCGCCGGGGAAGGCGCTGGCGTTCGGGCCGACGAGGTAGCCGTTCGGCGGGCAGCCGCCGTTGAACGGTCCGTAGACGAAGGTGCCGTTGGTGAATCCGCTGGCCGAACCGGGCGCGCTGCCGGGAAGCTGCTGGAGGCCGATCGGCAGTCCGTCTGCATTGAAACGGAGTTTCTGGTCGGGACCGATGAACGGCAGGCGGATGCCGTCGATGAAGACGTTCTGCGGCTGCGGCAGCGGATAGTTCGGCAGCGGGATGATCGGCGCGACGCCGGCGTTCAGCGGGCCGAAGGCACCGGTGACGGCGGCGAATTCGCCGAGCTGCGGATCGCCGGCGATGCCGGTGACGCCGATGGCTCCGAGGAGCTTGCCGGTTCTGGCGATCCCCTGCTTGACCGAGCTGACGTCGAGGATGCGGTAGAGCGGGATGCCGCCGGCGTTGACGGGACGGTTGTCGACTTCCTGCGGATAGGGCGGATCATCGGGAAGGACCTTTCCGGTGATCAGGCCGGCGCCGCATCCGGAGCGGTCGATGGCGGGGCAGGGCTTGGGGGCGCCGGTGAAGGCGGCGAATTGTCCGATCGATTTCGCGCGCGGCACGCACTGGTTCGTGTTCCACAGGAGGTTCAGGTCGCAGCCGCGGTTGGACTGCTCGATTCCATACAACGCGCCGACCGGCGCGTTGACGACGCCGGGGGGGAAGTGCACCTGGGCGATGGTGCGGACGGTGCGCGAGGAGAGCGGCGCCTGGCTGTTGCTGAAGAAGGCCGCGGTGCGGGCCACGCCGAGGGCGATGTCATCGTTGGCGGGGTTGGCGTTGGCCTGCCGGAACAGCGCCACCGGACGGCCGGTGCGGTCGACGATGGCGATGGTGGCGGTGTCGCCGGCCAGCGCCGTCGCCGCCGCCTTGACGATCTCATTCGCCTCCGCTTTCGAAATGGCGCTGAACGGCTCGGGCGTCCCAAGGCCGATCGCGCCATCGGTGCAGACGTCGGGAAGAGCGGCGTTCAGCGGGAGAGCGCACGCTGGGGGATCGGGAGTGGTCGCCAACGCCCTGTCGCGCCGTCCGGTCGTGCGGCCCTGCGCCAGGCAGGCGGTGGCGACGAGAAAAATGAGGATCGACGTGACACCGGAGCGCATCCGCGGTCTCCCTCCACCCATTTCTAGATCTGGTACACGAACGTGGCCGCGTTGTCGGCCAGGACGAGAACATCACCCCGTTTGAGCTGTACCTCGGTGATCCGTTCCCCGCCGGGCTTGCCGAGGAACGTACCGTTCGTCGAGTTCTGATCGATGGCCATTACCTTACCATCCCGCGGAATGATCCGCACATGCCGCTTGGAGATGCGGTTGTCGGCAATGGTCACCTGAGACATGGCCGGATCGCGGCCGATGTAGAGGCCACCTTCTTCGATGATGAAGCGCTGCCCTTCCAGCGCGCCGCCGGTGCACTGCAGGAGGCCGTACCACTGCACCATCACCGTCGATCCCTCGGCCGGGGCGGTGGGGACGGGGGCCATTTTCGTGACGTCCGGTGCTTTCGGCGGGGCGGCGGGCGGTGGGGCTTGCGGCGCGGACGGCGTTTCGGAGCCCTGCAGAGGCGGAATCTTCGCCGTCGGCGCCTGCGGTGCGGCCGCCGCGCGCACGCCGGCGGCGCGATCGAGCTCGCCGGCCCGAATGCGCTGAACGAGCGCCAGCCCCGCCGGCACCAGAACCACCAGCAGCAACAGGACGATGGCCCACAGCAGAACCTTCTCGATCATCCGGGATCCGCCTCCGTGCTCCTTCGCGGCGGGTGGCGTTCCCTTCCCCGAGGAAGCCACCGATTTCGTCAACAGAATCTTCGAATGCTCATGATACTCATGACAGGTCGCGCAGCTACTGGATGTTTTGGCCGACTGCCCGCCGTGGCATCCGGTGCAATCGTTCCGCACGGGCATCAGTACGTCTGACGTATTAGTGCTCTGGCGTACCTTTTCGTGACACGACTCGCAGGGGAGAGTGCGGTGCGGCGTGTGCGTGAATTTCGCCTTCAGGAACCAGCGCGCCGGGATCTCGGGCGGTTTCGCGGCCAGGCGGCTGCCGGAGCGCTGCAGGATGTGGCACTTGCTGCACTTGACCTTGACGACCTGCTCGGCGTTGAGCACCGCCCCCTGGTCGGGCGTGGACGGCGGCCGCAGCGTGAGGATGCGCCGGACCTCTTCCGGACTCTTGCCGATGATGTCGCGGTTGCCGGCGTAGGTGGCCAGGACGAAGCCGTAAACGTCGGCGGGATCGCCGCCATGCGGCACTTCGACGTCGGGAAAGCGCGGATCGAAGGTCAGTTTGTGGCAGCGCTGGCAGTGGTTCTTGAAGCTGATGGGAGCGGGATCGACTTTCCCCTTCGTCTCGACGAGCTTGTGGCACTGCGTGCACTGCAGCTCCTCGCGGCGTCCTTCTCCATTGAACACGCCGCCGGCCTTGAGGTGGAGGGCGTGGTTGAAGAGGAGGGTGTCGGGATCGCTCCTCGGCGTGAAGTCGGGATGCCGGCCGCCGAAGGAGAGGATGTGGAGGTTTTCTTTCGGTCTGGTCGCCAGCGCGGCCGGGTCCTTGACGTGTGCGGCGATGTCGCCATGACAGGAGACGCAGGTGGCGTCGGCGGACGCGGCCAGTTTTGCCACGCCGCGATGCTCGGAGTGGCAGTCGGCGCAGGCCGGAGCAGCCTTTTCATTCTCCGCGTGCGGCAGCCTGCCGTGACATTCGGTGCAGCTCGTGTCGGAGACGCCGCGCCACGGGTCGTGACACGCGCGGCAGTTGTTGCCAATCAGCTCGCCGGTTCTCGGATCTTTGGCCCGCGCGTGCGCCGACGAGATCCCTCCCGGCATGAACGCGTTCTGTTTCTCCGGCTTGGTAACCTCGGCCACCACCAGAAACGCGACGATCAGAAGGATGGCGATGAGCGAGAGCTTGGTCAGCCAGGCGCGTTTGAGACGAAAGGCGTCGACGTAGTCGATCTTCCTCGCCTTGACCGCGCCGCCGCGGGTTCCCGAGCCCTGGACGATTTCCTCGTCATCGCCGGAAAAGACGTCCGCCGGGGACGATGTCGTGCTGACGCGGATGAAGAGCGGCTTCCCCGGCTCGAGAACCTGTACCTCGATGCGCAGGTCGCCGATCTCGATGACGTCGCCCTTTGCCAGCCGTGCCGTCTCCACCGGTCTGCGGTTGACGTAGGTGCCGGTGATGCTCCCTTTGTCGGTGATGGTGAATCCGTTGGCGTCCCCTTCGATGACGGCATGCTCAAGTGCGACGGCCGGATTCTCCGAGCGCAGCTCGGCATTCGTCCCCCGCCCGATGCGAAGCAGATCGCGCCGCACCTGCGTCAGCGCCAGCCCGCGCCCGGAAGCGCGCTGGATGACGAAACTCATGGGGCGGCCACCCGCGGGTGTTCTCTGTCGCCCGCTGATCTCTCACAGTGCAGTCGAACGTCTCGCCAGGCCCTTCCGTCGAGAGCCCTTCTCCCCCCGCGCTTTTTGCGGGGGGAGAAGGTGCCGAAGGCGGATGAGGGGGGCTGCGACACACCGAACACTGACCCGAAGCCGTTTGATGGCAATTCGCATCTCTGATTGCCATTCTGCTCGTACGTAACCGACGATCGCGTGAAACTCCCCCTCATCCGCCTTCGGCACCTTCTCCCCCGCTGAGAAAACGGGGGGGAGAAGGGCTCTCGAGGGAAAGGAGCGGATGGATTTAGAGGGCGGAATCGTAAAGAGTCTCTTACCACGCCACCCTCCCGTAATAAAACACCGCTACGACGTGGATGATCGCGAACAGCAATAGCAGGATCGTGAACGGGATGTGGACGTAGAGCCAGAATTCGAGGACGTTCTTGTAGCGTTGCTGGTAAATGAGTCGGATCAACAGCTCTTTTCGCTGTCGCGATACGACGAGCATCTGCCTCAGCTCTTCCTGCTCATCTTTTTGCACGAGGCTGAGCAAATTGGCCCAGTCGCCGGCCATTGGCGCGGGACCGCGCCGCATCCGCGCGAAGAGCAGTCTCCAGCCGGCCAGCCATCCCGGCTCGCCTTCGCGGATCAATTGGCCGTAAATGCGTTGAAACGGCGCGGAACGTCCCGACGCAATGCGCGCCATCTGCTTGGCAAGCTGATTGAGCTGCTCCGATATCTCGCCGACCGTCAAATTCGATTCCACCTCGGTCAATAATCGCGGCACAGTGACATAGAGGATCGCCCCCAACACGCCGCTCGATACGACAATGGCCACCAGGATGAGTGTAGCGACTGCGATCTTGTCGTTAAACCGTCCACCAGTGTGATAAATGAGGATGACCAGCACCAGGATGCCTAGGTAAATGTGCGATTGCATCCATTGTTCGAGAGTGCCGAAGGTCGAGCGGTACCAACGCTTGCGGATACCGAAGAACGCCAGCAGATAGCAGAGGAAGAAGCCGACGATCCCGTAAAACAGCCCCCAGAGCGAGCCGCCGTGCGGGTATTCGTGCTGTCTGTACCAGATGAACGACGCGGTGAAGGCGACGAGCAGAAGGAAGAAGATGCGGCGCCACAATACGCCGCTTCGGGCTATCGGCACGGTCGCCTCTGGGAAAGGCGAATGTTGAATGTTGAATGTTCAATGTTCAATGTTGAATGGAGGCGACGATCTACCATCCATTCAACATTCAACATTGAACATTCAACATTCAACATTGCTTTTCCTACCTCTCCCCGCGAGTAATCACCAGTTCCTCCAGCGTCGACCGATACTCCTCCGGCGTCAACCGAATGGCCGCTCCCGTGGGGCAACTCCGCACGCACGCCGGTCCGCCGGATATCTCGCGGCAGAGGTCACACTTCACGGCCACGGTCTGCTCGATCTCGTTCTCGTGCCCTTTGCCGAACAGCGAGGCCACCCAGGAGAAAATGGTCTTCTTCGGCTCCTTATGGATCATGAAGATGTTGCCATAAGGACAATTGCGCTCGCAGTTGCCGCAGCCGATGCAGTTGCTCTTGATGTACACCTCGCCGCGCGGGTCGCGCACGATGGCGTCGGGCGGGCAGTCGAGCATGCACATCGGGTTCTCGCACTGCCAGCAGGAATTCGGGGCCAGCAGGTTGTAGAACTTGATCCCCGTCAGAGAGAGACGGGCCTGACCGTCGCGGTGGACGCCTTCGCAGCCGGCGATGCAGTTCCCGCAACGGATGCATTTGTGCTCGTCGATGATCAGCGTCTGCGTCCCCATCACCACTTCCTCGCGGATCAGATCGTTGAGGATGTTGCCGGAGCCGGGGGTGGCGTCGGCGATGAGCGAGGCGATGCGGCGCTCTTCGAGCTTGCGCAGCGGCGCCTCCCGCAGCTCCGGGTGCGCGGCCAGGAAGTTGTTGAAGTCCCGCTTGGAGAGCTTGATCAGATCGGACGGAAAGATCGTCGTCACCGTGGCCGTCCGGTCGGTGTCGGAGAAAAGGGCCGCCTCGCCGAAGAAGTTGCCGGCCACGAGGTATGACAGCACGACCTCTTTGTCGCCCGACTTCTTGGAGATCTTCACCATGCCGTTGCGGATGAGATAGAACGCATCGGCGGGATCGTCCTCCTTGAAAACCACGGCGTCCTTGGCCAGGTTGTTGACCACCGCGAGCTCCACCAGCTCGCCGAGCTGGGCCTCGGGGATGCCGGGGAAGAGGTAGCCGCCGAAGGCGCGCAGCAGGAAGGCCTGATCGACGAGGGCCTTGGCCCTCGGCGCGGCGCCGAGGAGCTTGAGGATTGCCTTGCGGGGGATCTCGATCAAGCGGGTCGCTCCGACCGCCCGCGCCGTGGCGGTGCGGCGCCGGCCGGAGATGAGACTCATCTCGCCGAAGAAGTTGCCGGCCGTCAGCTCGACGATCTTGATCTCCGTATTCGTCTTTTCCGGCTTCTTCCACAGCTCGACGCGGCCGGCGGCGATGATGAGGAAGTCGTTGGTGTAGTCGTTTTGCCGGATGATGATCTCGCCGTCGCCATACTCGCGGACGCGCGCGGAGAGGAAGGTCTCGCGGAGCTGCTGTTCGTCCGCCGCGGCCAGGAGCGGCACGCGCGTGCGCAGGAAGGCGATGCGCTCGCGCACCGTCCCTTCCCAGAACGGCAGGCGCTCTTTGAGCACCGCCTCGTCGGCCGGCTCGACTTCGCGTCCCATCAGGTGCTCGACCACCTCGTAGCCCTGATTCATCCCCAGCTTGATGAGATCGCGCCCGCTGGCGGCGCCGATGAGGAAGAGCCCCGGCACGCTCGACTCATGGACCTGGCTGAGGATGGGCCGCGAGTCTTTGCCGCTGCCGCTGTAGGTGATGCCGATCGATTCGAAGAACTTGCGCGGCGCGTCGGCGCCGAGCTTGAGGAAGATCAGCTCCGCCGCCACGCGCGTCACGTCGCCGCGCACGGTGAGGTCGGCATAGCCGGGATAGACCTGCTTCACGCTGGCGCTGAAGTAGATGGTCATCTGTCCCGTGGCCTGCCGGCTGAGGACTTCCTTGATCAGGACGTCGTTGGCACGGGTGATCTCCGTCCCTCGTACGATCAGTCCGACGCGGTTCTCGCCGGCCAGGGCGATAGCGATTTCGAGGGCGGAGTCGCCGGCGCCGACGACGAGGAGGTCCTGATCGCGATGCTCCGCCGGATCGACCAGCCGGTAGCGGACGTGGGGAAGGTCTTCCCCCGGCACCCCGAGCTTGCGCGGATTCCCCTGCGTCCCCATGCCGAGGATGACGTTGGCGGCGTCGTACTCATCCCCCTTCGCCGTCTTGACCGTGAACCGCCCAGCGTTTTTCGTAACGACCTTGACCTCAGCGTTGAAAAGGACGTTCAGCTTCTTCTCTTTGACGTGCCCGCCCCACGCCGCCAGGATCGACTCCCGCGACCCCGCCTGGAACGGCACCTCCCCCCGCGCCGGAATCAGCATCGGCTCGGCCATGACGTACTTGCGAGCCTGATAGGCGTCGATGGTGTCCGCCAGATGGTCGGTGCGCTCCAGCAGCGCATAGGAGAGCCCATTGCTCTGCGCATGCGACGCCGCCGCAAGCCCCGCCGGCCCGGAACCGACGATGATCAGGTCGAAGGAGGTCATGACGTTTTTGGTGGGAAGAGGTTACCACCTAGTCACTGAGGACAGAGTTCAGTTCGCCAAGGTGGGCTTCTATCTGCGTACATCTGCGCCATCTGCGGAAAAGCTTTCATCCGCAGATGACGCAGATGTACGCAGATGAAAGCCCGCCGACGACAACTAGGCCGCTCCGATGGGGAACGTATCTGCGGCTACCAGACTTCGTTGCCAACCGCGTTCACCGTCTCAACCTCGGAGTGCCGGTTGCTCGGTGTGATCTTCGCGACGAGGTCCTCCAGCGATGGGTGCGGCTCTTCGATCGCGACCACGACGAGCTTCCCCGCTTCGGACCGTCACGTCGACAGCCGAGTTCTCGCGTAGGTCTGCCTCCTCGGCGAGCAGCTTCGGGATGCGAAGAGCTAGGCTGCGCCCCCACTTCTGCATGCGCGTCCTCATGTCTTTCTTATTCTCGCTGATTCAGTCTTCTTTATCTTGGGGCGATCCGCGGTTGTACCGATGCGTTCCCATAATGGCGCGATTATCTCGGGCAGGTGGCGAAGAACAATGAAGGCCTCTTCGTCTTCAGGTCCGAAAAACTCTCGGCCCATGCGCATCCGCGAAATACTGCGAATCGCTTGTTCGAATGAGTCTTTGGCATTGCCGATTTGTTCTGGCGATTCAGAGCGTAAAGCTCGGTACACGTCGAGACCGATTTCATAGAGCCATGGGTAGTCGTCTCGCAGGTTGCTGATAAACATCAGCCAAGCGGCCGCTTGGCCACCTTGGCTTTCGCGCATAGCAGGATTCATCAGCAGCTCTTCCAGCATCATCGGGTGAAGACGGCGAATTCTCCGAGAGCCGCGGCGGCCGGCTGACTGTAGCTGTGAGTCGAGCTTTTCGGGTAATTCGCGAACCATAACCTTCACTTCTTCAAACAGCTTTGCGACGGATGTTTCGTCGATTATTTGTGATGCCGGTGGAGGAGTGAACTGCGTCTTCAGAAGCTCAGGCAACCTGTCTCGAAATACGCGAACTTGCATCCGAACGGCCGCTTCGCGAGGATTCGCATCAGGATTGCGAGCGAGGAGCTGAAGCACAAGCTTTGTTAGGGAATCTTCGTCGTCTCCTGAGTTCTGGAATTGGCCAAACGGGCCTGTCGTGACCTTTTCGAGTGGGACGCCAATCGCGATACCAAACACCGTAGTGTTCAGCTTCCCTTTGGCAACGCCCGCTTCGTATAGAATCCAAGGCCGCTCGATACTGCGTTGCGTGAGCAGAGCGACAACATCGGTGGCGTCTCCGAGCTTGGTCATGATCGATGTGTACCACTCAGCGCCAAACTCAATGCCTGAGGATCCCTTCTTGTCGGAGGATCTGAAGGATTTCAGAGTCCCGGCGCTGACGTCCGACAGGAGGTTTGCAAATGCTTCCGCGATGTCGCCATCCCGGGAGTCGTGGCTAATGAACACCAGAGTCTTACCACGTAACGGAAGCGGTCCAGCATCGACCGGAACCGGCAGGGATTCCTCAACCAACTTGTCCTTTTTTCGCATAGCCACTGGTGAGCCTCTACCCAAGGAGTGATGGCCGAGCCCGTTTCCCTACCCCTACCCCTCGACGAATTTCAACCCCAGTGCGACTGCAAGTGCTCGGTCCAACTCGGCGATCTTCTCCTGCGAAAGACTGCCGATATAGTCAGTGAGCATGGTCTTGGCGAGGCTCACAAGCTCATCGCAATGGATGGCGCTATCGTGCTTAAGTCCCTCGGTGATGCCGACGGCTACTTGCGAGGAGAGGCCGTGGTACGCCGAATACACTGGCGCGCACGTCACCGACGAGAACCGCGAATCGATGACGGCCTGCCGTGCGACGATGACGAATACCCTCGACTTGCGTGCATCGCCGCCCGAGGGATGATGCACGCGATAGAGCTCGCCGCGCGTCACGAGATGACCGGATACTCAAGAACCTCCGACGCTTCCTCGTTCAACTCGTCCGCCAGCTCGTTGATCCGCGCAATCTCGTCTACTGACGATGGAGGAGTTGTCTGGAGCTGCCGACGGACTGCCTCGGTGACGAAGGCGTTGCGATCGGAGGAAACGTCATCAATCTGCGCTACGAGCTCGTCGGGGAGCGTGACCTGAGTACTCATGGGAGGAAGGGTAGCGAAGAATGGATCGACCGGCAACTCTCAATGCGATCGCTGTTCTCTCGCATCTCCTCTCCGCGTCTCCGCGTCTCCGCGTGAACCTTACTTCGCGAATTCGCCGAGCTTGCGCAGACGGATGGTTGGATCGCTGGCGAAGTCGTGTCGCAGCCAGCCGAGGTGGCCGGAGCCGAAGATGACGAGGACGCGCTCGTTGGGGGAGTCGGCGAGGCGGACGACGTTGCTGTAGATGCGCATGTTGCGGCGGAACCAGTCGGCCACCAGGTCGGCGCCGGACCAGTCGCCGGGCTCGCCGAAGTGCGCTTCGCGGTAGTAGAAGCCGACGTCCTGGGTGACTTTGTCGTCGGCGTTCATGTAGAGGAGCGTTTCGAGGATGGTGTGGGAGAGGAGGTACGCGTTCTGTGCCTTGACCATGTCGCCGACCTCGGCCAGGTGCGCGTCGAGCTCTTTCGAGCGGCCGCTGGCCTTGGCGTAGTCGACGACGCGCTGCCACGGGAACTCGCCGTCGGCATCCTCCGGGTAGATGGTCTTGTGGCCGAGTTCTTTGGCCAGGCGGAAGCCGATCTGCTCGATCTCGTTGCGCGTCAGCTCGTGCTTGCCGGCAAGGTAGTCGGCGTAGTTTTTGGTGATGCGCTTGTCGAAGACGTCGCCTTCCACCACGATCTTCGTGGGATTGAATTTCTTCAGGACAGCCGTGAGCTGTTCGATCTCGGCCTGACGCTTCGGCGCGAGGACATCGTCGGCCTGCGTGTTGAAGATGTCGTGTCCCGGATTGGCCATGTGGTAGACGCCGAGCACCAGCACCTCGGCGCGGGCAGGCTCGGGCTTTTGCTGCGCGACGGCAGGAAGCGCGGCGGCGAGCGCCAGAGCGAGCAGGCTGAAAAGTTTCTTCATCGAACGTTCTCCAATCATGTCGGCGCGGCCCAGGCGTCTAAAATCCGGACACGTGGGGGGCCACTCGCCGATTGATGTGTCGAAGGATCTTTTACGAGGTCGTAATCATTGAGTTGCGGCTCATTCCTTGGCAGCATCGCGACCATGCATGGTAGCGCTACGACCAGCCGAAGACCGTTAACGGCCTCCAAAAGGCTGTTAACGACCTTTGGAAGGCTGTTAACGGCCTCTGAAAGGCTGTTAACGACCTCTGAAAGGCTGTTAACGACCTCTGAAAGGCTGTTAACGACCTCTGGAAGGCTGTTAACGACCTCTGGAAGGCTGTTAACGGCCTCTGAAAGGCTGTTAACGGCCTCTGGAAGGCTGTTAACGGCCTCTGGAAGGCTGTTAACGGCCTCTGGAAGGCTGTTAACGACCTCTGGAAGGCTGTTAACGACCTCTGAAAGACCGTTGACGGCCTCCGGGAGTCTGATAACGGCCTTCGGGAGCGTGAACGGCCTCCGGTAGTGCATTGCTCTGAGTCTCAGTGCCGGAAGTGCCGCTCCCCCGTGAACACCATCGCCACGCCGCGCTCATTCGCCGCCTCGATTACTTCGGCGTCGCGCACCGAGCCGCCGGGTTGGATGATGGCGCGGATGCCGGCGTCAGCAAGGATGTCGATGCCGTCGCGGAAAGGGAAGAAGGCGTCGGAGGCGGCGTAGGTGCCGATGGTGGGGAGGATCGATTTCATGATGGCCACCTTCGCGGCGTCGACGCGGCTCATCTGGCCGGCGCCGATGCCGACGGACTGCCACTGATTGGTCAGGACGATGGCGTTCGATTTCACGTAGGCGCAGACGATCCAGGCGAATTCGAGGCCGTCCAGCTCCTCGGGGGTGGGGTGGCGGGTGGTGACGATCTTCCAAGCGCCGGGCACAGACAAGAGTGTCTGTGCCACATTGGTCTGTGCTCTCGACGTTACGCGGTCGACGCTCTGTTCGAGGATGCCGCCGGCCGCGCTGCGGTACTCGGTCGCAGTGGTCAGGGGAGGCGCGCCGATCAGACGGAGGTTCTTCTTCTTCGCCAGCACCTCGCGTGCGGCATCGCTGAATGACGGGGCGACGATCACCTCGAGGAACATCGACTCGACGATGCGGGCGCTCTCCTCGTCGAATTCGCGGTTGCTGCCGATGATGCCGCCGAAAGCGGAGAGAGGGTCGGATTCGATAGCGGCGTGAAGGGCCTCGGCGAGCGTGTCGCGCCGGGCCACGCCGCAGGGGTTGGTGTGTTTGATGATCACCGCGGCGGGCGTCGCGAACGCGTGTGCCAGGCGCATGGCGGAGTCGAGATCGAGGATGTTGTTGTACGACAGCTCTTTTCCCTGGATCTGTTCGAAGGGCTTCGCCCCTTTCGGGACGTAGAAGGCGGCGGACTGTTGCGGGTTCTCGCCGTAGCGGAGGTCCTGGAACTTGGTGAGATTTGTCAGGAAGTTGTCGGTTGTCGGTTGTCGGTTGTCGAGGAAGGTGGCGATGGTGGCGTCGTAGGTGCTGGTCTTCCTGAACACTTCGATCGCGCATCGAAGGCGGAAGGCATCGCTGATGTCGCCGGCTTCGAGCTCGCGCAGGAAGTCGGGATACAGCGACGGGTCACAGAGCGGCAGTACGTAGCGATGATTCTTCGCCGCCGCCCGCAGCATCGACGGACCTCCGACGTCGATCTGTTCGATGGCCTCGGCGATGGTCACCCCTTCTCTGGCGATGGTCGCTTCGAAGGGATAGAGGTTGACGACGACGAGATCGATCGGCGGGATGTCGAGCCGCTCGACGTCGGCGCGGTGGGAATCGTCGTCGCGATTGAAGAGAATCGCGCCGAAGACGCGCGGGGTGAGCGTCTTGACGCGGCCGCCGAGGATCTCGGGAGCGCCGGACCAGTGGGAGATCGGCGTGACGTCGATGCCGTTGTCGGCCAGATGCTTCGCGGTACCGCCGGTGGAGAGGATCTCGACGTCCTTCGCCCGAAGCGCGCGGGCCAGGTCGACGATGCCGGTTTTGTCGGAGACGGAGAGGATCGCTCGCTCAATTCGCATGCGTGAGGCGCGGCGGGGTGCGTACGCTGCCGCCGGCCGCCTTCCAGATGAAGTAGAAGATGTTGACGTTGTCGGTGATGGCGTGTGAGTAACAGACCGAGGCCACGCCGAACGCGGTCGACCGATCGTCGAACGTTGCGCCGTTGCCGCGCGAATACTCCTCGGCCATCAGCGGGGAGAATCGCGTCGTCCGCGCGAACATCTTATCGAGATAGCTGCTCAGGACCAGGTTCGTGTCGAGGCCGTAGAAGACCGGCGCGAAACGGGCCAGCCGCCGCTCGAAGTATTGCTCGAAGTCGACGCGGGCGGCGGCATCGTCGTCGCCGATGTGGAAGGGGTTGTTGGCGTCGCCGACGAGGTGGGAGAGGTTGCCCAGCTCTCCGACGACGGCGGCCATCGGCTGGTTGGTGCGGATCATCTTCACGATGCCGCGCGCCTGCACGTCGATGCGCTCGCGGAGCCGACGGCGATGGATGTCGGTCCCCTCGGTGGCCAGCGCGTCGTCGACGCCGCGAAGGTATTCCTTGTTGTACTTGCTGATGATGAGCCGCAGATCGGGCGGCGCCAGCTCCGCGCTTTTCACGGCGATGCGCTGATCGGCGGACCTCGTCCACGCCATTGCCGGAAGTGCAGTCGAAAGCAGTAGAAGGGCGGCGCAAAGGCGTTTCATGGGTGGGGGCGATGGTACATCACGGTGGGTTTTGGAGCGGCGGGTTGCGAAGGCACAGTTTCGCGACCGATGAAGCTGAGTTTGTAGAAATCAAGCTTTCTCTAGCGCGTGCTGAGAGGACAACGAAGACCCGCCGACCGATCAGAGCAAGTTCAAGAATTCTTCGGGGGTGAGCCGGATATCCTCGATGATCTTGCGTAACAGGTTTGGCGAGATGTCTCGACCGGCGTGAAAGGGAACCGTCGTGATCCGTCCGTCCGCGTGGCGGAACTGCTTGTGAGATCCGCGCTGCCGAACTTCCGCGAACCCGAGTTGCCCGAGGATGCTGACGACTTCCCTCGGTTTCAGAACCGGCAGCTTCGGCACGTCAACCTACGTGAACGAGCTGTGTTCCCACGAACTCGGCGTCGATCTGAGGTTCTCCATCTTCGAGAAGCAACGCCAGAACCTCGCGAAGGTTCGCGTTCAGCTCATCAAGCGATTCGGCCTGCGTGTGCGCTCCCGGAAACCCTGGGATGAAGCCGACGAAGAGGCCGGTTTCCGGCGACCGTTCGACAACGGCGGTGTAGGTCTTCATGGAGAGGAGACTAACACGGGCCGAGTCCGGTCGTTTCAACGGCACAGCAGGAGGGTTTTTACCCGGTGGCACTTGCACCATAACGGCATGTTGTAACGCTGGCGGTTTCTCCCGCACTAATTACAAAAGGGGGTATCGCCTATGGGTCAGGCGAACGAGAGATAGCCCTGAAAAACGTGTGCAGTTCTCTGTCCGATCGACTCCGACCATGTCGGAAACGTTCTCTTGAAAGGAGATTCAAATGCCTATCATTGCTCAACACAAATGGCGCTGGTGCAGCCAATGCCAGGGACTCTGGTTTTCGGGTGCGACCGCAAATCCGAACGGGGTTTGCCCGGGGACGCATCCTGCCGGTGGCCCACACTCCAAAGGCGGCAGCGGAGACTACGCGCTCTTCGACGAGACGCAGCCTGCCGGTTTCCCTGCAAACCTGATGGCGCAGCAGAACTGGCACTGGTGCAGCCAGTGCGGCGGCCTCTGGATCTCGACGAGTGCGAGCCCGAAGGGTTTCTGCCCGAAGCCCGGGACGAACGGCCATACGGCAGCCGGAAGCGGCAACTACACGCTTCTGAACGAGCCCTGAAACGTTCCCGCATCGAGTGCTGGCACGGCGACGCCACGTTGCCGTGTCAGCACGTCCGGGTCGAGGCGTTTACATCAAAAAGGCTTTAACCACAGAGGCACAGAGGACACAGAGAAAGCAGAAAAATAAACCTCTGTGTCCTCTGCGCCTCTGTGGTTGAAAGCTTTTCAGTAGGCCGCCAACCCCAACTTCCCCCCCTCCCAAACCCGCCCGAATTCTGCGGTCGTTGACGACGCATCCCTCTTCTGTGCGCGAAGCGCTGCGGCGAGGCCGAAGAGGGAGCGGGGGTTGTGGGGGTTGCGGGCGAGGTCGGCGCGGAAGACGGTTTCGGCGTCTGAATAACGGTGAGAACGGAGCAGGGCGGCGCCGAGGGTTTCGCGGGTGGGGTAGAACCAGTCGGTGGGCTCGTCGTAGTCGAGGGTGTCTTCCTGAGCAACCGCTCTGGTGTACTCGGCGATGGCCTGTTTGGAATCGCCGCGCGCTTCGGCGATGCGGCCGGCCAGGACGTGGGTGGCCACCTCGGCGACGGCTTTCTGCGAGTTCTGGAAGATCCCGGGATCGTCGGGGACGTTCGCGCGCGCGGCTTCGAAGGCTTTCTGTTCCGACTCGGCGCCGGCGAGGTTGCCGAGCTTCGCGAATGCCGATCCGCGCGCGAAGTGGGTGAACGTCGTCGAGAGGGGACCGGCTTCGGCCGGCTTCTCGTGCAGCACGTCGGACCAGCGGCCGAAGCGGACGTAGAGCAGCAGCGTGCTGGCGGCAGCGTATTCGACCGGCGGCATCTCCTTCGCCATCGCCGCGGCGTTGGCGGAGAACTCGTCGGCCATCTTCTTCGCCGCGGCGAAGCGTCCCGTCATCGCATACGACGTGAGGCCGAACTGGAGATTGTGGTTGTAGTACATCGCGGCGTAGATGCCCTCGCCGCCGTGATGCTTGATGAAGACGCGGTCGGTCTCGGCGGCCTTCGTGTTCGCCAGCGCCGCTCCGGCGTAGTTGCCGGTGCGCTGGTAGATGTGCGCCGGCATGTGGACGAGGTGGCCGGACATCGGGGCAAGCGTCTTCAAACGATTGGCGCTGGCAATGGCGCGCTCGGGATGTGATGACGCCTCGACGGCGTGGATATAGTAGTGATTCGCGCCGAGGTGGTTCGGATCGCGGCGAAGGACGGACTCGAGGACCGAGACGATCTTCGTCGTCCCCTCGTTCGGTTTTCCATCGTGCGACCAGAACTTCCAGGGATGGAGATCCATGAGGCTTTCGGCGTAGAGCGTGGCGATGTCGAGATCGTTCGGGTATTTCTTCGTCAACGCTCCCATGGCCTCGCTGTAGTCGACGGCGAGCTTCTTCAGATCGGCCTTCGGATCGTTGCTGTAGCGTTTTGACAGCGCGGCGATCAGGCCGCGCTCTTTGGCGCTGGCGTGTGCCTCGTGTGCGCGCGCGGCGTGAACGCTCTCGTAGGCCTGCTTCTCGCGATCGGGATCGACGTCGAGGTTGATGTTCGGTCCCAGCGCGAGCGCGGCGCCCCAGTAGCCGATGGCCAGTTCGGGATCGAGCTGGGTGGCGCGCTGGAAGGAGTTGACCGCCGATTCGTGGTTGAAGCCGTAGACGTACTTCATCCCCTGATCGAAGAAGCGCTGGGCCTCGGTGTTCTTCGTCGAGACAGGCCAGTGCACATTGCCGAGGCCCGGTTCGAGGGTGACGGGCTTCGCGTCATGAGACGGCATGTCGTGCTGGGCGAGCACCGGCATCGCCACGACTGACGAAAGAAGGAGAACGGGGAGCATACGCATGGGTTGCCTCCTCGAAAACGTGACCGGATCGGGCGGGATTCTATGATGGCGGCGGCTCGGCCTGGAAGGAGGGGGTGGTTCCGCCGTCGTAGAGGATCTCGTAGCGCAGCTCGGTGGCGCCGATGCGGATCTGGTCGCCGTTGCGGAGGAGCGCATGGAAGGTACGCGCGCCGTTGAGCCAGGTGCCGTTGCGGCTCTTGAGGTCCTCGACGGCGTATCCGTCGGGGCCGCGATAGATGCGGACGTGATGACCGGAAACGCCGAGGTCCGCGAGCGAGATCTGATTGTCGCGTTGCCGCCCGATCAGATACTCGGCCTCGGTGAGCGGAAACATGAGGCCCGTATCTTCGCCGCTGACGATGGTGAGCTGGGCGATGGTCGGCTTGACGATGTCCTTATATGAAAGCTTCGCTTCGACGGAGACGAGGAGGTTGGTGTCGTCGCCGACTTCGCGGACGGTCGAGTCGGCGCTGAAGGTGGCCGGCTTCTGGCGCATCGTATCTTCCATGAGCGGCGTGACCGGACGGGTACGGCCCGTGTCGTCAGGCGAGAGCGTGCGTGTGACCACCTCGATCAGCTTGTTTGCGAAAAGGCCGTAGACGACGCGATAGACGTGGAGGGGATCCTCGCCGGCATCGTTCGTCAACTCGGCCAGCGAGCGCCGGCCGTTGATGAGAAAGAGGATCTTCCACTCGTCTATCGTTAATGTGATCTTCTCGGTCTCCGGGTTGGAGACGACGCGGAAGACGGTGCTGCTGTCGGGGAGCAGGCGGACGCACTCCTCCCACTCGGCGATGCGGCGCGCCCCTTCCATGATCAGATTGGCGAGATCGACGGAGATCGTGACGGCGTAAGGAGGGAGCTCGGTGCCGTCGATGAAGACGAAGGTCCCGCCGGGCCAGACGAAGCAGTCGTAGAGGATCTCGGAGACCTGCACCTTGAGAAAGTCCCGGAGCTGCTCGTCCGTCAGCAGACCTTGGTTCACGGCGAGCTGGCCGAAGCGGCCGCCTTCGGCTTTCATCAGGTCATCGATGGCGTCGCGCTGCGCGGCCGAGATGTGTTTCCTGCGCAGGAGGACGGCGCCGAGGCGGAGCGTCTCCTGGTTCGAGCCGGCGTAGACGACCGCGCCGGCGTCGAAGTAGACGGTGGCTTCGTTCGAGCCGTTGGTGAGCGTGAGCGTGCCGCTCGTTCGCGTCGATGCCAGAAAGGTCAGGACATCCGGCAACCGAAAGGATGCAAGACTCCCGCGAAGAGAGGGCTCGTTCATCGATGCGACGATTGTAATCGCGGTTGCGGGGTCGCGAGGTTGCGCGGTCTCGCGGTTGGCGGTTTCAAGAGCGGCGCTGATGCCATCACCGCGAGACCCCGAGACCGCGCGACCCCGCAACCGCGATTACAATCGCCGCCCTCATGCAATCGAACTCGCGACACGCCGTCGCTGCCGGTTTTCTCGGATGGACGCTCGACGCGTTCGACTTTTTCGTCGTCGTCTTTCTGCTCGACACGCTGGCGCTGCAGTTCGGCGTCCCGAAGACGAGGATCATCGCCACGCTGACGGCCACGCTGGCGCTGCGTCCGGTCGGCGCGATCATCTTCGGCATGCTGGCCGACCGGTACGGCCGGCGCATTCCGCTGATGGCGAACGTCGTCTACTTCTCCATCATCGAGCTGCTCTCCGGCTTCTCGACCACCTACACGCAGTTCCTCATCCTGCGTGCCTTGTTCGGCATCGGCATGGGCGGGGAGTGGGGGGTGGGCGCATCGCTGGCGTTGGAGAACACGCCGCGAAAATGGCGCGGCGTTCTCTCCGGCCTCTTGCAGAGCGGCTATTCGATCGGCTATCTGCTGGCGGCGATCGCCACGCGCACCGTGCTGCCGCACTTCGGCTGGCGGTGGATGTTCTGGATCGGCGCGCTGCCGGCGCTGCTGGCTCTCTACATCCGCAGGAACGTGCCGGAGTCGGCGGCCTGGAAGGAGCATCGCGTCGCCAATTTCGCGGCGATGTTCCGCGCGGCAAAGGGACACGCGCAAGGCTTCCTCTACCTCGTGCTGCTGATGACGTTCATGATGTTTCTCTCGCACGGCACGCAGGATCTCTATCCCGATTTCCTCAAGCACGAGCACGGCATCGCCGCGACGACGGTGCCGTACGTGGCCATGCTCTACAACGTCGGCGCCGTCATCGGCGCGATCATCTTCGGTCAGCTCTCGCAGAAGATCGGCCGCCGTTACAGCATGATCGCGGCGCTGGTAGTCTCCCTGCTGGTCATCCCGATGTGGGCCTTCGGCGGATCGCTGGTGATCCTGGCCGCCGGCGCGTTCCTGATGCAGGTTGGTGTGCAGGGAGCGTGGGGCATCATCCCCATTCATCTCAACGAGCTCGCCCCCGACGCCGTGCGCGGCCTGATGCCCGGGCTGGCCTACCAGTTCGGAATCCTCTTCGCCTCCCCGACGAACTCGATCGAAGACGCGCTGCGCGACCGTTTCGGCTACTCGTGGGCTCTTGCCGGCTTCGAGATCTTCGTGATGGTGGTACTGACCATCATCCTGCTGCTGGGCCGCGAGAACCACGGAAGGTCGTTCCACTCGGGGGATCTGCTGGTGGAGAAGGAGTAACAAGAAGCTCTAACCACAGAGGCACAGAGAACACAGAGAAAGCAGGGATGAAGGCGGAAGGGTGAAGAATGAATCAACAGCGCGTTCATCCTTCCGCCTTCATCCCTGCTTTCTCTATGACCTCTGTGTCTCTGTGGTGAAAGCCTTTTAGAGCGTCCGCATCACCGCGAACAGCGATACGCACGAGATCACGATCCAGAGCACGACGCCGAGGATCAGCGGGCGTGCGCCGACGGCGGCGATCGACTTGCGGGAGAGGCCGGCGCCGATGAGGAAGAGGGTGATGGTCAGGCCGATGCGGGCCAGCATCGTCAGCATTGACCACACCTCCGGCGGTGCCGTCACATAGGTCCGGATCACCGAGGCGATGACGAAGCCGCCGATGAACCAGGGGATGGCCACGCGCGCCGACTTGCGCTTGAAGAAGAACGCCGTCGCCAGCGTCAGGGGGACGATCCAGAGGGCGCGCGTCAGTTTGACCGTCGTGGCAATCTGCAGCGCGTCCGCCCCGTACTTCGCGGCGGCGCCGACGACGGAGCTGGTGTCGTGAATGGCGATGGCCGCCCAGACGCCGAACTGCGGCTGCGTAAGCCCGAGGCGGTGGCCGATCATCGGAAAGATGAAGAGCGCGATCGAGTTGAGGATGAAGACCGTTCCGAGGGCGACGGACATCTCCTCGTCGCTGGCATTGACGACCGGGCCGACGGCGGCGATGGCGCTTCCGCCGCAGATGGCGGTTCCCGACGAGATGAGGTGCGCGGTGGTGTGGTTGATGCCCATGGCGCGGCCGAGCAGGAAGCCGAGGAGCAGTGTGCCGGTGATGGTGATGACGGTGAAGACGATGCCGGTGCGTCCCGCCTCGACGACCTTCTGCAGATTCATCCCGAAGCCGAGGGCGACCACCGAGGCCTGGAGCAGCAGCTTCGTCGCCTTCGAATTGCGCGCCGGGAAGGGATGGCCGAGCGTCAGCGCCAGCGCCAGTCCGAGCGCCAGCGCGACCGGCGGCGAGCCCCATGGCGTAACGCAGAAGACGAGCAGCGCAACGAAGACGACTACGCGAAGCGCCTGCACTACGTCACGTTGGCGCGGAAGAAGGCGACCGCTTTCTTCCAGGCGTCGGCCGCTGCCTCGGCGTTGTAGTTTCTGCCGGTGTCATTGCAAAAGGCGTGGTTTGTATTGGGGTAGCTGACGAGCTGGACGCTCTTTCCCATCTCTTCCAACCGTTTCGCTAGCGCGCGCCCTTTCTCGACCGGAACGCCCTGGTCGTTCTCGGCATAGATCAGGAGGATCGGCGCGGCGAGGTTTTCCCACGGGAAGTCGGTCTTCTTGAAACCACCGTACAGGCTGACCGCGGCGCCGACGTGTTTCTCCTTCGTGGCCGTGAACTGCGCCAGCGCGCCGCCCATGCAGTAACCGATGACGCCGTACGACTTCGATGTGCACTCGGGACGGCCGAGGAGATAGTCGCCCGCGGCGGCGATCTCTTTTTCGGCGCGCTCCGCATCGAGCTCCATCAGCAGCCGGCCCGCTTCGTCAGGGGACGTAGTGGTCTTGCCGTGAAAGAGATCGGGAGCGATGGCGGAGAACCCTTCGCCGGCGAAGCGATCGACGATCTGCTCGATGTGGGGCACCAGTCCCCACCACTCCTGAATGACGACGACGCCCGGACCCTTGCCGGCGAAATACCCCTGGCAGGTGTGACCGTTCGACGGGAATTCGATGCGCTCGCCCATGCGGATGCCTCCTCGGAAATCGGCGCGGATTCTAATGCACCGGGAACTGATGATGCTGCTGGCTCGTATTCATGTAACAATAACCCTGCCCGAGAAAGAGAGACACGATGACGTTGACGAAGGACCAGGTCTCAGGGCTCGCCAGGACGCCACGCTGTCCCCGTTGCGACCTCAACAAGACGATCGGCACCGCCCTCTGCCGCAGTTGCCGGAGCAAGCTGCCCGAGAACATGCGCCTGGCACTGGAGCGCATCCCCTCGAAAGATGCCTGGACCGTCTCCCGCGCGGTACGCGCCGCGGCACGCTACTTCGACGTGCACTTTCAGTCGGTGCGCAATTTCGGCGGCGGACGGCCGAGGTAAGTTGCAGGGTTGCGCGGTCTCGGGGTTACGCGGTCTCGCGGTGCTGAGTCGTTAGCCCATCGTTAGTCGCATTCCTCACACGCTCACTTGAATTGTTCCCTCAAGGGCATTGCCATTCCCTTCGTCGAGAGCCCTTCTCCCCCCGCGGTTTCTTGCGGGGGGAGAAGGTGGCGAAGCCGGATGAGGGGGCGTTTCACGAGGACGTTATTCGTGCGCGACTCCTGCCTTCAAGCAGCCTTTGGGCCATCGACGCAAGATCGTTTCTGACGCGTAAACGCCCCCCTCATCCGCCTTCGGCACCTGGAACGAACGGGGACATCGAGGACACTAACCGGAGACATCGAGGACGGTTTTTGAGAACACTATCAAGTTGGGGGTGGTCTTGGTTTGGTTTTGATCCATCGGATCTTTCTTTCCAGTGGTAGGGGCTGTGGTAGCTGTGGGAAACGCCAGCTTCATCGGCGTTTTCCAAGTCCTGTGGGAAGGCGCGGCCTCATCGCGGCTTTCCATAGGACGGCAGATTCCATAGCCCGGTTTCTGGTTTCGTCGCGCTGAGGCAAAGCGTGTTCATCCGGCGTGGTCAGCGGCTGTGATTTTGGCTTGGAGTCTCTCGGGCAGTCGGTTTTGGACCCGTTGTGCAAGGCCGTCGAGATAGCCGAGACGGACGGCGCCGAAGTGGATCGACCAGACGTCGTGGTCGATCTGCAGCAACCCAATGTTTGTCCCGATGAGAACCTCGCTCGTGAAGATCCGCGCACCGTTCCACTGGATGTAACCTTTCGAGCGGACCGGACGAACCATCATGGTGGTGTCGTATTCGAACGGTCCTGGACGCGATGAGAAAGGGCGATACGGTTTGACCGCGCTGGCCGGAGGCTTCTGTCCAAGACTTTGGTGAGGACGCACGTTATTGAACTCCGAGCGAAAGAGATTAAAGCTTCGCTGGTGAGCACGCAGGTTCGCTCGTGGGTGATCGATGATCCAGTCCTTGAACGTTCGGTGCATCCGTTCGTGAATGCCGTTCTGTTCGGGATGCCCCCGCTGGATTCGCATCGGGATGATTCCCAGCTCGATCCACCATCGCGACAGTTGTGTCAGTCCTCCGAGCGCATGCGAGCTGCAGAAGGGCGTGCCGTTGTCGTTGATCATTTGGCGCGGAATCCCGAACTCGCGAAACACACGTTCGAAGCCTGCCATGGCTCCGGCCATTTCCGTTGAAGCCAAAGCGTCGATCGCGAACACGTACCGGCTGAATGGATCGGCGATCGTGAGCGGATAACAGAAGGCGTTGTTGCCCATTCGAAACTGCCCTTTGAAGTCCGTCGTCATCGAGTCACCGGCGCCGGCGACCTCGAATGGACGATGCTCGATCGACCCCGTCGAGCGCTGGGCTCGCCGCTTGCTCACCAACCCATGCCGCGCCAGAAGCTCGCCCGCAGTGCTGGCCGCCATTACGTGCTCGCCGTGCCGCACTTCGAGCATGGTTGCCAGCTTTGCAGGACCGAACCGTGGATGCTTTCGCTTCAACTCCACCAGTTCCGTCACCAGAGTCTGCGAGATCCGATTTGGACTGTACTCCGGTGCTCGCGACATCTCCTCCAGTCCGGCCAAGCCAAGCCGCCGATATCGATCTACCCACTTGTATGCACACGAGCGTTTCACGCCGTGAACCTCCGCGGCCATGGTCACACTCATCCCGTTGTTTACGTCCCACATCAAGGCTTCTTTCGCGCTCATCGGGTTCCTCCAAGGCATCCAAATACCCCCGGATGCATCATGTTCGGGCCGTCCTCGATGTCCCCGGTTTATGTCCTCGATGCCCCCGGTCAGAACCCCTTCTCCCCCCGCAAGAAACCGCGGGGGGAGAAGGGCTCTCGACGAAGGGAGTTGCAATGCCCTCGATGGAACAATTCAAGTGAGCATGTGAGAAATGCAGGCTAAGCTCGCGCACCGCTCCATCATGCGTATCGCAGGATCCATCCTCCTCATCCTCCTCATGGCCACCTCTGCCATCGCGTGGTCGGGATGCGGCGTCACGTTCGATGTTCCTGAGGGTTGGATAACCGAACCGGATGGCAAGACGAAAGACCCGTGCGCGATCGGCATCAGCCCGAAAGGGTGGAAACAGACCGTCGCCAGTTCGCGCTTCGACGACGACGAGGTCGCCGTTCACGTGAAGATTCTTCACGGCAAACTCGCGGCAACGGCCAGGAAGCTGGAATTCGAGAAGAATAAGGACGGCAACTGGGGGCTTCCGGGCCGTGGAAATCTGTTTACCTCGGAAGGCGTCCGTTTTGGGGCGTTCCACGGCTGGCGCAGTGAGACCGGGTCTCGCGGCTTCGCCCGGGAGGGGGCTGCGCTGCGCGGGCAGTCGCGAGTCTGGTCGGAAGTGTGGGTCTCGTACCTCCTTCACGACGGACATGGAACGATCGTCTGTATCCAGTACAACCAATGGAATCCCGACATCAAGATCGACCGCCCCGCGGCGGCTGACACAATCCTCTCTTCCCTCGCACGTTCTTCAAACTGACGGGTAGGGAAACGCGCCGCAGAAATCCCTCCCCTACTAACGGAGGGAGAATCGCATGGACATCTCGAAAGTCCGCTCGTGCCGGATTCATCCGGCCATTGGTATCGCGCGCGTCGGTGGCAGCGACGAGGGTTACTTCATCGGCCCGGAGATCCCGGGCGAGCAGCGGGTGCCGCCCGATCCGAAGCATGGATTCAAGGACAAGCATGGAGAGCTGCTGCGGCAGGTGGCCCGCTTCCGCGTCTACGGCTACGACGCCGAGGGGAACGTCGTCGGGGAGCTGGACGCTGGGAACGCCGAGGTGGCGTGGCAGGTCCATGTGGCCAACCATAAGGCGGCGTGGTACCAGTTCGACGAAGCCATGGACATCCCCAACTTCGACGGCAGCGGAGGGACCACGCCGCAGAGCAGCAAGCGCCGCAACGCCGACGTCACCGGCGCCGCGCGCGAGAAGCTGGTCATCGATCCCGGCCCGCGCAGCATCAGCGGCCGCAACACCAAAGGCAAGAAGTACCACTTCGACGGCGGGAAGTTCTTCGGCAAGCCGGTCTCCCTCGGCGAGGCCCGCACCGACGACGACGGCCGCCTGCTCGTCTTCGGCGGCCGCGGCGTCTCCGCGTCGAAGGCCGGCCTCCCTGCGATCACCTTTGCCAACAACGACGGCTGGCATGACGACGTCAGCGACGGACCGGTGACCGCCACGGTCAAGGTCAACGGGAAAACGATGGATGCCGGCCACGCCTGGGTCGTCGTCGCGCCGCCCGACTATGCGCCCGGCGTCATCGCCCTCACCACGATGTACGACGTCATCCGCGACGCCGGCTGGCAACTCGATCCCGCTATCCGCCCCGACAAGCCGTCGTTCACCAACGACATCGGGCCGATCTTCCAACGGCTCATGCAGAACCAGTGGGTCAACGCCGGCTTCGGCAAGATCTGGGGCTTCGGCAGCATCGACGACCTCCGGTCGGTCATCGCAACACTGGCCGAGACGGCCGAGTACGCGAAGCCGCTCCGCCGCAGCTACTTCGAGCGATTCCGCAATCCCGCCTTCAACAGCATCGAGCCCGGCCTCATCCCCCCGGTGTACGGCGACAGCGTCAACCTTCCAGCCATCGATCCGCGGGAGTGGTACGCCATCACCACCTTGCAGTACGACATGCTGCGCCAGTGGGCGGAGGGCGACTTCATCGCCGACTACACCGCGAAAGCTACGCCGCCCGCGAAGTTCGACGACATCCCTTTACAAGAACAGCCGCACGCGCTCGACCTGGCCGCGCTCGACAACACCATCGGCGGCCCCTTCCACCCCGGCTGCGAGATGACCTGGCCGATGCGGCAGCCGATCATGTACGAGCAGCCCTTCCGCCTCAAATTGAGGAAAGGTCCGGCCAAGGACTACGGCCCGACGCTCGACTCCGCGGTGGCGCTCGGGCCCGGCGGGCCGCTCGACGGCAGCGGGCCCGGCGACGTCAGCCGCTGGATGGCCGTGCCGTGGCAGACCGACACCTCGAGCTGCCTCTTCGCCTACATCGGCTGGCAGGAGGGGGTCTTCCTCCCCACCTTCTGGCCGGTGCGCGTGCCGAACAGCGTCTTCACCGAGGAGCAGTACGCCACGGTGATGGACGTGAAGAAGACGTACTCGGAGCGCTTCGACGCCTTCCAGTTCGACAACCGCGAGTACTGGCTGCGCTTCCTGGCGCCGCGCGAAGACTACAAGTCGGTGATCAACGAATTCGTGAAGGAGTGGAACGGCGTCGGCGTGGTCACGCAGATGCCCGGCACGACGGACGAGAAGGATCCGTACCACAAGGACTTCCCCTCCACCATGCACGTCGAGCGCGGCGTGACCATCGAGAAGAAGCGGAAGCAGAAGGCGGCGGTGGCGATGGCGGCGGCGGACGAGTCGCGGGTCACGGAGCGGCCGGTCGACGGCGGCGTACGGCCGCGCAACCTGCCAAACCCGAGGAAGTACCGCTGATGCGGACGCCGGTGGCCATCGTCGGAGGGGGGCCGGCCGCGTCGGCGGCAGCGCTGTCGCTGGCCCGGCGCGGCATCACCTCGACGATCATCGAGCGCGGCGACGATCGCGGCGAGAAGCCCGGCGAGTCGCTCCCCCCCTCGGCGCGCCCGCTGCTCGAATCCCTCGGCATCTCCCCCGACGATCATCTCCCCTCCACCGGCAACCGCTCCTCCTGGGGGAGCGACGCCGTCGACGACATGCCCTTCCTCTTCTCCCCGTACGGCAACGGCTGGCACCTCGACCGCCGCCGCTTCGAGCGAGCCCTCATCGCCCGCGCCCTCGCCGCCGGCACCACCCGCCGCACCAACACCCGCGTCACCTCGGTCACCAGCGACAACCGCAACTGGCGTCTGCAACTCGACGACGGCACGTCGATCGACTGCGCCTTCCTCATCGACGCCACCGGCCGCGCCTCCTGGCTCGCCCGCCTCCTCGGCGCCCGCCGCCTGATCCACGACCGCCTCATCGCCACCGTAGCCTTCCTCGCCGGCGGCCACTGCGACGCCACCACGCTCATCGAGGCCGCGGAGGATGGCTGGTGGTACAGCGCGCCGCTGCCGGATTCGCGTCTTGCCGTGATGCTGGTCTCCGACACGCCGCGTCCGTTTACTCCCTCCCCCCTGACGCGTTCCCGCATCGCCTCAGGCGGCTATGTCCTGGTCGCGCCGCCCCGCCGCGTCGACGCCGGCAGCGCCCGCCTCGACCGCGCCTGCGGCGACGGCTGGCTGGCCATCGGCGACGCCGCCATGTCGTTCGACCCGATCTCCTCGCACGGTCTGCTCACGGCGCTGTCTACTGGACTCGCTGCCGGCGAGACGTCACTCGCGGATTACCAAGCATTCGCCGACACCACGTGGCGCGCGTATGCGCGCATGCGTCAGGCGTGCTACGAGGGGGAGGGGCGGTGGGGGGAGGCAGCGTTCTGGCGGCGGCGGAGGAGGGCTCGTTCCAACCTCGAGGGCGTCTAAAGTCGAACAGGCCGATTCACACGGCCACGCCACCTTCCTTTCGGCAGTTTCCACTTTGGACCTCATACGCACAGAGCAGGCTCAAGCCGCCGCCGAAAAGTGCACGAAGCATCGACGCAAGACAAGCAAGCAATGCAGAACTACGGCGATCCAACTTCATACAAACGCTTGCAGTGCACCCGATTCCCGTGCTTCATTTGACATGCTACAATCGCTAGAACTGTTTTAGGAGGCAGCCACGGCAGACTGCAAATACGGTGTACTGATGCGTACCGTCACTGTCATCCTTGTCTGCCTTGGGTGTTCGAGCACTCTCGCAGGCCAGACAATACAGACGGACCGCGTCTATCGTCCGGGAGACATTCTGGCGGTGTCAGGCGGCCCCTTCGACGCGGACTTTCGCAAGAACTGCGTCGCATTCCCTGGGCTCGCTCAGTGCACCCCTTCGGACTCCGTATCGATGGACCTCAAGAACATCACACTCCAGATTCCGGTCGGTGCACGGTCTGGCATCGCGACCGTACAGTCCGCAGGCAGGCTCGTAGGAAGAACTCAGATTCAAATCAAGGCCAATAGCTCGCTTCAGGACGGCGTCAAGACTCTGTTTTCTCGCGCAGACAGCAGTTTCGTCGCGTATCTCTTGGCACTCGCTGCACTGGGTACATTATCGATGTCAATCATCCAAGCACTCAAAAATCTTCTTCCCATGCGAGAGGTTTTTCAAAGCCATCGTACACGATGGTGGCTCGCTCGGCATCTACGGCAGGCCGCTGAGCGCTTCCTGGAAGATCCGCAAAAACATCCGTTGTCCGCTCTGACACTGGACGACGTCGAGAATGAGCTTGTACTGATCGCCGCCGACGGAAATCGACGAGCTTTTTACAACTCCGAAGGTGAAGACTTCCTTAGACAACTAACAGCCGTCGGCCGCCTTGTCCTCAACTACCCCACGAATCAAGGCCAATACATCTCATACGGAGCTCTCCTCGCCGTCATGGCTTCAAACATAGCCGCGCGCGACCTGCAGATTCTCGCTGCGGAGAGCGGGCCAGCGCAAGACAAACTTGACGCACGCAATAGAGTTCAGCTGCAGATTACACAGGCCATCAACGCCTTTCAGCTTTCCAGCAGTTGGTGGTGGCAAAACGGCCTCCACATCGCCGCCTTTCTTTGCAGTACCGGCTTGGCTTATTTGGCGTGCTGGCTGGCGTCGGGAGGCGTTGACTCGCATCTTAGTGTACTCGTCACATCAGCTCTTGCATCATTTCTAGCGCCCGTAGCAAGAGACTTGGTTTCTGCGATTACGAACCTAAGCTCCTAGAAGGTATCCGCTGGACCCAGTGGACAACGATCGGCAATGCCTCGATAAAAGATATACAGGTGACGATCACTGCATCATTGATGGCTGCTCATTCCACCCACGACACGCCACATGATTCACCGGTCGTCGATAGCGTCGCACTCGTACCGCTGTACTCAGGCACTGATAGACACGGCTTTTGGCTGCGCTGGCAATAAACACAACGCCAGACGATCTTTGCGAACCAGATCCACCAACTCTGCGCGACTCTTGTCTGCTATCCATTGATTAATCAATCTGTCAAAGGCTCCCAACCCTACGGCATGGGCGTCTTGTGGTGACAATCCATCAGCCAGTGCTAGATCAATTTCGGAATCACAGTCGATAAACAAATCTGCGGCACCTGGATCCTTCCTAAAATCAGCCGCAAAACTGAAATCTGCGTTATAGCCAAAGAACGCAGCCACGGCCGCTCCGGTAGAATCTGGATTGGAAAGGTTGATGCCGAGACTTCTTGCCGTGTCACATGCGAAGAAATGGACGATCTTGCCGTCGAATACTCCACGGTTATAGAATCCTCTTCCAGCGTGGATAAGGTCCTCATCCGCGTTCCTTAGAAACGACTGGCCGTCCTTCGAACCATGCCCCGACGCGGTGAGGAACGCGACAGACGGGTCATCCATGGCTTGCTCCAACTCGGTAAGCGTCGGGTTCAGTAGCTTCTTTAGCTTGTACCCTCTTCGCGTTAGCTCGTCGTACAAGCCGCCCGCCCGGTCGCGCCTAGCACGCATGAACTGCGTAATTTGCTGATCGCCTGTATCAAATGGGCAGTCCACACAGACAATTGTATCCTTGCCGTTGCGTGCCACTTCATCTTTCCTTTGTCAGTCGCAAGCGTCTAGCTGAACTCCCAGCCCGAAAGATTGGTCTGCCGAGAACAAGAAAAAGATGCCTCCTACTGCCCACCGGATTTCCCGGCGCCACCGCCGCCGCCAAACAGACCCTGAATGAAGCCATTTGTATTGAACGTTAATCCCATAAAAGCGCCCTTCTTAAATTGTTGCCTCGTGGATGGGCTCGAACCGTTGCTTCCAGGCGCAGCCTGCGCGATCTTAGCAACGCTCACGCCGTAGACAAGCTGAACATTTCGCAGAAAGAACTCACTACTGCCTCCCAAATAGAAGTTGGTCGACGGGGAGGAAAGTGACAGCCCGAAAGTCAGTCCGGGAATTAAATCTCTCGGCCGCCAGGCACTCTCGGCATCCATCGGAAACCAATGCCCCAGCCAATAGGCCGTTAACAGAAGCACAGGGTCGACAATCCGGCTGCTGCCGGTCTGAACGGTTCCTTGAGGCTGGGCTCCCGTGTTGTTGACGGCGAAAGTTGGGTTTCTAAGAGTACTCGTGACAACCCCTGCTGCCAAGTTGTACGTGGAGACCACGTGACTCTGGGGAAATGCTATAGTGAGCATGTTCACCAGTTGATCTGCCGGCTGTGGTGATGCAACCGCCGCTGGAACGGCGGTTCCCGCATCTTGCCATATTATCCTATTGACCCCTACGATCTCTGGGAAGTCGGGTTCTTTATCTCCAGACTTCAGCTGGCCAGTCGAAGTGGCAATATAGTACTGTGCTTTCTGCTTCGAGTACACCACAGAATCACCCCAATACTTTGTCTTCGACTGCCAGATAAGCGAGGCAACGTCTGGACTCCCGCCCACGTCTTTCCACATAACATCACCGTCTCTAATGCTATCGCCAGCAAGTACAAGAGTTTTGGCGTCACCCGATTTCGGCAACTTTGTCGCATCTAGCGTACCCGCGGGGTCGTCTTGGCTGGCAATATAGAAATGTCTGCTGTCGTCCGCGAAGACGAACGTTCCGTGGGGGTACGGTGTCCCCGCTTTTCGGCGCGGAGGCTGTGTACCAAAAGGCTGCCACAGAAGGCCCTCACTTCCGTCTGCGACCTGTTGTGGCCTCGCGTCTTCTTGGATAGTTTCGAATTGGGTTATCGGGAACGATGGCGGCTCATCTGCGCTTGCGACACCGCCTTGAATCGCTGTGTAGAAGTGGCCATTACCGGGATTTACAATTACATCGCCAACAATATGCGGCGCTCCCCTCAACCACTGCCTGGCTGGTGAGGGCGGTGCGGCAGTGCCAGAATCGAGCCATGTCAGAGTAGTTGATTCGGTAAAGAGGTCTCCGTGAGCCGACACGAGCGGAAGCGGTTCGGCGCCGGCCGCAGAGACGCCACCAACCGTAGCTATCCAGAGGTGCGACGAGGTCGATGCGATACAACTGCCTGCGACGAAGACTGTATTGGGCTGCCACGTCTTCGGAGAGGATCCGCATTGTGGTGGCGCCGCCGGGGGCGGAGTAACGTCTTTCCAGGTGAGCTTCACGCCCGTAGGCTCTTGAACCGTTTCGAGTGCAGATGGCTTCGGCCATGAATTCACGCGCCAGGAGATGCCTGCCTGGAGAGCTACATAGTAGTGCCCATTCAGCGTGGATTTCTGGCCAGACAATGGTGGAACGACGATGCTGCCGACCGGGTAGAATGTATTAGTTTCCCAGGGGGCGCCTGGAGTAGGTGGTGTATAAACCGTGTTGATCGAAATTGTTGGTATTACATCACCCGGCATCTGGAGTGGCCAAGTTAGGAAGAACGGACCACGATCGATAGCGGCACTTGTTGTACCAGCAGATGGTGCTCCGCCGGCGAAGCTAGGCCTGACAGGAGTTGGATTGATCACATTGCCTTGCTGATTTGTGAGATTGATGTTGAGGAGTCTCAAGCGAGTGAGGCTCCAGATCGCGCTGGCGTCAATCCCGATCACTAGACGCTCCCTCATCATCAGCGGCGTTTTTGCATCGAGTCTGTCGCACGTCCTGCCCCCGAGAACAATAGGAGCCTCTTTGGGTCCAACAGTCATCGGTTCAAGAAGAAAGGGTTGGGTTGCACTGTATGTATAAACGAGACGGAAACATACTAGGCGACTATCGGAGTCAGTCGGAGGCATCATTAGTTTCGTGCGCCACGAGTCCTGTGCCCACGAATACCCCGGAAGACTTCCAGTACCACCACCGGAGGATTGACTGCTCTGGCTCGAGGTATTTGAGTTCGGCGACCCTTGGCTTTTCCCGCCGCCTTGGCCATCGGCTGTCGATGAGAATGCGAGGAGAATGGCAACAGAAATGCAAAGATACCTCATTAGATTCCTCCGGCGGCGATAAAGATTGCCGTGATTCTAGCCCCTTTTCCCAGACCTGATTGCACTTTATGGAGTAACGAAGTTCGCTGCCGGAGGCGTCATGCTCAAGAGCGAGCATGCGGGGGCCGGGTCAGCTCTTTCGTTCGAAGCTAAACTACTGGACGAGCGGGCCTTACGTTTCCAGCTTGGTGTTCGCTTGACATGAGTGTAGTCGTAGAATTGTCCAGCCGGCTATGAGAGAAATGGATGCGAGGATCGAAGCCTAATTCCACCAGAACTCAGTCCTTCCTCGACTTCGGCGAGACCCGCGGACCGCGGTCGAAGACCTCGACGAGGTCATACAGCCGGCAATCGAGTGCCTCGGATAGCCGGAGAAGCATGCCCAGCGTGGGCGTGGTCACTCCTCGTTCCAGCCGGCTGATGAAGATCACGTTGGAGCGCGACCCTTCAGCGAGCTCCGCCTGAGTCAAGCCACGCGCGACACGCAGCTCGCGGAGGTGCGGACCGAAGATCGCGCCTTCCTCGCGCGTCGATTCAGTCACGACAGCCCCATTGACAAATCAGGCGCATCGACTTAGCTTATATGCACACGCCAAGGAGATCTTCATGGACGAATCCACCCGCTCCCGTATCCGGCACATCTTCCTCTCTCCCCGTCCCAACTTCGCCCTCATGACGGCGGCGGATCTGCTCGGGTTCACCCTCAAGGAGCTGAAACGGGAGATCGAGGATGGAGCGATTGTAGCGGTTTGGACGGCGCTCGGGGAGCGGATGACGCGCGAGGAGCTGGTGGCGGTGGCAATGCAGACGTTGGAGCAGTCCGTCATCGAAGATGCGCTCGGGAAGGATGCCCCGTCGGTGCTGCCGGAGGCGATCCGGCTGGTGGAGCTGCGAGCGAGGGTCCCGCGGTATCAGCGGGACGTGCTCCGGGCTCTGGCGCGGCGGGAGGGGACGTCGGTCGATGCGGTGCTGACGCGGGAGCTGGAAGACGTCGTCTCGGCGCATGCCGAGGAGCTGGCGGGAGTGCCGGGACTGGCGATGGCGATGCGGTGGCCGGAGACGGATCTCGGGCTTGATCGCCGCGTCGCTCCTCGCGCGCAGCCCTCGCCCGAGTGATCCGACTACAATCATGTGCGCCCGATCAGGAGACAGACATGAATGATGTTCGACGATTCACAGCGATGATCTATCGTGAGAACGATGGATATGTCTCGCTCTGTCCCGAGCTTGACGTCGCCAGTCAGGGAGATTCGGTGGAGGAAGCCTCAGCCAACCTTCGGGAGGCGGTGGAGCTCTTCATTGAAAGCGCGGACGCATCCGAAGTCGACGGACGGCTACGGGGAGAAATGTACGTGACGGCGCTAGAGGTCTCGGCTGGCTAGGCTGCGAGTTCTTTCGGGCGCGGACGTCTGTGCTCTGCTGTCGTCACAAGGGTTCCGCGAGGTCCGTCGCCATGGCAGTCACATCGTCATGCAAAAACGGACGGCCGATTCCACGATCACGGTCCCTGTTCCTGACCACAAGGAGCTGCGCATCGGCACGCTTCAGTCAATCATTCGCCAGTCGAAGCTTCCGCGAGGGTTGTTCGAGACCGCTTGACCGATACAGGGGTAATCCGAAGCTGTCGCACGAGGTCGGCGCCCCAGGAGTCTGCCGGAGGCGATCCGGCTTGTGGAGCTGCGGGCGCGGGTTCCGCGGTATCAGCGGGATATGCTGCGGGAGCTGGCGCGGAGGGAGGGGACGCCGGTCGATGCGGTGCTGACGCGGGAGCTGGAAGGCGTCGCCTCGGCGCACGCCGAGGAGCTGGCCGGGGTGCCGGGACTGGCGATGGCGATGCGGTGGCCGGAGACCGAGGTAACGGGTTAGGCGTTCCGCGCGTGGGGGTCGAATCGGTCCCGAATGGATCCCCGTGGCGTTCAGCCACGATCAGGACCCGCCGGCCCCCCAGTTCTGGTTGACGCCGGACGTTGCGATCTCGAGTCGTGGCCAGACTCCGCACAGACAAGATGTCTCTGCCCAGTCTTGTCCAAATTAGCTCGGATCGATCTCAGGGCGTAACTCTCAGAAAACGGGAGAATCATGCAGCCCCACGCGAGAGAAGCCAGTCGCAACAGCCGCGGAGCGGCGACATCTACGTAGCCCACAGCGTGAGCTGTGGGGAAGAGGAGCCCATGGATCAAGCCGCGGAGCGGCGACATTTCGAATCTCGCCACCCTCCGTAGTTTGCGCGATTCGAGATTTCGCCGCTCCGCGGCTTGAGATTCGTTCGACATTTATCCCACAGCTCACGCTGTGGGCTACGTAGATTGCGCCGCTCCGCGGCTGGTTTCGCAACCGCGTTGATCCATTCCCTTGACCCCATCGATCTGCTGCTCAGATCGGCTTTGCAAGACGCTACTTTGGACAACTGGCAGCGTTGCGGCACGCCGAGGCAGTCCCTCATCGAGGAGAATCTTCATCAGTAAGACCAATGCTCGACGAATCCACCCGCTCCCGCATCCGTCACATCTTCCTCTCTCCCCGTCCCAATTTCGTTCTCATGACGGCGGCGGATCTGCTCGGGCTCACCCTCAAGAAGCTGAAACGGGAGATCGAGGATGGGGCGATTGTAGCGGTTTGGACGGCGCTCGGGGAGCGGATGACGCGCGAGGAGCTGGTGGCGGTGGCGATGCAGACGTGGGAGCAGTCCGTCATCGAAGCGGCGCTCGGGAAGTATGCCCCGTCGGTGCTGCCGGAGGCGATCCGGCTGGTGGAACTGCGGGCGCGAGTTCCGCGGAATCAGCGGGACGTGCTGCGGGCTCTGCCCGGCGGGAGGGGACGTCCGTCGATGCGGTGCTGACGCGGGAGCTGGAGGGTGTGGCTTCAGCGCATGCCGAGGAGCTGGCGGGAGTGCCTGGACTATCGCTGGCGATGCAGTGGCCGGCGATCTCGTGACGGGGTGGGCGTTCCGGAGTGACTGAAGGTCGAATGGGCTATTGTGTAGATCCGTGGATCTACAGAGTAGGCTTTTTTTCGTTCTGAGTAGATCCCGGGATCTACTGAAGAGGCTTTAAGCCAATTCCGTCCGGCCACTCGGCTCCTGAAGAACGAAATTCGCCTCTTCATGGCATCCATGGATCTACTCTTGAGGCTTTTCTGCTTTCGAATAGATCCATGGATCTACTGAAGAGGCGTAAAGCCTCTTCGGGTAGGCTCAAAGCCTCCTGGGGGTCGGAAAAAGCCTACCTGGGTAGGCTCAGAGCCTCTTCGGGTAGGTCCAGAGCCTACTAACCCGCTTTTCTCACAGCCTTCTTGAAGCACTACCACTCCTCTCGTCGAGAGTCCTTCTCCCCCGCGGTTTTTTGCGGGGGGGAAGGGCTCTCGACGGGTAACAGGGTGCCGACGACTCAAGTGAGAGCGTGAGAAATGCAGTCTAACGCACCCGAAATGACCACTTCCCGCGAGCGTCGATCGCACGCGAAGGCGCGAAGGGGCACGGATTCGCAGATCCGTAGATACACGATTGGGATGCACAAGGTTCTCGACCGCTGTGGAAGATCGCTCGCCTACCTTTTGAGTTGCAGGATCCGCCGGGAGATTTTCGCTGTCAAACGGTTCGATCTGCAGGATCTGCCGGGAGATTTTCGCCATCAAGCGGTTCGATCTGCAGGATCCGCCGGGAGACTTTCGATATCAAACGGTTTGATCTGCAAGATCAGCCGGCAGATCTTCGATATCAGCCCGTCGATCTGCAAAACATCCGCGGAGCGCGCGTTTTCTCCCCTTCGACCTGTGACAACTTTACTTGTCACGTCCTCGCCGGCCCCCTCCCTCCTCTCGGGAGTGACAACTATAGTGTGCAGTTTTTTACCTGGGTAGGGATATCCATCTCTCACGACCCTCCTCCTGCGTGACGGACGCAACCAGTTGCAGACGACCCGCAAGGCCGAACGGCGTCGACGCCGGACCGGGATCGCTGCGCCTTGGCAAGGCGCCGTCACAGACGACCGGCACGCGTACGAGTGCCCCATGCCCGGAGGCTCCTGATCAGGGCGGTCCGGGTAACCCGGCTTTCGTGGCACGCCACGAGGTCGTAACACCAAGGGAGGACACCATGTCCAACGTAGTAACGGGAGTTACTGAGGCGGCCGCGCCGGAGCCCCCGATGTCGCCGCAGAGTCCGACCGTCACCCACTACCAGTTGGTGGCGGCGAACCTCAACAAGGCCATCGACGACATGCTGGCTCTGATGCCGAATCTGGTGGAGGCCCACCCCGCGACGAAGGGAGCGGTGCGCTCGCAAAAGACCGTGTCGAATGCGTTCATCATTTCGGCGATCGCCGCGGTCGAGCAGAATCCCGAGATCGATGGTCTTCACAGGCTCGACGTTACCGAGGCCCGCGACGTCCTGCAGTTCAGCGAGGCCTTCCGTCCGATGAGGGACAAGCTGTACGCCGCCACCATCAATGTCGGATTCAGCATCGACTTCCGACGCGCCAACATCGTCGAGCCCGCGTTGGAGGTCTACGCCCTGACCAAGGGTCTGGCCCGCAACCCCGAGCACACCGCGGCCGCGGCGCACGCCGCGAACCTCAAGCGCGACCTCGGAAGATCGGGGAGGAGGAAGAAGAAGGTGACACCGGCGCCAGCGCCGGGTAAGCCCGCCGAGCAGGGAGGGCTCGTTCAGTAGAAGACCAGGCACGGCCGCGCGTCCCGTGCGGCCGTGCCGCAACATTTTGCTCCCAAGCGGCGCTTACCGCTTCCGGATTTCGGCGCACGCTCGCCCTGATCGTTATTTGGCCAGTCATTGCGTGTCTATCCCGTCGGCTGGGACTGAACGTCAGGGCTCATTCCCAGTACGACTATGACTTCGGCCGATCGCCGGGAACTTGGCGAAAGTACTCCTCGATATCCGAGCCTCCCAGTGGCTTGACCATCACCCGCACAGGGCGGGTCGTACTGCCAAACTGCACGATCGCCTGCCGAACATCGCTGTAGCCGGCCTTCTCCCAGAAGCGTTCGGCCTTCCGGTTGCCGGCCACAACGTCGAGGCGCAGCCAGGACGCCCCTTCGTCCTTCGCCCACGTCTCGAGCCGCCCGTACAACAGACCGGCCAAGCCGGTGCCATGGAGTGTCGTAGCAACCATGAAAAGGCCGATGTGCCACACGCCGGGTGCCGGTAGATCGGTCAGCACGGAGGCCGTGGCCACCATCTGATCGCCGGAGTCCAGGAAGCCGAGGACGTAGACCTTCTCGTATGGCAAACCGGGAGGCGGCCGGAACTCGAGCTCCTGCTTTGCCTCATCGGGTCGAGGCGGCGCTCCCGTCACCGCCAGGAAGTACTCGGGATTGCTGGCGAAGAAGGCCTGTAGTGCCGGTAGATCTTCTTCGCCCAACTCGACCGCTTCATAGACCTCGGCCGCGAATAGCCGGCGTCGTGAGGGATTAGCCCGCATTTCTCACACGCTGAGTGGAATTGCCGGCACCCTGCTGGTGGCGACACTTGGGACGATGTGGGGTTGTGCTAGGTTCGTTCTCGGCAGTACCTCCAATCGAGAGTCCTTCTCCACCAGCGCTTTTCAGCTGGGGGAGAAGAGCCTGCCCTGAGCGAGCGAAGCGAGTCGAAGGGTGCCGAAGGCGGATGAGGGGGCGTTTCACGCGTACGCCATTCGCGCGCCTTCGAGCGTTTTCGGACCAGCGTCGGTAAATCGCGCATATGTCGTAAAGCGCCCCCCTCATCCGGCTTCGCCACCTTCTCCCCCCGCAAGAAACCGCGGGGGGAGAAGGGCTCTCGACGAAGGGAGTTGCAATGCTCTCGAGGGAACAATTCAAGTGAGCATGTGAGAAATGCAGGTTGGTGGGGTTCATGCGCTCTAACATCCGCTGCTTTCACGCCGGGTTGCCTGATCTCCTACATGATATTCGCGCTTCGGCGCCGAACGACCCGCCATCCCGCGGGGTCGTATGATCAATGCGCATGAAGCTGCTCGTTGCCGCCGCGCTTGTATCGGCGATCGTCCCTTCGCTCTTCGCACAGACGGGGGTCGGACCGCAGCTGGCCATCGTCTCCGGCGGCGCGCGGATCGTCGATCGCGATCCCTCCTCCTCGGCGTCGAATTGCAGCGGATGGTCCTACGGCCCGTCGCCCGTCCTCGACGACCAGGGCCATCTGGCGGAGATCTACACCGTCGAAGACCAGATCACGGGCCATTGCGATCCCGATCTCCTCTCCCCGAAGCGATTCGGCGACACCATCTGGCACCACGTGCGCAAAACGGACGGCACCTGGACCGCCAGCGACGGCAAGGCCGCTCTCTCGCGCGAGGACCTGGCCTGGATGAAGGATCGAGACTATCTGCCGGCCCACCCCGAGGCGTATGTCGGCCATCTCGGCTCGCCGGCGGTGGTGAAACGCGACGGCCGCTATTTCATGGCCTTCACCGCCTCCATCTCCGACCCGAACCTCTGCGCCGCCGAGCATGACGACACCACGGCGTGCGGTTCCTGCACCGATCCCTGGTCCTACTTCGTGGTCCTGTGGGCCACCAGCGATGACGGCGTGCACTGGAGTGTCGTCACCCGCGATGCCACGGCGTCCAACCGCGCCCTCGGCGCGGCCATGCTGTGGCGCCAGCCGCCCGAGCCGAGCGCCCGAGGAGCGTTCAAAGGCATCGCCCGCATCTCGATGTTCCCGGTGGACGACGACGGCCAGAGCTGGTTCTACATCGCGGCGCAGTACTGGAGACCCGATTCCGCGCAGCCGCCGGCCCTCTTCCGCATCGCCTATGACCGGAGCAGCCCGTCGGGAACCCGCGGCAATCCGCAGATGCAACTGGTGACGACCGCGCTCGTCAATGGATCACCAAGCAGCACCGCAACCTGGGTCGACTGCCCTTCCGGAGAGATCCCGCCGGCGTTGAACGATCCGCTCCAACACAGCCTGCTCCTCGACTTCAATCAGCTCTCGACGATCGCGCCGGTCAGGAGCCTGCCGCCCTACCGGTACATCGCCACGCTGCTCAACGGCCCCTTCGGATTCCCGGGAGACCTGCCCGCGGCGCACATCGTCTACGAGCTGTCGACCGACTTCGTGCATTGGACGATCGCCCAGCCGCTCTACAGCACCATTACCCATTTTGCCGACAATCTCAGCTACCCCTCGTCGGTGATCGACCCCACGCTGTTCGAGGATGGCTCGGGAGTGCTGCATCTGCTGGTGGACTCCGCCGACGGCGATCCGGCGAATGGGGTTCCGCGCGGGGGCACCGATCCATGCGACACGAGCGGCTTCGGCCCCACGGCGCCATTTGTCGGGACGGGAGTGTATGAAGCCGTCGTGGCCCCTGCCGGACCGTTCACGCCGACCTCGATCTCGGCCCATCCGATCACCGACTCCGATGGTGTCGCGCGCAGTCTTCAGATCAACGTCGCCGCTCCCGGCGCGCCGCCCAACGGAACGGCCACCATCGTCATCGGCTCCAGTTCGCGGATGAGCGTCCCGATCATCGGCGGGGCCGGAGCGGTCTCGCTCTCATCGCCTGTCCGCGGCCACTTTGACGTGACGGTCTCCTTCTCCACCTACGGCCTCTGGTCCCCCAGCAGCGTCGACCTCGGCAACCTGACGCTGAGCCCCACCCTCCCCCAGCGCAGACACGCTGTGATCCACTGACTCGGCTATGGCCGGTGGAGGAACACCTGGACGAACCAGACGGCGGCCACGCACGCGGTCAGGACCGCCTCCATGGCGGTTGCGGCGAGAAAGGCGTACCGAGGGGAGCGGTGCGGTGTGAAGAGTGCGCAGACGAGAAAGGTGAGCGCGAGCAGTGGCGCAATCAGAATCCGGAGCACGGAGTAGCCGGCCGACATAGCAAGGGTTGAAGAAGGCGGAGCATGCCTGCCGATGGTGTACAGAATGATTGCAACCAGACCGGTGACCGCGACGGCAAGGCACAAGCTCGATAGCACCATCCAGAACCGGCGATATGGTCGGAGGAAAAAGAGCGCCCCTCCCGTCGGTACGAGAGCGAGCACACCGAAGCCGGCCACGAAGATGACGGAGTCGCCGAACGCGTACATGCCGCCGGCTGCCTGCGCCTCGGGGCCGCTGGTGCTGGCCATGCGGATGGCCACAGCCGCGGATGCCGCGAGAAACGCCGCCACATACCCGCCGGCGACCAGGATGACCTTGAGGGACGATTTCATGGCATCAGTGCTGGAGGGCCGGAACCAAGGTCACCGGGTTGGCCCAGCATGCCCGAAGTATAGCGGTCGAAGAGACCCCCGAGGCGAAACCCCGTTGGTCTGGACTTAACGCTGAGTGGAATTACGGGCACGCTGTTGGCGGCGAAACTTGCGACGATGTGGAGTTGTACGAGCGGTTCGTTCTCGGCAGTACCTCCAATCGAGAGCCCTTCTCCCCCAGCGGTTTCTTGCTGGGGGAGAAGAGCCTGCCCTGAGCGAGCGAAGCGAGTCGAAGGGTGCCGAAGGCGGATGAGGGGGCGTTCACGAGGACGTTATTCGCGCGCCTTCGAGCGCTATCGGACCAGCGTCGGTACATCGCGCATATCTCGTAGAGCGCCCCCCTCATCCGCCTTCGGCACCCTTCGACTCGCTTCGCTCGCTCAGGGCAGGCTCTTCTCCCCCCACAAGAAACCGTGGGGGGAGAAGGGCTCTCGACGAAGGGAGTGGCAAGCTCTCGAGGGAACAATTCAAGTGAGCGTGTGAGGAATGCAGGTTAAGCGGCTTACGGTCGGAGCGCTGGGCGAAACTTGGGACGATGTGGAGTTGTGCGAGCGGTTCGTTCTCGGCAGTACCTCCAATCGAGAGCCCTTCTCCCCCCACAAGAAACCGTGGGGGGAGAAGGGCTCTCGACGAAGGGAGTGGCAAGCTCTCGAGGGAACAATTCAAGTGAGCGTGTGAGGAATACAGGTTAAGCGGTTTACGGTCGGAGCGCTGGCGGCGAAACTTGGGACGATGTGGAGTTGTGCGAGCGGTTCGTTTTCGGCAATACCTCCAATCGAGAGCCCTTCTCCCCCAGCGGTTTCTTGCTGGGGGAGAAGGTGCCGAAGGCGGATGAGGGGGCGTTCACGAGGACGTCATTCGCGCGCCTTCGAGCGCTATCGGACCAGCGTCGGTACATCGCGCATATCTCGTAGAGCGCCCCCCTGCTCTGAAAATGGGCGTAAACTACTGATCTCTCATCTTTCAAAACTGAATAGTCAACATCAACTTAAGAATGGGAGTGGTCTACCCATTTTCGTCCTCGGTGGTCTGCCGCGGGCCGCAGAGCCGCGGCAGGTGTAGTCTCATCCGCCTTCGGCACCTTCTCCCCCCACAAGAAACCGTGGGGGGAGAAGGGCTCTCGACGAAGGCAGTGGCAAGCTCTCGAGGGAACAATTCAAGTGAGCGTGTGAGAAATGCAGGTTAAGCGGTTTACGGTCGGAGCGCTGGCGGCGAAACTTGGGACGATGTGGAGTTGTGCGAGCGGTTCGTTTTCGGCAATGCCTCCAATCGAGAGCCCTTCTCCCCCAGCGGTTTCTTGCTGGGGGAGAAGGGCTCTCGACGAAGGGAGTGGCAAGCTCTCGAGGGAACAATTCAAGTGAGCGTGTGAGGAATGCAGGTTAAGCGGCTTACGGTCGGAGCGCTGGCGTCTCGCAGCGCTCCGTCCCTCCCCGCTTCACGCGATCTTGCGAAGCAGCTCCGCGGCCTGGGCCTTCTTCTCGTACTTGACGTCCGTGGCGGCGATCTTTTCGAGGTAGGGCTTGGCGCTCTGGCTGTCGTTGCGTTTCAGGTGGGTGCGGGCGATCCAGAACCAGGTGTCGATGATGTACTCGTTCTCGTTCAGCTTTTGCGACTGCACGGCTTTCTCGAACGCGGCGGCGGCGTCTTCGTACTTCTGATGGGCGTAGGCGATGCGGCCGAGGTGCGTGAGGGCGTCGAAGTAGTCGTAGGAGCTCTGTTCGACGTTCTCCAGCACGCGCTTGTAGTACGGCATGGCGCCGCTGTAGTCGCGGGTGTCGAAGAGGATGGAGCCGCAGAAGAGCAGGGCGTTGCGGAAGAAATAGGAGTTGAAAAACGGCTGATTGGCGTCGAAGAGCTGCAGCGACTCGTTGAACAGGCGCAGCGCTTCGTCGCGGTCGCCGAGGGCGTAGGAGTTGAGGGCCTTGAGCGCCAGGGCCTGCGCCGTCACGTTATTGTTCTGCGAGTAGCGCATGGACTGGTCGTGCAGCTCCCTCGCCTTCGCGTAATCGTGGTCCTCGTGCGAGAGGTGGCCGAGGATGACGTACGACTTGTACTTGATGTCATTCGCCTCGTCGGACTCCTCGGAGGCGCACGCTTGCGAGAAACCGCCGCGCGCGCCGGCCACGTCGCCGGCATAGAGGGTGGCCACGGCCCGGTAGTACGTCGCCTCCAGGGTCGTCAGAACCCTGCTTCCCTGCGAGGCGAGCTGCTCGATGAACTGCGTCACCAGTTGCGCCAGGATGCGGCTGTCCGAGGTCGGATCGACGATGAAGTTGTGCAGATAGACCAGGCGATTCTCGAGGATGCGCATCAACTCCAGCATGAGGGTGATGCGTTGCGCCTCGTCGGTGGTGTCCTTGAAGAGACCGGCAAGCTTGCGCTGCAGCGCGCCGTACTCGTCGCCATACTGGCGGGCCAGCATCTCGGTGAGCTCGCCCGGCTCATTCTGCAGTCTGGTCTCGAGTGCGACGCGCTGATTGACGAGAGTGGTGATCTGGGCTGTGAGGTCGTTTCGGTCGGCCATCGTTCTTACCGTTCGCGCAGTGCAATCGGCGATCCACCGATCTGGAGCAGGCGGAGCTCGATCTGGTGCCGATCCTCGTCGATCGACTTCACCATGATGGTCACGTGATCGCCGAGGCGCAACTCCCGGCCGCTCGACTCGCCGCGCAGGCGGTGCTCGCGCTCGCGGAAGACCCAGAAGTCACCGCCGATCGTCGCCACCGGCACCATCCCCTGCACGAAGATCTCATCGAGCTCCACGAAGAGGCCGAAGGCGGCCACGCCGGTGACGGTGCCGGTGAACGATTCGCCGACCTTGTCGCGCATGAAGATGACCTTCTTCCACTCCAGCACCTCGCGCGAGGCCTCGTCGGCGCGGCGCTCGCGGTCGCTGGACTGGGCGGCGTACAGCGGATGGGCGCGCTCGATCTTCGCCAGACGCTCGCCATACATCGGACCGTGCTCGATCAATTCGGCGAGGCGGCGGTGGACGATGAGATCGGGATAGCGGCGGATGGGCGAGGTGAAATGGCCGTAGTTCTCCAGCGCCAGCGCGAAGTGCCCGATGTTCTCCTCGGAGTACGAGGCACGCTTCATCGAGCGGAGGACGACGTTCGTCAGGAACCGTTCCTCCGGCGTCCCTTCGACCGATTTCATCACGCGCTGCAGCTCGCCCGGGCGCATGGCCTCGAGGTCGCCGCGAAGAAGCAGCTTGAATTCCTTGAGGATCTCGCGCAGGTCTTCCAGCTTCTGCGGATCGGGTTGCTGGTGGATGCGGAAGATCCCGGGCTGATTGGCGAAGACGAGCTCGGAGGCGACCACCTCGTTCGCCGCGAGCATGAACTCTTCGATGATGCGGTGGGCGACGTTGCGCTCCGTCGGCTTGATGGCATCGATGACGCCGGCGGCGTCGAGGATGACCTCGGCCTCGGGCAGGTCGAAGTCGATGGAGCCGCGCGCTTCGCGCCGCTTGCGCAGGATGTCGTACAGCGCGTGCATCCGCGTGAAGTCGGCCAGGAGGTAGCCGTACCGCGCCCGCAACTCCCCCGCCTCGGGAACGACGACGCCGTGCGGCGGCGGGCCGCTCGGCTCGGCCACCCCCTCGTTCACGAGGAAGGCATTGACCAGCGTGTAGGTCATTCGCTCTTTCGTCCGGATGACCGAGCGATAAACCTTACGGTCGACGAAGCGCCCTTTCCTGTCGATCTCGATGTCGACGGAGAACGTCAGCCGCTCCACGCGCGGGTTCAGCGAGCAGATACCGTTCGAGAGACGCTCCGGCAGCATCGGAACCGCGCGCCCGGGGAAGTAGACGGACGTTCCGCGCTCGAAGGCTTCTTCATCCAGCACGCTCCCCTCGGCGACGTAATGCGAGACGTCGGCGATGTGCACGCCGAGGAGATAGTTGCCGTTCGGGAGTAGCTGGACCTCCACGGCATCATCGAAATCCTTCGCCGTCTCGCCGTCGATGGTGACGATGTTGTGCTCGCGCAGGTCGACGCGCCTGGCGATCTCCTCGGGCTTGACTTCGTCGGGCACGGCATCGGCGGCGGCGAGGACTTCCTCGGGAAACTTGTGCGGGATGTGGAACTTGCGGATGACGAGCTCGATGTCGACGCCCGGCTCGCCGATCATGCCGAGGACTTCGACGACGCGGCCGCGGGCGATGTGGCTGGTCCGGTCGGGGTAGCGATCGATCTCGACGTTGACCATCTCCTGATCGCGCGCGTCCATGGTCCCGTCGCGATCGATGACGACGTCGTGATCGAGGCGCGTGTCGAACGGGGTGACGAACGGCTGATCGGGATCGGCGTGGAAGCGTCCGACGACGGTCCGGTGCGCGCGGCGCAGCACCTTCGAGACTTCGCCGATGATGAGCTTGCGCTGCCGGATGGTGTGGTACTTCGGGCTGTGTTTGTCGACGCGAACGACGACGAGATCGCCGTTCATGGCCCCTTTCATGGAGCGCCGGTCGATGAAGACGTCGGGCTCCGTCCCTCCTCCGCCGAAGATCGTGCCGTAGCCGTCCGGGTGCACGCGGATCTGTCCGGCGTGGTACGGCGTGAACTCGAGGAGCGAATAGCGCTTGCCGCGAACGGCGATGATGATGCCGTCCTGCTCCAGCTCATCGACGGCGCGCTCGACCTGCTCGCGCGTCAACTCGGGGTCGGCAAGGCGCTCCCAGATGTCTTTGACCGGAAGCAGCCGGTTGCCGCGCTGGCGGAGAAGGTCGGTGATCGATTGTCTGAGGCCGGCGGAACCGGGGAGAGAAAGGGATTGAGGCAAAGGACTCCTCGCGTCAGCGCGAGCGCGTCGATTTGCCGTTCGACGACTTCGGCGCGGTGATGCGGTTTGCGGAAAGGCGGCGGCGCACGGGGCGGATGGAATCGGCGAAGCCGTTGAGCATGGTCTGGGAGCGAAGCTTATTGTGAAGCGTGTTGCGGTGCACGCCCAGCGCCTTTGACGCTTGCGTGACGTTGCCGCGGCTGGCCGACATGGCCGCCACGATGTACTTCCCCTCGAAGGCTTCGACAGCCTGCTCGAGAGTGATTCCGTTGCCAATCAATTCACGAATGATCTGGTTCAAACGATCATCGATACTTACCATCGAATTTGCACCTGCCTTGCTTTGGAGGAGCGCGATTCTACACCCCTCGTTCACGAAAGTTACTACGCAATTTTGAGGGACACGCAAAGAAAATTTACGCGGCCCGCGCGCTTGACAAACGGCGCGAAAGGAGCAAGTACCCGAGCGCGGCAACGGTGAGAATCGCTCCGGCGATGAGCGGGCGCGGGCGGTAGATCCACTGGATTCCGTGATGTCCGCGCGGGACGTGCACGGCGCGGAAAACCGAGGTTTCATGCGGGTTTGCGGGCATCCCGTCAACCATGACCGACCATCCCGGAGCGGCCTGTTGCGTGACCACCACGTCGCCTGCCTCGGGCGCGTCGACGTCGATGAACACAGACGACGGAGTGAACGCGAGACTTCTGACCGTCGAGAAATGGTGTGTGGCGTCGCCGACCACATATGCGAATGGAAACGCGCCGCGGTTTCGGTGAACGTACGCGCCGCGAAACCGCGCCACGGGCTGGAATGCCGCAAGTGCGCCGGGTGCGATGACATAGCCCGCTGAGAGCGCATCGAGCGCGGCGATGTCGTGATGGGTGACGGCGGACTGATACAACGTCACGTATCGCTGTGACGCGATCGGCGCGGCCGTCCAGGCATCGAACCTCCGGTCGTACAGGTTCAGGTATCCCGAGATCCAGGCGTCGCGGTCGAAGTCCCGGGTCATGTCGATCCGCACGATCTTGGCGTTGCGGCCGATGGCTGCTGCATAGGGAACGCGATGGGGGTTGAACCTCGCCGTCGCCAGCAGCGGCTGAACCTGAAACACGACGTCGGCGAAGATCAAGAGCGCGATCACCACCTGCCAGCGCGTCGTGCGGATCACGCGGTCGCACCCGATCGCGGCCAGCGCGCAGACGGCCATCGCCGCCAGCGGAACCACCCGCGCCGGATAACGGAACAGCGTCACCGGCAACCGCATCAGCAGCTCCGCCACGGGAGGGAAATGACTGCCGGCGCCGATGGCGATGCAGACCGCGATGAGCGCCAACCATCCGAAGCCGCGCCGCCGCGCGGCGATGATGCCGATCAGCGCGAAGAGAATGGTGAGCGCTCCGATGTAGACGATCGGGATGAAGTGCTGGCCCAGCCGCGGATCGAAGGCGCTCGAACGAAGGTTCGGTGGAATGGCCAGGCGCAGCCAGTCCTGAAAGGGCATGGAGTCGTGAAGGAGCTGGTCGCGACTGAGGCCGCCGTTCGCGCGGTCGCTGCTCATCACCATCGACAGAAACGGCAGGAGCTGAATCGACGACAGCGCGAACGAGGTCACGGCAACGTTGATGAGATCGCGCGCCCCTTTCCGCCGCGCCACGGCGAAGAGCAACGCCCCCACCGCCGCGAAGAACGGCTCGCCCGCGAGAAACGACAGCGCGATCGCCGCCGCGCTCGCCCGCGCCGAGACGCCGCTGATCGCGCACCAGACGATCAACGGGATCCAGGCGAACGTGGCCAGGTTGTTCGACACGTCGAGCAGCGACATGGCCGGACCGGAGAAGGTGAGCGCCACCGCCGCGGCCAGTGCCGCGCCGCCGGGCTTCGTCAGCCGCGCGAACAGGAGATACGCGCCGCATCCGAGCAGCGCCACGTGAAGGAAGAGATAAAGCGTGTAGGCCACCGTGAACGGAAGGACGAGGAAGAGCCATGCCGGCGGATAGAAAACGCCCGTCTGCGGATTGGCCAGCCACGGCTCGCCCGAGGCGCTATAGACGTTCCACAGCGGAAGGCGGCCGTGCTGCAACTCCATCGCCGTGAACCAGCGAAGCGGCTGGAAGTAGTCGCCATGGTCACGGAAGGAAAAGACCTCGTTGCGCAGAAGCGGCTTTGCGAAGACGACCAGCGTCAGCAGGACGATGACGGCAAAGGCGATGCGCCGGGTCATGAGTTCGGTCGCGGGTTGGAGCCGCGGGGGTTCGGCTTCGCGCAGAAGTCCGCCACGATCCTTCGCATCAGCCTGACTCCCTCGGAGAAGAAGCGGGCACGAATGCGCTCGTCGTTCGCGTGCACCGTGTCGGCGTCGTAATAGTTCACCTTGAACGGCGCGATACCGTACGCGACGATCCCACGGGCGCGGAAATAGCGGCTGTCCGACGTCCCCGCTCCGACCACGGGAGCGACGATCGATCCCGGCTCCGCCTTCGTCATCGCCGCGGCGAGCACGCGAAAGAGCTCCGTGTCGCTCGGGCTTTCCGGAACCGGCTGCCCAGCCAGGAGAACCTGCAGATCGCCGCCGGCCGGCAGTGTCTCCTTCACCCTGGCTATCATCGGTGCGGCCGTCTCGTCGGGAAGGAGACGGATATCGACGTCAGCCGAGGCCGTCGTCGGCAGAACGTTGATCGCGCTGCCGCCGTTGATGCGGGTGATGGCGATGGTGTCGTGCAGCAGCGAGCGATAGCCGGGCGAGAGAACGCGCTCGATGCGGGCGACGTCGAGCGGCTCGGCGATCCCGCGCAGCACTTCGCCGCGCTCGTCCGGCCGGGCCTTGCCGGCCTGGTGAAAGGCGCGCGCCACCGCCGGTGTGAGCCGGTACGGCGTCGGGATCCGTTGGATCGCCTCGAGGGAGCGGACGAGCTTCGCCAGCGTGCCGCCGTCGTCCGGCGGCGAGGCGGCGTGGCCGGCGCTCCCCTTCATGACGATGTGAAGCCAGAGGGGCACCTTGGCCTGGACCTCGATGCCCCAGAACGAAACGTAGTCGACGATGGTGTCGTTGTAGCCGCCCTCGTTCAGCACGAAACCGGCGTTCGCGAAAAGCTCGGGATGCTGCTCGAGGAGCGCGGCGCAGCCGTTGATGCCGCCGAGCTCCTCGTCGGCGGCCGCGAGGTAGATCACGTCGCGGCGCAGCGGCACGTGGCGCCGCTTCAGCTCGATGAAGGCCATCAACTCGGCGATGCCGAGGGACTTGATATCGAGCGCGCCGCGCCCCCAGATGTAACCGCCGGAACGAACGCCCGCGAACGGCGCCTTGGTCCATTCCGCCGTGTTGGCCGGCACCACGTCGATGTGGTGCAGGAGGATGAGCGCTTTTTCGTCAGACCCGGAGACGAGACGCGCGTACACAGACTGCCGGTTGGGATCCGATCCGACGAGCGTGGCCTCGATCCCCTCCTTCGCCAGCAACTGCCGCAGAAAGCGCGCGCCGGCGGTCTCGTTGCCGGGAGGGTTGGAGGTATCGATGCGCAGATAGGAGACCAGCGCCGCCTCGGCCTCATGCTCGACAGGATCGCCGCTTCCCGCCGCGGCGCGGCGGCACTGGATCGATCCGACGAGGCAGAGGAGAAGCGGCAGTAGGGCGAGCCGCCGGAGGGAGAGCATGCGATCGGCGGAGTATAGCGTCCGGCGGCTGACTACTTGTTGAACGTCAACCCGTCCGGGTAGGAGAGAAAGAGTCCGTTCGAGTAGACGATGTCGCAGTCGAAGTTCGAAAACGGACCGAGGGTGGCGTCCGTGTTGATCACGCCATCCTTGCCACCCGAGATGATGGCGTATACCTTCGCGGGGCTCACTCCGCCGAACGTCTGATTGGTAAACGTCTGATACGGTGTGCCCCAGGCATCGACGCGCGGCACAACCCTGACGTAGGTCGGAGAGAGCATCAGATTGAGATCATCGAACGTAACGAGCTTATCGGCGCCTTCGACGCCGCCTAGTTGCCCCGCGGCGTTGTAGCGGCCCGCTTCGGTGTTACGAGCTTCCCAGGCGCTGGCCATGTTGCGCATGTCCACCATGGTGCGGCGCTGTTTGGCGCGCTGGATCGCCGTGAGCAGGTTCGGGATGGCAATGGCGGCGATGATGCCGATGATGGCCACCACCACAAGCAGCTCGATCAGGGTAAAGCCGTTCTCTCTCCGTCTCACGCCGACCTCTCTTCTAAGGGGACCGTCGAGAGTATAGGGCAAGGGAGATACCAGAAAGAGTTTCGCACCTATCACCTTGCGTTGCAGATGGTTGCATCGTCCGGCCCAATCGCGAGGCCGGTCCGAAGGCCATTCTATTGATCCGCCACTGACAAGAAATGTCAGGGAGATGAAGCTGGTCCGCATTTCTGTCGAGGTCAGCTGGTCTTCGACCGACCGCCGTGAACGAAGATAGCTCGCGCCACTCAGGAAACACCGATGGCGATTCTTGGAGCTTCGGCAAACTCGGGACGATGTGTGGTGTTGGGACCTCTCATCCACAACCGGTAGAGGCCCGCCGAGACTCTGCTGATTCGCGAACCGTTCTTGTCGGCAGTTTCTAGAGCTACGCACTCACGTGAACCTCGTTCCGAGATTCGATACTCTCTAATCGAGAGCCCTTCTCCCCCAGCGCTTTCCAGCTGGGGGAGAAGGTGCCGAAGGCGGATGAGGGGGCGTTTCACGAGAGCGTAAGTTGCGCACGAGTGAATTGTCTACTGCGCGGAACTGAAGCTGGTGATCGAGCTCGATGGAACTCATCATCGTTCACCCGGGACGGACGAATACGACGACCGCCGGACCGCTTACCTTCGCCGGCGTGGTCTTCACATGCTTCGCGTTCCGAACGAACAATTGATTCGTGACTCGGAGATCGTCGTCGAAATGATCCAGGCGGCTATCGATCAATGCCTCAGATCTCGCGAGAACGGGCCCCCTCATCCGCCTTCGGCACCCTTCGACTCGCTTCGCTCGCTCAGGGCAGGCTCTTCTCCCCCAGCTGAAAAGCGCTGGGGGAGAAGGGCTCTCGATGGGAGGGCGCTGCCGAGAATGAGAGAAGGAGAACCTTCGAGTGCATCGAAACGCAATTGATTTCCACCACCCGCCCAATCTTCAGAGCAGAAGGCTCTCGACGAATAACAGAGTGGCGACGACTCCAATGAGAGTGTGAGAAATGCGGCCCAGTGCCGTGTCAAGATTGAAGTCCGGGATTGAGCGCCTCTCAATTCACTGTCATCCTGAGGCTGCCGCAGCGCTGAGCGAGCGAAGCGAGCGAAATGCGCGCAGGACGGCGAAGGATCTCGAAATGCGCTGCACCTGCCACAGGCGCTGCCACTGGAGATCCTTCAGCGTCCTCCGCGCATCTCGCTCGCTAGCGCTCGCTCGGCGCTCCGGCAGCTTCAGGATGACAATTTGCTCCTTGATCGATTTCTTCACAGCCTCGGATGACAGTGAATTTGAGAGGCGCTCAACCCCGGACTTCAATCTTGACACGGCCTACGCCGACGCCGGCATCGTGAGCTGAACGGCGGGCTCCTCGGCGGGCGCGGACTTGTACAGCTCGTAGCAGGCGCGGCATCGAGCCTCGTAGGCCGAGTCGCCGACTTCGACCTGGGCGTTCCCTCCCGAGACGCGCTGCGAGTAGTGCGCCGCACCTCGGCAGCGGACACAGACCGCGTGCATCTTCGAGACATCCTCGGCCACGGCGAGGAGTGCCGGCATCGGACCGAACGGCCGCCGCATGTAATCCTGATCGAGTCCGGCGGCGATGACGCGGATGCCGGCGTCGGCCAGTTGCATGCAGACATCGACGACGCCGGCGTCGAAGAACTGGATCTCGTCAATGCCGACGACCTGCATGCCGATCTCCACGCGCGCCAGCAACTCGGCACTCGTGGCGACGGAGTGGGCCTTGAGCCGGCGGTCGTCGCGCGAAACGATGTCTTCGGTGCTGAAGCGGTCGTCGATCAACGGCTTGAAAACCTGCACCCGCTGCCGCGCGATCACCGAACGGCGCAGGCGCCTGATCAACTCTTCCGACTTGCCGGAGAACATGCCTCCGGCGATGATCTCGATCCAGCCGCCACGATAACTGTCCAAGGATTCCTCCGGGAAATTGGTGTGATGTGCAGGATAGCAAAAGGGTGTGCCGGATGGGTTGTCGGTTGTCGGTTATCAGTTGTCGGTATCGGTTGTCAGAGCGTTCGCGCCGCGTGATCGGACAGTGAGAACGAGCCCCGCGATAAAACTAACCGACAACCGATAACCGACAACGCGTAAGCGCAGACGATCTGCTACCCTCCCAAGCAACCGGTGAAACGACTCCTCCCCCCCTTGCTCTGGTTTGTCACCGCCGCGGTGCTGGTCGCGCAAACGGCGCCGCCTCTTCGCATCGGCACCATCACCATTCGACCGCTCGACGTCTATTCGAGCGACGAAGCCAGCCATGGAACGCTGTATCAGCTCGCCGACAGGCTCCACATCGAGACACGGAAGTCGGTCATCCAGAAGTTCCTGCTCTTCCGCGAAGGCGACATCTACAGTCCGGAGCGGCTGGCGGAGACGGAGCGGAATCTGCGGGCGATGCAGTTCCTGAAGTCGGCGTCCGTGGTCCCCTCGGCGCCGCACGATGGCGTCGTCGACGTCGTCGTCACCACCCAGGACTCGTGGTCGATCGCACCCGAAACGCAGGCCGGCAGCAAGGGCGGCAAGAGCACCGTGGGGGCGACGCTGTCTGAAACGAATCTCCTCGGTCTCGGAAAGGATCTCGAGCTGGGATGGCAGCACGGCGTCGACCGCTCGCGCATCGGCGTCGGCTACACCGACCCTGCCTTCTTCGCGCCGTACTGGAAAGCGAACTTCGGCTATGGCGTGAACTCCGACGGCTACGATCACCGTTTTCAAGTCTTGCGGCCGTTCTATTCGTTTGCCACACCGTGGGCCACCGAGCTCACGTTCACCGGCTTCCGGCAGTTCGATCATCTCTACGGAGGAGGCCTGGAGATCGAGCGCTTTCGACAGAAACATCGCGAGATCGTGGCCAGCTTCGGATTGGCGCTGTCGCCCAACGACATCAGCGCGCATCGCATCACTGCCGGCATCCACGCGGTCGACGACTCTTTCTTCCTGATGAAAAAAGACGTCCCGCAGCAACTCCCCGCGGACCGCGAGTTCCGCTATCTCTTCGTCCGCTACGACAGCACCGACAACGATTTCGTGAAGCTGAACTTCATCAACAAGGACGTGCGCTACGAGGACTTCAACCTCGGCCGGCAGTATTCGATCGAGGCAGGAGTCTCACCGCGCAGCCTCGGCGCGGACCACAACTCATCGTACTTCCGCGCCGCGGCCGGCGACGGCAAGTGGCTGGGCGACGGCTTCGTCATGCCTGCCGTTTCGCTGTCGTCGCGGCTCGACGGCGGACTGCAGAACGCCATCGCCACCTCATCGCTGCTCTTCGTGCGCCGCGGCGGAAAGGCGTCGTATCCGACCGCGTTTTTCGCCCGCTTCGCCGCCAGCAGCGGCTGGCGCATGGACGCCGAACAGCAATTCTTCGCCGACGGATTGACCGGCCTGCGCGGCTACCGCGCCCACGCCTTCGCCGGAAGCCGGGCCATGGTGATCAACGTCGAGGAACGCCTCTACCTCGGACGCGAGATTCTGCAACTGGCCTCTCCCGGCATCGTCGTCTTCGCCGACGCCGGCAACGCCACCAACGCGGGATTCACCACCCTGCTCCACCTGAAGAGCGACGTCGGCGTCGGCCTCCGCCTCGGCCTTCCGCGAACTCCGAAGAACCTGCTGCGCGTCGATCTGGCGTATGCACTGAATCGGGACCCGCTGGGGCGCAAGGGATGGCTGGTGGCGTTCTCGAGCGGTCAGGCGTTTTAGGGGAAGGGTTGTCGGTTGTCGGTTGTCGGTTGTCGGTTGTCGGTTGTCACGAGACAAACACCCCGTGAGACAAGCTGTCAACTTTTCTTTTGATCACGGAGCCTGACCACTGACAACCGAAAAACTGACAACCGACAACCGATAACTGAGAACCGACAACCGCTTCATCCCCTCACACCGCCTGACGCAACTCCGTGATCCGGCTCCGCAGTTGCTCCGTCACCGCGATCCCGCGGAGCAGCGATGCGGTCTTCTCGAACTCGGTCACCATGGCATCGACGGCATTCTCGCCGTCGCCGCTCATGATGCCGTCGAGGGCGCGCAGGAAGTGCTTCTCGATGGTCTTGTGCGCGGAGTTACCGATGAATTCCTCGGCGATGGAACGGATGCGCGCGGCCAGGTCGACTAGCTCGCCGCTCTCCTCGTCTCGAACGAATTCAGGCTTTTTTTTTAAGGCAACCAGCTCACCGGTGATCATCCCGTAGAGGATCTTGGCCACTTCGAACGAGGAGATATTCAGCACCTTGCCGATCTCCGCGATCGAGCGGTTGCCGTCGATCCTGGTGATGAGCAGCCACTCCTGCGGGTTGAGGGTGATCTGCTCGTGCCGGGACTCGCGCACCTGCAACTCGGGGATGTAATCGACCGACGGCACCTTCTTCGACAGCACGCGCCATTCGTCGAGACGCCGGGCTGCTTCCATCAGCAGATTCGTGTTCGATTTCGTGATGGTCTGGCGGTCCGGCTCCTCGCCGGGGCCGAATTGAAACTCTCCCTGATTCCAGATGGCGAGCGCGTAGATCGCTTCCTCCCCGACCAGATCTCCGACCGTGGCATGCACCATCTGACCGTTCTTCAGATAGATGTAGCCGCGATCGTGGTCGCGGGAGAGAGTGAACTTGCCCGTCTTTCCGGATACGCTGACCAACTGGATGATGTCGGGCAGCGGAAGCTCTTTCAGCGATCCCTGGAAGGCCATTTTAGTTGTTGTCGGTATTGCGGATGCGCGGCTTTGAAGCGTAACCCACGGTTGGAGAGAGGTCAAGGAATCGTGACAATCTCGTGATTCTCGATCGCGCTCAACGCCCAGACTCCGAAGGCCACGCCGGCCAGCAATCCCGTCTCCATGCGAAGGGGATTCGTGCTCAGCCGAAGCCCCGCCAACTGGGTAACGCCATCGATCGCCATCGGAACGACGGCCGCGTAAAGCACCATCCTGGCCATCGATTCCTTCATCCGCGGAACGATCAGGAACGCCAGAAACGACAGGATGAGACCGGCATAGATGGCCGTACAGCGCGCGCAGATCGGCATCGGAACGCCCCAGATGTAGAGGCAGCGCTCCGGGATGCCGTGACAGAAAACGCGGAAGAGGATCCGCCACCGCATCGACGCGCCGCCGGCGACGGCGGCCGTGCACGCCAGCGAGGCGGAGAGAATGGCCCCGGAAATGGCCACCAGCGTGGCCGCGACGATTTTCGTATCGCGCTTCACTTGCGGACAGAAGCGAGACGCCAGGCCTCGGCGAACCCGTAGCACGTAACGACCAGCGACCAGAAAGCGGTGAAAAAGACGCCCACGCACAGAAGGATGAAGCCGAACGGAACGATCAACCGCACCACGAGCGAGACCACGAACGCCAGAACGTAGTTCCCGATGTTGGCCTTGATGAACGCGAAGATCTGCGCGAACTCGAAGGCCGCGCCGAAGCGCCGCTCCACGATCGCAAAGAGCATCGCACCCGGAAGCCAGAGCCCCAGCGCCAGGGAAAGGGGAACCATCAGGCACGAGATGCAGGTCGTCAACCCGCCGCCGATATTCTGCACGACGTCGTTGTCAGCCGTCTGCGCGATGACCGACGGGATGACCATGATCATCGCCACGCCCATCAGCGGCAGCGTATAGACCAGAGAGACACAGAAAAGTCGCAGACCTTCGCTGAAGTACTCCCCCAGGTCATCCCATTCCGGGAGAGGATGGGAGACGCCGGCGATCACGTTACGGACCAGACGGGCCAGATACCCACCGACGAAGAAAATACCGACGATGAATACGCTCGCCAGAGTGAAGAGGCCGCCAAGAAGAACTTTCTGTACCCAACGGGGGTCTTGAAACGTAAACGTAAACGGTCGCGCAAAGTCGAAACCGGTGGCCGAGGGCCGCACGGGGGGCGGAGGAGGCGGCGGGGGCGGTGGTGCGGGTTGGAAAACGTCTGACATTTGAATCGAGTTTAGCACCGCCTCGGGGGAAGAAATCCGAGGCCGGGTAACTTCTAGGCGCAGGACTCATTATTTGGACTACGAACTCCACGAACCCGAAGAGACCATCGACCTCCTCGGCAGCGAGAGCGAATCACGACGCGGCGGGGTCAGCACAGCCGTCGTCGTCTCGATCGTCCTTCACGCGATCATCTTCACCTACTTCATCGCCACCTATAACCCCGTCTCGAAAGACGCCCCGGCGCCGCCGATCGCGCGCTATGTCGAGCTGATCCGCCAGAATCCGCAGGACAAACAGTTCGTCGAGTCGCCCGGCCCGAAGATCGACCACGCCCCCTCGCCCGACGCTGCCTTATCGAACGCCAACCGCAAGGCGTCCACACCTCACCCGACGGGCGAGCAACCGACGCTGCGGCCAGGAGACGGCAGCCATATCTTCACGCCGAAGTCATCCGCCTCGCAGCCCCAGCCGCCGAGCCCGTCCCAGCAGGCCGCGAACGCCGCGCAACAGCAACAACAGGCCGCTCCCGCGCCCGCCCCATCCAGCCTCTCCCAGGCTCCCTCGACGCTCGCCTATCGCCAGCCGGCCCAGGCCAACCCCACCGGCCCGGTGAATTGGCGCAGCGCCATCAAGGAAGTCGGCAAGGTGGCGTCCCTCGGCGGCGGACAGCAGGGCTACGACATCAACGGCGCCGCCGGTGGCGAAAAAGGCTTCGCCCAGGACGGACCTCTTTCGTTCGAGAGCGACTGGTTCAACTGGGGCGATTATGCCGAGGGGATGGTCAGCCGCATTCGGGTCAACTGGTACTCGAACATGCCGCACCTCATCCAGACCGGCCTCAAAGGCGTGGTCACCATCCGCTTCACCATCCATCGCGACGGCACCATCACCGACGTCACCATCCTGCAGAGCTCGGGGATCCCGCCATACGACTTCGCCGCCAAGAAAGGGATCGAGCTCTCCTCGCCGCTCAATCCCCTGCCGAAGGATTTCCCCAACGAGACCGAGCGGGTGACGGCGATGTTCTACTACAACCAGGAACTGCCGAAGAACCGATGACGCGGCGCGAAGCGCAGCCATTGCCGCGTTAGCGGCAAGCGTGGCATTTTGGGATAGGTGGATCGGAAGTTGCTCCTGATCCACTACTCTAACGATCTGCATGTCCGTCGAACGTACGCTATCCCGCCTCGATCTCAATCTTCTGACGACCGCGCTGCTCATCGCGGCGATCGGTTGCCTGCTCGTCTACAGCGCCACCTACTTCGGCCCGGACGCCCCTCTTTTCCGCAAACAGGTCATCTGGACGCTCGTCGGCATCATCCTGATGATCATCTTCATCGCCATCGACTACCACGTGCTGATGGAGATCTCCCCGTTTCTGTACGGCGTCGGAATCGTTCTCCTGGGGTACCTGCTCGCATCCGACCGCCTGACCCGTAACGTCAAGTCGTGGATCCACATCGGCAACTTTCAGTTTCAGCCGTCGGAGTTCATGAAGATCTTCACGGCGCTGCTCATCGCCAAGTACTTCGACTCGAACGACCGGGCCTATCTGAACTTCCGCAGCTTCGTCACGGTCATGGTCATGATCGGCTCCCCGGTGCTGCTCATTGCGGCGCAGCCGGCCTTCGGCTCGGCGGCCAGCTTCTTTCCACTGTTCGGCGTGGCCATGTTCTTCGGCGGCATCAAGCCGAAACTGTGGATGATCGCGCTCCTCTGTTTCGTGGTGGCTCTGCCCATCGGCTGGCATTTCCTCAAGCCGTTCCAGAAAGAACGGATCATGATCTTCATGGATCCGGCCCGCGACCCGCTCGGCTCCGGATATCAGGTGATGCAGGCCAAGATCGCCACCGGCTCGGGCGGCATCACCGGCAAGGGCTATCTGCACGGGACGCAGGTCAACCTCGAGTACCTCCCGGCCCGGCACACCGATTTCATCTTCTCCGTCCTCGGCGAGGAATGGGGCTTCGTCGGCGTCAGCGTCGTGCTCACGCTGTATCTGTTCCTCATCATCGAGTCGCTCGGAGTGGCCAAGGCATCGCGCGACCGCGGAGGGACGTTCCTGGTCCTCTCGCTGATCTGCTTCTTCATCTTCCACATACTGATCAACGTCTCCATGCAGATCGGGCTCCTGCCCGTGACCGGCATCCCGTTGCCGCTCATCTCCTACGGCGGCTCGGCCACGATGATGTTCTTCATGGCCATCGGGTTGATTCTGAATGTGGGGTTCAGGAAGTTCGTGAACGTGTGAAGCTTTTTAACCACAGAGACACAGAGGACACAGAGAAAAAACCTCTGTGTTCTCTGTGTCTTTGTGGTTATAGCCTTTGAAGTAACAGCACTCCATGCAGACCGTCATCACGATCAAACGCTCCGTCACGATTCTCCTGCTGCTGGCGGTCACGACCCTCATCGTCATGATGACCCTCTGGATGTCGGGAAAGAGCTATTCGAAGGTCGATCCGCTGCCGTTCGAAGACATCCGCCATCTCTCCCACCGTATCGCCAGACATCCAATCTCGACACACATCCTGGCGGTGATCATCGTGCCGATCATCGCCAACGTGCTGCTGTTCGTGCCGTGGGGCTTTCTGATGTTCATCGCCCTCTACACGGTCAACCGGCCAACGTTGCAAACGTACGTGCTGACGGTGCTGCTCGGCCTCACCTTCACCTGCGCGATCGAGGGATGGCAATACTTTCTCCCCGACCGCGTGGCCGACATCAACGACATCATCTGGAACACGACCGGCGCGCTGCTGGGCGCGATCCTCGGCCATCTGCGGGAACGAGTGCGGTTCGAGTTCGCGTAGTTTTGTCACGCGGAGGCGCGGAGACGCGGAGATAGAGACCGCGAACTCCCTCCGCGTCTCCGCGTCTCCGCGTGATAATCGTTCTCTTGCTCTCCTTTCGTGACAACCTCCGAGCGCTTCCGCCGGCTGCCTGGATCCTCTTCGGCGGCACGTTCATCAATCGCTTCGGGACATTCGTCATGCCGTTCCTCATCCTTTATCTGACGAGGATCGGCTACACGAGCGCACAGGCCGGGCTGGCCGTCGGCGCGTATGGCATCGGCCATCTCATCGCCTCCTCGGTGGGCGGACATCTCGCAGACCGGATCGGACGGCGCAGCACGATCGTCCTGTCGATGTTCGGCTCGGCCGCGGCGATGCTGGCGCTGTCGCAGGCCCGAGGCTACGCGGCCATCGTCGTTCTGACGTGCGTCACCGGATCGCTGTCGGAGCTCTACCGGCCGGCCAGCTATGCGCTCGTGGCCGATCTCGTCGGCGACGAGCATCGGGTCACCGCCTTCGGGCTCTATCGATTCGCGGTGAACCTCGGATTCGCAGCCGGTCCGGCCACGGCAGGCTTCCTGGCGGACCATTCGTTCACGCTGCTGTTCATCGGCGACGCGGCCACTTCGATCGTCTACGGTTTCATTGCCCTCTTCGCCCTGCCGCAGGGGCTGCGGAGCTACGTGAAGAGCGAGCGCACCGGCGAAGCGTTGCGGGTTGCAGCACACGACCGGCCGTTCATCGTCTTCATGATCGCGAGTCTCTGCGCGGCAATCATCGATTGTCAGATGGGCTCGACTTTCGCGCTGCATGTGAAGTCGCTCGGCTTTCCGTCGCGTACCTACGGATTGCTGATCTCGACCAATGGTCTGTTGATCGTGTTTTTCGAACTGAGCATCACGCAGTGGACGCGCCACTTTCGTCCCCGACCGATCATCGCCCTCGGCTATCTCCTCGCGGGCGTTGGCTTTGCTCTGACCGGCATCGCCCGCACGGTCCCCGTGCTCGCCGCCACCGTCGTGGTCTGGACGCTCGGCGAGATGATCAGCTCTCCGGTCTCCGGCGCGTACGCCGCGCAGCTCGCCCCCGAGCAGTATCGCGGCCGCTACATGGGCCTGTTCATCATGGTGTGGTCCCTGGGCATGGTCATCGGCCCGCCGGCAGGAACGCTCGTGTTCGAGCACAACCCGGCCGCCGTCTGGGCCGCCTGCGGCGCGCTCGGCGTCATCGGTGGGGGGCTGATGATGTTTCAACGCCGGCAGAGCACGAGATCCTGAAACGTCACGCCGTCCGGCCGCGCGGACCATTTGCCGTGGTGGATCTCGTAGCTGGCAAAGCCGGCATCGCGAATCAGGTCGATGAGAACCGCTTCGTCGATGGCCACGCCGACTGCCGGATTCGCCGCATCGGCGAGACGAAGCGGCGGCTGATCGACCGGGAAATGATAGGGCGCACTGATCCGCGGGAGCGCTTCGCGAGAGTGGCTGTTGAGCAGGAAGAACGTCGCGAAAAGACATCCGCCCGGCGCGAGAACACGCGCCGACTCGCGCAGGTACTGGCGTGTTTCGGCGAGGACGAGATGCGTGAAGAGCGACGTGGCGAAGGCGTAGTCGAACGAGGCATCGTCGAAGGGAAAGCGGAAGCCGGACGCGGACGTCCCGCGTTCGCGGTACTCCGAGCTGCGCACGTTCACATGATGGAAGCGGAAGTTCGGGTAGCGCCGCGTGATGTGGCGCCGGCACCAGACCACGCCGCGCCGGACGATGTCGAAGCCGTCGTACGTCGCTTTCCCAACGAGGTAGCGCGTCAGCGGAATGGCCACGCGGCCGATGCCGGAACCGATGTCGAGCACGCGGTGGTCCGGCTTCAGGCCGAAGCGGACGAGCAACTCCTTCAGCTCGTCGCCGACCGTGCGGAAATCGCCGGCGCCGACGAACCGGAGCCGCAGCGGAGGCAGCTCCGGATCGGCTTTCCCGGTCAGCCACAAGCGCAGGTCGATGTGCGCCGCCGCAACCCACTCCAGCAGGTGGCGGACACGACGCCGCAACCGTTTCGTTCCCATGCGGCGCGCACTCTACCGTGTAGGATTGCCCGTATGAAAAACGTTCGACTGTGGCTGGCCGCCTCGCTCCTGGCGTGCGCGGGCGCATATGCGAAGCCGATCGAGGTGCCGGTCGTCTACGACAAGCTCCCGAATGGACTCAAAGTCGTCATCTCCGAGGCCCATGCGGCGCCGACGGTCACCGTCGCCGTCTACTACGGCATCGGCTTCCGCGTCGAGCCGAAAGGGCAGACCGGATTTGCGCACCTCTTCGAGCACATGATGTTTCAGGGCTCGGAGCACGTGAAGAAATTCGAGCACGCCAAGATCGTCGAGGCCAACGGCGGGAACCTGAACGGCTCGACGCGCCTCGACTACACGAACTACTACGAAACGCTGCCGGCGGAGGGTCTGGAGACCGCGCTCTGGCTGGAATCCGACCGCATGCGCTCGCTCGACGTCAGCGCCGAGAACCTCAAGAACCAGCAGAACGTCGTCTCCGAGGAAGTGCGGGCCAATGTGCTGAACCAGCCGTACGGCCTCTTCGAATGGCTCGACCTCTGGCAGAACGCCAATCAGAACTGGCTCAACGCGCACAACTTCTACGGCGACCTGCACGACATCGAGGCGGCCAAGATCGAGGACGTGCGGCAGTTCTTCAAGACCTACTACGCTCCGAACAACGCCGTCCTGACCATCGTCGGCGATGTCGATTCCGCGGCGGTTCGCAAGCTCGTCGACAAGTACTTCGCCTCGATTCCGCAACAGCCGATCCCGAAACGGCCCGACGTCAGCGAGCCGCCGCAGACGAAAGAGAAGCGGGTCAATCAGACCGATAAACTCGCCAACCTTCCGGCATTGGCCATCGGCTGGCATCTCCCCGATCAGCAGTCTCCCGACTACGCGCCCGCGGTTCTGCTCAACCTCATCCTCCAGGGCGATGACAGCGCGCGCTTTTACCAGCGCCTGGTCAAGGAGAAGGAGATCTCGATCGACTGGAGCGGCGGAATCAACTTCGAGCTCGGCAACGAGTTCGACTACGACGGTCCGATGCTCCTGGTCTCGCGCACGACGTACAAGCCCGGCCATTCAGCCGAGGAGATCCTTCACGAGGTCGACACCATCGTGGCGGACATGCAGCAGCACGGTCCGACGGCGCGCGAGCTCGCGGACGCCAAGGTCCGTTTCCGCTCGAATTTCTACGACGCGCTCGAGACCACCGGCGGCAAAGCCAACCTCCTGGCCTCCTTCGCCCTCTTCCGCGACGACCCGTCACAGATCAACAAAGTCCTGCCGGTCTTCGACGCCGTCACCGCCGCGCAGGTCCAGTCGGTCGCGCAGAAGTACCTGGTCACGTCCAACAGGACCTCGATCGACCGCGTCCCGGCCAAGGAGGGGAAATGATGCGCTCCGCGCGTTGTCTGCGCCTTTCGGCGCGTTGTCTGCGCGTCTCCGCGCGCGTTATCTGCGCGCCGGGCGCGCGTGGTGGAACAGTCATTACACAGGCAACGCACACGCACAGACAAGAGTGTCTGTGCCACATTGACCACCGACAACGCACGCGCAAGCGTGCAGACAACGCGCGCGGAGACGCGCAGATAACGCGCGCGAAGACGCGCACGCTAACGCTGCTTGTGGCCATCCTCACCTTCGCAGCAACCACGTTCGCCCAGGCTCCCCCGCCCGCGCCGCCGCGGCCGATCAACTGGCCGGCGATCAGCGAATCGAAGCTCGGCAACGGATTGACCGTCGTGCTGGTCCCCCTTCACAACGTGCCGAAGATCACCGCCGAGTTGTCGCTCCTGGCGGGACGCGGCACGGCCTACAAGACGCAGCCCGGCGTCGCGCAACTGGCGGCGCGCGTGATGAACGAAGGAACGGCCACGCGGACCAGCCTTCAAATCAAGGAAGAGCTGCGCTCGATCGGCGGCGCGCTCTCGATCGCGGTCGACAACGACGCCACCGCGATGACGGCCTCGTCGCTCTCCGAGTTCGCGCCGAAGCTGCTCGACCTCGTCAGCGACGTGGCGCGGCATCCGGCGTATCCGCAATCCGAGGTGGCGCTGGCGAAGACGAACTTCGCGCAGGAGATCGAAGAGCAGCGCTCCACGCCCGACTTCCTGGCGCAGGAGGAGCTCGACAAAGCGCTCTTCGGCGCCCATCCGTACGGCTTCACCGTCCCCGCGCCGGCGGCGATCAAGAACGTCACCCGCGATGCGCTCAGGACCTTCGCCGCGACCTGGTACGTCGCGAACAACGCCACGCTCGTCATCGTCGGCGATTTTGATGTGCCGGCCATGCACGCCGAGGTCGAGAGGACCTTCGGATCGTGGAAGCGCGTCCCGCTCCCGCCGGCGCCGAAGCTCGTCCTGCCGGCGCGTGAAAAGCGGCAGATCTACGTCATCGACCGCCCCGGCTCGGTGCAGTCGACCATTCTCATCGGCGCTCCGGCGCCTCCGCGGCGCTCACCCGACTACATTCCGCTCCGCACCACGAACATGATCTATGGCGGCGCGTTTTACTCGCGGCTGACGCGCAACATCCGTGAATCGAAGGGCTATACCTACTCGCCCTTCAGTTCCGCCGACCTTCGCCGGGCTGCCGGTGCCTTCACCGCCGGCGCCTCGGTGCGCAACGAGGTCACCGGACCGACCATCCTGGAGATGCTCTACGAGCTCGACCGCATGCGCGTCGAGCCGGTCACCGCGGAGGAGTTGGCGTCGGCGAAGACCTACAGCATCGGCGGCATGGAGCTGGAGCTGGAGTCGCAGGCCAGCCTGGCCACCCGCATCAGCACCATCTACATCGACGAGCTGTCGCGCGACTTCCTGCAGACCTTCCGCGACAAGGTGGCCGCGCTGACTCCGGCCGAAGTTCAGAGCTCCGCGGCAAAGTACTTCGACACCTACCGCAGCGCCATCGTCATCGTCGGCGACTACAAGCAGATCAAGGATCAGATCGCGCCGTTCGGGGACGTGAAGATGGTGAAGTGAGCTGTAGAGCGATAAGCGCGCAGCGCCGGAGCGCTGGCGTCTCGCCGGCTGGCTCGGCGGCGTCTCGCCGCTGAGGGTTACCCGCAATGTGCAGCGTCTTGCCAGACCGGGGGCGAGACGCCCCCGGGCCAGCCGGCGAGACGCCAGCGCTCCGGTCACAGCCTACGCCAGAATCCCCTTCCACTTCGACGGCGAGGTGTCATATCCCGGAAACACACTCTTCAACGACGGCACGGCGAGCTGTTTCGTCAGCAACTCCGAGAAAACATCGCGGAAGTCGGTGGTGATGGCCAGATCGCGATTCTCGTAGAGCTGCTGCGACGACAATCCCGGCCATTTGCCGTACACCTTGCCGCCTTTGACGCCGCCGCCGAGGACCAGCATCACGTTGGCGTGACCATGATCCGTGCCGCGGTTGCCATTCTCGCGGACCGTGCGGCCGAACTCCGACATCGTCACCAGCACCACGTCGCCCATGCGCGAGCCGAGGTCGCGCGTGAACGCGGCGATGGCATCGGAGAAATTGCGGAGATTGTTCGCGAGCTGTCCCTGCGCGCCCCCTTCGCCGGCGTGCGTGTCCCAGCCGCTGACGTCGGCGAAGGCCACCTCCAGGCCGACGTTCGATTTGATGAGCTGCGCGATCTGCCGGAGCGAGTTGCCGAGCGGGCCATTCGGGTAGACGGCACCATTCTCCGGCTGCAGTTTCTGCGGATCGGCGCTCTTGAGGATCCGCGCCGCCTCGAACGATTCCTTCGCCGTCCCTCCCAGCGTTCCCGCCACCGCCTCGGCGTACATCGATTCGAAGCCGCCGCTGACGTTCGCACCGCCGCGAATCCCGAACTGGCTCAGGTTCGTCATCGCTACCGCACCAGCGGAGCCGGCCAGGATGCGCGGCAGCGCCGGCGAGAGCGCCACGGCCCGCAGCGGCGAGACCGGCGTCTCCTTCTTCACGCCGACCGCGCGCGAGAGAAACCCATCCTCGGTCGATTTCACGCCGGGCGTTCCCGACTCCATGAAGTCCTGCGCGTCAAAGTGCGAGCGCGTCGCATCCGGCGAGCCGACCGCATGCACGAAGGCCGCGCTGTGATCCTTGAAATACGGCGTCAGCGAGGCCAGCGACGGATGCAGTCCGAAGAATCCGTCGAGATCGATGGCACCGCCATCGGCGCCTGGACGCGGCACGGCGATGGTAGGCCGCGCGTCGTAGTACGCCTTCTCGCCGAACGGGACGATGACGTTCAAGCCGTCGACCGCCCCGCGCTGAAAAATCGCCACCAGCGTCTTGCTCCCTTTGGTCGTCGCGGCATTGGCCATCTTCACGAACACATTCGGAAGCAGGCTGCCGCCGACGAGAGCAAGGCCGGAGGATTTGAGGAAGATTCGTCTGTCGATCATGGGGTCTCCTGGTTTGCGGTTCGCGTGTTGTCGGTTGTCGGTTCGTTGCGCTTGCGACTCTCTTAATCGAGAGCCCTTCTCCCCCAGCGTTTTTCAGCTGGGGGAGAAGGTGCCGAAGGCGGATGAGGGGCGTTGGCTCTCGCCGAGCAGTAGACTATTTTCATGAACGGGCGTGGGAAACTCATGAAAACACTCAACTTCAGCGCAAGAACCGCCCCCTCATCCGCCTTCGGCACCTTCTCCCCCCGCAAGAAACCGCGGGGGGAGAAGGACTCTCGATTAAGGGAGTCGCAAGCGCACCAAACCGACAACCGACAACGCGCGCGAAGCGCGCCGCTACCTTTCATTACTGCCTCTGGAACTCCGGCGAGCCAAGAATCAGCCCGGCCACCGTCGGCAGTTGGGTGTTGTCCCACGGGTCCTCGGACGGCGCTTTCCGCTCGACGATCCGCGATTTGATGATGCTGCGCGTCTCCTCTGTCACGTTGCCGCCCGTCAGCGCCAGCGCCAGTGCTTCGACGGAATGCGAGGCGTCGGCGGCCTGTCCCGCGGGGATGAGCGCGACGACGTCGCCGTGCACCCCCGGCAGTTTGTTGGACGCCAGCGACAGTGCGAAGTTGAGACGATTCATAAGCGCGCCGGTGTTGATCCAGACGTCGGCCTTGTCGCTGTAGCCGGTCGGCGGCTGCGCACCGTAGAGCGGCTCGCCGATCTGCTGCAAAGCGCGCGCGATCGGCGCCGGATCGGTGATCTGCGCGTTCACCGCGCGCACGGCCGAGATGGTGTACTCGAACGGAGACTTCACCTTGGCGCGATATGACGCCGGACTCCAGAACTCGGGACTCTCGATCACCGCGCGGACGGTCTGGCGAAGATCGCCGTCCGTCGCCAGGAACTTCTTCGCCACGCGAGCGACGAGCGCCGGAGGCGGCTCATCGGCAACCAGACGCTGGCAGAGTTTGTAGGCGATTCGATGGGCGGTGGCGGGATGGTGCGCGAGAACGTGGATCATCCGCTCCCCTTCCTCGATCCCGCCGCCGGGGGCGAAGCGGACGCCGAGGACGGTCTTGGCACCGACGTCGTGCATCTGTTGGCGGAAGACGAAGGCGGCCCCCTCGCCGCTGCCGTCGCGCTCCCGGCTGATCGACCAGCCGGTCAGCACGCGCGCCAGCTCGGTCACGTCCTTCTGCGTATAGCCGCCATCGACGCCGAGCGTGTGGAGCTCCATGATCTCCCGCGCGTAGTTTTCGTTGAGGCCACCCTGCCCCTTCCCTTGCTGCTGGGGACGCATCACCATCGCGCGGCGGCCGAAGCCGAACCGTCCGCCGAATCCACGCTGTTGCTGCTGCATCGCCGGGCGGTTTTCCGGAGCGGCCATGGAGCGGGCGTTGTCGAGATAGAACAACATCGCCGGCGATTTCGCCGTGGCCATCAGGAGATCTTCGAAGCGCCCCCAGATATGCGGCCGGATCACGTCCCGCTCGTAGCTCGTTAGCAGAAACCGGTCGATGCCCTTTCCGGAAAAGACGTTGAAGTGATTCATCCAGAAGTCGACCATCACCTCGTTGAGCTGGCGATCGGACTCCGCCGCGCGAAGGATGCGCTGCGCGACGAGATCGTTCATCACCACCTGCGGCCGCTGGTTCGGAGGAACATCGCGCATGAGCTCGCGCCGCACCTCCTGTTTATCGACGTCGCCGTTCTTGGCCTCGGCATTGGCCTGCTTCCGCGCCATCAGCACCGGCTCGTAATACGTCTTCACGATCTGCGCATTCGACAGCGTCATCGTCGGCAGGGTTGCAATACGCGCCTCGACCGCGCGATCGGGAATGGCCTCGGGATGGAGCTGCTGCTCGATCCAGGTATTGACGCCATCCTTCATCACCGCATCGACATCCCCCGGCCGCGGCCCGAACGCCAGCCGATTGAGCGCATGAAGCGCCCGCTGCCGATCGTTGAGTTTGCTATCCGAGGAAGTGGTACCGGTGAGGAGGGCGACGGCGATGAGTCCGGCAAGGAGTTTGGGGGCGTGTTTCATGAACCTTGGACGAGCGGAGAGGGGTGATGTTTACTCAGGCTGAATCCAAGCGATCCCTTCAATCTCCTCGAAATGATGGTCGAACGAAAGCAACTCGGAGCCCGATTCCATCGCATGTGCCGCAATCCAGATGTCGTTGCTCGGAATGGGTTGGCCTTTACGCCGAAGTGCCGCAGCGATGCGACCATACCGGTCTGACGTGACGAGAGTGACGGGAAGGAGAGTTACGTATGGTGTCGAGAGAAACTCTTCGAGCTCCCGTCTGTTCGCCTCGTAACGCGAGCCGTTGCGAAATCCGAACAGCAACTCGCCGGCAACGACCGTCGAAATGAGAACTTGATCGGCCCGACGGACCAGGTCAGCGACTCCCTCGTGGCCCCGAAATAGTGCGGTGTAGGCGTTCGTGTCGAGCAGTAGCCTCACTTCCAAAGAGCCTCATCCACTGCCTCACAGGAAGCGATGCTATCGAGGAGTCTTTTCTCGTCCTTCTCAGACCAGCGACCAATGAAGCGATCGAGGCCGGACCCGATCACCGTGCCGGACGAGCCGGCCTCATTCAGGCCTGCGCCCTTTTTCATGAGCATCAAGGCAGCCTTATTCAACGAGACGCCCTCACGCCTGGCAATCTCCTTCAGCCGCCGCTCCAATTCCTTGTCGACCCCACGTAGCGAGAGCTGGTCCATCAGGATGTCTCCGAATGAGTCATGCTCGACTCATCCTTGATTCACCCTACGCTGCGGCAGGCGCCGGAGTCAATCCGAGCCGGCCCTCGAGCGGACTACCAACGCGTTAAACTCCCACGGTGTTGTTCACGAAATACCTGCGCGATGGAGTGCGAAGTGGTGCGATCACGAAGAGCGTTCGCGTCTGGATGAACCCGCGTGTTCGTGCCGGCCGGCGATACCGCTTCGAAGAAGGCGAGATTGAAATCGACTCCATCGTCCCGATTACGATCGAACAGATCACGCCTCGCCTCGCCCGCGAATGCGGCTTCGCCGGCGTAAGCGATCTCCTGAAGGTCGCAAAGCATGGGCGAGGCGAAAACGTGTTCCTCGTCGAGTTCCACTACGTGGCGCCAAAGAGTGGCCGCCCGTCACCATGAAGGATCAGCGCCTCCTCATCTGCCTCGCCCTCTTCGCGCTCACCCTGTCGGGCTGTGAACGGCCGGGCTTCTCCGCTGTCCCACTGACATCCGGTCCTGTGCCGGGCATCCTCCTGTTCAATGGAACAGGCACCTCCCCCACCGACGTCGCGGCCATCGAGAACCTCCTGGAGAAGAGCCGGATCTCCTACTCGACCGCGAGCTCGGCGCAGTTGGACGAGATGAGCGCGGCGCGGCTGCGTAGCTATCACCTCATCATCGTCCCCGGCGGAGACTTCACTCGGATCGGGATCGGTCTCGAGAAGGAGACGGCAGCGAAGCTCCGCGACGCCGTGCAGCACGGTGTGAGCTACCTCGGCATCTGCGGCGGGGCGTTCTTTGCCGGCCGCACGCCCTACAACGGTCTGAACCTGACCTCCGGCGTGCAGTTCGGCTTCTACTCCGCCGAGGGGCGGGGGGTGCGCAAGGCGGCAGTGCCGATCTCGGGGGCAGGAACGCCCACGCTCGACCAGTATTGGGAGGATGGTCCTCAGCTCACCGGTTGGGGTGCTGTCGTCGGCAGGTACCCCGATGGCACGCCCGCCGTGGTGCAAGGGCAATGGGGAAGCGGATTGATCATCCTCACCGGAATCCATGCCGAGGCACCGGAGAGCTGGCGTCGGGGCATGGACTTCACCACGCCGGCGAGCGCCGACCACGCCTACGCCGTGACACTCATCCGTGCGGCCCTGGACCGGCGGTCGCTGCCGCACTTCTGACGGTGGCCAGGGCTGAACCGCTGTGCTTTCGGGCTAAAGGACTCACGCGGAGGCGCGGAGTGCGCGGAAAAACGGTTTCTCGTCATCTCCTCCGCGTCTCCGCGCCTCCGCGTGAAATATGTCGTTCGTTCCAGCGTCAACTGATGACCGCCACGATGTAGCGGACGAAACCTGACGCTACACTGCGCAGCGTGTCATCCGCTCACCCCCACCCTCGCCTCATCGGCGCCGTCGCGATGCTGGCGTTGCTGCTCGTCATCGCGTTGATCCTGGCCTCGTCGGTTGGGGCGACGAACGTCTCCTGGAGGGCGGCGTTGTCGGGGGATGACACCGCACGCGCCATCCTCATCGGAATCCGGTTGCCGCGGGCGCTGCTGGCGGCGCTGGTTGGTGCGACGCTGGCGGTGGCGGGCGTCACCTTCCAGACGCTGTTGCGGAATCCTCTTGCCGATCCGTTCATCCTCGGCGTTTCCGGCGGCGCGGCGTGCGGGGCATCGATCGCCACGGCGGCGGGGCTGGCAAAGCTTCCGGGAGTGGTCCCCGCCATCGCCTTCGCCGGCGCCTGCGGGGCCACCGCGGCGGTGTTCCTGCTGGCGCGGCGCCGGGAGTACACCGACCCGACGCGCCTCCTGCTCTCCGGCCTCGTGTTGAATGCTTTCTTTTCAGCCGTGATCCTCATCTCCTTCGGTGTCTCGCGGCAGAGCGATCTGATGGCGGCGCTGCGATGGATGATGGGGACGCTCTTCGGCGCCACCTGGAGCGACGTCGCGCTGCTGACGGTGCTGCTCCTCATCGCCATGGTCATGCTGGCCACGATCGGAAACGATCTGCGCATGCTGGCGTTCGGTGAAGACGACGCCAAGTCGCGCGGCGTGCAGGTCGAACGGGTCAAGCTCATCGGCTTCATCACCGCCTCCATCGTCACCGGGGCGGCGGTTTCTGTCAGCGGCATCATCGGCTTCGTCGGGCTGCTGGTGCCGCATCTCATCCGCATGATCTGGCGGCGCGACTTCCGCTTCCTCCTGCCGCTCTGCGCGCTCGGCGGAGGCGTGCTCGTCGTCCTGGCCGACCTTCTGTCGCGCATTGCCGTCACCTCGTCCGAGTTGCCGATCGGCGCGTTCACCGCCGTCCTGGGCGTGCCGTTCTTTCTCTCGCTGCTGCGGAGGAACCGCTGATGCTGGCGCTGCGCGATGTCTCGTTCGCCTACGAAGGGGCGCAGGCGGTCGACGGCATCACGGCCTCGTTCGACCGCACGCAGCTCATCGCCCTCACCGGTCCGAACGGCTCGGGGAAATCGACGCTTCTCAAGCTCGTCGCCAACGTCCTGGCGCCGCGCGCCGGGGAGATCGCCTTCGACGGCAAGCGCCTCCGCGACTGGCCGGCGAAGGAGTACGCCAAACAGGTGGCCTACCTTCCGCAGGATCCCGATCCGACCTTCTCGATGCGGGCCATCGACGTCGTCGTCTCCGGACGCGCTCCATTCCTCGGCCGCTTCGCCTGGGAGTCAGACTCGGACTACGACGAAGCGGAGCGCGCGCTCGTTCTCTGCGACGCCGCGCACCTCGGCGGACGCTATCTCGATGAGATGAGCGGCGGCGAGAGGAAGCGCATCTTCCTGGCCCGCGTCCTGGCCGCGCGGCCGCGGCTCATCCTGCTCGACGAGCCGCTGGCATCGCTCGACATCTCGCACGTGCAGCAGTTCTCGATGCTGCTCCGCGACATCGTCGACCGCACTGGAGTCACGGTCATCTACGCCACGCACGACCTGAACTGGGCCGCTGCTTACAGCGACCGCATGCTGGTCATGCAGCGCGGCGCGCTCGCACGCGACGCGAAGCCGTCCGAGGTCATGCAGCCGGACGTGGTGCGGGAGCTGTTCGGATTTGATGCCGAAGCGGTAGCGATGGGCGGGCGGAGTTGGCTGGTGCCGAGAGTGGAGCAGAGTCCATCCTGACGGCGAGCGCAGCGAGCCAACGGAGCGCTGGCGTCTCGCCGGCTGGCTCAGCGGCGTCTCGCCGCTGAGGAGGTACCAGCAAATGTGGAGTCTTGCCAGACCTGGGGCGAGACGCCCCCGGGCCAGCCGGCGAGACGCCAGCGCTCCGTTACGCTCGCTGCGCTCGCCGTCAGGATGACATCCGTCCTACTTCTCGAACTCCCACGCCAGCTTCTTCAACGTCCGATCTGCGCGCTCGATGAGCTGCAGGATGTCTTTCTTTGCGTGCGCCGCGGAGAAGAATGCCGCCTCGAGCTGCGACGGCGGAAGGTATACGCCTTCGCCGAGCATCAGGTGGAAGAAGCGGGCGAACTTGTCGCGGTTCGAGCGGTTCGCGCTCTCGTAGTCGGTGACCGGGCCCTCGGTGAAGAAGATCGTCCACATCGAGCCGGCGCGGTTGATCGTCAGCGGCACGCCGTGCTTTTCGGCCGCCTTGCGAACTCCCGTCTCGAATTCGCCGGAGCGTTCTTCGAGGTCGGCATAGATCGACGAGTTCTTCAGCACGCCGAGCGTCGCCTTCCCCGCGGCAACGGCCACCGGATTGCCCGACAGCGTTCCGGCCTGGTACATCGGGCCCAGCGGCGAGACGAGTTGCATCAGCTCGCGCCGTCCGCCGTACGCGCCGATAGGCATGCCGCCGCCGATGATCTTGCCGAGCGTGGTGATGTCGGGCTTCACGCCGTACACCGACTGCGCGCCGCCGTACGCCACGCGGAAGCCGGTCATCACCTCGTCGAGAATGAGCAGCGCGCCGTGCTCGGTACAGAGATCGCGCAGCCCTTGCAGAAAACCGTCCGCCGGCGGGACGCATCCCATGTTCCCGGCCACCGGTTCAACGATGATCGCCGCCACCTCGTCATCCATCGCCTTGCGTACCGCCTCGAGGTCGTTGTAGGCAACGCTGACCGTCAGCTCCGTTACCTCTTTCGGCACGCCGGCGGAGTCGGGAACGTTGAACGTCGCGCCGCCGCTGCCGGCCTTCACCAGCAGCGAGTCGACGTGTCCGTGGTAACCGCCGTCGAACTTGATGACCTTCTTTCGCCCGGTCGCCGCGCGCGCCAGCCTTAGCGCGCTCATCGTGGCCTCGGTGCCGGAGTTGACCAGGCGCACCATCTCGATCGACGGAACGGCCTGCACGATCATCTCAGCCAGCTCGATTTCGCCGAGCGTCGGCGCGCCGAAGGAGAAGCCGCGCGTGGCCGCCTTCTTCACCGCCTCGACGACGTAACGATGACCATGGCCGAGGATCATCGGCCCCCACGAGCCGACGCAGTCGATGTACTGAACGTTGTCGGCGTCGAAGATGCGCGACCCGAGCGCCTGTTCGATGAACAGCGGCGTGCCGCCGACGCCTCGGAAGGCGCGTACCGGCGAGTTGACGCCGCCGGGGATGATCTCCTGCGCACGTTGGAAGAGAGTTTCGGAGTTTTTGCCCATGTAGGGGGCGGATTATATGGGCCGGGTGAGGCTAGTGGATTAGTAGATCAGTGGATTAGAGGCTGGTGGTTTAGTAGATAGGATCAAAGCTGGCAAAGTGGTGGCGCTGACTCCAAATCGACTAATCCACTGATCTACTAATCTACTTCTTCAATACGCGTTCTCGTGCTTCAGCCCGTGAATCACGGTCATGAAGAGGATCTTCAGATCGAGCAGGAGCGACCAGTTCTCGATGTAATAGAGGTCGTGCTCGATGCGGATGCGGATCGAGGTATTGCCGCGCCAGCCGTGAACCTGCGCCCATCCGGTCATGCCGGCCCGGACCTTGTGGCGGAGCATGTAGTGCGGGAACTCGGCGCGGAACTGTTCGACGAACTGCGGGCGCTCGGGGCGTGGACCGACCACGCTCATGTCGCCGAGGAGAACGTTGAAAAGCTGCGGCAGCTCGTCGAGTGACGTCTTCCGGATGAAGGCGCCGACGCGCGTCCGGCGCGGGTCATCCTTCTCGGCCCACTTGGCGCCGGTGTCCTTCTCGGCGCCGACGCGCATCGAGCGGAACTTGAAGATATCGAACGGCTTGCCGTCCAGCCCCATCCGCTCCTGGCGATAGAACACCGGCCCGCGGTCGCCGAGCTTGATGGCGACGGCAACGATCAGCATCACCGGCGAAAAGACGATTAGCGCCATGGTGGCCACGACCAGATCGAACCCGCGCTTCAGGAAGCGGCTCCACCCCTCCAGCGGCGTCTCGGAGAGGTTGATGGTCGGCAGGCCGTCGAGGTCCTCGACGCGGGAGCGCAGCACCATGAACTGCAGGAGGTCGGGGACGACGTGGATGGCGACCACGCTGCGCACGAGGCGGTCGAGCAGGACAATCATCGCTTCCGACGAGGCGTGCGGCAGGGCCACGAAGACATGGTCGATCTTCTGTTCGTCGATCACGCGCTCGGCGTCATCGATCGTCCCGAGGCATTCCAGCGCATCGAGCTTCGACTCATCGCCATTGCGGAGATAGCCGACCACGCGGAAGCCGAGCTCGCGATGTCCGTTCACGCGATCCACCACCGCGCTGGCCAGCTCACCGCTGCCGGCGATGAGCACGCGGTCGAGACGCTTCCCTTCCCGGTGTCCTCGCTCCACGATCGCCCGCACGATGGCCCGGCCGAGGATCACGAAGATGATCGCGCAGACGAGGAAGATCAGCAGCGTGGCCCGCGAGTAGAGAATGTCCGGGCGCCCGGGCCGCACCCAGAGCAGCACGCCGGAGAAGACCACCGTGGCCACGATCGAGCCGATGGCCACCGACAGCCACTCCTCCGCTTTCGAGCGCGTCGGCCTGATGCGATACAGCCCCTGCACTGCGAAGGCGAGCGGGAAGACGATCGTCACGATCGGCAGAAGCTGGAGATAGGTCTCGACCTCTTGCTGCCCTTTCGTGACCGGGATGACCTTCACGCTGAAGCGGAGAAACCAGGCGCAGAGCATCGCCAGATTCGATGCCACGGCATCGTTGATCAGGTAGATGGATGACAGCGTCCGATGTCGTTTCTCGATCACTCGATGACCTGCTTCAGCTCGGCGAGCATCTCCCGTTGAAACCGCGCACGCGAAAACGTCGCCGCATGGGCACGGATGGCCGCGCGATCCCACGGGTGACGCTCCGCCTCGTCGAGAGCCTGGCGAAGCGAGTGTACCGCCGCCGTCCCGAAGAAAATTCCAGTCAGACCCTCGACGACCGTGTCGCGCACGCCGCCGGTGCCGAGGGCCACCACCGGCGTTCCGAGCGACATCGCCTCCAGCGGCGTGATGCCGAAGTCTTCGACGCCGGGAAGGATCAGACTCTGTGCGCGGCCGAGGTGATCGATGATCACGTCTCTCGATACGTGGCCGAGGAACCGAACGTTGGGCCCGCTGCGTTTACGAAGAGTGGCCAGCAGAGGCCCGCCGCCGATGACGATGAGCCGCCGTTTGCTGTCGTTCACGGCGTCGACGGCCAGCTCGACATGCTTGTAGGGGACCAGCGCCGAGACCACGACGTGGAAGTCGTCGCGGCCATCGGGCATCGGCGCGGCCAGAAAGACATCGTCGGCGAACGGATGGACCACCGAGGCCTCACGGCCGTAGTAGCCCCGAATGCGCTCGCGCACGAAGTTCGAGTTGGCCACGAAGCGGGTCACGGGTTTCGAATTAGCTACGTCCCATCGCCGAAGCCGGGCCGCCAGCGGCCGCGCCAGCGCGCGCTTCACGCCGCGCGGGAAGTAGTCATCGAACCGGTCCCAGATGTAACGCATCGGCGTGTGGCAGTAGCAGAGATGCGGTTTGCCGCGGCTGTCCACCCCCTTGGCCACAGCATGGCTGGAGCTGATGACGAGATCGAATCCTCGGAGGTCCCACCTTTTCACGGCGCGCGGAAAGAGCGGCAGCAGCGTGCGGTAGTTGGAGACCCGCGTCGCCAGCGGCTGCAACGCCGAGGTGTGAATCGTGTGTGACTCGATGGCCGGCGAGACGCTGTTAGGAAAATGAAAAAGCGTGTAGAGCTCCGCCCCCGGAACGAGATCGAGGATGGCTTCGAGCACGTGCTCCCCGCCGCGCATTCCGGTCAGCCAGTCGTGGATGACGGCCACGCGGCCGAAGGAGGGACGCTCGTTCATCGCGGATCGTTCTTCTTTCGCTTCGGCGCCGGAGTCGACGCCAGCGGGTAGTCGCCTTCCTCCGCGCAGCGGTCGCACAGGTGATCGTTCCGAAAATACTCCTCCGATTCGACCTCGCGCAGACAGCGGACGCAGACATGCCTCCCCGTTCGTTCGTTCACGTTGCGCCTCGGAAACTCGTCGAGCATCGGTACGGTTGTTGTAGCACGGAATACGATTCTGTTTTCGATGGCAGGAGGAGTTCGATGATCCGAGTGCGCAAGGCCGAGGAGCGAGGGCATTTCAACCACGGGTGGCTCAACACTTGGCACACCTTCTCATTCGCCGACTATCACGACACCGATTTCATGGGCTTCCGCTCGTTGCGCGTGATCAACGAGGACTTCGTGACGCCCGGGCAGGGCTTTGGCACACATGGCCACCGCGACATGGAGATCGTTACGTATGTGCTCGAAGGAGCGTTGCGTCACGCCGATTCGATGGGCACCGGTTCTGTGATCCGGCCCGGCGAGGTGCAGCGCATGAGCGCCGGCACCGGCGTGATGCACAGCGAGAAGAACGCCTCGGAGGAGCCGCTGCACCTTCTCCAGATCTGGATTCTGCCGGAGCGTCACGGGCTTCGGCCGGAGTATGAACAGAAGGAGTTTCCCGCCTCCGAGCGCGATGGACAACTACGCCTGGTGGCGTCGCACGACGGCCGCGAAGGCTCGCTGACGATTCACCAGGACGTCGATCTCTACACGACGACCCTGCGCGACGGCGCCAGCGTCGCCTTCGACTTCCGTCCGAACCGCTACGGATGGCTGCAGGTGGCGCGCGGAACTATTTCGCTCAACGGACAGCCGCTCGGCGCGGGGGATGGGGCGGCCATCGAGCAGGAGACGAAGGTAACGATCGCGGGGGATGGGGAGGTGTTGTTGTTTGATTTGAATTGAGAGTTACAAAGATACAACCTGGGAGCGCAACAGAACACCTGTCATCCTGAGCCGCCGGAGCTGCGAGTCGCGAAGCGATGAAGCAGCGGAGGACGGTCGAAGGACCCCCAAGTTGTATCCCGGTTGGGCGGCGGAATAGTCGACATTCCCCCGCCCCGTCCGGGTTGCAGGCTGGGGGTCCTTCGGCGCGCTCTGCCCCTCCGGGGCGGCCGCCGCCTCAGGATGACAGGTAGGCTCCCAGGGGTATCCTCCCCCTCCATGGTCGTCCTCTTCCGCTTCCTCTTCGCGATCTTCAGGAGCCGGTTCCGGCGGAGGCTTGGGATTCTCGACGACTGCGTCATCGCCATGCGCGTCTGGCCGAACGATCTCGATCTCAACATGCACATGAACAGCGGGCGGTACCTGAGCATGATGGACATCGGGCGCGTCGAGATCCTGGCACGCACGCGCTTGCTGCGGCCGGTTCTGAAGCGCGGGTGGCGGCCAATGGTCGGGGCGACCTTCATCCGCTACCGCAAGTCGCTCCTTCCCTTCGAGCGCTTCACCGTCCGTTCGCGCGTCGTCTGCTGGGACGAGAAGTGGCTCTACTTCGAGCACATCCTCGAGAGGCGCGGAGAAATTGCCTCGCACGCCTACGTGCGTGGGCTCATGCGCGGAAAGGGAGGAAACGTCACGCCACGCGAGTTGCTCGAGCTGGCCGGGAAGCGGGATCTGGAATCGCCGCCGATGCCGGAGGCGATCGTCGCCTGGCGTGACATCATCGAACGCTGATGAAGAAGCAATGTTGAATGTTGAATGTTCAATGTTGAATGTTCAATGGCCCCGTCCCCTCATTCAACATTGAACATTCAACACTCAACATTCAACATTGCCTTTCGATGAAGAAGCAGGACAAAGCAACCCGCATCGGCGAAATCCTCGACGACCTTTACCCCTCCCCGCCCATCCCCCTCGAGCACGCCGATCCCTTCACACTCCTCGTCGCCGTCGTACTGTCGGCGCAGACGACCGACGTGCAGGTCAACAAGGTGACGCCGGCGCTGTTCAAGCGCGCCTCGACGCCGGAGAAACTCGCGGCGCTCAGCGAGGGGGAGATCCTGGCATTCATCCGGAGCTGCGGCCTCGCTCCCGGGAAAGCGCGCAACATCCGCAAGCTGGCGCAGACGATCGTCGACGAGCACGGCGGAAAGGTCCCGAAAGACATCGAGGCTCTGGAGAAACTCCCCGGCGTCGGCCACAAGACCGCCAGCGTGGTCATGTCGCAGGCATTCGGCGAGCCGGCCTTTGCCGTCGACACGCACATTCACCGTCTGGCGCACCGATGGGGACTGTCGTCAGGGAAGAACGTCGAGCAGACCGAGCGCGATCTGAAGAAGCTCTTCCCGAGGCAGGATTGGGCCAAACGCCACCTGCAGATCATCTACTTCGGCCGCGAGTACTGCCCGGCACGCAATCACGATTTCGAGAAGTGCCCGATCTGTTCATGGGCTTCCACAAAGCGCCTTCGGCGCGTTGTCGGTTCTCGGTTGTCGGTGGGTTCGCCGAGGGGAACGAAGTCGGGAAAATAAGTCTTGCCTTGCCGCATGTTCCACAACCGTCAATCAACCGACAACCGATAACCGATAACGCGCGAAGCGCATGTTCACCAGACTCTTCATCATTCTCCTGATCGCCGTCCCGGCAGGCGCCGCCGTCCACGCGGATGCCGCCGCCCAGTTCGAAGTCCGTCATGCGCCGGCGTGGATCGATACCGTCGCCGTCGACACCCGTACCGCAAACGGCAGCGCCCGCTCGGGAATCGACGGACTGCTCGAAGATCATCAGGTTCGGGTCGCCGGCGCGAACGTCGACGAGTACTTCCGCCGCGTGCAGCGCGTGGTGACCTCGGCCGGCGTGCAGAACGCCTCGGAGCTGAGCATCGACTTCGATCCCTCCTATCAGCGGCTAGTCCTCCACGACGTGGCCATCGTCCGCGACGAAAAACGGATCGAGGAGCTGGCGCGCGATGAGGTGCGCATCATCGAGAAGGAATCCGATTCCAAGGACAGCATCTACGACGGACAGTTGACGGCGCTGTTGTTTCTCAAGGACGTCCGGCCCGGCGATGTGATCGACTACTCCTGGACCCTGGAAGGATCGAACCCGCTCCTCGGCGGCCGCTACGCCGACGAATTCGATTTCAGCGCGCACGTGCCGACACGCCTGATGCGCCACCGCATGCTCTGGCCGGCCAATCGCCCGATCCACCTCAGCAAGCCGGCCAAGATCGAACATCGCGGCGCGGAAGATGTGTACACGTGGGAGAGGCGCGACGTCGGATCGACCGACGCGGAAGACTCGACCCCCGACTGGTACGAACCGTGGGAGACCGTACAGGTGACCGAGTACGCCTCATGGAACGAGGTGGCACGCTGGGCCGATGCACTCTTCCGCCTCGACGACTCGTCGCAAGCCGCGGTCACCAGGCTGGCCAACGAGATCCGGGAGGCGCATGGAGGCCGCGACGCGCAGATCGTGGCCGCGATCCGCTTCGTGCAGGACGACATTCGCTACCTCGGCATCGAGATGGGCCGCGGCTCGCACCAGCCCCGGCAACCGTCAGCCGTCCTGACCCAGCGCTATGGCGATTGCAAAGACAAGGCGCTCCTCCTGGCCGCGCTCCTCCGCCAGCTCGGCATCGAGGCCTACCCGGCGCTGGTCAATACCAAGCTGCGGGCGCACCTCGACGGCTACCTGCCATCACCCTTCCTGTTCGACCACGTGATCACACAGGTCCTCGACGGCGGCCGGACCTACTGGATCGACGGCACGCTCTCCGATCAGGGGGGAACGCTGGCGACGATCGAGACGCCAAGCGACGAGCGGACGTTGATCGTCCGTCCGGAAACGAAGGCGCTGGCGCCGATCGTCGTTCACAATCGTGGCAAGGTCTTCGTCGAAGAGGTCATCCACACCGACGGCCAGCGGATGACCCTCGAAGTCACCTCGACCTACTCCGGGCACGACGCCGATGACATCCGCTCCCGGCTGGCCACCGAGTCGCTTGCCGACGTGGCCAAAGCACACCTGAATCGCTACGCCGCCGACCATCCGCGCATCGAAGCGCTCGGCCAGCCGTCGATCGCCGATGACCGCCTTCGCAACGTCCTCGTTATCCACGAGCGCTACACCATCCACGACCTCTGGAAGAACGGCTCCTGGACCTATTACCCGCGTGCGGTCGAGCAGCACCTGACGCATCCCGAGACGCTGGTCCGCTCCATGCCGCTGGAGGTCACCTATCCGCTCGACGTGACCGAGCGGCTCATCATCCGCGGAGGCGCCAGCGCACATGCCGACGAGAACGACAACGTCGTCGACGGTCCGGCGCTCCACTACGAGCAGCACATCGCGTATGGACGCGATCTGGTCATCACCACGATGCTCCGGGCCACGAAGGATGCGGTATCGGTGGCTGCCGTGCCGGACCATCTGGCCTCCCTCAACGAAATGCGCGACGGCCTCGACGTTACGGTCGAGCCGGCTCACAGCACTGTTGCTCCCGTGGCGGCCGGGACCGCTGCCGTGGTGCTCATGGCCGGTCTTGCCACCACCATCGCCTACCGCCGGAAAAAACCGTGGAAATAGGCGTCCTCCTCTCAATGTTGGTCCGAGTCTGGCGTGATCAGTCTGTACGCGAGCCGTTGAGTGACGTTGGTCGCCTCTACGGATCTCCAGGCAGCCTCACGAAATATCGGTAACAAATCAAAGGAGATTCTCAAGAATGCGTAGCACCGGAACAGTCAAGTGGTTCAACGATGCGAAGGGCTTCGGCTTCATCACCACCGAGGGCGGCGAGGACGTGTTCGTTCACTTTTCGGCCATTCAGTCGAAAGGTTTCCGCTCCCTGGCCGAAGGCTCCCAGGTCGAGTTCGACCTCGTGCAGGGTCCGAAAGGACTCCAGGCGGCGAACGTCACGATTCCCCAGTAAACCTACAGACAGAGGCAGTGAACGAAAGGGCGGCGCGAGCCGCCCTTTTCGTTTCTTGGGTTGCTGAGTTGCTCGGTTGCTGAGTTGCTCGGTTGCTGGGTTGCTTGGTCACTCGTCCCCACAGACCCAGCAACTCAGCAACCCAGTAACCACTCCTCACGGCACTCCCCTCTCCCCCGGCCGCATCGGCTTCCCTACGTCGTTGAAATCGCGCATGAAGACGAACAGCCCGTAGTTGGGCTGATTGCGGGTGAAGCCGGCCACGAGTTGATCGTTGTAGCGGTCGATCATGAAGTCGAACGGGTCGCTCGGATCGGTGTCGACGACCTGCATGTCGGCGTCGATCATCAGCAGCTTCCCCATCCGCAGCGTGCCGCCGCGGTAGTACATCGTGTTCTTCTCCTCCGGATGCGGCAGCACCAGCTCCGGCAGATGGCGGCCGGCATCGAAGATCTGCACCAGCTCGTCGCCTTCGATGCGGACGTCGACCAGATGCAGCTCGACCTGCGGCGGCGGCAGGGCGTGATTGGGATCAAGCAGCAGGTCGTTCCCCTGCGCGGAGATCCCGCGCTCCTTCGGCAGCTTCAGCATCTTTTCCATGGTCATGCCCACCGCCTTGAGCAGACCGATGCCGTTGATACCGCAGATGTCGATCTTCGTCGGATGGATGCGGATCATCCCGTTCGAGGCCGAGACGTCCGCCCACATCGTGAAGGGGATGTCGACGATCTTGTGGATGATGCCGCTCTGCTTGAGCTGCTTGCCGGAAGGCTCGACATGCAGATTGCGCAGCGGCGGGTTCGGGTAGCCGAAGATGTAGCGGTTCATCAGGACATCGAGGCTGGCGCTGCGCATCCCGATCGTCCCGGTGTCGACCTTCAGCACGAACGACGTCTTGTTGTCGAAGTTCAGCGGTGCCCCCGGCGTCTTCGACACCATCTCGCCGCGCAGGGTGTGAATGTCGAGATAGGCATCCTGATCGATGTGGAACCAGACGTTGCGCATGAACGCCTGCGTCGGCGCCTTCGCCGCCGCCTCGGTTGGCGTCGGTATCTGCTCGCTCCCGATCAGAGGCATTTCCGTCTTCGCCGGCCCGATCGCCGGCGCCAGCGGCCCCTTCACGCAACAGCAGGCCGGCAGGAGCAGGAGAGACAACAGAACAGTCGTAATCGACGTGAGAATGGCAACCGGTTTCCACGGCACTCGCATAACGAACCGATGAGCAGTTCACGAAAGGTGCCGAACGGTGTGGAGGTAGTGACGCGGCTCACCTCCGGAGCGCTGGCGTCTCGCCGGCTGGCCCAGCGGCGTCTCGCCGCTGTACGGAGGTTACACGCAACGGCATGGAATCTTGCCACACCGGCGGCGAGACGCCGCCTGGCCAGCCGGCGAGACGCCAGCGCTCCTTAAAGCAACAAGCACCCCTCCCCGCCGTATCATCCTCCACACATGGACTACGGCATCGAGGTCAACGGCCTTACAAAGAACTACGACTCCTTCGTCGCGGTGAAGGACTTCTCCTTCGCCGTGAAGCGCGGCGAGGTTCTCGGACTGGTTGGGCCCAACGGCGCGGGGAAGACCACCACGCTGCGCGCGCTGGCCGGAATCCACCCGCCCACGGACGGCACCATCCGCATCTGCGGCTTCGACCTGCGCAACGATGCCGTCGACGCCAAGCGGCATCTGGCCTTCATGCCGGATGAGCCGCGCCTCTTCGACTACCTCACCGTCGAAGAACATCTGCAATTCGTGGCCCGGCTCTACCAGGTCACCGGCGTCAAGGACAAGATCGGGCCGCTCCTCCACGAATTCGAGCTGTCCGACAAGCGCAAGGCACTCCCCTCGGAGCTCTCGCGCGGCATGAAGCAGAAGTTGATGATCGCCTGCGGCTTCATCCACGATCCCGACGTACTGATCTTCGACGAGCCTCTGACCGGCCTCGATCCCCTCGGCATCCGCCGGATGAAAGAGTCGATCGTCCGCCGCTCCCAGGCCGGCGCCTCGGTCGTCCTCAGCTCGCATCTGCTGCATCTCGTCGAAGAGCTCTGCGACACGGTGGCCGTCATCCAGCACGGCACCCGCATCGCGTACGACACCATCGACAACCTGAAGTGGAAGATCACCAGCGGCCGCAACGACCTCTCGCTCGAGGACGCCTTCCTGAAGATCACTGCCGAGGAGACGCCGTCGGCGTGATCGGAACCTTTTTCACCGTTTCCTTCCTGACGCTGAAGAACCGGATCACGCAGCGGCTCCGGCGTCTGCGCCAGCCGCGTTACCTCATCGGAGCGATCGCCGGCGGCATCTACTTCTGGTTCATGATCTTCCGCCGCGCCGCCGGGGCCGGCAACGGCAGGCTGATCTTGAAAACGATGTCGATCACACCGATCATCGTCGACGTCGCCAGCGTGGTCCTTCTCCTGCTGATGATCCTGGCGTGGGCGCTGCCGGCCGACTCCGGCGGACTCGACTTCAGCGAAACGGAGATCGCCTTCCTCTTTCCCGCACCTCTGCGGCGGCGCGACATCATCCTCTACAAGATTCTCCGCGCCCAGCCGCAGGCGATGTTCAGCGCGCTGATCATGACGGTGCTCGGCTGGTGGCGGAACGGGCTCTTCGTCGGGATGTGGGCCGTCATCTCCGTCCTCTCGATCTATTTCATGCTGGTCTCCCTGGGGCGGGCGCGGCTGCGGCTCCTGCACGTCGGCTTCGTGGCCCGCCTGTTCGGCGTCGCCGCGATCGTGGCCGGACTCTTCTGGCTCGGCGTGTCCGAGCTGCGAAAGATCCATTTCGCCGGCCTCAAAGACGCCTCCTCGGTCTTCAAAGCGATACACGCGGCCGCGCCGTTTCAGAAGCCGCTGATCCGGGCCATTCTCTTCATCCCTCGCCTCTTTGCCTCGGCAGCGTTGCCCGCCTCTCTGTCGGGGCTGGCCGTCTCCGTGCTCGCCGTCGTCGCCCTCGGCATAGCCTTCTTCTACATCGCCGCCGCCCTCAACGTTTCCTTCGAAGAGGCGTCGCTGGTCATCTCGCAGAAACGGGCCGCGCGCAAGGACCGCGTGCACGGCCAGCGCGCCGGCACGCTGGTGATGTTCCGCCACGCGCCGGCGCCGTTTCGTCTTCAGGAGACCGGACCGGTCGAAGTGGCCATCGTCTGGAAGAATCTGATCGCCCTGGTGCGCAACTCCATCGCCTGGGTAGCGATCTTTGCCCTGATCCTGGTTTTCCTGCTTGGCGTGGCGCTCTGGTCGCACCATTCGGCCGGATACCTGTCGGTCGGAACGGGGCTGCTCATCCTCGCCGGCATGTTCCCGCTCCTGGCGCCGAACGTCTTCGCGAACGATCTCCGCCTGGACATGCCGCGGCTCGAGGTGCTGAAGAGCTACCCGATCGCGGGCGATCGCCTGATCGCCGCGGAGATTGCCGCCCCGCTGGCCGTGATCTCGATTCTGGAGATGCTGTTCGCTACCTCGGCCGCGGTGATGATCGGCATGTCCAACACGACCAAGACATTCTTCCTCTTCGTGGCCACGCCGCAATTCATCGTAACCGTGCTTCTGCTGACGCTGCCCGTATGCGCGGTTCAGCTACTGATCCGCAACGCCGTCCCCGTTCTCTTTCCGGCATGGGCAGGGCGTGGCAAAGACGAGCCGCGCGGATTCGTGATGACCGGTCAGCGGCTGGTGGTTCTGGCCGGCAATCTGCTCGTCCTCGCCGTCGCCCTCATTCCGGCCGCCGTCGTCTTTCTGCCGTCAATCTTGATCGCCCACAAGTTCTTCGCCGGCAATCCCGTCTTCATGGCCGTGGCCACGATGCCCGCGGTCGGCGTCCTCCTTGCCGAGGTCTGGATCGGGGTGAGAGCGCTCGGCGCGCAATTCGAGACCATCGACATCTCCAACGAGAGCGACGTCTCTGCACCGTAGTTATTAGGAAATACCGCGGCCAGCCCCGAGCCTTCTCGTATCGAGTGAAGCCACTCCTATCCCTCCTGCTCGGGCTGCTTCTGGTTTCTTCCGCTCAGGCGTCGCCATCGAGCGACGACATCCAGAAGAACATCGTCGACTATTACTCCGCGGCCGGTGCCGATCGCAACTCTCCACGGATGCAGGCGGCACTCGAGGCACTCGCCTCGCAGACGCGCGACGCCACCGCCCCCGGCCTGCTGCTCGCGAACGGCAGCTTCAGCGACATCAACTACAAAGACGTCCCTGACGGCGGCTGGTCGCCCTGGGCCCACACGCAACGGCTCTTCACGATGGCCAGGGCCTATCGCACGCCGGGCCAGCCGTTCTACGGCGATCCACAGTTGCGCGCACAGATCGAGTCCGCGCTCGCCTACATACCGTCCTACTACGGTGTCACGACTCTTCCGAACGGCAATTGGTGGTTCTGGACGCTCGGCGTGCCGCTCGACCTCGGCCCGACGCTCCTTCTGATGAAAGGCGACGTCAGCGACAAGGTGATGAATGACTGTCTGTCGACGCTCTCCTGGCACATCGGCGGAAACGCGTTCTCGAAGGGTCTGGTCGGTCCGGCGCCAACCGGCGAGAACCTGGTCTGGTCATCGTTCACACACCTCTGCCTCGGCGTTCTGAAGGACGACGCGGCCATGCTCGGGAGCGTACGCGATGCCATGGCCGGCGTCTGCGCGACCACCACCGGCGACGGCATTCAGGCCGACAACTCCTTCCACCAGCACGGCGCGCAGCTCTACACCGGCGGCTACGGTGCCTCGTTCGCGAACGACGTCTCGAAATATGCGCTTCTGACGCGAGGCACCGACTACGCTCTTCCCCCCGCGGCGCTGGACGCCTTCGCTGGTTACATCGCCGACGGCGTGGCCTGGTCGCTCCAGGGGAACTACTTCGACGTCTCCGCCATCGGCCGCGAAGTGGCGCGGCCGACCACTACCGGCTACAACGGCATCGCCTCGCTGTTGCAGTCGTCGCAGTTTCCGTCGTCGCGTCTGTCCGACATCCGCACGGCCTCGGCGGAAATGCTCCGCTCATGGCAGTGGAGTCTGCCGCCCGAGGTGGCGGCGCTGGCCGCGATCTCGGAGATCGCGGCGGTCGCCGGTGCATGGCCGTCCGGACATCAGCACTACTGGCTCTCGGACTACACCGTCCACCGCCGGCCGGGTTGGTTCGCCTCGGTGAAGATGTTCTCATCGCGCACGAAATCCGGCGAGAACACGAATGGTGAGAACGCGCTCGGCTCGCGGCAATCCGACGGCCGCTTCTACCTCGTCCTCGACGGCAGCGAATACTTCGGCCGCGAGATCTGGCCCGCCTATGACTGGACGCGCCTTCCCGGCATCACCGTCGAGCAGAAGGCCGACACCGCGAACAATGCCTACGCCCTCGGCACGCGGAGCTTCGCCGGCGGTGCCAGCGACGGCCGCAACGGCGTCTCGGCCATGGACCTGCAGCCGGTCGGATCGGCGCTGACGGCGAAGAAATCGTGGTTCTTCTTCGACGACACCATCGTCTTCCTGACCAACAGCATCACGCTGCCGGCGCAGAATCGCGTCGAAACAATCGTGCAGCAGTGGCCGCTCGCAAATGCGGCCTCGCCACTGCTCCGAGGTGCGAACTGGCTGTGGTGCGAGAACGTCGGCTACTACATCTACCCGCAGAGCGCCGCGCTCAACGTGACGCGCCAGGAGCGCAGCGGGACGTGGCAGTCGCTTGGCGCGAGCGACGACGCCACGCCGAAGAGCGCCACGTTCCTGACGATGTGGCTCGATCACGGCATCGCGCCGGTCAACGACGATGCCACGTACGCGATCGTTCCGAACATCGCCGCGCCGGCGATGAACAGCTTCGTCGCGCCGGCGATCGTCGCGAACGACGCACACGTCTCCGCGGTCCGCAGCGGCTCAACCCTCGGCATCGTCTTCTGGACCGCGGGCTCCTTCGCCGGCTATCAGTCGACGCTGCCGTGCATCGTCTACGCGGTCACAAACGGACAGACCATCGACATCGATGCCGCCGATCCGACGAACGGCAACGGGACCTACCAGCTCACGGTGCCGTCGCCTGTCGCCGGCGTCCGGGCCACGACCGTCACGCTGCCGCGCAACGGCGGGAGGACGGTGCACGTCACGATTGCGCCGCCGGTTCTGAAGCGCCGTGCCACGCGATGAGCGAGGCCAGGACGACGTACGTCAATGCCGGCGTCAGGTGCGTCACCAGCCGCTCCCACGACCACGTCACATGCCACGACAGATCGAACGGGGTGGCCAGGTACGCGCCGATGTAGCAGGCGAACTGCACGGCGAGCGTGACCATGACGAAGCGCTCGCGTGTTACCAGAGTGCGCGACGCGATCACGATCCCGATGGCCAGCGCGATCCAGAGCAACGGCTTGCCCAGTGACACCGAAGCGATGGCTGCGATGAGAGGCATCGGATCGCGCAGATGGTCGACGATGCGCGCGATCACACCGCCTGCAGCGATATCCGTCACAAGCAAGTGCAGTGAACGGGCGATGAGCCATGGCAGCGGGATGGCCACGGCCGGCCAGAGGCGGATGACGTCGCGCGCGCGGCGCGCGCAGACCAGGCCGACGGCAGCGGCCACGATCAGGGCCAGACCTTCGTTTTTCGTCGACGCCGCCAGCCCGAGCAGAATCGCGCCGAGGGCCATGTTGCCGCGGCGAATCAGCAACAGAGCCGACGTTGCGAAGGCGACGAACGGCCCCTCCGCCAGCCCGATCCACGGCGTCGCCGCGAACGGCACGAGGGCGGCGGTGATGAAGGCAGCGGCGAGGCGCGACCTCGTCTCCTCCAGCGCCGCGCCATGAGTGACCAGCAACAACGCCGTCGCGAAGGCGACGTTGACAACGCCGAGGTGTGCATCGCTCCAACTGTTTCGGAGGATGGCGATGAAGTCGTAGGTCAGAGGAAGGAGGAGCGGATAGTCGGGGTGCACATTGAAGTACGTCGCCTGCCGGAGGAATTGCCAGTCGATGGAACGCACCTCGAAGAAGGCCTTTGCTTTGAAGCCCCAGTTGGTCAGGTAGTCGTATTCGGGGGGAGGGGCGACGGTGGCGTAGAGGGCATAGCCGATGAGGGCGATGAGGGCCAGTGCGTAGAACAGGAGTGCCCACCGCGAGGGAGCCGGTGGCGGACCGGGCGGAGAGCTGCCGGCGCTACGCCAGGCGAAGACAGCGGCGAGGACCAGCAACACGGGAACAATGAACCATCGCGACCACGGCATCAGCGCTGGCATCGCCGCGCAGATACCGATGCCGAGGAGCAGTCCCTCGCCTGTCAGGAGGAAAACGTTGTCACGCGGAGACGCGGAGACGCGGAGGGAACTCGCCAGAGGGATGCCCACGGCGAGCGCGAGTGCGACCGCGCACAATTCCGGGATCACGGCGTTCTCCGCAAGAGCATTCCGTCGCGTCCGCGCCAGACTACGGCGAAGCCGGCTATGTGCGGCTCGCAGCGATAGGCGGCCACGACGTTTGCTCGCGCCAGGTTGTCGGCGCGCGGACGGTCATGCTCATCGAGCAGCGGCACAACCGCGCGGCCCGTCAGTGGATAGAGCGCGCGCGTGTAGAGGTACGAATAGCCCTGATCCCATTTCGTGAAGGGAACGGCGATTCCGATGACGTCCCCCGGCTTCGTCCGGGCCCGGACCTCGAGCATGAGCGCGCGCGCCCCGGGCATTTTGCTGTACGGCAGCGCCACCTCGTTCGCGGAAACGCGCGCGCGATTGAGGACGAAGATACGGAAGTAGAACGGCTCGAACGCTCCGGCCGCGATGGCGACGGCGGCGGCGAGCGCGAGCGGGCGGATCAGACGGCGATCTCCTTCACGTCATCAGCAACGATCAGCTTCGGTTCCGTCAGCGCCTGGATGTCATCGACGCTCACTCCCGGCGCCACCTCGATCAGCCGCAATCCCTGCTCGGTCACGTCGAGCACGCAGTACTCCGTGATGATGCGGTTGACGCACTTCACCCCGGTGAGCGGCAGGTTGCAGGCATTCAGAATCTTCCTGCCGCCCTTCTTGGTGACGTGCTCCATCGTCACGATGAGCCGCTTGGCGCTGGCCACGAGATCCATCGCCCCTCCCATCCCCTTCACCATCGAGCCCGGCACCATCCAGTTGGCGATGTCGCCCTGCGCCGAGACCTGCATCGCGCCGAGGATCGAGAGATCGACCTTCCCGCCGCGGATCATCCCGAATGAATCGGCGCTGGAGAAGAACGATGCCCCTGGAAGGACGGTCACCGTCTGCTTGCCGGCGTTGATGAGGTCAGCGTCGACGTCATCGTCTGAAGGAAAAGGCCCCAGTCCGAGGATGCCGTTCTCCGATTGCAGGACGACTTCCATCCCGGGAGGGATGTTGTTCGCCACGAGCGTCGGCATGCCAATGCCGAGGTTGACGTAGTAACCGTCCCTCAGCTCCTCGGCGGCGCGCTTTACGATCTGGTCTCTTGTCAGCGGCATCCGTTACCCCTTCCGCACCGTGCGCTGCTCGATCCGCTTCTCACGCTTCGCCACCACAACGCGATGCACGAAGATCCCGGGCGTATGAATGCAGTCGGGATCAAGATCTCCAGGCTCGACGAGCTCCTCCACTTCCGCCACGCAAATCTTCCCAGCGGTCGCGGCCATCGGATTGAAGTTTCTCGCTGTCTTGCGGTACTGCAGGTTGCCAAAGCGGTCGGCTTTCTGCGCCGCGACAAACGAAAAGTCGCCGACGATGCCACGCTCCATCACGTACATCCGTCCGTCGAATTCGCGGGTCTCTTTTCCATCGGCCACGATCGTGCCGTAGCCCGCGGGGGTGAAGAACGCCGGGATGCCGGCTCCGCCGGCGCGCATCCGCTCGGCCAGCGTCCCCTGCGGCACGAACTCCACTTCCAGCTCGCCCGCCAGGTACTGGCGCTCGAACTCGGCGTTCTCACCGACGTAGGACGAGACCATCTTCCGGATCTGCTTCGTCTGCAGCAGTAACCCGAGGCCCCAGTCATCGACGCCGGCGTTGTTGGAGACGCAGGTCAAACCCTTCACGCCGCGCTTGACCAGCGCATGGATCAGATTCTCGGGAATGCCACAGAGCCCGAAGCCGCCCACGACCAGCGTCGCCCCATCAGCGACGTCGCGGACCGCCTCGTCAGCCGATGCGACGACTTTGTTGATCATGAGGGCGAAGATATCAAGTCTCCCGGTCTCGCGGTTGCGCGGTCTCGCAGTTGCGGGGTCTCGCGGTTTCGGGGGCTCGCTCGCCGCGTTAGCGGCAAAAGACGGTAGCCAGGGGTGCGAGCGTTTTTTGCGAGCACCCCTGGAAAAGAAATATCGTGGTTTGGTGCCGCGTCAGCGGCACTGGAGCAATTGGAGATTTCATCCAGTGCCGCTGACGCGGCACGATTTTCGAGAGACACTCCGAACCAGGGGTGCTCGCAAAAAGCGCTCGCACCCCTGGCTACCGTCCTTAGCCGCTGACGCGGCATACGGTGCGGTGACCCGAGAACCTGCAACTCAGCAACCCGCCCCCCCCCCACCGCGAGACCCCGTAACCGCGCAACCGCGAGACCGCGTCCCTCTGCTACTCTCGCCGGCCATGACCACCGAGCCATTCGGGTATCGCGCGGACGATGCGCATCCGATCGGCATTCGCGTGCTTCGGGAAGCCGGCGTCTTCGCCTTCTTCCTTCTCTTCACCATCATCCTGACCTGGCCGGTGGCCGTCCGCCTCAACACGGCTGTCCCCGACCTCGGCGATCCGCTGCTCAACACCTGGATCCTCGACTGGGACCTCTACAGCGTCACCAACGCGCCGTCGCACATCTACGACGCCGACATCTTCTATCCGAGCAAGTACCCGCTGGCGTACAGCGAGAACCTCTTCGGCATCGCCATCGTGGCACTGCCGTTCTATCTGCTCGGCTTCACGCCGCTTGCGGTGTACAACATCGCCGTCCTCCTCGGCTTCGCCTTCTCCGGCTACGGCGCATTCGTGCTCGGGCGGACCCTGACGCGATCGACGCCGCGATCGATGACCGCCGGCCTCGTGGCCGGCATCCTCTACTCCTTCGTCAACTTCCGCGTCGACCATCTCGCCCACCTGCAATTCGTCTGGGGCGGATGGATGCCACTGATGCTCGCTGCGCTGCTGCACTACTGGCGGCGGCCGACCATCCGCAACGCCATCCTTTACGGCCTCTGCGTGTTGATGAACGGCCTGACGAACATTCATCAGTTCCTCTTCGGGACGACGGCGCTCGTCCTCTCGATCGCCTTGCTGGCCCTGCTCGCCACCCGTTTCAAATGGCGGACGATCATCGGCGCGTCGACGGCCACGATCGTCGCGGCCGCGCTGATGGTGCCGGTGCTCATGCCCTACAAAGAGGTTTCCGCGCTCTACGGAATGGTCCGTGACCCCAGTGCCGCGCTGTGGGGATCGGCGACCTGGACCGACTGGCTCTCTGCTACCGGGCGGAGCCGCGCCTACGGCGAGATCGCCGATCCGAAGAACGTGCAGGGGGAAAAGATCCTCTTTCCCGGTCTGATGATGCTCTTCCTCACCGCCAGCGCACTGCTCATCGATCGCCGCAAGCTCCCCGTGGCCCTCGATGCCCGCCCCGTTCCGCGATGGCTGCTCCACCTGCTCGATGTCCTCATCGTCGTGCTGGCCGTCGGTACGTACCTGGGAACGGCGGCGGTTCGCTATCAGTGGGGGCTTTTCGGACGGACCATCGTCAGCATCCACACCTCCGACCTTCCGATGGTCTTTCTGATCGTCGCCATCGTGGCCCGCCTGTCGCTGCAATTGCCGAAGGGGCTCTCCGGCGAGACGCTGCAGTCGCTTCGTACCGCGGCGGCCCGCTCCCGCGTGCCGATCGAGCTCTGGGTGATGCTCCTCTGGATCGTTCTCGGCGTGCTCGGCTCCCTCGGACTTCACGCCTTCCTCCACACCTTTCTCTACGAGCGCGTGCTGATGTTCCGCAGCATGCGCGTGCCGGCGCGATGGGCCACCGACGCCTACGTCGGCCTGGCCGGCGCCAGCGCGTGCGGGGCGGCGGCATGGATCGACACGCGGAGGACGAAGATCGGACGATGGGGCGTGGCCGTGCTGCTGATCGCCCTGTCGATTCATGACGTCCTGCCGATCATCCGCTGGGAGCATGCCCTGGAGGTGACCGATCCGGCCTACGCCTGGATGCGCGACGCGAAGTTCACCGGCGGCACGCTGGAGTTGCCGGCATCGGAGGGGATCGCGCAGTTTCTCTATCAATTCGGAGCGACCATTCATCACAAGCCGCTGATGAACGGAACGTCCGGCTTCGAGCCGCCGCTGCACGTGAAGATCAAGGAGATGGCCCAGCAGAAGACCATCCCCGACGGATTCCTCCCGCTCCTGGCCAGCAACGACTGCCATTTCATTCTCGTGCACGACGACTGGCTGCGCGGAGCCACCGAGCCGACGCACGCATGGCTGGCCCGCGAGATGGCCGCCAACCGTCTCGGGTTCATCCGCCGTTTCGATCATCGCGGCGGCGGCGACTACCTCTTCGCCGTAACGCAGAACGTCCCCGGCTGGCGCGACCTGCGGACGCCGGACAAGCGCGACGGAGCGCGCTTCACCGACGACGAGGAACTGCAGCGCGCCTTTCACGGCGCCGCGACGTACATGGGCCGCTCCTTCGGCGTCGTCGACACGCCCCACGGCGAGGACGTCATCCACGGTCCTCTCACCGTCAGCGGCTGGGCCCTGTCGCCAAACGGCATCGCCAGCGTCGACGTCCTGCTGCACAACGGCACGCAGCGTTTTCACGCCACCCCGGTCAGCCGGATCGACGTGCAGACCAGGTTCCCCTGGTACCCGCGCGTCCACAACGCCGGCTTCACCATCACCTTCCCCAAGAAGCGCCCCCGCGGCGTGCCGCGATGGACGGATGTGCAGGCGGAGATCATCGATGGGAAGGGTGGACGGACGCGGCTGCCGGATGTCGTGATCGAGTGGCCGTAGGAGAACGGAGCGCTGGCATCTCGCCGTAACGGAGCGCTGGCGTCTCGCCGGCTGGCCCGGGGGCGTCTCGCCCCAGGTCTGGCAAGACTCGATACATTCGCTCGTAACCCTCAGCGGCGAGACGCCGCCGAGCCAGCCGGCGAGACGCCAGCGCTCCGGCGCGACGCCGTCGCACAAACGTGCGGCACATCACATCACCCTCCCTTTTTGGAACCTACATTCCGGTTCTCTCTCTCACTCGACACCTCCGCTCCTTCTCGGCAGGAGCGGTCAACCAAAGAAGGAGTAACCATGCATCGTCCGATGGTCCCCCTGCGTTTTCTGTCTGTTCTCTTGCTGATGGCGGCCGTGCCTCTCCTTGCCGCGATCTCCTATCCCCCTCCGACGATTCTGACCGGCGGCCTCGGGCCGTCGTCGGTGGCGGTCGGGGACTTCAACAATGACTGCGCCACCGACTTCGCCACCGCGGACCAGTTCGCGAACAGCGTCACGGTGCGCTTCGGGGCCGGCGGAGGGTCGTTCCCCACTTCGTCGACCATCACCGGCTTCGTGACGCCGATGGTCATCGTATCGGCCGACTTCAACAACGACGGCGCGCCCGATCTCGCCGTCGGGAACAACGCCGGATTCAGCGCCGATCCGGTCGGCCACACCATCTCCATCCTGCTCAACAACAACAACAGCACCGGCACCTTCACGGCGCTGACGCCGGCCAACAGCCCGGCCACCAACGGCTTCATCACCCGCCTCGTGGCCGTCGACCTGAACGAAGACGGCAACATGGATCTGCTGGCCATCGACGCGAACTCCTCTCCCAACGGCATCCGCTTCTATGCCGGCGACGGCACCGGCCACTTCGCCGCGCCAGTGGTCATCTCCTCCGACACGCACACGCCCAACGCTCTCGTGGCCGTCGATCTGAATGGCGACCATCACCTCGATCTGGCCGTGACCATGGGCGACAGCACCGGCATCTTCCTCGGCCACGGCAACGGGACCTTCAGCGCGCCAACCTATCTCCCCTACACCGACACGCTCAACGGCGACGGCGCCGTGCACATCGCCGCGGCCGACATCGATCACGACGGCGACATCGATCTGGTCACCACCTCCGGCAACTTCCCCGGCGGCGTGACGGTCTTTCGAAACAACGGCGACGCCACCTTCACCCGCAGCCGCTTTCAGATCAACTCCGTGGTCACCGATCCGATCTTCGTAGCGCTGGCCGACCTCGACGGCGACGGCAACATCGACATCGTCACCGCCAATCAGTTCGGCTGCACGCCCGACGGCAGCAATCTCAGCGCGCGGCCCGGCAACGGCGACGGAACGTTCGGCCCCATCGTTCCGATCAGCGTCGGCTACGGTCCGACCTGCATCGACTCGCACTGGCAGCCGAACGCCATCGCCGCCGTCGATCTGAACTGCGACGGCGCGGCCGACCTGATCGTCGCCAACTTCAACACCGCCTTCACCAGCATTCTCCTCACCGCCGGTGCCGCCGATACGACAGCGCCGGTCGTCACGCCGCCGGCCCCGGTCACCGTCCCCGCCGGACCTTCCTGCACCGCCGTCGTCACCGACGCGCAGCTCGGCCACGCCACGGCGTCCGACAACTGTAGCGACTGTGTAGTCATCGTCCGCACCGGCGTTCCGGCAGGAAACGTCTTCCCGATCGGGACGACCACTGTCACCTATACCGCCAGCGACGGCCACGGCAACAGCGCCGCCGCCACGCAGCACGTGACGGTCACCGACAGCACCCCGGTCGCGATCACCGCGCCTCCCGACATCACCGTCACCACCGGCGCCACTTGTAACGCCACGGTCGATCCCGGCACGCCAACCACCTCAGGCCCCTGCTCCGGCGTGACCGTAACCAGCGTCCGCAGCGACAGCCAGCCGCTGAGCGCACCGTTTCCGCTCGGCACGACCACCATCACCTGGACAGCCACCGCCGGCAGCGACAGCGCCAATGCCACGCAGACCATCACCGTCACCGCGCCGCCGCTCGTGATCGGCGGCGGAACGGCCAAGCCCTCCGTTCTCTGGCCCCCCGATCACAAGATGTCAACGGTCACCGTCAACTACAGCATCAGCGGTGGCTGCGGCACCGACGTCTGCACCATCACCTCCGTCACCAGCAACGAGCCGGTCAACGGCCTCGGCGATGGCGACGTCGCCCCCGACTGGCAGATCGTCGACGCCCATCACGTCACCCTCCGCGCCGAGCGCTCCGGAACCGGCACCGGCCGCATCTACACCATCACCATCACCTGCACCGACGTCGGCGGACACACGGCCACGAAGACGGTTTTGGTGACCGTACCGATGTCGCAGAATTGAGGAACACCGAAAGGTAAACATGGATGCTGGCGAGGGCGCGGCAAGCACCGCCCCCTCATCCGGCTTCGCCACCTTCTCCCCCAGCTGAAAAGCGCTGGGGGAGAAGGCTCTCGATGTTAAATCTTCGTGGCGCGCGCAGAAAACCGCTAACCCTTGGTTCCTGTGCGTGACAAGAAGATTTCGCAAACGTGCCGTTGCCCCGAAAAGAGCTCGCGCCTTCCTAACGTCGAGAGTCCTTCTCCCCCAGCGCTTTTCAGCTGGGGGAGAAGGTGCCGAAGGCGGATGAGGGGGCGGTGCTTGCCATGCCCTTGGCGCAGGCACGTTGGGTTGCGGCTTCGCCGCGCTGTGCCTCTGTGGTTAAGCCTTTCGACTCGCCGATTGCAACCGTGGCAGGCACGCAACGTACTCATCGGCGACAATGACGATGATGGATCGTCCTTCCCTCGATCAACTTGCGCAGATCACCGAGCCGCAGATGGTGCGGCGGCGCTTCGACGAGCACAACCTCGTCTGGGCGTATGTGATCTCCTGGTTCTTCGCCATCGCCTCGTTCGTCATGGTCGCCTCCTCGCTGGCAGTGAGGAAACGGCAAGGCGGGCACATCGCCGCGGCCATCGTCGATGCGGCCCTCACCCTCTTCATCATCGCCTCGATGAGCGAGTTGCGGAAAGCCCGCCGCCGGCGGGACGGGTGGAAGCCTCGCTCCTATTCACGTCTGGTCGGGCGGAATCTATCGGCATGTCTGATCACACTCTTCGTCGTCAAGTTCGCCACGCTTACCTACTTCGCGCTATCCGACAACGGTGCCTGGATCGTATGGGCGGTGATCTTTCCGACGGCGACGATGGCATTGCGGCTCCTGCTGCGGGAACGTCTCGTGCTCCATGGAATGATCGCGGCCATCGTGATCGCCGTCGCGCTGATCGCTCCGATCTCGCGCAAGCAGACGCGTGTCGTAGGCCTCTTCATCGCGTTGGCGTCCGTCCAGGCGTTCTGCTTCACGGTCGGCGCCTTGACGAGCCGCGGCGTGAAGCGGGCGGCAATCGAAGAAGGAGTCCAGCTCCGCACCGAGGCGCGCGAACAGTTGCGTATCCGCGACGAACTGCGCTTCGCGCGCGAGGTGCAGATCAGCATGCTCCCCGAGGCACCGCCGCAACTGCCGTGGGCCGACGTGGCTGGGATCTCGCTCCCCGCCACCGAAGTCGGCGGCGACTACTACGACTACTTCATCGTCGACGGACGCCTGGCCATCGTCTGCGGCGACGTCGCCGGTCACGGACTGGCCAGCGGCATCACCCTCTCCGCCCTCCGCAGCGGCTTCACGCTGCTCCGCGATGAGCTGCTCGATCCGGCCCACGTGCTCGACCGGCTGCAGGAGGTGGTGGCGCACAGCAGCCGCCGCCGGATGATGGTGACGATCTCGGTGCTTTTGCTCGATCCCGGGACGCAACGCGCCACCATCGCCTCCGCCGGCCATCCGCCGCTGCTTCACGTCCACGCCTCCACCCGGACCCCCGACTTGATCGAGCTCTTCGCCCCTCCCCTCGGCGCGCGCCTCGGCGACTCTGTTCCGCAGACCGTCGTGCCGTTCACGGCCGGCGACATCTTCGTCCTGCACAGCGACGGCATCTACGAGACGACGGACGCCTCCGGTGAGGAGTACAGCCTCGAGCGCCTCGCCCGTATCGTCGCCGCCTGCGATGGCACCGCCGAGGAGATCCGCGATACGGTCCTTCGCGATGTCGATCAGTTTCGCGGGACCGGGGCGCAGGAGGACGATGTGACGATCGTCGTGGTTCGCATCGTCTGACGCGAAGCCACACGGCTTCTGCACGTGACACTCCTAGGGTTACGCGGGCGATTCGGTCGTAGCCGCGGTGGCATCGATGGCACCGGCGGTGGCAACGATGACAGAAGCCGTGGCAACGATGACATCATTCATGGCAACGATGACATTATTAATGGCACTAATGCCGCCAACAGTGGCATCGGTGCCATCAGTCATGGCAAAAGTGCCACCAGTCATAGCAATGATGCCATCAGTCATTGCATCAATGCCATAATACAGGTCAATAATGCAATTAATAATTGCCATTATGACACCATACGCGGCATCGATGACATCAATAATGGCAACGATGCCATCAGCCGTGGCAATGATTGGGTCAGTGGCGTCTAAATTTCAGTCGTTTAAGTCGGTTGACCGGCAAAAGTATCCAGATTTGAGACACGTTCTTTGATCAGGAGCGTCCCGCGATCATCCCGACCTCCTCAACCAGCCGCCCCACCTCATTGTCCGTCGTGTAGCAGGCACAACCGACGCGCACGATCCCATCCGGGCAGCCGAGGCGTTCGATGCAGGTGGCGGCGTAGAAGTCGCCGTTGCTGCAAAACAGGCCGGCCGAGGCGAGGCGGCGGGCGATGTCATCGGGATGGACACCGTCAATCGTGAACGAGACCGTTGGCGTCCGCGGTTCCGAGGGAGGCGGGCCGTAGACGTGGACCTTCGGCAGAGACGTGAGCCCGTCCCACAACATGCGCGCCTGAACGGATCCTCGATTGTGCAGCGTCTCGTACGTCCGCGCCAGGCGCTGGCGGCGCGTGCCGCCGTCGCCGGCGAGCGAGGCCAGGAAGTCGATCGTCGCGCCGATGCCGGCGATCGCTTCGTGATTCTGAGTGCCTGTCTCCGCCCGTTCCGGCGGCCAGTCTGGCGCCGGATCGAGCTTCGGGAACGGCAGCACATCGAGCAGCGCGCGGCGCGTGAAGAGGATGCCGGCATGCGGGCCGTAGAACTTGTAGGATGAGCAGGCCAGAAAATCGCAGCCGAGGTTCTGCACGTCGATCAACTCGTGCGGCGCGAGATGGACCGCATCGACGAACGAGAGCGCACCGGCCTCGCGCGCGATCGCGGCGACGCGGCCGAGGTCGTTGATCGTACCGGTGGCGTTCGACGCGCCGCCGACCGCGATCAGCTTCGTGCGCGGCGAGACGAGCGACGCCAGATGCTCGTAGTCGATCTGCGCCGTCTCCGGAATCATGCGCGCCGTCCGGACGACGATGCCGCGATCGACCTCCAGCGCCCGCCACGGAGCAACGTTCCCATGATGATCGAGCTCGGTGACGATCACCTCATCGCCCGCCTGCCAGGTCCGCCCCAGCGCACGGCCGAGGTGAAAGGTCAGCGTGGTCATGTTCGCGCCGAAGGCGATCTCCTGCGGCGTGGCGTTGATCAGATCCGCCACCGCCTCACGCGCGCGGTCGATGATGGCATCGGTCTCCTCGCTGGTCGGATAGAGCCAGTGCGTGTTGGCGTTGTGGTGAAACAGATAGTCGGTCATCGCCTCGGCGACGACGGTCGGTACCTGCGTACCGCCTGGGGCATCGAAGTAGACGACGGGCTTTCCGTTGTGGAGGCGGGTGAGCGCGGGAAATGCGCGCGGATTGTTTCGATCGAAGCGATTGCCATAAAGGGTACGTTCATCCGCAGATGACGCAGATGAACGCAGATGAAAAAATCGCGTCGCGCTGATCTGTGTCCATCTGCGTCATCTGCGGATCACTCAAGGATCTCCGCTTTGTCCCCTTCCTCGGTCAGCCACACCTTCCGATCTCCCGCGCGATTCTTAGCCAACAGCATGTCGATGGTGGCGTCCGCGCCATCCTCGGCGACGAGGACGAGTTGCACGAGGCGGCGGGTGTCGCGGTTCATGGTGGTCTCGCGGAGCTGGAGCGGATTCATCTCGCCGAGGCCTTTGAAACGTTGGATGTTCACCTTTCCACGAATCCCCTCGGCTTCGATGCGCTGGAGGATGCCGTTGCGCTCCTGATCATCGAGCGCGTAGAAGACGCTCTTGCCGACGTCGATGCGATACAGCGGCGGCATGGCCACGTGGATGCGGCCGTCCGTGACGAGCTTGCGGAAATGACGGACGAAGAGCGCCGTGAGCAGCGTGGCGATGTGGGCGCCGTCGGAGTCGGCATCGGCGAGGATGCAGACCTTGCCGTAGCGCAGTCCTCGCACATCATCGCTGCCGGGATCAACGCCGAGGGCCACGGCGATGTCGTGGACTTCCTGGGATGACAACACCTCGTTCGGATCGACTTCCCACGTGTTCAGGATCTTGCCGCGCAACGGCATGATGGCCTGGTACTCGCGGTCGCGGGCCTGCTTGGCGGAGCCGCCTGCGGAATCGCCTTCGACGAGGAAGAGCTCCGTGAGACTCAGGTCGGTCGATGTGCAGTCGGCCAGCTTGCCCGGCAGCGCGGGGCCGCTGGTCAGCTTCTTGCGCTCGACCTTCTTCCCCTGGCGCAGCCGCGTCATCGCCGAGGCGATGGCCACCTGGGCGATGCGCTCGGCGTCGGCGACGTTGTTGTTCAGCCAGATCGAGAAGGCATCCTGCGCCACGCCGGAGACGAAGGCCGACGCTTCGCGCGACGACAGCCGGTCCTTGGTCTGTCCCGTGAACTGCGGCTCGGTCATCCGCAGCGAGAGGATGTAGCTGCAGCGCGACCAAACATCTTCGGGGGCGAGCTTGACGCCGCGCGGCAGGAGGTTCCGCAGCTCGCAGAATTCGCGGATGGCCTCGGTGAGCCCCGTGCGGAAGCCGTTGACGTGCGTGCCGCCCTGCGCCGTCGGGATCAGGTTCACGTACGACTCGGTGACGAGATCGCTGGGATCCGCCTCCGGCAACCAGACCACCGCCCAGTCGACCTCTTCGTTCGATCCCTTGAACGTGCCAACGTACGGCATCTCCGGAATCGTGGTCAGTCCCGCCAACTCCGACATCAGATAGGCCGGCAGTCCGTTCTCGTAGTACCACTCTTCGCTCTCGGACGGGTCGCTCTCGCTGATGAAGCGCAGCCGCAGTCCCGGGGCCAGGACGGCCTTGGCGCGCATGACGTGCTTGAGCCGCGGGACATTGATCTTCGGCGTATCGAAGAACTTCTCATCGGGCCAGAAACGGAGGGTCGTGCCGGTGTTGCGCCTTCCGACCTGGCCGACGATCTTCAGCTCGTGCTTCTTCTTGCCGTCGGCGAAGTCCATGAAGTATTCGTTGCCATCGCGGCGCACGCGTACCTCGAGACGCTTGGAGAGCGCGTTGACGACGGAGACACCGACGCCGTGCAGCCCGCCGGAGAAACGATAGCTCTTGTCGGAGAACTTGGCCCCGGCGTGAAGGCGCGTGAGGATGACCTCGACCCCGGTCACCCCTTCTTTGGCATGACGGTCGACCGGCATGCCGCGGCCGTCGTCGGCGACCGAGAGGGAGCCGTCGTCATGCAGCGTGACCACGATCTCCTTGCAGTGCCCTGCGATGGCCTCGTCGGCGGAGTTGTCGATGACCTCCTGCGCGAGATGGTTGGGCCGCTCGGTGGTGGTGTACATGCCCGGGCGCTTGCGCACCGGCTCGAGTCCCGTGAGTACTTCGATGGCAGAGCTGTCGTAGGAGGTGGTCATGCTTTCGAGATGTCGACCCCGCTCCGCGCATCGCACACTCGCCCGCGCGGGATCAAAGGGATTCTAACGCGGTTGCGAACGTTGGGTTGCTCGGTTTCGCACGAGACCGCGTAGGGAAGAACTGTCATCCTGAGCCGCCGGAGCCGCGCAATCGCGGAGCGATTGCGCGGCGTAGGACGGTCGAAGGACCCCCAAGTTGTATCCCGGTTGGGCGGCGGAAAAGTCGACATTCCACCGCCCTATCCGGGTTAGCAGGCTGGGGGTCCTTCGGCGTCCTCCGCCAGCTTCGCCTGCGGCTACGCGGCTCCGGCGGCCTCAGGATGACAGGTTATTCCTCAGTTGCTTCTACTTCCCGTAACGTCACTTCACCGCCACCGACCTCGCCTGCTTCACGTCCGTGACCCCGCGCATCGCCTTCTCCAGTGCGTCCTGCAGCAACGTGCGCATCCCCTGTTGCATGGCCAGGTTGCGCAGCTCGTCGATCGGGGCGCGGCGTTGGACGGCGCGCTTCACCTCGTCCGTGCCGGTGAGCAGCTCGTGCACCCCCATCCGTCCCTTGTAGCCGGTGTTGTTGCAGTTCGCGCAACCCTTCGGCTCGTAGAGGACGAACTCGGGCGAATACTTGATGCCGAGCTGCGGAAAGTAGTCGCGGCCATAGATCTCCATCAGCTCGTCGAAGTCCTCCTCGGATGGATGGACTGCTTCCTTGCACTTCGGGCAGAGCGTGCGGATGAGGCGCTGGGCCATGATGCCGAGGAGCGCGTCGGCGAAGTTGAAGGGATCGATGTTCATGTCCAGCAGACGCGAGATCGTCTCCGGCGCGGAGTTGGTGTGCAGCGTCGAGAAGACCAGGTGTCCCGTCAGCGAGGCCTCGATGCCGATGGCGGCCGTCTCGTGATCGCGCATCTCGCCGACCATGATCACGTCGGGATCGGCGCGCAGAAACGATCGCATGGCCGCGGCGAAGGTGAAGTCGATCTTCGGCTGCACCTGCACCTGCCGCAGTCCTTTCTGTGTAATCTCGACCGGGTCTTCCGCCGTCCAGATCTTCATGTCCTCGGTGTTGATCGAACCGAGTGCTGAATGCAGAGTGGTGGTCTTGCCCGAACCGGTCGGACCGACCACGAGACAGATCCCGTACGGCTTGGCCAGGATCTCCTTGAAGTGCTTCAGATTGCGCTCGCTGAATCCCATCTTCTCGATCGGCAGCGGCTTCGACGCCGCCAGGATGCGCATGACCACATCTTCGTTGCCGTTGGTGGTGGGGATCGTGGCCACGCGTAGCTCGATCACCCCCTTCGACGACTTGAAGCGGATCTTTCCGTCCTGCGGCTTGCGGCGCTCGGAGATGTCGAGCTTGGCCATGATCTTGAGGCGCTGCACGAGCGCGTTGCGGTGCGGGCCGGGGATCTCCATGAACTTGGCGCAGTCGCCGTCGATGCGCAGCCGGATGAGGCAGGGATTCTTGGCGCCGTCCGGCTCGACGTGAATGTCCGAGGCGCCGCGCTGCGCGGCCTCGATGATCAATTGATTGGCCAGCTTGACGATGCCGGAATCGGTCTCGTCGATCTCGTCTTTGTCCTTCTCTTCCTCCTCGGCCGTTCCCTCCCCTTCCCCGAGCTGGTCGAGGATCTTGGCCAGGTCGGCGCTATCGACCGCCGACTCCTCCGCCTCGCCATAGGAGACGGCGATGTAGGAGAGGATCTCGTGCTTCATGCCGGCCCAGAAGTCGTAGCGCGGCGAGAGGTTCATGGCCCGGATGGCGTCGAGGCGGGTGAGGTCGTGCGGATCGTCGACGGCGATGACCAGCACCCCCGGCCGCCGCTCGATCGGCGCGCAGACGTACTTCTTCCACATGTCGGACGGCACGCGGTCGCGGAACTCTTTCTGGATGGTCTGCGTGCCGTCGTAGCTGAAGAAGCTGGTGCTGTAGAACGCGGCCAGCGATTTCCCCAGCTCGTCTTTCGGGACGTTGTAGTCCTCGATGAGGACCTTCTCGATGGTGGTGTTATTCACTCGCGCGCTGGAGACGGCCGCCTCGATGTCCTTCTCCGAGACGATGCCTTTGTCGACGAGCGCGCCGAGGCGTGAGGGCTTGGTCTGCCGGGTGGCGCGGTGCTGGTTGTAGAAGGCGATCCCGAGGATCCTTCCGATCTCCTCGGCGGCATCCTCGTCCTGCGCGGTGAAAGCCACGCCGTGCCGTTTGTTGATGAGCTGCACCACGCCGAGGAGGTACTTCTCGAAGAGGATCGGAACCGCGAGCACCGCCTTGGTACGAAACCCGGTCTGCTTGTCCCACCGCTGGTCGAAGCGAAGGTTGGCGTGGAACCTCGCCAGCTCGGTGGCGTCGTAGGCATCCTTGATGTTGATGGTCTTCCGCGCCAGGGCCGTGAATCCGGCGATGGAGGAGAACGACTTCGGCACCCGGATCTCTTTCGGCACGTCGCCAACCTTGGTCAGCGAGTACAACTCCTGGTTCTTGGTATCGACGGCATAGATCGTGAGCCGCTCGGCATCGAGAAGCTCGAGGATCTTGTCCTTGAGCGTCATCAGGATGTGCGGGATGGACTCCGCGGCGTTGATCTGATTGGTGATCCCGGTGAGCTTCTTCCGATACTCGAGCTCCCGCTCGAGGGAGGATGGCGAGGCCTGCACGGTCATGTCAGGAGTCTCCGATCTTGGTGGGGGAAAAGGATAGCGCATACACATCCGGCGGAAAGCGTAGAATTCTCGAGCATGCAAGGCAGTCTGAGCGTCGTTGAGATCGATCCGGAGATCATGAGCGGAACGCCTGTGTTCGCAGGGACGCGCGTACCGCTTTACAACCTTTTCGACTATCTCGAAGCCGGCGACCCGTTGGACAAGTTTCTCGCCTCGTTTCCCTCAGTGACGCGGGAGCAGGCAATCGCGGCGTTGGAGTTGGCGAGGGAGGCGGTGGCCGGAGTTGCGGGTTCTGATCGATGAGTCGCTTCCGGTGGAGTTAGCGGGGGAGCTGCCTGGGTTTGACGTCGTCACCGTTCACGCGCAAGGATGGCTCCATCTACGGAACGGCGTCCTGCTCCGGGCGGCGGTTCGGTCCGGCTTCTTTGTTCTTCTGACCGCGGACAGCAAGCTGCGGTATCAGCAGAACGTTGCAAAGATCGGTATCGCGGTTGTCGTTGTCGTCCATGTCCGCAACCGCATCGAGGATTTGCTGCCGTTGATCCCACGAATAGTTGATGCCCTCACCGGGATCAAAGCGGGTGAAGTGGTGGAGATCGACGGACGGTCGCGCTGAAGAAAAAATCCAACCACAGAGGCACAAAGGACACAGAGAGTCTCTGTGATCTCTGTGCCTCTGTGGTTCAGTCAGTCCTTCGCGAACGCCTGCCGCAACGGTTGCAGATCGTCCGCGGGGACGTCGGCAACCGCGACGAACGCCAGTCCCCGCGCCCGCCAGACGACGATCGTCATCCCGGCGTGGGATTCAATCGCGCGCGGCACCGCGTCGTCGGGGAAGACGAAGAGGGAGATGCGGTGGGCTCCCTTGCCGATCAATAGGTACGCACCCTGCTGGCCACGCCAGTAGATGACGCGGCCGCCGATTAAATGAAAAGGCGGCGCGAGGTCGGGGACGTCGACGGCGAACGGGAGCTTTCCTCCGAACCATGGCTTGACCGTGTGGCGATCGGTCGAGAGCACGTCGACCGGGTTCGCGCTGGCGAGGATGGTGGTGTGCAGGTCGACGAGCTGGGTTGCCGTCGCGTCGCGCGTGCGCCAGAGCACGCCGCCGGCGACGACCAGCGCGAGAATCGCGGCCGCGGCGAGCCACCAGGCGGTGTAAGAACGGCGTGGCGGATGTGCGAGCACGCGTGCACGCAGCGCGGCCGGCGGCGTGAAACGCGGCATAGCGCGGAGAGCGCGCTTCATCTGCATCACCGACAGGGCCGCGCTCGCGCAGGATGCACATTCCTGAAGGTGCGCGGCATCATCCAACTCCCCATCCGCATACTGCTCGATCTCCTCGGCTGTCAGATGTCGGCTCATCGGTCGCCTCGCAGGGTGTTCCGCACCTTCTGCCGCGCGCGGATGAGCCGCGAGGTGACCGTTCCGATCGGGATCGACAGCGTTTCGGCAATCTCGCGGTAGCTCATGTTCTCGACATCCGATAAGACCAGCACCTCGCGGAACGGCAGCGGCAGCGCTTCCATCGTCTGGCGCAGCATCTCGCTGTCGGCCCGCGCGAGGAAGAGCGACTCCGGCGTCTCCTCCACGCTGAGCTGCTCGTAGGTATCGGGATCTTCGTCGATCGAGAGCGGCGGCACGGCGCGCAGGCCGCTGCGCGACGTCAGAAACGTGTTGCGGAGGATGCGGTACATCCAGGCGCGGAAGTTCGTCCCCGGCGCGAACGAGCCGAAGCCGCGCAATCCCTTCAGATAGGTCTCCTGCACGAGGTCCTCCGCTTCGATCGGATCATGCGTCAGCCAGCGGGCGTAGTTGTACAGCGGCTCGAAGAGTGGCAAGGCCAGCTCCTCGAACCCCGACCGCAAGTCAGCCGAGTCCTGCGTCATTCGAAGCACTTCTACCTCATGTAACCGGCGAATGGATGAAAAAAGCCCGCCGCCAGTTCCACACCTCGGAAGGACAAAAAATCATGAAAAACGATTTCGACCGCCGCGCATTCATGCGCATCTCCGCAATGTCGATCGGCGCGGGAGCACTGTTGCAGTTCTCCCCGCTGTCAGGAACGGCGCGTGGAGCCTTGATGGCCGGCCTCGGCCGCAAACAGAACGGAGAAGCACCCGGAGCGTTTTCCATCGTGCAGCTCAGCGATACCCATGTCGGCTTTCAGGGGCCACCCGATCCCCTCGGCACGAAGGCGTTCGAGCGGGCCGTCGACGTCGTCAACGCGCTCGATCCGCAGCCGGAGATGATCCTCTTCACCGGCGACCTCACCCACGACAGCGACGATCCGGCCGAGCACGCGAAACGCTTCAAGGCCTTCCGCGAGATCAGCGGCCGCCTGAGGGTGAAGAAGCAGATGCGCGTGCCGGGCGAGCACGACGCCGCGCTCGACGGAGGGGTCCTGTTTCGGGAGAACTTCGGCGAAACGCACTACTCGTTCGATCACCGAGGAGCGCACTTCGTGGCACTCGACAACGTGTCGCAGGGGAAGCCGATCGTCGGCGACGAACAGATCGCCTGGCTGAAGAAGGATCTGTCCCGATTCCCGAAGACGGCGCCGATCGTCGTCTTCACCCATCGGCCGCTCTTCGACCTCAAGCCCGATTGGGAGTGGTTCACCTCGGACGGCGATACGGTGATGAACGTCCTGGCGCCGTACGAGAACGTGACCGTCCTCTACGGCCACATTCATCGCGAAGATCACAAAACGATCGGCCACGCCCATCACCACGCGGCGCGCTCGCTGATCTTTGCCTTCCCCGATCCGTCAGTGGCCGAGAAGAAGCCGCTTCCCTTCAACCCGCAACAGCCGTTCAGGAACCTCGGAATCCGCACGATCAGCGGCACGACCGCTTCCCGTGCGCTCGCCGCCGGCATCAATGACGTCGAGCTCTCGATCCGCGAGCTCTCCGGCACGGAAGGAATTCAACAACTGCTCAAAGTAGGAGAAAGCCTGTGAAACGCACACTGGTCGTCATCGCTGCCGTCATCGCCCTCATCGCCGCCACGCAGCTCAGCCTGGCGCAGGAGCCAACCCCCCGCGTGGTCGAGATCACGGCAAAGAAGTTCGAGTTCAACCCGAAGCAGATCACGCTCAAACGCGGCGAGCGCGTCACCATCCGCGTGGTCAGCAGCGACCGCGCCCACGGTTTTCTGGTCAAGCCGCTCGGCCTCGATCTCGACACCGACATCGGAAAACCGGCCGAGAAGACCATCACGCCCGACACCGCCGGCACCTTTCCGGCGATCTGCGACCACTACTGCGGATCCGGACACGGCAATATGAAGATGACGGTCATCGTCGAATGAGTGCCATCCCGCACACCTCCGTTCCGCGGATTCTGCTAGAGTCTGCGCCGCCAAATTCCGCAGGAACGGAGTGTCATGGAATCCAGTCTCGAGATCGGTTTTTTGCGTGTCTCCGAAAAAGCTGCCATCGCCGCCGCCCGGACGATGGGCTACGGCAAACGGAAGTACTCCGACCAGGTTGCCGTCGAATCGATGCGCGAAGAGCTGAACCGGCTCAAGATGCGCGGCACGGTCGTCATCGGAGAAGGAGAGCGGGACAAGGCGCCGATGCTGTACGTCGGCGAGCCGCTCGGCCGCGGCTGGACGGAGGGGGAGATCTATCCCGAGATCGACATCGCCGTCGATCCCCTGGAGGGGACGAACCTCTGTGCCACCGGCTCGGCGAACTCGATCGCCGTCCTGGCGGCTTCGGAAAAGGGCGGCCTGCTCAACGCCCCCGACGTCTACATGGACAAGATCGTCGTCGGCCCGACCGCGGCGGACTATGTCAGCCTGACCAACTCGGTGCACGAGAACCTCAATCAGATCGCCGAGGCCTTTCAGAGGGATGTCGATGAACTGACGATCGTCGTGCTTGACCGCGAACGGCATCACGACCTCATCGCCCAGATCCGCGAGGCGGGTGCACGCATCAAACTGATCACTGACGGCGACCTCTCCGCCGGCATCGCCGCGGCCGTGCGCGGCACCGGCATCCACGCGGCCATGGGCATCGGCGGCGCGCCGGAAGGCGTGTTGACCGCGGCGGCCATGCGCTGCCTCAACGGCCGGATGCAGGGCCGCCTCAAGCCGCTGGAGAAGTGGCAGGAGGAGCGTCTGAAGTCGATGGGTTACGTCGACGGCGAGAAGGTCTACGACACCGCGGAGCTGGCCTCGGGGAACGACATCATCTTCTGCGCCACGGGCGTCACCGACGGCGACCTCCTGCGCGGCGTCCGCTTCTTCGGCGGCGGCATCCGCACCTCATCGCTATTCATGTCCCTGAAGACGAACAACATCCGCTTCGTCGACACGATCCACCGCGAAGAGGGATCGAAGCTGGCGGTATCGTTCGGGTAGCGGCGCTTCGCGCGTTGTCTGCGGCTTCGCCGCGTTGTCGGTTGGCTGCGCTGCGGCGCGTGGACGGTGGTCGAAACGTAGGTCGGACTTACTCTCCAGTCCGACCGGCTCAGCGAGGTCGGAAACGCCGTTGACGGGGGTTTCACAAGAGGTCGGACTGAGAGTCCGACCTACGTTCACCGGCCACGCGCGCCGCAGCGCGCAGACAACCGACAACGCGGCGAAGCCGCAGACAACGCGCGTCAGCGCAGCACATCGCGGAACGCCTTCGGCAGCGCGGCGGTGAACACCAGATGCTTTCCGCTCGTCGGATGATCGAAGCCGAGGAGCTTGGCGTGGAGGCCGAGGCGGCCGAGCGGGTTCGTTTTCGCCCCGTACATCTTGTCGCCGGCGACAGGGTGGCCGGCTTCGGCGAGGTGGGCGCGGATCTGGTTCTTTCGCCCCGTCTCCAGCGTCACCTCTAGCATGGAGAACGGTCCTTTGGTGACGATTGTCCGGTAGTGCGTCACGGCGTGCTTGGCGTCAGGATGCGCGTCGACGCTGACCATCTTCAGGTCGCGCTGCTCGAAGAGGTTCGATTCGATCGTCCCCTCCGGCGGATCGATGGCCCCTTCGATGATGGCGACGTAGATCCGCTCGACGCTGTGGATCATGAACTGTTCCTTGAGCCGTTCGCGGGCGAAGAAGTTCTTGGCAAAAACGAGGACGCCTGAGGTATCGCGGTCAAGGCGATGGACCACCTGCACGCGATCCTCACCGGCGCTGCCGAGGTATTCGTTCAGATAGGCCTGCGCCGTCGTCTCGCGCTCCCGCTCCGTCGCCACCGTCAACAGCCCTTGTGATTTGAGAATGACGATGACGTCGCGGTCTTCATGAAGGATGGCGATTCCGGGAGGGAGAACGCGTTGATCGGACCTGGCGATCACTTCGAGGATCTCATCCGGATCGACGACGCGCCTGGCATCCTTCTCCGTATCGCCGTTCACCCGCACGCGCCCGTTCTGCAGCATCTGCCGCAGCGTCGTCCGCGACGAGTCGGGATAGAGCTGCGCAAGCGCATCGAGGAGAGGGATCGGTTCGGTGCGAGGCACGGGAGTGCATTGTCTCGCGGTTGAAGAGTTGCTGGGTTGCTGAGTCACTACACCAGGAACTTAGCAACCCAGTAACTTAGCAACCCAGCAACCCCGAGACCGCGAGACCCCTGCCGTGACAAAATCCCGCCACGGAGGACCACGCATGGAATACAAAATCGTCGGCGACGTGATGCAGGCGCTGCAGATCACTCTCCACCAGAACGAAGAGATCTACGCCGAAGCGGGATCGATGCTCTACATGGGACCGGGGATCGACCTGCAGGCGAAGATGACCGGCGGACTGATGAAAGGGCTGATGCGCAAGTTTCTGGCCGGCGAATCGCTGTTCATGAGCGTCTTCCACTGCGAAACCGCGAGCGCGCACATGGCCCTGGCCAATCCGATCGCGGGAAAGATCTTCCCCATCCAGCTCAACAACACGACGATTCTCGCCGAGCGCAACGCCTACCTCTGCGCAATCGGCAACGTCGACCTCAGCGTCGCCTTCACCAAGCGCTTCGGAGCCGGCCTGTTCGGCGGCGAAGGCTTTCTGCTGCAGAAGATCAGCGGCCAGGGTCTGGTCTTCCTTCACGCCGGCGGCAACATGCTCGAGTTCAATCTGACGGCGGGCGAGCAGCTACGCGTCGATACCGGGTGCATCGTGTCGATGGCCGACACCGTCACCTACGACATCCAGTTCGTCGGCGGCTTCAGCAACGCCCTCTTCGGCGGCGAGGGTCTCTTCTACGCCACGCTCACCGGTCCGGGACACGTGGTCCTGCAGACGCTGCCATTCAGCAGACTGGCCAGCCGCCTCATGGCCGCCGCGGGCGGACACCACCAGGATGAGTCGAAAGGATTAGGCGGGTTCGCGGGAGATGTGCTGGGGAACATCATCTCGGGGGATTGATCCGCGGAAAAGCGAATGTTGAATGTTCAATGTCGAATGTTCAATGTTGAATGAGAGCTTCACTGGTCGGCTCATCATTCAACATTCGACATTCAACATTGAACATTCAACATTTGTCTTTAAGGCTCCCTCGAATCCGCCAGCCCTACCTCATCGAAAACACCACCGACACCGTAAACACCAACTCCTCCGTTCCGCTCTCGACGGGCACCGGCTCGGCGACGACGGCGGCCATGGCCCGGACGCCCATCGGCCGGGGCGGCTGGGGAGTCATCGATCCGATCTCGTTGATGATCATGGCCGGGCCTAGGGTGCGGCCGGCGGCCTGGGCCAGGAGGGAGGCCTTGGCGCGGGCGTCCGCGAATGCTGCCCGCAGCCCTTCGTCGCGGCCGCGCGCGGTATCGGAAACGGAGAACGAAAGGCCCGACGTCTGATTCACGCCGGCGGCGATGGCAACCTGCAGAAGACGGCCGGCGTCGGCGACCTGTTTCTTCGTCACGGTGATGCTGTTCGAGACCTGATAGCCGACCACGCGCGGCAGTTTCCCCTGCTGTTGCTGGCTGTAGTCCTGCTGCGGATAGATGGAGAAATTCGAGGTCTGGATCTCGTCGGCCGTTGCTCCGGCCTTCTTCAGCGCCGCGATGACCGCGGCCACCTTCGTGTTGTTCTCATTCACCGCTTCCTCGACCGTCGGCGAGGTCGTCTGCACCGAGACGTTGAACGAGAACCGGTCCGGCGCCGCGTGGACGCGGCCGGTGCCGGTGACGCTCACGGTATCGGGAGGCGGTGGTGACGATTGCGCGAGGGCGCCCGCGGAAAGGGCCAGAGCGGCTACGGCAATCAGAAATCTTTTCATGCGACCTCCTGCTTTGACTCGATGATCGCGCGCGCTACAATGCGCGCCCCGTGCCTGCGAAACGTCGCGGCTCGCGGCGCCCACGGGAGACAAAACACGAATGGCTGATCCAAACGATCGCGTGCCGGGACAGGCACTCGGGCGGTACTACGTCGACACGCAGTGTATCGACTGCGACCTCTGCCGGGAGACCGCCCCCGCCAACTTCCAGCGCAACGACGAGGAGGGGTTCTCCTACGTCTACAAGCAGCCGGAAACGCCGGATGAGGAGACATTATCGAAGGATGCACTGGATAATTGTCCGGTAGAGGCGATTGGGAACGACGGTTAGGAAACGGAGCGCTGGCGTCCTCGCCGGCTGGCCCGGCAGCGTCTCGCCGCTGGCCTGGCAAGACTCCATACTGTTGATCGCAATCCAACACCGGAGGCGAGACGCCTCCGAGCCAGCCGGCGAGACGCCAGCGCTCCGGTTACATCAATGCATCTTCTTGTCTTCACTCACCTGTTCGTGCCAGTCGTCGGCCAGCAACACCTCGATCAGCTCCTGCAGCTCCTCCATGTGAAACGGTTTGGTGAGGGCGGCGGTGCGGTTGTTCCCCTTGGTGATGGTCAGGATGTCGCCCTTCCCTGAGGCCACGACCACCGGCGTCTTCTTTCCCTGAGCGACGTACCAGGCGATCCACTCCTCGCCGCTCATACCGCCGGGGAGATTGAGGTCGAGCAGGATGAGGCGCGTGTCGGGATTGCGCAGCAGGAGGGAGATCCCTTCGGTGGCGCCGGTAGCCGAGAGAACCTCGTAGCCGCGCTTCTGCAGGTAGGACTTGTAGAGAGCGAGAACGTCAGGATCGTCTTCGATGGCGAGGATCTTGTGGTTCGCTGCGTTGGTGTTCGTCGTCGCTTCGGTCATCATGCGCGAGACTCCTCGAGTCCGCCTGATGCGAAAGGCGTGCTAACCTCAGCCGCCGATGGGAATCGCCCTCTGGTCGGGCTGCGCGCTGGTGGTTTTCTTCGTCGTCCAGCGCGTCCCCTACGCACGCCCGGCCGGCTGGATCGGCGAGTTGCTCGCGGCGCTGATCAGCGCCCTGGCGATGGGCGTCGTGGCCACCGCCCTCGACTTCGGCGGCTGGAAGGAGCCCGACTGGCGTGCCGCGCTCTTCGTGACATCCGGATGTGCCGCGATGATCGGCGCCATTCGGCTCATCAGGATATTGGGCACTCCGACCCCCTCCCAAAAATCATGATCCGCGCCCCGCTCACCCTCCTTCTCCTCACCCTCAACGCCGCGTTCTGGGGCTCGACCATCGTCCTCCTCGGCGTGGTGAAGTTCGCCATCCACATCACCGCGCCGCGCAGCCGCGCCCGCACGCGCGTGATCCTCATGCTGGCCTGGCTGGCCACGCGCTGGGTGGCCGGCAACGACCGGATCTTCGACCTGATGCTGCCGACGAAATGGGAGATCGACGGCATCGGCGACGATGTCACGCCCGAGGGGCGCTACCTCATCGTCGCCAATCACCTCTCCTGGGTCGATATCTTCGCCCTCTTCCGCGCTTTCCACGGCCGGGCCGCATTCATCCGCTTCTTCCTCAAGCGCCAGCTTTTCTGGACGCCGATCGTGGGACAGGCCTGCTGGGCGCTGGAGTTTCCATTCATGCGGCGCTACACGCCGGAGTATCTGGAGAAGCATCCCGAAAAGCGCGGCACGGACCTGATGACGACGCGCAAGGCCTGCCAGCGCTACCGCAACTTCCCCGTGGCCGTGCTGAACTTCCTGGAAGGAACGCGTTTCACCCGCGCCAAGCACGAGGAACAGCAATCGCCCTATCGCCACCTCCTCCGCCCACGCATCGGAGGCATCGCCTTCGTCCTGGCCGCCCTCGGCGATCAGCTCGACGCCATCTACGACGTCACGCTGGCCTACCCTCCCGACAACGACGTCACCATGGGCCGGTTCGTCGGCGGCCGCATCCCGAAGATCATCATCCACGCCCGCCGCGTCGACCCACCCCCGCACGTCTTCGATCCCGCCGTCACCCGTCCCGGCCCCGAGCGCGAGGAGCTGAAGGTGTGGATGGATGGGATGTGGCGGGAGAAGGATGCGCTGTTGGATGGGTTGTTGCGTTTGTAGGTTGCTGGGTTGCTGAGTTGCTGGGTTACGGAGTCTCGGGGTTGCGCGGTCTCGCGGTGTTCGGTATTCAAACCCACGACCCATCGATCCACCACCACGAGACCGCGTAACCGCGAGACCTCGCAACCGCGGTCCTACCGTGGTACACTAGTACCATGGTACAAACAATCGAACGTGCCCAGACCGGGATGCGCATCGAGAAGAGAATCCTCAAGGTCCTGAAGGCCATGGCCGAAGTGCATGACATGTCGCTCGGCGATCTCATCGAAGGGATCGTGCTGCACGCCTTCGAAGGGAAGGCGCCGTTCGGGCGGGAGTCGCTGAAGAAGATCGCCGAGCTGAAGAAGATCTACGGCCTGACCCTCACCGCCGCCGATTCGCACAAGCTCATCGAAGAGCCGGCGAAACGGAGACCGGCGAAAGGAAGGACATGATGACCGATCGCGAATTCGCGCACGCCTTCGAGCGCTGCACGCTTCCGAACGAGAGCTTCCACCACCGCGATCACGTCCGCCTGGCCTGGATCTATCTCCGCGACCAGCCGCCGCTCGATGCCCTTGCCCGCTTCACGCAGTCGCTCAAGCGCTTCGCCGCCGCGAAGGGAAACCCGGGGCTCTACCACGAGACGATCACCTGGGCCTACCTCCTCCTCATCCACGAACGGATGCAGCGCACCTCGGCCGCCGATTTCGAATCGTTCGCCGACGAGAACGCCGACCTGCTCGTCTGGAAACCATCGATCCTCGACCGCTACTACGACCGCGCCACGCTCGATTCGGAGCTGGCGCGACGGACGTTTGTGATGCCGAGCAGGTAGCGCCAGCGTCTCGCCGTAACCGGAGCGCTGGCGTCTCGCCGGCTGGCCCGGAGGCGTCTCGCCTATGGTGTCGGATTACGACTAACTGTGTCGAATCTTGCCAGGCCGGCGGCGAGACGCCGCCGGGCCAGCCGCCGAGACGGACGGCGCTCCTATAGACGCCAGCGCTCCTCCATTACGAAACTCTTCGTTGACATCAACGAAAAACTTCGTATGATTGCTTGCGTACAAGAGGAAATGACCATGACCGACCGACAACCACCACGACCGACGGACGCCGAACTGGCCATCCTGGGTGTGCTGTGGGAGCGCGGACCGAGCACCGTCCGCGACGTCCACGAACAACTCAACAAGGATGGCTCCACCGGCTACACCACCATCCTCAAACTCCTGCAGATCATGACCGAGAAGGGGCTCGTCGTCCGTGACGAGAGCGAGCGTGCGCACGTCTACCAATCGCGCTACGGCGAACAGAAGACGCAGCGACAGTTGCTGGCCGATCTGGCCGAGCGCGCCTTCGGCGGTTCGGCGACCAAGCTGGTCATGCAGGCTCTATCGGGAAGAAAAGCGAACGCCGCCGAGCTGAACGCCATCCGCGAGCTGCTCGACACTCTTGAAGGAGAATCGCGATGAACGGAATCGGCACACTCCTCGGCACTCCTCTGGCTCAGGCCATCGGCTGGGCTCTCCTCCACCTCCTCTGGCAGGGAGTGCTCGTCGCCGCCATCCTCGCCGCGACCCTGGCTCTCCTCGCGCGCCAGAGCGCAAACGCCCGCTACCTCGCCTCATGCGGCGCCCTGGCGCTGCTGGTCGTGCTCGGAGCGGCGACCGCATATCGTTTCTATGACGGGGATCGGGAGTCGGGAGTCGGGGGTCGGAGCGACGCGAGCAACGTCGCCCTGAGCGCCTCAACGGCTCAGGACGCAAATCTCCAACCTCTCGACGGTGACAACCGACAACTGACAACCGACAACTGGTTCACCACTCTCGCCACCTTCGCCAAATCCCATCTTCCCCAGATCGTCCTGGTCTGGCTGACCGGCGTCCTTTTCCTCTCCATCCGGCTGCTCTTCGGATGGTTGCGGGCGCACGCCATCGCCAAACGGAACGCCACCGGCGCCGCTCCTGAGTGGCAGCGCGCGGCCAGCCGGCTGGCGCATGCGCTCAAACTGCGGCGCGCCGTACAGCTCCTGGAATCGGCGGCGGTGGAAGTTCCGACGGTCATCGGGTGGCTGCGACCCGTCGTCCTCCTGCCGGCGGCGACGCTGACCGGCCTCTCCACCGAACAGATGGAGATGATCCTGGCGCATGAGCTGGCCCACGTCCGCCGCAACGACTTCTTCGTCAACCTGATGCAGGCCGTCGTCGAGACGCTCCTTTTCTACCATCCGGCCGTGTGGTGGATCTCGCACCGCATCCGCGTCGAGCGCGAGCACTGCTGCGATGACGTCGCGGTCTCCGTTTCCGGCAAGCCGCTGGTCTACGCCCGCGCCCTCACCCGCCTCGAAGAGCTGCGCGTCGAAGACGCCCAGGCATTCGTGGCCGCCAACGGCGGCTCGCTCATCGGCCGCATCCGCCGGCTGGCCGGCACGCGCATCGAATCGCCCAACGCCCCCTCGCGCTTCGTCGCCGGTGCCGCGCTCCTCACCGTGCTCCTGGCGCTCCTGATCGCGCCGTCGCTCCCTCTCCGGGGACAACAGCAGAAGGCGGACACGCCGACGCCGAAGCCGCAGGTCTCGCAGACTACGGTCGACGTGAAAGCCGAGACCGCGGATGCGGATGACGATATGGATGCCGAGGCACCTGAGGCGGAAGGAGTTCCGGAACCGCCGGAACCGCCCACTCCGGGCATCGCTCCGCGACCCGTCATCTGCGGCATTCCGGGAGGCATTCGCGGCGGAATTGCCGGCGGCATACCTGGTGGAATTGCCGGTGGCATACCCGGTGGAATCGCCGATGGCGTGGTTGATGGAATCGTGGATGGAGTGACTGACGGCGTCATGGTCAATGTCGCCCCTGCCATCGCCATGACGCAGAGGGTTCGGCCCATGGTGGCCATGGCCGCGCCGAGGGTAGCGGTCGCCACGCCGAGGGTATCGGTAACCGCGCCGATGGTCGCGATCGCGGCGCCGAGGGCGGCCATGCGCGCCCTCGCCAACCTCGATTTCAGCGACATCGAAGGCGTCCCCACCACCCCGCGGCCGGACGGCCGCAAACGCCGGCACATCGGCGAAGGGGGGAAGCTCACGGTCGACGATCTGATCGAGCTGCGTGCCGCGGGCGTGACCCCGGCCTACATCGACACGATGCGCGGCGCCGGACTCGGCGAGCTCTCGCTCGACGAGATCGCGGAGATGAAAGCCGTCGGCGTGACCCCCGAATACATCCGCGGCCTTCGCGATGCCGGGATCAAGTTCGACAGCGCCCGCAACGTCACCGAGCTGCGCGCCATCGGCATCACCGGCGAGTACGCGGCCCAGATGCGCGCGGCCGGCTACGCCAATCTCACCACGAAACAGCTCGTCAACCTTCGGGCCGTGGGCGTCTCCCCCGCCTACGTCAAGCAGATCGCCGATGCCGGTTACCGCAACCTGACACCGAACGAGCTCGTCGAGCTCCGCGCGCAGGGTGTCAACCCCGAGTTCATCAAATCGCTCCATGACGCCGGCTACACCAACCTCTCCGTCAAGGACCTGGTCCGGATGGCCGCGATGGGCGTGAATGCCGATTTCATTCGGGATCTGGCGAAATACAAGGTGAAGTGATGTAGGGAGCTCGCAGCCCCGGGGTCTCGCGGTCTCGGGGTTGCGCGGTCTCGCGGTGTGTGACCGGCAAATCCCGCGACCGCGAGCCCAGACACCGCGAGACCTCGTAACCGCGAGACCGCGAGACCCCGTCATAAGGAGACAACACCATGCGCCGTGCCCTAGCCATCGTATTCTTCTTCCTGGCCGCCTTCACCGCGCGCGCCGCGCAGCACGGGGCGTGGCATCTCTCGCAACGCAACGACGGAAGAATGCAGATCGATCTCATCAGCGATCACAACCAGAACAGCCATCCGATCGAGCGGACCGCCTTCACCGGCCTCACCGCGGCGCAGATCGATGCCGGCGCCGACACGCCGGTCGACTTCCGGCTGGTGCGCGATGCCGGCACGCTTCACTTCACCGGTACGTTCCTCAATGGCGACGGCGTCGGCCGCTTCACCTTCGAGCCGAACGCCTCCTACGTGTCGACGCTGCGCGGACTGGGCGTCGAGGCGAGCGAGCTCGATGATGAGCGCCTCTTCTCCCTCGCCATTCACGACGTCTCGGCGTCATTCATAAGAGAAATGCAGTCGCTCGGCTATCGCGAAGATCTCGACCGATACGTCGCCTTCCGCATTCACGGCGCCACGCCGCAGTTCGTGCGCGAGCTCAACGCCCTCGGATACAAACCCGACGGCGAGGAACTGGTCCGCTTCCGCATCCACGGCGTCTCCCCGGAGTTCATCAAAGGGATGAAAGAGCTCGGCGCCCGCGACCTCGAGTCCGACAATCTCGTCAAACTCCGCATCCACGGTGCCTCCGTCGACTACGTCCGCGAGCTTCGCGACCTCGGCTACCCCAACCTCACCGCCGACCAGATCGTACAGATGCGCATCCACGGCGTCTCGACCAGCTACATCCGCGATCTGAAGAGCGCCGGCTACGCAGGCATCCCGGTGGAGAAGCTGGTGTCGATGAGGATCCACGGCATCGACGCGGAGTTCGTGAGGAAGACGAAGTAAGCGGAGCGGCGGAGCCGCAACGGAGCGCTGGCGTCTCGCCGGCTGGCCCGGAGGCGTCTCGCCTCCGGTGTTGGGATTACGAGCAAATGTCTGGAGTCTTGCCAGACCGGGGGCGAGACGCCCCCGGGCCAGCCGCCGAGACGGACGGCGCTCCGTTTGGCAGCCATCAATGCCGCACGGCCCTCCCCCTGCCAACCCTTGCCGCCGGCTGCCACCCCAACTGCACCACCTCGAAGTCGCTCCCTTTGATCGCACCAAACGCAGGGTTGAGGATGTCGTTGTCCCAGCGCGGGTCGTAGGTTCCGGTCACATACAAGTCCGTGCCGTTGTCGGCGACGATCAGGCCGTAGGTCTTCATCGCCTGGAAAATCCGGCGCAGCGGCTCCGGGAAGCCGGAGATGTCCTTCGACGCTTTCAGCCTCAGGCGCGCGCCCATCGGCAGCGCGCCGCTGGTCGAGCCGGCGCGATGCGAGGCGGGATAGACGTAGCCGTTCGAGTGGCGCACCGTCACACGGAAGGCGTGGCGGATCGGATCGCTGCCGTACGCCTCGTCGTAGCGCACCAGGCCGGGCAGGATGGCCAGGCCGGCGGCGTCGGCGCTCGTCCAGCCTTCCGGCCGGCGCGCGTTCGCGTCGAGAGGGAACGTCGCGCCGGAGCCGGCGATCCATTGCGAGCCTGTCCAATGCAGCGCGTACAGCTCGTAGAGCATGCGGTGATCGCGATCGACCAGAAGCATGTGCCGGTCGCCGTCGGCGTTCGGGTCGCCGCCGGCCAGCCCTCCCTCGATCCACTTCTGTTGGGTCTTCGCCTCTTCGGGGATCGGATAGCCGGGCGGCCGGCCCGGTGCGGCCACGTCGCTCTCGTCCGCGTAATCGAACATCACCGGGAGAAGCGGCTGCGCGCCGGAGACGACGATGAACGGCATACCGTAGATCGGCGCCGAGGGGTCGCCGCTGTCGGTGCCGAAATCGGGATGCATGCCGCGGGTCGCGCCGATATCGCTGATGTATGCCGCGCTCTTCGGATCGACCGGGGCCGCGCTGATGTCGGTGTTCCACCAGTTGGTGAGAGGAAAAAGCGGCAGCGGCTGGGGAAGTGCGCCGCCTGGTTGAGGTGACTGGGCGGCCGCGCCCAAGACCAGGGCTGCCGAGGCGAGGAAGCAGATGAGGAAGCGGGACATGAAACGGATTCTCCGCTAACGGCACTAATCCGTTGTATCTGGCGTCACAGCGCACGGCAAGTTTCCGAATGAGATTGCTTTGACTACAATGTCACGGTTATTCAAATAAGTAGCGGAACAAATCCAAACCAGGCGAGCCGTCCGCTCCCCGCAACCAACTAAGCGAGGTCTCACTCAGTGAAGCAGATTCGACTCGTTACCGCCGTCGCGTTTCTCCTTGCCTCCGCCGCCTCGGCCACCGTGTTCCAGCCCACCAGCGACCGCCAGCTCGTCGACCGATCCGAGTCCGTCGTCGTGGCCGCGGTGCGGGACGCGGCGTCGCGGGTGCGGGCCGACGGCTACGTCGTCACCGACTACCGGCTCGACGTCGAGCAGACGCTCAAAGGAACGGCCACCGGCACGATCACCGTCAGCGAGATTGGCGGCGCGGCGGGATCGCGATTCACGTTCATCTCCGACTCGGCCGCGTACACCCCCGGCGAGCGGGTGATGGTGTTCTTGAAGAAGCGCAGCGACGGAACGTACTTCACGACGTCGATGGCGATGGGGAAGTTCTCGTTCACGCGCAACGCGCGCGGGGAAGCGGTGGTGACGCGGGAGGTTTCCGAGTTGCCTGACGATCCGGCAAGGATGGCGGATGGGTTCGAGAGGTTTGTACGCGAGACGGCGCAAGGGCACGCGCCAAGCGAGCGTTACACGACGACGCTTACACCCATCGTAACTTCACTTCACCCGAGACCGCTCACGTCGCCGCCGGCATCGGCGTATACGCTCGGCGCCCGTTGGCAGGGCGGCGAATCGGGTGCGACGGTAACGTTTTTTGTCAATGGCACGCTCCCCAACGTACCGAACGCCGCCTCGAACATTGCCAGCGGTCTCGCTGCATGGACGAACGATCCAAACGCATTCATCGTTCTCAACGGCGGCGGCGCGCCTCCACCCGGTTCGCACACAACCCCTTTCGCCGACGACGGTTTGAACATCATCTACCTCGGACAGACGCCGGCCGACCCTACGTGTGACGGCGGCCAAGCCTGCATGCTCGGCTCAGGCAATTTTCAGCACAACTACAAAGGAGAAACGTTCATCTCCATCTCCGACGCGGATATCGTCGTGAGCGCTTCGGTCGGCGCAGCGCAGTTTGAAGCACTGATCACCCATGAGTTGGGGCATGCCATCGGACTCCGGCACTCAAACCAGGGCACACCTTCTGACGGTAACGCAATCATGACGTTTCCCGTGAACCAGGGATTCGGCTCCAACCTCCAGCAATGGGATCGAGACGCGATCGACACCGTCTATGGCAACGGCCCCGTCGCCCCTCCGTGCGTCGCCCCCACCTCCGTCTCCATCAGCGGAGGCGGCGCCGTCCCGGCCGGCGGCACCGCCACACTGATGGCAAACGTCACCGGTGGCAACGGCACCTTCACCTATGCCTGGTTCGAAGGGTTCCCATCGGACACCTCCCACCCAGTTGGCAGCAACAGCCCAACCTTCACCACGCCGCCGATCCCCTCCGGCACGAAGAACTACTGGGTCAAGGTCAACAACGACTGCGGCAACGTCAGCGCGGCGACCTCGGTCTTCGCGCAGGAGAACACCTGTACCCCGCCGGCCGTCAGCAGCCAGCCGGCCTCGCAAACCATCAACTCCGGCGGCAGCGCCACGCTCACGGTAAGTGCCGGAGGCTCGGGACCCCTCAACTACCAGTGGTACCAGGCCACCAGCAATGCCGACACCAGTCATCCGGTCGGCACCAACAGCCCGCTCTTCACCACCCCCGGGCTGACGCAAGCGACCTCCTACTGGGTAATGATCAGCAACGCCTGCGGCAACGCAATCAGCAACGTCGCCACCATCTCCATCGCCGGCGCCTGCAACAAGCCCGGGTTCTCCATCCAGCCGTCGAGTAGCATCGCGGTCGCTGGCTCGCAGACCTTCCTCGTCGCCTTCGCCACCGGCGCCACCTCCTACCAGTGGTACAAGGGCAACGCCGGCGACACTTCCACGCCGCTGGCGGGCAGCGGCCCATCGAACGACCGCTGGATCAACCAGATCTACCTCGACCTTCTCGGCCGTCCGGCCGACGCCGCGTCGCTGGCGGGATTCGGCGGTCTGCTCACCGGCGGCACGCCGCGCAGCACCGTCGCCAGCATCGTGCTGACCTCGGCCGAATATCGCACGCGGCTCCTGACCGGCTTCTATGCGACGTTCCTCCGCCGCGCCCCCTCGGCCGCGGAGATCAGCTTCTGGATGCCTGCCTTCGCGGCAAGTCTGACCGACGAACAGATCGAAGCGCAGATCACCGCATCGCCCGAATACTTCTCCCTTGCCGGCGGCACGAACGCCGGCTGGATCAACCGCATCTACAACGACGTCCTCGGACGGACCCCCTCGGCCCTGGAGGCGAGCGGCTTCGCCGCGCTGCTCGGCAGCTCCTCCCGGACCACCGTAGGACTGGCCATCCTCAACTCCAATGAAGCGATCCAGCGCCGCGTGCAGCAGTACTTCCCGCGCTTCCTTCGCCGCGCCGCGACCGCGAGCGAGACCATCGCGTTCTCCGCCTCGATCATCGGCGGCGGCACCGACGAACAGGTCATCGCCGTCATCGTCGGCGCCGACGAATATTTCAACTTCGGCACGATCCTCGTCACTGATCCGATCGCCACGACCACGAGCTACTGGGTGCGCGTCACCAACACCTGCGGCTCGACCGACAGCACCACGGCCATCCTCACCATCCCGCAGTGCCAAACCCTCATCGTGACGCAGCCGCAGGATGCCGTCATCACAACCGGCGGAACGGCGAAGCTCAGCGTCCTCGCCTCCGGCCCGGGCACCCTCACCTATCAGTGGTACCGCGCCCTGTCCGGCGATCCGTCAAACCCTGTGCCCGGCGGCACCGGCCCGGTCCTGACCCTGGCCGGGGTGTCCACTGGTGTCACCCAGTACTGGGTCAAGGTATCGAGCCAGTGCAGCAGCGCGAACAGCAATACCGTGAACGTCACCGTGAACTGCGGCCCGCGCGAGCTGACGATGAGCGTACCGCCGACCGCCCCCTCGGCCTCGGCCTACACGGTTTCGTGGAACGGCGACGCCCAGTTCGATACCCGCTATGAAGTTCAGGAAGCGACTAAAGCCGATTTCAGCGACGCGCTGACGTTCTCCGTAAGCGGCACCCCTTCGCGCACCTTCACCCACACCGTGACGACGGATACTCGCTACTACTACCGCGCGCACGCCGCCCCCGTTTGCGGCGGCAACTTCGGGAACTACTCGACGGGCCAGAGCATGCTCGTCACCGCGCCGCATCCGTCAAACCTGCCGAACTACAACCTCGCCCACGCTCCGTGCACACAGAACTGCACGATCACGCAGCAGATCTTCATCCCTGGCATCGTCACGGCCGGCAAAGAGGCCCTGGCCACCGGCGACACCTTCAGCGCCGCCTCGGACAAACCGTTCATGACCGTCTCGCCGGCGAGCGGACCGCTTCCACCCGAGGGGGCGAACGTGACGGTTACGGTCGACACGTCGCAGTTGGATATCGGCTCGACGCAGGGCAGCGTCACCATCAACAGACTTCCGGCAGCGGCCAAAGTCGGTGCCTTCAGCGATCCGCCGGCCCCGATCACGGTGCCGGTCTCCGTCAGCGTAGTCGCCCCGGTGTCGCCGACGCCGAAAAACCCCAACGCGCCGCTCAACACGTTGCTCATCCCCGCCATCGCGCACGCCGACGGCATCGGCACCCGCTTCGTCTCCGACGTCCGCCTCACCAACACCTCCTCGCAGCCGATCAACTACCAGCTCACCTACACCCCCTCGAACACCGACGGCACGCAGAACGGCAAGCAGGCCAACATCACCGTCTCCGCCGGTGACACCAAGGCGCTCAACGACATCGTCAAGGACTGGTACGGCTCGGGCACGCAGGGCGAGCCCGGCCTCGGCTCGCTTGAGATCCGCCCGCTGAACACCGCGGGGAAAGACACGGTCAGCGTCAGTTTCGCCAGCGTGGCCGCCAGCCGGACTTACAGCGTGACCTCGCTCGGCACCTTCGGACAATTCATCCCCGCCCTGCCGCTGGCGAACTTCCTGGCAAAGAGCGACGTCTCGAAGATCTCGCTGCAGCAGGTCTCGCAAAGCAGTGCCGCGGGAGGTTTCCGTACGAACCTCGGATTCGTGGAGGGCTCCGGGCAGCCGGTCAACTTCGTGGTCACTCTCTTCGACGACGCCGGCGGAAAGATCGCCGAGCGTGCCTACAGCCTCATGCCGTACGAGTCGCAACAGATCAAGCTCGACAACTTCTTCAACGCCACCGGCGTCACTCTGCCGAACGTCGCCGACGGCCGCGTCGAGGTGAAGGTGACCAGCGACACGGGCCGCGTCACCGCGTACGCCTCGGTGCTCGACAACACCACCACCGATCCCCTCCTGGTCTTCCCGGTCGATCCGTCGAAGATCCTGTCGAGCCGCTTCGTCGTTCCCGGCGTGGCCGAGTTCGACAGCTCGTTCTCCAACTTCCACACCGACATGCGCATCTACAACGGCGGCAACGCGGCCGTCGACGTCACGCTCGCCTTCACCGGCGCCAGCGTTCCGAACAAAGTCAGGACCATCGGCGCGGGCCAGACTCTGGCTATCGACAACGTCCTGCCGACGCTCTGGAACATCACCGGCGGCGGATCGGTCGTTGCCACGACCGCCAACGACTCGCAGCTCGTCGTCACCGCCCGCACTTTCAGCCGCGACAAGGTCAACGGCGGCACCTTCGGACAATTCATCCCCGGCGTCACCGCCGCCGATGCCGTCGGCAACGGCGACCGAACGCTGCAGATCGTGCAGCTCGAGGAGTCGCCCGCCTTCCGCACGAACCTCGGTCTGGTCGAAGTGACCGGCAACAGTGCGACGGTCGAGCTGCTCGCCTTCACCCCCGACTCGAAGATCGCCGCGAAAGCGACGGTGCCACTCGCCGGCGGCCAGTACCTGCAACAGGGCCAGATCTTCAAATCGCTCGGCTTCAGCAACGTCTACAACGGCCGCATCAGCGCGCGTGTCGTCGGCGGCACCGGGCGGGTCGCCGCGTACGGATCGGTCATCGACAATCGGACAACCGACCCGACGTACGTGCCGTCGCAGTAGTGACCTGCCTCCCCGTCCCCGAGAGCCGTCCGCAGATAACGCAGATGCGGCGCAGATAAAACCGTCTTCCATCTGCGTTCCATCTGCGCCATCTGCGGATAAGCCTCTTCGCAACACTCGCGAGCCGCGGCAGTTTTCGCGAAGACGAACTCGCGATAACTGCAACGCGCAACATCAGGCAAACAAAGTGAGTCGGATGTAACGGTCTGGACAGTTCGGTCACTACGTGAGTATTGAGAGGAGGAATAATGCAATGACCACCATCCCCGACGAACCGTTACCCGCTCCACCCATCCGCCGTTTCACGTGTGAGGAGATCGAGGCGGCGCAAAACCGCCATTTGGCTGATCTCTGTTCTCACAAGGTCAATACGCTTTCATGCCGGTGCAGTGGCTGCGACAGCGACGGGCCCTATCCGGTCCTCGCCTCCGCGCAGGACGCACAGCTGCTCAATACCGCTTATGACACGAGCACCGGAGGTGCGCTCGCAAGTGGGAATGATGCGCATTGGGAGGTCGGCCTCGGCACGCAGGCCGGCGTCACATCCGTCACCTCGTGGGCACCGGCGCCCGTCGTCGTCAACCCGACCAGCGCCTGGACCACCAGTCCGTTCCACAATGCCGGCTGGATCTCACCGTTCTCAGACGGAAAGCATCCGGCGGGAACCAACAACCTCGACGTCTATTTCCGCTACCGGTTCAACATCGCCTCGTCGGCGAATCCTGCCACATTCGCCGTTACCATGGATTTCTTTTCCGACAATCAGGTCGCCGAGATCTGGGTGAACGGCGTGCAACAGAGCACGCAGCCGAATGGCTCCGGCGTGCTGCCACAGGTAGGAAACACGAGCGCTACTGGCTACGGCGCGTCCGGCTTCGGTCCGAAAAGCGCCGCGAGAATTACGCTGGACAATAGCTGGCGGCGCTGCGAGAACGAAATCATCGTTTACGTGAAGTCCAGCCGGGACTACGTCGGGTTCCTTGCACAGAACGCCGTCGAGGTCAAACCGGGTGAGGACGCCTGCCATTGCCAGTGCGATTGCAAGCCGCTGCAGTTCCCGGACGTGCAACCGTGCATCACCGTGAAGTGGGGCGACAGCAAGTGCGACTGCATGGAGACCGACGACGTCGAGGTGCTCTGCATCACCGTCTGCAACTGCTATTCGAACGTTTCGTTCGAAGACCTCACCATCGGCCAGATCGTCGTGACCGACGCCAACGGCCGGCCGGTACCGACGCTGCCGGACGGCACGCCGTCGGTGCAGGTGATCCCATCCGGCCCGATCTGCTTCGACGAGATCGGCCCGTGTGTCGACGGCCGTCCGGGCTGCGTCTCGCGCGAGATCGTGCTGTATACGCGTGGCGCGGTCGGCGGCAACTACCGGCTGCTGTTCCGCGGCGTCTGTTTCAAGGTCTGCCACGAATACCAGTTGGATCAGTGCTTCACGATGAAGTTGTGCCAGGACTGATCGATGCTTCGCCGCATGAATCTGGCGCTCGCCGCGCCAGATTCATCGCGGCATTGCATTGCCCTCGCTTCTGATCTCACGGCCGCCGAGCGGTCAAGTCCCGGGGTTCACAGGGTGAGCTCTGCGCCTACCCCACGAGGCTTTTCCCGACCTTCATGAGGCTCTGAGCCCACCCCATGAGGCTTTTTCCGACCCCCATGAGGCTGTGAGCCAACCCGAAGAGGCTTTAAGCCTCTTCGGTAGATCCATGGATCTATTCGACGACAAGAAACGGCTCATTAGTAGATCCATGGATACCATGAAGAGGCGAGTTTGGTTCAGCAGGAGGCCCATGACCGAACGGAATTGGCTTAAAGCCTCTTCTGTAGATCCAAGGATCTATTCGGGACGAAGAAATGCCTCTTCAATAGATCCATGGATCTACAAGACGGCCGATTCAGCCCTTTCGTACGTCGGAACGCCCACCCCTTTACGAGATCGCCGGCCGCCGCATCGCCATCGACAGTCCAGACATAGCCGCCAGCTCCTCGGCATACACGGAAGCCACATCGACGAGCTCACGCGGCGTATGAAAAGTCATTCAGGAGAGGACGCTGACAATCGCCCGGCGACGGCGGTACACTTATCCATCATGCACGTCGCCGGCTTTGTGATCTATCTCTTCGCCAGCTCGTTCACTGCGCCCCATACCCAGGTGGCCACTCTCCAGGCAACCCCGGTAACAGCCTCCGCTCCGGGGGAACCATCGGTGACCCCGGAAGGGATACCGGTGAGATCGCCCGACCCGGCGCCGCCGCATCCGCTCAAGCCGCGCGTCCCGCTCGAGACGCCCGTTACCGGCCTGGCACGCATGGCCTTCTCATTGGCAAAGGCCATCTTGCAGCCTCACGGCCGCTGAGCTCATCCCCGACGAAGGGAGCGGTTGTTATACGCAGAGTTGGTGAACTCTGCGTATAATTCGTCGATGGGCTATCTCCGCCTTCCTGAATCCGTGCAGACGCTCTATGCGGAGCTACTCGGGCAGGTACGCGCGGCCGATGCCGAGGCGGCGCTGGGAGGGACGAGCGGCTCGTACGTGTCGAAGGCGATCCGCGGACGAACCTATTGGTACCTTCAGAAGAGCGAAGGAGCCACGAAGCGGCAGATCTACCTCGGAGCCGAAACACCTGAATTGCTCGAGCGAATCAGCGCAGCCACGAAGCATCGATCGAACACTGCACTCGATGAAAACCACCGCCGCGAGCTCGTAGCCATGCTGGCCACGGGCGGCATGTTCCGCGACTCGGCCGCGACGGCGACTGTGCTCCGGGTGCTCGCCGATGCGAGCGTCTTCCGGGCCGGTGGTGTTCTGGTCGGCACGCAGGCATTTACCTGCATCGCCAATATGCTCGGGGTTTCGTTCGACAAAGAAAGCCTTCGCACGGCCGACATCGACATCGCGCACGACACCGCCATTCCTGTCGGACTGAGTGAACGGCCACTCCAGAGTGATCTGCTGCTGCGGCTGCGTTCGGCGGATCGGCGATTCTTCGCTGTACCGGGTCTTAACGCACGCGAGGCCAGCACCTCCTTCAAAGTGCGAGGGCGCGATCTCAGCGTCGACTTTCTTACGCCGGACCGGAGCCGCGGCAAGAGCACAAAGCCTGTCCTTCTCGTTCATCTCGGAATCGCCGCCCAACCGCTGTATGGACTCGACTTTCTGATCGATGAGGCGGTCGACGCCGCGGTCATCGGAGGAAGCGGAATCCGAGTCAATGTCCCGTCTCCGGGCCGGTTTGCGCTGCACAAGCTGTGGGTTGCCGCCGAGCGCTCGCCATCCGAAGCCGCCAAATCCAGAAAGGACCTCCGCCAGGCCGCGCAGATCCTCGAAGTGCTGATTGACGACCGGCCGGACGACATCACCGCGGCCTACAAGGTTCTTTCACGACGGCCGCGTATGCTTCGCCGCGTGCGCGCAAAACTCAAGTCGCTCGAACCGGCTTTGATGTCGCGGCTGACGCCGCTGCTCCCGAAGACCGACTGAGCGAACCTCTAGTAGTGTGCGCGGCAGGACGATAGAGCGGAGATGGTGGCCGAGTTGGGCAACCAGCGCCGCCGGCCGTGCCGGCCTACGCCGGCCTCTCCAGAAGATCCTTGAACTGCTCTTTGTCGATGGCCTTGTCGTATGCGGCGCGGGCGGTGACGGTACCGGCTTCGTAGAGGCGGCGGATGGAGCTGTCCATGTCGATCATCCCCTGCGTGACGCCGGTCTGGATGGCGCTGGTCACCTGCGAGGTCTTTCCCTCGCGGATCATGTTGCCGATGGCCGGGGAGGCGAAGAGGATCTCCAGGGCGGCCACGCGGCCGCCGCCGACCTTGGGCATGAGCTGCTGCGCCACCACGCCGCGGATCGTTTCGCCGAGGACGTTGCGGACCCCTTCCTGCTCCGGAGCGGGGAAGACACTGATGATGCGGTCCATGGTCTTGGCGGCGTTGTTCGTGTGCAGGGTGCCGAAGACGAGCGTGCCGCGCTCGGCGGCGGAGAGGGCCATGGCGATCGTCTCCAGGTCGCGCATCTCGCCGACCAGGATCACGTCCGGGTCTTCGCGGCCCGCTGCCTTGAGCGCCTCGGCGAACGACTTGGCGTGCGTGCCGATCTCGCGCTGGTGCAACAGGCACTTCTTGTTGGCATGGACGAACTCGATCGGGTCTTCGATGGTGATGATGTGCAGGCTGCGCGTCTCGTTGATCAGATCGATGACGGCGGCCAGCGTGGTCGACTTCCCCGATCCGGTCGGGCCGGTGACGAGCACGAGACCGCTGCGGATCGAGGCGACGCGGCGCACCTGATCGGGCAGGCCGAGCTGCTCGAGCGTCATGATCTTGGTCGGGATGACCCGGAAGACCGCGCCGCCGCCGCGCTGCTGGCGGAAGAGATTGACGCGATAGCGGGCCACGCCGGGGATCTCGTACGAAAAGTCGATGTCGCCGGACTGAAGGTATTCGGTCCACAGCCGTTCCGGCGTGATCGGTTTGAGCATCTCGCCGAAGTCGATCTCGGAAATCGTGCGGTAACGGATCGATTCCATCAGACCCGATGCGCGCAGCATCGGAGGGCGGCCGACGGTGAGGTGAAAGTCCGACGCGCCGCGGTCGTTCATCAACTTGAGGAAGCGATCGATCTTGTGCGCGGCCATTACATCTTCCCCCGCTCGATGAACTCGGCGCTGACCATCGACTCGAAGTCCTCTTTTTTCAGCGCGGCCATGTACGCCGTCTCCGCGCTGATCTGATCGCGGCGGAGAAGGTCCTTGAGCGCCTCGTCGAACGTCTGCATCCCCAGCGAACGGCCGATCTGCATGGCCGAATAGATCTGGTAGGTCTTCTCGTCGCGGATCATCGTGCCAATGTTGCTGGTCCCTTTCAGCACCTCGAACGCCGCCACCTGGCGGCGCCCTTCTTTGGCGGGCAGGAGCCGTTGGGCGATGCAGTACTTGAGCGACTCGGAGAGCGAGGCGCGGATCTGCGGCTGCTCGTCGGCGGGGAAACTGGAGAGGATGCGGTCGATGGCCTTCGGCGCGCTGGTCGAGTTCAACGTGCCGAGCACGATATGGCCGGTCTCCGCGGCGGTCAGGGCCAGCGAGACCGACTCGTTGTCGCGCAGCTCGCCGATGACGATCACATCCGGATCCTCGCGCAGCGCGGCCCGCAACGCCCGCGCGAACGAATCGGTGTGCGATCCCACCTCGCGCTGGTTGACCAGGCAGTTCTTGAACGGATGGACGAACTCGACCGGATCCTCCATCGTCAGGATGTGATCGTTGCGCGTTTCGTTGAAGAGGTTCACCAGCGCGGCCAGCGTCGTCGACTTGCCCGATCCGGACGGACCGCAGACCAGCACCAGCCCCTGGTGATAGTCGGCGATCTCGGCCAGGTGCCCGGGCAGCCCGAGCTCGACGATCGTCGGCGGCTTCTCGGGGATGACGCGGAAGACACCGTTGTAGCCGCGGTGATCGTAGAAGACGTTCGCGCGATAACGGCCGCCCTGCGGGATGACGTAGCAGAAATCGATCTGATGTGTCTTCTCCAGGGTGCTCCACTGCGGCTCGGTGAGCACTTCCTTCAGCATGGCCTCGGTCTGCGCGGCCGTGAAGGGATCGCCCTGCGCGCGCAGCAGGTCGGCGGAGAGCCGGACGATTGGCGGCTGACCGACGGAGAGATGAAAATCGGAGGCACCCTGATTGCGCGTAGCGATGAGAAGCGTGTTGAGCCGCGCCTCGCCCTGCGTGCCGGAGACGGCCAGCGCCGCCTTGCGGATGGCATCCAACTGAATTTGCGAGTTGCGGTCGGCCTTGGCCAGCTCGTCGAGGATCTCGATGGCCTGGGTGCGCACGCCGCGATCCTGATCGCTTTGGGCCACGGTCGTGAGGGCGTTGAGAACCTGCGGATGCTTGAAGTGCTTCAGCGCCAGCATCACCTCGATGCGCACGTCGGGGGAAGGATCGGCGAGCATTCGTCCGAGGGCCGGGAGCGCGCGCGGATCGCCGATGCGGCCGAGTGCCTCGATGGCGGCCCGCTTGATCTCGGCATCGGCCAGTGTGGCCACCAGCGGCTCGACGGCGCGCGGATCTTTCATCCGTCCGAGGGTGTCGGCGGCGGAGATGCGGATCCACCAGTCGGCGTCGCGCAGCAACTGAATCGTTGCCGGCACGATCCGGACGTCATCGAAGCCGGCGGCCACGGCGATGGCGCCGGAACGGATATCGGGATCGGGGTCCTGCAGAAGCTCGATGACCGGATCGACGAGCGCGGCGCCGAATTCGCGCAGCGACTCCAGGGAGCGGTCGCGCACGAAGCCGGGCAGCGTCGCCGAGAAGCGGATGTAGCGTTTGATCACGCCGGCCGGATCGCCGATGCCGAGGAGAATCTTGAGAACCGACGTGCGCGTCGCCGCATCGCCCGACGCCAGCGCCGGAAGAAGCCGTTCCGCGAATGCCACCCCCTGCCCCGCGGCCGTGCGCGTCATGGCCTCGACGATGATCTGCTGCAGGGCATAGCCGGCATGCGGCAGGGCATCGATCAGCAGGTCGAGCGAATGCTGCGGCGCGCGCGCGGCCAGGACCTCGATCGCTTTATCGCGAACGGCCGGATCAGCTTCGACGGCCATGCGGCGCCACCGCTTCACCCCGTTCTCATCGAGCTCGATCCCCGAGAGCTTGATGATGAACGGCATCCGCTCTTCGGTGCTGCCGGTCAATGCCAGTTGCCAGAGGATCGGTTCGAATTGCCTGCTGATCGGCGCCTCGGCCAGCAGGCGCCGCGTCGCTTCCTGCAGCTCGCGCGTCTCTTTCGTCTCTTTCGCGGGCGGCGTGAGCAACTGCGCGAAGCGCGCATCCATCCCCTGCAGTCCGAGCGTGAAGAGGCCGGCCGCGGCGGCGCGGAGGGCCTGTTCCGGCTTCCCCTTCGACTCGACGATGAAGAGGTCGAGCGTCTCCGGGTCACGCAGGCGGGTCAGCACGCGCACGGCCGCCTCGCGCAGCGCCCGATCGGGACGGAACATCATCCAGACGACGTCGCGCCCGCGTACGCCCTCCGCCGATTCGACCCGGCCCAGAAGCTCGTCGCGCTCTTCCTGCGTCGCGTACGTTTTCGCCGCCAGCCGTTTCACCGCGTCGCTGACGTCAGAGGAGAAGAGTGCCATGGACGGCGAGAGTCTACCGTCTTATCGCAGCGCCGCAACGAATGTCGCGTCGTACGAGAACGTCATCGTGTTCGTTTTCACGCGCAACGACGACACAACCCCACCGAACGTCCCGGAGTCGCCCTTGTGCGGCTTGAACTCGTAGTCCGGCAGCCCTTCAAAGTAGCCGCCGTCGTAGTTCCCGGTGGGGTGCTGAATGGCGACATGACCCACACGTCCCTGTTTGTCGATGGAGATAATGACGCCGTTCAGATCGCCGGGAAGGTTGTCATCCAGATCGGCCAGTTTCGCGTCCGCCGGGAGCTCTTTGTCCGTGAGGATGACGCGCGTCATCTCCTTCCGGTCGGTCAGCAGGTTCTTCTGCCTTCCGATTGCATACGCATAGTTGAGCGGGATCTTCGTGCCGTCGACAGTCAAGGTTCCCTCGGCACGGCCGGGATCGACCGCGACGGCAGGAAGAGCCACGAGAAGAAGAACGGCGACCAACGCCCCGGCGACCTGACGCATGCAAAGCCCCCCTTTTGAAGAGGCTCCGAGTTTAGCATCGTCGCGCGGGGCGTCTACCAGCCTTCACCGCTTACGGTTGGAAGTTCTGGATGAACTGCCGTACGAACGAATGTCCACCCGGCGTGTCGAAGTACGCTACTCCACGGATGGTTACCGGCTCCTCGGAACGCAGGTATCCGCCCGCCGACCGTCCCCACGCGGAAAGCGTCAGGGTGGTGGTACCGCGCGGCACGATGGTCCGCGTGATCGGCGTCGAGCCTGTGTGAATCGAATAGGAACCGGGTCCTAAGCTGCTGAGCTCGAGACGCTTCAAGGTCACCGGCTGATTGGTCGGATTCTCGATCGAGAGCTGGTATTGAATGTTGATCGGACCTCGGAAATAGAACATGTCGCCGGACGACGTCAACTGTTGCATGGTGATGTTGAGCTTCGGCGACGAATCGCTCGCGCCCCATGCGGCACTGCTGAGCGCGATCAAAAGAACCGCTACTGCTGCAATCCTGGCTCTCATGATGACGTACCTCCGCTCACGTTTGTTGCAAGCGGGATGCGAGATACCGCGCGCACCGATGAGGCAGCCGTTAAATGGAATTTCTCATCTCCGCGTCTCCGCGACTCCGCGTGAGACCGTCCCCCGAGACGCCGTCACAGCCGTCAGCACCGCCGGCGCGTCTTGCACGAAGGCAACCTTTCCATCGGCGCGGCTGGCGTCGGGATTGACGATGCGGGAGGGCGTCGAGGTAATGATCGACTCGAGCTCCTGCGGCGTCAGGTTCGGACGCTCGGACAGAAGGCGCGCGGCGATTCCGGAGATGATCGGGGCCGCGAACGACGTCCCCGAGCGGAGGTTGGGCTTCGTACCGCGATAGTGATCCGGTGCCGTGATCGAAGCGCTGAAGATCCCCTGCGACGGCGCCAGGATCTCCAGGCCGCCGTGGCACGCGCCCGGCCACCAACTGTTGTCGGCGGTCATGCCGCCGACGGTGATGAGACCATCGAGATCCTTGCCGAGCGTGGCCGGGAAGCGGTCGACGACGCCGGAGCGTCCGCAGCCGTTGTCCACGTTGTTTCCGGCGACGACGAAGAGAAAGCGCTTGCCGTTGGAATCGGGATTGCCGAGGGCATCGACGCCGCCGATCATGTCGCGAATCTTCCGCTCCACCGCCGCGAACGTCACCGGCGCGTTGTCAGGGTTCGCTTCCAGCTTCTCCAGCACCCATCCGCTGATGTTGACCACGGCCGTATGAAACTGTGGCGTGGCCGGATCCCAGGCGTGACGGATGATGTCGTTCAGTCCTTCCAGGTAGGTGCGCGTGGTCGCAAGCGCCGACTCGTTCATCACCCGGACGCTGACGATCAACGCCTCGGGAGCTACGCCGACGTTCTTCCCCGCCACGAGCGACGCCACGCTCGTGCCGTGCTGCGCGCCGACCAGCTCCATCGTGTTCGAAAAGCAGGGATTCAGCGCCTTGTTCGCGCTGGTGCAGTTCGAGACGCCGACGACGACCGAATGCGTGGCGTCGAAACCGGCGATCACGCGGCTGCCGGCCTGCGTCGAAAATTCGGTGTGCGCCGCCATGACGCCGGTGTCCATGATGTAGACGACCACGCCGGCGCCGAGGGCGCGGCGGCGATATTGACCGTCGAGAACGCCGTCGCTTTGGTCGATCCGGTCGAGGTGCCAGAGGAGATTGACGGCCGAGGGATCGCCGCATCCGTCGAGCCTGGCCGCGTTGTGATTCGCATCGAGCGCGACCTCGGACTCGTGACAGCGTGTCGAAACGAGCTCCTGTGCTCCGGCGGCCGTCGGATAGACGGCCAGCGCAAACAGAACAGCGGCGAACGTTCTTCGCAGCAGAATCACCTGAATTTTCGGACGTCTTGGACGACGACGAATAAGATTCGGGCAAAGCGGGAGAAATGGCAAGACAAATTATTGGGAACGGGGGGTGGCTCGCGGCGGGACTCTTCGCGGTCGCGCTCGGCGTCCGCCTTCTCAACGCGCCCTACATCTTCGAAGGAAGCGGTAAACCGCACATCACTCCGGTCGACGAGCTCTACCACTGGAAGCGGATTGCCTACTCGGCCGCGCACTTTCCTCACGTGCTCGAATTCGATCGCGACCGGGGGGTTGGCGGTGCGTTCTGCCCCTGGCCACCGCTTTACGATGTTGTTTCAGGAGGCGTGGCGCGGCTGATCGGAGTCATCACAGGCACAGACAAGAGTGTCTGTGCCACATCGAGCCTGGCGAGTGGCGCGGATAAGGGTGTCTCCGGCGGAAGGCGGGGAAAATGTGGCACAGACACTCTTGTCTGTGCGGACGGCGTCCTCAAACGAATCGTCTGGTTCCCGCCGATTCTCTTCGCCCTCTTTGTGGCGATCACCGTCCTCATCCTGTCGAGAACGAGCATGCTCGTCGCGGCCATCACCGGCATCGCACTGGCGACCTCACCCTTCCTCGTCACCACCTCCTGGATCGGGAGCATCGATCATCATTTCCTCGAGCCTGTGCTCACGTTCGCCATTCTCGGTGCGGCATGCCTCGGCATCCGCGCGGACACCCGGCGACGACGAATCCGCGCCGGTATCCTCCTCGGCATCGCCATCACCGCGGCGATGTTCGTGCAGACGGCGCTTCTCATCAGCGCCGCGCTCGCCTTCGGCGTCCTCTTCCTCTGGAGCGATGGCGTCGCGGCAACGTGCGGCTTCGGCATCGCCGCCGTCGCCGTGGCGATTTACCGCCTCACGCGCGCGCCCGGCTTTCCCGACAACCAGTGGTTCCTCGGCTGGACGCATGCATCCCTCTTTGCCGCCGCGGCGGCGGCGTGCGCGATCGTCGTCGTTCGTCCACGATGGCGCGTCGCCGCTCTGCTCGCAGGCATCGCCGTCCTCCTCGCCTCCCCCACCGTCCCCGCCTCCCTCCTCAGCGGCGCGCACTTCTTCGGCGGCGACCGCTGGCTGAAAACGATCATGGAGTTCCAGCCCCTCTGGCGCGCACACGGCGATGATCTCCTCTCCGATCTGGCCGGCTTCTCCGGCGGTGCGATCCTAGTGTGGTTCCTTCTGGTGCGCGCCATCCGAACGCGCGACTATGCCCGCCTCGCGGTGGCCCTCTTCGCCATCGCCTACCTCGGGTTGACGATCACCAGCCGCCGCTTCTGGATCGTGGCCATTCCGCTGCTCGCCCTCGCCGGCGCGATTTACGTCCCGATCATCGCGCGCAAACGGCTGGCGATTCTGGCCGCGCTGATGATCGCTCTCCCGCCGCCATTGCAGCTCGCCGGCTGGATGATGACGCCGATCATGCCGGTACCGCCGAACCAGCGGCAGTGGCTCAACGCCGTGTCGTTCATCCGCACGCTCCCGCCCGGTCGTATCCTCGCCCCGTGGTCGATGGGACATGCAATCGACGTCGAAGGACGGCATCCCGTCGTCATCGACAACTTCGGGACGATGCCTGACGCGAACACGTTCGAGCGCGCCCAGGAAGCGTTTCTCGCGCCCGACGAAACGACGCTGGCGCGCTACTGCGACGCCGCCGGCGTCCGTTACCTCATCCTCGAACAGCCCCGCTTCGGCATCGCCTCCGCGAACGCCATCCTCGGCACGGAGCGCGCACCGGAATCGACGTGGTGGTGGCAGGTGTGGAGGGGAGAAACGCCGCGACAATTCCAACTTCTCTGGAGCCAGCAGGAGCTGCGAATCTATAAGCGATGATGTTCGAAGAGTTCACGGCCGAGGCCCAGCGTCTCCCCATTCTGGAGCGACTGTTCGCGCCGTCGGTCGCGCCATCGTTCCTGCGCGCCCGCTGGATCTGGCTTCGCTGCCTCGGCGCGATTTTCTTCTCCGCCTTCTACTCCCTCTACTTTCAGATCCACGGCCTCATCGGCCCGCACGGCATCCTGCCGGCGTTCGAATATCTCGACGCGGTTCACCGTGCCCTTGGACTGAAAGGCTACTGGCTAGCGCCGACGCTGCTCTGGCTCAATAGCGGCGACCGGATGCTGAGCGCCATCGTCTGGATCGGATTCGCCTCCTCGGTGGCGATCATTCTCAATCTCTGGCCGCGGCTCTCCATCGCCATCGCCGGCATCTGCTTCCTCTCGTTCATCGTCGCGGCACAGGAGTTCGCCGGCTATCAGTCGGATGGGATGCTGCTGGAAGCGGCCTTCCTTTCGATCTTCCTGGCGCCGCGCGGTATCCGGCCGGGGATGGCGCTCACTCAGCCGCCGTCGCGTGCGGCGGTCTTCATGCTGCAGTGGGAGTGGTTCCGCATCTACTTCGAGTCGGGCCTGGTCAAGATCCTCAGCGGCGAGGAGCAATGGCGCAACCTGACGGCGATGGACAAGTACTACGAGAACGGTCCGCTGCCGTCGTGGCTCGGCTGGTACGTGCAGCAATGGCCGCACTCGTTCCATGCCTTCTCCGCCGGCCTGACGCTCGTGGTCGAGCTGTTCGTGGTCTGGCTCCTCTTCGCGCCGCGCAAGAATTCGCTCTGCCGGTTGATCGCATTCCTCATCGTCGCGCCGCTGCAGATCGGCATCATCCTGACGGCGAACTATGCGTTCCTGAATTATCTGGTGCTATGCCTCGGGGTCCTGCTCCTCGATGACTCGATTCTCCGCGGACCGGCCCCCGCGCCGGCGGCGAAGAAACCGTCGATCGCCGCGGCAATCGTGCTGACGACGATCTTCCTCACGTCGATCGCGAGCTTCGTGATGCCGTCATTCCCGACCGCGGCGCTGCTCGAACCGTTCCGCATCGCCAATCGCTATGGCCTCTTCGCGGTCATGACGCGCAACCGGTATGAGATCGAGTTCCAGGGAACGCGCGACGGCGTTACCTGGGTCGCCTATCCCTTCCGCTACAAGCCGCAGGACGTCCGCAAACGTCCGGGCCTCTACGCTCCCTACCAGCCGCGCTTCGAATGGAACCTCTGGTTCGCATCGCTGGGATCGTGGGAGGAGAACCGTTGGGTCCTGAACGCCGAGGGACGGTTGCTCGAAAACTCCCCTGCGGTGCTGGAGCTGTTCGCGGGGAATCCGTTCGCGGACAAGCCGCCCATCGCCGTCCGCGCCATGGCCTGGCAGTACTGGTTCACCACCGGCGAGGAGCGGGCACGCACCGGCGCCTGGTGGCGGCGCGAAGCGCTCGGTGCCTACGCACCGGTTGCGAAGCGCGCCGCGGACGGCAGTATTACCTTCGATAACGACTGAGACTGGCACGCGAGTCGCTATTGCTCAGCCGCATGGGAAACTTACTTTGGCTCATCATCGTGATCCTCGTAATTCTGTGGCTCGGCGGCTTTGCGATGCACGTCGGCGGTGGACTCATTCACCTGCTGCTCGTGATCGCGGTGATCGTGCTGATCATTCAGCTCGTCACAGGCCGAAGAGTCGTTTGATCAAGCGGCGCGCTTGAACGCGGCGACGAGCCGCGCGACGCGATCGGGGTCGACGGGCGCTTCCACGCGTCCGTCGATCTTGATCGACGTCCCGACGATCGCGCCGTCGGCGTCCGCGAACGCGACGGCATTCGTCTCCGTCAATCCGCTGCCGATGAGAATCGGTACATCGGGAAGCGCCTCGCGCAAGGCTGCGAAGCCGGCGCGATCGGGCTCCGCTCCCGTCTCCGCACCGCTGACGACGATGCCGTCCGCAAGTCCGCGATGCCTCAGGTCTTTCGCCGCCTGAATTTCATCCAGCGCAACGAGCGGCACCGCGTGTTTGACCAAGTGGTCGGCGAAGAGCAGGACGCCCGGCGCGATGGCCGCCCGCGTGCGCAGAGTCTCCGCGGTGCGTCCTTCGATGATCCCCTGATCGGTCAACATCGCGCCGGTGTGGATGTTGACGCGGATGAATGCCGCGCCTGCCGCGGCGGCGATGCCGATGGCCGACGCCGCATCGTTCCGCAGGACGTTCACCCCAAACGGCAGCGCCACCTCGGCCGTCACGGCGACGATGACACGTGTCAGCGCCGCCACCGTCTCGGCCGGAACGCGATCCTTGAAGAAGGGCCGGTCGCCGAAATTCTCGAACGCCATCGCATCGCACCCGCCCTCGCGCAAGGCACGCGCGTCGCGTAGCGCCGCATCGATCACGGCCTGCATCGAACCGGCGTACCGCGGTGCGCCCGGAAGCGCATCGACATGCACCATGCCGATGATGGCGTTGCGGCCGAAGCGGCGTCGGAAGTCGTCGCGGTCAAACATAGCAGCAGGGTAACCCCTTCGCGGCTTCGCGCCTTCGCGTGATGACACCGATCTCACGCGAAGACGCGAAGGCCCGAAGGAGAAGACCTTACGTCAGCGCTTTCACCCTTGCCGCCAGCCGCGGGTCACCGATCGTTTCCGCGACCTCGGCGAACGACGGCGGCGCTCCGCGCCAGCGCAGTTCATCGACGTCGTCAAAGAGTGGTGCGTCGGTCCGCAGCGTTGCCAGCGTTTTGAAGAGCAGGGCCAGCTCGCGGTTGGGACCAGTGAGAACCTGATCCGGAAATTGTTCGATCGAGCCGTACTGCGCGACCAGGCGGGCGGCGGTCTTTGTGCCGATGCGTGGAATGCCGGGATAGCCGTCCGCGGCGTCGCCGGAGAGCGCCAGGTAGTCGGGAATCAGCGAAGGAGGGACGCCGAACTTCGCGCGGACGCCGGCATCGTCGCGAATCAGGCCGCTCTTGCGGTCGACCTGGACGATGCGCTCCCCCACCACGCACTGCGCCAGATCTTTGTCCGGCGTCCAGATGCACACCTTCTCGACGCGCGGATCGCGGCCCGCCAGGTACGCGGCCGAGGCCAGGGCATCGTCGGCCTCCAGCTCGACCATCGGCCAGGTGGCCACGCCCATCGCCACGAGCGCGGCTTCCAGCGGATGAAACTGCGCCCACAGCGCGCGCTCGATCCCCGCCCCGGTCTTGTAGCCCGGCCAGAGATCGTTGCGGAACGATTCGATGATGTGATCGGTGGCGACACCGATGTGCGAGGCGCCCCCCTCCAGCATCTGCACGACCGTGCCGAGAACGCCGGCCACCGCGCCGAAGGGAGGATCGCTCTTCTTGAAACGGCGGATCCCGAAGAAATGGCGGAACAGCTCATAGGTCCCGTCGATGAGGTGAACGATCATGCCTTTGCCAGTCGCAGCGCCGCGGCCATCTGATGGAGATGCCAGCCGTACTGCTTCTCTTCCTGCCGACAACTGTAGACGAGCTTGAGGTCGTGCTCATCGTCGCTCGGGATCACGCGCGCGGCGAGCGACGCCCAATCGGGAAGGTCGTGCGCGGGCTGCAGGGCGGCGTCGAAGTCCGGCCGGCCGATGGATGCATAGGCGGCCAGCATGGCCACGGCCAGGTGGTCGACCGCGTCGGCGGCGAGATACCGCTGCAGTACCCGCGTGGCGTGGCAGGCCGTGACGAGATGGAGAACGGTGAAATCGCCGGTGGCCAGAAAGAGCAGCGCCGCGATCTTCGCCAGATCGCCCAGCGCGAGGTTCCTGATCCCGAACCGGTAGTCGTCGAAGGCGGGAATGGCCACGACCTTCAGGATGCTGCCGCTGATGCTGCGCGATCCAAACGATTTCGGGAAACGGTCATCGCGGTTCATGGCCAGAAAGGCGTCGATCGCCGATTTCCAGCGTGTCTCTTCGCGGCGTTTCAGCTCCGCGTAACCGGTGTCCCACGAGGTGAGGGCGTCCGGAAGATCGACGTCGTCTCCGCTATCGACGGCATAGGCCGTGCGGATCAGACCGTGAAAGGCCTCGCTGGCGAGACCGGGAGTCAGCGGCGCCACGGCATCGCGTAGAAAGGCCTCTCTCCCCTTTTCCTTCAGCTCAGCGGCGAACTTCGTCGATCGCGCGATCTCGCTCTCCGGCTTCGCGCGCAGCCGCCGCTCGTAGAACGCAGCGAACTCGCGAAGCCGCTCGTCGCTTGCGCCGAGGCGGTCGAGGGCGACCAGCGCCATGGCCAGATGATTGGCCATGCCGTTCGCATAGCTGGCGCTGAACGATCGCGAATCGGCGAGCAGCGAATGCAGCGTATCCGTGGCTACTCCTCCTCCTCCTCGAGTCCCTTGGATACGTTCAGGATCGGAGTGATTCGTTTCGCGATCATTGACAGTCCCTCCGAGAACTCCTGGCAGACTAACCCGTATAGCAGACCCGACGTCTACTAATTCTGGCAGCAAACGAGGTACTTCGTGATGCGTAAAACGACCGCGCCGTTGATGGCGTCTCTGGTGGCTCTTTTCCTCTTCATCGCCCCGCTTCGCGCGGACGATCCCAAACCGCAGGACAAACCGGCCGCGGACAAGGCTGGAGAGAAGGCCGCCGAAAAGCCGCCCGAGCCGGCGAAATTCGTCCGGCAGCATCGGGCGAAGCTCGGCGGCGCGGACGTCGGCTACACCACCACCGCCGAGGAGATCTTCCTCAAGGATAACGACGGGAAAAACACCGCCAGCTTCTTCACCATCGCCTACACGAAGGACGGCGTGGCGCGGCAGGAAGAGCGGCCGATCACCTTCGTCTACAACGGCGGACCGGGCTCGGCCTCGCTCTGGCTGCACTTCGGGCTGGTCGGCCCGCGGATCATCGACATCCCCAGCGACGCCGCCGATCCCGGCAGCCCACCCTACAAGCTGCGCGACAACGACGACACGATCTTCCGCGCCACCGATCTGGTTTTCATCGATCCCGTCGGCACCGGCTACAGCCACGCCATGGGCGACAAGAAGAACGAGGATTTCTGGGGCTACGACGAAGACGCCGACTCGGTGGCGGAGTTCATCCGCACCTTCATCACCCAGCACAATCGCTGGAACTCCCCGAAGTACATCCTCGGCGAGAGCTACGGCGGCATCCGTAGCGCTCTTCTGGTGCCGCGACTGCAGGGAAACTTCGGCGTCGGCCTCAACGGCGTCATCCTCCTATCGCCGGCCCTCAACATGGGAACGCTGCCGTTCGTCGTCAACGGGAACGACCTGACCTACGCGACGTCGCTTCCCGCCCTGGCCGCGACCGCGTACTACCACCACAAGCTTCCCGATCAGTGGAAGGACCTCGATACGTTGCTGCGTGAGGTGGAGAAGTTCGCCGGGACGGAGTATCTCGTCGCGCTTTTCCAGGGCGACGAGCTGCCGAAAGCGGAGAAGGAACGGATCGCGGATCGCGTTCACCGCTACACCGGCGTGTCGAAGGAGTACATCCTCCGCGCCGATCTGCGGATTTACGCGCCCCGCTTCACCAAGGAGCTGCTGCGCGACGAAGGGAAGTCGGTGGGCATCCTCGACGGGCGCTACGTGCAGACCGAGATCGACCGGGTGGCGGAGTTTCCGGACAATGACGCCTTCAACGCCAAGACCGGACCGATTTACATCTCTCTTTTCCAGAACTACCTCCGCAACGAGCTCGGCGTCGATCTTGTGAAGCGCTACGCGCCGCAGAATGGCGAGGCCAATCAGAAGTGGAAGCGTCCCGCGAACGGGCGAGGCGCCTTCGCCGGCTACGTCGACGTCACCGGCGCGCTGGCGCAGGGAACGAAGGACAACGAGGCGCTGCGCGTCTTCGCCGCCGCCGGCTACAACGACCTGACCACGTCGTACTTTGCCATGCGCTACATGCTCGAGCACAGCGGCATCGACACCAACCGCCTGACGATCAAGGACTACCCCGGCGGCCACATGATGTACCTGCACCGCCCGTCACTGGAGGCGCTGTCTAAGGACATCGTGGCGTTCATCGAGAAGGGGAACGGGGGTCATTAGGCCGGCACGGCCGGCAGCGTTGGTTGCCCAAGGCTCGGCCAGCAGTGGCGCAAAAGCGTTACTGCCGCGGAGAAGCGTCTTCGCCTCGGTCGCGCGCGAAGGCGCGCTCAACAATCCAGCCCCGCGCTTTGCGCGGGGTTCGGTTGTGAGAATGGATTTGCGGCCGCGGAGGCGGCCGCAACAGAAGTGGGGCGTCTGGCGACGTCGGTTGCAATTCTCGGTGGAGGTTGTCGCCGCTAATTGCCGCGATAGCGGCAACGAGATGGTAGCCAGGGGTGCGCCCGAAGATCAGGGGTGGAATACGTCGACTCTCTAGGAACTCAAAAATACTCAGGCGTGACCGATCATCATCGGCCGCATCCGGCCTAGCGAGGTAAGAGGCATGGCCAACGAACATACTTACCAAGGTCCGCCAGACCCTGATCTGCCGCCTCGTCCTCAAGGTACGCCGCAGCAGCCACCACCTGCGCCTCCAGTTCTTTGGATGCGAGGCCCGTCTCTCAGGAGTTTCCTATCGCTATTTCTGCGCCCGGTGCAAAACACGGCCAATGAACATACGCACCAGGGGCCGCCGGACCCGGATCTGCCTCCGCTGCGGAAGTAAGGGCGCTACCCGCCGTCCTACCTCTGTCTCCGCGTCCGATCCAGCACGTCCGGCTGAAATCGCAGCCTCGTGTTCATGCTGCGCAATTTCGAGCTGGTCATCTCCTCGGCGTTCGAGTGCGGGAGCAGGTCCGATGCGCCGTCTCCTGTCTTGGCGATCTGGGCGTCGATGCGCTGCAGGAAGGCGCGGGCGGAATCGTAGCCCTGCAGTTTCATCAGGTGATTGCGCGCGGCGATCTCGACGAGCAGCGCCAGGTTTCGCCCCGAGGCCACCGGCAGGCGGACATACGGCTTCGAAACGCCGAGGAGCTCGAACGTCTCGCCGGTGATCCCCAGGCGGTCATACTCCGTTCCCTCCACCCACTTCTCCAGCCGGACCACGAGATCGATCGGCTTTACATCGCGCGTCGAGGCCACGCCGAAGAGATCCTTGATGTCGATGATGCCGATGCCGCGCAGCTCCATGTGATGGCGCAGCAGATCGTTCGAATAGCCGAGGAGCACATCGTTCGGATGGCGCTTGATGATCACCATGTCGTCGGCGATGAGGCGATGACCGCGGTAGATCAGGTCGAGCGCGCATTCGCTCTTGCCGATGCCGCTGTCGCCGAGGAGCAGGACGCCGATGCCGTAGACGTCGAGAAGCCCCGAATGCATCGTCAGCTTCGGCGCCATCGTCTCTTCGAGAAAGTACGTCGTGCGCGTGATCGACGTCGACGACATCGCCGGCGTGGAGAAGAGCGGCACCGAGCGCTTCTCGCACTCGTGCTTGAGCTCCTCCAGCGGCGTGATTCCCTTCGTGACGATGAAGCAGGAGGCGTCCAGCGCCGCGACGTCACGGACCCGCTTCTCGCGAAGGCGGGCCGGAAGACTCTGCAGGTACTTCGTCTCCGACTCGCCGATGATCTGGACGCGCCACGGCTTGATGTACTCGTAGTAGCCGGCGAAGGCCAGTCCAGGCTTCTGGACGCGCGGCCGGAGGATGGTCCGGTCGAGGCCGTCATCGCCGGTGACGATTTTGAGCGCAAGCTCATCCAGCTCGTCGCTGAGGAGCGAGCGTACCGTCGTCTCGATGAAGTCTTCAGCGTTCTGGTTACTCACTTGGTCCTGATCGACGCCTGGGCAGCGGCTTCGAACGCGGCGTCCAGTTGCTTGGCATCACTCCGGTCACGAGGCTCGTCCTTTCCGGTGTTGCTGTCTGACGAAATCGTGACGTCGATTGGGCCCCCGGGGGCCGACGTGTAGACCAGGTGGTAGCCCTTCAGCATGTAGTACGCACCACCCATCCGTTCGCCCCTGGAGTAGTCGTCATGATGAACGCCGCTGGTGTGCTGCAAGATGTTCCCCTCGATGTCGCTGACATCCATTGTCGAAGGCGGACCGAGCACGATGACGGTCTTTCCGCGGAGCGTCTTCGACCCCTGTAGCTTGCCGACAGTGAAGTATTTGTCGGCTTTCGCCGCGCGCGCCGAAACGGCGTCCGCAAAACCCGGGCTGCGTTTCGCGAGGAACTGATCGATGAAGCGCTGCGCTTCCTCCTGTGTTTTGATCTCGGTCCACTCCCGCTGCTCGGCCTTAGTCATGAAGTAGGCCTGGGGCGAATGCTCCCAATCCTTGACGTCGGGACTGGCGGCGAATGCGGGCGCGATGATGGCAATGCTCAGCAGCAGTCCTACCGAACGCATCAATTTCATGGAAGCCTCCCTGGATTGATGACTATCGAAGATACACCTTTCGGGCACCCTGTGTGGGCGGTTTCGAGGAGACTATAAAATGGAAACGCTGGTGACCCTTCCTCGGTCAGGGAGTTTCTGTCACACTATCTGGCTTAAATCCCACAAAGGCAGGAATCCATGAAAATCAATCGTCTGATCAGTGTCGCAGTCATCTGCTTTCTAACCGTAGCGGCATTCGCCGGCGGTCTCTCCAAGTACAAGGGATGGGACAAAACGCCTCAGGGGTATCTCATGACGGCCGACGAACGCGCGCAGTGGGCGAACGTCAAGACCGATGACGAGGCGGATAAGTTCGTCAAAGATTTTCTGGCCAGGCGCAGCCCCGATTTCCCGGATCAGGTGAACCGGGCCGCCGCCGCAGCCGACAAGTACTTCACCACCGGTAAGACACCGGGCTCCCTCACGGAACGGGGCCGGATGGCCATCATCCTCGGACCTCCCTCCGCGATGTCCGTGGTGAATACGCCCGTGCGCGGAGCGATGCGCAGTCCCTCTGGCGGTGCGCTGTCGAACGCGAACGGAGGCGGTGGCGCTGAGACCTCGGGTGGTGGCACCACGGAGGAGTACATGGCCGCGGCGAGCAATGCCAGCGCCGGAGACAGCATGATCCACACGTACTCATTCACCTACGACGCCAACCGCATGCCGCCCAAATTCGGCGGCGCTCTCACGGTCGCCATCGGTGTGGAACCGAGCGGCAGAGAACTCATCGACCGCAGGACGAAGGCCGATCTCGACAAAGCGTATGAGATGGCAGCCCAGTCGAAACTTGCTCAACCGGCTGCGAAGTAAGCACGGCCGGCTTTGCCGTGACCAGCCGTCGATCGGCGGCCGGTCACGGCGTTGTGTGGACGAGCGGCTGGCCTTCAGACCTCGGGGGCGATCAACCCGAGGTTGTTGTCCCGCCGCTTGTACATCACCGAGATGCGGTCCGTATCGAGATCGCGGAAGACGATGAACTCGTTTTTCGAGCCATCGAGCGACTCGGCGGCATCCTCGATCGTCATCGGCAGGATGGCCAGACTGTTGGTCTTGATGATGCGCGGCAGACGTTTGGGGCCGGACTGCCGCAGCTTGCCCGGCTCGAGCACCTGAACCGACCATTCCGTCACCAGGCCGGCCGCTGCCTTGTTCAGGCTGCCGGCTTTGCGGTGGTGATCGCGGATGGTGCTCCGGTTCTTCTGCGCCTGGCGCTTGACGTGGTCGAGGGCCAGATTGATGGCGTCCTGCATCGACTCGCCGGACTCCTGCGCCGCCTTGACGTCGTGCTCCTTGCCGGTGATGAGGATCTCGCAGAGGTTCCTGTACTTCTGGACCTGCAGCACCACGCGCACCTCGATGACGTCGTCGAACAGCTTGTCGACGATCTTGTCGAGTTTCTTGGTGATGAGCGCGCGGATGTCGCTGGTGACTTCGTACTTGCGTCCCGTGATTGTCGTGGCCATGTCGCTATCGCTTCCCCTGAAATTGCACGATCAGAAAATCTGCTTGCGGTCGGTCGATGAGGGGATGTTCAACTCGTCGCGATACTTCGCGACGGTACGCCGGGCGATATTGATGCCCTCATCGTTCAGGATCTTCATGATCTTGGAATCCGATAACGGTTTCCGCGGATCCTCCGCGTCGATGAATCCCTGAATCTTCTTCTTGACCGTGAGGCTGGAGATGTCTTCGCCGGTGTCGGAGTCGATGCCGCTGTGGAAAAAGTACTTCATCAGGAACAGCCCGCGCGGCGTGTGCATGTACTTGTTCGACACCACCCGCGAGACCGTCGACTCGTGCATCTGGATGTCGTCGGCCACGTCGCGGAGGACGAGCGGCCGCAGGTAGTCGATCCCCTTCTCCAGGAACTCGCGCTGGTGTTTCACGATCGACTCGGCCACCTTGTAGATCGTGCGCTGGCGCTGGTCGAGCGACTTGATCAGCCACACCGCGGAGCGGATCTTGTCCTTGATGTAGTTCACCGTCTCGCCGTCGGACTTCGAGTCCATGGAGTTGAGCATGTTGCGGTAGCTGCCGTTGATGCGAAGTTTGGGCATGCCGTCTTCGTTGAGAACGATGATGTACTCGTCTCCGACCTTCTGGATGTAGACGTCCGGCTCGACGTAGATGGCGCGCTCGTTCGAATACTTGCGGCCGGGCTTGGGATCGAGATGCTTGATGATCTCCACGACCCCTTCCAGCGTCTTCATGTCGACGCCGATGGCCTTCGAGATCTGCAGGAAGTGGCGCTGCATGAAGAGGTCCCAGTGATCGCGGACGATGGACTCGACCAGGGGGTTGTCCACTTCCAGGAACTCGAGCTGCAGAAGCAGGCACTCGCGCAGATCGCGGGCGCCGACGCCGATGGGATCGAGCGACTGGATGGAGGCCACCGCCTTCTCGACGTCGGCCGGGTCGTAGGGACCGGCGGCGGCGATCTCCTCGTTGGTGGCGCGAAGGTAGCCGTCTTCATCGATGTTGCCGATGATGAAGGCGCCGATCTCCTTGACCGCCGGCGAGGCGTCGCTCATCCCGAGCTGCCAGGCCAGATGGTCGGTCAGGTTCGGCGGGCGGGTGAGGGTGTTCTCGATCGGGAACTCCTCGTGCTCCTCCCCCATCCGCGGGTTGTAGCCGTACTCGATGTAGTCCTGGAAGTAGGCGTCGTAGTCGATCTCGTCGAAGGAGTCCTTCTCCTTCTCCGGCGCCGGCTCGGCCGCCTTTGCTTCTTCCTCGGTCTGCGTTTTTTCCTGCGCTTCGGCTTCGGCGTCTTCCTGCTTGGCTTCTTCGGCCGATTCTTCGAGGAGCGGATTTTCGAGCAGCTCCTGGTTGAGGACCTCCTGGAGCTCGAGTTTCGACAACTGCAGCAGCTTGATCGCCTGCTGCAGCGAAGGCGTCATGATCAGTTTCTGGGAGAGTTTGAGGTGAAGTTTCTGTTCTAGTGCCATGGTCCGGGCCAGCAGGTTACTACGTCTTCACGATCGTCTCTCGTCAATACAGGTTGAAAGATTCACCCAGGTAAATTCTGCGAACCTCGGGATCGGTCGAAAGACTCTCAGGTGCTCCCTGCCGGAAAATCTCACCCTCTTTGATGATGTAGGCGCGGTCAGTGATCTTCAATGTTTCGCGTACGTTGTGGTCGGTGATGAGGATTCCGATGCCGCGCGCGCGGAGCTGCGAAACGATTCTTTGTATCTCGAATACGGCAATTGGATCGATTCCTGCAAATGGCTCATCTAGCAAGATGAATGCCGGGTTGATGGCGAGGCTTCTGGCGATCTCCACCCGCCGCCGTTCCCCTCCCGAAAGTGAAAAGGCCCGATTCCGCGCGATGTGGGTGATGCCGAATTCCTCGAGCAGCAACCGCGTCCGCCGCTTCCGCTCCGCCAGCGGCAGATCCATCGTTTCGAAGACCGCCAACAGATTTTCTTCGACGGTCAGCTTGCGGAACACCGACGGTTCCTGCGGCAGATAGCTGATGCCGCGCTGCGCGCGCAGATACATCGGCAGCGTGGTGATGTCGTCCTCGCCGAGAATGACCCGCCCGCCGTCAGGCCGCACCAGGCCGACGATCATGTAGAAGGTGGTCGTCTTTCCGGCCCCGTTCGGCCCGAGCAGGCCGACGATCTCCCCCTGCTTGATCTCGACCGAAACGTCGAGCACCACTTTGCGCCGCTTGTACACCTTGACCAGGTGCTCGGCCGCCAGACGCAGCGGCGCATCGGAGGGACGTTCCCGCTCGGCGGGCGTGAACGAGACGACGGTTGAGCGATCAGGCATACAGGGTGTGGATGTTAACTGAATTGCGCGCGTCACTCGGCGTGATACAGCAGGATTGACTTTCCGATCTCCTGCACCGGCGTCTGCTGCTCGAGCCATGCGTAATCATCGGGCCGCCCGTACGCGCCCTTCAGCGACGTCTTGCTGATGGCGATCCATCCCTTCACCATGGTCCTTGGCGGGAGTCTTCGGATCGCCGGAGAGATCGGATAGCGGGAGAGATCCGTCGATCCGAAGTAGGCGATCCAGAGCCGGTCGATGCGGCGATCGACGACGGCGTCGCGCAGGCGCGGCAGGTCCTGCCCCCAATCGAGATCGCTGTCGACGACGATTCGCTCGGGATGCCGGCCGGCCAGCTCGTTGAAGTACGCGATGTAGTCGGGATGCGCGAGCAGGCTGCTGACGGCCATCCACGCGCCGAGGACGATGGCCACCATGCGCCGCCGTTGCCACATCTCGATCAGCGCAATGCCGCCGGCGATCGTCAGCAGCGGATAGATCGGCAGCACATGCCGCACGCCGAGGTTGATGCGGGAGACCATCGCCATCACTACGATTGCCGCGGCCGATAGGACTGGAATGGATGCCCGGCGCGCGCCGAGCGCGGCCAGGATCAGAAACGCGATCGGAGTCTTCACGGCGATGATGATCGGGAAGAAGTACCAGACGCCATGCGTCCGGATCTGCCCGAGAAAGTACGAGGGATGCCCGAACAGAGTGTGCTCGCCCAGGTGTGCCAGACCGGCGAAGAGCTCCGGAGCCGGCAGGCGGAAATGGCTGAGCAGGAAAAAGAGCGCGCGGTCGGGCGGCGCCTTCGCCTCCGCGAGCATCGCCAGTAATTCGTTCGGCGCGAATCCATACATCGGCGCCGGCCAGATCGAGAAGCGGTACGCCGCCCAGATGAGAAGTGCCGCGATCAAAACCGCAATCGCCAACGAAGCAAACGCAGGCCGGACTCTCTTTTCCGGCCGGTTCTCACGAAACTTGATCAATAAAACCACGCCCCCGATGACCACCATGAACGGGATCGCCGAGAACTTCGAAAGCACGGCCGCCGCGAGCGCGCACGCGAACAGTGCCATCCGTCCCGCGGACGGCCACTCGATGCATCGGACCAACGCGTAGATGGCCGCCGGTAGCGTCGCCGCCAACGCCGTGTCGGTCGTCGCCAGCCCGGCGTGCCCGAGGATGGCCGGGACGAAGGTGAAGAGCGCCACCGCGGCCACGGCGGATTCCGTATTGGCGATCGCCCGCGTCCAGTGAAACACCACGAACGCCGCCAGCAGCAGCCACGGCAGCACACCGATGCGCGCCAGCGTCAGGTTGCGCTGATAGTCGTCCGGCCCGCCGAGGATGGCGTTCCCCTTCCGGATCGGCGCCGCGGGATCGGTGAGCACGATAGGACCGGGTGGATAGTGTTCTCCAGCGATCCGCAGCGCGATCGCATCGAAGATTCTCGCCAGCGGCGGATGCTGCAGCTCCAGCGTGTACGTTCCGCGGTCCAGCCACTCCAGCCCCATGGCCACATGGACCGGCTCATCGTACGTCTGGGAGAAGTGGGTGTACGTCGCGGTGACGCGCGCGACCGCCAGCGCGACGAAGAGCGACGCCACCAATGCACCTCGGCGACTCACGGCGTGCCGCCCGCCCAATATTGCTTGACTACTTGCCACGCCCTTTCGTCGAGAGCCCTTCTCCCCCCGCGGTTTTTTGCGGGGGGAGAAGGTGCCGAAGGCGGATGAGGGGGGCGTGTACGCGATATGTAGGAAAATACAGAGGCTGGTCCGGAACCGTTTGAATCCGTCGCATGCATGCTGGCATTCTGCGCGCGCGCGATTGACGTCCGCGTGAAACGCCCCCTCATCCGCCTTCGGCACCTTCTCCCCCAGCTGAAAAGCGCTGGGGGAGAAGGCTCTCGACGAGTAAGAGTGTGGCGACGATTCCGGTGAGAGTGTGCGAAAAGCTGGCTGAAAAGCGCGGTAAGGGAGGGCTCTCGACGTAACGGCGCAGCGAAAGCGTCACGCAGCGTTTGAGATCGGCGACTCACGGCTGCGGCTTGTACGTTCCCTGCCCCGGTATCTTCGGGCTGATGACGTTGACTTTGTTGTGATCGAGATCCATGGCGATCGTCTCGCCGCTGATGTCGCTCCCGTTCGGCTGCGTGACCTTGGCCGGCGCGCCGATCAGGTAGACCATCCGCTGTGCGACGTTATACGTGGCGCGGTCGCCCGTTCCCTTGCGGCCGGTCGACTTCTCGACCAGGTTGACCTTCTCCTGCGTTTCGATGTGGTCCATCTTCTTGTTGGCGTCGAAGAAGAACGAGGCGTGCTCCGAGCTGAGATGCCGCCCCTCGCCGTCATCGATCTGGACGCTCCCGGTCAGGTCGATGCGGCGGTCGGGTTTCCTGGCGATGAGAACGTCGCTCTTCGACTGCATCGGCACCTTGCGTGCTTCCGCGGTGGCGTTCGTGCTGGTGTTGTAGAGCAGCGTCCGGACGTTGCCGCGCGCCGTGACCTGATCGCCGGCACCCTGGACCTGCATCTCCTGCGCGAAGACGGTGTTGGTGTCCTGCCACGCCCGGACGTTGCCGCTGAAGACGGCGATCTTGGTGGCCTGGCGCATCGTCACCGTATCGGAGTTCACGAAGACCGGCTTGTTGGCGGGAAAGACGTTGGTGGAGTCGGCGCTGACGGCGGTCGGTGCGCCGCTCACCTGCTTGGAGACCAGTTGCGCGATCACCTCGCCGGTGGCCCGGGCCGTTCCGGCGCGCGGCGAGAATTCGATCAGCTTCGCCTTCAGCGTCTGCCCATCCGCGATGACCGAGGGATAGAAGCCGGGCTCGCCGGTGAGGAAGACCTGATCGTTGGCAATATCGTAATTCGCCCGCACGGAACGGGCATCGTTCTTCGGATCCTTGTAGTGGACGTTGCCGTCGAGATTGGCGCTCGCGGCGCGGTGCGTTGCGGCGTCGAAGTAGACGGTGAGATGGCCGGAGGTCATCTCGCGCTTGACCGGCGAGGTCTCCTTCATCACCACGTTGTCGTCCGCCTTCATGTCGGTGACCTGCTTGTTGGCCAGGCCGACGCGGAAGGTGTGCGCGACCAGGTCGCGGTTCGGCGGTCCCTCGATGATCGCGTGGGCCGGCCCGGTGTCGCCGATGAAGTCCAGCGCGCTGATCTGCCCGTTCGCGCCGATCTCGCTCCAGAAGCGGTCGGCGGTGATCGTCTTCCGTCCGGCGGATTCCGCCGCCTTCCCGCCGCCGAGGGTCACATCCCCGGTCATCACGATCGAGACGTGACCCTGCCCTTCCAGAGCGATGAGCGACTTCCGGTCGGCGCCGAAGCGGCCGGCCATGTGGTCGACATTGAAACGGTCCGCGTCCCGCGTGGCCACGACGTCTTTGGTGAAGTCGGCGTAGCCTTCCTTGCGGCGGAAGACCCCTTCCTGCGACTTGATGTTGAGCGGCGACTCGGCCGGCGTCTCCGGCGCCATGGTGGCGTCGACCTTGTCGTAGAGGCGGACCATCTCGCCGGGGACGTCCATGTCCAAGGCGCCGCCGCTGCCCACCCATCGGTCGACCTTGAAGTTGACCGCGACGTGGTTCGTCAGGTGAATGCCGTCGAAGTGGATCTCCGCGGTGGTGATCTCGACGCCGTCGCTCGAGGTCACCCGCACGCCGCCCTTGGCATCGGATTCTTTCGTGTTGCTGTTGAACTGCGCCAGCGGACAGACCAGGTCATAGGTCAGTCCCGTCGGCCGGTAGATCGTCATCTGCACGTTCTCGAGCGTGTTCCATCCCGACTGGAACGCCACCACGCGCTGGGCGCGGATGCGCGACGCCACCCGCCCGTTGACGGTCTGCGTGTCCTCGAACACCTTCGACTCGATGGAGGGATTGTCCGTGGTGGGTCGCAGGGTCGACGTCACCGGGGCGGCGCCAGCCTTGTCCTTATGCGGTTTGCCGCGCCGCCAGTTCACCGCGATCACGACGACGAAGGCGATGAAGACGAGGGGAAGTGCCACGCGAAGGATGCGGATCGTGCGCTGCACGGGGCCAGTAACTTGTTATGGGTGAGTGCTATTCCTAATTTGATGGCCGGCGAGGAACGTTCGGAGAGTCAAAAGCGAATGTTCAATGTTGAATGTTCAATGTTCAATGTTCAATGAAAAACCAGGTCCGCGCGACCTCCCCATTCAACACTGAACATTCAACATTGAACATTCAACATTGCCTTTGCCGTTGACTCACCCGGATGCCCGCGCATCCACGACCGCCAGCTTCGCCCCGCTCGGAGCATACCCATCCGGCTCGATCTGAAACAGCAGATCCACCGTCGCCCCGCGCACCAGCTCCGGCGCGAGCGCCTGCGCCGACGGCCAGAGCACCGCCAGCGCCTTCCCCGTTCCATCATCGATGGTCAGCTCGCAGCAGTCCGGCGCGAACTCGCGCGTGGCCAGCACATTGGCGTTGCGTACGAGAAAGAGCGGCTGCAGGTTGCCCGCTCCGAACGGCTGCATCAGCTCGTGTGCCGCCACGAACTCCCGATCGACCTCGGCGAGCGTCACCTCGGCATCGACCTTCGCCTCGCGGCGAAAGAGCGCGTCGTCGAAAGAAGCAAACCGTTCCTCCAGACGCCGCCGCAACTCGTCGACGTTGCGCGCCGGCAAGACGAAGCCGCACGCGAACTCGTGCCCGCCGAAGTGCGTGAACAGCTCCGCTACCGACGCGAGCTGTTCGTGCAGATTGATCGTCGGGATGCTGCGTCCCGAGCCCACCGCCAGCTCCCCCTCGATCCCGATCGCCAGCGTCGGCCGGTGATAGCGTTGCGCGATGCGGCCCGCGGTGAGGCCGAGAACACCTTTGTGCCAGTTGGACCCGGCCAGGACGAATACGCGGGGTCGTTGGTTGCTTGGTTGCTCGGTTGCTGGGTTGCTTGAGGAATCTGATCCAGCAACCGAGCAACCCCGCAACCCAGCAACCATCCCTTCCGCCTCCTCCCGCACTTCCCTCTCGATCTCCTGCCGCTCGGCATTGAGCCGATCGAGCTCCGCGCAAAGTGTCCATGCCGCCTCCTCGGATGTCGCGGCAAAGAGATCGATGGCGGTTTCGGCGGACGAGAGCCGGCCGGCGGCGTTGATACGCGGTCCGATCTTGAAGCCGACATCTACCGCTCGTAGAGGACGCCCCAGCATCCCCAAACGCCGGATCAGGGCGCGCAAGCCTGGATTGCGCGGGTCTGCCAGGCCGGCCAGACCGAGCCAGGCGATGGTCCGGTTCTCGCCGATGAGCGGCGCCACGTCGGCCACGGTACCGATCGCGGCGATCTTCAGCAGCGAGGCGATGGCCATCTTCTTTCCGCTGCGCCGCAACAGCTCGCAACAGAGCTTGAAGGCCACGCCCACTCCGGCCAGCTCCTTGAACGGATACTCGCATCCCGGCTGCTTCGGATTCAGCACCGCCGCCGCGGCGGGGAGCAGTTCCGGGGGAAGGTGGTGGTCGGTGACGATCACGTCGATCCCCCGTTCGATGGCTTGGCGCACCGGATCGACGCTGGTGATGCCGCAGTCGACGGTGATGATCAACCGGACGTCGCGCTCGGTGAGGACACGGTCGATCACCGAGGTCTTGAGACCGTAGCCGTCGACGAGCCGGTGAGGGACGACGTGCGCGGCGTCCGCTCCCAGCGCGCGCAGGACCGTCTGCAGGAGAACGATCGACGTCACGCCATCGACGTCGTAGTCGCCGTAGATGAGGATCGTTTCGCGGTCGCGCACCGCCCGCTCGATCCGTTCACACGCCTCGCCGATTCCGTGAATCGTCCCCGGGTCGTGCAGGTCGCCGATACACGGCGCCACATACCGTCTGTACTCATCCTCGGTGGTGATCCCGCGCCGCGCGATGATGCCCCGCAGTTTCTCGTTCGGAATCGGCAGCAGCGGGATATCGAGCAGAGGATCTGCGAGATGCCAGGAGTCGTGAAGCATTCGATGCAGTGTACGTGACGGGTGGAGACTCTACGGGTTGTAGAGACTTCACACCCCCTGGGACCGCGGGCGTCCCGCCCGCGCTTCTTCTCAACATCCTGCCCGACGCGCGGGCGGGACGCCCGCGGTCCCCGGGGGGCAAGTCCCCATCGTCACCGGAGCGGAACTTTCACGCCGGATCACCGTGAGCGCACGACTCTCCCAGCTCGTAACCGCCGCCGTGCTCGTCGATGGATTCCTGGCCGGCGCCAGTGTCGACAGGACCTTCGTGCAACTGCCGGCCTTTCGCAAAACCGGCGTTCGTCAATGGGCCGCCTTCAGCCGGAACGCGGACCTGGGAGACCGAGCTTTCCTCTGGTATCCCTCGCTGGCCATAAGCGGTACCGCGCTGAGCATTGCTGCCGCGCTGAAAGGACGGCGCGAACGGGTTCCCGCTGTTTCCGCCGGCTGGTTGAACGCGGCGGCCATCCTCGCCGCCGCGGGGCTGTTGACGACGATCGGCGCGGCGCCGAACATGCTGCGCCTTCGCAACGCCGGAGACGACTATCCCGTCCTGAAACGTTCCTTCGAAGGCTTCGAGTATTGGCAGAACATTCGGGGAACCCTTCATGCGCTGGCGTTTGTCGCCAACGTGCTCTCCATGCGCTCTCTTCGGCGCGGTAGGCCAGTGGATTAGCCTGCAATTCTCACACGCTCGCTGGAATTGTTCCCCTCGAGAGCCTTGCCACTCCCTTCGTCGAGAGCCCTTCTCCCACCGCGGTTTCTTGCGGGGGGAGAAGGTGGCGAAGCCGGATGAGGGGGGCGCTTTACGAGATGTGCGCGATTTACCGACGCTGGTCCGAGAACGCTCGAAGGCGCGCGAATGACGTACTCGTGAAACGCCCCCTCATCCGCCTTCGGCACCTTCTCCCCCAGCAAGAAACCGCTGGGGGAGAAGGGCTCTCGATTGGAGGTACTGCCGAGAACGAACCGCTCGCACAACTCCAAATCGTCGCAAGTTTCGTCACCAACAGGGTGCCGGCAATTCCACTCAGCGTGTGAGAAATGCGGGTTGTGGAGCTGTGGATTCGTAGATCGGAGCTATCCACTAATCTACGATCCACTCTCGCGACTCCTCGCCGTCGCCACCCGCTTGATCTCCTCGATCCTCGCATCGGCGTCGTTCTCGCCGATCTCCATGAGACGTTCCAGATATTCGGGGACGAACATGAAGAGGCTCATGAAATCGGCGTTCGACGTCTCACGCGTTCCCAGGCTGCGGGTCAGGAAACGGAACGTCCGCGGGAGTTGCGGCTCGTATTCGGCGGCGAGCTTTCCGATGTCCTGGGAAGGGCGGATGACCGCGAAGTCGACCGGGCGGTAACCATGGCGCAGCTCGGGCGGAAGGTCCCGCAGGAAGTCGTTGGAACGCTGAAGGCGTACGGTGTCCTCGTCCATGACGTCGAGAAAGATGGCGTCCATCAACTGCCCGAGGATCTGTGCGGGAGGTGGGTACCCGGCGGTCTCCGGCTCGTCCGCTTCCGAGACTGTCTTCGCATAATGCGTGGAGATCGCCAGCATGCGCGTCGCGCCGAGGTGCAGGGCCGGTGAGAGCGGCGCGGAGAGACGGATGCCGCCATCGCCGAACCAGTGTTTGCCGAGCCGGATGGCGGGAAACACCATCGGTAATGATGCCGAGGCCATGACGTGATCGACCGTGAGCGCCTCGCGCACGCCGCGCCGCAACGGCCGCTTCCACGGTTCGATGTCACACCCGTCCGCCCAGGTCACCGTCTGACCGGTGTTGTAGTCGAGCGCGGTCACCGACACCGCCCTCGGCTGACAGCGGGCGATGTTCTCGGCGATCCCGGCGATCTCCCCACGATCGTTCGAGGGAAAGAGCCGCACCAGAACGTCACGAAGAGGCGTGGTATCGACCAGCCCACGGACGCGCGGTGCCACTTCCGATCCGCCCGAGATGAGCTTCGTCCCCCAGCCAAAGACATTCCGCGCCAGCGACCCGGCCTCGATCCGGATCACGTCTTTCAACTTGAGCGACCGCCAGACCTCGGACAATTCATTGACGACCACCGACAGCGCCGCACTGCGTGAAGCGAGGAAGACGGCGTTGATCGCTCCGGCGGAGACACCGGTAATGACGTCGAAGCTGTCCTCTGGAAGATGCCGCGCCAGGCAGCGCAGAACACCGACCTGATACGCCGCACGTGCGCCGCCACCGGTCAGAACAAGAGCGAAGGAATCAGCAATCGCCGCCATGCAGAACAGGATACTTGCACAAGTTGCCGGGTAACCGGGTCCTAACTCGACCACGGAGCCGGTGCAAGTCAACCACCCGGAGAGTCACTAGCCGAGCGAACCTCAGCTCAGACACGATGGGGTTCAAGATCTGGCGCCAAAAGTTCAAGATCAGGATCGAGGGGGTTCAAGATCAGGCGTCAGAAGTTCAAGATCAGCATCCATGGAGTGCAAGATCTGGCGCCAGAAGTTCAAGATCAGGGATCGATGGAGTTCAAGATCTGGCGCCAGAAGTTTCAAGATCAGCATCGATGGGGTTCAAGATCAGGAGTGTCACCTAAAACAGACATCGTCATAGATGGCAGGAGGCGGGTGGCTACGGAGTAAATCTGCCTCTGGAAGGCAGTTAATTAAGTGCCTTTCACCGAGTGCGCGATCCGGAACCCGTAGTCCGCGTATGGAAACTCCGGCGGCAGGCTTGATCGCGCCGCGCAGCGGCTGACCTTGATCTGATGCCGCCAGGAACCTCCCCGCGAGGCGCGGCGGGTACCCGTTTCCGGGCCGAGCGGATTCCGCTCCGGTGAAGAATGATAGAAATCTGCCGCATACCAGTCGCTGCACCATTCGTGAACGTTCTCGCAGACATCGTACAGACCATAGGCATTCGGTGCACCTCGGGCGACTGGACGCGGCCCATCCATCTCGTCGTGCGGCGGCAACTCGTTCCCCCACGGATAGCGCATCCCCTCCACCCCTCCCCGCGCCGCACACTCCCACTCCGCCTCGGTCGGCAGCCGGCCACCAAACCACTCGCAGAATGCCACAGCGTCGAACCACGACACCGCCACCACCGGCTGCTCCGGATCGACGAAACGCGACCGCGGCAACGGACGGCCGGCCGCCTTCGCAAACGCAACGTATTCGCCGTTGGTCACCTGCGTGATGCCGATCGCAAACGCGTCCACGCATACCCGATGCACAGGACCTTCGTCGGCCCGACCTTCGTCAGACCCCATGAGAAAGGATTGAGCGCGGATGAGAACGGTCTTCGGAGGCAGCAAGAGCCCGAATAGTAAGACACCTCCCTCGCAAATCCGACCTCTGCAAGGCGAGAATCGGCACGCCGCTGGCACTTAGTTATTTGACTGAGTCCTGCCCGAGCGAAGTCAACCGAAAGGAGGTTTGCCATGCGCAAGGAAATTCTCGCAACGGTTGCGATGGGCTTGCTGGTCTGCATGCCTTTGGCAGCGCAGCGAAACAGGAACCCCGGAGGAGGCCCACCGATGGGTGTTCCCAGAGGGATGAGCACGCATTCGACCCAGATGGGCCCGGCGGGCACAACGACGAGGACTCACACGGTGACGAACCCGGCCGGATCCATCATGACCACCGTGACGAAGTCCCCTACCGGAACGACCCGTACGATGGTGAACAGCGAAGGAAACAAGACGCTCACGCTGTCCCATAGCAGGCTGGCGCGATCGCGCGGCACCGTCACGCGATCGTTGACCCACGTACGGAAGAGCGCCAAGGTGAAGACCGCGCATCGAAAAATGAACACGCGGGCGCGCATCATGACGCCCTCGAAACGCGGTATGTAGGTGCAGTAAGGAATGACGGAGCGCTGGCGTCTCGCCGGCTGGCTCGGCGGCGTCTCGCCGCTGAGGGTTATCAGGCGAAAGTATCGAGTCTTGCAGACCGGGGGCGAGACGCCAGCGCTCCGTCAGTGACCTGCTTTGCCACTTGTCAGCGCGCGCCGGATCGCTGCCAGCGGCGCATCCTCGTTGAACACGACGGTGCCCCCTTTCCGGCTGACGCCGAGTTGCGACCAGAGCGCGGGGAGATCGGTCGTCTCCGGGTGAGCGCCCAGTCGTTCGTGCAGCTTTTCGAGGATCGGCATTCCGATGGCGGCATCACCTCGGCGGAAGATCTTCTCCTCCGGCCAGTTCGCCGATCCCGTACCTCCTTCGGCAACGATGGCGCGGAGGACGTCATCGAGCGACTTGCGCTGATCGCTCTTCCGGCGGATCTCGATGTCGGCGAGCAGCCAGAAGAGCGCTCCTCCCCAATACGTGCGGCCCCACGTCGGCGTTCTATCGAGGCCCATGTCACCGGCGGCGGGAAGGCCTTTCGGGAAGCCATCCATCATGCTGCCCCAGACGTCGTCGGCCCCGAGTTGCCCCGCCCGCGCGCGGGCCAGCGGTTCCAGGTAGGTCGACAAGCCCTCCCCGACCCAGTCGGCCTCGGTGTCGGGAAAGCCGAGGTGAAACATCTCGTGGGTCATGATCCAGTCGGTGCGGAGGACTGCCCGCGTCACATCCGATGCCACGCGCACCCTGATCAGCCGTCCGTCGAAGGTTCTGCCGCTGCTCACACCACGCCCGCCGCGCCCGACCTCCACCCGGATCATCACCTGCCTGACGGGATAGCTTCCATAGACCGTCATCACCGCATCCGCCGCATCGTGAATCCAGTTTTCCACGAGCGTTCGAAAGGCTTGCGGAACCTCCTCGGAGAACCGGACAGTGATCGATGCATCGCCCGCTTTGAGTGATGAGGTGGGAACGCCGGCGGCGTGCGCGGCCCGGGCGATCAGAAGAAGGGCAACGATAAAGAGCGGCCGATACATGAATGGCGCTACACGAACGCAAGCCCCGCGCCCATCGTTCGGCTACCGCCCACCGCAGCCCGACCCGCTGCAATCGAGTGCGACGAACACTTCCGATGCGATCGTCCATGACGGCAAACCAGCGCTGCTGACCGTCTTCCGCCAGACCGCCATGTAATCGCCGCGCCAATCGGCCGGACCGGCAGTCGTCGTCGCGTGTCCGGTCCAGGTTCCGCGTTCCGACGCCGAGGGATCGCTGCGGCTGATCTCGACCGTCGCCGGCGTCCGGACGAAAACGAGGTCCGGCTGCGCTTTCCAGCGCGTTTCGATCTCCTCCCGGATCGCCGCGCGGCCCTGAATCAGCTTTCCGCTTGCGGCTGTGACGATGACGTCATCCTTCAGGACCTGTGTGAATGCCACCGCGCTGTGGGCAGCCAGCGCCTCGTTCGAGGCCGCCCGCGAGTCGCGGATGATCGTCTCATCCCTCGGCGTCGAGACCAGTGCGATCCGATCGCCGCGCGGGCTGAGGGCGATGCGCGTGAGCCCCTGCAGCTCCGGATCATCGAACTGCGCCACCGGACGCCATTCGTCAGGATGCGTGGGATTCCACTCGTAGATCGTGTGCACGGAGGCCATGAGCAGCGTGCCGCGCGACGTCCAGACATGGCTCCCCGACGTAGGGAATGGAACCGCGCTGAGCGTGGTCAAGAGGCGGTTGTCGAGCTCGAGTTGCCGCAGAAACAACTTGCGAGGCGGTGCGCTCTTCGCCGCTTCCCCTTCCGGAGCCGGAAACGGCTCTACGGCGACAAAGGTCACCGCCCGTTTGCCGGGAACGCGGACTGGCGCCGACCCCGCGCCGACCGCCATCGTCTCGAGCGCCTTCGTCGATGCGTTGTAGATGACAATGCGGCGCTGCTTGTCGTTCATGAAAAGCACCCAGGTCCGGTCGTCGAAACGGCAGAAGTAACCGGCGTCGTTCGTCTCCGTCAGCGCACGCTCTTTCCCCGAAACCTCGTGAAGCCACACCTTCCCCTCGCGAAGCAGCATCAGCGCCCCATCCGCCGCTGGCGTAGGACTGAACCCGAGCGCCCCCGGAACCGGCGCCGACGTCCCGCTCGCGAAATCGTGGATCACCGCCTGCACGGCATGCCCCGTCTCATCGAGCACCGCAATCTGCGAGGTCAACACCAACCTGCCGTCCGGAAAAAACGCCGGCTGGTTGTCGTACCCCGGATGCTTCGAGATGTTCACGAGATTCGTGACCGCGAAGCGCCCGCCGGACATGTCGAGCGATCCCACCCAGACCTCTGAGTCGTTGATCTGGGCTGAAAGAGATGTCGCGGAGGCGAGCAAGAAGACAAGAAGAGCGATCTGCCGCATGGCGAGATCGTATCCTTTTTATTTCACGCGGAGGCGCGGAGACGCGGAGAAGAGGAAGGTCCAATGGCGAGCCAGGTTTGCCTCCCTCTCCGCGTCTCCGCGTCTCCGCGTGAAAAATCGTCCCCCTTCAGCTATGCCGGATATTCAGTATGTCGCCATCCTTCACGATGTACCCCTTCCCCTCCAGCCTCCAATGCCCTGCTTCCTTCGCCTTCGCAAACGATCCTCCCGCGGCGATGAAGTCGTCGTAGTGCACGACCTCGGCGCGGATGAAGTTTTTGATGAAGTCGGTGTGGATGACGCCGGCGGCTTCCTGCGCGGTCATGCCGGCGCGGATGGTCCAGGCGCGGCACTCGTCCTCCCCCACCGTCAGGAACGACTGCAAACCCAGCAGCGCGTAGGCCTCGCGGATCAACGTGTCGAGCGCCGACTCCAGGATCCCGTATTCGGCCATGAAGACGCGGGCGTCGTCGCCGGAGAGCTCGGACATCTCCATGTCGATCTTGCCGAAGAAGGCGGCCACGCGCGTGCCCAGCCCCGCCTTCGCCGCGGCGATCCGCCCGACTTCCTCCTCCATGACCGGCTGTTGCGACTCGTCGAGGGAAAGGGCGATCAGCATCGGCTTGATCGAGAGGAGCTGGTAGGTCTTGAGAATCTGCAACTCTTCGGGCGAGAGCGCCTCGTTCCGCAGCGGCTTCTCCGCCTGGAGAAGGGCCAGACACTTCTCGAGCACCGGCAGCTCCTTCTTCAGCGGCTCGTCATTCGGCCGCCCGATCTGCTTGTGGATCTTCTCGATGCGTGCTTCCAGCACGGTCATGTCGCCGAGGATGAACTCCGTCTCGAAGGTGGCCACGTCGCGCAGCGGATCAATGCTGCCGTCCGGGTGAGGGACGGCATCGTTGGCGAAGAGGCGCACCACCTGGATCAGGGCATCGTTGCTCTTCACCGCCGACAGGAAGGAGGTGGTGAACTGCGTGGTGCCGCTGGCCCCTTTCTTCAGTCCGGCCACGTCGACGAATTCGATGGTCGCGTTGACGGTGCTCTTCGGATGGAAGAGCGCCGAACATCGGTCCAGACGCTCGTCGGGAACCTTGGCGATGCCGAGGTGTGCATCCGCCTTCCCGCTCAGTGCGGGATCGAGATGCGTCTTCGTGACCGCCTGAAAGAGGGTGGTCTTTCCTGAAAAAGGGAGTCCGACGATGCCGAGCTGCATGAGATCCTCTCCTCCCGAACCTGCCGGCTGTTGCCGCGCGTCGCAGTATCCCTCAAGGCGGGTCCCGCGCGACAGGCGGAGACGAACCTTACGATCAGCCGCACCCTAACCTTGCGATCAGCCGCACCCAAAGGTTACGATCAGCCGATGCCGGAAACCGGGCTTTATCCACGCTACGCCGAGCTGCGCCTGACCGAGGCGCTCGAGGATTCGCCGGTGGTGCTGATCCACGGTCCGCGGCAGTGCGGCAAGACAACGCTTGCGCGCGTGGTGGGCGACCGGATGGGCTACGCCTACATCACGTTCGACGATGATGTGGCGCGCGCCGCCGCGCTTGCCGACCCGGCGGGCTTCGTGGCCGATCTCCCCGAGCACACGATCCTGGATGAAGTGCAGCATGTTCCGACCCTTTTCGGTGCGTTGAAGACGGCGGTCGACCGCAAACGCGTCGCCGGCCGTTTCATCCTGACTGGCTCGGCCAATGTCCTTCTCCTGCCAAAGCTGGCGGACTCGCTGGCGGGCCGGATGCAGACTCTGCGGCTTCATCCGCTGGCGCAGTGCGAGCTTGCGCGGCGTTCACCAGCCTTTCTCGACGTTTTGTTTGAAGGCGCGTTCAAAACCCGGCATACCGAGCGGTTGGGCGGGCAGCTTGCCGAGCGGATCGCGGCGGGTGGATATCCCGCGGCACTGACGCGGCCAACGGAACGGCGTCGCGCAACCTGGTATCGCGACTATCTCGAAGCGCTCGTTCAACGCGACGTGCGTGATCTCGCACGCATCAGCGCGTTGGATGCATTGCCACGGCTGCTCTCGCTGGCAGCCGCCCAGACCGCGCGGCTGCTGAACGTCGCGGATCTTGCGGCACCGTTCCAGATCAGCCGGCAGACCATTCGCGACTACGTTACGTTGCTGGAGCGTGTCTTCCTTCTGGAGACGCTCCCCCCGTGGCACAGCAATCGGCTCAGCCGCCTCGTGAAGACACCCAAGCTGCATCTCGGAGACAGCGGGCTGGCGTGCGCGCTGCTGGGCGCCGATTCCGCATCGCTGACGGCCGATCGGCCGCTGCTCGGACAGCTTCTGGAGACCTTCGTCTTTCAGGAATTGCGGCGGCAGGCAAGCTGGCGCGACGAGCAGATCGGCTTCTTCCACTTTCGGGACAGGGATCGCGCCGAGGTCGACATCGTGCTGGAACGGGGTGCGAGCGAGGTGGCAGGGGTGGAGGTCAAGGCGTCGGCCACCGTGACGATGAAGGACTTCCGCGGCATGAACAGGCTTCGGGAAGCGGGCGGAAAACACTTCGTCGCCGGCGTGGTGCTCTACGACGGTGAGATCACCGCAAGCTTCGGCGACCGGTTTTTCGCCGTTCCCATTCGTACGTTGTGGGAGACGGGATGACCGTGGCATCCGAACGACACGAATAGAATGCGCCACAAAGGAACACCATCGATATGAGTCTGCTCGCCCGCATTCGTCTGCAACTCTCGCTCTCGATCCTCTTGATCAGCATGGCGGCACCGGGCCTGATCGCGCAGACGCCGCCGGCGGTCAAGTATCCCGCGCTGCCGAGCGAGACGCCGGAGAAGCTCGTCCCGTCCAACGACAGCTTCGATCATGTCCGGCGTGAGGTCATGATCCCGATGCGCGACGGGGTCAGGCTGCACACCGTCATCCTCGTTCCGCGCGGCGCCAAACGCGCCCCCATCCTCCTGACGCGTACTCCGTACGACGCCGACGGCCTTACCAGCCACGCCCAGAGCGCCCACCTCGGGCCGAATCTCTTCGGCTACGACAACGCCACCGACGTCATCGTCGAGGGGGGCTACATTCGGGTGATCCAGGATGTGCGCGGAAAGCATGGTTCCGAGGGCGACTACGTGATGAACCGGCCGCTGCACGGGCCGCAGAATCCCACCCCGGTCGATCACGCCACCGACACCTACGACACCATCGACTGGCTGGTGAAGAACGTCCCCGAGAGCAACGGCAAGGTCGGGATCCTCGGCATCTCTTACGACGGATTCCTGCCGCTGATGGCGCTCGTCAATCCGCACCCCGCGCTGAAAGTCTCCGTGCCGATGAACCCGATGGTCGACGGCTGGATGGGCGACGACTGGTTCCACAACGGCGCCTTCCGCGAGCAGGGCATGTCCTACATCTACGAACAGGAGGGGACGCGAAAAGGGGATGCCAAATGGTTCACCAGTGAATTCGACGACTACGACATGTTCCTGCGGGCCGGATCGGCCGGTGAGCTGGGGCGCCGCCGCGGCCTGGAGCAGGTCGGTTTCTGGAGAAAGCTGCTCGAGCATCCGTCGTATGACGCCTTCTGGCGGGATCAGGCCGTCGATCGCGTGCTGGCCGCGCAGCCGCTGAGCGTTCCGGTGATGCTCGTCCACAGCCTCTGGGATCAGGAAGACATCTACGGCGCCATGGCCGTCTACCGGGCCATCAAGCCGAAGGACCGCGACAACGACAAGGTCTTCCTGGTCATGGGACCGTGGCATCACGGCCAGGAGATCCGCGAAGGGAGCACGCTGGGCCCGTTGCATTTCGGAAGCGATACCGCCCTCACCTTCCGCCGCGAGATCCTTCGCCCCTTCCTCGATCACTACCTCAAAGACGACGCGCCGAAGGCCGACGTCGCCCCAGTCACGGCGTTCGAGACCGGCACGAACACCTGGCGCCGTCTCCCCTCATGGCCGGCGGGCTGCGCCACCGGCTGTACGGTCAAGGCCACCCCGCTCTACCTCGGCGCCGGTCTCGCGCTCGGATTTAATGCTCCTACGGCCGGCGCCGCTGCCTACGATGAATACGTTTCCGATCCCGCCAAGCCCGTGCCGTTCCGTGCCCGTCCCATCGACGAAAAAGGGGCGGGCTGGGCTCGCTGGCTTGTCGACGATCAGCGCGAAGCGTCCGGCCGCCCGGACGTACTGGTCTTCGTGTCGGACGTTCTGATCGCGCCGGTGAAGATCAGCGGCCGGCCGGTCGCGAACCTCCTCGCCTCGACGAGCGGCACCGACTCCGACTGGGTGGTGAAGCTCATCGATGTCTACCCGGACGAGGTGGCCGGTCAACCGGAGATGGGCGGCTATCAGTTGATGATCGCCGCCGACATCTTCCGCGGCCGCTATCGCCAGAGTCTGGAGACGCCGCAAGCGATCACGCCGGACACGCCGCTTCTCTATCGCTTCGCTCTCCCCACCGCCAATCATGTCTTCCAGCCGGGACACCGGCTCATGGTCCAGATCCAATCGAGCTGGTTCCCGCTGTACGACCGCAATCCGCAGACCTTCGTTCCCAACATCTTCTGGGCCAAGCCCGGCGACTACCGGAAAGCGACGCAGCGGATCTACCACACGCCGGAACAGGCCAGCTTCATCGAGCTGCCGCTGGTCCTCTCATCTACGGAACCGTCGCCACCACCTCCCGATCATCCTTCGCCGTCAGTGCGATGAAGCGGTCCTGGCGCTGGCCGCGGACATAGATGATCACGTGGACGAGCGTCTCCATCGTCATGCGCGTGTCGTCGCCGGCGTAGTAGTGAAGGGCGATCTGATAGGGACCGCCGGCCATCCGGGGAATGGTGTACGTCTCCGGGCCGAAGCCGGTGGTGATGTCGGCATGGAGCCAGCCATTCGCGGCGCTCCGGAGATGCTTGTAAAAGACCTCCTCACCACCGGGCTCGATGACGTGAAGATCGACGTCGGTGTAGTTCGAGTCCCACATCACCTCCACTTGCAGCTCCGCCTGAGGATCGATGCGCGGGTCGGTACCGGAGCGGCGGCGCTGCATCTCGATCTGCAGTGAGTCGTCGGTCTGCCGCATGCGCCGGTCGCGGTCATACGCGGTGTACCGCGTCTGCAGTTCGGTGAGCTCCTTCTCCTTTCCCTCTCGGGCGTCGAGAAGCAGCAACTCGCGCCAGGTTTGCGTCTCCCGGGGAGAGATCTCCAGGGCGCGCTCGAACACGAGGCGCGCAAGATCGTCGTGACCCCATCCGGTGAGCACGCGTCCGATGATGCGCAGGGTGGCGGCGTCATCGGGATAGGCCTCGATCAGATCGGTGAGAACGCGCAGCGCCATTTCCGGCGAGGCCTCCCGCATCGCCAGCGCCGCCTCGGCCTGGAAGAGTTTCTCGCCGCCGAGGATGGAACGGGCGGAGAGGTAATAGCGAAAACGGTCGGAGGGAGCGTTGAGCGTCTTCAGCTTCGCGATGACGTCGCCGATCATCGCCAGCCGTTGCGGTGCGGTCTTCTTCGCCAGCTCGTCTGACTGTGCCAGCGTCGAATTGCGGTGCATCGTGTCGAGGATCTGATTCGCGAGCGCCGGCCCGCTGTCTCGACCGTATGAGGCACTCGCGGACATACTTCTGCTGATCTCCAGCATCGGAGCTTCCGCGGTCACCGTGATCGATTCCGTGACCGCGACCGTCAGAGGCAATACGACATGCATCCCCTTCTCGGGATGATCGAACCTTCGCTCGAGTCGATTGAGGCCAGCCAACTCCGCGATCAGCGTCACGGTCGAGGGAGCAGCGGATGCTGCGAACGAGAAGCGCCCCTCGTTGTCCGTCACGACCACGAGCGTCCGACCATCCTCAAATCTCAGCGTCACCGTCGTGCCCGGAAGTGGTGTTCCGTCCGAGACGACGGTCCCGGTGATGAACCATGCGGAGCGCGACAGATCGACAGTCACGTTGGAAACGAGCTGAATCGGGTTGGGCGTCATTGCCGGTTGCCGTTTGCGCTCCTCCTCCCGCGCGCGGACCTGCTTCTCTTCCGCCTCCTTTTCCGCGCGCAGATCAGGCGGGAGGGGAAGGCCGTTGTTCTCGTAGTCCTGCCACGTCTCGAGCACCAGCAACGAGGTGCGCGGCGTGAGCTGATTGAATCGCCGGCCGTGCTCCAGCACTTCCTCGGGTGTGGCGCCGCTGTCGAGCAGCGACCGCAACCGCGCCCGGGCCCAGGCACGGCGCACGAGATCGCTCCCCTCCTCCGAGTCGAGAACCTCGATCGGAATCTCATGACGCACGGTTCCCGCGATGACCGGAAAGGCGACGATGGCGTCGCGGGATTGCGCGCTCACCGAAACCGATTCGTCTTTGGTGAGCAGGACAGCTTCCGGCAACAGGTTGCGGATCGGCGGCAACGCCGATTGCATCATCAGCAACTCCGGTTGCCGCATGCTGGCCTCGGCGGCGCCGGCCGCGTCGGTCTGGCTCAGATCGAGATACCAGCCGCCGGTCGCGCGCGCCAGTCCGCCGAGAAAATGGTCGTCCGCCGAAGGGGAGGCGTTGATGATCGTCAGCGGCCGTTTCATTCTGGCCACCTCCCGAACGGCACGAGCCAGCCGCGCCGAGTCGCCGATCGAGTTGATGCCGTCGGTGACGAGCACGATCCGTGAGCCGGCCGGGACCGACGCCGCGATCGACGGCAGTTTCTCCAGCAGTGCCACGAGGTTCGTCGCTCCGGCGAGGGGAATCGCCGCCAGTGCCTGCTCCAGACCCGCCGGATCGGTCTCCCGCGCCGACTCGACGGCGATATGGAACGGCACGACGCTCACCGACCGCGCCTGCTCGCGCTCGAGCAATTGCCGGAGATAGTCGCGGACGCGCGCGTCGTCGCGCTGCACGGCGCTGGCGGATGCGTCGTAGAGGATGGTGACGTGCGGCGCCGCCGCGACCGCACGTGCGGTGGAGCGAAGGTTGACGGCCGCGGAGGCGTACCAGTTCCCATCGACGAGCGATTTGGCCACCAGCGCCACCTCACGCCTGGCGGGCACGGCGCGGATGACACCATCGAGCGGAAATTGCGTCCGGCGCAGCGACCAGTGATCGCCGGAGCGCGACAGTTGCAGGCCATCGCTTTCGATCTGCGAGTCGCTTTCGATGTTCAGGTCGAATCGCGTCAGCGGCGCCCCATAGCGAAGATCGAGCTCGTAGGGATGCGCGGTCAGCTCCTGATCGTACGCGATGTGCACCGTCTTCAAGCCGGATGCGGGAATGGGATAGACGCGAAAGTGAAACGCGCGTGACGAGGCGGTCCACTCGGCCAGCGCCGGATCGGCGTGCCGATGGACGGTGGCCTCATAAACGCTCCTGGCCATCACGCGCTCGAGGGCGACCGCGTGCCGCAGCCGGCCGCCGAAGTACAACCCGAGGTCGCTGATCTCGGCGTCGGGTGGGAGCGGAAAGGCGAAATCGCCGTCGAGCTCACGGGCGCTGCCGTTGCGATAGGTCAGGTCGTAGGTGGTGCGCGCCAGATGGCCTCGAAGAAGAACGTGGATCTCCAGCGACTCCAGCGTGAGCGACACCGACCCATCGTCCCCTTCCGGCACCGTCAGCCTCGGCAACGCCGCGTGCTGCGCCCCAAATGCGGGGACCACCGAAAGGACCGTGAGAAGAGCGATACCGGCCGTGAACCTCATACGAACCTCCCCATCGATGGAGCTCGGGGGTTCGACACGGTACGTCGAAGTTACGAAACAGGAAGGCGGTGACCGAATGGTGAAGGAAAGAGAAAAACCAGAAACCAGAAACCAGAATGCTGCGCTCCGACGCCATTTCTGGTTTCTAGTTTCTGGTTTCTGCTCCCCGTTACTTCTCCACGACCCCCATCTTCCGGAACTTCTTGTACCTCTCCTCCGGAAGCGCGGCCGGCTTGAGCTTCTGCAGTTCCTTGAGCGCCTTCTCGAGGTACGGCGCAAGCAGTGCGGCAGCCTTGCCGGGGTCGGCGTGGGCGCCGCCGCTCGGCTCGGGAACGATCTCGTCGATGATGGCCAGGCGCTTCAGATCGAGTGCCGTGATGCGCATCGCCGCTGCCGCCTCGGCCGCCGCCGAGGGGTTTTTCCAGAGGATGGCCGCGCAGCCCTCGGGCGAGATCACCGAGTAAACGGAATGCTCGAGCATGAACACGCGGTCGCCGACTCCCAGCGCCAGCGCTCCCCCGCTGCCTCCTTCGCCGATGACGATGACGATGACCGGCACGGTGAGCATGGCCATCTCCCGCAGATTGACGGCGATCGCTTCGGCCTGGCCACGCTCCTCCGCCCCCAGGCCGGGATAGGCGCCCTGGGTGTCGATGAAGGTGAAGATCGGGAGATTGAACTTTTCGGCCAGCTTCATCACCCGCAGCGCCTTGCGGAAGCCCTCCGGCCGCGGCTGGCCGAAGTTGCGGTAGATCTTCTCTTTGGTGTTCCGCCCCTTCTGATGGCCGATGATCGCGCACGGCGTCCCGCGGAACCGTGCAAAACCGGCGACGATGGCCGGATCGTCAGAGAACTTCCGGTCGCCGTGGATCTCCGTCCACTCCTCGAAAAGATGACCGATGAAGTCGAGCGTGTAGGGTCGCTGCGGATGCCGGGCCACCAGCGTTTTCTGCCACGGGGTCAGGTTGGCGTAGATTTCGTCGGCGACTTTGGTAAGCTCGGCCTGCAACGCCGCGAGCTGATCGGGATCTCCTTCAGCCGCGGCGGTCTCCTCGATCCGCCGCCGGAGCTGCAGAAGGGGCTCCTCGAACTGCGTCGGGTCAGGATTCATAGGTGCGCGACCCTAACAGATGAATGACATGCTCGCAACTGACGCCGAAGAGGCCGCCGCAGGGCGGTCACTGCTCGAAACATGGGGCCGCAACGAACCGATGCGGCACGTCCCCTCCGCGGAGTGGATGTCGTGGAAGGTGGATCACGATCTGCGGCGGCGGATCGAGCTTCTTTACGGCCCCTACGCCAATCTCTCCTCCGACGACGCGCGGCGCGGCCCGCTGGAAAATGAGCTTCGCGCGCTCTGCCGTGCCATCGACCGTCTCGCCGACGCGGCGCGCCACTCCCGCAACATCCATCCACCGCACGAGCTCGGCGATCGCCTTGTCTGGGCGGTGAATCAGGCGGTCGGCAGCCTCAACTCGCTCGATCCGCACCTCATCGGCCGCCGCTTTCCGTTCCAGACGGCGGAGCGCTCGAAAGCTGAGCCGCTCTACGGCGCCTTGCTGGTGGTCATCCAGCATGTCGGGCGTGTTCTGACGCTGGTCCGCGCCGTCGACCCGGGCATCGACGAGCACCTGCTCGACGGTCTGGTCCAGCTCGAGACGCCCCTTCGCGCGCAGCCGATGGCATGACCATGCTCGACGCCATCCGGCCGCTGTTCGACCACATGGAGTGGGCCGACGCCACCGTCTGGCGCGCCGTCGCCGCCTGCGCCGGCGCGGCGGACGACAAGGTCCTGCACGACCGGCTGCATCACATCCACGCCACGCAGCATGCCTTTCTGCAGGCGTGGCGGGGCGAAGAGCTCGTGTTCAACGGTCCGGATCACTACCCCGGCCTCGACGCCGTCCGTCAATACGCGCTCGATTTCTACGCCGCCGCGCCGGCGTATGTCGCCTCGATTGCCCCGGAGTCTCTCGAGAGGGAGATGCTCCTCCCCTGGTCCTCCTTCTTCGCCAAACGCGCCGGTTTCGAGCCCCACCCTTCCACCCTCGGCGAGACGCTTCTGCAACTCCCCTCGCACTCGACCTACCACCGCGGACAGGTCAACACCCGCCTCCGCGAGCTCGGCGCCACCCCGCCCCTGGTCGATTTCATCGCCTGGGTGTGGGCCGGAAAACCACCCGCGAAGTGGTAACTGCGCTGCGCGCGTTGTCTGCGGCTTCGCCGCGTTGTCGGTTGTCTGCGCGCTGCGGCGCGCGTGGTCGATATTGAAGGGATTGGAAGGCCTTTGATTCGCCGGTTAGTGACCACGCGCCGCAGCGCAGACAACCGACAACGCGGCAAAGCCGCAGACAACGCGCGGAGCGCAGATCACCGTCCGAGTTTCGCGAGCGGCGTAACCCCGCATCGCGGATCCGCCTCGACGTGCAGCGCACTGAGCGGATCGCTGGCCACCCAGACGATGTGCTGCGACGCCAGCGACGCGCGCAGCTTCTCCACCGCCGCCCGGAATTGCCTCGGGTTGGAGATGTCGTCGACCTCGCCCCACGACGAGGCCAGATCGGGACGGGGACCGGTCAGCGACCAGACGAACAGCGGCACACCGATCGCCTCGAGGTAGTGCCGCACCGAGGCCGGCTCGATGGTGCTCTGGTCCGCGGACCGGCTCAGCACCAGGACCACGGCGCGGCGATGTGAGCCGGTGCTGGCGTTGAGGCCGGCCACCGCCACGGCGTCGGCGAAGCGCCGGCGGCTGTTCGGGTCGATCACCCCCTTCTGCCCGCTGGCCTCGACGTAGTCGAGCAGCAGAAACCCCATCATCCCGGAGTCGTGCGACGACACGGTCGCCGAGGTCTGGAAGACATTCGACGGGACATGACCCGCGGCCTCGAGGTGCTTGGCGATCGGCCAGGTGTAGCTCATGGTCGTCCCCGGATCGAGGGCCATCCGATGGTTCAGCTCCTGCGTCTCGCGCCAGCTCCGGCTACTTGAATGGCCCGGATCGAGCGCGGCCAGCGTCTCGGCGGCGTTCGGCTCGCGCACTACCAACACCTGCGCGTCCGGGGTCTCCACGCCCCTCGTCTGCACGGGGTTCCCGTTCAACGACAGGCATCCCTCGAGCGTCTGCTGTTTTCCGGGAACCTTTCCCGTGAAGGCCAGCGGCGTCAGCTCGGTGCTGATCGAATCGCCTGCCTGCCCGCCGGCGATTACCAGTTCGCGCCGCGCCGTCACACCGTCGTCGAAGCGCAGCTCTGCCTCGATCACGTGAGGATGCGCGGCGTCGAGTGCCGGGAGACGTGCGTGAAACTGCTCGTCGACGCGCAGCTTCTGCCCGTCGATGCTGGCCGTTGCCCGCGACGGTTTCGCGGCGAAGGCATGCTCCCAGCGAAGTGCCACGGAGACGGGGACTCCTTTCTCGTCACTCTGCAGGCCGAGCGTCAGCTCCGCCGAGGGGCGCGGCAGATTGATGGTCTGCGAAGTGCGGCCGATCTCGTCGCTGTCATGGTCGTAGGCGACCGCGACCAGCCCGCGCGGCTCGAATGCCCGTCCCAGATCGACGATGGCCCGCCACGGAGGAGCTTTCAACACCGCCGACTCGCGTCCGTCGACGAGGATGCGGATCGATTTCACCTCGGGGCCGGCATGCAGCTCCACCGGCTGCCGCCCGGCGATCAAACCGAGGTACAGCGAGATGAAAACGATCTGTGCGGACATGGAGAGAGTCTACCTACGCATCCGTTTTAGTATGGAAAACGTTCTGATGCGATTCATAGCCCGAAGCGCCATTCGCGCGACGCCCGAAGAGCTCTTCGCCTTTCACGAGCGGCCGGATGCATTCACCCGTCTGATGCCGCCGTGGGAGAAATCGCGCGTGATCGAGCGCGCGGCGAGTCTTCACGTCGGAAGCCGCGCCGTCGTCGATGCCCGCATCGCCCCCGGCATCTTCATCCGCTGGGAGTCACGGCACACCGCATACGATCCGCCGCATTCGTTCGAAGACCAACAGGTGCGCGGGCCGTTCCGGAGCTGGCGCCACCGGCACATCGTCGAGCCGCATCCCGAGGGGGCGTTGCTCATCGACGACATCGAGTATGAGCCTCCGTTCGGCGTCCTCGGCCGCGCACTCGCCGGAATCGTCATCGAACGGCGGCTGCGGCGGGTCTTCGCGTTCCGGCATCGCGTTACGCGCGAATCCTGCGAGTAAAGGCTGAAATTACGGGATTTCGTACACGGTAAGCTCGTCGGCGATCCCGCGTAACAGAGCGCGGTGGGGCGTCGGAAGGAGTGCGTTTGCGGTCAGGAGCCCCTGTACCGCGGCGTTCGTAACGACCGGCTCGGTGACGAAGATGGAGCGTGATGTGGCCAACCCCTGCACCCGAGCAGCGATGTTGACCGTCTGGCCGAAGTAGTCGAGACGATCATTCGAGGTAACCGCCAGACACGGCCCCTCATGCATTCCGATTTTCACCAGCAGATCCTCGTGCTTTCTCGACTCGTTCAGCCTGTCCATGGCCGAACGCATCTTCAGGGCGGCCGAGACACCCATTGCCGCGGTGGGAAAAGTCGCCATCACGGCGTCGCCGATCGTCTTGACCACGGCTCCCGACTCTCCGCGCACGACATCCGCGAGGACCCTGAAATGGGCCCGGACCAGATCGTACGCGGCCAGATCCCCCACCCTCTCGTACAGTTCCGTCGATCCCTTGAGATCGGTGAACAGCACGGTCAGACTGGCGATCTTGAGCCTCTGGTCGACGTTCACCGCCTCCGTCCGATAAAGATCGCGGAAGGTCTGGTTGGTGAAAAGACGGCTCGCGGTCAGAAACTCCTGCCGCTCCTTGAACTGATGATGGAATTCCTCGCCGGCGCGAAAAAGGCCGGGAAGGATGCGCCGGTTGGTGCGATTGACGAGAGTGAGCCGCAGCGGGCCTGGCGCCATCACCTCGGTCCGCGTCATGGTGCCGCCTTCGCCGTAGACGACGGTCAGATCGCGGCGCTCCTTCACCGGCTCTCCCTGAACGTCGAGGAAGAGGGCCTGGTGTGAGATCGGCTCGAAGAGGATGGTGAAGACCGGCGGAAGCTGGATGGACATCATGATCTTCTCGTCCGGCAGCACCTCCTCCGCCTCGATGGTGAACTCGTCCCACCGCTCCGGATACTCGTCTTTCCGCGGGAGGACCATGGTGTTGCTGAAGTGGAGGAAGCGGTAGTAGTCCAGGACCGGAACGGAATCGGGATCGTGCAGGGAGATGCGGCGGATGGCGGGGCTGATGCTGAAGCTGACCTCCACCATCTCATCGAGGGTTGGCTCGTACGCGACGGCGCAGAGAGCGCAGTTGTAGTTGTCCTGGATTTCCTTCAGGTCAGTGGTGGCCGTCAGGACGCCGCCGCAGCCGGGACACAGCAGGTTCCAGGACATTTCGAAAATGCCCAGGCGCGACGCTCTGACGAAGGCGTCGAGCGTCGCTTCCTGGTCGAGTCCTTTCGCCAGGGCGAATTGGATGGGATCGATACGGCAGAGGTCGGAGTCTTTCCCGTTCTCGATGAGCTCCCGGATCGCAGCCACGAGCGTGGGGTCCGCCGAGCGCCGCAGCGCTTCCAGACGCGCATTTTCCTGCACACGGCGATTGTATGCGCCTGGATCACTCGAGGCGAGGACGGGGATTGCTATCATCCATCGATCGATGAGCATCGATTCCGTCATTGCAGAGATGTACGAGATGGTTTCCTTCGAGCACGGCACGCGGCCCGACTGGAGCCGCCAGTCGGAGATCTTCGCCGGGGGGGCGCGCCTGGTGCGCGTCAACGACGAAGGCGTCTTCGAATTCGGCGTCGACTCGTTCCGTGAGAATTTCGAGTCGATGATCGATTCCGGCGTTCTCTCCAGCTTCTGGGAAGGCGAGATCTGGCGCGAGACGCATCTCTTCGGTGAAGTGGCGCAGGTTCTGAGCGCCTACGAGACCCGCCAGACCCGCACCGGCGCCCCGCTCAACCGCGGCGTCAACAGCATCCAGCTCTTCGAGCGCGACGGCCGCTGGTGGATCAGCGCCATGATCTGGCGAAGAGAGGGGCGGTCGGTGCTGATACCGGATAAGGTTCCGGCGGCGGTGTGAGGGGTTGCGGGGTCTCGCGGTGTCTGCTGCGTTACCACCGCGAGACTGCGCAACCCGAAACCGCGAGACCTCGGTCCTCACCCCTTCCGCCGCGCCTCCTCGTAAACCTCGACGTACTTCCTCGCCGGCATCCGCCGGATTGCCTCGCCGAGGACGTCGAGCGCCAGATCATCGGCCTTCTTGAATCGGATGCACGCCTTCCCCATGTTCAACTTCTTTCCCGTCTTCGCCCAGGCCTCGCGAAACCATCTCACGAGGTTGGTGTCGCTGACGCCCTCGATGCAGCCGCAGTACAACCCCATCAGATAAACCGACATGTAATTCTTCTGCGACGCCAGCGCCGCAAACGGAAGCCCCTGTTTCGGATCCGCGTGATAGCCGGCCGGATAGATCCGGTGCGGGATGTAGTAGCCGATCATCCCATACTGCATTCCCTCTTCGTAGTCCTTGTCGAGGTTCGCCAGGATCACGGAACGGACGGTCTCGATGGCTTTTCGTCGGTCGTCCGGCAACGAGGCAAGGTAGTCGGAGACCGTGGCTGCTTTGCTTTGCATGATGCCGCCAGCCTACCTCACGGCCCGTTCACAACGCCTTCCACTGCAGATTGCGGAAGCGCACTCGCCCGGTGTGGTTCTGCAGACCGATAAAGGACCCCTCTCCTCGGGTGGGCGACTGCGGATCGCCGGTGAAGTGGAACTGGTTCACGGTCTGGCCGTTCAGCGACACGGTGATGTCCGGCCCGTCCTTCGTGATCTCGTACGCGTTCCACTCCCCTACCGGACGGACGTTCAGCGCGCCGAGGTTGGGGCCCTGGAACGAATAGATCGCGCCGGTGCGGTGGATGCCCGCGCCGTCCGGGCGTGCCTGTTCGTCGATCTGCACCTCGAATCCGAAGTCGACGCCGACGAAGGCGGTGTTGTCGTATCCCTTGCTCTCGGGATCGGGAAAGCCGAGGAAGACGCCAGAGTTGTCGCCGGGGGCGGTCATCATCCAGTCGAGGCGCAGCACGAAGCGCGGCGGCGCCGGATTCACGTTCCAGAGCAGGCCGAGATCGGTGCCGGGACGCGATTCGAGCGCGCCGCGGCGGACGACGAAGGTGCCGGGATTGTCGCGTCCCGGCTGGTTTTTGATCGTCGACATCTTCCAGCCGGTCAGCGTGCCGTCGAAGATCGACTGGAATGCGCTTGCTGCCACGAATGGCAGCGGATTGATGATGTGATCGCCGGTGCGCCGGGCCAGGGCAATACCGGTGAGCATCGGATTCGGCGAGCCGATCGTCGGGAAGAGCGACGGGCCGGCCGCGTAGAGGTTCTCGGTGTGATGAAGCCGTCCGTCGGCATCGGTCACGCTCGCCCCAGGATCGGATCCCATCGACAGCGTTCCGGTCTCGTGATGGGTCGTGCCGAGACCGTCGCGGGCCGGGGTCACGGTCGCCGGCGCACCGAGCACCTGCGCGACCTTGACCATGGCCGCGTCCATCGCGTCCCACAGATCGTTGTCCGTCTGCGACTTGGCCATGGTCACGCGCGCGCGGCGGACGCCGAACTCGTCGCGCAGCACCCCGTCGAGCGAGACGTTGCTGTGGCTCGGATCGGGATTCGACAGATCGTCCGGCGACATCTGGCCGATTCCGCGGATGGCGATGGCCACGTGCGTGTCGGTGGAGCTGCTCAGCGCCTCGTAGAAATCGATGTCGGGAACCTTGCGGAACAGCTCATCCTCGGAGCCGACGGTGCTGGCACCGCCGCTGGCCGTGATCTGCAGATGGAAGTGTCCCAGAAACGTGCTCGCCTTCATGGCCCGGCCTTTGACGAAGAGCGCCGCCGCCTGCAGCTCCTGAACCGCCGCGGAGAGGCCCGGGATGGCCGTCCGCGGAACGCGGAAGGTCAGATTCGAGCGGAGGTGGGCCATCAGGTTCCTGCCCATGCGGGGAAACGTCGGGATGCCGCTGCCGTCGAAGGTGACCAGGGCCAGGCGGGCGCTCTCGATGGTGCCGAGGGCGATGACGGCCACGCCGTCCGGAGCGAGATCGATCGGCCCCTGGCTCGTTTCCACCCGTGTGACGCGCCACGTGTCGCCATTGCGCGTGGTGCGCAGTGTCAGCACGTGCGCATTCGGCAGGACCATGAACTCCTTCTTCGCGTCGTCGGAGTTGTCGGCATAGGCCGTACGCGCCGCCTTCATCAGCAGCGGCACGGTGCTGAACTTGTTCATCGGGAAGAATCCGGCGTGCGGCGCGCGCGCCTGAACGGCCAGAGGCGCCTCGAGCTTCAGGAGGTTGAGAAGGTCGTCCTGCGAGAGGCCGGCCGTCGAGGTGAGGCCGAGGAGCTGCGCCGGATCGGCGCCCGGATGCATCAGCGGTGACGGTGGCAGCTCGGCCAACGGGATGGCCGCGGCCACAGTGCCCAGGTTGTCGAACAACTGCCGGCGAAGCACGTTCTGCAGCTCGCCGAAGATGAAGTCGTTCGTGTCATCGACGCCGATCTGCTTGGTGCTCTCGTCGAAGTACGTGCTCTTCAGATCGGCCACGACCTCGGGCGGCCAGGTCGACACTTCCGCATCCAGCAGGCGCGGCGACCAGCCGCCCCAGTAGAGCGACCGCCCGCCGAGGCAGTAGGCCAGCCCTTTGAACGGCGTGGCCGACTTCCACGGCACGCCCCACACCTCGTTGCGCGCCGGCTCCGGTTGCGGAGCGTTTTCATTGAGGATGACCACATCGGCCGGATCGAACAGCCCGAGGATGCCCGTGTTCTGCACATGCTCCGGAAGCGTGAACGGCCCCGCGTCGAGGACGATCGTCCGAACACCGCCCCCGGCCCGCTTCTGTCGATACCAGACGTGCTCGGCGATTGCGGCGCCGAACGTGCCGCCGCCGATGACGACGATGTCAAACGGCCCGCCCGCCGTCGCCTCTCCGTACGTATTGCAGAGGTAGCGCCCCTGGATGTCTTTGGTAAACGTCGTCGACTCGCTGGTGATGGCCATGGAAAAACCTCCGGTTATGGAGTGTTAGTGACGCGAACTTCCCTACCGTTACACGAAACGCATCAGTGGTGTACCGCGCGCCGGCGCGGCACGATGGTCAGCTCGTCGTGCGCCGCAAGAATGTCGCCAGGAAAGGCGTTCGCATTCGCCGGAAAGACTTCGATGTACTGCGCCCGCAACGCGTTGCCCTGTCCCAGCGGATAGATTCCCGTCTGCAGGAGCGCGAGAAAGGTCAGATCGGTGCACGGCGTCGGGTTGGTCACCGGCTCGGAACAGGCCGCTCCCTGCCCGGTCGAGCCGAAGTAATTGTTGGTTTGAAAGGCGGCCATGGTCCCCAATGTCTGCGCGGCCTGAATCACGGTGCTGGATGCCGCCTCGCCCGGCATGAGGAAGTTGAACTGGACGATCAGCCGCGCCGGAAGCTTATGGCTCGCCAGCGACAGCAGCGGCTGATTCTGGTCCGGAGGCGTCCCCTTGATCACCGACCCATCCTCGCCGATCGCTGGAAAGGCGTTCTGCGGAATGATGGCCACGCTGAAGGATTTGTCGGGAAAGCTCTTCAGAAACGAGTTGGTGATCTGATCCCACGCCAGCAGCAGCAGAGAGGGGCGGAAACCGGCCTGCTGCCAAGTGGAGACGGCGTCGCTCACGCACGCCAGGCCGGTGCTCTGCGGCGTCTCGGCCGGAAGCCGCAACTCGTCGGTGGTGCGATTGACTCCGGTGATGCGCAGCAGCGTCACGGCGTTGTACGTACCGTCACTCTTGAGATGAGCGGCCACGGCTGCCAGCAACGCATCCCATCGGTTGAGGAAGGCGGCATCCCATGGCGCGGCCAATGTCTCCGAATCACAAACACCGGTCGCCCCACCGTGCGGTGAGATGGTGAAGGCGAGCGGCATGGCCCCGGCACCGGACGGCGCCGCCTGAAAGAGCCATGACGGCGTATCGCTCCCGGCGGTGATTGTCAGATCGATCTTCTTCCCCAGCGTCACCGCCCGATGCGTCCACAGATCGAGCGTGGTCCACTGATATTGCCCCATCGCCGGTTCGATCGCGTTCCAGCCGATGACCAGGACGATTCCGTCGACACCGGGCACGCTGAGTGATGTGGTGACGTTGTTCGCGGAACCCTTCGAGATCTGCGCGACGTCGCTGCTATAGACGTAGATCCCGCGAAGGTCGGCCGCCTGCACGCGAACAGCGGCGCAAGCCAGGAAAAACAGGAATGCAGCGCCGCGCGCGACGCCGGTCCTGGACATCCACATCACTCCTCCTCACCGGGCGCCGAAAACATCGCGCAGGATGCGCATGTTGTCAAGAACCCCCGCGCGGCCGCGCATTCGCCGGCTGAAGCCAAATCCCTCGTAGACGGCCCGAAACCACAAAGGCCAGACGCCGCGGCGGGAGCAGGCAGGATGCCTGCTCTCCGACACCGGCGGCGAAGCCGCCGTAAGAACCGTAGCCCCCGGCTTCAGTCGGGGGATCCAGGCATTCCCCGGTATCCCGAGCCCGCTTCAGCGGGCGACAGAACGATTTCCGACGTTTCAGGAGAGATCGATCGACTCCTGCGACGACATCGCGTCGTGATCGATGCACGACACGGTAGACATGATCTGCCGCCCGCTTAAGCGGGCTCCTAACCTGGACGGCACCGTGACCCCCGACTGAAGCCGGGGGCTACGGTTCTTACACCGGCTTCGCCGGTTTGGAGCCCGTTACACTCCGCGGCAGGAGCAGGCAGGGTGCCTGCTCCCCGCCCCTCACCATCGTGTCGGATACGAACCCAGAACGTGAAGCTCCTCCGCCATCTGCTCGAGGTTGCTGATGGCGCGCTCCAGCGGAGCCTCGGTGCGGTTGCCGATGACGTCGATGTAGAACGCGTACTCCCATGGCCTCCCTTCGATGGGGCGCGACTCGATCTTCGAGAGGTCGATGTCGAGCAGCGCGAACGCGCCGAGGGCGCGGAAGAGCGCGCCGGGCTTGTCGGGAAGCCGCAGCATCAGCGACGTCTTCCAGCGTCGGGCCGGCTCGACCGGCTGAATGTCCGAGGTCCCGGCCGCCAGCAGCAGGAAGCGCGTGAAGTTCTGCTGGTGATCCTCGACGGAGCTGGCCAGGATCGCTCCGCCATAAATCTCCGCGGCACGTGCCGAGGCGATGGCCGCTTCATCGGGCCGCTGGCGTTGCAGCACCTCGCGCACCGCCCCTGCCGTGTCGTGCGTCGGAATGGCCTCGATGTCCGGATTGGCGCGGAAGAATCGCAGGCATTGCGCAAGCGCCACCGGATGCGAATAGATCCGCCGGACATTGGCCAGCGTCACCGCCGGCGAGGCAATCACGTTATGGACGATCCTGACGTTGGTCTCACCGAAGATGCGGAGACCGGAGTCGATGATCAGATCGTAGTTGCGGTGAATCGAGCCGGCCAGGCTGTTCTCGATCGGCGACACGCAACAATCGGCGGCGGACGACCGGACGGCGTCGAACATATCGTCGAATGTTTCACACGGATGAAGGGTCACCTCGGAGCCCAATATCCTTCGCACGGCGCTCTCGCTGAAGGCCCCGTACTCCCCCTGAAACGCCACCGTCACCTGATCCGCGATCATCATTGCCTCCTGAAAACAAAAAACCCGCTCCTCGGCATGAGGAGCGGGTCGGGTGGACTGACTGAGATTGCTACGCTAAGACGTCACCACTGCTCCTTCGAAGAAGCCGGTAAATCGCGCGGCGAAGCAGGACGTCGTGTTCACGTGGGGCGGCATTATGCTCGTGATGACTCCTGGTTTCAATTCTGGACGTGCAGTCCGCACTCGGTCTTCGCCGTCCCCGACCAGCGGCCGGCGCGGGGATCCTCTCCCGCGAGCACAGGACGCGTGCAGTGCGTGCAGCCGATGCTCGGGTAGTTCTGGTCGTGCAGCGGGTTGTAGTCGACGCCGTTCGCTTTGATGTACTGCCACAGGTCGTTCCAGCCCCAGCTTGCCAGAGGATTGAGCTTGACCAGGCCGAAGCGGGTGTCCCATTCGATCTTGCGGGCGTTGGCGCGCGTCGGCGATTGATCCCGGCGGATGCCGGTGATCCATCCCTTCAGCTCGGCCAGTTTCTTCGTCAGCGGCTCGACCTTCCGCAGGTTGCAGCAGACGTCGGGCTGCCGGCTCCACAACGCCTCGCCCAGCGTCCGCGCCTGTTCTATCGGCGAGAATTCCGCGCGCGTTCGCTCCACGGTCAGTCCGTAGCGCTGTTCGATACGATCGATGAGCGCATACGTCTCCGGAAAGAGAAAGTCGGTGTCGAGTGTGAAGACGCGGAGCCGAGGGGCAAGCTTTGCCGCCACGTCGATGAGCACGACATCTTCCGCGCCGAAGCTGGAGGCGATGGCGATCTCTTCTCCGAGCTCCGAAAGGCCCCAGCCGATGACCTCCGTCGCCGTCCAGTTCTCGGCATCCGGGAGATCTCCGTGATCGATGCTGCTGTCGATTGCAAGCTCAGTCATTGTTCTTTTCCTTTCATTTCAGGCGAGCAACGCCACGCCGAGACAGATACCGAGGATGTAGACGCCCCACACCAGCCACTGGCGGGAAATCAACCGGGAGAGGAGGACGCCAAGAAGAACTCCCGGGATCACACCGGCGATCACCAGGCCAAAGAGGTGGGGATCGAAGTTGTGGAGCTTCCAGTGAAGCCCCAGCGTCAGCGCGCCGACGACGGAGCCGAAGACGTTGCTCATGGCGGCGAGCTGCGGCACGCGCCAGGTCGTGGCCAGCAGCAGGAACGTAACCAGGAGACTGCCGGAACCAGCCGAGGTGATGGAAACGACGGCGGCCACGCCGATACCGACGGCGAGAAGAATCCAGGGTCGCGGCATGGGGAGATCGCTCGACGGAAGGGCGGCGCTTTCGACATCGTCGTCAGCGTCCTTTGCAACAGCCTTCTGCCGTTTGCTGACGAACGTCGCCGCGGCACTGGCGATCAGAAGCGTCCCACCCACCAGGCGCCGCAGTGCAGTCTCTCCTCCCAATTGACCCCATTCCCCGACCGCGGCGGCCGCCAAACCGACCCCAACCAATCCTCCGACCACGACGAGCCAGCCTATCTTCCCCGGCCAATGGCCGAGGCGCCGATGAGCCACCGAACCGACGAGCTTCGATACGAACAGACTCCCCATCCCTGTACCGATCGCCAGCGCCGGCCGGTATCCGGCAAGAATCAACAACGGTGTGAGCAACGAGCCGGCACCGGCGCCCGTGGAGCCGATCAACAAGCCGCCGGCAATGCCGATGAGAATTTCAAGCATGTAGCCTCCCCGGCGAGGCGTACGCCTCGCGCAGTACCGCCGCCACTTCGGGGCGGGTGATCTCGGCAGGCAGCGGCTCCCCGTCGCGCAGGAGCCGGCGCACCTCGGTCCCGCTCAGCGTCAGCCGCTGGCCGGGCTCGTGCGAACAGGTGCGCGACGACGCCATCGAGCCACAGCGCGTGCAGTGGAAGATGTCGTCGAAGTAGAGCGGCGTGATGCCCAGCCGCTCCACGCCGATCGACCGCAACAGCTCCTGCGCCTCGTACGGGCCGTAGTAGTTGCCGGCGCCGGCGTGATCCCGTCCGACCAGAAAGTGCGTGGCCCCGAAGTTGCGGCGCACCAGCGCGTGCAGCACCGCCTCGCGCGGCCCGCCGTAACGCATCCACCCGTGGAAGGTGGTGAAGAGTACGCGCTCCCGCGGCAGGTAGTGATCGAGCAGCGCGTCGTAACAGCGCAACCGCACCGCCGCCGGAACGTCTTCGCCGCGCGTGTCGCCGACCAGGGGATGGAGCAGCAGCCCGTCGATGATCTCCAGGGCCGTGCGGAGGATGTACTCATGGGCGCGATGGATCGGATTGCGCGTCTGAAAGGCCACCACCGACTTCCATCCGCGCAGCGCGATGCCATCGCGCGTCTGCGCCGGCGTGAGACCGGTCAGCCCCAGCTCGTGTGCCGGCACGTCTTCCAGCCACTCCACCGGACCGGCGATGGCCACCTCGCCGCCGCGGTAGAAGGCCTCGACACCGGGATGGGCGGGATCGTCGGTCTTGTAGATCTTCCGCGCCCACTCGCGGAGCGGAATGCGATAGCGGTCGTCGACGCGCATCGTGCCGACGGCGCGCCCGCCGTAGCGGAGCGTCGCCAGCGTGCCGATCTCCAGCTCCGCCGCCCGCGACGGATCGAGCTGCAGCAGGATCGGGATCGGCCATAGCGTGCCGTCCACGGTCTCGACCTTCTCAACGATCGAGCGTGCGTCGTCGAAGTCGTGAAAGCCGCGGAAAGGGTCGAACCCTCCGTTCGTGAGCAGCCAGAGGTCGCTGAGGTTGCGTGAGTCGATGTCGATGATTTGCGTAGTCATGTTCGCCCTTTTCCTTACATCTCGAGTGAATGTGGCGGTCGGCCCGGCGACGGGTCGCGCAGTGCGACCTCCACCGCCGTGCCGGCCATAATCGATCGCAGTTCGTCGTCCGAATGCCGCCCGAGAAACGCGCGCAGCGGTTCGTCGCCGGTGCGCTCCTCGCCCCAGGTCCGCAGGAGACGCTCGATGGCGTCCGGCACCTCGGCCGCCGCACAGCGGTAGCCGATGGGGCGCGCCAGCGAGGCGTGCAGTCCGACTCCGCCGCCGACGCAGAAGTAATAGGCGTCGACCAGCTTGCCGCCGACGTTGAGTTTCTTCCCTTCGATGCCGAGGTCGGCGATCCAGTGCTGGCCGCAACTGTTCGGGCAGCCGGTGATGTTGATCTTCAACTGCTCGTCGAAACCCGGCAGGCGGGTATCGAGCTCGCCGACCAGCCACTTAGCGAAGTACTTGGTCTCAGTGATCCCGAGCTTGCAGAACTGCGATCCGGTGCAGGCCACGGTACCGCGCGCAAACGGCGATCCCTTTGTCGGCAGGCCGGCGTCCGTCAGCTCCCGCGCCACGGCCTCGGCGTTGCGCGTCGGGACGTTGGCGATGAGCAGGTTCTGCGAGATCGTCGTCCGCAGCTCGCCGCTTCCGAAAGCCTCGGCGAGATTTGCGGCCACGACCAACTGCTCCGCCGTGATCCGCCCGCGCAGCACCGAGGCGCCGACGTACGAGTACCCCTCCTGCTTCTGCTGATGGATGCCGGCGTGATCGCGGAACACATCGGCCGGCGGAACCTCGGGAGCCGCTTCGTCGATCCTGAACGGAACGCGGCGCTGCAACTCGCCGAGAAAGTGATCGGCGGTCCAGCCGTAGCGCAGGAAGAGATGTTTGAGGCGGGCACGGTCGCGATGCTCGCGCAGCGCATCGGCGTCGCGGAAGATCTCCGCGGCCGCGCGCAGAACCGGGAGCACCTGGTTCCAGCGGATGAAGGCATTGAGGCGCACCGCCAGATGCGGATCGGCCGAGAGGCCGCCGCCGACGCGCATGGAGAAACCGATCTCGTCGCCGCGCTGCGTCGCCGTGAGGCCGACGTCGTTGATCTCCGGATAGGAGCACCAGTCCCGGCAGCCGGTGATGGTGACCTTGAACTTTCGCGGGAGGTTGTAGAAACGCGCGTCGCCCACCAGCATGCGCGTGGCCTGGGCCGCCAGCGGCGAGGCGTCGATCAGCTCCGAGGCGTCGATGCCGGCCAGCGGGCAGCCGGTGATGTTGCGCGTATCGTCGCCGCAGGAGCCGGTGGTGGTCAGCCCTACTCTCCAGAGAGACTCGAGGATCTCCGGCAGATCCTCGATGGCCACCCAGTGCAGTTGCACGTTCTGACGGACGGTGATGTCCGCGCCGCCGCGGGCGTACTTCTCCGCCACCGCCGCGATCGTGCGCACCTGATGCGCCAGCAGCAGGCCGTTGGTGACCCGGATGCGCACCATCAGGTACGGCGCGGACTTCCCCTCCCCGTTCCGCCCACCCAGCACCCCCGCCCCGTCACCCTGGGTATAGACGCCCCACCAGCGGAGGTACGTACCGAGCCATTCCGGCGGGATGGCGTCGAAGCCTTTGGCGGCAAACGTCCGCAGCTCGGCCAACGCCTCCCACGGGTTCTTCTCCCGCTTCAACCGTTCCGCCCTCTGTGCTTTTGTTTCTGTCGTTGCGCTCATAAACGAAAATGCCCATCCCCGTTTCCGGCGATGGGCATCCTTTCTGGCTTCTGTTGTATGGGGATTGGACGTGTGAATACGACTAACCGCTCCCATTGCCGGACGATGTCCATCGGCTGTCAGGACAGCAGGGACAGCTCGTCATCCGGAAGGGGGTCATCATCACGTTCATGTCATCCAAGGTTGCGGCTAAAAACAAAAAAGCCCACCGCCGGTTGCATCCGGGGTGGGCTGTGCATTGAGAAGTTGGAGTAGCTCTACCTGTGCACACACTCGCCGGATGCAGCGACGTACGTCGCGCCGCAAAGACAACACATCTGGTGAGGATTGCAGGTCATGTTCAGTTGGCATCTTGAGTGCGAGGTCGGACGATGTCAAGAAAACGTTTGATGACAGGAGACGTTCGCGCCTGACACGTCTGCATGCGCCGTGCCGAAATACGTAACTACGGAGCGCTGGCGGCGCGGCGGCTTCTCTACGAACCCCGCAGCAACCCCTCCCCCAACTCCCGCGACCGTTTCGTCGCCGCTTCGACGGCGTTCATTAACGTGGTGCGGATTCCCCCTTCCTCCAGCGTGTGCAGACCGGTGATGGCGGTACCGCCGGGCGAGGTGACCATGTCCTTGAGCCGTCCGGGATGTTCGTTGGTCTCGAGGAGCATCTTCGCCGAGCCGAGGAGCGTCTGCGCGGCCAGGAGCTGGGCCGTGCGGCGCGAGAGTCCGACTTTGACCCCGGCATCGCTGAGCGCCTCGAGGATCAGAAAGACATACGCCGGCCCCGATCCGGAGAGTCCCGTCACCGCATCGAGCTGCGATTCCTCGAGGATCACCGTGATGCCGATGGCATCGAAGATCCGCTTCGCCTCCGCGAGATCGTCCGCCTTTGCATGCTCCCCGGAGGCGATCGCCGTCGCCGCGGCATCGACGAGCGCCGGTGTGTTCGGCATGGCCCGGACGACGGCCACACCCTCGGCCAGTCGCGTCTGAATGGCGGCGATGGGAACGCCGGCGGCGATGGAGATGACCAGCGAATCGGGACGGATCAGCCCTCCCACCTCTTCGAGCACGCGGCTCAGAATCTGCGGCTTCACCGACAGGACGACGATGTCCGCCGCCGCCGGCTGCCGATTGTCCGTCGTGGCGTTGATGCCGAACCGCTCGCGCAACTCCGCCATCCGCTCTTCACGAGGTCCCGAGGCCATGATCTGTGCCGCCTCGAAATGTCCGCGCAGAAGCCCGCGAATGAGCGCCTCCGCCATGTTTCCCGCACCAAGAAATCCGATGGTCTTCATGGGGGGAGTCTACGTCGGTATTGCGATCGTCTTGGTCGCTCTTTATGGCTCGACGCGCTGAATGCTCTTCACACGATCGATCTGGCGATCGAAGGATGCCACCCGCTTGACGTCGGAGAGCTCGGCAATGGCAACCAGATAGGCCTCGGCGAAATCAAGTCGGATGACTTCGTAGATCTCTACCGCGCGCAGTAGCAAGTCATGATCGCTCGCTGCTATGGAAGGAAGTGCCAGAAGGGAACGGGCCATCCCCGCGATCTCCGGCCGCGGAACCTCATAAAAAGACTCCAGGACGTACACCATTTCCGCGAACACGAGATCGGTGAGGATTAGCTCGTGCGACCCTCGAAGGAACTCCGTTGCGCGTTTCGCCTGCGAAGGCGGATCCCCTGTGAGGTGGCGGATGAGGATATTTGTATCGAGAAGCGCTCTCATTTGCGAGACGTCGCACGGCTACGCCAGGTGCTAGCCTTGATCTCGGCCCAGCCCCTACCTCTCTTTCCGGGCGCAACACTCACGCTACCGGCGAGATCGAGGAAGTCTTCGACCTTTGCCAGAACCGCTCGCCCTTCGAGAACGCGGAAGAGCACTCGATCCCCCTCCTTGAGGCCGAGCGCGTCGCGCACGGACTTCGGAAGCGTGATTTGCCCCTTGGAGCTCAAGGTCGCTGGAACATCCATACAATCTCCTTACTAACAGCCGGTGGTAAGGATAGCACCGCGCCCATCTCATTGGGGTCTCTATCGGACTCTCATCTGCGTCATCTGCGAACCGCTTCGCTGCACACACCTACCCGTTCGCTGCATGGCGCGTGATCGTCGGCAGCGCCGACGATAGCCTTTCCCCATGAAACGAGCGCTTGTTCTCATCGCATTGCTTTCGCTGCCGGCAGTGGTCGACGCTGCTGTTTCCGACAGGCCGTCGGCCGTGGAAGTGGTCAACCCGATCGCGCCGCAGCCGGTGATCGCGGACGGTAGACAGATTCTCGCGTACGAGCTCCACATCACGAATTTCGGCAAGGCGCCGCTCGTGCTGCGGCATCTCGAAGTGTTCGGAGACGGACAGCCGTTTCTCGATCTCTCCGGGAACGAGCTGACCAAAAGCCTCGTCGCCATCGGAGATGCACCCGACGCGGCGAGACTCGACATCGGCAGGCGCGTGGTCGCCTTCCTCTGGATCGCGCGAGCACCGCATGCGGCCGTTCCTCGGAACCTGAGGCACCGGCTCACCTTCGACATCGTCGACGCGCAGCCTCCGATGCAATCGGTCATCGATCACATCATCGTCCCGGTCACGCGCACGCCCGTTCCCCTTCTGCGCCCGCCCTTTGACGACGGCGAATGGTTGGCTGGAAACGGTCCTTCGAATGGAAGCGATCACCGCCGCACCCTGATCGCGCTGAACGGCCGTGTCTCCCTCTCCCAACGCTTCGCCATCGACTGGGTCCTGGTCGGTAAGAACGGTAATACCTTTCACGACAAGCCCGATCGCAACGAGAACTTCTGGGCTTTCGGCTACCCGGTTCACGCCGTCGCCGAGGGCGAGGTGACCGAGGTGGTCGATACGTTCGATGACAACGCCCCTCGGGTACTGCCACCCGTGACCATCGAGAACATCCTCGGCAACCACGTCATCCTCCGGATCGCACCCAACCGCTATGTGCTGTTCGCGCACCTCCGGCACCACAGCATCCGCGTCCGCCTTCATCAGAAGGTGAAGGGCGGGACGCTGCTGGGCGAAGTCGGCAACTCCGGCAATTCCACCGGCGCCCACCTGCACATGCAGGTCATGACCGCCAGCTCGGCCCTCGTATCCGAGGGCGTCCCCTTCCTCTTCAAGCACTTCCGCTTCCTCGGCTACGGACGCGATTTCGAGGAAGAGAAGCACCCGGATGAGCCGCGAACGATGGAAATGCCGGCGGATGATCAAGTCATCCGGTTCGGGGGGACGTAGCGTCGGCGTAGTGGTGGCGCGGATCGGCTTCAACGTCACCGCCCAGTCCGAGTGTCATCTCAAGAGGTCGGCGGACGCATGGAATTGGCTTAAAGCCTACTTGGGTAGGCTCAGAGCCTACTGGGGTAGGTTTAAAGCCTACTTGGGTAGGTTCAGAGCCTACCGGGGTAGGTTTAGAACCTACCGGGGTAGGCCCAGAGCCTACCGAAGTAGGCTCAACGTCTACCGCGGTAGGCCAAGTTGACGGGATCGGAAGCCTCTTCGGCCACGTCCGCCAGACATGAAGCACCGCCCGCAGGAGAGCAGGCGTCTCGCTGGCTGTGGGGGACAAGATCAACACGGCACTGTCGAGCAGAAACGCCGGCTCACGCGGAGACGCGGAGAACGCGGAGGAGACGAGGCATGACTTTCTCCGCGCACTCCGCGCCTCCGCGTGACTCAGGTTTTTCAATCAGTTGCGCGTAGGCGAAAACGAAGGTTTGACCCTCATGCCTTTTACCTGAGGTCGTGGAGTCCACTCATGGACTCCACGAGTGTGTGAGACTCACCATTTCTGGTGAGCGAGTCATGCTTGCACCTGGCCCTGTTTTACCATCTCCGCCGCGAGCGCCAGCCCGATCATTCGCTCCAGACTTGCCGACGGACCGTCGGCGGACGATCCCTTCACCACGGCCACGATGTTCCGAATGATCTGCACCGGCGTGATGAGCAAGCCCCAGGGGATGCCCCACCAGCCGAGGACGAGAGAAAAGGCGGCGTCGCCCAACTGGCTCTTGACGCCACAAGGTCTGCAGGAAACCCGCGGGGTGTTCTTCCACGACGTCAAAAAGACTGCCGACCAGATCCGATAGGAGACGTGAACGTCGACGGGTCCCGGGCCCTGACACTGCGGACAGGCACCGTGGTAAACGGACCGCGTCCGCTCCTTCACCAGGTCAGGAGCCAGCCGGCGGGCCAGAATGATCAGCGATCCCTTGCTCTGACACCTCGCATTGCAAAAGCGCAGATCGCCGTTCGCTTTCCCGCCAAACAGAATGGTCGAACCGCACGCACTGCATGCTGCCATGGCGTCCTCCGTGTTGATTGGTGAGGGCGCCATCATAGACGCACCGCGTATCGTGCGCCTCTGTTTCCTGCCTCGGAAACCCAGCCTCGAAACGTGCGCCCGGAGAGCGGGCGTCTCGCCTGCTGCCGACGGGCGTCCTCGCCCGGCGGTGGGGACGAAATCGACACGGAACTGTCGAGCAGAAACGCTGACGCCGGCGATTCCGCATTACGAGGTTCCCATCCTCTTCGCGTTCGGAAACCACCGCCGGGCGAGACGCCACGTCGGGAGCAGGCGGGACGCCCGCTCTCCTCCCACCGCCGTACCCCTCACGCTGTCCGGATTGGCAAGCGCGGCTCCAGGCGAACGACTCTGTCTCTCATCTCATCTTCGATTTTGCGGAACTCTCGGAGCAGGCCGTCCATGCCACCGTATTCCGCGAGAAGACGTTCCCGGGTCCGATGTACTTCCTCGACGATGGGATCCTCGATCATTGTTCCTTCAACGTCCGTCGCGCGCACGGCGTTCCCGAAGCTCGTCACACGCATCCATCACCAGACCAAATAACCGATGAATTGTCGCGAAGTGTCAGGTGAGCGCTCGCAAGTATTAGTGTTCTCAATAGGTTCCGTGGAGAAGGTCTGACCCTCTTGTTTTTCTCACTCCAGCTCATGAGGAAAGGCCGCGGGCTCCGAATTCAGAACTTCGCGCATCTCCGACGGGGTCATACCAACCGCGGCAGCCGAGCGTACCAAGCGGAAAAAGTTAGCTCCGAATCGGATAACGCGTTGTCGCAAGCCGAGAGAACCGACCATGCTCAATTTATCTAGCGCCGCAGATGGCTCTATCCAAGACTCACACAATCCCGTTTTCGGCCGAGTTGCACGGTCTCATCAGTGGGTGAAACCCATAACGGGAGCTAACCATGGCGATCAGGCAAATGAATACTGTGTGAGACACCGCCGAGTGACTCAAAACGTTTGTCATATGCGCACCTCCCGTGAAGCTCAAGTTGAGTGAGACCAAGTGGAGGATGGCTGCGATCACACCTGCCATCGTCAGCACTCGTTGGTTAGCTCGAGTGGACAGCGGAACTCGCTGTTTCGGCGGTCGGCTAAAACGTCTGTGCGATCGCGATTCTTCCACAACTGGGCTTCCCAAGGCGTGGCGGTGTCAGGAAACTTCATCCCGGTGGTGAGCTGTTGCCGCGTCCCTCTCTTCTACAAAATATTAATCGGATCCACATCCACCGCCACCTCCACCCCCCGCCACTTCCGCCCCACCACCACCCCCTCCACCGCCTTGCGTAACGCGCTGCGGTGCGGGGAGCGAAGCAGGATCTGGTAGCGATAGACGCCTTTGATTCGGGACATTGGGGCAGGGGCTGGGCCTTGAATGCGGGTGCCGGGGAGAGGTTTCAAAACTTCTTCCAGGCGACGGCCGCATTCGAGGGCGGCGCGGTCGACGTCCGCTACGTGCTCGCCGCGGAAGAGGATGGCGATCATCGACGTCACGGGCGGGTAGTGGAACGTCTTGCGGAACTCGATCTCGGATTTGTAGAACGCTTCGTAGTCGTGGCGGAGAGCGTGTTGGATGGCGTAGTGATCGGGGAAGGCGCTTTGAATCAGCACCGTGCCGCGCAGCTCGCCGCGGCCGGAGCGGCCGGCGACCTGGGTCAGGAGGTAGAACGTCTTTTCGGCGGCGCGGAAATCGGGGTAGCCGAGGATGGAGTCGGCGTTCAGGACGGCGGTCAGGGTCACGCTGGGGAAATGGTGGCCTTTGCTCAGCATCTGCGTGCCGATCAGCGCCTGGGTCTGGTGGGTGCGGAAGCGGTCGAGGATGCGCACCAGCTCCCCCTTCTTGCGCGTCGAATCGCGGTCGAGGACGTCGACGACGACGTCGGGGAAATCGCGGCGGAAACGCTCCTCCACCTTTTCGGTGCCGAAGCCGATCGGCTGCAGCACTTCGCCATTGCAGAGCGGGCAGCGAAGGGGAATCGGCTTGCGCAGGCCGCAGTAGTGGCAGATCAGTTGTCCGTCGCGGCGGTGCACGGTCATGGTCACGCTGCAGTCGCGGCAGCGGAACTCGTGGCCGCACTCGCGGCATAAGAGATACGGCGCGTAGCCGCGGCGATTGATGAGGATGATGGCCTGCTCCCCCGCCGCGAACGTCTGCGTGAGGCGCTCCTTCAACGGCCGGCTGAACATGACCAGCCCTTTGTCTTCCTTCTCCGCTTTCTCCTTGCGCAGATCGATGACCTCGGCGACAGGCAGCGGCCGCGACTCGACGCGCGACATCATCCGCAGCAGACGGTACTTGCCGCGCTCGGCGTTCTCGCGCGACTCCAGCGACGGCGTGGCCGAGCCGAGGACGATGGGGATGCCGCGGAACTGGGCGCGGACCACGGCCAGGTCGCGGGCGTTGTAGCGCGGCGTCTCGTCCTGTTTGTACGCGGCGTCCCCTTCCTCGTCGACGACGAGCAAGCCGAGGCGCTGGAACGGAGTGAAGAGCGCGGAGCGGGGACCGATGGCCACATCGACCTCTCCACGCCGCGCGCGCCACCATTGATCGAAGCGTTCGCTGGCGGAGAGGCTGCTGTGCAGGATGGCGATCCGTTCGCCGAAGCGTTCCTTCAATCGCGAGGCGAAGACCGGTGTGAGCGAGATCTCCGGGACGAGGAGCAGCGCCTGCTCCCCTCTCCGGACGGCGTCGCGCATCAATTCGATGTAGACCTCCGTCTTGCCGCTTCCGGTGACCCCTTCGAGCAGGAACGGCGCGAAGGTCCCCAGGGTGGCGCGCACGGTTTCGATGGCGGCGGTCTGTTCTATCGAATGGCGGATCTCGCCGACGCTGGCCGGATCGAGGCCGGCCAGGAAGGCGTCGAGCGTGTGCCGGCGGGCGCGGCGCTCGATCCGGACGATGCTCTTCTTCGCCAGCGCCGCCAGCACCGCCGCACTGACGCCTGCGGTCTCCATGGCCCGCACCGACATCTCGCCGCCGCGCGCGGAGAGGAGCTCCACCGCCGTCTGCTGCTTCGGCGTCAGTCCAGCCGGCGCCGTATCGAGGACTACGAAACGATCGTAGCGGACCCCCTTCGCATCCTGCACGCGATCGCCGATGGTGATGAGCCCCGCATCGCGAAGCCTTGCAATCGACGCGCGCGAGCTTGCCTCCAAGGCCGCAGCGAACGGCAGCGGTCGGCGCCGCAGCTCGTCGATCAGCGGAAGATCGGTCTCGATGATCTGTTCGGCGTTGACAGAAGCGGCGATCATCGCCTCGTCGGCGACCAGCACCAGCTCGCGCCGCCCGCGCGCCGACATGTTGGCCGGCAGCGCCACGCGCAGCATCTCGCCGAGCGGTGCAATGTAGTACTCGGCGGCCCAGCGGCAGAGATCGATGATCTCCGGCAGCAGCGCCGGCTCGTCGTCGTCCAATACTCCACGAATCGGTTTGATCCGGCTCCCCTCGGGGGCGTGATCGGAGAGTGCGACGACGAATCCCGTGTTTCGTTTCGCGCCGAACGGCACCTCGACGCGCGAGCCGAGGCGCACGGCATCGCGCAGCTCCGGCGGGATCGCGTAAGTGAAGGTGCCGTGGACGGCGACGGGGATCGCCACCTCGGCGAATTCAGAAAGACCGGACGGCATCGGGCGCTATTGTCTCCGCCGCACGATCGCCAGCGCCACCACGATGCTGACGACGATGTAGACCGCGGCCTCGGGCCAGCGGATGCGCGTCCGCGGCTCGGGGGCGAAACTCATCTCGTACATGCAGGCGTCCTGCGATCCGGGCACGGTCTGCGTGCCGGCGACGATGACGCGGCCGTTGCCGTTCACGCCGCGCACGCGGATCATGGCGTGATCGAGATTCACCGCCGGAAAGAGCTGCCGGGCGTCGGTGGCGATGTGCTCGAAGCGGTCGAGAAAGAGACGCTTTTCTCCGAGCGTTTCGCCATGCAAGTCTTCGATGGCAACGGCGACGGACAACGCAGCGCCGGCAGTCTCCACCAGGTAGAGCTTATAAACCGCGTCGCGCGCGCCGTCGCCCTGGATCACCGCCGACTGTCCGTTGCCGATGCCGAGGCGCGTGGGAACGCCGGTCAGCGCCATCGACACCGCGGAGCCCGGCCCCTGCGCGATGAAATAGCCGTAGATCCGCGCCGAGGCGGTGACGTCGGTATTCGACTCGATGCGCAGCGCGCCGATGCTGTTGACGGCCGGAAGAATCGGCGGCCCGAGGGGATCGAAGACGTGCGTCTCATGCGGCGCGAGCGTGACGGGGGTCTTTCTCGGCGAAGGATTGGCGTGGCCGCTCTCGAGATACGACAGCGTCAACGCCGCCGGAATGTCGCCGGTATTCGTGACCCAGAGCGCGGTCAGGAAGAGGCGGCCCCCGGCGTTGGAAGCGCGGCCGACGACGGGGATGAGCAGATCGTGGTCGGCGTAGGCGCCGAGGGCGGTCTGAGCCGCCGCGAGGAGCAGGAGCGGGAGGGTGACGCGTCGCATCCGCGCAGTATGCCGCGACCGCGCGTACAATCGTCAATCGGGCGACCTGGTCCGCCGCTCAACCTGCATTTCTCACGCATGAGTGGAATCGGCGGCACCTTGTTACCTCGAACCACTTGCAACGCCCTTTCGTCGAGAGTCCTTCTCCCCCGCGCTTTTCAGCGGGGGAGAAGGTGCCGAAGGCGGATGAGGGGGCGGTTCTCGCGCTGAAGTTGCGTGTTTTCATGAGTTTCCCACGCCCGTTCATGAAAATAGTCCACTACTCCGCAAGAACCAACACCCCCTCATCCGCCTTCGGCACCTTCTCCCCCAGCTGAAAAGCGCTGGGGGAGAAGGCTCTCGACGAGTAACAGGGTGGCGACGATTCCAGTGAGAGTGTAAGAAATAGGACTAAACCCAGTGGGCGCACTCCTCTACCTTCTTTCCGCAATCGGCACGGCCGCCTTCGTACGGCGATTCGTGCCGATCTCGCGTCCGGTCTGGGCGGTACTGATCCTGCTGCCTCTTTGCCTGACGGGACGCGCGCTCCTCACGGGCCGGGTCTACGCGCCGATCGATCTCCACTACCACTTCGATCCGCTGGCCTCGATGGCCAGGCGTGTCGGCATCGACCGGATCGCCAATCCGCTGCCGTCCGACGTGGCGGTGCAGTTCCTGCCGTGGAATGCGGCGTTGCGATGGTCGATCGCCCACCGGCAGTGGCCGCTCTGGAATCCGTTCGAGCTGTCCGGCAACGTGCTGGCAGCGGCGGCCCAGGCGGCGCCGTTCCATCCGGTCACGCTCCTCGGCCTGCTTCTTCCGCCGCAGGACGCCTTCGGTTTCATGGCCTCGATGACGTATTTCCTGGCGGCGCTGGGGATGCTTCTCTTCCTTCGGGACCTCGAGCTCCGCTCGTTTCCGGCGCTCTTCGGCGCTGCCGGTTGGGCGCTCTCGACGTACGTGGTGGCCTTCACTCACACCGCGCACGGCAACGCCATCGCTCTCCTGCCGCTGGTCATGCTCGGGGCGCGTCACATCGCGCTGCATCCGGGCATACGGGCGGCGGCGCTGCTGGCCACGTCGCTCATTCTGATCACGCTGTGCGGGCACCCGGAGACGACGTTGCACGTCGTCGCGCTGGCCACCGTCTACGTGATCATCTCCGCGCGGGCGCGCCTCGGCAGAGTCGCCGCCAGCGGGCTCGGGGCGGGCGTGATCGCACTGCTGCTCACGGCGTTCTTCCTCCTGCCGATGATCGACGCCATTCCCCAGACGCGCGAATACCTTCACCGGCGGTCGGCCGATCACGCCACCTCCTCATCGTGGCGCGTCGTCGCCCATCTGCTTCGCAACGACATCGTCCCGTTCGCCGAGGGGCTGCCCGGCGAGGAAGAGCCGCAGCACGAAGAAGAGCAGCAGCACCGATCGATGGGAACCGCGTACGCCGGGGCGATGCTCGTCGCGCCGGCGCTTCTGGCGCTGCTGCGCGCGCGAACACGCGAGACGTGGTTCTTCGCGGGCGTCGTGCTGTTCGGACTGCTGGCTGGAGCGGAGGCTCCCGTGCTCAGCGATCTGCTGGCGCGCCTTCCGATCTTCAACCTGGCCATCAACGCGAGGATGATCTCGTTCGCCGCTTTCGGCATCTGCGTTCTGGCGGCGATCGGACTGCAGGTTTCGCTTGTCGAACGTGAGCGGCTGGCCTGGATTTACCTCGGCGTGGCCGCTGCGATGACGGCGCTCCTGGCGAGGATCGCCATGCACAGCACGCTGACGCCGGATTTCTTCCGCGCCAACGCCGCCCGTGAAATCGTGCCGCTCCTGCTTGCCTTCGCGCTGTTGCGAGCACCTGTGCGCCGTACCGCGGTGGCCGGGATCCTTGGGCTGCTCCTTCTGCAACGCGTCACCGAGATCGGCGGATTCATCCCCGCCGTCGACCGGCGCGCATTCGCTCCGCCGATCGCGGGGTTCGAGAACTTTCCCCGCACAGGGACCGCGCCGTATCGCATCGTCGGACAGGGCTCGCTCTTCGCTCCGAACATCGCCGCGCACTACGGGCTGGAAGATGTCCGCGGCTACCAGGCCATGACGTTTTCGCGCATGGCGGAGACGTTTTCGCTCTGGTCGATCCCGCAACCGGTCTGGTCGAACCGCGTCGACGATCTCACCGCGCCGATGCTGTCGCTGATGAACGTCCGCTTCGCCCTCGGGATCACCGGCTCCGCCGTGCCGCCGGGCTGGCGGCTGATCGGGCGCTATCCCGGCTATCAATTGCTGGAGAACGGTAACGTCCTTCCGCGCGCCTTCGTGCCGCGGGCGGTTCACCTCGGAGCGAGCGACGTCATGGCCGGCATGCGTGCCTGCCGCGACTTCGGCGGCGAGGCCTGGATCGAAACGAAAGGAGCCCCGATGGATGCTGCTAACGGCGCCGGCGAGGTCAGCGTCCGCGCCCTCGGCTCGCGGCTGATGCTGCATGCGTCGATGCGGTCGGCCGGCTGGATCGTGGTGTCGGAGACGGCGTGGAAGGGATGGCGTGCGGTAATCGGGCGGACTCCGATC
>Ga0247695_1000009_pt1 | contig 151412 bp, 128 predicted proteins | sample CNK36_metaG_FD_182739 | JGI IMG/M metagenome (GOLD analysis project Ga0247695, IMG submission 182739) | Soil microbial communities from Purdue University Martell Research Forest, Indiana, United States - CNK36 | ecosystem: Environmental > Terrestrial > Soil > Temperate forest > Bulk soil...
AAAATGCGCTCAACGTCGGGCCTCCTGTCGAATCGTCGTTCCTGGTCGAACTGACTGACTCTACAGCGCCCGGCGTTTCTACCGATCGGCCAACTCTCCGCTACCTAATTTGGACAACTGTGGTCTGGGCCACATTGGTCCTGCCGGTACTGCGGATGCTGCTGGTGAGCGAAGCAAGGCAAATGTGGCACAGACACTCTTGTCTGTGCCGGCGTTACAGCGAAGTGGGTTAATCATCACGTCCTGCTGTTCCTCCGAATGCTGCCAGTTCGTGAGGTTTGCACGAACGGCGACGACTGCGTTGCTGCTCATTTCCGCGTCCGTAGTGTTGGCTTGCGAGGCCCAAGCGGTTCGCGGCCGGAGCGCTGGCGTCTCGCCGGCTGGCTCGGCTCCGTCTCGCCGCTGAGGGTTACAAGCAAATGTTTGGAGTCTTGCCTCGTCCGGGGGCGAGACGCCCCCGGGCCAGCCGGCGAGACGCCAGCGCTCCGGCGCGATCTGCTTCCCAGCGCTTCGTGCAGATCATCGAAGAGCGGAAGCGCGCGCTCGATCCGCTCAGTGTCGATCGGAAAGCGTCCGATGATTCCTTCGAGCATCGTCCGGACGCCGGCGGTTTCGGGGCGGTCGAACTTTTCTTCCTTCAGGTCGAGGTCGTGCACGATCTCGGCGATGGCGCGGACGCCTTTGTCGGGGAGGCCGATGCGGCGCACCAGTGTCTCGAACGTGCAGCGGTCTTCTTCGTGCGTGAAATCGCCGCCGACCATGTCGAAGCGGATCTCGCCCTCGCGCTTGGCGGCCTTGGGGTCATCGAAGCGGAAGCGCGCCTTCGGATCGATGAAGCGCCGGATGAACCAGGCCGAGGCCAGACGGTCGATGCGGATGTCGGGACGGGTGACCCAGGTCTTTCCTCGCAGCTCAGGATTCGCCTTCAGCATTTGCGTCTCTTCCTTTTGGTCCTTCTTCATGCGTGCTTCGATCGCGGCCACCGCCTTCTCGGCGGCGGCGCGGCCGGAGGCGTTGAAGAAATCGATGCGCCGGATCTCGTCGAGGCGGCGCGTCAGCCGCGCGTGCGCGGCGGCGAGGTCGGTGAGGGCGCCTGGTTTGATCGCCGCACGCGCCTCGGCGGCCAGCGCCTCGTAGTCGGCGTTGCGGGTCTGGCGGAACTGGGCGATGGCGGCGTCGGCGGCGACCCCGTCGACGAAATCGCCGTCGAAGAGATGGGCGTCACCGCCGCCGGCAACGATCTCCTGCGCGATCCATTGCAGATCTTCGAGCGCCTCGGCGCTTTGCGGCAGGAGGTAGACCGCGTTCTTGACCGCCACCGCCCCCGCGGTGGCGAGACGCTGCCGGATCTTGGCGCGCAGGTAGAGAGGACGCGGCGGGATCCGGTGAACGAGGATGAGCCAGCGCCGCATCACCTGATGCTAGCAGTTGCCTTAGCGTATGGCAACTGCTAGATTACGACAACCGTCATGTCACTTCTTCACATGCATCCGATCGAGTGCCGACCGCAGAGCGGTCGCCAGTTTGGCCGCGTCATCGTTGGCCCAGAAGTGCATGAAGAAGAGGCGCGGCGTTTCATCGAGCATGTGGCTGTGAAGGGCGGTCACCCGGATCCCTCCCGCCCGCAGCGCGCGGATGACAGGATTCACCTCGGCTGCGGTCATGACAAAGTCGCCGCTGATCGCCGCGCGCCCGCCGCCGGTCGGCTGGAAGTTGATGGCCGTGGCCGTTCCCATCGACGGCGGCACTTCATCGCCGTGCTCGGTGATCGTCTCCGCGCGGGGGACGCTGAACTGATCGACGCCGCCGTTCCCTTTGCCGGCATAGCCGAGGATGCGGTCGAGGTCCGTGGTGGGGAGGTCGAGCGCCGGAGCCGGCGATGCCGGCGCGGCGGGGGGGCCCATCGGCGTCTTCGTGACGGCGAGAGCAGCGTGAAGCGTAGCGGCGAGCTTCGCCGCGTTTCCGTGGCCGCTGAAGTGGACGTACATCACATGCGGCGTCTCGCCGATCAGGTGGTTGTGCAGCGCGCTCTGCTCGATCCCTCCGCCTTGCAGGATGTCGATCACGGGATTGACCTCCGACTCGAGCAGCACGAGATCGCCCATGGCCATCGCATGGCGGTTCGACTCCCGGAAGGCGATCCACGACCCGAGGGCCAGCGCCGGTTTGACGGTGACCCCATCCGCGACGACAGCGAGGTCGCTGCGGGGGAAGCTCACCTTGTAGACGTCACCCGGCTGCACCGAGCCGGCACGTCCAAGCGCCTGCTCGACGTCTTTCCAATCGCTCCGGTGCGGGACAGGATCAGCGGCAACGAGGAGAATGAGGACGAGTGCGGAGAGAAGCAACGAGATTCGGAACGTCATGGCGATTCTCCTTCGGGCCTCTTCATACCATTGAGTTGTTAAACGGGCGGAAAACATGAGCTCTCCGACCTTCCTTCAACTCGTCCTCTACTTCCTGCGGCTCGGGGCGCTTGGATTCGGCGGCCCTGTGGCTCTTGCAAATGCCATGCGCCGCGATCTGGTCGAGGATCGCGGATGGCTGACCGGCGAGGAGTATGAGAACGGGTTGGCGCTGGCGGCGGCGTGCCCCGGTCCGCTCGCGTATCAGCTTGGCATCTATTGCGGCTACATCCGTTACGGGATCGCCGGCGGACTGGCGGTGGCGGTCGCCTTCGGGCTGCCGCCGTTCGTGATCGTGACGTTCGCGGCGTATCTCTACGTTCGTTTCGCCGGCGACTGGCATGTGCGGGCGCTCTTCTACGGGATCGCTCCCGCGGTCGTTGCCTTGATCGTCAAGGCCTGCTGGAACCTCGGCAAGCGAACGTTGCGCGCCGACCGCCTGGCCTGGTTATTCGCCGTCATCGCCTGCGCGGTCACGGTCATCGTGCAGAGGGAGCTGGCGCTGATGTTCGTCACCGCCGGATTGATCGGCGCGTTCGTCTTCGCCCCCCGAGGAACAGCGATGCCGCGTCCGGGGAACGCATTCATGCTGTTCGTTCCCGGGACCAGTACCAAGCTCTTTCTCTTTTTCTTCAAGACAGGTCTGCTCGTCTTCGGCAGCGGCCTGGTCATCGTGCCGTTTCTGAAGACGCAGGTGGTCGATCAATATCACTGGCTCGGCAACCGCCAGTTTCTCGACTCCGTCGCCATCGGCATGATCTCGCCCGGGCCGGTGGTGATCACGGCGACCTTCGTCGGCTATCTGCTCAACGGTTTCTCCGGCGCCGTTGCCGCCACCCTCGGTATCTTCTCCCCGCCGGTGCTCTTCACCGTGATCGCCACGCCGATCCTGTTGCGCTACCACAAGCACCCACGCCTGGCCGGCTTCATCCGCGGCGTCGGCGTGACGGTGGTGGGGGTGCTGGTGGGGACGTCGTATCTCGTCGGTAAGGAAGCGATCGGCGACTGGCTGACGGCGTTGATTGCAATCATCAGTCTCGTCGTGATCTCGATCTGGAAGAGGTTCCCTGAACCAGCGGTGATCGGGGCGGCGGGGGCGGTGGGGTTGGTGGCGTATCAAGTGATGCGTTGACGCACCAGCGACGAGCGCTGCTGCCTCGTTAACCTCAGCGGCGAGACCCTTCGGCTTCGCTCAGGGCAGGCTCTGCTGGGCCAGCCGGCGAGACGCAAGCGCTCCGGTCGCGCAACCGCGCGTCCATCTCGCCGCCCCTACGACACAATTCGCTGCATTCCTTCGCCTTTCGCAGGCGGCTGCGGCAGACTACGGCCATGACTCCTCGGGGAGTGGCCTGGCGATTTGCCATCCTGTTCTGGACCGTGTTCGGTGTGCTCACCGGATTTCAGGTATGGATCAGCATGATCACGCATGGCCACTCGGTGCCGCGGCTGATCTTCTATTACGTCGTCGTCTGGGAGGCCTGGGTCGGGGCCACCGCGGTCATCGTCTGGCTTCTGCGCCGTTTTCCGGTCATTCCGGCGCGGCGCTTTCCCATCCTCGTTCACTTCCTGGCGGCCTGCGTAATCGCCGTCGTTCACAGCTTCTATTGGGTCGGGTTGATGATCCTCATCAAACCCTACGACCGGATGACGGCCGAGCTTTCTCAACTCAACATCAGCGAGATCCTTTTCTACCGGCTTCCCGAGGAGTGGCTGCTCTACTGCCTCGTTCTGGGGGGAGCGATCGCCTTTGAGTTTTATGAGCGCTACCGCGAGCGTGCTCTCCAGGCGTCGCAGCTCGAAACGTCGCTCGCCGAGGCCAGGCTGCATGCGCTGGAACTGCAGATCCAGCCGCACTTTCTCTTCAATACCCTGAACGCCATCAGCGGCCTGGTGCGGAACAAGCGCAACGACGAGGCGGTGACGATGATGGCCGGCCTCAGTGAGCTGTTGCGCTACACGCTCGACCATGCCGGCCATCAGCACGTGACGCTGGATGAAGAGCTGAGCGTTCTGCGCCGCTATCTCGAGATCCAGCGCGCGCGTTTCCCCGACCGGATGTCGTTCACGATCGAAGCCACCGCCGAGGCCGGGCGGGGATCGGTGCCGGCGCTGCTGCTGCAGCCGCTGGCGGAGAACGCCGTCCGTCACGGGATCGCCCTCAGCGCCTCGCCGGGGGTCGTGAACGTGCGCGCCTTCCGCAACAACGGCCAGCTCAGGATCGAAGTCTTCAACAGCGGCGCGCTCGGAGTCCGCTCGGATAGCGGGATCGGACTGCGCAACACCACCGATCGCCTGCGCCACCTCTACGGCGAGGAGGGGCGATTCGATCTGGCCGGGACCCCCGGCGGCGTAACAGCCAGCGTGACCATTCCGTGGAGCGAGGCGTCGTGACGGAGCCTCTCCGCGTTCTCATCGTCGACGACGAGCCGCTGGCGCGCGACTCCATCCGTGCCCTGCTCGCCGATGACGCCGAGGTGCGGGTGGTGGGTGAGGGGACCGGCAGCGATGCGGAAGCGCTCATCGCCAGAGTGCGGCCGGACATCATGTTCCTCGACATCCAGATGCCCGAGGTCGATGGCTTCGGGGTGCTGGACCGTGTGGGGGCAGACACTGTGCCGGTGGTCATCTTCGTCACCGCCTACGACCAGTACGCCGTGCGCGCCTTCGAAGTCCACGCGCTCGATTACCTCCTCAAGCCGTTCGACGACAAGCGTTTCGCCGGCGCGCTTGCGCGTGCGAAGGAACGGGTCGGCGCCCGGCGCCGCGGCGAGGTTGACAACCGCATCGCCGAGTTGCTCAGGGAGCGCGATCTCTCCCGCACGCGGTTCCTGATCCCGGTGCGCGAGAAGACCATCGTCGTCGAGGCCGCGCAGATCGATTGGATCGAGGCATCGGACTACTACGTCACCCTGCACGCCGGCGCCGCCGCGCACCTGCTCCGCCAGACGATGGACGAGATCGAAAAGCAGCTCGACCGCCGCCAGTTCTTCCGCGTGCACCGCTCGGCAATCGTGAACGTCGACCGCGTGCGCGAGATCCATCCGCTCTTCCGCGGCGACTGCGCGCTGGTTTTGGCGGACGGACGGCGGATCAAGTTGAGCCGGAGCAGGCGGAAGGAGTTCGAAGCGCTGTTTCGGTGAGGGCGCGAAGCGCGTTGTCGGTTCTCAGTTGTCGGTTGTCAATGCGCAGCGGCGAAGCTGCACATTCACGACCAACCGCCCCAACGGACAATATCGTCCACGCGCGCCGCAGCGCGCAGACAACCGACAACTGAGAACCGACAACGCGCGCAGGCGCTTCACGTTCGCGTCTCCTTCAGCCGTTCCGGCGCAACGAGCTGCCAGGCCAACTGGATGATGTCCGCCGCTTCCTTCTTCGATGCGGTGGAGAGACGCATGAGCACGGCCGGGTAGCCGAGGTAGTGGTCGGTGATGTAGAAAACGTCCGGCTTCGTCTGCAGGAGCAGGTCGCGCTCGTCGAAGCCGACGCGGAAGACGACTGATTGGCCGTCCTCTTTCAGGCGGGCCAGGAACTTTCCCTTCACCCGGAGCGCGGCGGTGCCGTACGACGTCCCCTCCTCGACGCCGGGAAGCTTCAGCGCCAGCTCGCGGATGAGGTCGAAGGTGACCTTGGTTGCCATCGATGAATACTAACGCGGAGAGGTCTCGCGGCGTTGAGTCGCTCTTGCCAGGCCGCGAGACCCCGAGACCCCACCACCTCCTTCCGCGATATATTTCGAGAAATCCAAAACCACCGGGTAGGGAAACTGGTGCCGGGAGTCTCTCCTAGGTGGGCGATCCTCAAACGAGTCAATTTTGCACGGACCCGCGTCGGGTTCGAGAGGGAGAGATGAATGATTCCGAGGAAGTATCTGGAGAAGCTGCGTCAGGAGATGGCCGGGAGGGTGCTCAAGGCGGGAGACCCGGGGTATGACCAATCGCTGGTCATCGACAACGGCCGCATCGATCTGCGGCCGGGCGTGGTGGCCATGTGCGTCAACCCGCGGGACGTTGCCACCGCCTACAAGTTCGCCATCGAGCACGAGATGCCGTTCACGGTGCGGGGCGGCGGGCACAGCGCCGCCGGTTACTGTCTCAACCAGGGTGGGATGGTCATCGACCTCACCAGCATGACCGCCAGGCGTCTCGATCTCGATCGGCAGGTGGTCTGGTGCGAGACCGGGAACCGCTGGCGCGACCTCTACCTCTTCCTCCAGGCGACGAACACCGGCCTGATTCCGATCGGCGGCGGATGTCCCACCGTCGGCATCCCCGGCTTCATGCTCGGCGGCGGCATCAGCTTCGTCTCCCGTTCGTACGGGCTCAGCGTCGACAACCTACTCTCCATCGACCTCGTCACGCCGGACGGCAAGCTGCGGACGATCTCCGCGGAGTCGAAGTCGAACGAGGATAAAGACCTCTGGTGGGCCTGCCGCGGCGGTGGCGGCGGCAACTTCGGGATCGCCGTCGCCTTCGAGCTGCGCGTTCATCAGCCCAATACGCCGACCATGCTCTGCGGCCAGATCCGCTATCCGATCGAGTACGCGCAGGAGGTCCTCGGCTTCTACAACGAGTGGATCGAGAAGGCTCCCGACTCGCTGGCCGTCTACGGCTACATGGGCAAGGTGGCGCTGCCCGCCCATCCCGACACCCTCGTCAACACCGTCGGCCTCACCCCGATCTTCAACGGCAACAGCCGCGAGGGGATGGACCTCATCGCCCCGATCCTCAAGTTCCCGAACATCTTCATCAACCTCTATGACATGACCCTGCCGGACTTCGAGATCTTCAACGGTCTGCTGACGGTGGTGGCCGGCAACAGCGCCTACATCCGCTCCGGCTTCATGGCCCCGAAGTCGTTCACCCCGTCGTGCATCGACGTGCTGACGTCGTCAATGACCACCGCCCCCTCGTCGAGCAGCCTGCTGGTCTGGACGCACATGGGCGGCAAGGTCGCCGAGGTTTCGAAGACCGACACCGCCTTCTGGCACCGCGACGCCCGCTTCCTGTGGGAGGTGAAAGCGATCTGGCCGCACGCCAATCCCGACCAGAGCGTGGAGAACGTCAACTGGGGCTACCGGCTCGGCGAAGGGATGGCGCCGCACTCCATCGGCGCGTACTGCAACTACATCGACCCGTTGCTGCACGACTGGCCGAGCGAGTTCTACGGCGACAACTACGCGGAGCTTTGCCGCATCAAAGAGTCGGTCGATCCCGACCACCACTTCCGCTTCCAGCAGGCCATCGGTTCCCCGTTCAACCCCGACGGCGCCTATCCGCCCAACCAGGCGCCGCTCTATCGCACGTTCCTCGTTTGATTCGAGAGAGGAGACAACATGAGGAAATTCGCAACGATCACGCTGCTCGTACTTGCCGTCGCGTGTAAGAAGGAGACGCCCGCCACGGATACGACAGCGTCGACAGATACGACGTCATCGACGGCTACGACGGCAACGACCACGACCACGGCCACCACGACGTCGACCGCGCCGCCGCCCCCCGCCATCGTCCTCAGCGCCAACATTCCGGGCGATGTGCAGGAGGGCTCCATCCCCCCGGGCTCGGACAGAAACCAGAAGTTTGCGATCGCCCAGGGCGACTTCGACATCTACTCCTGGAACACCTTCATCGCTCTCAACTGGCCTCCCGGGCCGGACGGCAAGGGCGATCCGAAGAAGACCATCGGCCAGAACGGTGACAACGACACGGTCTGGGAGCACTATCGCGACGTCGCTGACGTCTTCCTTCCCGGCGGCGCCGTGCCGACGTGGAACGGTCCCGAGCCGAACGTGCCGCCCGAGTGCAAGGCCGACTACACGCCGGGCGAGCGCATCATCACCCAGGTCGGCAAGACGCCCAACGTGCTGACGGTGTCGGAGTTCAGCCAGCCGTTCAACACCGGTCCGCTCATCGATCAGAACGGCGTCTATACCCGCTACGAGATCCTGGTGAACAAGCCGATGTTCGACTACATCCTGTCGAACACGCTCTACTCGAAGGCGGGGCAGAAGGTGTTCAGCGGCGCGGTGAAGTTCCCCTGCGGCGTCCTTGGCGGTGCCGAGGGAGCCATCATGGTGAAGTCATCGTGGATGGTCATCGACCCGTCGGAGAAAGCCCGCTTCCACACCGCCAACGTCCTGGTCTACACGCCGGCATCGACGAACCCGAAGTACGCGGCGTCGTGCAGCAAGAAGATGGTCGGCCTGGTCGGCCTGCACGTCGGCCACAAGACCAACCTCGCCCCGCAGTGGCTCTGGTCGACCTTCGAGCACGTCGACAACGTCCCCACCGAGGAAGAGGTCGCGTCCGGAAAACTCAAGACGAAGTACAACTACTACAACCCGAAATGCACCAGTACCGACTGCCCGCCGAACAAGGTGCCGCCGCGGCCGTGGAATCCGACGCAGGTGGCCGCTTTCCATAGCCAGATCGTGCGGATGAACATGTTCAAGGGGGGGAGCGAGTTCGCCTTCACCAGCGCGGCCAAACACAACGCCGAGGCACTCAAGCTGCTCGTGGGAGTCAACACCAATTCGGTCTGGAAGAACTATGAGTTGGTCAGCACCATGTGGCCGACCAGCCCCGGCAACGGGCTTTGCACGGCCGACCCGCAGTTCCCCCTCGGCGAACCGGCTCCGAGCTATCTCGCCAACACCACGCTCGAGACCTACATCCAGGGCCCGCCGCTGGCGCCCAACGTCTCGTCGAACTGTATCGAGTGCCACAACAACGCAACGATGACCACGCCGGTGCACTCCGACTTCACCTACGTCCTGCAACGCGCGAAATAAGAGAAAGGTAGACGACCATGACGACCACTCCATCCACCGGCGGTCCTTCCGATTCCGTCGTGCAGGACTTCGCCGATATGTCCGCGGCATTGACCGGATTCCAATCGAGCTTCCTCCGGCCCTTCCTCGACCCCACCAACCTCTCCGAGGTCTTCTACAACTTTGCCGTGGCCCAGGTCGGGCAGACGGCGATGGACGATCTTCTCAATGCCTTCCGCGCCATTCAGAAGGAACCGGCCCAGAAGATCGCCGACACCCTGCTCGAGGTCAAGATTCCCACTGGCAAGGAATCGAGCCAGGCGCAGATCGCCCAGGCCATCATCCTGATGTGGTACCTCGGCTCCTGGTACACCCCTGCCTATCAGACCGCCAACAACCAGCCGGGCCAGGTGCTCCAGGTCATCTCCTCGCAGGCCTACACCAAGAGCCTGGTCTGGAACGTGGCCCAGGCCCATCCGATGGGCTTCAGCGCATTCACATTCGGCTATTGGAGTCAGCCGCCGGCGGGGCTCAATACGTTCGGCGTCAACACCGGAGGTGGACAGTGAGCAACGGCAACGGCAGCGGTAATCCCCAATACGACGTCGTCATCGTCGGCGCCGGCGTCTCCGGCAATCTCATCGCCAAGCAGTTGGGCCTGGCCGGCAAGAAGGTCTTGATCCTCGAGGCCGGTCCGGCGGTTCCGGACAGCCGCGAGCAGTACATGGAGAACTTCTACCTGGCGCTGGCCAAGACGCCGGAGTCTCCGTATCCCTCACTGGCCGGGCGCACCGGTCCCGGCGTGGGCACGCTCCCCAATCCTTCCGTGATCCCCACGCCGCGCGCAACGGTGTTGTCGATCGGAGGGAAGCCGGATGTGAGCCATCTCATCCAGTCCGAGACCGCCGGCGTTTCCGGGACCACGCCCGATAACCAGCCCGAGGTGCGGCAGCTTCAGTTCTCCAGCACGTACGACCGCATCGGGGGCGGAACGGCCTGGCACTGGCTCGGCAGCGTGCCGCGCCTCGTGCCGCACGATCTGACGATGAAGACCACCTACGACGTCTTCTACGACTGGCCGATCGAATACTCCGAGATGCAGAGGCTGTGGGGACTGGCCGAGAGCGAGATCGGCGTCGCGGCCAGCGTGGCCCAGCAGCAGCCGCTGCAGGCCGCGATCGGCATGACCTATCCGCCGGGCTATCAGTATCCGATGGGGCCGATCCCGTCGAGCGTCGTCGATCAGACGGTCAGCAACGGCGTGAGCGGCATGAGCGTCCCGGGCGAAGGGAGCGAGGGAGGGAAGGAGTACTCCGTCTTCGTCACCAACACCCCCGCCGGCCGCAACTCCGAGCCGTATCAGGATCGCCGCGTCTGCGCCGGCAACACCAACTGCATTCCCATCTGTCCGATTCAGGCCAAGTGGGACCCTACCGTGACCCTCGGCGATGCTCTCAACACCGGCAACGTCACCGTCAGCTACCAGTCGGTGGCCACCAACATCGCCGTCGACGGCAACAACGTCACGCAGATCGACTACCTGCAGTGGTCGTACGACGCCAACGGCAACCTGCAGTCGACGCCGGCCAGCGTGACCGGAAAGATCTACGTCGCCGCCTGCCACGCCATCGAGAACGCCAAGCTTCTCCTTCTCTCGAACGATCAGGAGGGGATCGCCAACAAGAGCGACCAGGTCGGCCGCAATCTGATGGACCACGTCCTCTATCTGGCGTGGGCGCTGGCCCCCGCGCCGGTGTGGGGCTATCGCGGTCCGCTGGCCACGGGCGGCATCGAGTCGCTGCGCGACGGCGAGTTCCGCACGAACCGCGCCGCCTTCCGCATGGAGATCGGCAACGAGGGGTGGAACTTCGCCTGCGGCGATCCTTACACCACCACTCTCGATTTCGTCACCGGGACGAATGGCTCGCAGCTCAATCCCGGAGCGACGCGCCTCGGCGGGACGGCTCTGGCCATGACCCTCAACGACCGTCTGACGCGGCAGTTCCGCTTCGGCCTTCTTCTCGAGCAGGCGCCGCAAGCGGATAACTGCGTCACCATCGACAAGAACAACACGGACGGCCTGGGGATCCCGCGGCCCCACGTCGACTACGGTCTCGACAAGTACACCCTGGAAGGATTCCGCGTGGCCGCCGATACCTGCAGCGCCATCTTCCAGCAGATGGGAGCGCAGGAGTTCACGCAGCCGACCGTCAATCCGTATCCACCCGATAAGAAACCGGGCCCCGGCGATTTCAACTACGAGGGAAAGATGTACCACATGTACGGCGCCGGCCACATCATGGGCACGCATCGCATGGGGACCGATCCATGTACATCGGTCGTCGATGCCACGCAGAAGTCGCATGACGTCCAGAACCTCTGGATCGTTGGCAGCGGCAGTTTCCCCACCGTGGCCACGGCAAATCCCACACTCACCATCATGGCTCTGGCATTCAAGTCGGCCGAAGCCATCACCGCGGCTCTCGGCGCGTAGCAAGAAAGGAATCTCATGTATATCAACGATGCCTTCCTATCGATCATCCCCGGCAACGAGGCGAAGGCCTACGCGGCCCTCGGTGCCCTTGCAGACGCGGTGAAGGCGACGCAGCCCGATACCTGGATGTATCTGATCCACACGGCCAACCTCGATCCCGGAACGAACATCTATCCGCCGGTCACCGCCACGCAGATTGCGTTCGTCGAGGGCTACAAAGACTTCGTCGCCTACGAGGCGCATCACTCCTCGCAGGTGATGAAGGACTTCGTCGCCAACAGCGGCCAGTACTTCCTGAACATGTACGGACCGACCGTGCCGTTCTTCCTCATGCAGGGGCTGGAGATGATCGACGGCTTCATCCGCCCCGGCGCCGACGTGATGGACGCCTGGCAGGTCGAGGCACGCTGGGTGATGAAGCCCGGCTGCCGCGAGGAGGTGAAGGAGGCCTTGAGGCCCTACGTTCAGGCCGTGCATGACGACGAACCGACGACGCTGATGTACACGGTCAGCGTGGCCGACGTCTCGCCGCAGTCGTTCTCCCTTCCGCCGTCGCAGGTCGACGCGCTGGTCTACAACTCGTCATGGACCAACAAGGCAACCTTCTTCGATCACGGCAGCGGTCCGGTCTATCAGGGATTCCTGAAAAAGCACGGCCATCTCTTCGTGCAGGCCGGGCCGGGATCGACGACGCATCCCTACATGACCACGTCGGTGCTGAAGCGCTTCGCCGGCTTTTTCCGGAAAGAGGCCTTCAGCGTATGACCCTCTCGACCGAGCAGATCGCCGAGATCGAATCCGCATGTCAGGCCGCCGGGGGATATCTCCCGGCGGCCGTCGTCGACCGCATCGTGGCCTCGGGGATGCCGCTCCAACAGCTCATGCTGAATCTGATTCCTCGGGCGCAGACGTTCGCCATCCCACCGATCTCCAACTTCTTCGTCGGCACGGTCTCGCACGGCCTGAGCGGCAATCTCTACTTCGGCGCGAACTACGAGTTCCCCGGCCAGGCGCTGAGCTTCACCGTCCACGGCGAACAGGCCGCCACCGCGCACGCGATCTCGTTCGGCGAGACCGGCATCGACATGCTGGCCATCTCCGCCGCCCCGTGCGGCTACTGCCGGCAGTTTCTCAATGAGCTGACGACGGCTTCGAAGCTGCTGATCATCCTGCCGAATACACCGACCACGCCCCTGACCGCGCTCCTCCCCGACGCCTTCGGCCCCGCCGACCTCGGCGTGACCGCAGCGCTGATGTCGCCGCAGTCACACGGCATGACGCTCTCCTTTCCGACCGACGACTACGTGATCAAGGCCGCGCTGCAAGCCGCCAACACCTCGTACGCCCCCTACAGCCTCAGCTACGCCGGCGTGGCCCTCAAGACCAGCGATGGCAGCGTCTACACCGGCTCCGTCGCCGAAAACGCCGCCTTCAACCCCAGCATGTCCCCCCTCGAAGCCGCCGTGGTCACGCTGGTCATCAACGGCGGCAGGAAATACAGCGACATCACCGACGCGGTGCTCGTCGAAGCGGCGAATTCAAAAGCCAGCCAGATCGGCGCAACACGCGACGTGCTCGGGACGATGACGAAGGTGACGTTGCGGGTGTATGAGGCAGAGTAAGAATTCATATCACCACAGAGGCACAGAGGACACAGAGATGAAAGGATGAAGTTTGAAGGATGAAGGATGAATGCGCTGTTTGATACATCCTTCATCATTCCGCCTTCATCCTCCTCTGTGTTCTCTGTGCCTCTGTGGTTGGATCGGTTCTCTTTTCCGACAAACCCGCGTCTAATCCTGGCATGTTGAACCTCCTCGCGTTGCTTCTCTCCGTTCTCTCGTTCTTTCCGGTCACCTCGGACTACGACACGCTGAAGCGGCAGGCGGAGGTGGCGTTCGCGGAGGGGTCTTACGCGCGGGCGCATGAGATCTACGCTGGCGTGAAGCGGGAGAGCCTGCCGGCGGATGAGCAGCGGTGGGTGCGGTTTCGCGTGGCGGATACGACGTGGCGCGCGGAGGCGGCCGATCCGAAGCGGGATGACAGCGAGCTCCTGCCGGCGCGCGATGAGCTGCTGGCCCTCCTTCGCGAGATCGGTGACGATCACGACAAGCTCTGGGCGGAGATCAACGAGTCGCTCGGCGACCTGGCTGCATCGCCGCTCGGGATGGCCGGACTGCAGCCGGCATCAACGTATTACGAGGCGGCGCTCGACTGGTGGGCCGGCAGCGGCGACGTCGAGCGGGCGCGGACGCATTACCTCAGCATCGTCCGCAGAGTCGCGGCCGGCGATGACGACTATCTAACCGGCCCTTCCCAGCAGATCTCGATCGACGCCATCGAGAACGCCGCGAAGATCGCTACCACCCCCGCCGACCGGCAGACTTTCCGTTACATTCTCGCGCTGCGTCTTGGCGCGGCCGGCGACCAGGATCGCGTCGGCGAGGAGCTGCAGGCGGCCATCCGCGAGGGGAAGGTCAGCAATCGCTATGACAACGCCCTTTACAGATATGCAACATGGCTCGAGCAGCAGGGGCGCGTGGTCATCCGGGAGGACGGACAGGCGCAGAGGAAGCCCGATTACATCGCGGCGTTGGCCATGTATCGCCGCATCCTCACTGAGTTCGCGGAAGGCGAATCGCAATTCTGGGAGCTGGCGAGAAACGGTGTCGACCGCATCATCAAGCCGGCGGTGTCGGTCGAGGTCTCGAACGTCTTTCTTCCCGACTCCGAGATCGAGTTCGCGCTGCAGTGGAGGAACGTGAAGTCGATCGATCTCACCCTCTCGGCGATCGACCTCACCAGTGACACCCGCCTCGACAGCTCGGAGAGCTGGCTCGAGTCGATCGACGCGTCGAAGTCCGGCGTCCTGCGCACCTGGAAGAAAGAGACCGAGGACAAGGGCGATCACGAGCCCGGCTCCGCACGGATACGCATCGATCCCAAACTGCCGCCGGGCGCCTACCTCCTGCAGGCTAACAGCACCGGCAACAAGGAACGTGCGCTGGTCCTCGTCACCGACGCCACGGTCGTCGTCCGAAACGAAGCATCGAAGGCCGTCGTCTACGCGTGCAGTGCACTGACCGGTGCGCCGCTGGCGAATGCGCGCGTGAGGCTTTGGGAGCGGCACAATGAAAACAGGCACCCCGTCTCCCATTCGTTCGACGCCACCACGAACGCCGATGGTCTGGCCGAGGTGGGGCTGGACAGGGCGCAGTACATGAATCTGTTCATCGCCGTGGCGCAGGGGAGCGGACGGCAGGCATTCGTGGAGATGTGGAAGGAGGCGAACTACGTCTCCCGCGGGCAGTGGAAGATCTACGCCTACACCGATCGCCCCGCCTACCGTCCCGACGAAACCGTGAACTGGAAGTTCACCGCGCGCCGCTTCGACGAAGAGACGCCAACCAACCCCGCCGGCGCGAAGATCCAATACACCATCTTCGATCCTCGGGGGACGAAGGTCGCGGACGGAACCGCAAACCTGAACGCCTTCGGAAGCGCCTGGGGCTCGCTCCCGCTCACCGCGGCAATGCCCCTCGGCGACTACAACATCGCCTTCCACGACGGTAACGAGCCCATCGGAGATGCGGAGCTCTTCCGCCTCGAGGAGTACAAGCTCCCGGAATTCAAGGTCGACGTTCACACCCCCGAGGAGGATGGAAAGAAGAAACTCTTCCGCCTCGGCGACACCATCGAGGCAACTGTCGATGCAAGCTATTACTACGGTGGCCCGGTCGCGAATGCGAAGGTTGAAGCAGTCGTCTACTCGAACCCCTACACGCATTGGTGGTGGAGACCGCGCGACTACAGTTGGTACTACCCCGACGCCATCGAGCCGAACTATTACGGCGACGGCCAGATCATCAAGCGGGAAACGCTGACGACCGACGCCGGAGGGCACGCCGTCATCCACCTGCCGACGCAGCGCGACGGCAACGAAGTGCAGTACCGGATCGAGGCGCGCGTCACCGACGCCTCACGGCGCGAGATCACCGGCAGCGGAATCATTCGCGTAACAAAGCAGCGCTACTCCGTCTACGCCGAGCCGCGGCACTACGTCTACCGGCCCAATCAGAAGGCCACCATCTCCTTCAAGGCCATCGATGCCAATGACAATCCCGTGCATGCGAACGGCACGGTGACCATCACCCGTGACTGGTGGGACGAGTCGTGGATCGATCCGCAGGGCCGCGAGGTCCGGGGCGCCGAGCTCGATCGCCTTCGCGCCGGGATGTCCATCTTCCCGCCAAAGCCGCGGGATCCCTGCGGCTGGCAGTTGAAGTCGCGCGGATACAAGCACGAGGAGTTGCTGACGACGAAGATCGAGACCGATGCTGATGGGAATGCCGAGGTCACCTTCACGCCGAACCGCGACGGCTACTACCGGGTTATGTGGACCAGCCCCGATCGCGATCCGTCGCATCCCAACGCACCGCTGGCGCAGCGCGACGTCGTGACGGCCGAGACCACGATCTGGGCCGCCTCGCACGACGTGCGCGACATCGGCTATAGACACGACGGCGGCGTCGAGATCATCGTCGACAAATCGGCATTCCGCGTCGGCCAGACCGCGCCGGTCATGATCGTCACTCCGTCGAGCAACCGCTGGGTGCTGTTCAGCATCGATGCCGATTCGATCCTCGACTACCGCCTCGTGCATGTCGAGGGAACCGTGAAGCTGATCGAGATCCCGATCGAAGAGAAGCACGTGCCGAACGTCTATCTGAACGCCGCCAGCGTGGCCGACCTGCAGCTCTCGACCGATCAGAAGGAGATCATCATCCCGCCGCTGAAGAACGCCGTCGACGTCTCGGTCAAGTCCGACCGCGAGCAGTACCAGCCACGCGAGGAAGGGACGCTCACCGTCACAACGCGCGACGCGGACGGCAAGCCGGTGTCGGCCGAGGTCGGGCTCGGGCTGGTCGATGACTCCGTCTATGCCATTCAGAGCGACTTCGCCGGCGATCCGCGGCAGTTCTTCTTCGGGACCAAGCGCTACTCAAATATCCAGACAGTGGCCGGCGTGCAGGCACTGCCGTATGCGAAGTTCGTCATCGAGGATGGGAAGGTCGTCGACGAGCGGATGGTGGGGCTCCCCGCGGAGGAGAGAGCGAAGGAGGAGCTCGATCGCTTCGGCCAGGGAGTGGTCGGGGGTATTGCAGGCGGTGTGGCCGGGGGCGCGGTCGCGGAGCAAATCACGGTAACGGCCGCTCCGGCCATGGCTATGAAGTCGGCCTCGATGCCTGCTCAGGCGATGCCGGCACCGCCGCCACCACCCAAACCGATCGTAGGCGGAGGTGTTGCCGAAGCGCCCGTCCAGGTGCGCAGCGACTTCCGCTCCACCATTCTTTGGCAGCCCGATGTGAAGACGGATGCGAGCGGGTCGGCCACGATCAAGATCACCTATCCCGATTCGCTGACCACCTGGCGGGCCACGGCCCGCGCGGCCACGGTTGCGAACCAGTTCGGCATGGCCACCTCGACCACGCGGACGAAGAAGCCGCTCATCGTACGTCTCGAAGGGCCGCGCTTCTTCGTCGTCGGCGACCACGTCACCATCTCCGCCGTCATCGACAACAACACCGACGCCGTGATGCACGTCCGTCCGTCGCTGACCGCCGGCGGGCTGGAGCTCGAGAATCCGTCGAAAGAAACGCCGGTCGATGTGCCGGCGAACGGCGAGACCCGCGTCGACTGGCGTGTCGTCGTTGCGCATGCCGGGACGGCGAAGCTGAACGTCACCGGCCGCGGCGAGCAGTACGCCGACGCCATGGAGAAGAGCTTCCCGATCTACGAGCACGGAATCGACAAGCTGATCGCGAAGTCGGGACGGATGAGAGGTGACGAGGCGACGATCAAACTCGACCTTCCTGCGGAGCGCCGCGCCGGCTCGACAGACGTTACGATCCAGGTGACGCCGAGCCTGGCCGTGACCATGCTCGATGCCCTTCCGTACCTGATCGACTATCCCTACGGCTGCACCGAGCAGACCATGAGCCGTTTCCTGCCCGCCGCGATCGTGGCCCGCACGCTGCGCGGCATCGGCGCCGATCCGGCCGACATCGCCGGCCGCATGTTCGGCGGCATCGAGGCCTCCACCGCCGATGCCACCCACCCTCACGGCAAGCACGACCTCGGCGAGCTCGATGGCATCACCGCCGCCGGCATGAAGCGCCTCTACGACTTTCAGCATACGGACGGCGGCTGGGGGTGGTGGAAGGAAGGCGACAGCGATCCCTACATGACCGCCTACGTCATCTGGGGCTTCGCCGTCGCCCGCGACGGCGGCCTTACTGTACACATGAAAGACATCGACCGCGCCGCCGACTGGCTCGACGTCAAGCTGGTGAACTACGAGGGGAGCTACGAAGAACAATCGTGGATGCTCCACGCGCTGGCCGCATGGCGGCGCACGCCGAAAGCCGCCGCTGCACCGAACGCGCTCGAGACGAAGGCGCTCGACAACGTCTGGACGCATCGCGACAAGCTGACCGCCTACGGCCGCGCGCTGCTCGCACTGGCCGCGCACGACTTCGGAAACGCCGAGCGTGCCGAGGTGCTCGTGCGCAATCTCGAGAACGGCGTCCGCATCGACCGCGCTCCCGACACCTCGGTCATCATCCACGGCGCCAACGGCCGCACCGCCGGCAGCGCCGAGACCATGGCCACCGCCCACTGGGGCGAGGACGCCTCCTGGTGGCGCTGGTCCGACGGCCCGGTGGAGTCGACCTCCTTCGCCCTGATGGCGCTGACGGAGATCGATCCGAAGAACGTCCTCATCGAGCCGGTGACGAACTGGCTGATCAAGAACCGTCGCGGCGCCCAATGGAACAACACGCGCGACACCGCCATCACCATCCTGGCCCTCGACGAGTATCTCCACGCCAGCGGCGAGTTATCGAGTGACGCTGCCTACGAGATCTCCGCCAACGGCACCCCTATCGCTACACAAACGGTGAGGCCATCCTCCATCCTCCGCGCCCCCAGCCGCTGGACGATCCCGACGAGCGCCGTCCGCGACGGCATCAACGAGATCCGCATCCACCGCACCTCGGGGACCGGTTCTCTCTACTTCGCCGCCGAGGCCCGCTTCTTCTCCCTCGAAGAGCCGATCAAAGCCGCCGGCAACGAGCTCTTCGTCCGCCGCGAGTACTACCACCTCGTCGGCCACCCGACGTTGCTCAAAGGCCAGATCTACGACAGGGTTCCGCTACGCGACGGCGACACGCTCGCCAGCGGCGAGCGCGTGGAGGTAGTGGTCACCGTCGAGACGAAGAACGACTACGAATACCTGCTGTTCGAAGACCTCAAACCTGCCGGCCTGGAAGCGGTCGAGATCCGAAGCGGGGAAGGCTTGTTCGCTCGCGAGCTCAAGTCAGGCGCCGTGACCCGGAAGTTTGTCGAAGCAAAGACAACCGCCCCCTCGGTCCAGCGCAACGCGTCCGTCGACTCCACCGGCCGCACCGAATGGCTCTACCAGGAGCTCCGCGACCGCAAGGTAGCAATGTTCGCCTCGCGGCTGCCGCAAGGAGTCTGGGAGATCCGCTACACCCTCCGCGCCGAAGTCCCCGGCTCCTTCCACGCCCTGCCGCTGATGGGGCAGGCCATGTACGTGCCGGAGATCCGTGCCAATAGCGATGAGCTGCATATCAATGTGAAGTGATTCTCCTTCGCGTTCTTCGCGGCTTCGCGTGAGACCGATTTCACGCGAAGACGCGAAGACGCGAAGTTGGATGGCCAATCGTCTGATTCTTCCATTTTCGTGAGCGCCTTGATCTTCGCGGTAAGCGCGCCAGGGCTCAACAATAAGTTGGTCGACGAGGGTCACGAGTTATTGACGCGACATGGTGTAAGGTCTGATCGGGCAGCCGGCCACGATGTTAGCTAGATCAGTTCACCGGGAGTAAGTCGTAACATCCGCACCGCTTGCATCGGAGCGGGACACCAGGCCGGTAAGGCCGTTCGTCGGGCGGAATGATGTCGTAAACATCGTCGAGTCCACAGTCACGATTGAGGCATTTGTATCGTTTTTTCATTTGTCTCCTTTGTGGTCGGCTGCCAAGTCAAATCGTGCGCGCAAAGTCACGAAAAGTCATCCGCAGAAAACTTCCCGAAAATCCGCAGCGCCTGGACCCTTGCAACACGAGGCACGTGAGTGACTTATCCACAGAATGTTGAAAACACGCCACGTGTGAATCTACGGTCTGTAGATTCGTTTTATGAACTACTGACGTGTCGGAAGATCCACTACCCCGTGGGCCGAGCCGGAAGAGTCTCGAATTCGCCGGGGATCTTGTACCTAATCTAACGCGCAGACTCCTCGGCCTGCCTTCGCGCGCGGTACGCAAGCTGTCAGGATGCGGCGCGGGCAGTCCTTCGACCTTCGCCGCAATCTCGAGATGCTCACTCAGCAGAGGTGAAGCCAACGCCGAGACCCCGTGTAGTTACACGCAGCAACTCTCTTTGTTCACTTCCATAGCGCACTCGGCGCAGTGATAGTGAAAATGAAAGGCTTTGCAGTCCTGAGAGCAGTCTTTGCGATGTGGTATCCGCATCATCGTGTGTGCTCCGTCGATGATGTCGAATCCCTGTGGTTGAACTTCAGGAGATCCGTGTCCACACCAACACTCTGGCCCCATGATGTGAACACCCTCGGCCTTGCGCAGCGCGCGTCTCTGATCTTGGAAGTTGCTCATCTGCCTATTATCCAACATGTGATGGCTCGGCAACCCTGATACTAATGAAAGCGTGTGCCCGGCCTGCGATATTTGTTTCGGCGCGGATCAAAGCGGGTGAGCGCTGCGTTGACTACTGTTCTTGCGGCATCTTTGGAGTGGCGATGGTCACCGCGCCGGCGCGAGCCAGATCCACGATCCATTTGCCCTTCTCGCGGCAGACGATGCCGACTACCTCATCCAGGGCCTGGTGTTGCCTGGACTGCTGAACCTGTTCGAAGAACCGCCGCACGTCCTCGAAGTTCGAGATGGCAGCGAAACGTACGCTCACGGTTGGAGGCCCGTCCGGATTCCATACGGGATCGAGGTGGATCTCGAGGGTGACTTGCCGTTCAGGGCCGACCTTGCAAGCCACCAACCGGCCGTCGTGACAGTTGTAGGTGAGTTTTCTGAAGGTCATCAGCCCAACGTCGAAATCAAGAGTAACAGAGTGGATCACGCGGAGGCGCGGAGTGCGCGGAGGAAGTAGTTCTCGTCGTCTCCTCCGCGTCTCCGCGTCTCCGCGTGCTCCAGATCGTTCGACCATGTCGCAGCGCTACACCCCCTCGCGCACGTCCCGTTGGGGGAGTCCACCTAGTGAGGTCGTGGAGTCCACTAGTGGACTCGTGGAGTCGACTAGTGGACTCGCTGAGTCCACCTAGTGATGTCGTGGAGCCCACTAGTGGACTCGTGGAGTCGACTAGTGGACTCGCTGAGTCCACCTAGTGAGGTCGTGGAGTCCACTAGTGGACTCGTGGAGTCGACTAGTGGACTCGCTGAGTCCACCTAGTGAGGTCGTGGAGTCCACTAGTGGACTCGTGGAGTCGACTAGTGGACTCGTGGATTCCACTCATAGCCTCTACGAGTGTGTGAGTCTCACCATTTCTGGTGAGTAACTAAGGATGACTCACTGGAACCGGTACGCGAGCACTCATCAGTTACTCCGCGACGGCCACGATCTCCATCACAGCCGGGGTGATCAGCAGGGTATGTGCGGCGGCGGAGCGATCGGCGAAGTCGTCACGCACCTGCTTGGCCTGATACGACGTCATCGATCCGAGGTCGACCAGGCGGGCCAGACCGGCCTCCACGAACGTCTTCGGCCACTCCCAGATGAAGCTCGACGGCGTGATGACGTCGACGATCGGACGGAGAGTCGTCACGCGCAGCCCCAGCTCGTTCATCCAGCGGGGGAGGTCCAGGCCGATGTCGGGCTCGCCGCCGTCGGCGCGCCAGGTGGCCATGACCGTCTGGACGAAGTGTTCGAACAGCTCCGAGCGCGGAGCCAGGCGCCAGGTGGAGTAGTCGAAGTACTCGTGTACCACGATCCGTCCGCGCGGCTTGAGCAGACGGACGATTCTTCCCAGCAGCTCCCGCGGCTGTCTTACGAACGCAAATACCCAGCGTACCCAGACACCGTCGGCCGCGACCGCGGGCAACCCGTCGCCATCCAGCTCCGCATTCACGATCTCGATGTTGGGCAGACACCTGCGTGCGGCACTGCCTGCAAGCGCGTCGAGAAAACGCTGCGACCGGTCGATTGCCACCACCCGGCCGGAGGGTCCCGCGATCTCCGCCAGATCGATCGTCGCATAGCCCGGCCCGCACCCTACGTCGACCAGCGTCTGTCCCGTCGTGAATCCCGCCTGCAGCCAGGCATCGAGAGCCCGCGGCCTCCAGACGCGGTGCTGCAGACCCAACCGCGCGATCTCCTCATCATGAGTTCCAAGCACATACTCCCGTTCGTCGGCCATGGCCACCTCACCGCCTAGAACACGCGGTCAGGCCCTGCCGTTCGTCGTGCCGCCTACTGTCACGCGGAGGCGCGGAGTGCGCGGAGAAAGAAGTCCTCGCCTTCACCTCCGCGTCTCCGCGTCTCCGCGTGAGCTCGAGTCGTTCGTTCCACGTGCGTTACTATTTCGTGCGGCACCGAGTGGGGTGCGCTGATATGGCGCGGGCACGCATCATTGGTATCGCGGCGGGAGCCGGCACTGGCGCAGCGGCGATGCTCCTCGCACTCGTGATGGCCGCCGGGGGCCACGGCACCTACGCTCCTGCCGTGACGCTGTTCCCCTTCACCATGCTTTCCACATTGCTGACTCACGACGTGATCTCACCCGCGGCGATCGTGTTCGCGTTCCTGCAGTTTCCGATCTACGGATTCGTGGCGGCCTCGGTGACTGGCCTCCACCGCAAACGGGCAATGATCGTCATCGTCGCCGTGCACATCGCCGCAATCGTAATCTCGTTCCTATTTCTTCGTGGCACATTCACCTGATGATGTGACTCGCGGAAGAGAAAGGCTTTACCACAGAGGCACAGAGATCCCAGAGGAAGAAGGACAAAAGATGAAGGGTGAATCAAACAGTATTCTTCGATTCATCCCTCATTCTCTGTGTCCTCCGTGCCTCTGTGGTTAAAGCCTCTTTTCGGTCAGCGAAGCTCGAAGCGCCTCCTGCGTTACCATTTCCTGATGACTTCGCAGGAGACGTCGGTCCACGTGGCGGTGGTCCAGGCCGGGTCGGTGCTGTTTGATGCGGATGCCTGCGTCGACAAGGCCGTCTGGTTGATCGCCGATGCGGCCGCCGCGGGTGCGAAGGTCATCGTCTTCCCCGAGGCGTTCATCGTCGGGTATCCGAAGGGATTGGGCTACGGTCTGGTCGTCGGCGCGCGCGATGCGGCCGGGCGCGAGGAATTTCGGATCTATCTCGAGGCGGCCATCGAGGTGCCGGGGCCGCACACGCAGCGCCTCGGGGAGGCGGCCGCGGCGCATGGGTGCCACGTCGTGATGGGCGTCATCGAGCGCGAAGGCGGCACGTGTTACTGCACGGTCCTTTTCTTCGGTCCGGATGGGCGGTTGCTCGGAAAGCATCGCAAGCTGATGCCGACGGCGCTGGAGCGGATGATCTGGGGATTCGGCGACGGTTCGACCCTGACGGCGGTGGAGAGTCCGTACGGGCGCATCGGCTCGGTGATCTGCTGGGAGAACTACATGCCGATGCTGCGCATGGCCATGTATTCGAAGAATGTCGCCCTCTACTGCGCTCCCACGGCTGACGACAGGGACACTTGGCTCTCGTCGATGCAGCACGTTGCCCTGGAGGGGCGTTGCTTTGTCCTGACGGCATGCCAGTTCCTCCGGAAGAAGGACTTTCCCGACAGCGTGCGCGTCTCGCTCGGGGATTCTCCGGACTCGGTGCTGATGCGCGGAGGCAGCGCCATCATCAGCCCCCTCGGCAAGGTGCTGGCCGGCCCGCATTTCGGATCGGAGACCATCCTCACGGCGACCCTCGACCTCGGCGAGATCAGCCGGGGAAAGTTCGACTTCGACGTCGTCGGCCACTACAGCCGGCCCGACGTCTTTCAACTGCGCGTCAACGAGGAGCCGATGCGCGCGGTCGTGGCGAAGCCCGAGGAGTGATCTAGACGAAGTACGCTTCGTTGGCGGCGATGAACTGCTGTTTGTCGGGGGGGACTTCGTCGAGCGGGAAGATCGCATCCGAGGTGCAGGCGGGGATGCATGCGCCGCAGTCGATGCACTCGGCGGGGTTGACGTAGACCTGCGTGGCGGCCTCGAAACCGGTCTCGTCCGTCCGGGGATGGATGCAATCGACGGGACAGGCGTCGGCGCACAGTCCGTCCTTGATGCAGTTGTCGGTGATTACGTAGGCCATGGTGTCTCCTGATCGGTGGATTTCGAAACGGATGCTAACGGGCGATCAGGGAGAGGGCACGGAACGCGATCACGCATCGGCATGACGGGCGTCACAAACATCGATCTCACGCGAAGCCGCGAAGACGCGAAGGTATTTACGAGAAGCAGCGAAAACACGAAGGGCAGACCGGAATGGTCTGCCCTTCGGTTGAATCAGGAGGCTTGGGGATCAGTTGCCGGCGACGAAGAGGTGGCCGGCGTTCTGCGAGTAGATCTTGCCGTCGTTGCCGATCGACGTCGGGGTGTAGGCCGCGCCGAGGGCGAGCTGCTGGAAGATCTTCTGCTTCAGCGTGCCGCCCTGGTTGAGGGCGAAGAGGTTTCCGTCTTCGCTGTTCGCATAGACGACGCCGTTGCCGTCGATGATGAAGGCGTTGACGCACCACTCGAAGCCGTTCGGGTGATCGCTGACGCAGATGACGTTGCCGTTCGAATCGTGCGAGCAGCTCAGCGTGTTGGTGTTCTGATAGCTCCACTCGATGTTGAAGTTGTGATTGAGCTGGGTGATGAAGTACTGCTCGGGGTAACCCGGGTCCGTGGCGTTGCGGTCGGGCGGGCAGATCGTATCGTCGTTGCAGTACGAGCCGAGGCCGCCGTAGTGGTTGTCCTTCGTCACGAGGGAGTAGGTGCCTCCGTGAGCATAGACTCCCGGGGTGCAGTCCCATCCGAATTTGTACGATCCGAGGAAGTCGCCGTTTGCCGCAAAGTGCAGGAAATGTCCCTGCGCGTAGTTGTAGCGGGTGTAGGCGCCGAAGATGATGGAGCCGTCGGGCGCGACAACGGGGGAGGCCGAGGAGTCGTCGAGAATGCGTCCGCCGCCGGGAGCATTCGTGGCCGGATCGACGCCGAGGTTCGCGCCGGCGCGGCAGCCGCCCGGGGCGCCGTTGGGCGGAAGCTGGCCGCCGGCGGAGTGCGGCACGCCGCAGCCGTCATTGAAGCGGTTGCGCATCGAGCGGATCCACTTCTGCGTCAGGTCGGGGTTGATGGCCAGGAGCCACGTTTCGCGGCTGAGCAGGTGTGCGCGCGTGGCCACGTAGATCGTGCCGTCCGGGGCCACGGCCGGGGCGACGTTGAGACCGGGGCGCTGCGTGCCGCAGACCACCGTCGGCGCGACGGCCGTCGGCGACGGCGGCCACGGCAGCGGCTGGGTCGAGAAGGCGTTCGTGCACTGGGCGTTGCCGGCCGGCGTGCCGGTCGTCAGCGTCGAGTAGCTGACCTTCTCGATGGTTCCGCTCGGCGAGACGCGGATGATGAACGAGTCGACGATGTCGTCGGCGAACCAGTCCTTCGTGCCGGCCTTGAGCTGGATCACGTTGTAGAGGATGTTGTTGTTCGCATCGACCGTCAGCGGGCTGGCCGTGAAGCGGCTGGAGTTGATGCTGTTGAACGGATTGATGCGCGTGCCATTGCCGCTCCCGTCAACCTTCCAGATCGTGCCGCCGGCGCCTGGGACGTAGAGAGACCCGTTTGCCAGCGCCGGATGGAAGACCGGCTCCCAGAAGTCATTCACGCTGCCGGGCGCTTTCCAGTCGGTGGTGAACTGCCAGGCCACGTTGAGCGAGGTGCCGCTCCAGGTGTACTTCGTCTCGCCCCAGGTCTGGGTCGAGTAGTCGTTCGGGTCGAACGGGCCCGTCTTGAACATCATGTAGACGTTGCTGCCGTCCACGAGCGGAGCCTGGTAGTGCGCGAGCAGATCGCCGTCGCCGGCGTTGGGTGCCATCTCCTGAGGGACGAGGGGGTCATAGATGATGTTGACGAGGTTCTGGTTCAGGTTCTGACCGACGATCGATGTCTGCCCCGTGTGTTGGGGATTGAGTGCCCATTGCGGCCATTCCTGAGCGAACAGGGACAACGAGCAAAGTGCGACGAGGGTGGAGAGAAGAACAATACGCAGTTTCATGAGACCTCCGTTTTGTTGAGAGAGAGAACTAAGGAGCCGCGGCCGACGCGACCGCAACCCCGCCTGGGGCCGAGGAGACAGACGACTCTTCATACGCAGGTGACGGCATCGTCTGGAGTGCTGCAAAACTTATTGCCCTCCGATACCGGAACTGATCGAGGGCGTTGGGAATGACCTGTCGCTAAAAGGACAGGTGTAGGAGCCTAAATCCCTACCATGAAAAAAGCAACATCTGAGTCAGCATGATTTCCATAGTTCCGAGTTGCGAAAGGATAGGGCCGAGCACGCGGAGGCGCCGAGACGCGGAGGTGCGGAGCGGGTGAAGTAGTGGTCAAATAAGGGTTCATGCCGAACGCGAACGCATCCATGACGCCGGAAGCCCCAAGTACGTGGTTCTCGAGGCAGCTCCACTCCCGTACGGCAATGTTCTGGCTGGCCTGGATCCTCTTCGCGATCAGCCTCGGATTACCCGCGCCGAGGTCGTTCTACCCGGACCGGTCGTCGGTGGGCAGCGGAATGTTCGTCGTCGGGATGGCCGGCGTCTGGAGCCGCGACTATCCCGCTGGTTTCGATCGCGCGCAGTTCGCTGGACTGCTTCTCTTCGTGCTGAGCCTGTTCAGCAACGTCATCTTCATCTTCACGCTTCTGGCGCGGAAGATTCCGCGGGTCTCGGCGTCGTGGCGTTCGATTCTGATCGCGGCGGTCGCGGTCGACGGCAGTCTCGTTTTCTTCTTCCCCTTCTTCGCCAGGCTCCCCGGTTACTGGGTATGGATGGCGGCATTCGTCGCCGTCACGTGGGCGCTCGTTTTCGTCGACGGAGATGCGCCGCCGGCGCCGGCGCGCACGTCGAAGGCGGGGCGCTTCAGCACCGTCTCTGACGACGTGCCGATGCTCCTTTGGGTATGGATCGGGTTCCTGTTTTTCTGGCTGGGCGTGACCACCTTCAACTACGTCCACCATCGCGGCCGCCAGCAGCCGGTGCCGGCCGTCCGCGGTGTCGCGCTCCAGCCGGCCGCTCTGACGAAGTACTTCAACGATGCGGCGCAACTCGTTCCGGCCGATGATCAACAGCGGTTGAATACGCGATTGAGCGCGTTCGAGAAGGAGACCTCGAGCCAGGTGGCCGTGGCCATCTATCCGCACGCTCCCGCCGGCCCGATCGAGGATTTCACCTTGCGCACCGCGGAGCTGTCGCGCCTCGGGCGCACAGGCCGCGACAACGGCGCCGTTCTCTTTCTCTTTCTCGACCGGAGGATCGCCCGGATCGAGGTCGGGTACGGATTGGAGAGCGCGCTGACGGACGCCACCTCGCGCCGCATTCTCGACGAGCTTCTGGCGCCGCCGCTCGGCCGGGGAGAGTATGGGCAGGGCATCGAAGGGGCGCTGGATGCGATGCTCAGCACGGTGCACGCCGAGTACAGGAACGACCGAACGAAACCTACCTGGCGGCTGGCGTACCAGTACGTGAAGATGGCCATGTCGAGGGTCGTCCGTGAAGGGTGGCCGGTGGTTCGCGACTCGGCCATCGACGCCCGCGTCGGCATTTCTTTCTTCGGATCGCTCCTCGGACTCGGTGTCTGGAGCGGATTCGAGAACGCGGCCCGGTTGATCCGTGACAGCGTTCGTCTCGTGGGAAACCTGGTGCGCGGCCGCCCGTTGCGCACCGGAATCGACGCCGTCAATCTGGAGTCGATCTGGGACACGCTGAAACTGTTTGCGATTCTGGTGGTGGCCATCACCGCCGGCGTGATGATCGCCGGGGGCGGAACGTTCGGGGGAGCGGGAGCGCAGATTCAGTGGTAAATGGCGGCTTCGCCGCGTTGTCGGTTATCAGTTGTCTGTTGTCGGAGTGGCTTGCACAGTGTCAACTGACAACTGACAACCGACAACGCGCAAAGCGCCTTGATGAAACCATCGGCCGCGTTTGCCGTCGAACCGTAGCAGGGGGATTGTTCGATGCGTCTTCATATCCTGTCATTCGTGTTGCTCGTTCCCGTGGCCGCTGCTGCCGACGGGCTGACCGATCTGCGGCTGACGCTCAGCCGGCTCCCGGGGACGACTCCGGTTCACGGCACGCTCGACGTCACGTCGACGGTGCGATCGAGCGAAGAGGAGAAACCCAATGACGGAAAGGCGTCGGTCGGATTCGAGATCGGCGAACCGGGTCTTCACATCATCTATCCCCGGACCATGCTGATGCAGGCGACGCAGGAGGCGCGCGCGGAGGCTCGCGACCCGGAGCGGACGACGCCGGTCCGCAGCGGGGCCAGTCACATCCGGCCGATCCATGTGGCCGAGCTTCTCGATGGCGCAGCGGCGCTCAGCGTCGTGCTGGAGTCCGCGCAGTTCGTGCAGGCGAGGCCTGCAACGTTCGGCGGCCGGCCGGCGCACCTGCTGTCATTCAAGCTCGCGCCAAAGATGTCAAAATCAGAGAGCAAACACGTGAAGAAGCTCGAAGGCGCGCTGTCGGTCTGGGTCGGCGACGATGGAACGCCGCTCGCGGCGGAGCGGTCGATATCGGTCAAGGCCAGTTTTCTTCTGATGGGCTTCGAGTCCGAACAGAAGCAGAGCTGGACGTATGCGCGCAACGGCGACCGGCTGGTGGTCGTCCGCTACGAGGCGAACGAGAAGTCCGACGGGATGGGTCAGCACTCGACGACGCATACACTGGAAGTGGTGCGGCTGGAGTAAGGCAATGAATGTGATCGATCTTCTGGAACAGACCCCGAGCCGTGTCCGCGCTCTCATCGAAGGGTGGAGCGAAGAAGATCTCTCCTTCAAGCCGTCGCCGAACGAGTTCTCGTTACGGGAAAACGTACTGCATCTGCGCGATATCGACGTCGAAGGGTACGAGGTCCGTATCCTCCGGATCCTGAGCGAGCGCACTGCTTCGTTCCCCGACCTCGATGGTGCCCGTATGGCGCGTGAGAGGAACTACAACGCCCAGCCGGTGGCGCCCGCGCTGGAGGACTTCGCCGCCTCGCGAGCCCGATCGATCGAGCGCCTCCGCGCAGCCTCCCCCGCGGACTTCCAGCGCATCGGGGAACTGGAAGGCGTCCGCCTTTTCACGCTGGAGGGGCTGCTCGAGCATTGGATACGGCATGACAGGGAGCACCTCGCGGAAATGACCCATCTCCGCAACCTACGCGCCTCGGCGTGAGCACGGTCGGAGCGCTGGCGTCTCGCCGGCCGGCCCGGCGTGCGTCTCGCCGCCGGGTTGCACGCGAATGTATGGCGACTTGCCGGGTCGGGGGCGAGACGCCCCCGAGCCAGCCGGCGAGACGCCAGCGCTCCGAGAGCGCCGCTGACACGCATCAGCGGCGTATCGCCAACAACCCTCCCTCCGCCGCCGCAAGGAGGAACTGGTCGACGGCGTCCTGCGGCACGGGGCCGTAAATCGCCGACAGTGCGTCGCGGATCTCGCTGGTGGTTCGTTTGCCGTTGGCGAGGTTCAGCGCTTCGTAGGCGTATTCGCCGCCTTCGCCGCGGGGGCTTTCGAAATTGAGGAGGGCGAGTTTGGCGACGCGGTCGTGGCCGAGGTGGGCCTCGAGGTAGTCATAGCCGAAAGCATCGAGGGAGCCGCGGATCGCGGGATTGCGGCGGTAGACCGGACCGGATCCCGGGGGCGTGGGAGGGATGGGGAGAAGCGAAGCGAGCTTGGTCAGGAAGCGGTCGGATTCGGATCGGGCGGCGGTTGGGGGCGTGAAGAAGCGGTCCATCGAATCGAACATCTGCGCTTCGTACACGAGTTGGAAGCGCAGCCGGTTCGCTGCCTCCGCCGGCGGGAGCTCACGGCTCTGCGCGCGGGCCTCGGCGGCGCGATGCAGCGCCGCTTCCTCCATTACGCCCACGATCTCCGGCGCGTCGGCGGCGGTTGCGTTGGCCAGGACCAGGCCGGTGGCGGCGGCGATGAATCCGGCGCGTTTCAGCTTGGTCGGATCGATCTTCGAGGGCGTGTCGGCGTTGGTGTGGATGTAACGGTCGGGCCAGTCGTTGAGATAGACGGCCGGGATACCCCATGAACTGGAGCTATAAACCTCGTGATCGCTGCCGAGCGTCAGCGGGACCATCGCCGCGCGGAGAGCGTCGCGTCCCCCTTCCGGCGCGACCAGCGGCCATTTCGCGGTGCCGGTCATCGCGTATTGCGACGACTGGGCATCGACGACGCTGCCGATCGCCGCGGCGACGTCGTAGACGAACGACGGCAGGCTGGCCGGGCCGCGCGTGACGTGAAAGATCGTCTTCGTCTCCGGGCCGCCGCCCACCATGTCGAGGTGGATGGCCGCTTTGATGTGCGCGGCAAGCTCCGGCCTGGCGTTCAGCAGCGCCATCGTCCCTTCGATCTCGGGAGGCCAGACGAAGCGGATCGTCCGGCGCGGCGGAGGGATGCGTTTCTCGTCGATCAACTTCCGCAACGCACGCGCCACTTCCAGGATCGTGGCACAGCCGCTGGCGTTGTCGTTCGCGCCGGGGCGCGGGTGATCGAGATGGCAACTGTAGACGATCTCCTCATCGCGCAGTTGCGGATCGGATCCGGGAATGGTGGCGGTGGCGATGTCGTAGGAGCCGGGGTGCTGTCCCGCTTTCACGACCGCATGCAGCCGGATGTGCTCACCCTTTGCCAGCCGCGCCTGCAAGCCGCGTGCGTCGCCGAGGGAGATCATGAAGGCGAAGGTGGGGGAGGAGGAGAACGTTTCGAGATGACCCCAGCGGACGAGCGTCTCGTCCTGCTTCCACCATGCCGTTCGCTGGTTGGCGGCGTAGCTGACGATGCCGGCGGCGCCGAATTTCGCCACGGCCATGCGCTGCACCGCGTCGGCCTGCGAGGCGGCCAGGACGATCTTCCCCTTCACATCCTTCCCCGCGTAGTCGCTCTCATGCGATCCATCGCCCACGTCGATGAGATCCGCGGTCACGTCGGCGCTGGCGCTGTCTTCGGCGAGCGTGATCGGCGCGGCGTCCCAACTTGCCATGCGCGCGATCGGATTGCCGGCGCCGTCCAGCTCCCACAGCTCCGCGAAGTCGGCCTCCCACGCCGGACGCGAGCGCTGGGTGCCGTAGAAGATCCTGCCGTCGGCCGGGAACTGGTCGATATGCGCGTCGGCGTAGCCGTACTTCGTCAACTCCGCGATGACCTGCTCCGCGGCGCGATAAAAGTCGCGCGATCCGCGCATGCGATGCAGCCGCGAGAAGCCTTCCAGGTTCCTTTTCGCCGACTCGCCGGAGATCTCGCCGGCAAGCGCCGAGACGTGGGAATCGGGAAGAAGGGGAAGGTCGCCGCCGAACAGGCGGGCGGCGATGACGAAGCTGAGCAGGGTGATCGTGAGTCGCATCGCGGGAGTGTAGCTCTGCGGGGGAATGGTTCACGCGGAGACGCGGAGACGCAGAGAAAGAACAACGATGCAACCCGCCAATCGTTGAAATAAGCAGGCCGCCTCTTGCGAAACGTGCACGCGATGTGCACGACGGACAGTGAGAGGAGAAAGCCATGTTTAGAAGAGCACGCATCATCGGTTTCCTGGCAGCCGTTCTACTACTCGTTCCCAACGCGTTTGCCTCGTCGAAAGAAGCGTTTCACGACGGGATGCGCAAGCTGTGGGAAGACCATGTCACCTGGACACGGCTCTACATCGTCAGTGCTGTAGCCGGTCTTCCCGACAAGGACGCGACGACGCAGAGGCTCCTGGAGAATCAGGCCGACATCGGGAACGCCGTCGCCGAATTCTACGGTCATGACGCCGGCGTCAAGCTGACGGCGCTCCTGAAGGATCACATCCTCATCGCGGCGAGCATCGTCACGGCGGCGAAAGCGGGAGATAACGCGAAAGTGGCCAGCGAGAACAAACGCTGGCGCGAGAACGCCACCGAGATCGCGAAGTTCCTTCACGGCGCCAACCCGAAACATTGGCCGGAAGCGACGCTTCAGACAGCGATGTTCACGCACCTCGATCAGACGCTCGAGGAAGCGACGCATCAGTTGAAAGGCGATTACGCGGCGAGCGTCAAGGACTATGACCACGTCGTCCACCACATCCTGGGGATGGCGGACGTCCTCAGCGACGGGATCATCGCGCAGTTCCCGGCGAAGTTCAGCGCGAAGTGAGTCGGGCGGAGACGCGCTGCGGTTGCGGAGTCTCGCGGTTACGCGGTCTCGCGGTGTTCGATTTCACACGCCGCGCTTGCGAGCGAACACCCCGAGACACCGCAACCCCGAGACCGCGCAACCTAAGCCTCTCCGCTACCCCCACGCCAGCATCTCCCTGATCTGCTGCCCCAGCGTCAGCGGGTCGAAGGGCTTGGAGATGATGCCTCGGACGCCGAGCTGCATGAACTTGTGGCGATCGGCGGCCTGCACTTTCGCCGTCAGAAAAATGACCGGGATGGTCTTCGTGCCGCCCTGCTGCTGAAGGAGGCGCAGTGTGGTCGGGCCGTCCATGTCCGGCATCATCACGTCGAGGAGGATGGCATCGGGCTCGGCGGAGAGCGCGAGCGCCGTTCCGGCCGCGCCGCCGTTGGCGGTCCATACCGTCCAGCTCTCCGTCAATTGAAGGCTGAGCTGCGCCACCTCGCGGATGTCGTTCTCGTCGTCGATCACGAGAATCTGTCTATGCGGCATGCCGGCTGTCCTCGCTCGCGAACGGGATCGTGAATTGAAAGCGGCTGCCGGCGGGATCGTTCTTCTCCGCCCAGATGCGTCCGCCGTGGGCGGTGACGATGCTCTGGCAGATGGCCAGCCCGAGCCCGGAGCCACCTTTGTTGCGTGAATCGGAGGTATCGACCTGGCTGAATCGCTCGAAGATCGTCTGCAGTTTTTCGGCGGGCACACCGCGTCCCTCGTCGGCGACGCAGAACACGAAATCACCCTCCTCGGCTCTGCCGCTCACGGTCACCGTGGTCTGACGCGGGGAGAACTTGATGGCATTGCCGAGCAGGTTGGTCAGCGTCTGGATGATCCTGTCGCTATCGCCCCAGAGCGTTCCGGCCGCCGGCTTGACCACGATCCGCACGCCTGCCTCTTCGGCGATGGCCTGCAGACCTTCGGTGGCCTGGACCAGGATCGCCTGTGCATCGACGGGAGCTCGTGTCAGCTCGACCCTTCCTGATTCGATCCGCTCCAGATCGAGAATGTCGTTGATGAGCCGGACCAGGCGATCGGTATTGGTCACCGCGATCTCGAGCATCCGATGGCCTTTCGCGGCGATCGGTCCGAGCATTCCGCTGCTGAGGAGACCGAGCGCTCCCCGGATGGAGGTGAGCGGCGTGCGCAGTTCGTGGCTGACCGTGGAGACGAACTCGCTCTTGAGTTGCTCGACGGCGCGCCGTTCGGTCACATCACGAAAGGTGACCACGACGCCACCCTTGTCGCCGTGGTCGACGATGGCGCCGGCCGCGTACTCGACGGGGAACGTGCGTCCGCTCCGGCGGCGGAAGATGGCGGTCCGGCTGATCAATCCGTTTTCCTGGCCGTTTTCCTGGCCGTTTTCCTGGCCGTTTTCCTGGCCCGTTCCCTGGGCGCCGCCGCTGCAGACCTCGCAGGAGGCGACGGAGAGGCCGGCATCCGCGGATTCCGAGTGAATGAGGAGATGGAGATTCTTTCCCACCAGATCCTCGACCGGCCACCCCAGCATCCGCGCCGCGGAAGGATTCACGAAAGTGGCGACGCCGTCTTCGTCCAGACCGAAGATGCCCTCTCCGGCCGAGTTGAGGATGAGCTGCTTGCTCCTGCTGAGTCGCTCGTTGACTGCCGCGGCGTGTTCCGCGCTTTCCTTGGCCGCCTGAAGCTCCGCGGTCTGCTCACCGACGCGTTTCACGAGCTGCTGCTCGCTCTCGTTGAGGAGGCGCAACCGCATCGTGAACCCGGCCCGGATGATGATGAGCAGGACCACGACACATGCGGTCCAGAACCACCACGTCTGATAGAACGCTGCCCGGAAACGGAAGCGAAGCGGATTCCTGACCAGGCTCCAGACGCCGTCGTTATTGCTCCCCAACACTTCGAAGAGGTAGTTCCCGGGCGGCAGGTTCGTATAGAACGCCACCCGCCGGTCACCGGCATCGATCCAGTCGTCGCTGAATCCCCGCAGGCGATAGCGGAAGGCCACCTTCTTCGGTGCGACGAGACTCAGTGCCGTGTAGTGGATCTCGAGACTGTGCCTTCCCGGGCCCACGACGAGACTGGTGAACGAGACACCCTGCGCTTTTCCGTCGAGCAGGACTTCCTCGTTCAAGACCGGTGGGGCGACCGCGTTGAGGGCGATGTGATTCGGATCGATGATCGCTACTCCCTTGACGGTGGCAAAGAACAGTCGTCCGTCGCGCCCCTCCCACGCTCCCGGGGAACCTCCGTTGCACTCGGCGGCCTTCATCCCGTCTGTTATATCGAAGGATGTGGAGTGAATGTGTTTGATCCGGCCTTCGGCGAAATCATTGAGCTCGCGGATGCTGACCCGGAAGACTCCGCGATTGCAGGTCATCCACAGATAGCCTTTGCGGTCTTCGACGATGGCAAATATGACCTCGTCGAACAAGCCATCTTTCACCAAGATCCGGGAGATGTGGCCGTTCTTAATTCGATTCAGACCACCTCCGTATGTGCCGATCCAGTGGCCATCCTGCCGATCGTGATAGATGACCCGGGCCGAATTGGTGGACAACCCATCTCGCACTCCGTAATTCGTGATGACGCCGTTTTTAATGACACTGACGCCGCCGTTGGTCGCGATCCATAGATTGCCGTCGCGGTCCTCCTCCATGGACCCAAGGAGGTCGCCTGCAAGGCCGCCAGTGCTGTTAAAGACCTTGAAAACTCCGTCGCGGTAACGAGCCAGACCTCCGCCTCGCGTTCCGATCCATATGTTTCCGTGGCGATCCTCAATCGCGGTCCTAACGGTGTTGTTCGGCAGGCCGTTGGACGTCCGATAGACGGTCACCTTTCCGTGCTGGTAATGGTTGACGCCATCGTTCGTTCCCAGCCAAACGCCGCCGGCGCGGTCCTCCATCACCGATCGGACGATGTCGGACGACAAGCCCTGGCGGACCGTGAGGCTGGTAGCCTTTCCGTCTTTCCACTTCCAGAAGCCATGGTTCGTTCCGATCAGCAGCGAGCCGTCGATCGACTCGCGAACGCTCCAGACCATGTCGGCGTTCAGTCCTTCCGATCGGCCGATGGTGATGAACTTGCTCGGTCGAAGCTGAGAGACTCCTGCTCCCGATGTTCCCACCCACAAACTTCCTTCCCGGTCTTCCAGCAATGACAGGACCGATGCGTTGGAAAGCGTGTGTTGCGTCCCAAAGGAAGTGAACGTTCCGCCGGAGTAGCGATTGAGCCCTCCTCCATCCGTTCCGATCCAGAGATTCCCGTCGCGATCCTCCTGAATCACCTTTACACACTGGTTGGTCAGACCGGCAGCCTTGGGAATGGTCGTGATCTTCCCGTCGTGCATCCTGCTCAAGCCGTTGTTCGTGCCGATCCAGAGATCGCCCTTGCGATCCTGGCGGATGGCGAAGACGGTGTTGTCGGCGAGCCCGTCGCTGGTGGTAAAGGTCGTCACGGATCCGTTGTAGAGGTGTTTCAACCCTCCTCCGTTGGTTCCCCACCATAGCGATCCGTCGGTCGTGACACTGGTTGACCAGATCCAACTCGCCGCTGAACCGTCGGTCACCGTGTATGCGCTGAATTTCCCCTGATAGAAACGATTCAGCCCTGATCTGGTTGCCATCCAGATGCTGCCGTCAGTTCCCTCGGACATGGAGTTGATCGGCCCTTCACGCAAACCGTCTCGCGTCGAGTAGCTCGTCATCTGGTGATCTTTGTACCGCGCGAGACCGAGGTCGGCGGAGATCCAGAGAGAGCCGTCATGCGTCACCAGCAATGTGCTGATGCTTTTCCGATCGAGAAACGTCGTGAAGCGCACTCCGTCGAACCGGGACACGCCCTCCTCGGTCGCGAACCAGAGGTACCCATCAGGGGTCTGCGCAATCGCACCGATCCAGTTCTGTGGCAATCCGTCATCGGACAACCATGAGCTCACACCGTACTGAGTGTTGGCAGTCAGCCGATCGAGCGCCTGAGCCGCTGTGGGGGAAAGGAATAATGCGCCTGACAAGGAGACCGTCAGGAAGATGGCCCGCACCGTCTTCAGGCCAATCTGTTTATGCAGCATGCTGTTTGTCCTTGTTCCCGTTCGTGACCGTCGCGAGCAGAGAGAGAACACGCCTTTCGAAATCGGCCAGACTGCACCGGCTCTTGGTAAGGAACTCCGTCGGTCCGAGGCGCAGGCGGGACTGGTCTGCGTTTCCGACGTCGATGGCCGAATAGACGAGAAGTGCCACGTGCCGGAGAGTCTCACTCTCCCGAAGGACACGCACGACTTCGAAGCCGTCGACGTCGGTAAGGCCGAGGTCGAGGACGATGAGGGTCGGCTCCTCTTGACGGCACCACTGAATCGCTTCGCGGCCGCTGGTGGTATGGTTCGTCCGCAGGCCGTGACGCTGCAGAGCTGTCGCCATCACGCGCGCCAGGTCGCGATCGTCTTCCACGATGAGCACGGACGGCTCTCCGTTCTGCTGCGAAATTGCAGGGACGGTGTGCTCCGGTGACTCGGCCGGTGCCAGGGAAATGGGGGTTTTCACCGCCAGAGGAATCGTGAATTGAAGGCGGGTACCGGCGGGATCGTTCTTCTCCGCCCAGATCCGGCCGCCGTGAGCGTTCACGATGCTCTGGCAGATGGCCAGACCGAGTCCGGAGCCGCCGTTGTGGCGCGAATCGGATGCGTCGACCTGGCTGAAGCGCTCGAAGATCGCATCGAGCTTGTCCTCGGGCACGCCGCGTCCCTGATCGGCAATCCGGAAGGTGAAGTCGTCCGCGCCCGCGGTTCCACTGAGCGTCACCGCCGTCCCGGCCGGGGAGAATTTGATGGCGTTGCCGATGAGGTTCGTCAGCGTCTGAATGATGCGGTCGCTGTCGCCCCAGAGCGAGCCCGCGGCCGGTTCCGTGACGATCCGGATGCCCGCCTCGTCGGCAATCGACTGCAGGCCTTCCCGCGCCTGGTCCATGACCGTCTGCGCGTCGACCGTGCCGCGCGTCAGCTCGACCTTGCCGGACTCGATCCGCTCCAGATCGAGGATGTCGTTGATGAGCCGCACCAGACGATCGGTATTCGTGACGGCGATCTCCAGCATGCGCTGCCCCTTTTCGGCGATCGGACCGAGCAGCCCGCTGCTCAGGAGGCCGAGCGCTCCGCGGATGGAGGTCAGAGGGGTGCGCAGCTCGTGGCTGACCGTCGAGACAAACTCCCCCTTCAACCGCTCGATGGCCCGCCGCTCGGTGACGTCGCGAAACACGACGACGGCGCCGAGCTGATTGCCGTCCTCATCGAACATCGGTGTCGAGGAGTACTCGACCGGAAAACTCGTCCCGTCGGGCCGCCAGAAGTTGTCCAGCAGAATCGGGACAGGATCGCCGCGGCGCATGGCCACCGTGTTCGTGCACTCTTCCTCCGGCCACGGCGTGCCGTCGGCGTGTGAGTGATGGACAGCCTCGTGGATCGTTTTTCCCTGAATGTCGGTCAGGGTCATCCCCAGGATTCGAACGCCCGCCGGGTTGAGGAATGTAGGCCGGTTGTCGAGTCCCACGCCGAGGATCCCGTCCGTGGCGTTGTTGAGAATGAGTGTGGTCTCGCGGGCCAGATGGGCGCTGATCGCCGCGGCCTTCTCGGCGGCGTTCTTCGCCAGCAGCAGCTCCTGGTTCGCGGCGGTCAGCTCGGCGGTGCGCTGGTCGACGGTCGTTTCGAGCTGTGCCTGATGGAGTACGAGCTTCTGCTCGCGTTGCTCGAGCTCGGCCAGCATGCTGTTGAACCCGGTCATCAGGTTGCCGATCTCGTCGCCGTCGTTCAGATCTTTGTGATGCGCGCGAACGCTGAACGTTTTGTCTCTGGAGACCAGCGCTGCCACGCGTGCCAGCTCGACGATCGGTGCCGAGATGCGGCCCTGCAGCCTCGCCGCGAGAACAAACGCGGTCAGGAGCGAGAGAAGGAGGATGGCCGCCGCGATCTCACCATATTGGCGGAGCCGGGCATTGCGGTCGCGCGCATCGGCCGCGACATAGATGGTGCCAATACGCGTGTCGCCGAGCCGGATGGGCGAAAACATTTCGACGTGGCTGCCGTCATCATAGATTCCTTCCGGCCTGGCGGCGGGGGGGATGGTGATGGAGCGGTACGGTTCGTATCGGGCGAATGGTTTTCCGCGGTCCGTATAGATGCCGGCGGCGATGATCGACGGTTTTGCGCGAAGAGCACTGAGCACCACTTCGGCGGCCTGGCGATCTCCGCTGGTCAACGCGTCCGTGCTGTTGAAGCCGACCACGCTCGCGATGGTGGAGATGTCGCCGATCAGACGCTTCCGGAAATTGAGAAGGCCGGAGACCGTAAAGCCGAGGCACGCCAGCAGCACGGCCGTCGCGCTGGTCAGCATGATGATTCCGGTCAGTCTTCTCCGGATGGAACGCTTTCGACGCTTCTTCATCTTGGCTTCGCTCGCCCCTGACTCGATCAGGGCTCAGACATAGGTGCGTTGAGCGGCCGGAAAAAATACGGGGGCGTACGAATCAATCCCCTCGGCCCGCGCCTGTATTTTTTGAGGCGCCGGGAAGCACTCATACACAGCGCCGCTGAATGCAGGCCGCGCAATCCGATCGAGGGAGTCATCCGTGCGATTTGCCGCAACGACGATGGTGGAAAATGAGTTGAGTGAGATGCCGGTTCCCTACGAGGGCGCCGGATATCTTCCCGAGTTGAGGGAATCCTCACGGATTGCAGCCGAGTACGGCGATCTGGTCTGCACGCACGACGTCGAGGGGCGCATCCTCTCCGCCAACCGCGCGGCCTGCGGGGCGCTGGGGTTCCCCGCGGATGAGCTCTGCAGGATGACCATCCGCGATCTGATGCCGGTCGATGACGGTGCCGGCTTCGACGACTACATGCAGACGCTGATCCGCGATGGCGCGGCCGCCGGCCTGATGAAAATCGTTACGCCGGATGGCCGATGCCGCATCTGGGAGTACCACAATACGTTGGAAGCGAATCATGGATCGACCCCCTTCGTCAGCGGCGTGGCACGTGATGTGACGGACCGCGAGGAGACCTTCCTGGAGGTGCGCCGCAGCGAGGACTACTTCCGTTCCATCATCGAAAATGCCTCGGACATCATCGCCATCGTCGGACGGGACGGTCACATCCGCTACGGAAGCCCTTCCGTCGAGCGGGTGCTCGGGTATACGAGGAAAGCGCTCGCCGGCATCGACAGCTTCCATCTCATCCATCCCGACGACGCCGCCGTCACGGTTGCGTTTCTTGCCTGCCAGCTCGCCGATCCCTCCGCGGTCCAGACGGTCGAGCTGCGCGCCCGTCATCAGGATGGCACCTGGAGGTCCTTCGAGGTGGTGGCCACGAATCTGGTCGAGCGAGGCAAGACCACGGCCGTGGTGATCAATGCCCGCGACATCACGGAGCGAAAACTCCTCGAGGCCCAACTCGTACAAGCCAACCGGCTGGGCGGCCTCGGCCGGCTCGCGGCCACGGTGGCCCATGAGTTCAACAACGTGCTCATGGGAATGCAACCGTTCGCGGAGCTGATGCAGCGTCCCGACGCCACGCGGGAGATCATCTGCAAGGGTGCCTGGCATATCAGTAACTCCATTCAACGCGGCCGGCGCATCGTGCTGGACATCCTTCGCTTCTCACAACCTCATGTGCCGGTCACGGCCACCGTCGATCTTGGCGAGTGGTGGGAAGGATTTGCTCCCGAGGCGGAGGCCGTGGTCGGCAACGTGATCGACGTGATCTCGACGATTCCCAGCAGTGGTCTGTACGTCATTGCCGACCGGAGTCAGCTCTCGCAGGTCCTCTCCAACCTGGTGTCGAATGCCCGCGATGCCATGCCCGCCGGCGGAACGCTGACCGTCCGAGCCAACGAGCTTCGCGCGGATGCGAGATTTTCTTTCGGCATCGTTCCGCATCCCGACAGTTTCGTTCAGATCTCGGTTTGCGACACCGGCCACGGAGTGACACCCGAGGTCATGGATCGCATCTTCGAACCGCTGTACACCACCAGACAGAGTGGAGGCACCGGCCTCGGTCTGGCCGTTGCCCGTCAGATGCTTACCCAGCACGGCGGCTATCTCTTCGCCGAGAGCAAGGCAGGCAGTGGCAGCACGTTCCATCTCTTCCTTCCGAAAGCCGCGCCGCCGGAAACGGACGACGCCTCCGCGTCTCCTCTGGCCCGGAAACCGGCCGCGGAAAGACTGCTGATCATCGACGACGAGCAATCGATCTCGGATGGCATCGCCGCGCTGCTCATGCGGGACGGCATCGCCGTCGAATCGATCACCACCGGGCTCCTGGCCGCGGAAGCAATCGCGCACTTTGATCCCGACGTCGTGCTCCTCGATTTCGGCCTTCCCGATATGGACGGCAGCGAAGTCTATGCGCGCATTCGCGCGATCAGCCCCAACCTTCCCATCATCTTTTCCACCGGTCACGGCGACCGGCGGATTCTCCACGACCGTCTCAACGATCCCCACACTCGATTTCTGCAGAAGCCATTCGAGATCGACAAACTGCTCCAGATGATGGTGGAGCTCGAGAAGGGATTCACGAAATGAAGCGAGCACTGGTCATCGACGACGACGATCACATCCGCGAGCTGCTCGAGGCCCTTCTCGATACGGCGGGATTCGAGGTGGACACCATGCGCGACGGGATCGATGCCGTGGCGCTGAAGAAGGACTACCAGGTCATCCTGCTGGACATGAAGATGCCGATCTTCGACGCGGAGCGGCTCACCGACTATTGGAAGCTGACCAATCCCGAGATTCTGAGACGCGTCATCCTCCTCAGCGGCTATTCACGCCTGTCGTCCGATCGCGACTTCGGCACGTTCGCCATCATCGAGAAACCATTCGAGTATCGTGAGCTGTTGGCGACGGTGGATGCGTGCTTCACCGCACAGACGACCTGTCCGGATTCCAGACATCTTCCAGATTCCGGACCGTGTACCGACTGCTGCATTTGACGTAAACGCCTACTCGTCAATGCTTTGCTGAATTGTCGTGGTCGGCATGTGCCCTGCTCTTAGTCCAGCCGGGAGACCGAGATGGCTGGACGAGTGCTGGTAGTTGACGACGAGGAAACGATTGTAGACGGTCTGATGTGCCTGCTCGGGTGCGAAGCGATCGAAAGCTCCGGAGCATTCGACCGCCTCAGCGCCGAGGCGATGATGACGGGAACCTTTTACTCGGTCATCGTGGCCGACCTTCGGCTCCAGACGGAAGAAGAGGGGCTGGCGTTGCTCGACGGCATCCGCCGTATCAGCCCGCGCTCGCTGGTGCTCACGCTCACCGGATTCGCCACGCCGGAGATGGAAGATGAAGTTCTGCGGCGCGGCTCGACGATGGTGATGCGGAAACCGGCACCGGGGGAAGAGATTCTCGCGGCCATCGCCGACCTGCTGGCCGAGGTCGAGAAGATGGCCGCGGCCCAGGAGACGCTCGATCTCGAGCAACTGCACCTCGGCCTTCGCAATCTCCTCCACTCGATTCCACGCCGCCGCTACGGTCTGACCGCCGATGAAGCCGAGGACGTCGTGCAGCAGGCCTGGCTCCTCTTTCTCGAAAAGCGCGATCTGATCCGCATGGCCCGGCCATGGCTGATCGGAACCGTCGCCAACCTCTGCAAACGCCAGATCGGCGCGGCCAAACGGCAGCGCGAGACCTTCGTCGCCGACGATTCCATCGCCGACATGCCCGACACGCGCATCGGATCGTCGGACGACAACATCGCCCTCCGTCAGGCGCTGGCCGCGCTGAGCCAGCAGTCGCGCGATCTCTGCATCCTCATCGGCATCAAAGGCTACGCGTACGACGAGGTGAGCGCGATCACGGGGCTACCCCTCGGCTCGATCGGCCCGATGTACATCCGCGCAAAATCGAAAATGCGCCTGCGCATGGCCGCGTAGGGAAGCGCGCGAAGCGCAAGACGCGAAGCGCAAGAAGCGCGAAGCGCCGGAGCGCTGGCGTCCCCGCCGGCTGGCCCGGCGGCGTCTCGCCGCCGGCCTGGCAAGACACCATGCAGTCGCTTGTATCCGTCGACCGGAGGCGAGACGCCTCCGAGCCAGCCGGCGAGACGCCAGCGCTCCGGCGCGCCTTCGGCGAAGTAAGCTTCTCCCAATGACGCGAACGCGCGCCCTCACTCTCACCGGCCTGGCCGAGCTCCTCGGCATGTCGATCTGGTTCACCGCGTCCGCCGTCGCGCCGCGCATTGCCACCGAGTGGCACCTCAGCGCGGGCACCACCTCGTGGCTCACCTTGGCCGTGCAGCTCGGCTTCGTGGCCGGCACGCTCATCAGCGCCATCGCCAACCTGCCGGACGTCGTCAGCGTGCGGCGTCTCTTCGCCGCGTCGGCGCTGGCGGGAGCGGTCACGAATGCGCTCTTCGCCTGGCTGGCGCATGACGCCACCACCGGCATCGCCCTCCGTTTTGCCACCGGCGTCTTCCTGGCCGGCGTCTATCCGCCGGGGATGAAGATCATCGCCACCTGGTTCCGTGAAGGTCGCGGCCTGGCCCTCGGCGTTCTCGTCGGCGCGCTCACGCTCGGGAAGGCCTCGCCGTATCTCATCAATGCCGTCGGCTCGGAGAACTGGCGCGTCAACGTCGCCTTCGCTTCGATCCTCGCGGCCATCGGCGGCCTGATCGTGGTTGCCTTCGTCGACGACGGACCCTACGCGCTCCCGAACCAGCCGTTCGACCTGAACCAGGCCGCCGACATCGTCCGCAATCGCTCCGTCCGCCTCGCCAACTTCGGCTACTTCGGACACATGTGGGAGCTCTACGCGATGTGGACGTGGATCCCGGTGATGCTGCGTGCCAGCATGGCGCCGCGATTGGCCGAGGCCGGATCGTTCGTCGTCATCGGCAGCGGTGCCGTCGGCTGCGTCGTGGCCGGGCGTTATGCCGACCGCCTCGGCCGCACGGTCGTCGCCTCCGCGGCCATGATCGCCAGCGCCACTTGTTCGATCGCCATCGGTCTGCTCTTCGGCGGCCCGCCAGCCGCGCTGCTCGCGGTCGCGGCGATCTGGGGCGCCACGGTGGTGGCCGACTCCGCGCAGTTCTCAGCCTGCGTCACCGAGCTCTCTGACCCGCGCTACATCGGCACCGCGCTGACGCTGCAGACCTGCATCGGCTTCCTGATCACCACCGCCTCGATCAGCCTGATGCCGATGATCGAGCACGCCGTCGGCTGGCGCTGGGCCTTCGCCGTCCTCGCCCCCGGCCCCATCCTCGGCACGATCGCCATGCTGCGCCTGCGCGCCTTACCCGAGGCCAGAAGGATCGCGCAGGGTAGTAGGTGAGGAGAGATGTTTTTCACGCGGAGACGCGGAGACGCGGAGGAGAGCAAAGCAACCTCTTCTTCTTCTCCTCTCCGCGTCTCCGCGCCTCCGCGTGAACCTTGGGTTATCATGTCCCCATCCATGAAAGTCTCATTTCTCAAAGCCCCGATCGGCGGCATCATCGGTCTGGAGATGATCACCTTCGTCGAACCGCTGGGGATGGAGTGCGTCGCCGGCGGTCTCGAGCTCGAAGGGCATACCTGCCAGATCGTCGATATGCGCCTCGACGGCGTCGAGCCCGGGCTGGCCAAGATGCGCGCCTTCGGGCCGGACATCGTCGGTCTTCAGTGCAACTTCACCACCGAGCGTTTCCGTGCGCTGCGCCTTGCGCGCCGCGTCCGCGAAGAGATGCCGGGCGTCCTCATCGTCGTCGGCGGACATGACGCCTCCCGCGATCCGCAATGGTTCCTCAAGCCGGCCGTCGACGTCATCGTGGTCGGCGATGGGGAAGAGGTCATGCCTCCGCTGGTCGAGGCCTGGGGGAAGAAGCACGATCTGAAGAGCGTGCCGGGACTGCTGATCAATGACCGCAACGGTCCCATCGACACCGGCCACGCCCCCGCGCGCGGAAACATCGACAACCTCCCCATGCCCGCGCGCCATCTCATCAAGGAGTACGCCTCCGAGTACTACATCAACTTCCGGCGTCCGCTGGCCCTGCTTGAGACCGCGCGCGGCTGTCCCTTCAAGTGCAACTTCTGCTCGGTCTGGAAGTTTCACGAGAGCACGTTCCGGGAGAAATCGCCCGACCGCGTGGTCAAAGAGCTCCAGCAGATCGATGCCCCGAACGTCTTCATCACCGACGACATCTTCTGGATGAACGTGAAGCGCGGCCGCGAGCTGGGCAAAGCGATCGCCAAATCCGGCATCCGCAAGCACTTCACCATCCAGACCCGCAGCGACATCATCTGCAAGTTTCCCGACGTGGTCGAGCAGTGGAAGGAGTGCGGCCGCATGACCGTGTTCCTCGGACTGGAGAAGATCGACGACGCCGGTCTGAAGTCGGTCAACAAGCGGAACACCGCCGACCACAACAACCAGGCCATCCGCATCCTCCAGGACCTCGGCATCGGCTACACGCCGAACTTCATCATCGACCCGACCTGGGACCGCTCCGATTTCGAGAAACTGAAGCATTGGGTCGACGAGACCGGCGCCTACAACTCCGGCTTCTCCGTTCTCACACCGCTCCCCGGCACCGACCTCTGGGATTCGACCGTCGACACCGTGGTGACGCGCGACTGGGAGCTTTTCGACATCGCCCACACCGTGCTGCCGACCAAGCTTCCTCTCGAGGAGTTCTACCGCGAGTATGCCGGTCTCTGGAAGCACGCCATGGATGTCCGCTACGAGCGGGAAGGGAAGCTCAAGACCCACCTCGGCCTGCTCGCCGCGATCGTTACGCGTAGGGTCACTCTGACCGCCATCCGCAAAGGAATGCGGATGGGCAGCGTCCTCAGCGATCCGGCCAGCTTCCTCCGCGCCCACGGCGAGAGCAAAGAAAGGCTTGCCGAAGCGGAGTCGCTGGCGATGTAGTGAAACGGAGCGCTGGCGTCTCGCCGGCTGGTCCGGGGGCGTCTCGCCCCCGACCTGGCAAGACTCCAAACATTTTGTTGGAAACCGGCGGCGAGACGCGCGCCGGGCCAGCCGGCGAGACGCCAGCGCTCCGACGGTGATCCACTAACTCAAATCCACGGCTCATCCCCACTCGGTCCGTAGATCGACGGCACTTTCCCATCCGCCATCCGCAGATAGATTGAGAACTGGCCGCGATGATGGATCTGGTCGTGCAGCAGGAACCAGATCCAGTCCTTGCGTGAGATCGGCGCCATCGTCTTTGGCCCGCTCATGAAGTGAACGTTCTGGTGAAGCTCTTCGTCGGAGGCGGCACTGATGAGGCCACGGAAATCCCTGCATGCCTTGTCCAGCGTGGCAAGAAGCTCATCCCAATCCTCCGGCGGCGTGGGCGTTCCTGACCCGCCCACGGGAGCGCCGTTGGCGTACCCGTCGTGCCAGACCTTCGTGCCGAGGGCGCACTCGAGGATGAAAACGAACGCAAGCTCGCGGGCCGTTTTCGACTTCGCGTGAGGGCGAAGATCGAGTTTCTCCCGTGGATACGCCCGCAGCACGCGCATCGTTTTGGCGTGCTCCTCATCATACGTAGCGAGAAACTCCTTCTTCCCTTCGGACATCGTTATGCCTCCTGGAGCAATAGGCCATCAAGAAACGCGCCCGGAATCGCGGTTGCGGAAGATCACCGTGGGGAATGAAGTCTACGCTTTGAAGACCCGCGAAGATGCTCGGGCAGCTCTCGGTGAGGCAGTTGTTCGGCGAGCCTCGTTCCAAATTCTACCTTTCGTAGAATCTCTTACCTCTTCCGGCATAGCCATGGCAGAATCCTCGTTACATGTGGAACAAGCCCGACCGCGAACCGGGCGAGGGATTCAGCTCATGGCAACAGCTCACGATGTCGCAAATTACATCCTGGAAAAGCTCGGTCGCATGACGGCTATGAAGCTCCAGAAGTTGGTGTACTACTCGCAGGCGTGGTCACTCGTTTGGGATGAAAAGCCGCTCTTTCGCGAGCGCATCGAAGCGTGGGTTAACGGCCCTGTCGTGCCCAACCTTTACCGCGTGCATCGCGGACAGTTCGACGTGACGGATTGGCCGCACGGCGATCCCGGCAACCTCAGCACACTTCAGTGCGAAACCGTCGATAGCGTCCTCGATTTCTATGGGAACAAAAGTTCGCAATGGCTGAGCGACCTCACGCACTCCGAACAGCCGTGGAAGGATGCGCGGCAAGGTCTCGCTCCGATGGATCGAGGCGGAAATGAGATCACGCACGCCTCGATGCATGAGTACTACAGCAGCATCCCGCGTCCGTAGCCAGTGTCAAAAAGCAAGAATCGCAAGAGGCCGGCAACGGCGTTCGCGCCGACTTCAACGAAGCGTCCTCTCTTCGTAAACAGTCCGCCAGACTTCCGGAAAGTACCGGCGATCGGCCCCATTCCGTCGATAAACGATCAGTCTCCGTCGTGGCGTATCGCTAGGATCGAGCTGGAGGACCCGTTTGGGTGGCACCTGGTAGGGCAAGGCGTGCTGCACGAGATTCGTAAGAAGTTGGCTCAGTTCGAGGCGAAGACGTGGAACGAGATTCTGGTCAAGGAAAAGCATTGGAACCACACCATTCCGGTCTCGAAGATCTGCGCTCCCGCTCGTGACCGCCTGACGGCACTGCGTCTTGATGACATCGAAGAGGTTGTGTCGTTACGCCTGACAGGTCCGCAACGGGTCTGGGGCTATCGTGTAGGGCCCGTTTTCCATCTTCTTTGGTGGGACCCGGAACATCATGTCTACCAGGGTTGAACACCGATCACTGTCAAGCTGGTTGGAGGCATCCAACATGGATACCTCACCACGCCCACCGCGCAACCACGAGACCCCGCAACCGCTTGCCCAGCAACCCCTTTGATATAGTCGCCTCGCGCGCAGTCTCCCTCACGCGTCACTCCGCATCAGAGGATGGAAATGCCTCACAACACCTTCAATACTCTCGATTCCCTCGACCTCGGCGATGGGCGCCGCGGACAGTTCTACTCACTTCCCAGGCTCGAAGTGGCCGGTGTCGGCAACGTGTCGAGACTGCCGGTCTCGATCCGCATCGTGCTGGAGTCGGTCCTCCGCAACGTCGACGGCAAAAAGATCGCCGAAAACGACGTCCGGACGCTCGCGAACTGGCAACCCAGCGCCGAAAGGACCGATGAGATCCCGTTCATGGTCGCTCGCGTCCTGCTTCAGGACTTCACCGGCGTTCCCCTGCTCGTCGACCTCGCCGCCATGCGCTCGGCCGCAAAACGAATGGGCGCCGATCCGAAGATCATCGAACCGCTGGTGCCCGTCGATCTCGTCGTCGATCACTCCGTGCAGGTCGACTACTCCAATCGCCCCGACGCCCTGCAGCTCAACATGGACATCGAGTTCAAGCGCAACCAGCAGCGCTATCAGTTTCTGAAATGGGGGACGCAGGCCTTCAACGGATTCGGCGTCGTGCCGCCCGGCATCGGCATCGTCCATCAGGTCAACCTCGAATACCTCGCGCGCGGGGTGCTGGAGAAGGACGGCGTCTGGTATCCGGACACGCTCGTCGGCACCGACTCGCACACGACCATGATCAACGGCCTCGGCATCGTGGCCTGGGGCGTCGGCGGGATCGAGGCCGAGGCCGGCATGCTCGGGCAACCGGTCTACTTCCTCACGCCGGACGTCGTCGGCGTGCATCTGAAAGGCGCACTGCGCGAGGGCGTCACTGCCACCGACCTCGTTTTGACCATCACCGAGATGCTGCGCAAGGCCAAAGTCGTCGGCAAGTTCGTCGAATACTTCGGCGACGGCGCGGCCTCGCTGGCGCTGGCCGACCGCGCCACCATCGCCAACATGGCCCCCGAGTACGGCGCCACCATGGGCTACTTCCCGATCGACGAAGAGACCTGCAGATACATGTTGATGACCGGCCGGAGCAACCAGCAGGTCAACGCGTTGCGCACCTACTTCAAGGCGCAGGGACTCTTCGGCATGCCGAAGGACGGCGACATCGATTACACCACCGTCCTCGAGCTCGACCTCTCCACCGTCCGCGCCAGCGTGGCCGGACCGAAGCGCCCGCAGGACCGCATCGAGCTCGACGACATCCAGCGCGAGTTCGAGGAGATGCTGCGCAAGCCGGCGCCGGCAGGCTACGGCAAAACAGGAATCACTCGGAAAGCGAAGACGCTCCTCGGCGTGACCTCGACTGGTCCCGAGCACACCATCACCGGCGGCGGCGAACAGTCGACGGCGCCGACCCCGCTCACCTCGGCGAAGAAGAACACCAGCGTCCTCACCGAAGAGGAGATGGTCAACAACCGCCCCACGCCCGACCGCGTCACCGCCGATTCGCTGGCGGACGAGTTCCCGATGGCCGTGGCCGAGCTGCACGACGGCGACGTCCTCATTGCCGCCATCACCTCCTGCACGAACACCTCGAACCCCTCGGTGATGCTCGCCGCCGGCCTGCTGGCCAAAAAGGCAGTCGAGAAAGGGCTGCGCGTACCGCGCGTCGTCAAGACCTCGCTCGCGCCAGGCTCGCGCGTCGTCACCGACTACTACCACCGCAGCGGGCTGCAGCCCTACCTCGATCAGCTCGGCTTCTACACCGTCGGCTACGGTTGCACCACCTGCATCGGCAACTCCGGCCCGCTCGATCCGCGCATCGAGGAAGCGATCACCCAGCACGATCTCGTCGGCGTCAGCGTGCTCTCCGGCAACCGCAACTTCGAAGCGCGCGTCCACCAGTCGATCCGCGCCAACTTCCTCATGTCGCCGCCGCTCGTGGTCGCCTTCGCACTGGCGGGACGCATCGACATCGACATGACCAAAGAGCCGCTCGGCCGCGGGTCGCACGGCGAAGACGTCTACCTGCACGAGATCTGGCCGTCGATGGATGAGGTGCGGACGTGCATGGCCGACGCCCTCGATCCGCAATCGTTCCGGACGCTGTACGCGAACTTCGCCGATCAGAACCCACTCTGGAACGAGATCCCCTCGACCGGCGGGCTGCTCTATTCGTGGGACATCAACTCGACCTACATCCAGGAGCCGCCGTTCTTCGACGGAAAGCAAGGGACGGGGAAGGCCGCCGACATCACCGGCGCCCGGGCCCTGGCGATCTTCGGCGATTCGGTGACGACCGATCACATCAGTCCGGCCGGCTCGATCAAGGCCAACTCGCCGGCCGGCAAGTACCTCATCGAAAACGGCGTCCCGATCGAAGACTTCAACAGCTACGGCTCGCGCCGCGGCAACGACCGCGTAATGACGCGCGGCACCTTCGCGAACGTGCGCATCAAGAACCTGATGGTCCCCGGCGTCGAAGGGGGCGTGACGAAGCACCAGCCCGACGGCACCCAGATGTCGATCTACGACGCCTCGATGGCCTATCAGAAGGAAGGGACCCCGCTCGTCGTCATCGCCGGCCAGGAGTACGGCACCGGCTCCTCCCGCGATTGGGCCGCCAAAGGAACGAAGCTCCTCGGCGTGAGCGCCGTCGTCACGCAAAGCTTCGAGCGCATCCACCGCTCCAACCTGGTCGGCATGGGCGTGCTACCGCTCCAGTTCGAAGAAGGGACAAACGCCCAGTCGCTCGCCCTCGACGGCGCCGAGACCTTCGACATCACCGGCATCACCGGCGAGCTCCGCCCCCGCCAGAAGGCGACGCTGGTGATTCACCGCGCGAACGGTGTCACAGAGAGCCTGCCGGTCATCGTGCGGATCGATACGCCGATCGAGGTCGATTACTACGAGAGCGGGGGGATATTGCCGTTCGTATTGCGGCAGTTAGTTGGGGCGACGGCGTAGAAAAAGGCCATCCGCAGATGGCGCAGATGTTCGCAGATAAATCCGTCTAATCCACGGGTCAAGGAAGACGCTGTCTCCGCAGACCGTCTTGCCAGCGAAGCTGGCTTAAGGTCGTAGCCCCCGGCTTTGATCCGGGGAAAAACGAGCCTCCGCAAATTGGCAGCCCGCTTTGAGCGGGAGACAGAACAGCGTCGTTCACGGCATCTCGGTCGCCCGCTGAAGCGGGCTCGGAACAATGGATGCCCGCGTTTCCCCCGACTGAAGCCGTGACTGAAGCCGATGACTGAAGCCGGGGGCTACGAACCTTAACCCGCATTTCTCACACGCTGAGTGGAATTGCCGGCACCCTGTTGGTGGCGAAACTTGGGACGATGTGGCGTTGTGCGAGCGGTTCGTTCTCGGCAGTACCCCCAATCGAGAGTCCTTCTCCCCCAGCGCTTTTCAGCTGGGGGAGAAGGTGCCGAAGGCGGATGAGGGGGCGTTTCACGAGGACGTCATTCGCGCGCCTTCGAGTGCTCTCGGACCAGCGTCGGTAAGCGCGCATATTCTCGTAAAGCGCCCCCCTCATCCGGCTTCGCCACCTTCTCCCCCCGCAAGAAACCGCGGGGGGAGAAGGGCTCTCGACGAAGGGAGTGGCAATGCTCTCGAGGGAACAATTCAAGTGAGCATGTGAGAAATGCAGGTTAGGAGGGTTTCTATCGGAGCTCCGACCGGATGCGCAACTGCGCGCCGAAGGCGTTCGTATTTAGGTGCAAACGTTGGCGTCGACGACTACATGACGCAAGTCAGACCCGTCCTCGGCGTTTTCGGGCTTCGGAGATCTCGGCGACGACGTCGCCGGAGCTGTTCCTGATGAAGCCCTCGAAGTCGAGCAGTGAAGGCCGATCGGTCGTGATGGCCACTCTGCCCCCGTGGATTTGCCACGAGAGTTTGTCGCCGGGTTCCAACGCGAGCGCGTCGCGCACTTCTTTCGGGACGGTTGTCCGGCCTTTCGTGGTGAGCGTCGAGGTTGGCATGGGAGACGTCGTCCTGACCGTAGGGTAGCAGGGTAATGCGTTGTCGAGCCACTGGCCACGTAGCGATCGCCTCTCGACGCTGGGTTACCAGCACATGCTTGGAGTTTTGCCAAGCCGGAGGCGAGACGCCTCCGGGCCAGCCGGCGAGACGCGTGGCGCTCCGTTCAGCCGCTTCGCTCGCTCCCGCTTCGCCGCAAAGCAGCGCGGCCGGATGGCTCCGGCCGCGCTGCGTCGGGAAGGTCTAGGGTCTGCCCACCGCGTGGCCGCGGGTGGGCGTGGGAGAGGTCGGGGCAGCAGAGGAATTGGAGGTCGGGGAGACGGTCACGGTAACGGTACCGTGCGCGGTGTTGCCGCTGAAGTCGCTCGTCGCGATCGTGATCGTGTAGATGCGGTCGTTGTTGCCGTCGCGCTCGGAGCGGAGCTGCAGCGTCAGCGGGCCGGTGATCACGAAGTCGGGCGATGTGTTTCCGTCTCCGTTGCCATTGTCGGCCTCGTTGGACGTCACCGAGACGATGTGCGAGGTCGGCGCCGGATCGACCAGGTCGGTGGCGATCACGGTCACGGTCACGTTGATCATGTTGTGGTTCGCCGGCCAGAGGTTGCTCGGCGATGCCGTGATCGAAACGATCGTCGGCGGCGTGGTGTCCTGAACGATGACCGTGAACGATCCGTGGGCGGTGTTGTTGTGCGCGTCCGTGGCCGAGCACTGGACCGTCGTCGAGCCGAGCGGGAAGGTCGAGCCGGAGGCGTGATCGCAGGTCACGGTCACGGAGCCGTCGACGAGATCGGTGGCCGTGGCGCTGTACGTCACCGCTGCGCCGCTCGGTCCCGTTGCCTCGGCGGTGATGGTCGCGGGGAGGTTCAGCGTCGGCGGCGTCGTGTCGACGACCGTCACGTGGAAGCTGCCGCTGGCCGTACCGGTCACCGCGGTGGCGGTGCAGTTGACCGTCGTCGTGCCGAGGGCGAACGTCGAGCCGGAGGCGGGCGAGCAGACGATGGTGGCGTTGTCGGTCGCGGTCACCGTGTACGAGACTGCCGCCCCGGCGGCGCTGGTGGCCTCGGCGGTGATATCCGCCGGCAGCGTCAGCACGGGGCCGTTGGAGACGGTGACGTTGAATGACCCGAAGCCGGCGTTTGCCTGGGCATCGTAGGCGATGCACTGCACGGTGGTCGTGCCGAGGTCGAACGTCGAGCCGGATGGGGGATCGCAGTTCACGGTGACGCTTCCGTTGACCGCGTCGGTTGCCGAGACGCTGTAGGTCACCACGGGATTGCTCGTGATGATGTCAGCCGGTACGGTAACCGTCGGCCCGGAGGTATCGAGCACGAAGAGCGGGAAGCTTCCAGAGACGCTGCCGAAGCTGTCGGTGGCGGTGCAGTGGACGATGGTCTCGCCGATGGGATAGAGATCGCCCGAGTTGTGATCGCAGACGACGGTCGGTGCCGGCGGCGGGTCGACGAAGCTGAAGCCGCCGACGAAGAAGCTGACGTTCGCCCCCGACGCACTGGTCGCTTCGGCGAAGACGTTCTCCGGGATGGCCAGCAGGGGAGGCTGCGGCGGGACGACCTGGGGCACGACGTCGTAAAAGACCGGACCGATGAATCGGTCCCCATCGGTGTCGTGCGCGATGACGGTCACGGAGTAGTGACCCTCGACGAGCAGCGTCGGATCGGGAATGGCCATGATGATCGCGTCGGTGTTGGTGCCGGAACGGGACGCGAAGTTGAGGCCCTCCACGAACGTGCCGGCGGGACCGCTGACCTGGACCTCGGTACTGGCAAGCAGCGTCTCCTGGTGGGCGGCGTCGGGGGCGCCATTCAAGTTGCCGAACAGGTTGGTGCCCTGCAGGGTCGCTTCCTGTTCAAGTATGAAGGAAGGAAAGGTTGACGGGTTGATCGAGTCGAGGGAATCGGCGAACGCCGCCGTTGAAGTGAGCACGAGTAGACAAAGCAGCCACCTTGCCGTGTGGTTCATGTAGACCTCCATCTTTTCGGACCAGACTATTATGCGCTCCGGGCGGGCGTGTGTATATATGGGATCTGCGCCTGGTTTCCCGCTGTGAGCCGGATCACGTTCGCGCTTGCTTGCGCGGCCAGTTATTCGTAGCGAAGCGCTTCGATGGGGTGCAGCGAGGCTGCTTTCCACGCCGGGTAGGAGCCGAATCCGATTCCGATGACGGAGCAGACCACCAGACCGGTGATGGCCCAGAAGTACGGGAAAATCATGGTCATGTCGAAGTAGAGGGCGACGCTGTTGCCTCCCACCACGCCGAGGAGGATGCCGGCCAGGCCGCCAAGCTCGGAGAGGAGCACGGCCTCGATGAGGAATTGTTTGATGATGTCGTACTTTCGCGCGCCGATCGCTTTGCGGACGCCGATCTCCCGCGTCCGCTCGGTGACGCTCACGAGCATGATGTTCATGATGCCGATCCCCGCCGCCAGCAGGGCGATGGCGCTGATGACGAAGGCACCGACGCGAATGATGTCGGCCACCTGGGCGAACGCGGTGAGGAGCGTGTCGTTGGAGTAGATCTCGAAATCGTTTTCCTGTCCCAGTTTCAGGCCGCGGGCGGCGCGCATGGCGCCGATGGCCTTGTCGAGGGTGTCGTTGTACGTGGCCTGTGACGTCGATTGGATGGCCAGGTTGATGGTGCGGTTTTCGTGGCCGAAGTCGGAAAAGAACTTCGTGATCGGCACGAGCACGAGCTCGTCCTGGCTGTTTCCGAAGGAGGAGCCCTTCTCGTCCAGGACGCCGATGATCACGTATGGCCTGTAGTTGACGCTGATGGTCTTGCCGATGGGCGTCTGGCTCGGAAAGAGCTTCTTCTGGATGCTGGCGCCGACGACGGTCACGGGGCGGCCGAACTCGACGTCGTCTTGCGAGATGTTGCGGCCGTAGCCGATGGCGTAGCTGTTGGCGGTGGTGAAGTACTGGTTGGTGCCGACGATGGTGCGTCCCTGCAGCGTGACCCGTCCGTAGCTGACTGGCCTGCCGCCGTCGAAGCACTTCAGGGCGATGGCGGAGGCCTGACCCTCCATCAGCCGCACGAACTCGTTGGCGTTGTCGAGCGAGATGTCCTTCCGGTTCCTGTACTTTTCCTCGGCCCTTCCGCCGTTGTTGATGACCGGATACTTGGCGAACTGGAAGATGTTGCTGCCCAGAAAGCTCAATCCGGTCTCGATCGAATCCTGGATCGCGCTCAGCGACGTCATGACCCCGATGACCGAGAAGACGCCGATGGCCACCCCGAGCATCGTCAGCGCGGAACGAAGCTTGTTCGTTCGCAGCGAACCGAGGGCCATGCGGAAGATTTCGGTTAAGAACATGTGGGTGGGGTTTCTCTTGCGCTTACCTATTCACCTGGTTGCGGGGTCTCGGGGTCTCGCGGTCTCGCGGTTGTGGGGCCGAGGGCGCGGCCGTTGTAACCACCGCCGCGAGACCGCGAGACCGCGCAACCCCGTAACCGCGTCACTCATACCGCAACGCCTCGATCGGATCCAACCGCGACGCGGTCACCGCCGGGGCAAAGCCGGAGATGATTCCGGTCATCGTGGAGACGACCATCCCGATGATCACCAGCCCGGCGGAGAACTGGATCGGGAACGAAGGGTAGGCCGCGGCCACGCCGGTGGTCAGCAGGAACGAGAAGACCAGGCCGGCCGCGCCGCCGATGAGGCAGATGCAGACCGCCTCGATGAGGAACTGCATCAGGATGGTCCTCCGCCGCGCGCCGACCGCTTTGCGCGTGCCGATCTCCCGCGTGCGCTCTTTGACGCTCACGTAGGTGATGTTCATGATGCCGATGGCGCCGACGAAGAGCGCCAGGCTGGTCACGAACAGTCCGGCGATGGCGATGCCGGCCTTGATCGGCTCGATCGAGCTGCGCAGCCCTTCCTGGGCATTGATCTCGAAATCGTCCTTCTGTTCCGGCCGCAGACCACGCACGCGGCGCATGTCGCCGGTCAGCTCATCGCGCGCCTGGGCCACGCGATCCTTGTCCTTCACCTTGACGCGGATGGAGGTGTCGAGGCGCGAGCTGAACGCCTTCATGAATGCCGAGAGAGGGACCACGACCTGGGTGTCGAAGCTGAACAGGCCGAGGAACGAGCCCTGCTTCGCGTAGACGCCGATGACGTTGAAGGGATTGCCTCCGATCATCACGTTCTTGCCGAGTGCCGACTGCCTCGGGAAGAGCGCGTCGGCGACGTCATAGCCGAGGATGCAGACGTTGCGCCCGCCGCGCGACTCGATGGACGTGATGAACCGTCCCTCCTTGAATTGCGCGGTCGAGGTCACCAGAAACTCGTCCGTCGTTCCCTGGGTGAAGACCTGCTGTACCTCGTTGTCGCCGTATTTGACGTTGCGGATGGTGTTGAGCGTCGGTACGGCCGTGATCAGTTGCGAGTTGGGGGTTGCGGCGATGAGGCGTTTCAAGGCGTCGGCGTACTGCGGCTCGATCCGGCGGCGGTTGCGGTAGTTCCACCAGTCGTCGACGTTATGCCACGGCCATTTCTCGACGTAGAGGATGTCGTCGCCGATCATGGAGAGACTGCGCTCGAAGCCGATCCCGATTCCGGTGATCGCCGATCCCATCAGCGTGACCGCGATGATGCCGATGATCACACCGAGAGCGGTGAGGATCGAGCGCATCTTGTGTGCCCAGATCTGTCCGAAGGCAATGCGGAAACTCTCTCCAAGCTCGATGGTGATGTCGTTCATGTCTACGTCTTCGCCTTCTCGATGGCCACCTTTGCTCCATCCTTCAGTTTGCGGCTGATGGCGGTGTAGCTGCCGGAGACGACTTCGTCACCGGGTTTGATGCCGCTCTTGATCTCCATGTAGGTCGTGTCGGCGATGCCGGTCTCGACTTTCTGCATGCGCACGGTATCGCCGGTCTTGATGAAGACCACGCGCTGCAGCTTCTCGCGCTGTTCGCGCGCTTTCTGTTTCTCGAGCGTCTGGTTCGTGACGTCGGCTTTGTTGTCGTCGTCCTTGGATACGTTCTGGGCGGTCTGTTTCTCGCGCTCCTCGGGGGAGAGTTTGCTGTCGACACTGCGGACGGTCACGCTCTGGATCGGGACGGCGATGACGTCTTTGACCGTGTCGGTCTCGATGTCGGCCGTCGTGCTCATGCCGGGGCGCAACCGCACCGAGCGGTCGGCGACGCGGATCTTGACCTCGAAGTTCGTGACCTGCTCCTGCGTGCCGGCGTTGTTGGTCGTGGCGGTGCTGGCGATCTCGCGCACCACGCCGGCGATCTTCCGGTCGGGATAGGCGTCGACGCTGATGCGGGCCACGTCTCCCACCTTGACGTTGACGATGTCGTTCTCATTGACGTTGACGCGCGCCTCCATGTTGCTCAGGTCGGCGATGCGCATGACTTCCGTGCCGGCGAACTGGCTCGTACCGACCACGCGCTCGCCGAGGCGGCTGGTCAGCGAGCTGATCGATCCGTCCGTCGGGGCGACGATGGTGGTCTTCGAGAGTGCCTGGTCGATCGTGCGCAACGCTCCTTCCGCGCGCTGCACGTCGAACTGGGAGGCGTTGACCGCGGACTGGGCGATCTCGTAGTTGGTCTGGGCCGTCTTGCGGTCCGACTCGGGAATGAGACGCGAGGCGAAGAGGCTCCTGGCGCGCGTGTAGTCGGCTTCCGCTTTCGCAAGCTGGGCCTTCTGCGTCAGGCTGGCGGCGCGTGCGCTGCTCAATGCGGCCTGCTGTTCCTCGACCTGCGCGCGGTACGTGTCCGGCTTGATGCGCAGAAGAAGTTGTCCCTTGTGCACGATCTGCCCTTCTTTGACCGGCATCTCGATGATCTCGCCCGAGACCTCGGGGGAGATCTTGACCTCGATCTCCGGCTGGATCTTGCCGGTGGCGGTGACGAGCTGGGTGATCGTCTTCCGGAATGCTTTGTCGGTGGTGATGGAGATCGGCTGCTCGCGCTTCTTGTTCATCGCCACGGCGACCACGGCGGCAACGACGACGAGAAGGATGCCGATGATCCAGTAGAGCTTCTTGCGCGAGCGCTTCGGGTTCGCTTTGTTGATGGATGTCAGAGGGGAAGCGGTCATGTAACGTTTACTCCAGACGGGCGGTCAGCCCGGGTGATGGGATCTGATGAGATTGAACGGATTTGCGCCGCGAAAGTTGCAGCGGACCGCTTGCGGCAACGTTGCGGCCGGACGTCCTATTCTGGTGAAAAACGGTCGCGGAGTCTCGCGGTTCCGGGGTCTCGCGGCCCCACCCCGCCGAGACCGCGCAACCGCGAGACTCCGCGACCGACTGATCGGAAATGCTTCATCAGTCCTTCGAGTATTGCCTACCTCGCCGATCGTTTGCGCGGAAACACCCCGCCCACCGCGAACAGATGGCCGCCTTCCTGTGCGTAGACGCGCCCCTGCGCGTCGACCGCGACGGGCGTGTAGGCGGCGCCAGCCGGGCCGCCGAGGGGGATGCGGTCGATGAGCGTACCGCCCTGGCTGAGCGCGTAGAGGTTTCCGTCTTCGGCATTCACATAGACCGTGCCGTGCACATCGATGGCCGGCGCGTTGACGCACCATTCGAAGCCGTTCTCCCCGCTGACGCACGCTCCGTCGCGGCAACTGGTCCGCGAGGGGTTGCGGTACTGCCACTCGAGCTTGAACTTCGGATCAAGCTGCGTCACGAAGTCGCCCGGATCGGGGCGGAAATCGAAGTCGTAGTGGTTCTCCTTGGTCACGATCGAGTAGGTCCCGTCGTGCTGCCAGATGGCCGGCGTCGTATCCCAGCCGAAGGGATAGCTGCCGAGGTATGCGCCGGCAGAGCTGAAATGCATCAGGTGACCCTGATCGAGGTTGTAGAGCGTGTAAGCGCCGTAGATGACCGACCCGTCCGGTGCCACGACCGGCGAGGCCGTGGAGAGATCGATGACCCGGCCGGAGCCGTCTTCGTTGGTCCAGGGGTCGACGCCGGTGGCGGTGCCGGCCGGGCAGCCGCCGGCCGTTCCGTTTGGCGGGAGCAGGATGTTGCATCCGTCATGGAAGCGCGTGCGCAGCGACTGGTCCCACTTCGGTGTGAGATCGGGATTCACGGCGACGAGATAGCTCCAGAAGTCGTTCAGGTGCGCATGCGTCACCAGATAGATGGTGCCGTCGGCGGCGATGGCCGGCGCGGCGTTGATGCCCAGCCGCTGCGATCCGCACGGAATCGACGGCGGAACCGAGGTCGGCGTCGGCGGGATCTGTGCCGAGCTTCGCGTGAACTGGCTCTTGCAGAGATCGGTTGGCTTTGGCGCATCGGGGATGAGCGTCGTCATCGGTACGAGGGTGGTGGCGCCTGCCGGCGTTACACGTACAAGCCACGAGCCGGCGATATCGAGCTGCCATGGCTGGCTGCCCTGCATCCGGAAGGCTCCATAGTAGATGTTGCCGGCGGAATCGGCGGCCGGCGGCCCGGAGACGAAGGTGAGTGGGTCAATCGTTGCGAACGGATTCATGCGCCCGAGGATGGCTCCGCTGTCGCGGTCGATCTTGAGCAGCGTGCCCCCCTCGGCCGGAGCGTAGATGAACCCGTTGGCCAGCACCGATTGGAAGGCCGGCTCCCAGAAGCCGGGCCGGTCCGGGACCGGTTGCCAGTCGACGGGGGTGTGCCACTTCTCGACGAGTTGTCCGTTCTCCCAGTGGAGGCGGTGAACGCTCCAGGTGATGAGCGGCCCGAACGGCCCGTCGATCTGCTGATCCTTGAACGACATGAAGACGTCGTCGCCATCGAGCAGCGGCGCGGCGTAGTGAACGTAGAGGTTGCCGGAGCCGGCTTCGATCTCGTACGGGACGAGCGGATCGTGGATGACGTCGGCGAGCACGCGGGCCAGCGGCTGCGCCGAGACCGTGGTGTTGCCGGTGTGGCGGGCGTTGCCGCCGAACTGTGACCATTGCGCCTGGGTGGGTGTGGCGGCGGCGGTGAGCGCGATGGTCACCGCAAATAAACGTCTGAGCATTCGTACAGCCTAAGCGATTTCTCTGCCGGAGCGGTTGCCCGTTTTCGCGGACGCTCTGTCCTCGCTGGAGGAGAATAACTCGGGCCGGTTGCCCGCTTCTCTCTCACGGCGGAGGTGTGACGGGCTGGCTCAACCGTCGCATGTTATTCGCCATGCAGCAGTTCAAACCCCGGAGGGATAACAAATGAAAAAATCGATCATCCATGCAGTCGCCGCGCTGTTTCTCGTCCTCGTCGCCGCGCCGCTCTTTGCCGTGCAGAGAAACGCCGTCGATGAGGTGATCCGTATGACCAGGGCAGGAGTACCTGTCGAGACGATGCTTGATTACATCGACAAGACCGATGCGCGCATCGTCGTCACGGGCGACGACATCATCGCCATGACCGAGGCCAACGTGCCGAAGCCGGTGATCAAGGCCGTCGTCGACGCCGCCGCGTCACGCCGGGACTACCGTAACCGTGGCTACTCCTCGCCGCGCGTCGTCGTCGCCGCGCCGTACTACTACGATCCGTACTACTACTACGATCCGTTCTGGTACCGCCCGAGCATCTCGCTTGGATTCTTCGGCGGCTTCGGAGGCTTCCGCGGCGGGTTCCGTGGCGGTCACTTCCACCACCGGTAAATCGGTCTTCGAACGCGGTTCGTACTTGACGTAGGCTGGGCGGGAGCCCGGCCTGCGTTTTTTTGTTATCGAGGTCGCGAGGTCTCGAAGTTGCGTGGTCTCGCGGTGTTGCCGCCCCGAGACCTCGTAACCCCGAGACCTCGCAACCTTGTCACCGCGGGCCGATGGCGATCATCATCCCGACCGTTTTGCGATCGATGAGCGGCATGGCCTGCCAGGCCACCTTACGACCCGTGTGACGCGCCACGATCCCTTTCGCCACCGCGTGGCCGATGAGCGCGCCGGCGACGACGTCGGAAGGGAAGTGCACGTGATCGTTGACGCGCGAGGCCGCCACTCCGGTTGCCAGCGTGTAGACGATCGTCGGCACGACCCAGCCGTCGTAGTGGCCGGCGATGGCCGTGGCAAAGGCGAAGGCGTTGGTGGCGTGCCCGGACGGGAAGCTCTCGAAGTGCCCGTTCAGCGGATGGAACGAATGGCTCCCTTCATTCTGGATCGGCCGGGCCCGGCCGAAGGCGCGCTTGAGCAGCGGCGTGACGATGCCCGCCGCCCACAGCTCCGACTCCAGTGAGTCGCGGCCGGCGTCGCGAAGGTTCGCCTCGCGCATGCCGGCGCCGGCGGCGATCATCAGCACCGACAGCTCCAGCGCGCGGTGGCCGCCGAACGGCGTGAGCGTCTTTGCGAATTGATCGGTCGACGAGGTCCGGTTCCGTTGCACGCGGTCGGACGTCTGCCGGTCGGTGGCGTAGAGCGCGACGACGACCGCCGTCCCCTCGGCGAAGCGCGCCCACGTCTTTCGATCCCATCGCAGCGGAGCCGTGGCCAGGCTCTTTGCGTCCTGCAGATCGCGGACGACCTCGTGCTTCACCGCGCTGACGGCGGCGCAATCGTCCGCGCCGTACGCCGGGAGAGTGAGGACCAGGACAAGGAGCGCCAGACGTTTCATGAGGGAGAGTATCCGCCGTCCGCATGAACCTCTGATGAACGCAAATCGTTCATCCAATGTTCATGCAATGCATTGAATCGACAGGATGTTGCGGGATGCCGGATGTTCAAAAACCCAAGGGAGACAATCATGTACAGAAAGATCACCACCGCATTCGCCTTCGCCGCCGTGCTCACCGGAAGCGCCTTCGCCGCCACCGCGGCAAAGCCGAAGATCACGATGGCACAGGCGCGCGCCACGGCCTTGAAGAAAGCCCCCGGCAAAGTCACCAGCGAAGAGCTCGAGAACGAGAAAGGGAAGCTGATCTACTCGTTCGACATCGCCACGTCGAAGTCAGGCGTGACCGAGGTCAATGTCGACGCCATGAACGGCAAGATCGTCGCCGTGCAGCACGAGAACGCCGCGAAGGAAGCGGCGGAGAAGAAGGCGGAGAAACACTGAGGTTGCGGGGTCTCGCGGTTGCGCGGTCTCGCGGTTTCTTGTTCCAGCTCGCATCTGTTCCCTGAAACCCGCCGCGGGACCGCGAAACCCCGAGACCGCGTAACCAACTACGAACCACCCTCCCTCGCCTCCAAAATGTACCCCGACCCTCGGATCGTGTGAATCAGTTTGACCTTGCGGTCGCGATCGACGATGCGGCGGAGGCGGCCGATGTAGACCTCGATCAGGTTCGAGAAGGGATCGAACTCGTCGTTCCAGACGTGCTCGGCGATCTCTTCGCGTCCCATGACCCGGCCGGCATTCACCGAGAGATATTCGAGCAGCGCGTACTCCTTGGTGGTCAAGGGCAACTCGTCGCCGCCGCGCGTGACGCGATGCGAGCGTGTATCGAGGCGAAGATCGCCGACCTCGATGACCGGATATTGCCGCACGCCGCGCCGCCGCAGGAGCGCGCGCAGGCGGGCCAGCAACTCCGCGAACTCGAACGGCTTGACCAGATAGTCATCGGCGCCGGAGTCGAGTCCTTCGACGCGGTCGGCCACCGAGTCGCGGGCGGTGAGCATCAGGATCGTTGCGCCGATCCCCTGCGCGCGCAATTGCCGGCAGACCTCGAAACCGTCCGGCGGCGGAATCATGGCATCGAGGATGATGACGTCATACGCCGCCGTCACCGCCGCCTCGATGGCCGCATCGCCCGTTGCCACCGCATCGACCGCGTACGATTGCTCCCGCAGACCGCGCTCGATGAAGCGTGACATGTCCGGATCGTCTTCGACGACGAGGATTCGCATGGGCAGTAGATTAGTGGATTGGTTGGTGAGTTGCTTGGTTGCTGAGTTGCTGGGTTGCTGAGTTGCTGGGTTGCGAGGTCTCGGGGTTGCGCGGTCTCGCGGTGGGGTTCAGGTACAACCTGCGAGGCTGTGAGAAGTAAAACACCGCGAGACCGCGCAACCGCGAGACCGCGCAACCCAGTTACTCAGCAACCCAGCAACTACTTCTCCCCCCACGCCTTCGACAACCGGTTCTTCGGAATCCCGGGGACGTCGCCGCAGTAGTGGGACGTATCGTTGAACAACGTCAGGCGGGGAGAGGTGACGTCTTTGAAGTCGAGGATGTTCAGGGCGCAGGGACTCTGGTCGAGGCGGTCGCGGTACTTCCGGGGATCGAATCCGATGAGAGAGCTGAGGAGCAGGCGGATCGTCGCTTTGTGCGAGACGACGAGAATCCGCTGATCGGCGTGCTCTTCGACAATCGTCAGCAGCGCCGGCAGCGCCCGCGCCGTCACCTGCAGCCCGCTCTCGCCGCCGGTCGGCGCGAACGAGAAGGGGTCGGTCTCATAGCGGGCGTATTCGTCCGGGAACTGCTGCTCGACCTCGGCGCGCGTCTTCCGTTCCCACCGCCCGTGCGCGATCTCGCGAAGGCCGTCGACCGCGGTCACCTCGATGCCGTGCGGGGCGGCGATCAGCCGGGCCGTGTCCATCGTTCGCGTCATCGGGCTGGCGAAGGCGACGCTGATCGGATCCGCCTCGAGCCGTTTGCCGAGCAGCCGAGCCTGCTCCCGCCCCTCGTCCGAGAGGAGTACGTCGATGGCGCCGGCGAAACGGTCCTCGTCGGTCAGCTCCGTCGCACCATGACGGACGAGATAGACGCGCGTGGTCATCGTGCCGCGCATCGTAGCAGAGGGAAATCGCCGGACGCGTGTCCCTCTAAGGTGCGTGAAGTACTTCTTCGACCGTCACACCGACTCCCTGTCGATCGATCTCGCCGAGTCCTTCGAGTGCGGGGACAGCGAGCCGCTGGCGCCGGGGGTGACGTTGCACGTCGACCGGAGCCGGCGTCCTCTCCTGCTCGAGATTCAGGGAGCGTCGACGATCGCCGACGTGGCGGGGCTGACATCGATGCATGCCTTGCCGACCTCGCTGGAAGAAGTCGTACGGCGGATGACCTGGACGTCGGTTGGCGAGGCCATCTGGCGGAAGGTGGCGCGGCTCGGTGGAGACGAGCAGAACGGCGGGCAAAACAAAAGGCTCGCGATCCCTGATCTCGCGAGCCCGTTCTCGATCCGTTAACAGCCACCAGGGGGCATCCGAACCGACTTGGTTCCGACGTCCTTTGCCCGTCGCAACCGTTCGCCACGCGTTAACAGTTGCAAAGAAACATCCGCGTGGCAGTCCCGGTACCCATCGCGTTCCGGAACCACCTGACTCGCCGTTGACATCTGCGATGAAGCATCCGGCGCGTCAGGGATCACCAATGTAGGTCCGCGGTTTCGGGCCTGCAAGGGGTCGCGAAGATTTTTTTTCAGCGTCTATGATGGGGTCGGTTGCCGGGTTCCTGAGTTGCTGGGTTGCGCGGTCTCGGGGTTGCGGGGTCTCGCGGTTTTTTTGGCCTGCGCCCCGCGAGACCGCGTAACCGCGAGACCCCGCAACCCCGTAACCGACGAACCCACCAACTCCGTAACACCGCCCGTCGCCAGCGAATCGACTTTCGAGTAAGATACGCTGCCCAACCGATCTCGCCGTCCTGAGATCCATCCCACTGAAAGGCTTTACGATCCATGACCCAGAGTAGAGAAACCGCCGAAGCAACGTTTGCCGAGGCGTTCGAAGCGAGCCTGAATTTCAAGAACCCCGAGCAGGGCGAGTTGCTCAAAGGACAGATCGTATCGATCTCCGGGGACGACGCCTTCGTCTCCTACGGCGGTCCGTCCGAAGCGGTCATGGCGGCCAATGAGCTGGACGGTCTCGACGTCGGCGATACGGTGGAAGGAACGGTGGTTAAGACCTCGCCCGAGATCCGCATCTCGCGCAAGCTGGCCAAGGGGAAGGCTTCGCTCGATCTGCTCCGGCAGATGTACGAGAACCGCCTGCCGGTCGAGGGGAAGGTAGCGGCCCGGAACAAGGGCGGCTTCGACGTGAACGTCGGCGGCCTCCGGGCGTTCTGTCCTCTATCCCAGATCTCTCTCGGTAAGATCGACAATCCCGATCAGTTCATCGGCCAGCCGTACGAGTTCCGGATCACCGAGCTCTCCGACGACGGCCGGCGCATCGTGGTCTCGCGGGCCGCGCTGCTGAAGGAAGCCAACCAGTCGCGCGCCGAGGAGACCCGCCGCAACATCGTGCCGGGCGCCGAGCTGACCGGCACCATCAAGACCATCACCCCCTTCGGCGCTTTCGTCGACTTGGGCGGGATCGACGGCTTGCTCCACGTCTCGGAGATGAGCCGCCGCCGCGTAACCGATCCCAAGGAAGTGGTCACGGTCGGTCAGGAAGTCCGCGTCAAGGTCATCAAGATCGAGAACGACGGCAAGCGCATCTCGCTCTCGATGAAGGATCAGGAGCCCGACCCCTGGAGCGACGTCGCCGACCGCTATCCCGCCGGCACGCAGTTCAGCGGGCGCATCGTGCGCACCACCGACTTCGGCCTCTTCGTCGAAGTCGAGCCGGGCATCGACGGGCTCGTTCACTACTCGCAGCTTCCGTTCGGCGTGAAGCAGGGCGATGCCGACATCGCCATCGGCACGCAGGTCAGCGGCTGGGTACGCGAAGTCGATCCCTCCAAGAAACGCCTGTCGCTTTCACTCCGCGAGATCGCCACGCGCGACCCGTGGGAAGGCGCCGCGCAGCGCTACCCGGCCGGCAAGGTGGTCGAGGGAACCGTCGATCACGGCGGCGCTCCCGGCATCTTCGTGCAGATCGAGCCCGGCCTCACCGGCCTGATCCCCAACTCCGAGATCTCCGTGGCCCCGGGCGCCGATCCGTCGCGCGCCCACGAGGCGGGGGAGAAGCTGGCCGTCCGCATCATGAGCATCGACCCGCAGCGCAAACGCATCTCTCTCTCGCACGAGGCGGCCAAAGCGGCGGCCGAGCGCGACGAGTATGTGAAGTTCGCCGAAGAGCGCGGCGACAACGAATCGGGCGAGAGCGCGATGGCGCTGGCGTTCAAGCGGGCCATGGAGAAGCGCAAGTAATGCGTATCTTCATCACCGGTGCGACGGGCTATATCGGCAGTGCCGTGGCACCGGCGCTGATCGACCGCGGTCACGAGGTCACGGCGCTGGTCCGCCCGGAAACAGATTCGGGCAAGCTGCGCACGCGCGGCGCCGCGATCATCGCCGGCGATCTCTCGTCATTGCCGTCGCTGGCCGATTCGCTGAGCAGCTACGACGCTTTCCTCCACATCGCGCAGGCCAACACGCCTGACGCCGCTGAGTTGAATCGAACCGCGCTCGACGTCTTCACCGCACAGCCAGGATTCTTTGTCTACACCTCGGGTGTCTGGGTCTGCGGCAACACCGCCGACGAGGTCGCCGATGAGTCGACGCCCCCCGATCCGCTCCCGATCGTGGCCTGGCGCCCGGAGCAGGAGCAGGCGGCTCTGGCGACGGGACGCAGCGCGGTCCTTCGCCCTGGATGCGTTTACGGCGGCAGGCAGAGCCTCTGCCGTGGATGGTTCGAGGCTTCCGAAAAGAAACAGACGGTTTATCTGGTCGGCGACGGCAACAATCGCTGGGCCATGGTCAACCTCCACGATCTCGCCGACTGCTACGTCCGCGTGACCGAGCAGCGCGCCACCGGCATCTTCCACGCGGTCGATGACACGAACGAGACGCTTCTCGGCTGCGCTCTCGGCATCGCCAATGGGGCCGTCATCGAGACGGTTCCGATCGAAGTGGCGCGCCAGAAGTACGGTCCCTTCGCCGATGCCCTGGCCATCGATCAATGCGTTTCGAGCACCGCCACCCGCCAGAAGCTCGGCTGGAAACCGTCGCGCGACTTCACGTCATCGATCGACGAGCAGTGGGACGAGTGGAACGCTGTGAATCAGTAGATAGCGTCACGCCTTCAGGAAGCCGATCATCAACTCATTCACCCTTCCCGGCGCGTCGGTCTGGACGAAATGGCCGGCGTCGGTTACGTGCTCGATGCGCAGGTCGGGGACGTATTCGCTGAAGTCGCGCAGCGTTTGGAGGGTGAAGAAGGGGTCGAGATCACCCCAGATCATCAACGTCGGGACGTCGATGCGGCGCATCAGGCCGCGCAGCTCTTTACGGCGACGCATGGCCCGGTAATAGTTGGCCATGCCGGTCAGCGCGCCCGGTTTCCTCCACGCCTCCACATACCTCTCGATCTCGCCGGCGGTGAAACAGCCGAGCCGTGCCAGCGCCCGGCGGAGGAGGGCGTAGCGGAAGCGGCGCATCACGAACTCCGCCAGCCACGGTGGATGAAACAGAAGCTGGTACTTGGCGCGCCACTTCTGCCGCGCGGAGCGCCGCAGCTCGCGGAGGTAGGCCACCGGATGCGGTGAATTGAGGATGATCAGGCGGTTCACCAGCTCCGGATAGAGCATCCCGGTCAGCCAGGCCACGGCCCCTCCCCAGTCGTGTCCCGCGACGAGGCAGGGGCCTTCGCCGGTCTGTGTAATCACCCCGGCGACGTCTTTGGCCAGCTCGGTCAGGCGATAGGCATCGATGGCATGCGGCTTCGACGAGTCGTTGTAGCCGCGCAGATCGAGGGCCACGACATGAAAGCCGGCCGCGGCCAGCGCCGGGATCTGATTCCTCCACGAGTACCAGAACTCCGGAAAGCCGTGCAGGAGCACGACCAGCGGCCCGCGCCCCGCCTCGACGTAATGGATCGTGACGTCACCGACCGCGCAAGTGCGGTCGGCGACGTTCAACTCCGGAACCAGCGGCATCGCGACATTGTATGGGGGGACGACGAGGATCATCCGCAGATGACGCAGATGAACACAGATGACGAACGATTTTATCTGTGTCTGTCTGCGTCATCTGCGGATAGCTTGCCTCGGTCTAATCCCGATTCAGTGCCGTGATGAGCAGTCCCACTCCGACGGCCAGCACCGCCACGCCGGCAGCGACTTTCCAGGGATTGTCTTTCGCGTACGATGTCGCTTTCTTGCTGCCGTCTTTCAGATAGTCGCGGGCGGTGTTGAGGTACTCCTCCACGGCCACGTTCTGAATCGACGTCTTGAGCTTCGAGACCATGTCGTCGCTGATGCCGAGCCGTGCCAGGAAATCCTCCAGCCCGCGATTCACCTGATCCGACCGCCCGCAGGCTGGGCAATAGCCGCTCGCGTTTTCCTTTGCTGTATCCATCCCTCATCTCCTCTTTTCGCCCGGCTCGTCGCCGCGGCCGTGCGTGCCGATGCGGGCATCGCCCGACTTGTTGGTGAAATGGTCCTCATCCTGCCACCGATCGTCGGCGCCGAGAAGCATCTCCTGATCGTTCTGCTGATCGGCGCCGTCGCTGCGGAATGACGTCTTCATGCTCGTTTGTCTCGGCGAGTACATCGCCGCGATCAGATCGAGCGGAACGTCCGTCTGGCGTGGTTGTGGGCGTGTCGTCACCGGCTTGCTTTGCGGCTTTGGCGCGTTCGTGACCGGCGTTTCGGCGACGTTGGCCGCGGCGCGCTTCCGTGGATTGAGTTTGGCCGTGACGTTCCGAGCCTTGGCCGTGACTTTCTTTGCCGTGCGCGCGATCGCACCTCCGGCCTTTCTGACCACCGATTTCCCCTTCTGTGGCATCTGCTCTTCCTTTCGTAATTCGCAGTGGCTGCACGGAGAGCACAGTGCAAGACAGACGCCGTCTACCGCGCGTCCTCCGCCTTTCCAAACAGATACCCCTGCCCGAAGGCGATCCCCATCTCTCTAGCCGCATCCGCGGTCGATCGATCCTCGACGCCTTCGATGATGATGGCGCAGGAGAACTCCGCGGCCAGTGCCACGAGATTGCGGACGATCTTCGTCCGCGTCGGATCGGCTTCGAAGAGCGTTCCGAAGAGCTGACTGATCTTGAGGTAACTCGGCCGGATGCGCTCGATGAGCGGCAGATGTGAGTAGGCCACGCCGACGTCATCGAACGCGAAGCGCGCGCCGAGGCCGCGGAGGCGATCGATCGACTCGAAGAGGCCGGCGTGCTGGCGGATCTCCTGCTGCTCGGTGATCTCGAGCACGACGCGATCGAGGCCGATGCCCGACTTCCGCGCCGACGACTCCAGGGCCAGGACGACGCCCATGTCATCGAGCGCGGCGGGATGGATATTCATGAACAGCGTCAGCGACTCGGGGAACGCCGGCGCCTCGCGCATCGTCGCCTGGATGCAGGCCGCCTCCAACCGGCCCACGTCGTTTCGGCGCGCGGCATAGTCGAAGAGCAGATCCGGCCGGGCGAATGGGCCAGCGACACGGTAGCGCGCCAACGACTCCACACCGTGCAACGCGCCGTCCTCGAGCGACACGATGGGCTGGAAGCGCGGGCGCAGATCGTTCCCGGCCAGGATCTCGTTCATCGTCGGAACGAGCATCATCGACGGCGGCGTGGCGTCCGCGGGAACGGTCAGCAGCGGTTCGAGCATGCCCACCGCGAATGGCTTCGACAGCACGGCATCCGCTCCCCGCCTCTGGGCCTCGGCCTCGAGCTCCTCGGTGACGTGTCCCGACATCAGGATCACCCGCGCCGCCGGCGCCACGCGCTGAATCTCGGTGATGAAGTCCAGCCCTTCGAAGCGGAACGGCCCGGAGAGCTTGACGTCGGTCACGATGTCGGTGACCGGCTCGGCGCCGAGGATGATCTGCGCCGATTCGAGATCGCGGCAGACGATGATCCGGCGGCCGTCGCGCTCGAGCGCGACCGCCAGGCCGAGCCCTATGTCGGGGTCATCATCGACGATGAGTAGCGTTTGCATCTGGAGTGCGGCGGCCGAGGCCGCCGCTCTCACGATTACTTCGCATTCTTCTTTTTCGCGGCCGGATGTGCTGCCGCGGCCGCGGTGATCTCGGCGCGGCGGGCACGGTCCTTCGCACGCTGGGCGGTGCGGCGGCGCTGCTCGATGGCAGTGCGTGCCTTGTCTCCATTGATCTTTGACATGAAAGCCTCCGCGCCCACCTTACCAGTTATTTCTTCGCTTGGAGAGTATCGAGGTCGGCCAGCACCTCTTCGCTGTGGGCCGGCGGCTTCACTTTCAGGTAGACCTTTCGGATCACGCCGGACGGATCGATCAGAAATGTGTTGCGGGTTGCGTATGCGGTTCCATTGTAGCTTCCGAGCGAGCCGTACTCCGTCGACACGGTGTGGTCGGTGTCAGCCAGGAGCTTGAAACTCAGTCCCTCTTTCGTGCAAAAGGCCTTGTGCGATTCCTGGCCATCGTGACGATGGGCTCACTCCACCCGGTCACTCTTGTGGTGCGGAAGAGCGCCTGATTCGACCTTCTTCTCGATACGCCGATCGGGCGCCAGCCACATCAACGAGACGGTCACATAGATGGCGAAGGCGATCCAGCGATGGATGAAGGCGGAGGGGATGGCCACGACATAGAGCGCCGTGGAGATTTTCCCTTTCACGTCGTTTCCGATCGCCGCACGGAGCTTCGAGTGAGAACCCTGATCGGCGATGATCGCGTAAACCAGGATGGTATAGGCGATGGCCGAGAGCAGTAGCACGGAGCCGTAGATCGCCGTCGGCAGCGGGGCGAAGTTGTTCTCCCCCATCCACCCGGTGACGAACGGTACCAGCGACAACCAGAACAGCAGATGCATGTTCGCCCAGAGAATCCGCCCGTTGACGTGATCGACGGCGTGAAACATGTGGTGGTGGTTGTTCCAATAGATGGCCAGAAAGATGAAGCTGAGTGCATAGGTGAGCAGCGTCGGAACGAGCGGCCGCATCGCGTTCAGGTCCGTCCCGTGCGGCACGCGCAACTCGAGCACCATGATCGTGATCAGTATGGCGATCACGCCGTCGGTAAAGGTTTCGAGGCGGGCTGTCGACATGAAGGTGCAGTCCAAGTGTATCGAACTGACCACAGTTCCAGGCGATCCAGAAGATCACTGTCCGGCTGAGTCGGACAAAAGTTGTTCGATGTCTAACGAAGATGGTTCAACGTCGAACGAAAGTCGTTCAGCGTCGAACGGAAGTTATTCAGCGTCGAACGAGGGTCGTTCAACTTCGAACGGATGTCGTTCAACGTCGAACGACTGGTGTTCAGCGTCGAATGAAAGTTGTTTAGCGTTGAACGAGAGTCGTTCAACGTCGAACGGATGTCGTTCAACGTCGAACGAGAGTTGTTCAACGTCGAATGGATGTTGTTCAGCGTCGAACGAAAGGCGTTCAACGTCGAACCTGATCGATGAGGATCAGGAATGGATCCTCTTGCAGCTAAACTGACCGCCGCATGTCCGTCGCCCTGGAGCGCAACAAGCAGACCGTCGTCGCCTTCTACGACCTGATGTTCAACCAGTGCCGCCCCGCCGAGGCGATCGCGCTCTATGCGGGTGACACGTACATCCAGCACAACCCCGACGTCGGCGACGGCAAGCAGGCCTTCATCGACTACTTCGTGCGGATGGCCGCCGAGTACCCGGGCAAACACGTCGCGTTCAAGCGCGTCATCGCCGAGGGAAGCTACGTCGTCCTGCACTGCCACCAGACCTGGCCCGGCGACGCCGACTGGGCCGGCATCGACATCTTCCGCCTCGACGACAACGGCAAGGTGGTCGAGCACTGGGACGTGCTGCAGAGGGTGCCGGAAGAGTCAGCGAATCCCAATTCGATGTTCTGAGTCCTGTGCCGCATTACCAGGACAGCAGAGGCCTGACCGCAGGGACGTTCACCGCGGACAGGAGAGAAGCAGAAGCCTGACCCCAGGCACGTTCGAGGCCTGACCCAGGGACGTTCACCAAACTTTGACCTGTCATTGCTACGGTGAGTGTAGTAGCATGACCGGCGAATGTAGGACACATGGAAAGACAAAGGCTGAAACACGAATGAGGTACCCCATGCAGATCGACGTTGTCTACGCCTCGATCGTCCGGGGCGTGGCGTTGCCGGCGACATCGCTGCCGAGGGTCGGTGCAACAATGATGTACTGAAGGAGATGAAACGATCAAGCGAACACGAATCTGCCTGCTCATGGTTGTGTTCCTTTCCGGCGTCGTTGCGTCCAGCGGCGGCAGCGCTCCCGCGGACATCGTTTACGCGCGGCCTGGCCAGCTCGTCGACGCGGGGGGATTTCGGCTGAATCTTTACTGCATGGGGAGCGGCTCGCCCACGGTCGTTTTCGATTCCGGCTGGGAAGACTGGGCGCCTGCCTGGTCGAAGGTGCAGCCTCAGATCGCCCGATGGACGCGGGTCTGCAGCTACGATCGCGCAGGCGCCGGATTCAGCGAACCCGGCCCCATGCCGCGCACGAGCGTGCGTGCCGCCGAGGAGTTGCATACGGCGCTGCACAATGCTGGTATCGACGGCCCCTACATTCTGGTGGGGTCGGCCTTTGGCGGGGACAACATGCGCGTGTTTGCGGACCGGTACATGCCCGAAGTTGCCGGACTGGTGATGGTCGATGGCGATCCGGACGAATTCGAGCCGAAAGAGATGGTGGAGGAGCAACATCGCGGTGAGGCCGGCATCATCTCCCGTTTGCGCGACTGCCGTAACGCGGTTGCTGCACACAAGCCCCTGCCGATGTTGCCGCCGCGTCCCGGCCGGCCGCTACGCACGTGCGCGCAACAGTTCTTTCGCGGTCTGCCGGAGGCGGAATGGTCCCCCGAATTGAATGCAAAGCTGCTGGAGATCGCGCAGACGAAAGTCGCCATGTATGACGCGTACATATCCGAAATGGAGCAGACGCCATGGGATGAGACATACATGCAGCAGCACCGCCGCTCATTCGATGCGCGGCCCATTCGCGTGCTCACATCCGGCAACCACGGTGTCGGCCATCTGGAGACGAAGCCCGCGGACACCCCGGAGCACCTGAAATACGAGCGGGAGACGACGTTGGCGCAAGCGCGCTGGCTCGGACTCTCGTCCAACGCCAAACAGATATTCGCCCGCCAGAGCTCGGAATACATCCAATTCGACGAGCCGGAGACCGTCATCACCGCGATCCGCGAAGTTTATGACGAGGCCCGGAAGCGCACGCATGGGAGCGGCCATTAGATCGCTCCAAATTCCTCCTGGAGTACGCAGCGCTTCCTCTCGCTTATCTTCGATCCGAACAGCCGAACAACGCCAGCGGAGCTGCATTGCCAGTTGCGACGTAACCGGCGTCGTTCGGGTGCAAATGATCTCCGCTGTCGAACTCGGGCAGGATGCGCGCTGTGTGGCCCGGGTCCCGCACGGGCTGATCGAAGTCGATCATCCCATCGAATTCCTTCGTGTTTCGAATCCAGGTGTTCACCTCTTGGCGAACCTTCTCGTTCTGCGGCGTGCAAAACGTGATGACCGGTCCGCGAAAGAACGCGGCTTCACAGGGCGGAATCGTCGTGATGATGACCTTGACTCCTTTCTTGTGCGCGCGGTCTAAAAGCTGGCGATTGGCTTTGATCACGGTCTGTGCGTCCACGGATTCGCTCGCCGGAACGAAGGCGCCGGGGAACAGGATGTCGTTGATGCCGAGGCCGAGGACGACGAACTTGACGCCGGATTGCTGGAGAACGTCCCGGTCGAACCGCACGAGGCCCGATTCCCCGAGCGCCGGCGCCAGATCCTCGAAGACCGCACCGAATGGGCCACCCTTCTGCCGTGGGCTGCTGGCGTCGCTCACCAGACGATTGCCGATGATGCCTTCATTGAGCACGCCGACGGGCGCATCCTTGTCGGCGCATTTCTGCAGTCGCTCGGCAAGGACGTCCGGCCATCGCCTGTTCACATCCTTTGTTGATCCGTCACCGTCCGTGAGTGACGACCCCAGCGCGACGATGGCAAACCCGTGAGGCGGAGCCGCTACGTCGACGCCGGTGAGAAATGGCCAGGAGAGGATCGTTTTCGCGGCCGTGAACCTGGCCTCACCGGTCGAGTCGCCGGTCTCGGGCGAGACGTAGTTCGTTTGCTGCGCCAGGGAGTGTGATGTCGTGGCCAGCGCGGTCTCTCGAAAATAGAGGCTGATCGCAAGATCCGAGAGCGCGGGCACGTCGAGGTCTACCGGATCGCTGACGACCATGGACCGTGGGGCGACCGTAACCGGCTTCCGGCCTTGAAACGTCACCGTTCGATCCGAAGCGGGATCGATATCCGCGCCCGCGGAGCGACGTGCAAGGTGCACGGCGGCGATCTGTAGCGGCTGATCGCCGTATGTGTTCGAGATTCTGATTCTGGCCCTGGCACCGCCGGCGCTGGTGTGCACGATGAGGCGCACGGTTTGATTTCGAAAGCTTGCCAGACGTCCGGGAAGCCAATGCTGTGCGGCTGCCGCCCACGTACCGATCCAATGCTCACCACCTGCGTCCGATGCCATCGCGGCAGGCGCAAGAAGAAACAGTGAGCATGCGAGGCACCGAAAAACACCGGACATCAACTCACCTCCACACGGAGACCAGTCGCTGCGATGGTCTCATACGCGTCCCTACGGACTCATGACGGCCTGGGTTGCCGCCGATCGGTTCGAGCCGGTAACGAAACGGGGTCAAGTGGTGGAGGTGAACGGGATCGAACCGATGACCTCCTGAGCCTATCGCAAGCCACGGCGAGTTTGCGGTAACATCGGCCGTGCCGTAAGGGCGGCCGACGTCCGCGTAAAGGGTTCAACCCACCCCCACTTCTCGTCATCAACGACCTTCATTCCTGGCTCTCGATGCGGACGCAGGGCCGACGAGGAAGGAAGGTTTTGTATGTCACAGCTCCCCGACAACGCCAGTCTCGAATGGCTCCGCAAGGAAGCAAAGAAGCTGCTTCGCACGCTCAAGAAAGCGAGTCAGCAATCGACGCTGGCACAGGCGCAATACCAGCTCGCGAAGCAGTACGGATTTGCGAGCTGGCGCGCGCTCAAAGCACACGTCGACAATCTGACGCTGCACGGGCAGTTGTTTACCGCCGCGCGCAACGGTGATCTCGCGACGGTGAACGACATCCTGGCGCGCGGCGTCGACGTGAACACCCGCGAGCACGGCGACAACACGATGCCGATCCACTGGGCCGCGGCCGAGGGTCATCTCGAAGTCGTGCGACGGCTTGTCGATGCCGGTGCCGACGTGATCGGCGGCGGCGAGGATCACTTCCCCAACGTGATCGGCTGGGCCGTTTGCTTCGATCCGCATCCGGAGATCGCGGACTTTCTGATCACCCGCGGAGCAACGCACCACCTGTGGTCCGCCATCGCTCTCAACCTCGGCGACGACGTGCGGCGGATCATCGCGCGCGATCCGTCCCTCGTGAATCAGAGGCTGGGCGATAGCGAGAGCCATCGCACGCCGCTACACTACGCGATCCTACGGCGCCGGCCGGAGATGGTGGCGCTTCTCCTCGAGCTCGGCGCCGATCCGACGGCGCGCGACGACGGCGGAATGCCGCCGGCGGTGTATGCGAACAAGCCGGCCGTTGATCGCGCGTTGATGGAGAAGCTGCGCGAGACGGATGTCATCGCCGCACTGGCGCTGGGAGACTTCGAAACTGCCGCACGCATGCCGATTTCACCGGGGACGCTGCACATCATGTCGAAGCGCGGCGATGCGGCAGCGGTGCGATGGCTGCTCGAACATGGCGGCGATCCGAATGAGATGTGGGGACATTGGGACGCGAAGGTGACTCCTCTGCATCTCGCGGCGGCGCAGGGTCATGCAGATGTTGTGCGCCTGCTGCTCGATGCCGGCAGCGATCCAACGATCCACGACACGAAGCACGACGGCGACGCGTACGGGTGGGCTCAACACGGCGCGTTCCCTCAGTCACCAAACTGGGAGGAAATCATCGAGATAATCAACGCGCATACGCAAACTTGATGCGCATCTTCCGGTAGCAGCATCGTGCGGCCTACCGCTCCTGAAGCGCCTTCCGCCAGTTCAGCACGACATTGATCGACGGCAGCCCTTGCTCCGTGCTGAGCCGGAAGAGGAAGTGTTGCCTGTCGGGCGTGATGCCGCTGATGACGGGCCGCGACACCGATCCGGTCAGGCGCGGTGCGGTGTGATGTCCCGGAATATGGAAGAGCGGCGCGGGGGTGCCGGCGTTGAGCGACGCACCGCCGCCGATCGGGACGCGCATGATGGTGTCGCCGGAGGCGTAGAACAGCTCTCTCCCGTCCTGGCTCCACATCGGGCTCTCGCCTCCCGCGTTCGAAATTTGCCACTGTTCGGGGCTGGGGGGATAGCGGCGGACGTAGACCTCGCTGCGCATCGATGCGTTCGACTGATAGGCAACCCATCGGCCGTCGGGAGAGAACGTCGCGGCGCTTTCGTCGAATGGCGTGGCCACGAAGGGTGTCATCACCGGTTTCGGGCCGAGGGTCAGCGTATACAGATCGCCTGCCGCCGCCGGCGTCTGCACGAAGGTCATGAGCGTGGTGCCGTCCGGCGAATAGTCGTTTGGGATTTGCCACGCTTTGGACATCAACACGGGAGTGCGCTCGGCGCCGTCGAGCGACTTGGTGCAGACCTGGCCGACGGAGTCCATTTGAAGGAAGAAGGCGATCTGCTTCGAATCGCGGCTCCAGCAAGGGAAGCCGTACTGGCCGGGATGGAACGTGAAGCGCGAGAGGCTGCCATTGGAAGCATCGACGAGCCAGATGTCGTTGCCGTCGGGCGCGCTGCGCACCACGGCGACGCGCTTTCCATCGGGTGAGAGCGCGGCGTCGTCGTAGCCGCCGGCCTCACCGATCTCGCCGTCCTCGTGTCCTTTGGCGTCGACCCACACCAGGCGCGTGGCGCCTTCGGGCGCGGGAAGAAAGGCCAGCGTGCCGTTCTCCGATGCGCTCACAATGCTGAGCTGCTTCGAGCTCATGTAGGCGACGTTGCCGAAGGGGAGCGGGACGGGCTCGCCGCTGACCGCGAGGGCGTCGGGATCGAAGCGCTGGGACATCAGCACCACGCCGCGGGAGAAGACGATTCGGTCGGGCGGGACGAAGACGGCGTTGGAAACGTTGGTGACGATCTGCTTGTGCAGCTTGCCGTCGAGCGAGCCGGCCGTGAGGTCTTCGCCGGCAACGTAGAGAAAGCGCTTGCCGTCCGGGAGAAACCACGGCCAGCGGTGCCGGACCTTTTTCCCTTCAAACGAAGTGACGCGCTCGGGACGGCCGCCGCCGGCGGAGATGCGATACAGCTCGCTCGCGATCGTCGGCGCGAAGAGAATCACGCCGTCGCGATTCCACGTGCCGCCGCGGCCGGACGCGGCATCGCAGAGCGTCACGGTCGTGCCGCCTTTGGCGTCGATGCGGTGCAGTTTTTGGCCGGCGAAGAAGCCGAGCTGACGGCTATCGGGTGACCAGAATGGATACGACGCGTCGTCGGTACCGGCCAGGGCCGCGATTTTCGTCGTGGCCACGTTGCGGATGTACAGCGACGGCTTTCCTTGAACGTCGCCCGCCACGAACGCGATCATCGTCCCGTCGGGCGAGATGGCCACTCCTTTGGTGTCGAAAGGGAACAGCGCCAGATTCGGCGGTGTCTCGATCGCGAACTGCACGAGGTCGCCCACGGGCGGCGTGCGCTTCATCATCGTCGCAACGGCGACGGCGATGATGACGGCGGCGGCGGCGACGATCCACGCGCTGCGCTCGCGCCAGGCGCGGCGGCGGGCGACGGGAATCGGCACGCCGGCCGAGGAGCTGCTCTCGGCGATGAAGCGCTGCTCGAGCATGACGTCGTGCGCGTTCTGCCAGCGGTCGTCGGGATCCTTGGCCAGGCAGCCCTGCACCAGGCGGTCGAGTGCCGGTGGTGTCATCGGACGGAGCTGCGCGATCGGCGGCGGCTGCGTGCCGAGGATGGAGGCGATCAGGCTGGCGCGGCTCTTTCCCTCGAAGGCGCGGCGGCCGGTTGCCATCTCATAGAGAACCGCTCCGAACGCGAAGATGTCCGTGCGCGCGTCGGCGTTCGCGCCTTCGAGCTGCTCCGGCGCCATGTATTGAAATGTCCCGACGATCGTTCCTTCCGAGGTGAGGGCCTTGGCGACTGTGGCATCGGTCGGGGCGTCGCCGCCGAGCGGGCTCTCTTTGGCCAGCCCGAAGTCGAGCAGTTTCGCTCCCGACTTCGTCAGCATGATGTTGGCGGGCTTGAGGTCGCGGTGGACGATGCCGCGCTGGTGAGCCTTGTCGAGCGCGTCGGCGATCTCGATGCCAGTTCGCAGGAGCTGTTCGATCGGTACGGGACCACGGGCGATGCGGTCGGCGAGGTTCTCGCCTTCGAGTAGTTCCATGACCAGATAGTCGTCGCCGACGTCGTAGAGCGCGCAGATGTTCGGGTGGTTCAGCGAGGAGATGGTCCTGGCCTCGCGCTCGAAGCGCGCGCGCAGGTCGGCGCGATGCGCGACCTCCGCCGGAAGGACTTTAATGGCCACGCTGCGGTCGAGGCGCGTGTCGCGCGCGCGATAGACCTCGCCCATCCCGCCGGCACCGAGCGGCGCAACAACCTCGTATGGACCGAGGCGCGTTCCTGGGGTGATTGGCACCGAGCGGACAGAATACACCACGCATTCGGCGCGGCGGGGTACGTAATCGATTGAAGGAATTGGTGGAGCTGAACGGGATCGAACCGATGACCTCCTGAGTGCGATCTCCGCGTGGGTCTCGGGACATACGCGGATATCTTTTTTACAGAGCATTTTACCTCGGTCTCGGCTTGTCCACGCATGTGCGAAAACGGCGAATTAGACACGCGTTAGACTCGACCGAACGGCCTTACCGGCGCGCGATTGCGGCGCTCACAGTTTAGCTGGACGCTCAGAAATGACCACCGCAGCGCCGACGTATGCGCACCTGGCCGAGCCAACTGTGCTGCCTTATTCTCGCGGAAGCTCGATGCGCAGATCATCGAGGACTGCTGCACCGGAGCTGAAGAGGGCAAGAGCCGGCCAGTCCCATCGCTCCAGGCTTTGGGCCTTCCTCGCCTCGATGAGCGATTCTTCGATCGTGTAGCCGTCGACCATGGCGCGATAGAACTCCCGCGTGAAAAGGAGCGCAGCGTCGTCGAGAATCGGCCGCATGGAGCCGATGACGGCCGGCACGCCCGCATACGCTAGCGAACCGGCCACACCTGTGCTGAGATCGGCCGATGACGAACTGCCCGTATCGCAACCGCTGAGGACCGCGAGATGCACGTCATTGTCGCGCAGCAGCGTCGCCATCTCGGTCGCTCTAACAGTCTGTACCTGTGCCGGACCTTCGAAGACTAGTGCGCCTTCCGCGCCTTCCAAGAACGTGCCATGGCCAGAAAAATGAAAGATGTGCGGCCGCCGGATGCGAAGCATGCGCTGGACCTCGGAAACCGTGGCCGCCTCTCCACGCAGTACGTCGAGCGCGACTACGCCACGTCTCGTGGCCGGGGCGAGCGTGCGCTGGAGCAGATCTGCCTCCTGCTCGACCTGGAGCGGAGCGAGGTTCTGAGGGCTGGCGAAGACGGCCACGATGCGAAGGGGCGATATGAATGGACGCAATCGCTGCGGAGTCGGCTGCGGCACCACGCGAACGAGCGAGTATCGATTCGTCAGTCCAACGAACAATTTGAACGGAAGCGCGTACAGGGCCTCCCACGGTAGACGCGCGAGTTGGGAAGGCATATTGAGCAGGAATCGGCGGCGGATGCCCTCTCGCAGAAGGTCCATCATCATCGCATCGACCCGGTCCTGAAAAAAGAGGTCATAAAGTTCGCTTCCGGTTTCCCTCAGGCGCGTCGTCAGCTCATCGCCGCGCATCATGCCGTCGGCGCTTTCCGCTGTCGAACCAGGCGCCTGCCGGGAGACCATGTAAACCGTCTCCGGCGGTTTCGTCATCATCTGAACGCATTGTGGATCGAAGGTCACCGTGCAGGTCTCGGTTCTCCCTGGTGCGGTCAGGCTCACGTCATATTGGTGGGCTTCCGTGCCGGCTGCGATTAGGAGCTCAGTCGGTACGTAAGGGGCGGCTGTCGGACTGATCTCAGCCGCCGCAACCGGCGCGGCGGGCACTGCCTCTCCTGGCGCCACGACTGATGCGCTGAGTGCGAGGTACTCCTTCAACTGGTCGGCGTAAATGTCGCGCAGATACGGACGCAAACGAAGAAAACCTGTGAGCTGGTCGTCCTTCAGCAGTTTCTGCCAGAGCGGCGAGAGTTCTTCTGTTCTTTGATCTGGATCGACCACGTTCGACTCGAAGGAGCGAATTCCGGCCAGGTCTTTCCTCAGATGCTGGGCAACCTCGGGCCAAAAGTAATCGATGCTGTCGAGCTTGACGAACCTCCGCAGGCCGAGGAAGTGATGCGCAGTGCTGATGCGCAGCCCGAGGCCGCGCTCGATGCGGTCGAGCTTTTCCTTTGCAGTCTTGTGCTGCGCGATCCTCTGTGCCGCGCCGGCTGCGCGTTCCGCGAATGTGCTTTGAGTGAACGTCTCTGGCTCCGCCGCCCGCCACTCACGCACGATGTGGCGCATTACGTTCGATAGGCGGGGCCGGTCGAGGAGGTGCCGCCGTAGTTCCTGGTTCCGCTCAGCCAGTTGGAGCAGTTGGAGCGCCGCGGGGTCCGCCGGCGGAGTCGCCCCCGCTGGTCCTTCAAGCGATGCCTCCACCGCCTGTAGTTGGACATGCCAGTCGTCGCGAGATGCCAAAGCGGACAGAAGGTCCACTACGGCGGCCTCGTCCGCGGCCAGCGCGAAGAGCTTGGTCATATCATCGATGACCACCGTTCGCGGTGCGACGTCACTTGTTATCGTAATCTTGTCGAGAATCCGCATCATCACCGGATCGCCGCTGCGCAGCATGATGGAAGACTCAGGGGCGGGAACGACGTCGACTAAGCTGGTCATCGCCGCCACCTCGAGCGGATCGGCGGTCGACAACAGCGGCTCGGTCGTGAACAGCCGATGAAGCGGCGTGGACATGACTGCCTCCTGATAAATCACCAGGGCAATCTGGTTCGCCGTCTCCGCGTCCGCCGAGTGCCGCGGATGGTCCGGGCTCGATGCCCGCAGGCATTGTTCCAGTCGCTCCACGATCGCCGAGTAGTCCTCTTCCCGGGCAATCTCACGCAGTTTCTTAACCACTTCAGGACTCCACGACTGCAGCTCAATCAGCTTGTTCAGGAGGTGTGGATCGCCCTCGGGCTGACTCGCTTTTTCGCTCCGGCGGGCGACCATCGATTTATAGGTCAGCCAGGTGCAGTACTGCTTCAATCGCCGCGGATTCGTTCCCACTGCTGCCTGAATGAGATCGGTTGCCGCCAGCCACTGGGGGAACTGCGCGGCGATGAAGGTATGGACCTCTTGTGCTGAGTGCTCGGGCACACGAATCCCGAGCTGGATGATCTTCTCGAAGTACTCCTTTCCTCTCCGGGCGAAGAGGCGCGCCGTTTCGCCCGTTGGAGCGATCTCCAGCAGCTCCTTGTAGCGGATGCGCAAACCTTCTCCGATCAACTGCTCGTCGGCCGCGACGATGAAGAAGCAACGCGTTTCGCCGAGGAAGATTTTGAGAGCTTCCAGGAGATCAAGAGCCACGTCGGGCATACAGCGATCCAGGTCGTCAATGAACACATAGACGGTCGCCCCCTTGGCCCGGGTCTCGAAAAGGTCTCTCAGGACCCTGCGAAACTCGGCCACCGACTGGATCCGACGACGCATGGTATCGTCCTTCTCTTGCTTCAGGAGTTGTGCGATGTCGACCTTCGCATCGCCCCCGAAGAAGGCCCGCATGGCGGCGATCATGGGAGAGAGGCCTCCCATCATTGTCACGGCGCCCTGTACGAGCGTTACCAGCGCCGCTTCCTCGTCCAGCGTGCGTCGCTCGGAACTCGAAGGACGTACCCCGCCGTAGAACGTGTCGTCGAGGCGACGAAGTAGCTCGTAATAGTCTGCGTTCGGCGGAGGCGGCGGTGTTTCGCGGGTGAGGTAAAAGGCCGGCTTGCGTAGCAGGCGTCCTACGCGTACCGCGAATGGTTCCGTTGATCCGTCGCCATCCGCTGCCGGTAGCGCCTGCGGCTCGTCCGCGACGTCGTAGAGTTCCTGGGCGATCGTCTGCACAAGCGCACGCCAGAGTTCGTCGGAGGTCTTAAACGGCCATGCTTCGAAGGTGATGAATCTGAGGTGATCGACCTTCTGCTTCAGCAAGGCTTCCACGAAGCGCACAAAAGTCGTTTTGCCTGATCCCCAGGCGCCGTAAACGCCGATTGTGAACGGCGGTTGAAGACCAGTCATGAATTCCGCCAAGCGCCTGGCGTAGACGGAGATACCCAGGAGATCATTATCGGGATCGGAGAGCGCCGCATCGAAAATGCCGGCGGACTTCGGCAGGGAAGGATCGGTCATCGATGTCTCGCTTGGGACGGAGCGACTCTTGCTAAGGCGATGATTGCCACGAACAACGCAAGCACCGAGGCAACGACGACCGCCGGCTGGCCGCCGATCTCGAATAACACCCCTATGAGCACGGCAATGGCGGTCCCACCGAAAACGACACCGCGATGAATGTCGAACGCACTACGGATAATGGGAAGCGACACGATGACCCACAGCAGAACGAAGAGGACAAGGACTGCAGCCAACGCCCCGAACGCGGCGATCACACGCGTGTTCCAGTCGAACGCCTCCTTCGCCTGCCGAAACGACTGTGCTGCCAGATAGCGGTGCTTCGCGGCTTCGGCCCCTTCTTTCCGGACGGCGGACTGCACCCGCGCCACATACGCAGCAATTCCGTCGACCGTACGCTTGGCTGCCGCAGTTACGGCACGCGCCTGCGGCGGCTCACCTGGGCCGGACGACATCTCCGCTTCATGACGAATGAGGTCGACCCGCGCATCGACTAGCTTCGCGTCGGCCCGGCTCTCTTCCTCGTGCAGGCGAGCCAGCGTGCGATCGTGCTCCTCGACACCCTCTCTCCTCTCGAATGCCGCTGCTTCCGGTTTGGTCTTTTCGCGAATAGTCTCCGTCACCTTACGCGAGATCGAGACGACGGCAGCAGACATCGCGACGAGTGCGACGAAGAGAATCGCCTCAATCCAACTTATATAACGCATGCCGCAACGATTCATCGTAACCGAATCCGGCGCAGCTAGCGCACTACAGTTGACTACATCCAACGGCGTCGCGTTGTGGACGTTGCCCGCACTCGCCAGCCTGTCCACGATGGAGGAAGGAAAGGGGTGGTCGGAAGCGATCGCTCTAGTTCGAGCGAAGTCCTTACCGCGATCTGGAAGTGCTCGGCAGTTGAAGCGGCAGCGAACCGGCGAAATCCTGAATTCGGCTCAGAAACCTGCGCGCAAATCGTTGAGATCGAGAAGCGCTTTCGCCGAATTAGACGCGGAGGTAGACACTTCCACCTTGCTCGCGAGCGCTCGCACTTCCAAGTTGTGAACGGGATGGTGGAGCTGAACGGGATCGAACCGATGACCTCCTGAGTGCGATTCAGGCGCTCTCCCAACTGAGCTACAGCCCCACGATGTTGGAAAGTATCGCTGCTAACGGCGGCCTCCCGGAGGAGAATTCCGGGGGCGGATTATAGGGAGGGTGGGGGTGGAGGGCAAGCGGGGCGGCGGCTATACTTCGGGGATGCGAAAACTGTTTGCGGTTCTTCTGCTCGCCATCGGTGTGTCCGCGTTCGCCCAGACGTTTCCGACCATCAATCAGTTGCCGACGGGGGCGCCGGCGTTGCAGCAGGGCTCGGCGACGAGCTTCACCTTCGTCGTGGCCGGGGACAACCGGCCGGCGAGTAATGGCGATCCGCTGACGCAGCCGTTGCTGGACATCGTGAAGCGGCTGGCCGCCGCGCCGCCGGCGTTCGTGGTCTGGGACGGCGATACGGTCTACGGGAAGCAGGACGTCGGCATCGATCAGCAGTACGCGCAGTTCCTGGCGGCATTCAAGCCGCTGCCGGTGGCGGTGTTCAACGCGCCTGGCAATCATGAGATGGTCGTGCAGACCATGATCGCCTGCGGCACGACCAGCGATCCGTACAACGCCGAGCTTCCCGACTTCAGCGGGTCGATGATGGTTTCGTATCAGAACGCCATGTCGGCACCGTTCGGGATGTTCCGCTACGGCAACGCGGCCTTCCTCATCGTCAATACCGACGACATGCTCGACATGACGATCGCCAGCGCCTGCGATTACAACGGCTACGTTGGCAAGGCGCAGCTCGCGGCGCTGCAGGCGACGCTCGATCAGTTGGCCGCCGATTCGACGGTGGCGCATGTCTTCTGCTTCATGCATCGCCCCATCAAGGACAAAGGAGACTCCCAGATCGGCGCGCCGAAGAGCGATACGTCACCGTACGGGCAGCAGGTGCAGGCCTTTCGACATCTGCTCGATCAGGGGAAGTATTCGAACATGACCTTCGTCTTCGCGTCGCACGATCATCTGCTGTACGTCGATCCGGCGCCGTCGAATCCGAATGGACCGTTCACAGGCAGCGTGCCGAACAAGGGGGCGCCGGTGTTCATCGTGACCGGCGGCGCGGGCGCGCCTCTGAGCGGCTGCAAGAAAGGGAAGGGGAAGGCCGGCGCGTTCTACCACTACCTCACGGTGACGGTGAATGGGCCGAACGTGACGGTGAATGTGGTGCCGTTGTATGGGACGACACCGTGTGGGAGTTGAATTGCGCTTCGCGCGTGGCGGCGAGACGCCAGCGCTCCGGTCTAAAATCGCCGCGAGATCCCCAGCACCAGGCCGGCGTCAGCGCTGTTCTGGTAGGTGATCAGGTTCTCGACGATGCCGGCGTAGGCGGTGAGGCTCTGGCCGAAGGCGTGTTGCAGGCCGGCGGTCATCTGGTACGAGCGGCGCGATAGCTCCGGCGCTCCGATTTTTCGGAAGGGGCTCTGCGAGATGGTGACCTGAACGGTCGCGGAGGTGCGTCCGGCGATGAGGCTCGAGACGCCGACGGAGTCGGTGATCACGAGCTGCGAGCTGAGGCCTAGCGGGGCGTTGGGGCCGAGGAGGAGAAGGCCAGCCGAGGCGTGGAGGCGGGTGCGGCCGAAGTCGCGCGTGGCCATCAGTTGGACGCCGCCGTCGATGGAGCCGGAGCCGTCGAGATCGCGGGCGCTGCCGGTCGGCAATTCGACGACGGCCTGCGCGGATAGCGACAGGTTGGGATCCTCGAGCGCCGGCAGCTCGTATTTCGCGGTGAAGGCGATGTCGCCGAGGTGACTGCCGGCGGGATGCTCGCGAAGGTAGGTGTGGGAGTCCGTGTGCAGGAAGACGGTCTCGTGATTGCGCTGCAGGGCGATCCGTTGATCGTCGCCGAGCTGCAGGGTGGCGTGGAAGTGCTCGATGAATGAGTCGGAGGAGCCTCCGCCGATTGTTGCGACCGGCACGGAGATCGCCAGCTCGAGGTTGTTTCCGAAGCCGCGGTGGGCTGTGATCGTGGTTCGATGGATCTCGCCGTCGACGAGGAAGACCGTGGTCCCGTCGTCAACGCGGATGAGCGAGAGCGTTTGCGCGCCGGTGCGGCGTTCGGTATCGCCCTCGAGGTTGTGGCTGATCCAGCGCGACTTGGCGAAGGTGTTGGAATCGGCGGTGTGGACGTCGACGACCCAGGAATCCTCGTCGAGCACATGGGCGCTCTCGGGCTCGAAGAAGAAGAAGCCGTTGTTGAGGAGGTACTGATCGCGCACCGGCAACGGCCCGAGGAGGGCATCCGCGAGGTCGCGCTGCTGCCCCGCGGATGGCAACGCGAGAAGGGTGGTCACCGAAAGCACCGCGATCGCGGTCAGAAGGCGCCTGGGCATCGATAGGATCCTGAAAGGAAACGATGCTGCCGCGGGGGCGGATTTGTCCAGAGGTTTTTTTGCGCAAGGTTGCAGAGTTGCAGGGTTGCAGAGTTGCAAGGTTGCTGCGTTGCCTGGTCTCGCGGTCTCGCGGTTGCGCGGTCTCGGGGTGTCTGTTCGGACTGTCGCTGGTTGGTATCCGCCGCGCGACCACGAGACCGCGCAACCGCGAAACCGAGCAACGCAGCAACTCAGCAACCTTAAACTGATCGGATGCTCAAGCTCAGCCGGGGGTTCGTCGCGTCGCTATTCGGCATCGGAATGACGCTGCTGGCGTGGTTCGGATCGTGGGCCTGGCCGGGGTGGCCGGCAAGTCTCGCGCTGGATGTGCTGGGGAAGTATGCGGACTTTCCGGACTTGCCGCGGCCTGTCAAGGGGACGGTGGTCGTCCTGCTGATCATTATTAATGTTGGCACCTGGGCCGCCCTGGTTCGCGCGGCGATGCTGTTCCTTCCTCGGCGGGCTGAGGCATGATGCGTGGGAATGGATTTCCGTTCCGATAACACGCACGGCTGCTCCCCCGAAATCCTCGAGGCGCTGGCTCGCGCGAACGTGGGCACGATGTCGTCGTATGGTGACGACGAGATCACGGCGCGTGTCCGCGAACGATGCCGTGCGCTGTTTGCGTGTGATCTCGAGGTCTTCCCGGTCCTGACCGGCACGGCGGGGAATGCGCTGTCGATCGCGGCGATGGTGCCGTCGACGGGCTCGATCGTCTGCCACGAGGAGGCGCACATCTGGCTCGAGGAGTTGGGTGCCTCGCAGTTCTTCACAGGCGGCGCGGCGCTGATTCCTCTCCCTGGCGCGAATGGCAAGTTGACCGCCGGCGATGTGGAAGGAGCCGATACGTTCTCCTGCCTCAGTTTCGCGCAGACGACCGAGGCGGGGACGCTCTACGGCGTCGACGAGGTGCGTGCGCTTTGCGATGCCGCCCGCGCGCACGGCGCCCGCGTTCACATGGACGGCTCTCGGTTCGCGAACGCGGTGGCGGCGCTCGGATGTGCGCCGGCGGATCTCACGTGGCGGGCTGGTGTCGACATCCTTTCCTTCGGCGCGACGAAGAACGGGGCGATGGCGGCCGAGGTGATCGTTGTCTTTCGCAAGGAGCTCGCCGAGGCGCTCGTGCCGCATTGGCACAGGAGCGGGCATCGTCTGTCGAAGATGCGCTTTCTCTCGGCGCAGCTCGATGCGTATTTCACCGATGATCTCTGGCTCCGCAATGCCCGCCGCGCGAACGCGGCGGCGGCGCGGCTGGCCGCGGGGCTTCGTCCGTATCTGGAGATCGTCCGGCCGGTGGAATCGAACTTCGTCTTCGTCCGCATCCCTCCTCCGCTCGTCGAGACGCTGCGAGCACGCGGCTTCGATTTCTACGACTGGCAGCTCTTCGGCGCGGATGTCCATCGCCTCGCTACCGCCTGCGCCACGACCGACGCGGAGGTTGATGCATTCATCGAGACGGTGCGTAAATCCGCTCCGGCCGCTCCGACGTAATTCGCTCGGAGGGAGCAATCATGGCGACTGTGATGCTGATGCACTGGCCCGAGGTGACGAAGGAGCAGTACGAAGAGGTGCGCCGCAGCGTGAAATGGGAAGAAAACCCACCGGACGGTGCGAAGTTCCATACGGCCTGGATGGCGAGCGACGGCTTTCACGTGCTCGATCTGTGGGAGTCCCCACAGCACTTCGATACCTTCGTCAAGGATCGCCTCACGCCAGGAGTCGCAGCGGCGGGCGTTCAGGGACAGCCGAAGGTGGAGTTCGCGGAAACGCTGTCGATCTTCGCGCCGAACGTGTAGGGGGGTGTGGGTGCCCTGGCGAGGCTGATCACCGGAGGAGGTCGCGATCTACGAAACATAGATCGTGATCTACGAAACTTAGATCGTGATCTACGAAACTTAGATCGCGATCTACGAAACTTAGATCGCGATCTACGAAACTTAGATCGCGATCTACGAAACTTAGATCGCGATCTACCAAAGATAGATCGCGATCTACCAAACATAGATCGTGATCTACGAAAGATAGATCGTGATCTACCAAACATAGATCGCGATCTACCAAACATAGATCGTGATCTAGCAAACATAGATCGCGATCTACCGGACAGAGATCGTGATCTCGCCCTCAGCGTCTCACATCGACCAGTTCAGACGTGCTTCTTGCTGTTTTGAGGCGGGTAGTCCGAAGCAGGCGGTCGTGTGAAGTGATGACGGAGTTTCCAGTCTCTGGTTATCTTAAACTGATTCTCCAGATCGGATCTCAGTCTTGTCGTTCGCGCTCCGCCGCGCGACGGCTTTGATGTCTTCCGAGTTTTTGTAGAGCAGGACGAGCACCGCGATGACACTGAAAAGGACGCCCATGATGAACCACAGGAGCGGCCGTCTGCCGGTGTTTTGAGCCCAGAGTGCGCAGAACGCGCCGAAGAGCATTGCCAGGCCGCAGCCTCCAGCAGTGTCGGTTCGTGCGTTTGCCGAGTCGAAGTGGCTATCAAAAGTCGATTCGCGAGTTTCGGTAAGTGGGGGGACCTGTAGAGAGCAATAGAGTGTAGAAGCAGACAGGAACAGAAGGACGGCAATCGAAATCTGGCCTGGAAGTTTGCGCCACATTGGTGATTCCTTCGTTGCTCAGTGCGTCTTTCCACATGGAAGGATATCATTGGACTCGGTTCTCACGCAGTTGCCTGTCGGGGCTCGTGAGTGCGCGGCCTGGGAGCGCGGGCGTCTCGCCCGCGTTTGATGCTCGGCATCCTGGCTGTTCAAAAGCGCGGACGAGACGCCCGCGCTCCCAGGGACTACACACTCCTGTAGGTGCGGGTTAACAAGAGGGTTAGCGCTGGTCATCAGATCGACGCAGATGAATCTCGAACGTCGCACCGCCCATCGCATTGTTCGACGGCGTGATGGCCCCCCCATATCCGTCAACGATCGCTTTCACGATCGCCAGGCCGAGGCCGGTGTGGGAGGCGCGGGGGCGCGTGGCGTCGGGGCGGTGGGTGAAGAAGCGGTCGAACACGCGGGGCATGTCGGGCTCCGGGATTCCGCGGCCCTGATCGGCGATCGTGGTGACGACCATGGAGGCGTCGCGTGAAAGCGCGATCGTCACTACGCCGCCTGGCGGGGAGAAGCTGATTGCGTTTTCGAGGACGTTGACGAAGACCTGGATGAGGCGATCCTCGGAGGCGTTCACTTCGAAGGGCTCCTGCGGTGCGTTGAGGACGATGGAGACGTTCGCCCGCTCGCGGAGGCGGAAGCCGTCGACGATCCGTTCCAGCAGGGTGCGGATGTCGACGCGGGTTCGTTGCTCGGTAGTGAGTTGGGCGTCGATGAGGGTGATCTCGCGGACGCCGGAGAGGAGCGATTCCATCCGGGCGATCTCCAGCTCGACCATCCGCAGGAAACGGTTGCGCTGCTCGGGCTCGTCGACTTCGGCGAGCATCTCGGTGGCGGTGCGGATCGAGGCCAGGGGGTTCTTGAATTCGTGCGAGACGTCGGCGGCGAACGATTCAATGAAGCGGACGTGCTCGTCGAGCCGGCGCGTGAGGCGCTCGAGGGCGCGGGAGAGATCGCCAATCTCGTCCTGTTTTCGCGAACCCCGAAAGCGTCCGCGCAACCTGCCGCGTCGGTCGAGGATGGACGCGGCTTCCAGCCGCAGTTGGCGCAGGGGACGGACGATCGTCGTCGCCACGAGCAGGCTGATGATGATGGCCACGATCACCGAGATGATGAAGATGCGCAGGATGCCGAGGCGAACGGTGTAGAGATCCTGCAGGATGGGGAAGGTGCTCTGCGATGCCAGCGTGGCGCCGATGACGTTATCGCCGACTCGGATCGGCTCGGCGACGTAGACGGTGACCGAGCGGCGGTCGGGCGAGATGCGCTCGACGGCGCCCGATTCGCCCTGCAACGCACTCCGAATCTCCGTCCCAAACAGGCGTTTCGAGCTCTCGTAATAGTCGCCCTCGGCCAACGGCTGCTCGGTAGTCCGCGAGAGGTGCAATGGGCGGAGCAGGGCCGCGCCGGCGCGATAGAGGATGTTGCGTTTGGCGCGGTTGGCGCGTTGCGGCGGCGGCGGCCCGCTGAAGGCATGAGAGTCGGCGATGATGGTGCCGACCGGCGAGATCACCCGCAGCCGGATCGGATCGGGCGTATTGCCGCGAAGCCGGTGACGAGCGAGCAGGATCTCTTGCGCGCTTCGCCCGGGCACTTGCGCCGAGGCGACGGCGGCGGCGAGCAGGCGCGCTTCTTCCTGCAGGGCGCGGCGCTGCGATCCGAGGAGCCGCTGCTCGTACGAGCCGAGATAGAGGATGCCGGCGACGGGCAGGAAGACCAGCAGGAGGTTGAACGCCATCAGGCGGAAGGCGATGCGGGAGAGGAAGCGGCGGAGGCGTTTGGTAAAGCGAGGGCTCACGCCAGCCATCGGTAACCCACTCCGTACACCGTCTCGATCGCGGCGAATGATGGATCGGCGTCCTCGAATTTACGGCGAAGCCGTTTGATGTGCGTGTCGATGGTGCGGTCGCTCACGTAGGTGTCGTTCGGGTAGCCTTCCTTGGTGAGCTGCTTGCGCGATTTCACGTGGCCGGGATGGCGGACGAGGGCGTGCAGCATCATGAACTCGGTGACGGTGAGGTCGACGCGCGTGTCATTCCACGTGGCCATGTAGCGCTGCAGGTCGAGGGAGAGGGGACCGCAGCGCAGCGGTGCTTCCTGCTGCTGCGCGGCCGGGTTTTCGAGGAAGGAGAGGCGGCGGAAGAGGACCTTCACGCGCGCGGCCAGTTCGCGCATCGAGAACGGCTTGCAGAGATAGTCGTCCGCGCCGAGCTCCAGGCCGAGGACGCGGTCGAGCTCCTCATCGCGCGAGGTGAGGAAAATGATCGGGAGGGTGTCGCTACGCGCCCGCAGGCGGCGGCAGAGCTCGAGGCCATCCATGCGCGGCATGGTGATGTCGAGGATGGCCAGCGACGGCAGCCGGTCTTTGACGACGTCCCACGCCGCGGCGCCGTCCGGGAAGGTGATGACGTCGTAGCCGTCGCGGCGCAGAGCGAAGGCGACGGTCTCGCGGATCGTCTCTTCGTCGTCGACGAGTGCGATGGTTTGTTTCATTTGATCGGCATTGTACGGTGCCGCCTCGCCGCGAACGTCCTCGCCACAATCCCGCCACAATCCTGCCGCCGGTTCTCCTTCTTTGGACACTGGCCACGTCACATCGCGGACTTCTATTGATCCCATCAACGATCGAAGGAGACGACGATGGAGACCAACGACACTACCAACACCGAATACAAGCCCCGCGACTACACCCTGGAGCGATGGATGGTCCTGCTGCTCTCACTACTGTTCCTGCTGCCGTTCGTGGCGCAGGGGCAGGAGACGACGACGCTCGAGAAGAACGACCGCGCCGACCTGCTGCTGAAGACGTCGACGCCTGGTGTCTACGTCGTGAGCCCGGCCGTGAAGTCGGAAGTGAGCATGACCGTCTCGGGCCCCATCGTCCGCACCTCGGTCAAGCAGACCTTTCACAACACCACCGGACGCTGCGTGGAAGGGATGTACGTCTACCCGCTGCCGGAGATGAGCGCGGTGGATACGCTGAAGATGACCATCGGATCGCGTGTCATCGTCGGTGAGATCCACGAGCGCGAACAGGCGCGCCAGGAGTTCGAGAAGGCGAAGAGCGAAGGACGCAAGGCGGCCCTGGTCGAGCAGCAGCGGCCGAACGTTTTCACGACGTCGGTCTCCAGCGTGATGCCGGATGAAGAGGTGGTGATCGAGATCGCCTATCAGGAGATGGCGCATTTCGAGAACGGCGAGTATCGCCTTCGCTTCCCGATGGTGGTGGCGCCGCGCTATTCGCCGTTGCGCACGTTTGCAACATCGGTTGCCGCGAAGATGCCGGGCACGCCGTCGAGTGCGAGCAATGCCGGCGGAACGGTTTCGCTGTCGGTCGACCTCCAGCCGGGCTACTCGGTGCGCAACATCCGGAGCGTGCAGAAGGTGCGCTCGGAGACGATCGGCAACCGGCATTACCGCATCACGGCCGATGCGTCGACGCTGGACGCCGATCACGATTTCGAGCTGACGTGGCAGCCGGACCTCGGCACGGACCCCGAGGCCACGGTGCTGACTGAGAAACTCGGCGACGATACCTACGCCCTGGTGATGGTCACCCCTCCGGCGCGCTCGCCGGTTCGCCTGCCGCGCGAGACGATCTTCATCATCGACAGCTCCGGCTCGATGGAGGGGGCGTCGATGAATCAGGCCAAGGCGGCGCTGCTGCTGGCGCTCGACGACCTCAAGGCCGGCGACAAATTCAACGTGATCGATTTCGATTCCGAGGCTCGGCCGTTGTTTGCAGACAGCCGGTCTGCGGATGCAGCGGCGGTCGCGGAGGCAAAGAGCTTCGTGGAGAAAATCAGCGCCGACGGCGGCACGGAGATGTTGAAAGCGCTGAACCTGGCGCTTCCGGAGCATGCCACCACGCCTTCCGGCACCGTGCGGCAGGTGATCTTCATGACCGACGGCCAGGTCGACAATGAGCAGGAGCTCTTCTCGTTCATCCACACCCGCCTAGGCGAGAGCCGTCTCTTCACGGTCGGCATCGGGGCCGCGCCAAACTCGCACTTCATGCGCAATGCGGCGCGCTTCGGCCGCGGTACGTTTACCTACATCGGCGACGTGCAGCAGGTGCAGGAGCGGATGTCGGAGCTCTTCGCGAAGCTCGATGCGCCGGTGATGACGTCGATCGATGTGCGCAGCAGCGATGCCGCCGCCGAGTCGTGGCCGGAACGCGTGCCAGATCTCTATCGGGGAGAGCCGCTTGTCGTGGCGATGCGTGTCCACGATGCGAACGCCAAGGTCATCCTTCACGGCAGCATCGGCAACGAGCCGTGGACGAAGGAGCTGGCGCTGCCGGCGCCGGGCACGAGCGAGAGCATCGCCAGGTTGTGGGGGCGCGAGAAGATCGAGTCGCTGATGGATCACCTCAGCGATGGCAGCGATCCGAAAGGCGTCGAGGCCGCGGTGATCAGCGTCGCCCTGCAGCATCACCTCGTCTCGCAGTACACCAGCCTCGTGGCCATCGACCAGACGCCGCAGGGACTGAATCCGACGTGCAAGTCCGAGCTGCTGCCGGCCGACAACTCCGCCACCGGGGACCAGGCGGGCACGCTGCCGCAGACGGCGACACCTGCCGCTCTGATGCTGTGGATCGGTGGGGCGATGGCCGCTATGGCGCTTATTGGGATGAAGTGGATGAGGTGAAATCGGGGAGTCGGGAGTCGGGAGTCCGAGAGTCTCCGCCTCCCTCCGTTCATAAGGCAATGTTGAATGTTGAGTGTTGAATGTTCAATGTTGAATGAAGGTACGGAGCGCGTGTCATGACATATCAATCCATTCAACATTCAACATTGAACATTCGACATTCAACATTGTCGTCTCCTGCGAAGGTACCAATGAAAACCACCCTACGCACCCTCAGCCAACCCGTCCTTGCCGCCCTCCTCCTCGCCGGCCTTGCCACCGGCGGGGAGGGGCTGTGGATGTACGCGAAGGCGAAGCTGGCGCAGATCCTTCTGGAGATGTCGTGGCGACGCGCGCTGGCCGGCGAGCGCGTCAAGCCGTGGCCATGGGCCGACACGCGCGCCATCGCCAGGCTGACCATCGAGCGCGGCGGGGCGGCCATCATCGTCCTGGCCGGAGCGAGCGGTCGGACGATGGCCTTCGGTCCCGGCCACCTCGACGGCACGGCCATGCCCGGCGACGCCGGGAACTGCGTGATCACCGCGCACCGCGACACGCACTTCGCGCCGCTGCGCTACGTCGGCCCGGGCGACATCCTGACCCTCCAGCGGCCCGACGGCCGCAGCGTCCGTTATCGCGTGCAGGCAACGCGCGTGGTGAGCAAGAGCGACACATTGGTCCTCCGCCAGGATGCCCGCACGCGGCTTACGCTGATCACCTGCTACCCGTTCGACGCCTTGCGCCCCGGAACGCCGCTGCGGTGGGTGGTCGTTGCGCAGAAGGTGGGGTAGTGATCGCCGGCTCGGAATGTGGAGGAGCGAACTTGAGTTAGTCAGATCAGACCATGAGCGAGAAAGTCAATATCTACGAGGCGAAGACCAAGCTATCCCAACTGGTCGACCGTGCCGAGGCAGGTGAGGAGATCATCATCGCCCGCGGTGGCCGTCCCGCGGCACGACTGATCGCCTTCCGGTCTCCCGCGGTGGTGCGCAAGCCGGGACGTATGCGTGGGCGCGTCCGCATCTCGCCCGACTTCGATGCGCCGCTTCCTGGCCATCTCTTTGACTCAGAGAAGTGATGCGTCTTCTTCTCGATACGCACATTCTTCTATGGTGGGTGATGGCGGATCGAAGATTGTCGAAAGTGATCGCGAAGGTTCTCACCTCCGCTGAGAACGACATCGCCGTGAGTGCTGCCTCGCTCTGGGAGATCACGATTAAGCGGGCGTTAGGCAGGCTCGAAATCGACCTTGACGAGCTCGTCTCGACGATCGCGGCCGACGGGTTCTCGGAGTTACCGATGCGCTTTGTACACGCGCGGAAGCTCGAAGTGCTCCCCAGGCACCACGACGATCCCTTCGATCGCATTCTCATCGCACAGTCGATCGTTGAAGGGCGCCGGCTTGTTACGACGGACCAGGCGATTCTCGATTACGTCGGCCTGGCTGGATTTGATCCGTTTTCCGGCTGACGACCGAGCGAGCGGCCGCGTGGAGGCCGCGCCTAAGCAGTGCGTGTGGTCTCTCGCGGTCTCACATGAACGTTCTGTGACGGCCTCGGTCACACGGGATCAAAGCCGGCGCCGCACAGTTCTGCACGTGAGCCGAGATGGTGACCAAATGAAAACGCCAATCAATTTCGCACACGTCCACTTGATCCTGACGCACTTCCCGCCGGTGTTGAGCCTCGGGGGCGCCGTCGCCGCGACGGCGGGTCTCTTCCTTCGGCGTTACGCCGGCGAGCTCGGCCGACTCGCTCTTCTGCTGCTCATCGTTGCGGGCGTGACGACGCCGATGGCGTACTTCGCCGGAGGCCGGGCCGCCGACGAGATCGGAAGCGTGGCAGGCATCCAGCAGGATGCGATTGCCCCTCACGAGAAGGCCGCGACGACCGCGCTGTACTGCTCGATCGCAGCCGGCGTGGTCGCCATCGCAGCGGTCATCGCCGGCCGGCGGCGCGGCAGCGTACCGCTTCTTCTGCGGATACTCGTCATCATCGCGGCGATTGTCTCCGCCGGCGCAATCGGTCGGGCCGCTGCTCTCGGGGGAGCCATCCATCATCCGGAAATCTCCTTGTGATTGCGGTTTCGCGGTCTCGCGGTTGCTTGGTTGCTGAGTTGCAAGGTTGCTGGGTTGCAAGGCGTCCGATAGGTCTTAACCCAGCAACCTTGCAACTCAGCAACCGCGAGACCGCGCAACCGCGAGACCCCGCATCCGCGTTATCCTCAATCACGATGCCCAATCCTCTCGGACTCGGGCCCGGTACGGTGCTCGATGGCAAGTACGAGATCCTCAATCGCCTCGGCGGGGGAGGGATGGGAGACGTCTTCAAGGCCAAGCACGTGCATCTCGACGTCTTCCGCTGCATCAAGGTGATGAAGGAAGGGATGATGTCGGACGCCGGCTATCGCGCCCGTTTCCTGCGCGAGGCGCGGCTGGCCACGCAGATTCACCATCCCAACATCGCCGTCGTCCACGACTTCTTCATCGGCGACGGCGGCAGCTACATGGTCACCGAGTTCATCGACGGTACGACCGTCCGGCAGTGGAGCGCCGCACATGGACGCTTCCCCCTGGCCCTGGCCGCGGACGTCGCCGTGCAGGTTCTGGCCGGACTCGATCACATCCACCGCCGCGGCCTGCTGCATCGCGACATCTCCGCCGACAACGTGATGCTGTCGTATGACGCCGACGATCGCCTGGTCGTCAAGATCATCGACCTCGGCATCGCCAAGGACGTCAATACGCCGGTGAGCGAGATGGCCACGCAGGCAGGAATGCTGATCGGCAATCCGAAGTACATGTCGCCCGAGCAGCTCGGCAGCATCGAAGACGGCGAGCAGCTCGATGGCCGCGCCGATCTCTACGGCCTCGGCGTGGTGCTCTACGAGATGCTCCTCGGCGTGCCGCCGTTCATCAGCGAAACGCCGCAGGGCTACATCATGAAACACCTCACCCAGCCGCCGCGCCGCTTTCGCGAAGCGTCGGTTGACGACCACTGGCCACCGGGCCTCGAACCAGTCATCTTTCGGGCGCTCGAGAAAGACCGCCGGAACCGTTATGCCGATGCGCGCGAGATGGCCGCGGCGCTGCAGCCGTTCCTCAGCGCGCCTGCCGGAACGCTCACGCGGGATGCCGTCAACGACATCCGCCGCGGACCGGAGGAGACGCTAGCCGGCGTGACTCCTGTCGATACCACCGATGCCAGGGCGCGGATGTTCGAGTTGTCGCTCATCGAGACGGTACGGGCGAAAGAAGGCGAAGGCGATCGCCAGGCCCTGCAACGGCTGGCCGAGGCGCATCCCCGAGGAACGCCGGTCGGCGACGCCGCGCGCGAGGCGCTTGCGCGCGTCGGCCGCGGAGAAGACGAAGAGGCTGTCTTTCAGCAGACGTGGGAGTCAGGCACCTCGGCCGCCTGGCAGCAGTTCATCGCCGCACATCCCAACTCCGTGCACGCCGAGGAGGCGAGGCGCTGCCGCCAGGAAGCGGTCGATTTCGAGCTGGCCCTCGCCAGCGACACCATTACGATGTGGCGCGCATTCGTCAAAGCGTGGCCCGAGGGGCGGCACCGGCTCGATGCGGATATTCGCCTGCGGGCGAAGAAGTGACCGCTTCGCGTTGTCGGTTGGTGCTGCTGCCCCGTTCACACGGCGTAATCAACCGGCCTTCGCGGCGTCTGCATCGGTCGTCGCCAGCATTGCGAGAATATCGTCGTAGCCGTTTTCCTTCGCAAACGCCGCCGCGCGGTCGTCGCCGCTCTCGGCAAGCAGAAGGCAATAGGCGTGTGTCGCGCCATACTCCTTCATGAGCCGTAGCGCATCGTCAAGCACCGGGCGTGCATCCTCCATACGCCCGAGGCCGCGCAGGGCCAGGCCTTTCGTCTTCAGGGACCAGGCGTGGCCATAGGCGTCGTCGATGTCGAGTCCGATATCGAGTGCACGTTCAGCGTGTTGGAGCGCGAGCTTGAAATTCTTGTCCTCCAGCTCGACCGCGGCCTGCGCTCCCTCCACGACTGCAGAGCCGAACTTATCGTCTTTCCATTGCTCTGCTGCTTCTTTGAGTATTTCGCGCGCTTTCCCAGGATGGCCGCGGTGAAGCTCGAGGTCAGCGAGGCCGTGTAAGAGCCACCCGCGCTCGCCGGGACGCACATAGGCGCTGTTGTCGAACAGCTCCTGGCACTTTCGGAAGAACTTCTCTGCTTCGCCGAACCGTCCGATGGCGGCCATGAACATGCCCTGATTGAGGACCGAGTGCGCGGCGTCGGTATCGAGACCGAGCGCCTCGAACGTCTGTGCGCTGGCATCGATCAGGGGAAACGCCTCCTGGAAGTGACCCTGCATTCGCAGGGCGATGCTGAGCTCGCGCTGAGCCCATGCCGTCATGGCCGGCAGTCCGAGGGTCTGGGCAATCTCCAGCGCCTCGCGGAAAAGCGGCTCACCCTTACCACTCGTGCGTTGGCGTAGGACACCGCGCCCGATCAGCAGACGTGCCTGCCCGGGAAGGTCGGGCGGATCGATGCGACGCAACGTGAGCGCCTCGTCATAGAGCCGATCGGCCCTCTTCACGTCCGATCCCGCGCGCAATTTGTAGTACCAGATCATCTCGGCGAGGTGCTCGAGTGCGCTGGCACGAAGGTCGCGCTCGAGATGCGGCCTTCTGAGCAGAGTCTCCAGCATCTCCGGGGGATTCGACGGCTCGCCGCCGGCATACACCTCCAGCAGCGCGTCGTAATACGCAAGCCAGTCGAGAGTCTGATCGTCGTCGTGGCCTACGTACGTGCGGGCGTCGTTCATCAGCTCCCGGCAGAACTGAAGCTGGCGCCGTGCGTAGGCTGCGTCGAGCAAATCGCGTAGCACGCGCCGGCCATTGGCCGGGGAAGCGCGGTATCGGTGATACGCGATTTCTTCCCTGCCGAGACGCTGCCGCGGCTCCGATGCGCGCTCCAGACGCTTCTCGTAATACGTCGCCGCGCGTTCGTGCAGCGCGGCGGCGCGCTCCGGGGTGTTTGTCTCGACGTAAGCATTGATCACGTCGCGGATCTTGTCGTGCAGGGCCAGTCCCTTGCTGCCGCTCTGCACGAACGCCGCGCGCTCGACTTCGCGGTACCCGGCTTCGGCGATTGATGCATCCGTCAGTGCGGCCAGCGCCTCTTTGTTGAACGTGCGGAGCGTGGCGCCCGCCTCGAGCAGCGTTCGTAAGCCTTCGGGGCTGTCTTTCATGATGTGGTCGTTGACCAGATGCTGGACGACGTCGTCTTTCTCCTCATCGAAGTCGAAAGGTCCGCCTCGGGCGGCCCATAAATCCACAGCGGTTGTCACGATCAACGGCAAACCGCCCGAGAAACGGAGAAGCTTTTCGACTTGTGCCGGGTCGGGATCTTCTCCACGGCTCTTGCCGCGGAAGTACTTCTGAACGAGCAGACGGAGATCGGAGTCCTCCAGTGGCTTCAGCTTCTCGACCAGCACTTCGGTCATTCCCGAGGGCCGGATTTGCTCCCACGACGGGCTCAGCATCGAGGCGGGTGTTTCACGGCCCGCGATCACGACCACAACGGATTCGGGGAGCCCGAAGACGAAATTGGCGACCCAATCGTTGATGGCTTTCGCCTGTTCGTACGTATCGATGAGCAGCGCCACCCGACGGCCACGCACGGCGTACATATCGTCCGTGAATGCCTTGGTCAGCGCTTCAAGTGGACGTAGATAAAGATCGTGATCTGTCTTCGTCAATATGGACGAGACCAGATTGGCGGCTGCCTCAGAGCCGAGGAACGGCGCGGCGAGCGCGGTGTAGGGAGTGAGCGTCGCCGCGGCGGATGCCACCTGGCCGCCCAATTTCACGGTCGCCTTCAAAAGATCGTCGACCTTCTCTTTTACGTGCGCCTGAATCCTCCCGAGCTCGCGAAGCTTGGCGCGGAATCGGGGCACGAGGACGCCGGTATCTTCCAGATCCTCGGCGAACCGCCGCAGCAACTCGATCGCGCTGCGTCCTTCGCCCAGTGCCACCGAAACGTGCGGTTGCCTGCGGCAGAAGAGCCGGAACATCCACAGCAGAGATGACTTCCCGACGCCGCTGGTTCCGTGAATCATGACGATTCGGCTGGCGGGAACCGGACCGGTAACCAGAGCGCGCAGCGATTCCAATTCCGCCTCGCTGTTCGTGTAGAACGCCTCGAGCCGGCGCTCGCGCGCGTCGGCGGAACGGTCGCGGCGGTGAAACAGACGGTGCGTGCGGTACTTCAGCCGATCGAACATCGCTCCGTCCAGGAATCGGCTGCGGTGAGATTCGATCGCCGCGTCGGGCAAACAACGTTCTCCTCGCCGAACGGACGACAAGACGCTTCGCCGGTACAGCCGCAAAGGTTGTATTCGACCACGTACGATCTCCAGATTGGTGATGTAATAATGCCATAGATGCTGTCTGGTGCAGCGCGGCGTTCAAGCCCTTCGTCTGCACTGCTAAACTTCCCCGATGCGCGTCGTCCTGCAGGGAAGCCTTCAACATTTCGCGGCAAAGGAGCTGCTCACCTTCCTTGGCAGTTCCCACAACGGCACGTTCGATGCGGAATCGGGCGGCCAGCGGCTGCGCCTGGCGATACGCGACGGCCGGATCGTCGCGGCCGAGGGAGACGGCGATGCAGCCGGCGTCGTCGCGAAACTCATCGGATGGAGCGACGGCACCTTCACCTTCCTCGATGATGTCGTATTGCCCGAGGACGCCTCACCGCTGGAGATTGCGGCGGTCATCGCCGAGGCCGAGGAGCGCAATGACGAGGCGCGCCGTATCAGCGATCTTTATCCCGACGACAGCGTCAAATTCCGCGTCGTCAACCGTCCGCCGGGCGAGATCAACATCACCGCTGAAGAGTTCCAGATCCTCTTTCAGATCGGCAGCGGCAAATCGCTCGCGCAACTGCGTGCCGACAGCGGCCGCACCGCCGCCGATCTCTATCCGATCATCAAACGCCTGCAGATGACCGGGCTGATCGAGCCGATGATCGATGCGGATGCCACGGCGCGCGAGCCGAAGCGGACGCTCGTGCCATCCCCACCCGAGCTCGCGCCGCTACCTCCCGAGCCGGAGCCGGCACCTGCACCACCCCCGCCGCCCACCGCGGAGCCCGAACTGGTGGCCACGCTGACGGCTGACGACGGCACGATGCATCCGTTGCTCGAAGAAACGTCGACGGTCGGCCGCACGCCGGCGAACACGATCGCGCTGCGCGACGTGAGCGTCTCCGCGAAGCACGCCCAAGTCATCCGCACCGCCGAGGGCTTCGTGATCGAGGACGTCGGCAGCCGCAACGGGACCTTCGTCAACAGCGAGAAGCTCACCGAAAAACGCCTCCTCGCCGACGGCGATCTCGTCCGCCTCGGCAAGATCATCCTGACCTTCAACATCGCCACCGACGTGCAGCGCAAGCAGTCGACGGAGAGGGAGATGATGAAGTAGCGGCTCGCCGCGTTGTCTGCGCCTGGCGGCGCGTTGTCTGCCGGCTTCGCCCGGCGTTGTCTGCGCCTCCGCGCGTGGTCGTCACGCAAGACTTAAGGTTATTGACCACGCGCGGCGCGCAGACAACCAACAACGCGCGAAGCGCAGCTACCTCTTCGGCGTCGCCACGACAAGATCGCTGAGCTTACCGAGTCCCGAGTGGGCCAGGTAGACCGTTCCATCGCTCGTGACCGCCGGGTTCCGGGCGCCGAGGTGCGTCGGCACCTTGGCTACAACGGCCAGCTTGCCGCTTGCGTCGACACGGGCCACGGTGAGCACGCCGGCTCTGGCCGCTCCGACGTACAGCAGGTGCGTGGCATCGCTGTAGTCGATGTCGTCGACGCCGTCGCCGGTATCGACCGACGAGAGCACCGCGCCATCATGCGCCACATCCATTACCTCGGCGCGTGCACTGCAGGCGATGAAGAGGTGACCCGCTTTCTCATCGACCCGCAATCCGTGCGGGCCGTCTGCCCCGCAGGCCGGCTTCCACGTGGCCACCGTCTTGTGCGACTTCAGTTCGATGGCCAGCGTCAGATCTTTGTCTTCCATGTTGGTGTAGAAGCGGCCGCGCTTCCCATCGACGGCGAAGCCCTCGGGATTGCCGTCGAAGGTGAGCTTGGCCTTTTCGGCCAGCGTGGCCGCATCGAGGATGCGGATCGATTTGTCGCGCGGCGTCGTCACCCACACTTCCTTCGTCGACGCGACGTACGCCAGCCCGTCGGGCATCGAGTCGACCTTGTGACAGGTCCCCCGGACGAGCGTCTTCGGGTTCACGGCGCAGACCGTGGAATCGCCGCGGTTGCCGATGTAGATCGTCCCGCTGCCGATCGTGACGGAGCTCGGACCGACGACGCGCTTCCGGTCGCCGCTCCCCATCTCCGCCGTCGGAAAGCCGGTGATCTGCTGCACCTTGCCGGTGGCGGGATCGACGACGTCGACCGCCCCCGTGTTCCCCGCCGGGACCCACACGGAGTGCGTGCCGGGATCGAAGCTGATGTAGTCCATCCCGATTCCGTCCGCGCTGGCGCCCGGGAGGGCTTGCATGGCAACTGTGTAGGCGAGGTCGGCGGCACTCGCGGCCAGGCCGATTGTGCAGACGAGGATCAGGAGAGCGCGATTGACGTTATGCATGATCGCCCCTTGTATCGTCATGAAGATGACGTTGCGATGAACAGCCCTCGCCGTTATCGCTTCCTGGTCTCTTTGGCGATCGTGATCTTGTATCCGTCCGGATCGTCGACCGCCAGCTCGCGCGTGTTCCACTGCGTATCCCTCGGCCCCTCCAGCGTTCCGCCGTTCGCCTTGATCCGCGCCGCGAGCGTATCGATGTCCTGATAGGTCATGCAGTACAGCCGCACACCGACGCCCTTGACCCGATCGCGCCCCTTCTTCCAGTCGTCCTGCCCGATCATGAACGACACATCCCCGGCGGCCATCTCGGCGCCCAGCAGCTTCCCGCCGTCCTCCCACCGCTCGGTTACCGTGAATCCGAGTACGTCGCGATACCAGGCCATGCTCTTCTCAATGTCGTTGACGGTGAAGCTGGGGCTGGCGGAGGTGAGGCGGAGCTTGTTGTCCGCCTTCGCCTTCTTCGCGGCCGGATGTTTCGTCGCCGCCTTTGTTGGTGACTTTGCCTTGGTCGTCTTCTTCGTGGCCATGTCGGGCCCTCCTTCGTTTGCAATGGGTGAACTATCCTCCGCGCATCCCTTCGGGTCAACCGTGACCGCGAGAGTCAGACCCAGATCCGTCTTCATCCTGCGCATGGGCGCCAAGATAGGGTTGCCTGCGATAACTGCATCGGGGAAATTGCCACTCGGGTCCGTCTAATCAATACAACCGAAGTGATCAAGACCCGGCGGCCAGTGTCATCGCGGAGGATCCCTCAATGTTCAACCACCGGTTACTGACGTTTCTCGTAATCTTCTTTGCGGCGATCGCCAATGCGGACAACTCTCTCGTCCTGAGCCCAGCTGGTCCACATTTGAATGTTGGAGAGCAGCAGGTACTGACCGTTGCGCCTACGACAGATCCGGCGACACTCACCTTCACATTCGACGCCAGTATCGTCAGCTTCAACACGGCGAACCTTACGATCACGGCTGTCAAGCCTGGCGAAACGGAGTTCAGTGCTAAGGCCCTGGATGGTACTACGTCGAATTCGATCAAGATCAAAGTTGATCCAATCAATGTCACCGCAGCCGCGTTCAATCAGCCAATGGTGGAAGGTGAGACGCGGCCACTCCAAGTGATCGTCACCTCTTCATCTGGTGCTCCACTCACGTACAACATGGTCGTTACCTCGGCGAATCCTGGGATCGCAGAGGTCACTAACAACGCTGTCAAGGCGACGAGTACCTCCCGGGCGACCACGGCCACGACGCTAGTCGTCAAGTCGAACGACGTGGTACTCGGAAGTATCCCTGTTCAGGTGCGTGAGGCAATTGAAAAGATTACCGCGCCTGCTACTATCGAACTCGAAGAGGGGAAGACGCGCGACCTCGGCATTAAGCTCACCGGCAAACACGGGAGCGAGTTCTCTCCGTCCGATCGCCCGATCACCGTCACCGCAGACAGCAACTTGGTGAATACGACCTCCAATCTCGGGGTCATCCAGGCGGCAGAGCTTCCCGACGGAACAGTTTCAACTACGGTCCATATCAGCATTTCGTCGAAAGAAGGATTGGGAAACAACAATCCTGTCACAGCCCAGACCACAGTGATCCTTCGGGTCCGCCCAGGTCGGATATCGTTCAGCCCCTCGCCGGTGTCGTTGCCACGGGCGGGAACCGCGCGGGTCACGGCACGACTACTCGATCGTACGGGCGGCGACAGCCTGACGATCAAAGGCCTTACATGGGCGCTCAAGAATCCGGCGAACGATCAATACGTGAAGCTCTCGCCGGTAGTGGAGGACAATTCATTACTGATTTTCTGGAACGACGTGGACGCCGTACGCGAAGAGAGCCGCCCGCGTCTCATCGAGATCACCGCAACAGCTGTTTCGACACTCGGTACAACGATCAACGACTCCGTAATCGTCCAACTTACAGGCCAGGTAACCGAGTTCGCGCCACTACAAGTCAAGCTCAATTTTATGGACGATCTTACCGCGGCCGATCTATACGGGCAAAGGACGGCCGAGGAATACTTTGTCACTCGAATTCGACTCAACAACAATCTCAATACGAAGAAGGATGGCAACCTTGGGGCTGCATCGATTCTAGCTTTTAGCGATTCGATCGAAGTCGCGGTCGTCTACGAAAAGCGAAAGCTCAGAGAGGGCGGCCGGCCGGATCGCCACGCCCAATGGGAACCGGTCAGCGCGAAGGATCTCGATGATTTCTACTTCGCGCCAACCCAGAACCCTCCGGACCCGAGGAGTAGTGAGCCGACTTGCCGTGGATTCCTAACCTATCGCCCCTACATGTTCGAGATGATGGTCAACACGGTCGACCGTCGCGAAGACCGTGGCCCACGAGGGCGGGTCCTAAAGGCGCTGGGCGGCATAGGCACGCTGGGATCTTTCGTGACGTCGGTTGCGGTTCCTGGCGCGCAAAGCGACTGGCCGCTAGGACTCGATAAGTTCTCCAACCTGTTCATCCCTGGCATCGAGAAACTCTGGCCGAGCTTGAAAGAAACGAACCGGCAGAATCTCGTCTCTCAGACCATGAAAACCATTGAGGAGATTCCGTTCGGCTCCGACCTGTCGCGCGTCCTATTCTTCCCAAAGCACCCATTCACAGGACTAGTGCGTAATTACGAGACCCGGATCATCCAGATTTGCCCGTACCACTTCAAAATCGAGGTCGCGGTAATCACAAAAGAAGATAGGCAGGCTGTTCAAGCAGTTCCGTGAGAAATCGGCACGCTCAATTGGGCCTGCTCTTCGTGTTTTTATTCATATTGGTGCCGTCCATCTTGTTGCAAGAGGGGATGCAGAACGGAATTCGGACACGCCGAGCTGTAAACCCTGGGCCACACCTTCGCTTTCGGTGGGCCTGAGGTGGATCTGAGGCGTCGCGGTTCGAAATTCAGTCGGGTCGAGAGGCATTCGAGTATGTCTACCTTCGGATGAGGCAGATCAAATCCACCATGATTCGGATACAAGGCCTGGGATCCGTCGAAAGTGTTTCAGATTCCGGGTCACTACGGTGAGTCGGTGCTCGAGGGCGGTTGCACCGATCCAGACATCTTCCATCCCGATCGGCTCGCCGTGGGCCTCAAGTGTTGCGAGCAGATCGCCGGCACGAACAGCTTCCGCCTCTCCGAGCGGAAGAATGTCGACGCGGCTCAGAATCTCGCGGGCAATTCGTTTCCATAGAAGCGCGCCGTGAGCAACGCGTGCTGCTCCATGGCGAAGTTCTGCGACGCACACTACAGAGGTCACCGCATCGCGCGGCGCAATCTCGTCTAACCTTTGCAGAAGCCCGCGGTTCGGATCCTTCCGGATCACCTCGGACAGGACGTTGGTATCGAGCAGGTATTTCACCGCTTACGGCTCGCGCGTTGTTTGGTCGACGTCACGCGCGGGCGATGTTTGGCGCGCGCGGTGACGATCTCGTCCACCGCCGCCAGAAAGGGATCATCGTCGGACAGCCAGCCCCGAACGCTCCCTAGACCCGGCTGGACAGGTTCAGCGTCGTGAGGAATGAGTCTCGCCATCGGGCGGCCTCGCCTCATGATCAGGATCGTCTCCTTGCCGAATGCGACTCGTCCTAGCAGCGTCGAAAGCTGCTTTTTCGCTTCGGCGACGTTGACCGTTTCTTCGCGTGCCATGTTTGCCGTCATTATTGGTCAAGATGGTCATGAGGGTCAACCAAGCATAGTCACCCCACCTTCCCCCCGCCTGTCCTCACCACCTCGGCGTAGAACTTTGCGCTTTCCTTCAGCGTCCGTTTCAGCGTTGCGAAGTCGACGTGGACGATGCCGAAGCGTTTGGTGTAGCCGAGGGACCATTCCAGGTTGTCGAGGAGGGACCAGACGAAGTAGCCGCGGACGTCGGCGCCTTGTTCGATGGCGCGGTGGACGGCCAGGATGTGCTCGCGAAGGTAGTGGATGCGGAGCGGGTCATTGACCGTGTTGTCGATGGCAACCGGGGGGTCGTAGAAGGCGGCGCCGTTTTCGGTGACGTAGATCGGCGTCGGGCCGTAGCGGTCGCGGAACCAGAGCAGGACGTCGGTCAGGGCGGGGGCGTGGACCTCCCATCCCGTCTCCGTGTAGATCGAGCCGGGCTGGCGGACGCGGGCGGCGCGCTCGATGATCTGCGCGGGATCGTTCTTCGTCACGGCGCGCAGGTAGTAGTTGATGCCGACGAAATCGAGCGGCTGTTTGATGAGATCGAAATCGGCGGCGGGGAACTCCGGCCACGCTTCGCCATACAGATCGGCCATCTCCTCGGGGTACCGGCCGCGGAAGAGCGGATCGAGATACTGGCGGTTCATATACGCGTCGGCGCGGCGGGTGGCGGCGAGGTCCTCCTCGCTTTGTGAGTCGGGGTACTTCGGCTCGATGTTCACCACGATGCCGATGGCGTGCTTGCCCATCGTGCGGTAGACCTCGACGGCTCTGCCGTGAGCGCGCAGGAGGTTGTGCGAGGCGATCGGCGTCTCGAAGAGATTGCGGTGGCCGGGGGCGAGCGCGCCGTGAAGGTAGCCGCCATCCGTCACCACCCACGGCTCATTGAGCGTGGCCCACCATTCGACGGTGTCGTCGAGCGCTTTATAGACGACCGACGCGTAGTCGGCGAACCACTCCGCGACGTCGCGGTTGAGCCAGCCGCCGCGGTCGTCGAGGGCGGCGGGGAGGTCCCAGTGGTAGAGCGTGGCCATCGGAAGGATGCCGGCTTCGCGCAGGGCGTCGACCAGTCTGCGATAGAAGTCGAGCCCTTTCTGATTCACGCGTCCGGTCCCCTCGGGGAGGATGCGGCTCCAGGAAATGCTGAAGCGATACGCCTGCAGGCCGAGGTCGCGCATGATGCCGACGTCGTCCTTATAAAGATGGTAGTGATCGCAGGCGACGTCTCCGGTGTCGCCGTTGGTCATGCGTCCGGGGGTGTGGCTGAAGCGATGCCAGATGCTCGGACCGGCGCCATCGGCGAGCGGCGATCCCTCGATCTGGTAGGCCGCGGTTGCGGAGCCCCAGACGAAGCCGTCGGGGAAGCGGACGTCGGTCATCGTTTCATCTCCTCATTGACAGGCAATCGAATTGTGAGTAGCGTACCGCAAAATGTAACCGTTTACATGGAAGATGATCAGTGATTGGTAAATCAGTGGATCAGGAGCAAGACGCACTCGTCGGAGCAGAAATCACGAATCCACTAAATCGACTAATCCACTAATCACTAATTATGCCGACTCGACCACTCGCTCGAAAGGCCCGACGCCGCAACACCGCGGCGGTAGCGACGATTCATGACGTCGCCGCACGGGCGGGCGTCTCGGTGGCGACGGTCTCGCGCGTGCTCAACGGCAAGGAGCTGGTGCGCGAGGAAACCTCGCGGCAGGTTCGCGCGGCGGCCAAGTCGCTGCGCTACGTTCCCAACGTCGCGGCGCGCTCGCTCAGCATCCGGCGCAGCCAGACCATTGGCATCGTTCTGCCGGACGTGCATGGCGAGTTCTTCTCGGAGGTCATCCGCGGGATCGATCTCGCCGCGCGCGCGGAGGGGTACCACATCCTCGTCTCCGGCTCGCACAGCGATCCCGGCCAGATGCTCGAGGTGGTCGAGACCATGCGCGGGCGCGTCGACGGGCTGGTGGTCATGGCGCCGGACGTCACGCTCGCGCCGCTCGAAGAGCTGCCGAAGATGCCGGTCGTGCTCCTGAATTCATCGGGGGTTAACGGTGATGCCATCACCATCGACAATTACGGGGGAGCGCGGGCGATGATGCTGTATCTGCACGAGCTCGGGCACACGCGTATCGCCTTCATCTGCGGGCCGCAGCACAACGCCGACGCGCGCGAACGGCTGCGCGGCTACCGTCATGCCATGCGCGGAATGGCAGCGAAGTCGCTGCGCGCGCTCGAATGGAGCGGCGACTTCACCGAGGAATCGGGGTTCGCCGCCGGCAGCAGGATCGCCGCGCTGGCATCGCCGCCGACCGCGGTATTTTCCGCCAACGACTCGATGGCCGTGGGGGTGCTGGCGTCGCTGGCCGCGGCCGGGATCAAGGTCCCCGAGGCCATGAGCGTGGTCGGGTTCGACGACATCCCCATCGCGCGTTACGTCGCGCCGCCGCTGACGACGATGCGCGTCGACATCGCGGAGCTCGGGCGGCGGGCCTTCGCGTTGCTGCTCGATGCCATCAGCGATCCGGCGGCGCACGCCTGCCGGCATGAGCGGGTGGGGACGGCCCTCATCGTGCGAGGTTCCTGCATGGCCCCCAGGAACGCCACCCCAGGGAAAGAAACCAAAGTGAGCACGCAACCGCATCGGGCGGCGCGTGGCCGGAATAGCAGCCCTAACAAAGGAGAGGTTTCATGAGAAGAACATTCGTTTTTGTCGCAATGACATTGTTGATCGTGTCGATCGCAATGCCGGCTGCCGCCCAATTGACGACGGCCACGATCCACGGGAAGGTGGCCAATCCGAACGGCACGGCATTGCCCGCCGCGGAGATCGACGCCGTCAACTCGGCCAGCGGCTTCGTGAAGACGGTGATGTCGGGGCCGGACGGGTCGTACACGATGGCCGGCCTCCAGCCCGGCGTATACAACCTCGTGGTGGCCGCTCCCGGTTTCCAGCCGCGCAACGAGACGGTGCAGGTCCTGCTCGGACAGAATGTCGAGCTGAACTTCACGATGTCCGCGGATGCGTCGATGAACCAGACCATCACCGTCGTCGGCAATCAGCTCGTGGAGACGCGGACCTCCGAGGCCGCCACGAACGTTACGCCGCAGCAGATGGAGAGCCTGCCGCAGGGCGACCGCAACTTCCTCAACTTCGCCCAGCTCGCTCCCGGAATTCGTCTGTCGACCGATCCGCAGAGAAAGACGATCGCCGGCGATGCGCAGCCGGCCGAGCAGACCAACGTCTTCATCGACGGCGTCAGCTTCAAGAACGACGTGCTGCAGGGCGGCCTGGTCGGACAGGACTCCAGCCGCGGTAATCCCTTCCCGCAGAACGCCGTGCAGGAGTTCCGCATCATCACCCAGAACTTCAGCGCCCAGTATGACCACGCCTCCAGCGCCATCATCACCGCGGTGACGAAGTCGGGTGGAAACCAGTTCGAGGGGAACGCCTTCCTCTACTACCAGCCGAAGATGTGGGTGGCACCGACGGCGAAAGGGTTTCAGTTCTCGACCCTTTCGACGAATGCGTCGTATCACCGTTCCCAGCCGGGCATCAGCTTCGGCGGGCCGATCATCAAAGACAAGCTCAACTTCTTCTTCTCGTACGAGGGAGTCGACGAGCACGCCACGACCATCGTCAACAATCTCAACACTCCCCTGGATCCCCAGGTGGGTGGCTCGTTCGCCAGTCCGTTCAAGTCGAACCTCGCCTTCGGAAAGGCGAGCTGGCAGCCGGACAAGAATCAGCTCATCGACATCTCCGGCAACTACCGCCGCGAGCATGAGACGCGCGACTTCGGCGGCACGACCTCCTTCCAGTCGGGCACCGATCTGAGGAACTGGGTCTACGGCACGACGTTGCGCGACCAATGGAACAATGCCAGCGCCCTCAATCAGGCCACGCTCAGTTGGCAGGACTATGGCTGGAATCCGAAGCCGCTCAATCCGAACCTGGTCGGCCTCAATTACTTTGGGCTGGGCCGCGTCGGCGGCAACAGCACGACGCAGGATTTCGATCAGCGCCGCATCGAGCTGCGCGACGATTTCAACTTCGCGCCGATGCAGTTCCACGGAGAGCACGCCTTCCAGATCGGCGGCAACTTCGACAAGATGCATTACAGCGTCAACAAGAGCCTGAACGGCAACCCGGAATTCGACTTCAATAACGATCCTGCAAACGGCCTGACGTTCGCGCAGCCTTTCCAGGCCGTGTTCGGTTTCGGCAACCCCATCCTCAAGACGAACAACAATGAATACGGCATTTACGGCCAGGACAGTTGGACCGTGAACAAGAACCTCTCGGTCACGCTCGGCCTGCGTTGGGATTACGAGTCGCACATGCTCGACGATAACTACGTTACGCCGGCGAACATCGTGGCCGGGCTGACGGGGAAGATCGACCCGAGTTATTTCTCCAATGGCAACCAGCGCAAGCCGTCCAAGGACGAGTTCCAGCCGCGTCTCGGCTTCTCTTATGACGTGACCGGCGAGAACAAGACCATCGTATTCGGCGGCTTCGGCAAGTACTACGACCGGATCTTCCTCAATGCCACGCTCGACGAGCGTTATCGGCTGCAGTTCCCGGTGTTCAACATCCAGTTCTCGCCGACCGGCGCGCCGCGCAACGGCGGGCCGACCATCAAATGGGATCCGGCATTCTTTACTCTGGCCGGTCTCAATAATCTTATCGCCTCGGGCAAAGCGCAGCCCGAGGTCTATCTTCTCAACAACAACACCAAGGCGCCGTACTCGAACATGTTCAACCTCGGCGTCCGTCAGTCGCTCGGCTCGTGGCTCGGCTCGCTCAGCTACGACGGCGTGCGCGGCTACCATGGCTTCACCTGGTTGTCGGCAGCGCCGAACGGCCTTTGCTGCGCCCAGCTCATACCCGGCCTCGGCAACGTCATCAAGTCCGATCCGGAAGGGAAGCGCTACTGGTACAACGCCATTCAGGCCAAGCTCGACAGGCCGTACACCACGCAGTCGCATTGGGGCGCCACCTTCGCCTGGACTCACGGGCGGGCGGAGCAGACCGGCAACGATCTCTTCAGCCTCGATTTCCCGACCGCGGCCGCATACGGCAAGCACGACGTGCCGGGCTCGGAGCGCGACCGCATTACCGCTACCGGCATCTTCGGGCTGCCGTGGGAAATCCGCCTCAGCACGATCGCCTCTTTCGGATCGGGCCAGTTCACGAACGTCCTCGACTTCACGCAGGGCTTCAGCCTCGAAAACCGCGAGGCGACGCATCCGTTCTCGAAATCGATCACGCCGCCCAAGAGCGGCGGGTTCGCCGACCGGAACGTCGATCTCAAGGCGGAGAAGGATTTCGCCACGTTCGGCCGCACCTCGGTCGGAATCATCGGCGGGGTGTACAACGCCTTCAACTGGACGAGCTACGGCTGCCTCAACAACTTCATCGGACCGCCGCCGAACGCCGACCAGCTTGCCGGTCTTGGCAAGCCGAACTGCGTCATCCGTCTCGGACGCAGGGAGGAAGTGGGTCTCAAAGTCAACTTCTAATGAGTACAAACGGAGCGCCGGCGGTGAATCGCCGGCGCTCCGAGTAGTTGATTAGTGGATCAGTGGATTAGTGGATTAGTGGATTAGTAGGTTAGTGGATTAGTAGATCAGTGGTTGTGAATCACTGGCACGCTGTTTCGTCGAGAGCCCTTCTCCCCCGCGGTTTCTTGCGGGGGAGAAGGTGCCGAAGGCGGATGAGGGGGCGCTTCACGCGGACGCAACGCGAGCTTCAATCGGTCGCGTACCAGCGTCGGTAGAACGCGCATTTCGGGTATACGCCCCCCTCATCCGCCTATCGGCACCTTCTCCCCCCGCAAGAAACCGCGGGGGGAGAAGGACTCTCGACGAAACGGTATGGCAGGAAGTTCAAAAGCAAGGTCAAGCACACTAAACCACTAAACCACTAAACCACTAATCCACTAATCCACTAATCGACTAATCCACTCTCAGGCGATGCGAAACCTTACGGCACTCCTTGCCAGTCTCCTCCTCGCCTCCTGCGCGAACGCGCCCGTGCGGCATCGCGCCGTCGTTCCTACACCAGCCGACACGGCAATGCTCGATGACGTCGAGCGCCGCAGCTTTCACTTCTTCTGGGACCTTGCCGATCCAAACACGATGCTGGTTCCCGACCGCTGGCCGACGCCATCGTTCTCCAGCATCGCCGCGGTCGGATTCGGGCTCACCGCCTACGGTATCGGCGCGGAGCGCGGGTATGTGACGCGCGAGGCGGCGGCAGAGCGCACGCGGGCCACGCTGCAATCGCTGCTGGCGATGAAACAGGGCCCCGAGGCGCACGGCGTCTCCGGCTATCACGGGTTCTACTATCACTTCTTAGACATGAAGCTCGGCGAGCGTTTTGAGCCCGGTGATGGAGGCCACATTGAGCTCTCGACGATCGATACGACGCTGCTCGTCGCCGGCGCGCTCTTCGCGCAGTCATACTTCGACCGCGATAATCCCGCCGAGGCCGATATCCGGCGCGATGCGGAAACGCTGTATGAGCGCGTCGAGTGGACGTGGGAAGAAGTGCGGCCGCACGCGGTCAGCATGGGATGGACGCCCGAGAACGGTTTTCACACCTACGACTGGCGCGGCTACAACGAGGCCATGATCCTGGTCATCCTGGCCCTCGGCTCGCCGACCCATCCTGTCGAGGCGTCGGCCTGGGCCACCTATCACTCCACGGACACCGTTGGCACGCTATACGGCCAGCAGTTCGTCCAGTTCGCGCCGCTTTTCGGACATCAGTACTCCGAGGTCTGGATCGACTTTCGAGGGATCACCGAGCCGGTCATCGGCGCACAGGGGATCGACTGGTTCGAGAACTCGCGGCGGGCCACGCTGGCGCAGCATGCCTACGCGGTGGAGAACCCGGCCGGATGGCGCGACTATGGCGACCGCGTCTGGGGCCTTTCCGCGTGCGACGGTCCGATGGACGCGACGGTGACGATCGACGGCCGTCCGCGCGCCTTCCACTCCTACACGGCCCGCGGCGTGGCGCTGAACGACATCCGCGACGACGGCACCATCGCCCCGACCGCCGCGGCATCATCGATCGTCTTCACCCCCGAGCTTTCCATCCCCGCCATCCGCGAGATGTCGACGCGCTACGGATCGAACCTCTACGCCCAGTACGGATTCCTCGACGCCTTCAACCCGACGCTGCGGACGTCCGAGCAGCTCAAGCACGGCCGCGTCGATCCCGCGCAAGGCTGGTTCGACGTCGACTACCTCGGCATCGACGAAGGGCCGATCGTGGCGATGATCGAGAACTACCGCAGCGAGTTGGTATGGAAGACGATGCGTAAGAACCCCCATGTAATCGCTGGTCTCAAACGCGCTGGTTTCAGCGGCGGATGGCTGAAATGAAGGCAGAAGGCGGAAGGCAGAAGGCAGAAGGGGTTTCGACCCCCCTTCTGCTTTCTGCCTTCTGCCTTCTGATTTTGCAGTGCTCGGCACATCCCAACGACAACAGAGAACACCTCGAATTCTGGGCCCTCGGTTCCGAGGGCGAGCTCGTGGCCAAGCTCATCCCCGAGTTCGAACGGCGCAATCCGTCGATTCATGTCGTCATCCAGCAGATCCCGTGGAACGCCGCGCACGAGAAGCTGCTCACCGCCTACGTTGGCGAAGCGACGCCCGACGTCGCGCAGATGGGGAACACCTGGATGCCGGAGTTCGTCGCCATCCGTGCTCTCGACGACCTCGGAACTCTCGCTTCGAAGACGCAGAACGACTACTTCCCCGGCATCTGGGCCACCAACGTCGTCGGTGGCACGCTGTACGGCATCCCCTGGTACGTCGACACGCGCGTGCTCTTCTACCGCAGCGACATCCTGGCCGCGGTCGGGTTTCCGCACGGCCCGCGCACGTGGGCGGAGTGGCGCGAGGCGATGACGCGCATCCATGAGCAGGGGAGGTGCAAGTGGGCCATTCTCATCCCGACCAATGAATACGAGCCGATGACCGTGCTGGCGCTGTCGGCACATTCGGCGCTGCTGAATGCGGACGGGACGCGCGGAGCCTTCTCGCAGCCGCAGTTCGCCGACGCGTTCAACTTCTACGTCAGCTTCTTCCGCGACGGTTTTGCTCCGAAGGTGAGCAACAGCCAGATCGCCAACCTCTATCAGCAGTTCGCGCAGGGCGAGTTCGCCATGTACATCAGCGGACCGTGGAACGTCGGCGAGTTCCGGCGCCGCCTCCCGCCGGAGATGCAGGACAAGTGGGCCACCGCGCCGCTGCCGGCGCACGATGCCGGCGAGCCGACCGGGATCTCCATGGCCGGCGGCGGCAGCCTGGTGATCTTTCGCGCCTCGACACACAAAGCGGCCGCCCGCAAGCTGATCGAATTCCTCTCCGAGCCGGCCCAGCAGGTGCGTTTCTACCAACTGACCGGCGATCTCCCCGCCCGCCGCAGCGCATGGCTCTCTCCCGTGCTGGCAAACGACTCCCGCTTCCTGGCCTTCCGCGTCCAGTTCGAGAGCGTCGCCCCGCTGCCGAAAGTGCCCGAGTGGGAGCAGATCGCCACCGCGATCTACGACCGCGGCGAAGCCGCCGCCAGAGGTGTGGTACCGCCCACCGTTGCCCTGACACAACTCGATGCGAGGGCCGATGAGTTGTTGGAGAAGCGGCGGTGGATGCTTTCGCGGTCTCGCGGTCTCGCGGTTGCGGGGTCTCGCGGTGAGGGCGCTAACTCCGGGCAGCGAAGCGATACGACGCATAAACAGATTGGAATCGTGAACGCCGCCCCAACGTCGAGAGCCTTCTCCCCCGCGGGTTTTTGCGGGGGAGAAGGTGCCGACAGGCGGATGAGGGGGCGTTTCACGCGTCCGTCAATTGCCCACTCGCAGAAAGGCAACGAACGTAACAGTCGCGTAAAGGCCCCCCTCATCCGCCTTCGGCACCTTCTCCCCCCGCAAGAAACCGCGGGGGGAGAAGGACTCTCGACGAAACGGAGTGGAGAGAGGTTCAAGAAGGCCTGTGAGAAACGTGGGTCCGGTCCGATACCGCACAACCGCGAGACCGCGCAACCGCGAGACCGCGAGACCGCGCCATGAAAAACAACGAAGCCCGCGCCGCGCTCCTCTTTCTGACACCGGCCATCATCATTCTCTCTCTCTTCTTTTTCCTCCCGGTCATCGCCGGGTTCGCCCTTAGCGTCACCGATTTCGATCTCTACACGCTCGGCGACGTCCACAACCTTCGCTTCGTCGCCCTGCGCAATTACCGCGAGCTCGTCGGCAATCCGGTCTTCTGGACGGCGTTCGGTAACACCATGTACTTCGCCCTCGTCGGCGGGCCGCTCACCGTGGCTGTCTCGCTCTTCGCCGCCCTCCTGGTCAACGCCAAACTGACGCGCTGGAAGGCCCTCTTCCGCACCATCTACTTCGCGCCGGTCGTGACCACGCTCGTCGCCGTCGCCGTCGTCTTCAGGTACCTCTACCATCCACGCTTCGGCATCATCAACATGGCCCTCGGCGCGTTGCATCTGCCGCAGCCCGACTGGCTCGGCGATCCACATTTCGCCATGCCGGCCATCATCCTGCTCGCGGTCTGGAAAGGCTTCGGCTACACGATGATCATCTTCATCACAGGCCTGCAGACCATCCCCGAGGAACTGTATGAGGCGGCAAGGCTGGACGGGGCGGGAGCGTGGGGACAATTCAGGCACGTCACCCTGCCGATGCTCGGGCCGACCTTCCTCTTCGTCGGCGTCGTCGTCGCCATCGGCCAGCTTCAGATTTTCGCCGAGCCATACGTCATGACCGCCGGCGGTCCGCTCAACAAGACGCTCACCCTCGTCATGATGATGTATCAGCAGGGCTTCAAATTCTGGCGGATGGGATACGCCGCCGCGGTGGCCTTCATCGTCTTCCTGGTCATCGGCGCGGCCACGCTGCTGCAGATGCGGTTGCAGGAGAAGCGATGAACAGGCGCGGCAGGTCGGTGGTGCTGCATGCCGTGCTGATTGCCGGCAGCCTGCTCACTCTCTTTCCGCTGCTCTGGATGCTCTCCGCGTCATTCATGTCCAACGGCGAGTCGACCACTTTTCCGCCGCACCTCGTGCCGCACGCCGCCACGCTGGCGCAGTACCGGGCCCTCTTCCTGCGCCTCAATCTCGGACGAGCGTTCCTGAGCAGCACCATCGTCGCCTCGACGGTCACCGTCTGCTCCGTCCTCTTCGGCTCGATGGCCGGATACGCCTTCGCCAAACTGCGCTTCCGCGGGCGGGAGAAGAGCTTCGGCTTCCTCCTCACCGCCATCATCGTCCCTCCGCAGGTGGGGATGCTGCCCCTCTTCCTGCTGATGAAGACACTGCACCTGGTCAACACCTACTGGGGGGTGATCATCCCGTCGATGGTGACCGTCTTCGGCATCTTCCTGATCCGCCAGTTCATGCTCTCCGTGCCACAGGAGCTGCTCGAGGCCGCCCGCATCGACGGCGCAGGCGAGTTCCGCATTTACTGGTCGGTGGTCATGCCTCTGGCGCGGCCGATCCTGGCCACGCTGGCCACGTTCATGTTCATGTCCACCTGGAACGATTTCATGTGGCCGCTGATCATTCTCTCCAACCAGTCGCACCACACCCTTCCGGTAGCCCTTGCCAACCTCCTCGGCGAGCACGTGCTCGACGTCGAGCTGATGATGTCCGGCTCGGTGGTGACCGTGCTCCCGGTGCTGATCGTCTTCCTCATTCTGCAGCGGTATTACATCGCCGGGCTGATGGTTGGTAGCGTAAAGGGGTAGGTTTTATCAGCGGACCTCTGTGACCTCTGTGTCTCCGTGGTTAAAGCCTTTCGTGACTATCCGCGTCGAACAGATGCATGGCTTCCCTGTCGACCGTCATTGCGATCGTCTCTCCCGCGCGCGGTGTCGAGGCCGGATCGAAGATGGCCACCAGCTTCTCGCTGCCGGCGCTGGCGTAGACGATCGTCTCGTGCCCGATCGGCTCGACGACGTCGACGTTCGCGTGGATCGGAGCGTCGCCATTCGATGCGTGATGGAGGTGCTCGGGACGGATACCGGCCAGGACGCGTTGGCCCTCGGACACGCGGAACGTCTCCGGCAGCGGTAGAGCGAATGATGACGTCTGCAGCATCCCGCCGGAAACCGTCGCCGGAATCAGGTTCATCGGAGGCGTGCCGATGAATTGCGCCACGAAGGCGTTTGCCGGCGACTCGTAGACCTGGCGCGGCACGCCGACCTGCTGGACCTTCCCGTCGCGCATGACGGTGATGCGGTGTCCCATCGTCATCGCCTCGACCTGGTCGTGCGTGACGTAGACCGAGGTCGTGCCGAGCGTGGCCTGGAGCCTGGTGATCTCCGCGCGCGTCTGCACGCGCAGTTTGGCGTCGAGGTTCGAGAGCGGCTCGTCGAAGAGAAAGACCGCCGGCTGCCGGACGATGGCGCGGCCGACGGCGACGCGCTGCCGCTGTCCGCCGGAGAGGTCCTTCGGTTTTCGCTCCAGCAGGTGCGACATGCCCAGGATCTCCGCCGCCGAGGCCACGCGCCGCGCGCGCTCGGCGGCGGGGACTTTGCGCATGCGCAGGCCGAACTCGAGGTTCTCGCGCACGGTCATGTGCGGATAGAGCGCATAGCTCTGAAAGACCATGGCGATGTCGCGGTCCTTCGGCGCCAGGTCGTTCACCACCCGGCCGCCGATGGAGATCGTCCCCGCGCTCACGTCCTCCAGCCCGGCGATCATCCGCAGCGCCGTCGACTTTCCGCATCCCGAGGGACCGACGAGCACCATCAGCTCATGGTCGTTCACGTCGAGGTTGAGATGCTCGATGACGGAGACATCGCCGTAGCGTTTGGCGACTTCAGTGAAGGTTACGCCGGACATGGGGTAAGGGTAGCACTGCGGCAAAGGCGACCGGAGCGCTGGCGTCTCGCCGGCTGGCTCGGGGGCGTCTCGCCCCCGGTCTGGCAAGACACCAAACATTCCGTTGTATCCCTCAGCGGCGAGACGCCGCCGAGCCAGCCGGCGAGACGCCAGCGCTCCGGAGACGCGCTTCGCGCTTCTGTTGGCAGCCCGCTCGCAGTAGTTTGAAGCATGCTCCCTTCCCGACAGCCTCTTCTGATCGTTCCGATCCGGGATCGGCGGCAACGTCGCCGCATCCTGACGATCAGGAACTGCGCGATTTCGATGCTTGCGGTCGCGGTCGTCATCGCCTCGTTTTCGATCTACAGGGGGAGGCGGCACGGCACAACGGCGGGGTACGGCGGGCTCTTCGGCTCCGAGGTAACCACCACCGATCGCATCGAGCGGAAGGCGGACGTCATCAACGAAGGGACCGTGGTCGATCAGAGCGCGCCCGATCCGATGCTCGCGGCGCCGGCCGCGCGGGAGCAGGTGCTCGGCGTGAATGCGAATGGGAGTGCCCCGGTGACCACCACCACGATCGCTCCCGTGCAGTCGGCGCCGATACAGGGTGTAGCCGAGGGGCATGGAGCAACCATCATTGGAGACGGGAAGGGGATCATCGTGGTCAAGGCTCCCGCCACGTCGACCGCGCCGCATCCGGTCCTATCGGGCGGCATCTTCAAGCAGCAGTGAATTCTTGCGTAGCCCTGGGACCGCGGGCGTCCCGCCCGCGCGTCTTCTCAGCATCCTGCCAGACGCGCGCGCGGGACGCACGCGGTCCCAGGAGGGCGACGATTCCGAGTCGGCGCCAGCGCCGCATGTCAGAATGCGCCGATGTCCCAGCCAATCACCTTCGGCACCGACGGATGGCGCGCGGTCATCGCCGATGGGTTCACGTTCGACAACGTGCGCCGGGTGAGCGAGGCCATCGCCGTCGCGGCGCGGACGCTGGAGCCGCCGGACGGGATCGACCGGAACGCGCTGGTGGTCGGGTTCGACCGGCGCTTTCTGTCGCGGGAGTTCGCGGCGCTGGTGGCGGAGATCCTCAAAGCGGCAGGCTTCCGCGTGGTGCTGTCGAAGACGCCGACACCATCTCAGACGATCTCTTACACCGCCTGGCGCCGCAAGCTACTCGGCGGAGTCATCGTCACGGCCAGCCATAATCCGGCGAAGTACAACGGCCTGAAATTCAAAGGGTGGTACGGCGGCTCGGGCCTGCCGGAGATGTATGCCGCCATCGCCGCCGCGCTCGGCCAGTCGTCGCCGCACGCCGGCGGCTCGATCGAGGAATCCGACCTGCTGGACGACTACGTCGCCGCACTGCAGGCGCAGCTCGATGTGAAGAAGGCCGCGAGGCCGCGCATCCTCCACGATCCGATCTACGGCGTCTCCGCCGGCCTCCCGTCGCGCATCCTCGGCGTCGACGTGGCCACGATCCGCGGCGAGAGCAATCCCTCGTTCGGTGGCGTGAATCCCGAGCCGATTCCGGACAATCTCGACGCGTCGATCGATGCGATGCGGGGCGCGGAGCAGAGGAGAGCACCGGGGTTCGCTCCGACTCCCGGCCCCCGACCCCCGACGTCCTACGACCTCGCCATCTGCAACGACGGCGATGCCGACCGCCTCGGCATCCTGGACGAGAACGGCGCCTTCGTCTCGCCGCAGAAGATCATCGCCCTCCTGGCGCTCTATCTGGTTCGTGAGAAAAAAATGTCCGGCGAGATCGTCAAGACCTTCTCGACGTCGCGGCTGGTCGAGAAGGTGGCCAAGGCGCTCGGGGCGGGCTTCCACGAGACGGCCATCGGCTTCAAGTACGTGGCCGATCTGATGCTCAGCCGCGACATCCTCATCGGCGGGGAGGAGAGCGGCGGCATCGGCTTCGGCCACTTTCTGCCGGAGCGCGACGGCATCCTCTCCGGCCTTCTCGTCGCCGAGTGCGTGGCGCACTACGGCAAGCCGTTGTCGCGGATCGTCGATGCCATGGAAGCGGAGTTCGGTGCGCTGTTCTACGACCGCCGCGATCTCAACCGGCCGATGGAGGTCTGCGCGCGGCTGATCGACCGCGTCGTCGCCGGAGAGCTCGATTCCGTCTTCGGTCCCGGGTTTGCCAACCGCGAAGAGGTTGACGGCGTGAAGCTGAATTTCGACGACGGATCCTGGATCCTCTTCCGCAAGTCGGGGACGGAGCCGATCATCCGGATTTACTGCGAGAGTCCGGATGAGAGGCGCGTTCTCGAGATGCTCGATGTGGCAGTCAGGGAACTCGATGCGGAGAGGAAGGTATGAAGGCAGAAGGCAGAAGGCAGAAGTGCTCCGCTCCTCGTCACCTCTGCCTTCTGCTTTCTGCCTTCTGCCCTTTATGACATGGCGCGGTGCGACCTACGCCATCGTCGTCCTCTGGATCGCGGCGATGTCGCGGCTCTTCATTGCCGACGTCTGGGATGAGACCAATGCGCTGGTGATCTTCGGCGACGCGCAGCGGAGCGCTGGGCAGCTCGTGGCGATAATCCTGAAGACGCCGTTTCCGTTCTGGCGTCCGATCCCGACCATCGTTACCGCGTTGACGATCCACCTCCTCCCGCCGGACGTGGCCTGGCCGCTGCTGCGCATCGTCAATATGTTGATGATCCTCGGCGCGGTGGCGTTGCTGCTGCGCGCGCTTGACACCTGGGCAGGGTGCGATGACCGCCGCGATTTCTTCCTCGTCTTCGCCACACTCTTCTCGGCCGGGGCGGTCATCACCGGCGGCTGGTTCGCCAATATCTTCGATGCCTCGGTGCTGCTGCTCGTCGCCTGGGGTCTCGTGCTCATCACGCGAGGCTGGTTCATGGAAGCCGGCTTCGTCTTCGGCATCGCCTTCTTTTTCAAAGAGAGCGCGGCCATGACGCTGCCACTTCTGCTGCTGCTCGTCGCCATCGGACGGCTGAAGATTCGCGACGCGCTACGCGTGGCCATTCCGACGCTTGCCATCGGCCTCCTCTACTTCGGGCTGCGCAGTCTGGTCGTTCCCCTCGGCTCCGCCGCCGATACGCATCAGTTTCATGTCGACATGATCGCTCCCACCATCACGGGCCTCGTGGAGAGTTACTGGCGGGAAACGTTGTGGGCGCCGCCGGGGATCATCGGATACGTCGTCTTCGCCTTCTCGCTCGCGGCCATGCGCGGGTGGCGGGCGCGGGCAGCCTTCGTCGCGTACACCGGCTGCGCCATCGTCATCTACCTGTCGATGTTCACGGTTTATCAGGGGCACGAGCTGGCAAGCTACGTGATGGCCGTCCCGCATCTGACCTTCCTCCCGCGGCTCTACCTCGTTCCGGTCACGCTCACGCTCTACGTTTTCGCGCTCGACAGGCGATGGTGGGCAGTGGCGGTCCTGGCGATTCCGCTCCTGGCCGGGGCGGCCGGCGTTTACGGCCGTTATCAGAGGTTTCAGCGCAACTACCGCGATCTCTATCGCTACGCTCTCCACGAGCCGAAGCCGGTGCGGATCGACTACGCCATGAAGCCGCTGCACGATCCTCGGCGGGGCATCGACATCGGCGACTTTCCCGATGCGCCGCTCCGGCTCGATCCGAGGACGGGGCGGGTGGTTAAGCGGACGCGGTAGGGTCCGCATTAGTGCCGCGTTAGCGGCAACGAGACGGTAGCCAGGGGTGCGAGCGTTTTTTGCGAGCACCCCTGGTAACAAGATGCCGTGATTTGGTGCCGCGTCAGCGGCACTGGATTAATCGGGACTCCATCCAGTGCCGCTGACGCGGCACGATTTCAGATCGCATCGGGTTCCAGGGGTGCTCGCAAAAAACGCTCGCACCCCTGGCTACCGTCTTGAGCCGCTATCGCGGCGTCGTAATGTCTGTCTCCAGAATGCTGACGTGGTAGGGTCAGCATCTCCGTAGCCAACGTCCCGGCCAGCGCCACCGGAGATCCTGACATCGCTCGCTTCGCTCGCGGTCAGGATAAACTTAGCCACCGTGGCCACACCTGAACAGACCGAGACCATCCGCACGCAATTCACGCGCGAGAGCATCATCGATGACTATCGCATCGCCTGGCGCTCGCGGCAGGCCAGTCTCATCGGGCGCCGCGAGGTGCTGACCGGCAAGGCCAAGTTCGGCATCTTCGGCGACGGCAAAGAGGTCGCGCAACTGGCCATGGCCCGCGCCTTCCGCAAAGGCGACTGGCGCAGCGGCTACTACCGCGACCAGACCTTCATCTTCGCCGCCGGGATCGGCACGCTCGACGAGTTCTTCGCGCAGTTGTATGCCAGCGCCGACGTCGAGCACGATCCGTGGTCAGGCGGCCGTTCGATGAATTGCCACTTCGCATCGCGCCTGCTCAACCCCGACGGTTCCTTCCGCAATCAGACCGATACCTACAACACCTCGGCGGACGTCTCGCCGACCGGCTCGCAGATGCCGCGCCTGGTCGGGCTGGCCTATGCCTCGAAGCTCTATCGCGAGATCGAGGAACTGAAGGCAATGACGCAGTTCTCGCGCAACGGCGACGAGGTCGCCTGGGGCACCATCGGCAACGCCAGTTGTGCCGAGGGGATGTTCTGGGAGTCGATCAACGCCGCCGGCGTGCTTCAGGCGCCGATGCTCCTCTCCATCTGGGACGACAACTACGGCATCTCCGTGCCGAACGAGTTCCAGATCACGAAGGGCCACATCTCGGATCTGCTCAAAGGCTTCCAGCGCGATCCGAAGCAGAAGATCGGATACGACATCTACATCGTCCACGGCTGGGACTATCCGGCGCTGTGCGAGACCTACATCGCCGCGGCGTCGATCGTGCGCATGGAGCACGTGCCGGCCATCATTCACGTCGATCAGATGACGCAGCCGCAGGGGCATTCGACCTCGGGATCACACGAGCGCTACAAGTCGAAGGAGCGTCTGGACTGGGAGATCGAGTTCGATTGCATCCGCAAGATGCGCGAGTGGATGATCGGCCAGGGCATTGCTACGGCCGTCGAGCTGGACGGTCTGGAGAAGGAAGACCTGCGCCTCGTGCGTGAGGCGCAGCGCCGGGCCTGGGACGCCTATCGCGCACCGATCGACGCCGAGGTCAGGACGGTCATCGGATTCATCGATGAGTTGGCGTCAAACGCTGGCGACCGAACCGGGATCGATGCCATCAAGGCCGAGCTGCAGCGAACGCAGGCACCGTTCCGCCGCGACGTCATGAAGGCGCTGACGGGCGCGCTGATCGCCGGACGCGCGGGACATGAAGACATCGTCAATCGCATCGCCGAGTGGCGCCGCGACCGCGAATTCGCCATCGCCGCCATGTACGACGATGAGCTGTACAGCAGCGGCATCGAGTCGGCGCTCAATGTGGCGGAGGTCAAGCCCGTGTATGGCGATGACGCGCTGGAGAAGAACGGCTCGGAGATCATCAACGCCTGCTTCGACGCGGCGCTCCAGCGCTACCCGAACCTCATCGCCCTCGGCGAAGACGTCGGCAAGCTCGGCGACGTCAACCAGGGCTGCGCGGGCTTGCAGGAAAAGTACGGGTTCTACCGCGTCTCCGACACCGGCATCCGCGAATGCACGATCGTCGGGCAGGCCATCGGGATGGCTTTACGCGGTCTGCGGCCGATCGCGGAGATCCAGTACCTCGACTACATCCTCTACGCCATCCAGATCCTCTCCGACGATCTGGCCACGACCCGTTGGCGGACGCGCGGCGGGCAGAAGTGCCCGGTGATCATCCGGACGCGCGGGCATCGCCTGGAAGGAGTTTGGCACTCCGGCTCGCCGATGTCGGCGATCATCAACCTGGTGCGCGGCATGCGCGTCTGCGTCCCGCGCAACATGACCCAGGCGGCCGGCTTCTACAACACCATGCTCCGCTCCGACGATCCGGCGCTGGTGGTGGAGGTGCTGAACGGCTATCGCATCAAGGAGCAGCTCCCCTCGAACATCGCCGACTTCACGCTCCCCCTCGGGGTCCCCGAGGTCATGCGGCAGGGGAGGGACGTCACGTTGGTCAGCTACGGCGCCACGCTGCGCATCGTCATGGAAGCGGCCGATCTGCTGGCGCAGGTGGGCATCGACGCGGAAGTGATCGACGTCCAGACGCTGCTGCCGTTCGACGTGCGCGGCGTGATCGTCGAGTCGCTGAAGAAGACCAGCCGCGTGGTCTTCGTCGACGAAGACGTGCCAGGCGGCGCCACCGCCTACATGATGCAGAACGTTCTGGAACGCGACCGCGGCTACGACTGGCTCGACTCCGAGCCGCGCACGCTCCCGGCCAAGGAGCACCGCCCGGCGTACGGCTCGGACGGCGACTACTGGTCCAAACCCAACCGCGAGACGATCTTCGAGTGCGTGTACGAGCTGCTGCACGAGGCAATGCCGAGGAAGTATCCGCGGTTTTTGTAGGGCGAACCTCGCCGGCATTTCTCACACGCTGAGTGGAATTGCCGCCACCCTGTTGGTGGCGAAACTTGGGACAATGTGGAGTTGTGCGAGCCTTTCGTTCTCGGCAGTACCTCCAATCGAGAGTCCTTCTCCCCCAGCGGTTTCTTGCTGGGGGAGAAGGTGCCGAAGGCGGATGAGGGGGCGTTTCACGCGTACGTAATTTGCGCGCCTTCGAGCGCTCTCGGACCAGCGTGGGTAAATCGCGCATCTCTCGTAAAGCGCCCCCCTCATCCGCCTTCGGCACCCTTCGACTCGCTCCGCTCGCTCAGGGCAGGCTCTTCTCCCCCCGCAAAGAAACCGCGGGGGGAGAAGGGCTCTCGACGAAGGGAGTTGCAAGACCCTCCAGGGAACAATTCAAGTGAGCGTGTGAGAAATGCGGTTCTGGCAGACTGTGAGAACTCGCCCGCAAACGCTTCGTTGTCTCTCTGTCTTGCCCCTCAGAATGGAGCTCTGATTTTTGTCCCACTCCCTGTCCGCACCTCGATCGGCTGGGAGTATTCGCTGGTGGACCAGTCGCTGATCCGCGCGCTGCCGACCGTGGCGCGTATCGGGCCGGAGAGAAACGGGAGCGCAACCGAAAACGTCCTGCCGCGAAACACGGCTGTCGGTAAGTCAAATTCTGGCCAGAGTCCTATGCTGCTTCCGTAGACGGTGAGCTCCCAACTGGCATCCGGATCGGGAGCATCGAATGTGCCTTGGATGGTGGTGAGCTTCGTGGCCGGGTCGAAGGTGGCAACTTCGATTCGAGGGGCCGGGAGCGCCAGGTGGGAGGGATCGTCGGTCTCGCCCGAGAAACCGTTCAGACCGTGATCGATGGGCAATCCCCCGTTCGGATTGATCCACGTGTCCTCGATGCGCACGCCACGCGCCTCGGGGGCGATGGCCACTCCCATCTGCGCGTTGCCGCCGATGAACGTTTCATGGATGACCACGTCGCGCGCGTTTGGACCAACGAACACGCCACTGGCGCCGTTGCCGAGCAGCGGACCTTCCCCGATGAAGCGGCCGATCCCGCTGGAGTCGATCGTGATGCGCTCCCCGCCCATGATGAATACTCCACTGCGGACGTTCGCAGAGATTTGGGCGCTGATCCCCACATCCGTCGCCGGTGTGTCGATCCTCACGCCGCGGCTGCCGTTTCCGTGCGGCTGACGATTCGGACGGATACCAAGCGAGCAGAAGGAGATCGATACTGGTCCGCGGCGTGTGATGACGATCCCGTCCCAGGGGAAACCGCCAACGGACAGGGGATAGTTGATCGTGGCCTGTCCTTCGCCGCGCAGCTCCAACCCGTTCCCGGATTGGAGAAGCGAGCCGTCGAGCTCGACCGCCGGAGCTCCCGGGAGGTTGGAGATCCGCTCGATGGTGATATCGGGAGCGGTGATCGCCGGAAACGGAGTCAGCGGACGGATCGTGTACCACCCCTGTTCCGGTTTCGGCTCGGTGAATTGGAAATGCAGCGCACACGGCACCAGGTCGCGCGCGCAGGTGTCGTTGGCATAGGTGAGCGCGGCACGAAACGAGCCCTCGCCGTCGTCGTTCGTATTCGTGATCAGCACCTCTCGCTCGTACAGTGCTTTCGAGGTCCACGGTGGACTGGTGAAGGTGGTTCCGGCAACGCTCCAGGTTGCCTGAGCCGTCAGCGCGTAGCGCTCCTCACCTGCCGGGTCGATTGTGATCAGGAGCGGCCAGAAGGAGCTCGGCGGACCGGACAGCAGAGGAATCCGGCAACGGATGCTTTGCGCTCCGGTACTCTGGCACGACCAGTCGAGCCGCCAGGTCGGTGGATTGCCGGCGGAGATCGTCGTTGGCCGCAGCGACGTCAGGGCGATATCGACGTCGACGTTCGTGACATCGACTCCCGAGTTGTTGTGGAGGACAGCGAGCGCCGTGGCGCTTTGATGGTCGGCCGAGAGCAGGATCCCCTCGATGTTGACTTGAACGAGCTTCGATTGCTCGCCGAGGAGTGATGCGCTCGAGAACAGGGTGGCGGTAAGGAGCAGGAGAAGGAATCGGTTCATGATCGGGGCCTTGGGGTAGTCGATGCTCACACGGTACCACCATGCGACCGTGGCGAAACGCGTGGGGTCAGGCCTAACCTGCATTTCTCACATGCTCATTTGAATTGTTCCCTCGAGGGCATTTCAACTCCCTTCGTCGAGAGCCCTTCTCCCCCCGCGGTTTCTTGCGGGGGGAGAAGGCGAAGCCGGATGAGGGGGGCGCTTTACGAGATATGCGCGATTTACCGACGCTGGTCCGAGAGCGCTCGAAGGCGCGCGAATGACGTCCTCGTGAAACGCCCCCTCATCATCCGGCTTCGCCACCTTCTCCCCCAGCAAGAAACCGCGGGGGGAGAAGGGCTCTCGATTGGAGGTACTGCCGAGAACGAACCGCTCGCACAACTCCACATCGTCCCAAGTTTCGCCACCAACAGGGTGCCGGCAATTCCACTCAGCGTGTGAGAAATGCGGGCAAAGCCACAACGATTCAGCTTGCAGCACGAGCGCCACGGCAGTGTGGCAACGCTGCACCCTGGCGACGCAGGTTCGTCACGACCGCGTCGCAACGCTGCCCGTGGATGACGCACGTGTGTCGCCTCCGCGACGCAATGTTGACCGTGGATGACGAACGTGCGTCGGTTCCGCGAAGCAATGTTGTCAGTGGTCGCCGCACGTGTGGTGGCTCATCGCCGCAATGTTGTCAGTGGTCGCCACACGTGCGTCGGCTCCGCGCCGCAATGTTGTCAGTGGTCGCCAAACGTGCGGCGGCTCGTCGCCGCAATGTTGTCAGTGATCGCCACACGTGTGGCGGCTCGTCGCCGCAATGTTGTCAGCGGTCGCCGCACGTGTGGAGGCTCTTCGCCGCAATGTTGTCAGTGGTCGCCGCACGTGTGGAGGCTCTTCGCCGCAATGTTGTCAGTGGTCGCTACACGTGTGGCGGCTCATCGCCGCAATGTTGTCCGTGGGCGCCGCATGTGCGCGCAAACGTCCAGCAACGCTAGACTTCGGCGTCTTCCCACATTTTCCATTGACTTTTCGTCTCAACCAGCCTATATTGCTCGGTGCAACGTCTGAGATCGTAAGATCTCCTACGTTGGCGGCTGTCGGCGGTACGGGCGTGCTGGAAAAGCACATCAGACCTGTACCGGCGCGGGAGTTGAGTTTTTCTCCTCCTGCCGCGGGCTTCCGAGGTGTGTACACGCCTCGGGAAAACATCAACCGGAAGTATCGGCGTGTCGCCGCGACTTCCAGCCGGTGGCCGCTCGCACTTGTCGACGAGTCGTGACGTCACCTCCGGCCTGACAGCTCGCGAATGGAGGAATGTCATGAGTACTACAACCCCTGTTTCATCAACCCCGGTTTCATCAACCACTGATCCGGTCAAATTGACCCCTGACGCGGTCATCGCCCAGTTGCGCGGCATGCGCTCGCAGATCGAGGACGTCGCGCCGTTGTCGCAGCAGCAGCGCGACCAGCTCAAAAAGCGTCTTCGGACCCAGCCGAAGTCCATCGTCGAGGCGTCGATCAACGTCATCGGCGTGATCGACAACCTCTCGCAGGCGATCGGGCAGCCGCTCGACGAAGTCCGTCAGTTGCAGGACGACTCGCTCCGCTGGGACGCCGTGGCCGAGGAGGCCCGCGCATTCCTGAAGGTCATCGAGGGGGCCAACCTCAATCGCCATCAACAGCTCGTGCTCATCGGTATGCAGGCGTACTCGATCGGCACACAGCTGGCGAAGGCTCCGGCGATGGCAGTGCTCGTTCCGCACGTGGAGGAAGTGAAACGTTTGAAGGCCGTGTCGCGCCGTAAGAAGGCGACGCCAGCCCCTCAAACGCCAGCTCCGACACCGGCACCGGCACCTGTCCCCGTAACGTCCACCACACCGAAAGCGTAAAAAAATAAGGAGGCAGTGAACCCGGGCGCGACTATGCGCGCCCGGGTTCCATCAACGGTCATGAAAAACTCTACTGCATCCGAACGTGCCCTGACGCTCGTGCACGAGGTCCTTGACGTGCTGAGTTTGACGCAAGTGACTAGTCAAAGTAGTCTATCTGTATGCAAAAACGTCAAGTCTGGCAACTTCACGAGGCGAAAGCGCGCTTTAGCGAGTTGTTCCGCCTGGTGCGTACGGAGGGCCCACAACGCGTGGTCAAACAACACGGCGAGGCGGTTGTGATCGTATCGGCCGAGGATTTCGATGGCGCGGCCGAAAAGTCGCGGCAGCCGGATTCGCTGCTCGAGTTTTTTCAGTCCGCGCCGACCGGTGGGCTGGTGCTCGATCTGAAGCGAAAACGCGACAAGACGAGAAAGATCCGATGGTAGCGAAGCCTTCCGGTTACCTGCTCGATACGAATGTCATCTCCGAGCTCATGAAGCCTCGGCCGGCCCGCAGCGTCGCGGAATGGATCGAGACCACGCCGGAAGAGCTCCTGTATCTGAGCGTCATCACGATCGGCGAGATTCGAAAAGGCATCGATCTGCTGGATGAGAGAGAGCCGAAGCGCGCCGCACTGCAGAGCTGGCTCGATCGAGATGTGCGCGTTCGGTTTGCGGGCCGGCTACTCGCGTTCGACGCAGGAGCCGCCGAACGCTGGGGACAGGTCGAGGCCTTCGCTCAACGACAGCGGCTGACGCTTCCGACCGTGGACGCGCAACTAGCATCAACAGCACTTCATCACGGCCTGACTTTCGTCACACGAAACACCGAGGATGTTCGCGTGACCGGAGTTCCGCTATTCAACCCCTGGACGAGTCGGCCGTGATTGGAGTGACCCGCAGCTCGCAGAGTGCCTGGCGGGTCTTTCGGCGCGAAGGAGTCCTTTGGCTACACGACCGTTGTCTCTTTCCGAAAGAGGCTATAGCAAGTGCTGTCAATACTCCACCCTCCACGACCGCACAGGCCTCCTTTGGCCGGCGATATTCTGGTAACACTGGCGACGCACCGAGTTGCGGGTTCGCGTCCGGTTCAGCGGCGAGTTGGACGGCGGATGCGGCCACGCGCAATCTTGAACGCTTCAAACAAAAGGACTAGCAGAGCAAACCAGAACGGGATTGCCCACCGAAAATTCTGCATGGCGAAAACGAACGGAGGCGTTCCAGCCGTCTCACCAATGTCTCGCGGGGTCACGTATGGTGCCGCATAGACTGTGGAGAAGCCAGTGACTTTTGCTGCAACCCAACCCGGAGGAACGACGAGCGCTTTGTAGACAGCAAGTTCCACCCGCAGCACAGGCGGGAGATTCGAGAGTGAGAAATGGAGTTGCGATTGTGCCGGGGAAGGCCAGTTCTCCCACTCTGACACTGGCACCAACAGGTCGGCGTAGATCGCCGCGGTGATTAGCGCAGCAACCACCGAGAGCAACGCGGCGAATGCGTACGCTGTAGTTCTTCGCATCGTCTTTCCGCCGTCCAACGGATCTGCGGTTCACCCGCACGAACCGCGACGCGCTGAAGTATACCCTCGCGATGCAGCAGGGCAACGGTTCGGGTGCAACCGCTTATTGTGCGGCGTATTCGGATCAGCGCGGTGCGCACGTGATGGGCTGCCCGTGAAGTCCAGTTGTCTGAACCTCCCATGAGTTCATTTCCCATCGATCTCCGTGTCGTACACCGATGATGGTTACCCCCCAGTGAGGTCCGACGGCGAAACCTCGGGAAACCCCGCAGGCTGTGATGGTGAGCATCTGTTGGTCGACCTCAACATCAGTGAAAACGAAGTTTCGGAATGACCTGCCAACCCGCGAGCGACCGGGCCCGTCCGATTGGAGCCAGTCTTCAGCTGTTCGGAGCACGACTGCGGTCTCGGCCGCGGAAATGTTTGATGTGAGATGGCCCGATTGGCCTAACGCGCATTCTGGGCGCTCCCTGAATGAGCAGGCAGCAAAACACACGAGCAGGCAGAGGATAAAGGCGTGTTGTGACCGGAGATTTTGCATCAGCCGCCCAATGGATCACGCTTCAGCCGCGTGGACCCGCACGCCTAATAGTAACGTACTTGGGACCCAGCAAGTGCGCGGGGCCACGTCGGCTGAAGGCGCAAGTCATCCGCCGTTCGCGGGCGCCCGCTCAACGCCAATGATCATGTTCACGTCCACCGTGCGTCCACTCACGGAAGCAGGAGAGAAAACCCAACTCCTTACATCCTCGGCAGCACCAGGTTCGTGCGCCCAGCCTGCCCACGGCAATGAGGCTGCAGTGCATACCTCTCCATTCGCGCGAACGATGAGCTGTACAGGAGTTACGGCAGCAACGGGCCCGTGAAGTTGAGAACGAAAACGGCCAGTCCGCACGGGATGCGCTGCGATGAGCCCACGTTCTTGGAAGTCGTGTGGGTGTGTCCCCTCACACCCGGGTGGAATTATCCCCGGCGGCCTACGAAAAGGCGCGCTGACCGATTTCGAATGATCGCTGCACGCAGCAAGGAGAAGCAACGACAGCGCGACGCACGTTCTCATGGCGGCTAACGGCCTCGCGCTTCAGCGGCGTGGCCCGCGAATGGTAACGCACTTGCGAGGCCGCAGCGTAGCGGGCCACGTTCTCTGCAAGCGCTAGTTGAGCGACGGAGCCTCGAAGTATGTTCGATACGCCCGGCCGTTGCGCTCAAGGGCTTTCTGAAATTCGACATACACCTTGCGCAGCTTCTTGAGAGCGGCTGGTGTGACGCTGAAGAGCACCGAGCGTCCGGACGGCAAGAATGACATCCAAAACATGTCGCCTTCCCCGCCAACAGGTACCTCCTCGCCTCGTTGACTCTCCGACCCGAATGGCAGAGTGATCGGCATCCTGCCGCAGGCGATCCGGAGCGCGGAGCTGCGCGTCCGGCTGCCGCGGTATCACATCGACATGCTGCACTATCGAGCAGACCAGCAGGAGACCACGGTCAGCGGCGTGCTGGAGCGGGAGCTGGACGGCATCGCCAGCGCGCACATCGAAGAGCTGTCGGCTGCCCTGCCGGGATTCGCCGAGGCGATGGCGTGGCCGGCCGGGTGATGAAAAGCTTCATCCGCAGATGGCGAAGATAGAACGCAGATGGAGGACGGTTTTCATCTGCGTTCCATCTGTGCCATCTGCGGATAAGCTTTTTCCGGTTACTCTTCGCGAACGAGAGGATATTCATGTCACGACTACGGGTGCTCAGCTTCTCGATGTCCATCGACGGTTTTGGCGCCGGGACGGATCAGGATCTTCAGAATCCCCTCGGCGTGCGCGGGCCGGAGCTGTTCGACTGGTTCTTCCACACGCGGACCTTTCAACGCATGCACGGCGACGGCGACGAAGGGGAGGCGGGAGTCGATGACGATTTCGCCGCGCAGAGTTTCGACAACATCGGCGCCTGGATCCTCGGTCGAAATATGTTCGGACCGGTGCGCGGTCCCTGGCCGGATGACGAGTGGAAAGGCTGGTGGGGTGAGGAGCCGCCGTATCACGTGCCGGCGTTCGTTCTGACGCACCATCCGCGCGCAACGATCCCCATGAAGGGCGGCACGGAATTCCGTTTCGTCACAGACGGGATTGAATCGGCATTGCAGCAGGCGCGTGACGCGGCGCAAGGCAAGGACATCCGGCTGGGCGGAGGCGTAGCGACGATCCGGCAGTGCCTGCAGGCGGGGCTGATCGACGACCTTCACCTCGCCATCTCGCCCGTTCTCCTCGGCCGCGGCGAGAAACTGCTCGACGGCATCGACCTGCCAGCGCTCGGCTACGAGTGCGTGAAGCACGCCGCCGGCGGACGCGCTGCAGCGCATGTGTTCCTGCGAAAGCGGACATGAGCACCGCAGCCGAACACACGCTGAGTGGAATTGCAGGCACCCTGTGTGGTGGCGAAACTTGGGACGATGTGGAGTTGTGCGAGCCTTTCGTTCTCGGCAGCCCCTCCAATCGAGAGTCCTTCTCCCCCAGCGCTTTTCAGCTGGGGGAGAAGGTGCCGAAGGCGGATGAGGGGGCGGTTCACGAGGACGTCATTCGCACGCCTTCGAGCGCTCTCGGACCAGCGTCGGTAAATCGCGCATATCTCGTAAAACGCCCCCTCATCCGGCTTCGCCACCTTCTCCCCCCGCAAGAAACCGCGGGGGGAGAAGGACTCTCGACTAAGGGAGTCGCAAGGCTCGCGAGGGACCAATTCAAGTGAGCGTGTGAGAAATGCAGGCGCTAGCTATAGCTAGTTGGGCGGCCGCAGGAAGAGATGCGCCGCGATCCGGCGTGCGGCCTCGGCCGGCGTTACATCCGTTGTATCGACAACGATTTCGGCCGGGGGCATGATCGGCTGCGTAAACACTCCGGCGGCCTCCAACTCGTGATATCGCTGTGCATCCCGCAACTTGCCGTACTGTTCGCGCGACCTGTCCTCGAGGCGGCGGTCCAGGGCGGCGGGGGCGCAACGCAGCTCGACAAGCCGCAGCGTGCCGCGGCCCAACGCGGTGTGCGCTCGGAGCTCGTCGAGAAAGGACTGCGGAACCGTCCGTTCAGGGGCGAATGTGAGGATCAGGCCCGGCAAGCTCGCTGCGAGAGCGGCGTCCACCGCCTCGAGCCAGAGTCGCTCTCGAAGAGCAACGAAGGGAGGCGTGCCGAATGCAAACAGCGCTTCGACCAGATCGACGACCGCATGGTTGTGCAACAGGCGGAAGCCGCTTTCAGCCGCGAGCGCCCGGCCTACGGTGAACTTGCCCACGCCGGGTCGGCCGAACAGAAGAACGATCTGCGATTGCATGAGCACTCCCGATCAGGGACTCGCATTCCGGGACAGGGCCAGCCGATCGTAAACCTGCAAGGTCGCTATAGACTTCTCCTGGCGCCTCTCGATCCCGTACCCGCCCAGCTCCTCCCCATCATCATCGACGACCTGGAGGTACAACGGTCCATCCAGAAACTCGAGACCGTGCAGCGGGGGAAGCGTCCACGACTTCAGGCTGGCGCCCGCGACGCGCGTGGCCGCCGCGGGGAAGCCGAGCGGGCTCGGTGTCAGCTCGATCCATATATCTGATTGCGAGAGAGAGCTGAGGTCGATAGGAAAGGTGTCGCCGAGGCGGGACCACGACGTCCGGATGCTCCTGCGCGCCGACAGCAACGACAGGCGGCGCATGAACGCTTCGCCGTAATAGTGATTTCCGAAACGGAGGAATGACTCGGCCTGGTAGGCCAGCCGCGCCGGCGATTGTGCCAGTCCGGGGTTGTGAAGATGAATCGCAGCCGCCTGCGGAACGTAAAGCGATGTCAGCTTCGCGCGCGCAATGCGGCAAAGCCAGTCGTCCTCTTCGAAATACAGATGGTAGCGATCGTCCATCGGGCCGACGATGTTCCATGTGTCGCGGCGGAACGCCAGGAGCGCGCCGCTGAGCGAAGCCGTGGGGAGCGCGGCCGTCGCGCGCCAGTGCCGGCGCGCGTGCGCCCGCCACTCGCGCCGCGCGCGCCGTAACTTCGTCGCGCTCGCTCCGGCCCCGGCCCTCGTCATCTCGCTGGACCGCGTCCGCTCCTCGGTGCACGGCAGCATGAAGGTCGCATCGGTGTCCCAGAAGAACGCCGGCCCGGCGACGGAAGCGCCCGCGAGCAGCGCTTCGCGCAGTCTGCCCAGACAACCGGGAAGCACGAGCACGTCCTCGTTCATGAGGACGATGCAGCCGGCGCTCGTCTCCGGGAAGGCGGCGTTGGCGGCGCCGGCATAGCCGGCGTTCCTTCCCGTGTCGAAGTACCGGATCGGAAGGGACTGCAGAAGGGTCCGCTCTTCAGACGTGCTGCCGTTGTCCGCGACGATGATCTGCAGCGACAGACCGGTCGATTCCGCGTCGCGCCGCAGTGCCGACACCGCATCCCGAACCTGCGCCGCGGCGTGGTAGTGGACGATGATGATGTCGAGATCGGCGGTCATGGTGTTGCCGGAAGGGGCTTGTTGATCATCCGGAAAAAGAAGTCGTCGTAGCTGCCCGCATCGACGGTCTTCTTGATCGTGCAGTGCTGGCAGTCGATGCCCGGCTGCAACGCACCGAACTCGCGGCGCAACCGGTCGAGCTCCTCCCCTTGCCAGATCTCGTCGAACGACCGCAAGGCAAGATTGCCGATCGGCGGACGCGTCCACGACATGCAGGGATGGACGTCGCCGTTGGCATGAATGGCCAGCGTGTCCCAGGGGCGGCGGCAGGTCATGCGAGTGCCGGCGACGTCGAACAGATCGATGACCCCGGCCTGGTCGCGGATGAAACCGGAGTCCTCGATGCCGTTGCGGCGGAGACATTCGGCGAAGAGCGGCCGGACCATCCGCACCTTGTCGTAGAACGCTTCATCCTTGTTCTCATGACCGGTGACGAACGACATCGGCTCGACCGTTCGCACATCGACCTGCTCCGGGCGCACGCGGTCGAGGAGCGCGAGGAACTCGCCGAAGTGATCGACGTTCCTCAGCATCAGGACGTGATTGATCTGCAGCTTTGGGAGAACCGCCCCTCTCTTCGCGCGACGCTCGCGAAAGAGATCGATGTTCCCCATCACCTTGTCGAACCGCGAGCCGTGCCGGATCGACTCGTATACCTCGGCCGTGCCGCCGTCGATCGAGACCGCGAGCGATGTAATCTCCGAGTCGAGGATTCTCTCGATCGTTGCCTCGGTGAGCAGCGTCCCGTTCGTGACCACGCGTGAGTAGGGCACGCCGTACTCGCGCACGCGCTGGATCCGTTCGGGGAAGTCGCGCGTCATGAATGGCTCGGTCATCAGCGACATGTGCAGGTACGTCGTCGAGGGAAAGACCTCCGCGGCGATCCGGTCGAACACGCGCGTGGGCATGTGAACCCGCGGAACGTCCGCGGCCCGAGGGTCGCTGAAGCCACACATCGTGCACTTGAGATTGCAGGTGTTGTTGTGCTCGATGAAGACGTTGAGGTAACGCCCTTCGCCGTCAGGGTGGCGCCGCCACGTCAGCTTGTCCGCGAGCACGTCGTAGCCGGGAGCCGTCGATTCTTCGCTACGTGACTCACTGCTCACGGCATCTATACGCACGCGGGAGACAACATGTTTAGGAGTAGCCCCCTGGGCGTCACTTCTGCGCCAACTCGATCTTCATGCGAGTCTGGAAGATGTTCAGAAGCTCCCGGTACGGCAGTTCGCCAACGCGCACCACCCCTCCGAACGGATACTCCAGCATGCTGACCAGAAGCACTCCATAGATGATTACGGCGGAAAGAAACGTCGTGGCCGCGATCTGAATGGAAAGATGACGCGTGCCGTAGAACCAGGTGAACATGATCGTCCCGGTTGCGCCGACGATGAGAAGGACCCACATGCTTGTAGGGAGCGAGGCGTTACTGGCCAGGATTCGCATCCGGCGCGCGATGGAGAACTCGTTCAATCGCAGAACGCCCTGCTGGTAGAACGTGACCTGGCGAAGATCGCTGGCGTTCGGAGTGATCCGGAAGTAGTCGTCCCAGATCCGGTCGTACTTGTCGTTTGATGTCGAATCGAGCCCGTGTTCCATTCTGGGGTAGTCGCTCACGATCACGTCGCCCACGTAGATGATGATGTCCTGATGGAGACGGTTACGGTCTTCATGAGACATCGTCTCGACATCGCGCCAGAGCGCATTGAGCAACACCACTTCGCGCGTCACCGTCTCATCGGCCCCGTCGTACTGTTGCCAGACCACGACCACGGTGAACGCGAGGTAGATCCCGTAGATCAGGCTGAGGATCGTGTACGTGAAGCTGACGTACTCGTTGTTCGCGATCAGCTTTTCCGCCGGAACGAACCGGCGAACGAGCATCATGCCGGCGACGGAGGTGAGGACACCCGCCACGAGAATGGCCAGAGGGATTGCAAGCAAGGACATAGGCGTCTCCTCCCAAAGCAACGCCGGTTCTGTGAGCCGAAGGACTTATTTACCCCATTCTATTGATGTTCGGAGCGATCGGGATGTGAATCGATCCGTCGGAGAGCCGGGTGCCGATTCATTGAGGCGTGGCCGCGAGCGGCGTTACCATGGCAAATCCGATACGAGGAGGCTTCAATGACCAACGCGGCTGCCGCCTGCCCGATCTCCTACGAAAGCGTCGATCACAATGCCAGCCGTGTGACGTGCATCCTTACGATCGTTGCTCTGGCGGCCATCTCCGCGATGGCCGTGCTCTTCGAAGGCTTCGCAGGAACGGCCTTGGTCCTTTCCGCGGCTCTGACGCTGGACTACGCGATCCGTGCCTGGACCAGAATCCCGAGCCCGATGCAGCGCCTCGCGCGATGGTTTGCGCGCGTGGTCGGCATCCCCGAGAAGCGAAGCGACGCGGCGCCGAAGCGCTTCGCCTGCCGTATCGGCTTCTTCTTTGCCCTCGGCACCGTGGCGGTCATGCCTCTATCCCCGAAGATGGCAGCCGTGATCGCGGGAGCCCTGTTGTTCTTCAACGTGCTCGACGGCGTCTTCGACTTCTGCGTCGGGTGCTGGATGTACTCGACGTTCCTTCTGCCGAGGCGCGCGGCCTCCTGAGCTACGCCGGAAGACCGAAGACCCCGGGGGAAAAAGGGGTCAAGCCTTTCGTCACGCGTCACGTCATTTCGTGGCTCGGGTGGAAAAAGGGGTCAAGCCTTTCGTCACGTCATTTCGGGGCTCTGGCGGTGGGGAGAAAAAGGGGGAGAAGAAGGGGGTCGGAAAGAAGGGAAGCCCTTAAGGGGGGAAAAGGGGTCAAGCCTTTCGTCACGTCAGGGAGAAAAAGAGGGTCAGGCCCTTCATCGAAGGAGGAGAAGAAAGGGGTCAGGCCCTTCATCATCATCATCAATCATCACATCATCATCAAAGAAGGGGGTCATCAAAGAAGGGGGGTCAAAGAAGGGGGTCAAAAGAAGGGGGTCAGGCCCTTCAATGCGTCATCTTCGAGCTCATGGAGCGCTGCCCGAGGGGACGCTGATGGGGTCTCCGAGTATCGAGCACGCATTTCGGTCCTTTGGCTTCTGAGCCGGCACGCGCACGCGTCGCCATTACGCGGTCCTTCAATTCGGGAGGAATCATCTGCGCTCCCGCCTTTAAGGAGGTTGCTCGCAGGTTGATACTACGAAACTCGCGGCAGGATCTGTTTACGCCGGTAGCAAGTTGGCGATCGCTTGTCGCGCGAGACCCTGTAAGACTTCATCGCCGGCCAGCTCTCGATCGCCGCGGCGAACAAGGGTCGAAATGTACCCCGAGCTTCGAAGTCGGAGAGCAGCGGCGATCTCGCGGAGACGCAGCAGACCTTCGTTCCAGGCAATCCATGCGGCCAACATGCGCGGGACGCCGCCGTGTCGATGTCGCAGATCTTTCTCGTCGATGCCGCAAGTCTTCGCAACCGCCTTCACGACCGTGGCCATCTTGAGCCGAGGGATTAGCCGTTGCGTCATCGCGTGCTCGTCGCTCCGCGGCTTCTCCGCGACGATCTTCCGCATCTTCTCGATCCACTCGGCGCTCCCCAGGTAAATCTGCCCGACGAGCTTCTCCCAGATGGACTCCGTCGAGCCGATCTTTGCCGTCACGTAGTCGCGATACATCTCGTGGCACTTCGGGCGCTCCGTATGGAGATCAAACAGCCACTCGGAGTAAAGCCACTCCGGGATCAGCTCGAGGCCGGCGTGAGCCCGGTAGCTCGACCATCGGTACTCGGCCGGATCGGCGACCATACCCGCGCGCACGGGATTCAGGACTGTGTAGCGTCTCACCTCGTCCAGATAATTCTGCTCGTCGATGAGAATCCCCTTGTAGCGGCCCTGGAAGAGATGCCCGACGCGGTCGTATCGCTTGTTGAAGATGCGAACGTATTCGCTGTTCAGCCAATGCATCCCCTTGGCGAGTGTGCGGAACGGCGTCTCGATGACGAGATGGTAGTGGTTCGTCATCAGGCAATACTCGTGGAGACGCCATCGGAATCGTTTCACCGCGGCGGCGAGTAGGGAGAGGAACAGCAGACGGTCGCGGTCTTCCCGGAAGATGTCCTTCCGTTCGTTCCCTCGGGATGTGACGTGCCAGAAGGCGCCTTCGAATTCGAGTCTCAGAGGTCTTGACATACGCCGAGGATCCCTCGGCTGCGAGGAAATACGTCAAAACTCCACCGAATCGGCCGAGGAGTTTCCATTCCGAGGAGATATCGAGAGCGTTTCTCCACGCCGGGTAGAGTGGCGATGCGAACAGGAGAGAAGCAGAGGCCTGATACGCATCTGGGCTTAGTCGCAAGAGGCGCGTACCGTCTCCTGCTGAAAGGAGAAGCCCCGATGCAAGAAAAAGATCTGTATTGCGCGATCGACCTTCACTCGAACAACAACTACGTGGCCATCCTCGACAGATCAGGTCACCGAGTCTTTGACAAGCGGCTCAAGAACGACATGAGCGCGGTGTTAAGCGCACTCGCGCCGTTCAAGGAGCGCATCACGGCCGTGGCGGTCGAATCGACATTCAACTGGTACTGGCTCGTCGATGGACTCGAGGACGCTGGCTATGCCGTCCGGCTGGTGAACACCTCGGCGGTCCAACAGTACGAAGGGCTCAAGTACAGCGACGATCGGGACGACGCGTTCTGGCTGGCGCACCTGATGCAACTCGGCATTCTTCCAACCGGGCACATTCATCCGCGCGAGCATCGTGCTCTTCGCGATCTGGTTCGCAAGCGCATGCGGCTGGTTCAGCAACGGACGGCGAACATCCTCAGTATTCAGAACCTGCAGCAAAGGAATGAGGGTGTGCGCATGACCACGAACCAGATCAAAGCTCAGACCGTCAAGACGATCGCCGTTTCGGTTTCGGACCCGAACCGGGCGATGGCCCTACGCAGCACCCAAGCAATCATCCTCGCACTTGACGAGCAGATTAGCCAGATCGAGCGCGCCGTGATGCGCCAGGTACGCCCAGATCCGAGGTGGACGCTGCTTCAGACGGTGTGGGGTATCGGGCCGATCCTGGCCACGACGATTCGGCTCGAATCGGGAGATGTCGCCCGATTCGGCGAGGTGGGCAACTACGTCTCGTATTGTCGTTGCGTGAAGTCGGAACGGACGAGCAACGGCAAGAAGAAAGGTGAAGGCAACGTCAAGAACGGCAATCAGTATCTGGCGTGGGCCTTCATCGAGGCCGCCAACTTCGCCGTCCGCAGTTATGAGGTCGCGAATCGTTACTACCACCGCAAGGCCAGTAAGACGAACACGATCCTGGCGCGCAAGGCCCTGGCGCACAAGTTGGCTCGTGCCAGCTTCTTCGTCATGCGCGACCAGAAGCCCTTCGTTCCGGAACGACTCTTCGGTTGATGATTATGAGCGGCGCGTGAGCCAGTAGAGGGGTTGTAGCTACGACTACTCCAGGCCTGATTGGACACGCGCCGGTCTCCAGATCCTCCCTTTCGATGCGAACGCCGGCGCGAGCCACTTGGGGTTGGACACACCCTCGGGTGCGAGCCACAGTTCTGTGCAAATCAAATGGACACGCCGACGAACTGATCACGTTTCTGGGCATCGATTCCGATGCAGGCGGCACCCGTGGCCCACAACACCTCGGGAGCTGCTCGATCCTGATGGGTGGCTGGTGCGGATCGACTTCCGACACCTCACAAACGAAACGACGGGAAGCGCACCAGGGTTGGATCTGTGCTCCGGGTAGCCTCCGCTCCACGACTCGTCAAGGCCTGACGGCCTCCTCCGCTTCGCTCCGGCCCTTCGGGTGACGACTCGTTCCGCTGCGGCTGGCTTGCAGCAATGGACGAAGCTTCGCTTCGTCCATGAAGGACGCAGTGTGCCCAACCACCCAAAACCGCATCCCGGAGTTGACACGGACGCCCAATGGGTGACCCCCAGAGGCCTGACCCCCAGGACCCCTGCGGCCGGATCAGCAACCATGCCCGCGCGGATAGGATTGAGGACGGTGTAGCGCCTCACCTCGTCCAGATAATTCTGCTCGTCGACGAGAATCCCCTTGTAGCGGCCCTGGAAAAGATGCCCAACGCGCTCGTATCGCTTGTTGAAGATGCGAACGTATTCGCTGTTCAGCCAATGCATCCCCTTGGCGAGCGTGCGGAACGGCGTCTCGATGACGAGATGGTAGTGATTCGTCATCAGGCAATACTCGTGGAGACGCCATCTGAACCGTTTCACCGCGGCGGCGAGTAGGGAAAGGAACAGCAGACGATCGCCGTCACCTCGGAAGATGTCCTTCCGTTCGTTCCCTCGGGATGTGACGTGCCAGAAGGCGCCTTCGAATTCGAGTCTCAGAGGTCTTGACATACGCCGAGGATCCCTCGGCTGCGAGAAAACACGTCAAAACTCCACCGAATCGGCCGAGGAGTTTCCATTCCGAGGAGATATCGAGCGCGTTTCTCCACGCCGGGTAGAGTGGCGATGCGAACAGGAGAGAAGCAGAGGCCTGACCCCCAGGACCTTACCTTACTTCAGCCCCTCGAACAGCGCCACATACACGTCGATCCCATCCCACAGATTCTGCAGGCGGAGGTTCTCGTTGGCGGCATGCTGGTTGTCGTCGTGGTTGGCGATGGGGAGGATCAGGACGGGGGTGTTGGCGGGCTGCTGGAAGATGTACATCGGGATGCTGCCGCCGAGGGTGGGGACGCGGACGGGGTCGTGTCCGGCGGCGGTCATGGTCGTGGCGATCTGACGCGAGAGGGGAAGATCGAGCGGCGTGCGGGCGGGGGGATAGCCGGCGCCCCAGGTCAGCTTGGCGATCTTCGGGTGGGCGAGGCGCGTGGCGACATCGGGTGTGGTCCGTACGATCGTGTAACCCTGCGACTCGATGTGTTGCTCGACGAGTTTTTTCACCGACTCCGGCGTCTCGGCCGGCACGAGGCGGACGTCGAGCGACGCCTGCGCCTCGGTCTGGATGGTGTTCGATGCCAGTGCGCCGACGTGGCCTGATTGAATGCCGCGCACGTTCAGCGCGGGGAGCATCAGCAGGTCATTCAACTTGAGGCCTTCGGTGGCGGCGATTGCGAACTCGCGCTTCAGATCAGCCTCGACGGGCGGAATCCGCGCCATCGCTTCCTGCTCCGCGGCAGAGGGCCGCTTCACATCGTCGTAGAAATGAGGGATGAGGATTCGTCCGCTCTCGTCGCGCATCGAGTCGATGAGGTGCGTGAGGCGGATGATCGGATTGGGCACCCAGTTGCCGTAGTGTCCGTCGTGCAGCCCTTTCACCGGCCCGTAGACCGTCAGCTCGAGATCGACGACGCCGCGGGCGCCGAAGACGAGTTGCATGCGCCGGCTCTGATGAACCGGACCGTCGCAGAGGATCCAGGCATCGGGCCGGAGGACGCCGGGATATTTGGCGAGATACGCTGCGAGGTGTGGCGAGCCTGCTTCCTCTTCGCCTTCGAAAACGAAGCGGAGATTCACCGCAGGCTTTCGGCCGGAATCGCGGAGCGTGTCCAGAGCCGCGGCCATGGCGATGATTGGTGCCTTGTCGTCGCCAGCCGAGCGCGCGTAGAGGCGCCATTCGGAATCAATCGACGCGGCGTTGCGCCAGTCGACGTCGTTTCCGGCGGCGTCGCGCATGACCGGAGTCCACGGTGCACTCTTCCACTGGGCTGGATCGACCGGCTGGCCGTCGTAGTGCGCGTAGAAAGCGATGGTGCGGGTGGCGCCGGGGGAGGACAGATCGACCACAACGATGGGCGGTGCGCCGTCGAGCGTCAGCAGACGCGTCGATGCGCCGCGCTTCTCGAACATCGCCTGAATCGCGGCGGCGTTGCGCGCGATGTTGGGAGCGTCCGAGGCAAGGTTGGGGATCGCCAGAAAGTCAGCAAACTCGGCGACGATGGCGCGCCGGCTCGGTGCTGCAGCGCGCGCGGAGATGGTGGTGAGCAGAAGGATGAGGATGGTGAGGCGTTTCATCACGCCCCACCATATCCTCAGTCAGCGTTCCGTTAGTACCTACGGTAGTGACGTTTGGCGTTGTGGTTGCGAAGTGACTGCACTCCCTCACCGAGCAGGCCGCCGATCAACGCGCCTTTGAGTGGCTGACGGTGATCGATGGCCGCACCGGCCACCGCTCCGATCACCGCGCCGCGCGCCTGACTGTAGTGGTGGCGATAGACGTGGTGACGGTAGTGATGAGTCTGCGCGAAGGTGCTTCCGGCAGGCACAAGGAGCGCTAAGCTCAGCAGTGTTGCCTGGATCTTTTTGTTAACCATTTGGGTCCTCCGATCCCTGACTAGTGCGAGATCGATGCCGCTTAACCTCAACCGTAAAAGTAATTTAGGCTGTATTCACCCCGTTCATTTCGTGCTGACGATCTGCAATACGGCGCGGAGGCTGGCGATGAGCGCTCCCTGAATCCATCCCTGATCGGTGGAGCAATGTTCGCCGGCGAAGAAGAGCCGTCCCTCGGGGCGGATGGCCGCGGGATAATAGCGTTCCAGCTCTCCCGGTTTCAGCATCACGAACGCCCCCGCGGTCCAGCGGTACTCTTCCCAATCGACCGAGGCGTGATCGACCACGTACTTGCGAAGCTCCTTGTGAAAACGGCTGACGTTCCGGATCACCACCTCCGCCCGCTCGTCATTCGAGAGCGCGCCGAGGCGCCGGGCATCCTGGTCCCAGCAATAGGCGCCCAGCAATGCCCCGGGCATCGGCTCGGCGCGTTTCATCAAAGCCGCCGGGGGAGAGGGCTGCGGCGTCATGCTGTGAATGCTGGGGCGGCGGAAGCGAGCCCCCTCCACCGTCGGGCGGAAGGACTGGCGCAGCAGCGGCTTGGTGACCGGCAGATGATCCATCGGATAGTACGTCTGCCGCTGGATGTGATCCGAGGTCGACGATCCGCCGAGGATCGGATACTTCCCTTCCTGCCAGAAGCGCTCCTTGCAGTCGAGGGCAACCTTCGTGGCGTTGGCGTAGGTCATCCCGCGGATTGCCGACATCTTCGCGTAACTGAGATTCTCCAGATCCATGCGGCGCATCACCGAGAAGGGGATGGTGCAGAGGACGTAGTCGTACTTCTTCGTCGACGACGTTCCTTCCTGGTCGGGCGTCCTGGTGGTTACCTCCACGCCGGTCTCGAGCAGCTTGATTCTGCTGACTTCGCGATTGAAGGTGATGTGTTTTTTCACCTTATCGCAGAGCGCGTCCGGCAACTGGCTCATGCCGCCTTCGAGCGTCTGCAGGCAACTGCCGGTGCCGACCATCTCGTCGCGCAGGTACATGGTCACGGCTTTGTCCCACCAGACGTCGAGGCTGGTGAAGACGCCGATGACGTCGAGGACTTCCTCACCGACGTTCTGGACGATGAATTCGCGGAGGCTCACGCCGCTCAGGTATTGGAGCAGCCCCGTGCCGGCCACGCCGTCGAACATCATCTGTTTCTCTTCCTCGGTGAGGCCATCGATGAGGTTGTCCATGAGGAAGCCGAAGATGGCGCCGCCGCTGGGCATGTTCTTCCGGAAGTAGTCGGAGATCCGGTACTTGTCGTAGATCTTGGTGACGCTGCCCTTGGTCTGCCGGGTCACGACGTTGTGGATGTCCCACCAGCCGTTCTCGACGTTGTTGATGAAGGTGATGAGCTTCTTGCGCAGTCCCATCTCGGCGATGTAGTGATGGGTGTAGTCGTGCGTGATGGGCACGCGCATCGCTCCGAGCTCGGCATACGCGCCGTCTTTGAAGTGATGCGTGTGAACGCGTCCTCCATGACCGCCGCTGGCCTCGATGATCTCGACGGTGTTCTTGAGCTTCAGCAGCTCGTATGCCGCCACCAGGCCGGCCATGCCCGCGCCGAGGATGCAGACGTGACGCGGGCCGGTATTCTCCTGGCGGATCTCTTTGAGGATGGTGTCGATGGGAACGTGCGGATAGCCGTTGTCGACGGCATGCTCCGGACAGGGTGGCGAAGACGCAGCGGAGCGAGGAGCGGCGGCGGAGCTCATTTCCGGCCCTCCTGCGGACGCAGCGCGATCGCATCCATGGCCACGAGCGCGCCGGGCGCCGGCAGCGCCGTCTGGATGATCGAGCGGACCGGGTATGGCTGCTTGAATCGCTTCGCGTAGACGCCGTTCATCGCCTTGAAGTCGCTGAGGCTGGCGAGGTAGACGGTCACCTTGGTGACGTCGTCGAGCGAGCAGTAGCCGGCTTTGAGGATGGCCTCGATGTTGTTGATGACCTGGTCGGTCTGTTCTTCGATGGTCTTCGGAAGTGTGCCGTCCGGCTTGTCTCCCCCTTCCTCGGCGGTGAAGACGAACGGCCCGGCGATGTTCCCCTGACAATACGGTCCGATGGGTGGTGGTGCATTCGGTGTGGTGATGCATGTGCGAATGGGCATGCGAAGCTCTCCTTCTCTCGTAATGGGTGGAAGGAAATCATCCTACTCAATCAATGCCGCGGTCAAGAAATAGTGTGGCGAATGGCGTAGCTGAACTTCGCGCGGAAGGCGTTACCATACGGTGCGACAAAATAATCAGGAGGACGTCATGGCCAAAGGCAACAACGCCCGGAAGAAAGAAACGAAGAAGCCGAAGAAAGACAAGAAGTAGTCCGCTTCATGTTTCTGCTCGAGACCGAGCGTCTCGTGATCCGTCCCTGGCAGCCGGACGATCGTTCTGGCTTCGCGTCCATCATGTCTCACCCCGAGGTGACTCGGTACGTGCATGGGGGCCGGCCGTACAGCGAGGCCGAGGTCGACGAGTGGTTGGCACGTCAGGCCCGCCAGCTTGCGGAGGACGGCGTCTGCATGGGCGCGCTCATCGAGAAGTCCACGGGACACCTGGCCGGTCTTGCCGGAACGCAACCGCTCGGCACGACCGGCAATCTCGAGATCGGCTGGATCCTGGCGCGCGAAGCCTGGGGCCGCGGCTACGCTACCGAGGCTGGCGCCGCGGCGATGCGTCACGTACTGGAGACGCTGGCCCGCCCGCGCGTGGTGGCGATCATCGATCCGGGCAACGAGCCTTCGAAACGCGTCGCCGCCCGCCTCGGCATGAAGTACGAGGCCACGTACACGGGGGAGCAGTTGGGACATCGTCTGCCGGAGATCGTGGTGGATTTGTTTTCGCGCGAGGCGTTCCCCGTCTTCGAGGTCGCACAAGGTACTGCCCAGATCACCCTCGAACACGTGAATGACGCATTGGACGAGAAGTGAGTTGCTGATCACGCCTGCACACTCCGCTACACTCTCCCACCTTCAATGACCGACTTCACCGGACGAGTAGCCATCGTCACCGGCGCCGCGCGCGGGCTTGGGCGTGCCGCGGCTGAGCGGTTGCGTGAGCGCGGCGCGTCGGTTGCCGTCAACGTGCGCGACCGCGAGCGGGCGGAGTCGCTGGCAAAGGAGATCGGGGAGGACGTGCTGGCCGTGCCGGGCGACATCGCGGAGGACGGCGTTCCCGAAGAGATCGTCCGGCAGACGCTCGAGCGGTTCGGGCGCATCGACATCCTCGTCAACAATGCGGCGCTGGCGCGCTCGACGCGCTTTCCCGATCTGTCGGCGGAGGAATGGCGTCACGCGCTGGAGGTGAATCTCACCGCGCCGTTCCTCCTGACCAAAGCGGCGCTGCCGGCGATGAAGGCGCAGCACTACGGGCGCATCATCAACATCTCGTCGACCGCCGGACGGACGGTCAGCACGCTCGGAGGCGCCCACTACACGGCGTCGAAAGCCGGCCTGCTCGGTCTGACGCGCGCGGCGGCGAAGGAGCTGGGACAGTTCGGGATCACCGTGAACGCCGTCTGTCCCGGCATGATCGACACGGAACTGACGCGCGAGAATGCCACGCCGGAGCTGCTGGCTCGCCTCGCTGCCAGCTACCCGGTGCCGCGCCTCGGGACGGCGCTGGAAGTGGCCGATCTGATCTGCTTTGCCGCATCCGAGGAGGCGGGCTACATCACAGGGGCATCGTTCGATATCAACGGCGGCGACCTGATGATGTAACTGACGACATGAAAGAAAGCACCCGCGTACTTGTCGCCTTAGTCGCCGCGATCGCCGGCGGAATCGCCATCGCCGTATCGGGGAATGCCGCGCTGCTTCGCGCCGCCGATTTCATCGCGCCGATCGGTACGCTTTGGGTGAACGCCATCCGGATGACGGTGATCCCGCTGGTGATCTCGCTCCTGATCACCGCCGTGGCCTCGGCCTCGGACGTGAAGTCGATCGGACGCCTCGGCGGACGAACGCTTCTCGTGTTCGTGCTTCTTCTGGCCGGGACGGCGATCGTGGTCATGCCTTTCGGTCCGGCGCTCTTCCGCCTTCTTCCGCAACGGCTCGGCGCTGTCCAACTGCCGCCGGGTGCCGCGCAGGCCGCGGGCGAGATCGCGGCCGGTGGGCAGTCGCAAACGTTCTCCACGTGGCTCACGTCGCTGCTGCCGTCCAACCCGGTCGCCGCCGCGGCCACTGGGGCGATGATGCCGCTGATCCTCTTCACGCTCCTCTTTGCGCTGGCCGTGGCCCGCAGTCCCGAATCGGCCCGCACGACGCTGACCCGATTCTTCCAGGCCCTCGGCGAGGCGATGCTGACGCTGGTGCGATGGGTGGTGATGCTCGCTCCGATCGGAGTCTTTGCGCTGGTATTGCCGCTGGCCACGCATGCCGGTGCCGCGCTGGCCGGTGCCATCGGGTTCTACGTCGTGGCGTATTCGGCCGGCTGCCTGGTCGTCACCATTCTCCTCTATCCCGTCGTGGCCGTGTTCGGCAAGATTTCGATGCTTCGCTTTGCGCGGGCCGCGCTGCCCGCGCAACTCATCGCCTTCAGCTCCAGCTCCTCGATCGCCTCGCTGCCGGCGCTGGTCGAAAGCGCGGAGCGCGGACTGGAGATGTCGACGAGAACCACTGGATTCGTTCTGCCGTTGGCCGTCTCCACGTTCAAGATCGCGGCGCCGCTGTCGTGGACCGTCGGCGCGCTCTTCGTCGGCTGGTTCTATGGCATTCCACTGCATGCCAGCGGTCTGGCCATGATCGCGTTCGCATCGATCTTCCTGGCCTTCGCCGTGCCCGGCATTCCGCGAGGCGCGTTCATCATGCTCACGCCGCTCTTCCTCGCCATCGGCCTCCCCGCCGAAGGCATCGGCCTGCTGATCGCGGTCGACGCAATCCCCGATACCTTCTCCACCGTGCTCAACGTAACCGGCGATCTCGCCGCTGCCGCGTTGGTGGCGCGAGGAGAGACCGAGTAGGCGTCTCTACCTAATGTAGAAGAGTTGCGTTCCTGAAAAATCCGAGGGAGCCTCGGAGATGAAAGGAACGTTATGAACAAGACTATTCGGAGACTGAAGCAGGAGATCGAGCAGCGCGGCGGGCAGATTCACATCGACGAAAACCTTCCAGACGACATCGCGGAGTTGTTTCTCCGGGAAGTTCTCTCGTGCCCCGATTGTGTGGCGCAGCCGCACGGCGAAGACCACCGACGCGAGCGCTCGTCGGGTCACTGACGGCCGGAGACGATCATGACCATGAAAGCGAAAGTAGCAAGCCGGATTCGTCAGAGCATCTTTTTCATCCGAGGGCAGAAGGTCATTCTCGATGCGCATCTCGCCGAGCTGTATGCGGTGGAAACGCGGGTGCTGATTCAGGCGGTCAGACGCAACGCGTCCCGCTTTCCGCGCGACTTCATGTTTCAACTCACGAAGCGTGAATTCGCAAACTTGAGATCACAAATTGTGATCTCAAGTTTGTGGGGCGGCCGGCGCAGCGCGCCGTACGCGTTCACCGAACAGGGCGTGGCGATGCTCTCCAGCGTCCTCCACAGCAAGCGTGCCATCGCGGTCAACGTCGAGATCATGAGGACATTCGTCGAGCTCCGGCGGTTGGTTTCCGATCACGCGGATCTCGCGCAGCGGATCAGCGAACTGGAGAAACGATACGACGGCCAATTCCAGGTCGTCTTCGACGCCATTCGTACTCTGATCACTCCGGGTGAGAAGCCGCAACGGCGGATCGGATACCTTTCGGCGAAGGCCTCCGCGTAGTCTCTACGGTGCTTCCGCCAGCACCTCGTCGATCCGATGCGACAGCTCGGCCTCGGAGAGGCGCGTCGGCGCGTACAGCCGCACGATTCCTTTGCGGTCGACGAGGACGAACGTCGGCGTTGCCGAGACGCCGTAGTGCACCATCGTTTCGGTGTCGATCACGGCCGAGACTCCGTCGAGACCGGCGTAGAGATCCTTCCACACGGTCTCGATGCGGGCCGTTTCCTCTTCCGGGGTTGCCGGTTTGTCATCCAGCGATCCGTAGAGCCGGGTCGCGGTGATGAGCGCCAGTCCGCTCGACTTGTACTTCTGCCACACGCGTGTCAGCGACGGCGCCTGCGCTTTGCAATCGCCGCAGCCCTGGGCGAAGAAGAACATGAGTACCGGCCTGCCGCGCAGCGAAGCCAGCGAGGTCGTCGGCGCGCCGATCACTTTCTCCCCGCCGAGGGGAGGAGCCGGCTGACCTTCCATCGACAGCATGTTGATGTTCTTGTTGATCCGCGCACGCAAGGATGGCGCGCTGGCGTGGGCAAGCTCACCATCGAGATAGCGGATGGCGGCACCGCGGCCGGTCTGCGATGCGATCAGTCTGGCCTCCACTTCGATCGCGGCGCCGAAAGGGGCGAGCAGCTCCGGCTTTTCGGCCGGAATCTCGCGCCGGAGCTCGGCGACGTACTCCTTCGCCAGCTCGTTCCGCCGCTGCATCTCCGCGCCGCGGGCCAGCCAGCCGACGGCATCGAGATACTCGGCGTCGACGCCGGAGGCCCGCTTGTAATCCTCGACGGCGGCAATGCCGCTGGCGAGATCGCCCGCCGAGAGTTTGTAGCGCACCGTTCGAACGAGATCTCCCGCATCCGCGTGCGCGGCGAACAAGGCCAAGATGAAAAACGAGGGCACGAGTTTCCGGATCATTCGTTGCCTCCAGTCGGGATCGGTTTTGTGGTGGGACGTAAGAGCGCAGGAAATGGTTCCGCGTCACTACGTGGAGAGAAAGGCTGCGCACACCGTCGGGCGTGAAGTCAGCGAGCGAGGGTAGGGTTTGTGTAGCGCGATTACCCTCCTCCATATATGAGCAAGAAGTTTCTGATTCTCATGACCACGGTCGCTCTGAGCCTCTTCAAGCTGTCGGGGGCTCCGTGAAACGTGCCGCGCTTTTGTTGCTTCTCCTCGACTCGCTACCGGCGCTGGCGGCAGAGAAGTGGGTCGAAGCCTACAACCGCGGCGTGACTCAGGTCCGGACGTCGAATTTTCAGGCTGGCGCGCAATCGCTGCAACATGCTGTCGAAGAGATGCCGGAGGAGAACGCGGCGCAGCACATTCCTGGTCTGGTCTTCACGTACGTTCCGCATTTCTGGTTGGGTATCGCCAAGCTGAACCTCGGCGATCCTGACGGCGCGTTGCGCGAGTGGAAGATTTCCGAGGAGCAGGGAGCGATTCAGAACACGCCGTATTACGCGCAACTGCGCGATCTGATCGGAAGAGCGAATTCGGAGAAGCAGCGCCGCGCGGAGGGGGCGGCGACACCGAGCAAGCAGGAGGCGAACAGTGCCATCGGCCGGGCGCTCTCGGCGCAGATGGACGCCGTGACCGCCGGCGGCGACCGCAGCGAGACCTATCACGCCGCGCAGCGGAAGCTGGCGGAAGCGAAGGACATCAATGCCCGGGCGGGCATCGATGTGCGCGCCTACAAGCGATCGGTGGAGCTGGCCGAGGAAGCGCGCGATCTGTTCGCGAACGCCGCCGATGATGCGAAGAAGCAGCGCGCGAATCCGTTGCCACGGCACAAGCCGCCCCCGGCCGAAGTGATCGTCCCGTTCGACAACTTGCCGCAGCCGCAGCCGGCACCGCAGCCGGAGACCGAGAGCGAAGCGCTTGTGGCGGAGCGCATCCGTCGTAGGCTCCTGCGGACTGCGATCGCTTCAACCACCGGCACGACATCCACGACGGGAACAACCGGGACAACGATTTCCGGTCAGACGCCTGAGCAGCAGCTTGCCGCCGAGATCGATCTGCGGTTCCGGAAACTGAATCCGGGCGAAATACTCATTAACGCATCGCACGAGATGCTCGTTGGAGAGACGGAGCGGTTTGTCTTGAGGATCGCATCGGTGGGACAAAGCCAGGGAATCACAGCGGACTTGCCGGCAGGCGGTCAAAGCGCTACGTTCGAAGTCCACGTGACGCCAACGATGCGCGCCACGCTGAGCGGCAACGGTTTCGTGATCGGTAAAACCAGTCCAGAGGAACAGATGATCGGCGGTGGCACCTTCACGGAATGGTTGTGGCAAGTCACACCGACCGATAGCGGTGACCACGATCTAGTTGCCGATGTCCAAGTCGTGCTCGATGGCCGCGTGAAATCGTTGCCAAGAAAGCTCTGGCCGGTTCATGTCAAACCGAACGTCATCCGATCGACGAAACTTTTCATCAAGTCCAACTGGCAATGGCTTTTGACAGCAATGATCATCCCGCTGACCGGTTTTTTGTGGCGGAAGTGGAAGAAAAAACCTACTTGAGCCGACTGTACGATGCCATTCTGAATCACAATTCGTTTTCTTGTGACTTTTCGATTCGGGATACTCGCGCTCCGCATCCTCCAGGCCGGTGCGATCGGCGTGGTCCTGGTGGTGACGACGCTCAATGTCTTCGAGCTCGATCGGTTTTTTGTTCCGAAGGAATTAGTACTGCATGTGACGGCGGTTCTGGCGGGGCTGCTGGCCGTGCGCGCGCTGTGGCGCATGAGCGTGACCCGCATCGACCTGCTCCTGGCCGGCTATCTGGCACTCGGCGCGCTGTCGGCATTGATGGCGACGAATCGCTGGCTGGGCGTGCGGGCGCTGGCGGTCAGCGCATCGGGCGTCATTCTCTTCTGGACCGCGCGGACGCTTCGCGATGCCGGCCTGGCGCGGCCGATCGTCGGCGCGCTGGCGCTGGCGGTGGTCGCCGCCGCGGCGACGTCGCTCCTGCAGACCTACGGTTTGAACATCGACTTCTTCTCCGAGAATCGCGTCCCGGGAGGAACGCTCGGCAACCGAAACTTCATCGCCCACGTCGCGGCATTCGGATTCCCGCTTCTGATTCTGGTCACGCTGCGGGCGGAGCGTCGGGCCACGTATCTCCGTTGGGCGTTCGGCACCTCGCTCGTCATCGCCTCGCTGGTGTTGACGCGGTCGCGCGCGGCGTGGCTGGCGTTCGCCGTGGTGGTGATCGTTCTGCTGATGGCGATGATATTTTCCGCGCCGCTGCGCCGCGACAGGCAGACATGGAAACGGCTAACCGGGATCGTGCTCATCGCCGCTGGCGTCGTGGCGCTGTCGCTGGTTCTTCCGAACGCGCTCCACTGGCACGGCAAGAATCCCTACCTCGAGTCGGTGCGGCGGGTGGCGGAGTATTCGGAAGGGAGCGGCCGCGGGCGGCTCGTGCAATACGGGCGCTCGCTATTGATGGCCGTTCGTCATCCGCTCTTCGGCGTAGGGCCGGGAAACTGGCCAGTCGAATATCCGGCGCACGTTCCGGCGAACGATCCGTCGCTCGACCAGACGAACGGGGGGATGACATCGAATCCGTGGCCGAGCAGCGACTGGATCGCCTGTATCGCCGAGCGCGGTATCGCCGCGTTCGTCCTGCTGGCGCTGGTCTTCGTCCGCTTCGCGACGTCCGGCCTGCGCCAGCTCAAACAGGCGATTGACGTTCAGGAAGGACTGGCCGCCGCGGCTCTCCTCGGCATCGTCGCCGGGGCGGCCGTGGCGGGGACGTTCGATGCCGTGCTGCTGCTCGCGGTGCCGGCGTTTCTCGTCTGGACGGCCCTCGGAGCGTTGTGGATTCCGGAAGAGACGTCACCTCGGCCGGCATGGGGATTTGCCGTGACGGTGATCCTGGCCTTGTCGATCTACGGCGCCGTGCGGAGTACCGCGCAACTCATGGCCATGGACATCTACGCGACACACAACGATCGCGCGTCGCTCGTTCGCGCCGCGCGCATCGATCCCGGGAACTTTCGGCTTCGTCTGCGGCTGGCGCGCATGGGCGGGCACGCCCGTTGTGAGAACGCCCGTGCGGCGCATGCCCTTTTTCCCAGCGCGCGCGTCGCCGCCGATGCGGCCCTTGGATGCAGGTGAGACGTAGAATCTTCACATGAAACTCTCCGACGTTCGCGCGCTGGTCACCGGTGGCAGTTCAGGAATCGGATTCGAGATCGCCCGGCAACTGAAAGAGAAAGGCGCCGAGGTCGTCATCTGCGGGCGCGATGAGGCGAAGGTGATCGAGGCGGCGAAGAAAATCGGCGCGCATGGAATCCGCGCGGATGTCAGCGTGGAGGCGGACGTCGTGGCCCTGATCCGGAGGACGGTCGAGCTCTACCCCGACTACAACGTCCTCGTGAACAACGCCGGCTTCGGCTCGTTCGCGCCGCTCCTCGACACCGACCTGGCCGCGATGCAACGCCTCTTCGCCACGAACGTTTTCGGAGCGATGGTGGCCGCCCGCGAGTCGGCGCGCCATTTCATCAGCCGCAAGCGCGGCAACATCATCAACATCTCCTCCTCGGCCGGCGTACGCGGATTCGCCGGCGGGACGGCCTACGCGGCCAGCAAGTTCGCCTTGTCGGGGATGACCGAATGCTGGCGCGCCGAGCTCAGGAAACACGACATCCGGGTCATGCAGATCAATCCGAGCGAAGTGCAGACGGAGTTCTTTCGCAACGACCGTCCGCCGAGCGAGCGGAAGCTCCGCGCCACGGAGATCGCCCACGTGGCCCTTTCGATGCTGGAGATGGACGACCGCGGCTTCATCACCGAGCTGTCGGTGTGGGCCACGAATCCGGATTAGGCATCGGTGGCGCCGTCCGGCGCGCAAGGTGAATCAGCAGGCGTTGGCCGTGCACTCCCAGGTCGGACGGTGCCTCTCCCAGGTTGGGCGGTTCCTCTCCCAGCGCGGGCGGTGAATCGGCTGGCTGGCGCGGAAACGCATCGAGCGGACGCGGAAACGCGTCGAGCGGGAGCGGAAACGTATCGAGCGGGCGCGGAAACGCACCGAGCGGACGCGGAAACGCACCGAGCTGGCGCGGAAACGCATCGAGCGGACGGGGAAACGCATCGAGCGGACGGGGAAACGCACCGAGCGGACGGGGAAACGCACCGAGCGGGCGGGGAAACGCACCGAGCGGGCGGGGAAACGCAACGAGCGGGCGGGGAAAAGCAGA